>Ga0265297_10000173_pt1 | contig 214412 bp, 189 predicted proteins | sample Munlanlwell13791_FD_192502 | JGI IMG/M metagenome (GOLD analysis project Ga0265297, IMG submission 192502) | Leachate microbial communities from a municipal landfill in Southern Ontario, Canada - Leachate well 137-91 | ecosystem: Engineered > Solid waste > Landfill > Unclassified | place... | reverse complement strand
TCTTCGATAAGATAGTCGCAATCGCTGCCGTTAATGTGGTTTTACCGTGGTCAACGTGGCCAATCGTGCCTACGTTAACGTGTGGCTTGGTACGTTCAAACTTGCCTTTTGCCATGATTTAATTCCTCTTAATCTAACAATGACTACAATATTAATGTGGTGCCCATGACGTGGATTGAACACGTGGCCTCTCCCTTACCAAGGGAGTGCTCTACCACTGAGCTACATGGGCTTTAATCCATACCAAACTACACTACTTAACCCATATCAAGCACAACAGTTGGAGCGGGTGAAGGGAATCGAACCCTCGTCATAAGTTTGGAAAACTTCTGCTCTGCCATTGAGCTACACCCGCGCATTCTTTATATACTGCGCGACTTGACGCATGGCTTGCAATTTTTACTACGAATCTGGTGGAGGGGGAAGGATTCGAACCTTCGTACTCTGAGAGAACGGATTTACAGTCCGTCGCCTTTAACCACTCGGCCACCCCTCCAAATTAAGCCGACTATTATCTAATAGTTACTCGCACTTGTCAAACATTAAATCTAAAATGCATCACATCACCATCTTTGACGATATATTCTTTACCTTCTAGACGCATCTTGCCCGCTTCTTTTGCGCCTTGCTCACCTTTATAAGCAATAAAATCCTGATACGCGATTACTTCTGCCCGAATAAATCCACGCTCAAAATCTGTGTGTATCACACCTGCCGCCTGTGGTGCGGTACTACCCTTATGTATGGTCCAAGCTCGCACCTCTTTAACCCCAGCAGTAAAATATGTTTCCAGCCCGAGCAAATGATAACCAGCCTGTATCAAGCGATTTAATCCTGGCTCTGTTTGACCCAAATCTGCCAGAAAAGCGATTTTATCTTCATCATCCATATCAATCAGCTCAGCTTCGAGCGCGGCACATATCACCACCACAGGCGCACCCTCTTTTGCTGCATGCTCACGCACTTTATCCAGCAATGGGTTATTTTCGAACCCGGTATCGTCAACGTTTGCCGCATACAACACCGGCTTTGCCGTCAACAAGCACAGCGGCCTAATGAGCGCCTGCTGGTCAGCATCCAAACCCATCGCATATACGGGCTTCCCCTGATCCAATTGCGCACGCACCGACTCCAACAAAGCAGCCATAACAATGGATTCCTTATCCCCAGAGCGCGCAGTTTTTTGATATCGGACAGCTGCTTTTTCCACACTCGCAAGATCCGCCAATGCCAATTCGGTTTGTATCGTTTCAATATCAGAAATTGGGTCTACTTTGCCTGCCACGTGGATGACATTATCATCCTGGAAACACCGCACCACGTGCGTGATAGCATCGGTCTCACGAATATTTGCCAGGAACTGATTTCCCAAACCCTCACCCTTGGATGCACCCGCCACAATACCCGCAATATCAACAAATTCCACAATCGCAGGTTGCATACGCTCGGGCTTGACGATTTCAGCCAATGCCGTCATCCGCACATCTGGCACCTCAACAATGCCTGTATTTGGCTCTATCGTGCAAAATGGATAATTCTCGGCAGCGATGCCAGCACGCGTTAATGCATTAAATAGAGTTGACTTTCCCACGTTCGGCAAGCCGACTATGCCACATTTAAGACTCATGATATTTACACTTTAGTATGAAGTTTTAACATTGCGGCAGAAAGATCACCGCGCAGAATTTCTGGCAATACATGCAAACTTCGCATTACCGCAGACTCAATCTCACCCAACTCATCCGACTTGGGTGCATTTAATACGTAATTAGATACTTCGCTTTTATGCCCTGGATGCCCTATTCCTAGACGTAAACGCCAAAAATCTAATGTGCCTAACTGTGCTGCAATATCTTTTAATCCGTTATGCCCACCATGACCTCCCGCTTTTTTCAGGCGCGCCTCACCAGGCTGCAAATCAAGCTCGTCATGCACCACTAATATCGCTTCGACGGGTATCTTATAAAAGCGCATTAATGCTGCCACTGACTTACCACTTAAATTCATAAAAGTTTGCGGCATCAATAAATGCAAACCTTCGTCACCCATAGCTCGCCCAGCAATCGCAAAAAAACGGGGTTCTGGCTTCAACGCAATGCGCGTTATTTCAGCACACTCCGTTACCCACCAGAACCCCGCATTATGACGCGTATTTGCATACTCGCGCCCCGGATTACCTAGACCCACAATAAGCTTAATTGCTTGCATGAGGGTCTATTACTTAAGCCGCGCTTTCTTCAGTTGCCGCACCACGTGGCACAACTATTGTCGCTACCGCAGGATTTTCACCTTTGTAAGCTGCTGCAAGCTCAACCCCAGCTGGCAATTTAATATCCGCTACGTGAACTGAGTGACCCGCTGCCAAATCTGCCAAATCCACTTCAATAAATTCTGGCAAGCTATCCATCAAGCATGTGATATCCAACTCAGTCATAATGTGGCTAACGTTACCACCACTTAATTTCACACCTGGCGCAACATCTGCATTAATGAAATGCAATGGAACGCTTACATGTATTTTGTGGGTTTTATCAACGCGCTGGAAATCCAGGTGCTGCACTTCCATACGGAATGGATGCATAACGTAATCACGCAGCAATACGGATTCTTTAGCACCATCAATATCCAAAGTTAATACTGATGAGTGGAATGCTTCGCGTTTTAACGCATAAAATACAGCATTGTGATCCAGCTCAATATTCATGGCAGGTTGATTACCACCATAAACAACAGCAGGGGTTTTACCACTACGACGCAGGCGGCGGCTCGCACCCTTACCCTGTACGTCACGTTTTTTTGCAATAACTTCCATTTTCGACTCCAAAATAAAGATGAACACATAAGTATTCACCCAAGGTTAATTCATCCCCGCGACCAGGCGATGAACACATAGCAGGTTTCCCTGCCAACAAATCATTCCATAAATAACGAGCTGACCGAATCTTCATCGCTAATACGACGCATCGTTTCCGCCAGCAATTCAGCCACAGATAATTGACGTATGCGCGTACTCGCTTTTGCATCATCTCGGAGCGGTATGGTATCGGTCACAACCAATTCATCCAAAGCGGATTGCTCTATCCGCTGCACAGCGGTTCCCGACAATACCGGGTGGGTACAATAAGCCACTACCCGCTTTGCACCGCGCTCTTTCAGCGCTTTTGCCGCTTCACATAAGGTATTGGCGGTATCCACCATATCATCCATGATGATACAAGTACGATTCTCAACATCACCAATAATATTCATTACCTTTGCGACGTTAGGCTTAGGACGGCGCTTATCAATAATCGCCAAATCCGATTCCAGACGCTTAGCCAAAGCGCGTGCACGCACAACCCCACCGACGTCGGGTGAAACCACAATTAAATCGGAATAGGATTGTTTCCACACATCGCCCAACAAAATTGGTGATGCATATATATTATCGACAGGAATATCGAAAAAACCCTGTATCTGATCAGCATGCAAGTCCATCGTTAGTACACGATCCACACCCACACCCGCCAGCATATTAGCTACTACTTTTGCCGTAATCGCCACACGCGCTGAACGTGGACGACGGTCTTGACGGGCATAACCAAAATAAGGGATAGCCGCCGTGATACGCCCTGCCGATGCGCGGCGCAATGCATCAACCATCACCATGACTTCCATTAGACTATCATTGGTCGGCACGCAGGTTGATTGCAACACAAACACATCCTTACCGCGAACGTGCTCTAGCAGCTCAACCATCACCTCGCCATCTGAGAAACGCGCAACGGTTGCACGTCCCAAATGAATATTGAGATGACGTACCACATCTTCCGCCAACCGGGGATTTGCATTCCCGGTAAACACCATCAAGCTATCGTAGGCCACAACACACCCCGCAAAACCGCATCACTGACATCAAAATTAGCCACAAAAAATAAAAGCGTGTAAAACAGATTACACGCTTTTTTATTTAGTTAGCTAAAACAATACTGGCAGGGGTGGTAGGGATCGAACCTACGAATGCTGGAATCAAAATCCAGTGCCTTACCACTTGGCGACACCCCTGTTGTTACGTTTGCCCCGCAGATTACACTACGTTGCGAAATTCTTTAATGGATGAGCATCCAATCCTTGCGCGATAAAACCGCGCATACTGGCAGGCAATTTATCATAAACTCGCTTTGCTGCTTGTTCATCATCAAATTCGGCAAATACACATGCGCCCGAACCTGTCATTCTTGCCAACCCAAACTGACCCAGCCAATCTAATGCCTCGGCTACTTCAGGATAGATACTGCATACTGCACTTTGCAAATCATTTTTCGTCAGCTCCGAAAATATTTCAGACCTGGAAAAGTCCGCTATTCTGATGCTTTTACTATCTCTTGTCAATTGTTCTGATGCAAAAATCTTGGGTGTGGATACATGAACATCTGGAACCAGCACTAAATACCAAGCTGGACTCAGTGCCACTGGCTGCAATTTCTCTCCTATCCCCTGCGCAAATGCACTTTCACCAAAAACGAACACCGGCACATCGGCACCTAGCTGCAACGCCAAATCCTGCAAACGTTGCCTGGTCCAGCGCAACTCCCACAATTGATTCAATCCCAGCAGCACACTCGCCGCATCCGAACTTCCGCCACCCAGCCCACCACCCAATGGCAAGCGTTTATCCAACCCTATCGATACACCAAACGACGTCCCACTTTCCGCCTGCAGCAGCCTGGCCGCGCGCAAACACAAATCGACCGACTCCGGAATATCAGCGCTATCGTATTCTCTTACCACCACGCCATCTGCCCGGCGACTTAATGTTACCGTGTCACCATAATCAATAAAGCGAAATACTGTTTCCAGCAGGTGATATCCATCAGAACGGCGACCGATCACATGCAAAAACAAATTCAATTTAGCCGGAGCTGGGCAAACTAGCGCATTCATACGCCCTCACCGTTGATATACCATTGCGTTATCACCATACGCAATTCACCACTTTCACCGACCACATTCAGTTTATTTGGCAGGTTATACCCCCCTGACTGTTGCCAGCGCTGGTAGTTCACCTTCCAGCCTGCTTGTTGCATACTCGCCAGCATCGCTGTTGCATCCATTTCAGTTTGAAAATGCACATTTGGCACTGCCTGGCCTAACACCCAATACGCCAGATAATCCAACGGGATACGTACGCCCAGCAGGCGCTCAGTCAACTCCGTAACGTCCTGCCCCTGATATACATGCTGATCACTATCAACCACGCGTACCCCTTGCGCATCACGCGTCAGCACAGCGAGAGTCGATCCTAATGGAGATGACAACGTCACCTCATCCCGAACCTGGTTATGCACCCAATGCACGTTAGCAGACGACGCATTCGCTTGGTAACGCATCGCAATACGCCCATCCAGCGCAAACGCTCTGGCGACTGTCGGATTTAATTGTTGAACCTGGACAACAGGAGGCGTGCTGGCACAGCCTGCAACACTGAGCACAAACGCTAACCACAGAAAACGGAGCATTATTTATATTTCGCCATCACAGCCAGCAAACTCGCATTTTCAGGCGCGTCTTTCAATGATTCCTGCCAAACCGAACGTGCAGCGTCATGCTGCCCTTGCAGCCACATTACCTCGCCTAAATGCGCAGCAATTTCGGGGTCACGTCGTTGACTATAAGCGCGCTGCAAATAGTCGACCGCATCATTCAAATGCCCTAACCGATATTGCAACCACCCCATACTGTCCAACACAAATGGATCATTCGGTGATAATTTCAGTGCTTGCTGCAACAACGTCAGTGCTTCAGGCAAGCGTATATTATGATCCGCCCAGGTATAACCCAATGCGTTTAGTGCATGCACATGGTTAGGCTGCAATTTGAGCAATTGCCGTAAATCCTTTTCCACCACATCAAGGTGCTCCAGTTTTTCTGCTGACATTGCATGGTCATAGAGCAATTCGGTAGAGTTTGGATGTGCGGCTAACGCCTTGGTCAATAACGCATATACGCCCGCATCATCTTTTGCATTCCTGAGCAAGTCTGCTTCTGCTTGTATAAGCTGTATACGTTCAGCCTCATTACTAACTTTGACATGCTGTAAGTAAGTACGTGCTTTTTCCACACCACCTTGTTTTGCAAGGACGCCGGCATATCTTGCTTGCGCTATCAGATAATTCTCACCCTCTGGCACACTCAAATACCAAGTCTCGGCTTCATCCGGCTTGTTTTGCACTTCCGCAATTTGCCCTAGATACAAACGGACCATCGCCGCATCAGCATAATTCAAATCTAATGCTGATTGAAATGCTGTCTTAGCCGTATCGATCTCATTTAGTTGCAAAGATATCAAACCGATAGCAACCTGCATTTCAGCACTACTAGGCACCGCTTTAGCCAGCAACTGAAATTGCTCACGCGAAGCCGTAAATTGACCTTGTTTCAGCAACATGCGCGCATATGCCAAACGCATCTCACGTGCATCCGGATTTTGCTTGAGGTAAGTTTGCGCAAATGTGGCGCCCTCTGGTCGACCATCCCGCCCAACCACCTCCATGCGCAACATCGCAGCAGGTTCCCAGTTCGCTTTTAATTGATCAACTTTATCCAGCGCCAGCAGCGCTGCATCAAACTGACCGGCGCGCGCTGCCGCCTGCGCCAACACCAATTGAGCTTCAGGCACTTCCGCATAATCTTGCGTCAATCCCTGTAACAAAGTATAGACGGCTGCTTTATCCGGCTGTTTATCCAGCATCGCACTAATACGAATAAATTCCGCGCCCGCATTAGCTGAGTTCGCTTTCAACAGCTGCTGTAAATATGGCTGCGCATCTGCCAATTTTCCGCCATTCAACAATATTCCTGCCGCTGCCTGACGAGCTCGGGCTGATTCAGGGTCCAGATCCAACCATAATTTTGAAGCCGATTCCGCAGCTTGTGCCTGCTGAGCATAGACGGCCACTTCAGTCGCACGCTTGGCAAGGCGCGGATCGCGTGTCTGTTTTGCCAAGTCCAGATAAGCCTCGCTCGCCAACTTCAAATCTCCACGCTGACCCGCAATTTCCGCCACCAAAAACTGATACAGAATCTGGTTAGTAAGCACCAACTTCGGCAAAGCCGTTTCTGTAACAGCGGCTTTGCTCACACTTGTCGCTGCCATGACTGGCGTTGTCAACGCTGCCACCACACCTAATACCGCATAAGACCAAATCGACAAACGCATGTTCTTCCCTTTAATATCGCGCGATATTGCGCGTTAGTTCAACTTATTAGAGTCTCAACTTGATGATAGTTCAGTACACATATCATGATAACGATGTCCTGCTTGCCGTAACTGCTGGTGGGGTTGCTGATAATCAGGCAACAGCACCGCTACCCGTTGCCAAAACCGTGCCGCATGATTCATATGCGTCATATGCGCCAGCTCATGCGCCAACACATAATCAATTTCCGCCATGCTCGCCTGTATCAGGCGCCAATGCAAACGTATCACTCCCGCACTCGTACAACTGCCCCAGCGTGTGCGTGCATTGGTTAAACGTAAGGCACTCGGCAATTTATCTAATTGCGGCGAAAATCCTGCCAGGCGTAATTGAAAAATCCGCATGGCCTCATGCTTATACCAGGCAACTATCTTCTCCGGCGACAACGTTGGCACATGCAAAACATCATCTATTAGCACAACCTGATGAGAGTGACTGCTTACATTCAAAACAATTTCACGTCCCAAATACAATAAACGCATACCGTCACACCACGCCCACTCATGTGCAGTTCGCGTAGCGTAGTGTTGCAACTTTTCCCATATCCACGTCGACTTAGCATGTGCGAAACGCTCAATTTCCGTAACTGACAAACGCCAGGGCGCATGCACTATTAAACCTTGTTTACCCACGGACAGCGCCAGCGTGCGCCGCGCACTACTGCGTTTTAATTGATAAGCGCACAGCTGGTTTTGCAAACACAGCGTACGCGATTCAATACTAACGAGTCGCTTGGGCATCAGGCAACCGCGCCATTTCTTGCTCTATCCATGCCTGCACCGCCTGATTAAGTGCATCAGGCTTCATCCCTCTAGGATCTATAGATGGCCCTATGCTCACAGTAATCAAGCCCGGCCGTTTCAAAAAAGCGCTTTTCGGCCAACACTGCCCTGCATTATGCGCGACAGGCACAACCAGCGCCTGAGCATGTGTCGCCAACCAGGCGCCACCGATACCATACTTACCCACTTGGCCATGCGCTACCCGAGTTCCCTCAGGGAATATCAGCACGCCCAAACCATCCGCCAACCGCTGTTTCCCCTGCTCGGTAATCTGCCGCAACGCTGCACGCCCATCAGTTCTGTCTATCGCAATCGGTGACAGCATCGCCATCCCCCAACCGAAAAACGGGATACGCAACAACTCACGTTTCAACACGATAGCCATCGGCGGCAATAATATCGGTATTGCGATAGTCTCCCACGCTGACTGATGTTTCGCCATGATAATACTCGGCGCTGCAGGCAGGTTTTCCCGCCCGACAATTTGATAGCGTATGCCGCATACCCAACGTGCCAACCAGACTACCGAACGATTCCAGATGGTTATCACCCGATAGCGAATAAAAATGGAAAACGGAAATGTCATTACCGCAAACACTGCGAATATCACCGTCAAAATAGCCTGTAACAATAAAAACAATGCAGATCGCAACACCATCACGACGCCAGTATCTTATCAACGACGCTGGCCAGATCAGCAAATATTTGCGTACCTTCAGGCAAATTACCCGCCTTGTCAGTTTTCTCACCCTTACCCGTCAACACCAGCATAGGCAAAGCTTCAACTGCAGCTGCAGCCTGTAAATCTCGCAAACTATCTCCCACTACATACACCTCTTGCAAAGCTGTTTCATAACGTTCTGCAATTTCCAGATACATGCCGGGCAAAGGCTTCCGGCAAGCACATTTTTCATCTGCAGCATGCGGGCAATAAAATACCGCATCAATACGCCCACCCGCATTCGTTACCGATTTATGCATTTTGGCATGTATCGCATTCAACATCGCCATGTCAAACAAGCCTCGACCCACCCCGGATTGATTTGTCGCCACCACCACGCGATAACCTGCCTGGTTCAGGCGTGCAATCGCCTCCAAACTCCCGGGAATAGGCTTCCATTCTTCAGGGCGTTTAATAAACTGATCCGAATCGAAGTTAATCACTCCGTCACGATCCAAGATAATAAGCTTCATTTATTCATCCATTCAGTCAATGCTGCTACTCTCGCCGCTGTCACGTTCGCACCAATTTGCGCAGGATTAGTCGCACTCGCGACTATCGCAGCCATATCGATTGCCATCACCGCCCGTAATGCAGCAAGCAAATAATCCTTCTGTGGATAATCCACATTTTCAAACCCCAATCGCCCACGCGCATCAGCAAGACACGCCTGCAACAATTGCACAAACCGATCAGGCCGACGATACGCATCAACAGCACCAAACAGTTTCACCACGGTATCCGCCCGCAACTGCTGGGCTCGATGTATATCGCCATGATAGCGTGTCGCCAGCACAGCCAAATCCGAGCTGTCTTTAGGCACCCGTAAGCGCGCGCAGATCGCCTTAACCAACATCACACCGTCAACCTCATGGCCATGATGCTTGGGCCATAACACCGGTGGCGTTAAACCCTTACCCACATCATGCAGCAACGCCGCAAAGCGCACTGGCAAATCAAAACCAGCTCTCGCCGCATAATCCACCACCATCATCACGTGCACACCCGTATCTATTTCGGGATGATGTTGCTCTGGCTGCTGCACGCCAAACAGCACGTCCACTTCCGGCAATATCCGCGCCAATACACCACAGTCACGCAAAGTCATAAACATCCGCGACGGGTGTGCTTCCATCAATCCACGCGCCAATTCTTGCCACACGCGCTCCGGCACCAGCGCATCGACCTCTCCCGCCACCACCATATCCTGCATCAACTGCATAGTCTCGGGCGCAATGGAAAAATCATCAAACCGCGCCATAAACCGCGCTGCACGTAAAATACGCACAGGGTCTTCGCTAAACGCTGCACTCACATGGCGGAATACCCGTGCCGCTAAATCCGCCTGGCCGTGATATGGATCAATTAACGTTCCATCATCCGCGAGTGCAATCGCATTTACGGTGAAATCACGCCGCGCCAGATCCTGTTCCAATGTCACCGCAGGATCCGCATGGATCACAAAACCTTTATAACCAGGTGCGGTTTTGCGCTCGGTTCGTGCCAGCGCATATTCTTCACGCGTACGCGGATGCAAAAAAACGGGGAAATCCTTACCTACAGGCAAATAACCCTCAGCTACCATCGCTTCAGGCGTCGTGCCCACTACCACAAAATCACGGTCTTTTACTGGCAAACCCAGTAGCTTATCGCGTACTGATCCACCTACCGCATAGATTTGCATGGTTTATCTTCCTGCGTGATGCCGGAATGCAGTGTAACGCCCACGTGGATTAACACCACTCAAATAATCAGGTGCAATCGCTGCCAATGCGTTTGGCTTCCAGTTTTGTGGTGCAGGGTGCTCACCGTTGCACACGTTGTCCACCAACATCGCATAGAAATTATCGCGCGTCATCAACTTCTTGCCTGGCATAAACTCCATCGCCCACGCTTGTGCAAATGACAAATTGCGGCACAGTGGAATAATACGCGGATGCTTATCAATAGCCTGAGAGGTCAACTCAACCAGCTCTTGCAAAGTGTAGACTTGTGGACCACACAAATCATAGGTTGCACCGAAGCTGGCGGTATTATCTAGCGCATCAACAAAAGCGCGCGCCACATCCTCCACCCAAACTGGCTGAAATTTCGCACCAGCATTTGCCAAAGGTATCACTGGGAATGTCTTCACCAGCCCTGCAAACATCGACAAAAAGCTATCGCCACGGCCGAAAATCACCGATGGGCGGAATATTGTCGTATGCATGCCATAACCATGCACAAACTTGGGCCCATCCAAATACCAACGCTCATTGTCTGAACTAGGCATACTTGATTCACGCACCAAAGCTTCACCAACACCTTTGGAACGCTGATAAGCGCTGCGCGAAGTCGGATCTGCCCCCAGCGCGCTCATATGCAATACCCGCTGCACACCATTAGCTGCACAGGCATGTAGCATTTTGCGCGGTAACTCAACATGATTCTCATGAAAGTCCCCACGGCGTGCTGATGGCTTATCAACCCGACTAGGGCGTCCCTCATGCAACACCCCGACCAGATTAATCACCGCATCCATACCCTCAAAATGACGATTCAGCTCAACCTGATCATGGATATTTGCATCAAACACCTCTACGGTAGGTAACACAGTCAACGCCTTGGCGCGGTCACGATTACGCGTCAATACCCGCACCTCACGCCCCTGTGCTGCCAGCATTTGAATAATCGCAGAACCCACAAAACCACTACCGCCCAACACACAGATACGCTGAAATTTCATACACAACCCCAATCAAATAGACCAACGACTCCAATCCACACAGAGTCCACTAAATTCAATCTTGGATTTTAACCTAGAAACAGCCCAAAGGCAGATTATCCTACGTCTGCATAAGTGTGTAATTTTCCGAATGCATGCCGAATGTTTTAATGTTAGAACTGACCCCTTTTACAAAGCCACATTGATATGGATCAACATGTGAATACGCACTTCCCTAGTGACGCACCTAAGGTTTATTGACCACTAGATCCAGCCTCGTCAGTTCGTTATGATGGAGGAGCAAAGTTCCAGTCGCGGATGCTAGCTGTTTTGCCGAGTTCGAGAACCGCGCATTCGAGACTACAGCGGCATAGTCGGCTCGTTCAAAAATTTTTCCAGCGATCACCTCTTGAACTGCGCCATTCCCGACAGAGTCCGATAGACGTTTGCATTGGATTACAACTGTGGTTGATTGTTTTCTGGCGATGACATCAATGCCTTGGTCGCCAGAACCCTTCGTTATTCGCGTAGTCCAGCCCAGTCCATCTAATTTGTGCGCAACGAAACGCTCGTAGTCGACGCCATCCATCTTGTCATGGTATTTGTCCTCCTCAGAATCGAAATCTGATGTTACATCATTGATGTGGGTCAATACATTTGTAAGAATTTCGGCGCTTAATGATCCTAGCCTTTGGAATATCAGTTCATTGATGAAAAGCTTCTGCTCATCCACCCATTTAGATTCATCGACAAGGTTAAAGCTTTTCGTTATGGTCAGCTGCCGACGCCTGATCGTTAGCTCTTCGCGGTGGTCATCGACAAGACTAAGTGCTTGGGCAAGACGAAATTCATTTTCTTCCCGAAGGAGGCGAACATCTCTGTTGCGTGTGTAGGCTTTGCCGAAAACGATAGTAAGCACTATTACGATAATGAATAGGATGCCGCCGACTAATAATTCAACGGGGAAAAACATAAATATCAGGCCAACAACCACAAGCAAAAATCCCAAGGATAGCAGGATTGGAATACCACCTCGTACACCAGAAGAATATCGCCGATCACGCTTTCCAGATCCTAAGATGAATAAAATCACTCCAATACCTAAACACCAGTATCCGAATTCTTTTGCCGATGGAATCGGCTCAAAAGGGTTGGGGGTCACGGTCGCAGACTCGTCCACCTCCGGCACCAGAGCCGGTGGAGTAATATTTTGAACCAGAGCAGTTTGCGCGGGGTAGCCTTGTTTCAATTTTGCGTCTACTAGCTGCGCACACTTCGAAAGGCGTAGGTCAGGGTCACCCTGATCGCCGCCGACGCATTCAATTTGACACTGATTGCCGTCCCCATCGACGCGGACAATTTGCGTTATATGAAGATTTCCAGAGAATGGCATGGTAGATGCCTGTTCAACCAATGGAAGGTCAGAACAGGTCGAGGAATACAATTCGAGCGGTCGAGCAGTGACCTGGTCTGGTGTAGAGTTTGGTGCGTCAACATTACTGGCAGGACCCCCCGTAGCGGTCAGTCGGGCTGGCGCGCAAGCCGCCCACCCGTTAATGTTGTGGAGATTGCCCTCATCAGTCAGGCAATACCCTTGCGCCGTAATCTTGGCGTAGGCATCTCTAGTTTTTGCGCAATTTGTATCCGTCAGAGAACACTTTTTGTCTTCCGCGATCATGTCGTCTAATAGAGGATACAAAGTCGGCGGCAACGCAGCGCCTGCTGTCTGGTGGATCAACAACAGAAGCGAGCATAGCAGGCGTCTTATTCTTCCAGTTTTTAACATGTTTCAGGTTGGACAGGTACTCATGCGCATGCACAGCATTACCAGTAGAATTACTTCGATCGATTGTCTTCTGTGTGCTGGATGCAAACGAGCCTCCAACGTACAACATTGCCATCCTATGTTCAAAAGTCTTTGATGTCAACGCCACTTTAAAACTGATACAGTTTTTGAACAAACGCCAACTAAAAAGTGATACAGCAGCGCTTTTGTTTTGGTCATTATTTTACGTATCATTTCAACATCAAATACCTCCTGACGTGCCGACTTTTAACTTGTTACTGGCGTTCATCACGCTGATACATTCCCGCTTGGTGGCACATCATTCTTAGAAAGCAAGGGGACCCATTAGCCACCCACAGTCAAGTGATCGAACAAAACACTCGCTGGATTTTCTGAGGCCGTTGGCATCGCAGCTGGTCTGTGGAACGCAGGGCCAGAAACCATTTTGAATAGCACACAAGAGTCTTGCCATTGATAATGGAAGTTCGTTCTTGTACTTATAACAGTACCTGCTGCGATTGGCTAAGATCCATGCATTCCAGTAGATATCACACCTAATTTAATCTCGCTACACAACAACTATTAGTTTGCGCTCAAGACCGGAAGCAATCCTCAGGCAACGGGTGTCCAGACTGGATTTCGTGCGGGGTATAACTATCCATCCGTTGCCTGGTGACCTTGGCACAGCCGCCGTTGGCTGCAAGCACGGGGGATGCACCTGCCAGCACTTGGTTTAACTCACCCAAGCGGGTGCTGGTGACATTGATAAAGTAGTCGAATCGCGATGCCACTCGCTTATCCCAGCGCATGATGTTCTGGTATAAGAATTGCGGCACACGACACCAACGCAAACCATGATCGGCGCGTGCTAATAAGCGTACGGCTGATTGCGCCTGTCGGTCAGACACAGCAAAATGGAATGTTACAAATGCTACGATTTCTGCATTTCCGTCAATCAGCAACTGTCTGGGCGTTGCCAGCACATGCTCGCTTAAATGTGCATCCATCATCCATTCAGATACCGTATGAGTGAGCACGGGACAATCCATCCACAGACGTTCGTGTGCGGGGACAAAATGATGGTGGGCGACGACGTCAGCAAACAGGTGACTATAGAACCCAACCGCCAGCGCACGCTCCTGATCGTTGCGTGCGGCTTTGAGCATGGCTTGCGCGGGCTGCCAGTCATGAGTCGTCGCAAACGCAGTTGTCCGTACTGCGCCTCCGACTAAGGCTAGATCAGGCAGGCATGCACCTGCCATGACCAATTTTGGATAACGCATCACCGCGCGGCGCAATTCGCCATCCAGCAACGGCACGCCCCAGATTAACCATTGTGCAAAATACACGTGCGTATAAAGCCCCCAAGCATAAACATCGTTCGCTTGTAGCAGTAATGGCACGCTCCAAATGAGATATCGCAGGGTCCTATTCATGGAGTTCAGATTAAGCCGTGTATGCGACAAATTCATGATGCTATGATTAACTTTTGATGAAGCATGCACCACGGGGTGGGCTATAATCCTGTTTTAATTTCACTTCAAGATTGATTATGTCCGCTCTGATTTGTGGCTCACTCGCTTTCGATTCCATCATGGTTTTCCAGGACCATTTCAAAAACCATATCCTGCCCGAAAAGATACACATGCTGAATGTGTCTTTCCTCGTACCTGAATTACGCCGTGAGTTTGGTGGCTGTGCGGGCAATATCGCCTACAACCTGCAATTATTGGGTGGCAAGCCCACCATCATGGCAACTTGTGGTGTCGATTTCGCGCCTTACGCTACACATCTGGACAAGCTGAATATCAGCCGCACCCACATTCGTGCGATAGAAGACAGCTACACTGGACAAGCATTTATCACCACCGATTTAGCCGACAATCAGATTACCGCCTTCCATCCTGGCGCGATGAATTACTCACACCTCAATCACGTAAGCGATGCACCCGATGCAAAAATCGGTATTGTTTCTCCTGATGGGCGTGATGGCATGTTGCAACATGCACGCGAATTCAAAGCTGCGGGCGTACCATTTATTTTTGACCCCGGTCAGGGCATGCCGATGTTTGACGGGGCAGATTTACTCACATTTATCGAACTGGCAGATTACGTCACCGTGAATGACTATGAGGCAGAAATGCTGCAGGCACGCACGGGGAAAACACTGACCGAACTGGCAACCCAAGTACGTGCCCTTATCGTCACCCGTGGCGAAGCAGGCTCACACATCCATCATAACGGCACTATCATCGACATTCCTTGTGCTACTGCGACAGCAGTCATTGACCCTACAGGCTGTGGCGACGCATACCGCGCAGGCTTGCTCTATGGCATCACCCATGATTTCGACTGGGCGACAACCGGACGTCTGGCGTCGCTCATGGGCGCGATAAAAATCGCACATCGCGGCGGACAAAATCACGCGCCTAGTCGCGCTGACATCATGGCACAATTCCAGGTAACATTTGGTTACGAATTGAACCTAAACTAAGCGTTACTATCTAATTTCAAATTTTAGGAGAGCATTAAAAATGAACACCAGCAAATTACTAGCCGCACTCATGATCAGCGCACTTACTTTAACGGGCTGTGCCAGTGGCTTAGGCAGCAGTGATTATGAGCGCAGTCAGACACGCTCTGTGCAGGAAGTCCAAATGGGTGTGGTGCAAGCCTTACGCAACGTCAAAATCGAAGGTACCAAATCCCCAGTAGGTACAATAGGTGGTGCAGCTGTCGGCGGTATCGCAGGTAGCCAGATTGGTGGCGGCAATGGTCAAATTGCTGGCGCGGTGTTGGGTGCTGTATTGGGTGGCCTGGGCGGCTCTGCCTTAGAAGAAAAAATGACTTCACAAAATGGCGTGGAAATCACAGTGAAACTTGATTCAGGTCGCACTATTGCGATTACACAAGCCGCAAATGTAAACGAGCAATTCCGTATAGGTGACAGAGTCCGTGTCCTTAGCGGTGGCGGTACTACCCGCGTGACTTACTAACATAGCCACAGGGATAGCAGCTACTGCTATCCCGCTCACATAGTCGGCTGCCTGATTTCCATGTGTTTTTGCAACAACGACACCATAATCAATATCAGCATTGACACCACCAGCAACACCGCAGCATAGCGATACGCCTGTTCAAACTCTAATGCCTGCGTTAAATCGTATAACGCAATCGACGATACTCGGGTTTTGCCTTCCAGATTACCACCCAGCATCAACACCACACCAAATTCGCCCATAGTATGCGCAAATGCCAGCCCTGAACCTGCGAATATCCCCGCACGTGCCCAGCGCAATCTCAGATGTCGTGTTACTTGCCATGACGTTGCCCCCATCGCGGCAGCAGCCTCCACCAGCTCTTTAGGCACACTGCGTAACGCGGCTTGATAAGGCTGCACTGCAAATGGAAAGCTATACAGCACCGAACCTACAACCAGTCCCGCAAATGAAAATGTCAAACCATGTCCAAACACAACTTGCCACAACTGACCCAATGGCGTTTGTGGTGCAAACGTCACTAGCAAATAGAAACCTATCACCGTGGGAGGCAATACGATAGGCAGGGAAATTATTACCTCCAGAAAACTACGCCCAAAAAACCGGGTAGTATTGAGCCAGTGTGCCAGCGGTATACCCACCACCATCAGCACGACAGTGGTCACCGTAGCAAGCTCTATACTCAAAATTAATGCCTGCCATAACGGCGCAGGCAAACCTAACCATGTCATTTAGTATCTCTAAATCCGTATTTTTGTAACAAATCACGCGCCTCAGCTGTATCTAGGAATTTCACAAACTCGCGCGCAATCGCCGAATTTTCAGCTGCCCTGGTCACCACTGCCGCCTGTACTAATGCGGGATACAATGCACTGGATATTTCAGCCCAACGTCCTATACCACGCATTTTCGGGCTAAGCACTAAAGACATGGCCACTACGCCCACATCCACATTACCCGTTTGTACAAACTGTGCAGTTTGTGAGATATTTTCTCCGAATACTAATTTTGGCTGTAAAGCTTCCCAAACACCCTGCTTTTTTATCGCAGCTTCAGCCGCTCGCCCATAGGGTGCATGCGCAGGATTCGCAATCGCTATCCTTGTCACCCGTGCGTCCATTAATCCTGACAAACCCTGACTTAAATTCACCGCAGGCTTCATCGTCCACAAAGCTATACGCCCCGTACCATAGACATTATAACTATCAGCAAGCGCGTTACCACTGGCGATTAAATCGCGCGGATATTTTTCATCGGCGGACATAAACACCTGGTAAGGTGCACCGTTTTGTATCTGTGCATAAAAATTCCCTGACGACCCCAAACTTACTTTGACACTCACATCTGGATGTTTAGCCTCAAACGCCTTATTAATCTCAGGCAATACAAATGACAGATCCGATGCTGCAGCCACCAGCAATTCCTCAGCCAGCGCACCCGCACTCATCATTGCCATTAGCGCAAATACAGCAGATTTGATCCCATTTCGTAACAACATAAATCACTCCACTCGCGTTATATCAAATAAAATATAACGATACCTGACAAATAATCTTCCAGCAACCGACACCTATTCATTTTTTAGGCAATTTCACGCCCAACTGCTTTAACTTACGATACAAATGCGTGCGTTCGACTTCAGCCAATTCCGCTATGCAAGTTACGTTACCATCTGTTTGCTGAATCAGTCGTTCAAAATACAGGCGTTCAAATTGATCACGCGCTACTCGCAGCGGCAAATCGGCATTCACCAGCAAGCTGCCATCGTTTAATACAACAGGTGCGACACCAATAGTCATGGTATCGCTATCCAGTGCGGGGGCTATCGGCTGAGTTACGTGGAGGGTATCAACAGGATATTGTTTCAATGCATCCGTGACCGTGACCAGTAATTTTTTAAGCGCGATAGGCTTTTCCAGAAACCCAACCGCACCGATACGTGTCGCTTCCACTGCAGTATCGATGGTGCCATGCCCCGACATCATCACCACAGGCATAGTCAACAACCCTGATGCGGCCCAATGTTTGAGCAAACTAATTCCATCAGTATCTGGCATCCAGATATCCAGCAACACCAGATCAGGCTGGATAGCTTCACGATAGCTTCGTGCGGCACTCGCGTTTTCAGCAACACTCACATCGTAACCTTCATCGGTCAAAATCTCCGACAACAACTCGCGTATGCCCATTTCATCATCGACAATTAAGATCTGCCCACTCATGCCTGCACTCCATGTTCTACTATAGGTAGCCGTATACATACAACTACGCCGTCTTGATCACGATTTTCCATACGAATCACACCATGATGCTCTTCTATGATTTTTTTCACTATTGCCAAACCCAATCCTGTTCCTTTAGGTTTAGTCGTAGCATAAGGCTCAAACAACCTGTCCTTGACCTGCTCGGACAAGCCCACGCCATTATCCATTACCATCAATTGCACGGTTTGTTCAGCGATGCGGGTGATGATATCTATCTGTGGATGCGCAATATCTATCAAAGCATCTTGCGCATTCTGTAACAAATTATGGATGACTTGACGCAACAACTTGGCATCACCCATCACTATCGGCAGTGGCTCGGTCAAATCCAGAACGATACGCTCATCATGCCCATACAGCGCTAACACCTCATGAATCAAAGAATTCAAATTCACCGGTTGCAACAATGCAGATGGCGTTTTGGCGTATTCCGCAAAGGCGTTCACCATTTCTTTCATCACGGATACCTGAGTCACAATAGTCTGTGTCGAACGACGCAAAACCGCAGCATCGGCAGCATCCAGTTTGCTGGCGAACTTATGTTCGATACGCTCCGCAGATAACTGTATCGGCGTCAGCGGATTTTTAATTTCATGTGCCAAACGTCGCGCCACCTCACCCCAAGCCGCATCGCGCTGAGCACGCACCAGGTGGGTAATGTCGTCAAACACCAGAATGAACCCGCTGTCTATGCCACTCGGCAGGCGAGTACCACGCACCAGCAAAATCCGCTTGTCATGATTCTGCCGATAGCTGGTCTGTTGCTGCCAGTCCGGGACAGACTGCGCCTGAAAATGCTCAGTGATTAAATGGGCAAAATTAGCCAATTGCGGTGTTTGGCTGGCCCACTGATAAGGCTGCAATCCCCGTACCAGCGACTCGCCCACACCTAATATTTGCACCGCAGCAGGGTTAATACTGCGTACGCGCAACTGTTCATCAAACGCAATCACTCCCGATGTCAGGTTCGCCAATATCGTTTCCAGATACGCATGTGATTTCTCGATCTGCGCATGGCCATCCACCGTCGCTTGTCGCGCCTCAGCTAATTGGCGTGTCATACGGTTAAATGACTGAGTCAGCATCCCCAGTTCATCACGACTATTCACGGGATGCACTTGGCTGAAATCGCCTTTTGCCACGGCGCGCGTGCCTTTTGCCAACGCCCGCAACGGCGCGGCCATTTGCTCGCTGATTAAAAATGCTAACGCGATAGTTGCCAACAACGCCAACACCATCGCCAGGGTCAAGGTCAGTCCGTATAGTCGTTTCAAGCCTAAACGAGAAATCGATAATTCCTGATAATCCTGATAAGCCAAACGAACTGCCTCTGCATCGTCAGCCAGTTTTTGCGGCACGGGTTGCAGCAGCTGCAATACCCGTATGTTTTCGGTAAATGACAATATGTTAACAGGCACGACGATACGAACATACAAACCTCTGTCACCCCAATTTTCTATCCGCGAATAAGTCTGTTGTTGACGGACTTGCTGCAAAATACTGTTATCAGGCGCTGTCGGTGTCAGCCCTGAACGCTCATTGCCGGAGAATGAAATGAGCTTGCCTCTATCCGTAAACAAAGTAGCTTCCTGGATATTATATTGCTCGCGTAGACTGTTAAGTAAGGCCGCATGATTCGTAGTGGGCGCTTCTGCCAGCGTCTGCGCCATAGAGTCCGCCTTTCTGGCAGATTCACGCAGCAAGTTATCCAGGACAGCCTGGCCTAAATTTAACCCGCTACTGAGTGCTGTATCCACCCGCACGTCAAACCAGGACTCTATGCTCTTGGACAAAAACTGCACTGACACCGCATATACCACTGCACCAGGCAACAAAGTCATCAAACCGAACACCAGCATCAGGCGTATGGTCAACTTGGTACCAAACACACCCGCACGCACTTTGTAACGTAATTGTACAATTTGGTAGACTACCAATGCCAGCATGGCAACAACGAGCACACCTGTCGCCGCTAACAACCAGGCAAAATGCTGGGCAAAAAGATCCGTGTTCGCGCTGGCGCTCGATAGCAGATAGACTAGTCCTGCGCCAACTACAAAACTGATAAATACTAAAAATTTCAAGGCTTAAACGTCCACACCATCGGCGTCGCTTCCAAATCCCACCGACCTGTTGCCAACGCATTGATCTGCAATGGCTTGGGCAGTTGCGCGGTATCTAAACGCATGGTCAGTTTCGCATTATAAATCTCACGCTGAACCAGCTCATTGCGCGTAATGACAGGCACGGCGCTCACCTCACCCAATACCATTAACGCATCGTCCAGCTTATCCACGCTGTGCGCATGTATATTTACCCCTGACACCACATACTGACGCAGTAGCGCGTTATATGATAAACGGCTGACGCGGGTGTAATGCGCCAGCTCCTCATTCAGCCAATACCAGCGTGGACGCTTGAGCTCAAATTCAGTCACAAAATATAACGACACGCCTTTATGCAGCGCCTCTTCCAGCGTGGGATTAGGCGTCACCAGCATTTGCGCATGCAAGTAATACACATCGTCAACCAGGCGCAGCTCAGCCGATTTAATTTGTATACCTTCACTTACGGCCCACCCGCTGCTGCTTAACACCAGCAAGGCAAGCCCCAACCACAGCTTAAATTTTTTCCAGCAATGCATAAAAGAATCCATCATGTTGGTCATTTACCAATAATTGTCCTGGCGTTATCCAATCCCCCGCCAGCGGCAATTGCCGTGCATCTGTTTGACGCGCTAAAAAAGCATCGATTTGCTGCTGATTTTCTTCGGGGAAAATTGAGCAAGTCGCATAAAGCAATTTACCACCCACAGCCAGACAAGACCAGAGTGCAGTTAAAATCTTCGCCTGCTGTGCCGCAAAATGCGCAATATCATCCGGGCGGCGTAGCCACTTAATATCAGGATGACGCCGTACCACACCCGATGCGCTGCATGGTACATCAGCCAGAATACGATCATAGACCACCTCATCCCACCATCGCCCAGGTTGCGCCGCGTCACCCACCAACAGCGTTGCATTTAACTGCAAACGCGCCAGATTCTCGCGCACCCGCACCAGACGCGCCTCATCATTATCCAATGCTGTCAGCTGCACATCAGCCAGCTCCAGAATATGTCCGGTTTTACCGCCAGGTGCGGCACATGCATCAAGCACACGCTGACCATCTTGCACATCCAGCAATACTGCTGCCAGCTGCGCGCCAGCATCCTGCACCGACACTCGTCCGGTAGTGAAGCCGGGCAAAGCCGAAACCGCACATGGCTGGGCTAATTGCAGTGCCGACCCACCCACTTGTTGCGCGGCTATACCTTCATCGCGCAGACACTCTAAATAATTCTCGGTACTGCCATGCTGCGTATTGACCCGCAACGTCATCGGCGGATGCTGATTCCCCGCCACTAACAACGCCTGCCAGTGTTGCGGATAAACCTGCGCCACTTTATCTATCCACCATTGCGGATAATTCCAGCGCGCTACCGGATTACTTGCCAGCTTTTCCGCCAGGCTGTCCACCTGCCGCAAATAGTTACGCAATACCGCATTTGCCAGTCCGCGTGCCCAAGGCTGTACTGCAAATGCGGCTTCTACCGCCTCATTCACTACCGTATGCGTCGCATCAGGACGCGCACGCACCTGGCGCAACGCCACCACCAGTAAACATGCCACCACGCTATCAGTCAGCGGCTTGGTCAACAACGCATCGCGCATCGCCGCCAGCTCGCCATACTCGCGCAAACTGGCATAACACATATCCTGTACTGTGGCGCGACCAGCCAGCGGTTGCGCTGCCATAATCTTGTTCAGGTTTTGACCTTTATGCACGACTGCATCAATCGCCACTGCCGCACGTTTCAGCAACTGCCGCAATGGCGGCTGTAATTCATTTGTACTCATATTTTCCTAATTCAATAACAGGCGCGCCAAACCCAGCACACCAAAAGTCGCCACCAGCAATCCAGCCATTAACCGCACTGCAGGACGACGAGTGAAGGTTTGCAGATGCTTAGCCAGCATACCCATTGCCAACAAATTCGGCAAAGTGCCCACGCCAAACACGGCCATCACCAATGCGCCATGCGCAGCACTCCCTGTCGCCAACGCTGAAATCAATACCGAATATACCAACCCGCATGGCAGCCAGCCCCATATCATCCCTACCAACACCGCTTGCGGCGCATTACGTACCGGTAACAAGCGTTTCATCAACGGCTGCAAACGTTGCCAAATATGTCCACCCACGCGCTCCAGCACCAACACTGCACGTGACAATCCAGCCAAATACAGTCCCAGCAATATCATCATTACACTGGCAAATGCATACAGGCCACGCGACACAGGCAGAAAATCATTCAGCAGCAGGCTACTCGCGCCCACCGCACCAGCAATTGCACCCGCCAGCGCGTAACTTGCAATCCGGCCGAGGTTATAACCCAACAGCATTGCCAGACTAGGCTTGTTGTTTGGCGTTGCAAATGACAGCGCTGCCACTATGCCGCCGCACATCCCTACACAGTGCACACCACCCAGCAGGCCAACCAGCAACACTGAAATTAAACTAAATTCGAGCATTACGCTTCTCTTGCCGATCAACCAGCCAGACTAACAGCAACACGGGCACACCTAACAGCGCCGTTGCAGTAAAGAAATCCGCGTACCCATATGCATCGACAAAATCACCAGAAAACCCTGCAATGAACTTGGGCAGCATCAGCATCACCGAGCTAAACAGCGCATATTGTGTCGCAGAATAAGCGCTGTTTGTCAGCCCGGACAGATACGCCACAAATGCGCTTGACGCGATACCCGCCGACAAATTATCCGCTGACACAGTAAACACCAGTGCCGATACATCATGCCCCAACCCTGCCAGCCACACGAACAACAAATTGGTGCTCGCAGACAGTACCGCGCCTAAAAACAAGGTACGCATCACTCCCATTTTCGCCGTCAACACACCGCCCAATCCTGCACCGATGATGGTCATCACCACGCCATAGACTTTGGAGACTGTCGCCACCTCATCCTTGGAATAGCCCATATCAACATAAAACGGATTGCTCATCACGCCCATTACCACATCGGAAATACGGTAAATCGCAATCAATGCAAGTATCGATGCCGCTTGCCAGCCAAAGCGCTTAATAAAATCCATAAACGGACTCAATATTGCGGTATAAATCCAGCTCGTCACCCGCAAGGTTCTGCCATGTAAACCGCGCCGCACTAGTGCATCATGCACCTCACCAGCTTCCTGCGCCGCGATCAGATTCGGTGCCAGCTCAGGCTCACTGATGGTCAAGGTTGCCAGTATCCCTACTGCCATACATGCCGCCATCACCGTATAGGCCACATGCCACGGCATGAAATCATATGCTGTCGGCGTTGCATCTACGGCCGATGCTATCCACAACACACCTGCCCCAGCGGTGATCATCGCAATCCGATAACCCGCCTGATAAGTTGCTGCCATCGCCCCCTGTTTCTCCTGAGTAACCGCTTCGATACGGTATGCATCCAGCGCAATGTCCTGTGTTGCCGAGGCAAAGGCAACTGCCAGCGCAAAATAAATCATAGGCTGCAAACTCACGGACGGATCCGTATTCGCCATGCCCAGCAACGCTGCCACCACCACGACTTGCGCCAGCAACAGCCATGCCCGGCGCCGACCCAGCCAGCGCGTAAGCAACGGCAGAGATAACCTGTCAACCAGCGGTGCCCACAGCCACTTGAAGCCATACGCCAACCCTATCCAGGACAAGTGCCCTATCGTCGCCCGTTCTATCCCCGCTTCACGCAGCCAGAACGACAACGTCCCCAGCACCAGCAACAGCGGCAACCCGGACGAAAACCCAAGCAACAACATGCCCACCACACGTGGATGGGCATAAACTTTGAGTGCGGACAACCAGGGATGTTGCGCCATCACAAATAATCCACCACTAACGGTGCGTGATCAGAAAAACGCTGGTCTTTATAAACACTGGCCGCCTGCGCTTTGGCTGCCAATTCAGGCGTTGCCAATTGATAATCGATACGCCAACCCACATTATTCGCCCACGCCTGACCACGATTACTCCACCAGGTATAAGCATCTCCCGTAGCCTCCGGATACAACGTGCGGTAAACATCGACCCAATTCAAATCACTCAGCACTTGCGTCATCCACGCACGCTCTTCTGGTAAGAAGCCTGAATTTTTCTGATTGGATTTCCAGTTTTTCAGATCAATTTGCTGATGCGCGATATTCCAGTCGCCACATACCAATACTTCACGCCCACTGGCCACTAAGGCTTGCAAATGCGGATAAAATCGCGCCAGAAAGTCAAACTTGACCTGTTGCCTGTCATCACCACTGGAACCTGACGGCAAATACAATGACACTATGCTCAAATTACCAAAACGCGCTTCCAGGTAGCGCCCTTCAGCATCAATATCAGCTATACCTAATCCCACAATAACCTCGTCTGCAGGCTGCTTGCTATATATTCCTACGCCGCTATAGCCTTTTTTCTCGGCATAATGAAAATAGCCGATATAGCCATTCGGTGATAACATTTCATCACGCATGTCGGCTTGCTGCGCTTTAAGCTCTTGTACACAAATATAATCAGCATTTTGACTCAGCATCCAGTCAAAAAAACCTTTACTCGTTGCTGAACGGATACCATTTAGATTCGCGGTAATTACACGCATTTTTTAGGCTTTCTTCATACTTATGAACGATTTCAGACAAGAATTTTTACAATTTTCCATCAACCAGAGCGTATTGCGTTTTGGTGAATTCAAAACCAAAGCAGGGCGCATGAGCCCGTACTTCTTCAATGCGGGCTTATTTGCCGATGGCCTGGCATTAAAACAATTAGGCGAATTTTACGCTAAAGCCATACTCGCTGCAGGAATAGAATTCGATGTATTGTTTGGCCCTGCTTATAAAGGCATACCGCTCGCTGCCAGCACTGCAATTGCGCTGGCGAATTCAGGCAAAAACACAGCCTACAGCTTCAATCGCAAAGAAACCAAAGATCACGGTGAAGGTGGCAATATCGTGGGCTCCCCATTAGCAGGACGGGTACTCATCATCGACGATGTTATTTCCGCAGGCACATCAGTGCGCGAATCGGTCGAAATCATCCGCGCTCATGGCGCGACCCCAGTTGGCGTAATTATCGCTATCGACCGCATGGAACGTGGCACAGGCACATTATCCGCAGTGCAGGAAGTGCAACAGCAGTATCAAATCCCGGTATTTGCGATTGCCAATCTGGACGATTTACTCGCCTATTTGCAAACCAACCCAAACATGGAACAATATGCACCAGCAGTCGCACAGTATCGACTCACCTACGGAGCCAGCACCCTATGAACATCAACTATAAAATCATCAGCGCTTTGGTGATCCTCAATCTGGCGCCGCTCGCGCATGCCGATATTTACAAGTGGAAAGATGCACAAGGCGTTACCCACTACGGCGACACCATGCCGCCTCAAGCTGCGGGACGCGCCACCATAGAAATGAACAAAAAAGGCAATATTATTAAGGAAACCGCAGCCGCGCTCACCCCACAACAACGTGCGCAAAATGAAATAGAACAAGCGAAATTAAAAAAAGAAGCGCAAACGCTCACCGAGCAAAAACGCCGCGACTCCGCACTGCTCAACACTTACACCTCACCTGCCGAGATAGACCTGGCGCGCGACAGGAGTCTGGAGCAATACAACCTGGTTATCAATGGCACCAATGCCAGACTTGAACCACTACGCGCCAAACAGGCCAAGCTCTCACCTAAGAGCGATGAATACGTTGAAAACATGAAGCACATTACTGATCTGATGGAGATTATCGCGCAGAAGAATGCAGAAATCGCCACAACTAAAGCCAAATTTGATGCCGACCGCGCACGCTATATTGAGTTAACGGGCAAGCAATGAGAATATCTGGCCGCCGTGACCTTATCCTGACATTAAGTTTATTCATCGCCACTAACATGGCGCACGCCACCAGTATAAATGTCACCGGTCTATTTAAAGATCATGCAATGGTTATGATTGATGGCGGCAAACCCCATGTCATGGCTGCAGGTGAAACAGTACAAGGCGCACGTCTAATCAGTGCCACTGCCCAGTCAGCTCTATTTGAAGTAGACGGCACACGCCGCCAATTAACCATGGGGCAATCGTACTCGGGCGGTAGCAGTAGCGTCAAACCTAACGCAAGCCTGACCGCCGATGGTCATGGGCAATTCTTCACCATAGGCACGATCAATGGCAGTAGCGTTAATTTCGTAGTAGATACAGGCGCAACATCGGTGACCATCAGCACTCAGGAAGCAGACAGATTGGGCGTCGACTATCGCCGCGGCCTGCGCGGCGCAACCAGCACGGCGAATGGCGTCGCGGTTGCCTACCGCGTCATATTCAATAACATACGTGTAGGCGGGATCAGCTTAAACATGGTACCGGGTACGGTAGTAGAAGGTGGCGGACTGCCACTGGCGTTGCTAGGCATGAGCTTTTTAAACCAAACCAACAGGCAACGCGAGTGCAATACCATGACACTGACACAGCGCTATTGAATTAGTCAGGACACGTAACGTGACATTGACGAAGCGCGTTTGACCCTCGGACTGAAAACGGTTGAGCCGAGTTTTGATAAACACAAACTCTATGCTCGCAGCCATTCACCCAAACGTTATACTATTTGAGCAGCCCTGATAATGGCACATAGTCCTGTTTGTTGCTGACGACAAATCGCTTAATGGGAACGTGAATAACTTCCTGCAAACCATTAATTGCATCCACGGGCAAATTCAACATGGCCTGCCTGAGTGGTTCGGCATAACTTGCCGCCAATTTATCATGAATCAGCAAAGTCAAATCAGGGGTAGCCGCCAGCGGATACCACAACTCATACTCACCAGTTGCAATTAATTTATTCGCTTTTTCGCTGCGTAACACCGCTGCCTGTACAGCTTTTTGTTGCAACAAGTACACTACGGCATCTTGCGTTTTGACTATTTCCAGCATGTTCGGTGGCACTAGCTTATGCTGCGCGACTAAATTCGCACCCATGGCACCCAGCCATGAGTCTGCTTCTGTCATTCCTATGCGCGTGACCACTTGCCCCTTGCGTCTGATGAGCGCACCCGATGCCATATCTTGAATACGCACTAAAGGTTGATAGCCATGCTGCAACGCATAGGCCGCAATCATAGGCGGCACTAACAAGGCATCAGCCAGATTATTATCGATTGTTTTGCGCAACAAAGCGAAACTGCGAAAAGGCTCGGTATAGACTTTTTTTCCAATTTTTTTCGTCAGCACTTCAGTCATCGCATGGGTGCTTGCCTGAAATACATAAATAGGCACTTCTTCCGCGCCTGTTCCTGGATATACGGCGATGGTTAAATTGGATGCCCCTGACGACAGCAATGCATGTGCGGGATAACTTGCTGTAAGCGCAGCCACCAGCAATGATTGTAAAAATAAACGCCTATTATTCATAAAGTCCCATACTTATTGAGCCAACAAGCGTAGCAAGACTTCATTCAACTGCTGTGGATTGGCTTTACCTTTCATGGCTTTCATCGCTTGCCCGATCAAATAACCCAGCATTTTCTCCTTGCCTGCACGATATTCGGCGACTTGATTCGGGCTATCTGCCAAGACTTGCGCTACAACAATCTCAATCGCACCCGTATCGGAGACTTGCTTCAAACCACGCGCCTCGATAATGGCATCGACTTCGCCCTCGCCTTGCCACAATGCCTCAAACACCTCTTTCGCCAACTTGCCTGACAGCGTACCGTCGGTAATGCGCCGTACTAACATGGCAAGCTGAGTGGCACTGACGGGGCTTTGTTCTACGCTTAATTCAGCCCGGTTCAACGCAGCAGATAAGTCACCCATCATCCAGTTCGCACAAATTTTTGCCTCGCCGCCAGCCGCACTCACCGCAGCTTCAAAATAACTCGCCATGGCTTTGGTGCTGGTTAAAACAGCCGCATCATAGGCAGAAATCGCATAGTCACTCACAAAACGTTCACGCATGGCAGCGGGCAACTCAGGCATGGCGGCGCGAGTGCGGGCTATCCATTCCTCGGAAATCACCAGCGGCAATAAATCAGGGTCGGGGAAATAACGATAATCATGCGCGTCTTCCTTAGAACGCATAGTCCGTGTTTCATCACGATCGGGATCATACAAACGCGTTTCCTGGCGTATAGTGCCGCCATCTTCGTTAATCTCAATTTGGCGACGTGCTTCGTACTCAATTGCACGCTCCATAAAGCGGAACGAATTCAAGTTCTTGATCTCGCAGCGCGTACCTAATTCAGTCGAACCTTTAGGACGCACCGAAACGTTGGCATCGCAACGGAAGCTACCTTCCTGCATATTGCCATCGCATATCCCCAGCCATACCACCAGGCTATGCAAAGCCTTGGCATATGCCACAGCTTCAGCAGAACCGCGCATATCGGGCTCAGATACGATTTCCAGCAAAGGTGTACCCGCGCGATTCAAATCAATACCTGTCATGCCGTGAAAATCGCCGTGGATAGATTTGCCAGCATCTTCTTCCAGATGCGCGCGCGTGATGCGTATGACTTTCTCGACATCGCCGACTTGTATGGTCAAGTGTCCACCCTCAACCACAGGCAGTTCCATTTGGCTGATTTGATAGCCTTTAGGCAAGTCAGGATAAAAATAATTTTTACGTGCAAACACCGAACGTCGGCTGATGTTGGCATCTATCGCCAAACCCAACTGTATCGCCCGCTCCACCGCACCTTTATTAAGCACGGGCAAAACCCCAGGCAACGCAATATCCACTGCACTGGCCTGGGTATTGGGTTCAGCACCAAACGCGGTACTGGAACCGGAAAAGATTTTAGACTGTGTAGAGAGTTGAGTATGAACTTCTAACCCAATGACAATTTCCCATTGCATATTCGTGACCTTCCGCTAGCGGATTAAATGTTATCGGGCATACGCGTATGCCAATCCGTTGCCAATTGATATTGATGCGCAACACCCAGCATCTTGGCTTCGCTAAAATAATTGCCAATAATCTGCAAACCTACAGGGCGACCGTTGCTACCCAGGCCGCACGGTACGGACATACCAGGCAAGCCCGCCAGGTTCACCGCTATGGTATAAATATCAGACAAATACATCGCTACTGGATCATCAGCTTTTTCGCCGAAATTAAACGCCGTGCTCGGCGCAGTTGGCCCCATGATGATGTCGCAATGCTGAAAAGCAGCTTCAAAATCCTGCGCTATCAAACGACGTATTTTCTGCGCTTGCATGTAATAAGCATCGTAGTAACCATGCGACAACACATAGGTGCCTATCATGATGCGCCGCTTGACCTCGGTACCAAAGCCTTGCGCACGGGATTTTTCATACATATCGGTCAAATCGCCATACTCTGGTGCGCGGTAACCATAACGCACACCGTCAAACCGTGACAAGTTAGTCGACGCCTCGGCAGGTGCTAATACATAGTAAACGGGGATAGACAACTTGGTATTCGGCAGCGAAATATCTACCGTCACCGCACCCAGCTTACGATATTCGTGTAATGCAGCTTCTACACTCGCCGCCACATCGGCACCCAGACCTTCAGCAAAATATTCACGTGGCAAGCCAATACGCAAGCCTGCTAGCGGTTGCTGCAAATCACGCGTGTAATCTTCTACCGGACGCTCCAGACTGGTTGAGTCACGCGCATCGAAACCTGCCATCACATTCATCAGTAACGCACAGTCTTCAGCAGATTTTGCCATCGGTCCAGCTTGATCCAGACTTGAAGCAAAGGCAATCATGCCGTAACGCGATACCACACCATAAGTTGGCTTCAGACCAGTAATCCCTGTCAATGCGGCAGGTTGGCGAATGGAGCCGCCGGTATCGGTTCCCGTTGCCGCAGGCGCTAGACGCGCAGCCACTGCTGCTGCCGAACCACCTGATGAGCCACCAGGTACGGCGGATGCATCCCAAGGGTTTTTCACTGCACCGAAATAGGAAGTTTCATTGGACGACCCCATGGCAAACTCATCCATATTGGTCTTACCTAGGCTCACCGCGCCAGCAGTTTTGAACTGGCTGATAACGTGGGCATCATACGGCGCAATGAAATTTTCCAGCATTTTTGAGCCGCAAGTAGTACGCCAGCCATCTGCGCAAAAAATATCTTTATGCGCAACGGGAATACCAGTCAATGCTGCCGCTTGACCCGCAGCAATGCGCGCATCAGCAGCGCGTGCATCGGCAAGACTCATCTCCGAATTGAGCGTCACAAACGCGTTCAGCGCAGGATTGAGTTTAGCGATACGACCCAAATAAATTTGCGTCAATTCAACGCTGGAGATTTTCTTGTCGGCAAGTAAACTTGCGAGCTGGCTTAAACTGGCATTTATCATCTTATTCAATTACCTGTGGAACCAAATACAGACCGCCTGCAACTTGTGGTGCAATCGCCTGGAACTTGTCACGCTGATTAGACTCTGTAACTACGTCATCACGCAAACGCTGACTTAAATCCTGCGCATGCGACATAGGCTCGATACCCGTCGTATCGACCGCTTGCATTTCAGCAATTAAGCCAAATATACCGTTGAGGTGTTGTTGATAGGTCGCCGCTTCTTCATCGTTGACCGCAATGCGGGCGAGTGTGGCGACACGTTTTACATCTTGCAGTGTTAGCGACATAGTACAAAATCTTCACAGGAAACAAGCCTATTAGAGTATCATATTACGTTTATGCAAGGCTACATATACCATGTCGGTATCGTAGCAAGTTCACTCTCAACCTAAGCGAAAACCATCACTATGTTCGGATCATTACGCGGTTATTTTTCTACCGATTTAGCTATCGATTTAGGCACGGCCAACACGTTGATTTATGTACGTGGCAAGGGTATCGTCCTTGACGAACCCTCTGTTGTCGCCATCCGTCAAGACGCAAATAGCGCAAAGAAAACCATACAGGCCGTTGGTCTGGAAGCGAAAAACATGCTCGGCCGCACGCCTGGCAACATCACGGCGATACGCCCGATGAAGGATGGCGTGATTGCTGACTTCACCATCACCGAGCAAATGCTCAAGTATTTCATCAAGAAAATTCACGACACCCGCATGTTCCACCCGAGTCCACGCATTATCATTTGCGTACCCTGTGGTTCTACCCAGGTTGAACGTCGCGCCATCCGCGAATCCGCTATTGGTGCGGGTGCACGTCAGGTGTACCTGATTGAAGAACCGATGGCTGCAGCTATCGGTGCAGACCTGCCTGTGGCAGAAGCAACCGGCTCCATGGTGGTGGACATCGGTGGCGGCACCACTGAAGTCGGCGTTATTTCATTGGGCGGTATTGTTTACGCCAGCTCAGTGCGTGTTGGCGGTGACAAATTTGACGAAGCCATCATCAACTACATCCGCCGCAATTACGGCATGCTCATCGGTGAAGCCACTGCCGAAGCCATCAAAAAAGGTATAGGTTCGGCTTTCCCAGGCTCAGCTGTGCAAGAAATGGAAGTCAAGGGCCGCAACCTCGCCGAAGGCATCCCGCGCAGCTTCACTATTTCCAGCAATGAAATCCTGGAAGCGCTGACCGACCCACTCAACAACATCGTCAGCGCGGTAAAATCCGCACTGGAACAGACCCCACCTGAACTCGGCGCAGACATTGCCGAAAAAGGCATGGTGCTCACTGGCGGCGGTGCGTTACTGCGTGACCTGGATCGATTGCTCATGGAAGAAACCGGCCTGCCAGTCATCGTTGCTGAAGATCCGCTGACTTGCGTGGTACGTGGCTCTGGTCGCGCACTCGAAGAAATGGACAAACTACACAGCGTCTTCGCCCAGGACTCCTAACGCCTAGCCATGCCCGCGCGTCACCCTCACATCAACCTGTTCCCGCACGGCATTAGTGCGAGTGCACGGTTGATGATTTATGTTTTATTCAGCATTGCCATTATCGTTGCTGATGTGCGTTATCACGCCCTTAACCTGTTTCGTTCAAGCATGAACAGCTTGATCTATCCGATATCAGAAATAGTACAAACGCCATACCTGACTTATGAAAAAGTGACTGGTTTTTTTGTAAAGCACGCACAATTACAGCAAGAGAACGCTGCGCTACAACAACGTTTTATTGCCTACAGCGCCAAATTGCAGCGTTATCAAGATCTGGAACAGGAAAATCAGCATTTGCGCGCTCTGCTCGGTGCACAAAGCCGCACGCCGTTGCACACACAAATTGCTGAAATTATCGCTATCCCACGTGACCCCTATTTACGCCAGGTAACCGTCAACCAGGGCAGCAAACAAGGTGTACATGCAGGATCAGCCGTCATCGATGAACAAGGTTTGATTGGACAAGTCACACAAGTGTATGACCGTACCAGCGACGTCACCCTGCTCATCAACAATGACCAATCAGTCCCCATTGCTGTGCAACGCACTGGTCAGCGCGCAGTGTTATTTGGAACCGGCATCGACGACACAGTGGAAATTCGATATTTGCCGCACAATACTGACGTCCGGGCGGGAGATTTAATCATTACCTCGGGTATAGACGGCGTCTATCCTTCTGGTCTGGCAGTCGCCAAAGTAATGCAAATCGATCTCAGCAGTAGCCGTGCTTTTGCGCATATCATTTGCAAACCCGTTGCGGCGATAGACCGTAACCGCCAAGTATTGATTGTAGACTCCCCCAGCGCTGAAAAAGCAGCGGGCAAAATCGTAGGCAAACCCTGATGGCATTTAATCAAGCTAAAGGCGCAAACATACAACTCTCCCATAGCGGGCGTGTCATCGCGTTGAGTCTGATACTCGCATTGGCGTTTAATTTGCTGCCATGGTCTGTAGATTATTTATGGCTGCGCCCGGACTTTTTGCTGCTCGTATTGTTATTCTGGGTAATCTATCAGCCTGCACGTATCGGCCTGGGTGCGGCTTGGACACTGGGCCTCTTAATTGATTTAACTGACGGCAGCATACTGGCACAACATGCACTTGCTTATGCAATCACAGTCTTTGCCCTGATGCTGTTGCAACGCCGCATGTACAACTTCCCCCCCTGGCAACAGACCATACATATCGCTGGTTTGTTATTAATAGAGCAAACCATGAGTGTTGTTGTCGCCACTTTCGTAGGCGACAGTTTCCACGCGCTACAGTATTTTGCCGCCATTTTGACCGGGGCGCTGTGCTGGATTCCAGTATGGGCACTGTTACACAGCCAGCACACGCCAGATGCTAAAAAATCGCAATGATAGAACCAACCGAAATCAAATACTATCAGGTCGAGCTGACTGATTTTAGGCATCGCATCATGATTGCCGCTGGATTTGTGGTGGTTCTGTTTTTAGTGTTATTGGCACGATTTTTCTATGTTCAGGTATTGGAACATGACCGATATTTCGCCTTAGCCGAGAGCAATCGCATTTCTGTTGCTCCGACCACACCCAATCGCGGCATCATTTTTGACCGCAATGGCGTTGTCATGGCGCACAACTATTCCGCCTACACATTAGAACTCACCCCGAACAAAATAAAAGACATCCCAGCTACCATAGCAGAACTGGCTAAACTGGTTGACATCACGCCGGCCAATCGCAAACATTTTGCCAAACTGGTTGCCGAGAGCCACAATTTCGAAACATTCCCGCTGCGTACCCGCTTAACCGATGAAGAAGTCGCGCGCATCGCAGCCAATCGCTATCGCCTGCCAGGGGTAGAAGTCAAAGCCAGACTATTCCGTCAATATCCTCAGAAAACCTCTGCGTCTCATCTGATTGGCTATATTGGCCGTATTAACGATGCCGATTTAGCACAACTGAAAGCAGATAATCATTATGACAACTACCGTGGCACCGACCATATCGGCAAAGTCGGTATAGAACAAAGCTTTGAATCCGTACTCCACGGCACCACGGGTGCAGAACAAATAGAAACTGATGCAGGCGGACATGCAGTACGTACCCTGTCACACAGCAACCCAATATCCGGGGACAACCTGGTGCTGAACATAGACAGCAAATTGCAGGAAATCGCTGAAAAGGCATTTGGCAGCTTTCGCGGCGCACTGGTAGCAATCGACCCCAAAACCGGGGGGATACTGACTTTTGTCAGCAACCCCGGATTTGACCCCAATTTATTTGTCGATGGCATTGATAGCACTAACTGGAACGAGCTCAACACTTCACCCGATCGCCCCCTACTGAACCGTGCTTTGCGTGGTGCTTACCCGGAAGGTTCTACCATCAAGCCATTTATGGCATTGGCCGGCTTGCATTATGGAGTACGTACCGCTAACGACACCATCGCCGATCCTGGTTATTTCATGCTACCCAACAGCAGCCACCGCTACCGCGACTGGAAACCTAGCGGGCACGGCTCGGTCAACATGCACTTATCCATCGTGCAGTCCTGCGACACGTACTACTACCGACTGGCCAATGATTTGGGCATAGACCGTATGCATGCCTACCTCTCACAATTTGGCTTTGGGCAAAAAACCGGCATAGACATGGATGGCGAACTGGCCGGTGTCCTGCCCTCCCGAGAGTGGAAAGCCAAACACTCAAAACAGCCCTGGTATCCGGGTGAAACGGTGATTGCAGGTATAGGTCAAGGTTATAATTTAGCCACGCCATTACAACTCGCGGTTGCCACCGCAGCGCTGGCCAATGGCGGCATCACCCTCAAGCCGCAATTAGTCTCTGCCATTATTGACAGCCGTACCGGGCAGCGCCACAACATTGCACCTGAAGTGATTGCAAATGCCCATATTCCACCAGAACAACTTAAAACCATAGTTGACGCCATGATAGACGTCACCCGTCCGGGCGGTACAGCCTCAGTCGCCAGCGCAGGCGCTCCCTATCTAATTGCGGCCAAAACCGGAACCGCCCAAGTCGTTGGCATACGTCAAAATGAAAAATACAATGCTGGGCGCCTGCAAATCGCACACAGAGATCACGCCTTATTTATCGCCTTTGCACCTGCTGACGCCCCCAAAATCGCGATCGCGGTATTGGTAGAAAACGGCGGGCATGGTGGCACGACAGCCGCCCCTATTGCGCGTGCAGTCATGGATTACTACTTGCTCGGCAAGCTGCCTAAAAACATGAGCGCGACTACCGTTGACACCACTGGAGACAACGTCAATGCGGATTAAAGCCTGGCTGGTAAAACTTGCAACGCACCTGGATTACCCCATGTTGCTGCTGCTATTTATTCTCATGCTGCTCAGCATGTTTTTGCAGTACAGCGCCGCCGGGGAAGACAACGTTAAATTACTCGCGCATGGCATTAATATGCTGGTCGCACTAGGTATCATGGTCATCGTGGCCAATGTGCCGCCACAGTATTTATTAGCACTTGCCGTGCCGCTCTACACCACAGGCGTAATATTGCTGATAGGTGTCGCCTTGTTTGGTGACGTAGTCAATGGCTCTCGGCGCTGGCTGCATCTGGGCGTGACGCGCATCCAGCCCTCTGAAATCATGAAAATCGCCATGCCGTTGATGCTGGCCTGGTATTTCCATTACCACGAAGCCACGCTAAAGCTCAAAGATTATGGCATTGCCGCACTACTACTCGCTATTCCGGTCGCACTCGTAGTAAAGCAGCCAGATCTTGGCACCGCCTTGTTAATCAGCGCATCAGGTTTCTATGTGTTATTTTTTGCAGGCTTGCCCTGGCGGGTGATGCTGGGCATGGCTATTGTCGCAGGTGCAAGTATGCCGGTACTCTGGCATTTCTTGCATGACTACCAGAAGAACCGCATACTCACCCTGCTTGATCCAACACAGGACCCACTCGGTGCGGGTTACCACATTATCCAGTCAACTATCGCTATCGGCTCAGGCGGCAATTTCGGCAAAGGCTGGTTACATGGCACCCAATCGCATTTAGATTTTCTCCCCGAACACACAACAGACTTTGTATTTGCCGTGTATGGCGAAGAGTTTGGACTGCTCGGCAATATATTGCTACTACTACTGTATCTAGCCATTATTGCGCGCGGTTTGCATATTGCCGCCCACGCCCCCACGCTATTTTCCCGCCTCATGGCAGGAAGTATCACCCTGGCTTTTTTCACTTACGCATTCGTTAACATGGGTATGGTCTCTGGTATTCTCCCAGTAGTCGGCGTACCCTTACCGATGATGAGTTACGGTGGCACAGCTATGGTTATCGTCATGCTGGGGTTTGGTATTTTAATGAGTGTCAGCACGCACAGGAAATTACTCAAATCATGAAAAAAATACTCGCTTTGCTAATTATTACCAGTCTGGCAGGCTGCGCCAGCGCACCTAAACGCCAACTCCCTGCAGAACCCAGTAGCACCATAGCCAACACCCACGTTAAAAAACCAGGTGGCTATTATATGGATGACGGTCCAGGCGACAACCCACCCGCTGATATTGACGCAATTCCAGATGCTACCCCCAAGATCGAACCACTGCATAAATACGCGAATCGACCTTATGCCGTTCTTGGTGAAACCTACACGCCGGCCACCGAGAACTGTACCTACCAAGCCCAGGGCATCGCCTCCTGGTATGGCAAAAAATTTAACGGCAAACGTACCGCATCAGGCGAAATTTATGACATGTATGGCATGAGTGCCGCCCACCTGACTTTGCCCATCCCGAGTTACGCCCGGGTCAAGTCACTTACCACGGGCAAATCGGTCATCGTTCGTATCAACGACAGAGGCCCTTTTCACAGCAAACGCATCATCGACCTTTCTTATACCGCCGCGCATAAACTGGGTATCGCCCAAGGTGGCAGCGGCATGGTCGAAGTCACCGCGATAACCCCTGCTGAAATCAGTGAAGGACGTGACGTTGCATCGAATACTGCAGGTATATTCCTACAACTGGGCAGCTTCACCAGTCGCGACAATGCCGAAAAACTATTGGCGCGCGCCAGTACCCAACTCAGCAAAAGCAATGCCGCACTAGTGATATTCACCAAACAGGATCGCTATCGTGTTGCACTCGGGCCCTATGAAGACAACGATAGTGCTAAAATTGCGGCGCAAGAAATTGAATCCCGCATGAACTTAAAGCCCGTACGTTCTGTCATTGAATAACTTCTTTACACAAATCGTCCTTATGAAAAAAATCATCACATTTGTTCTACTCTGCTTATCTTCACTCAGCTTCGCAGTCGATTTACCCACTGCGCCACCACCCGAACTTGCTGCCAAAGCATGGTTGCTGATGGATGCAAACAGTGGTCAAGTCCTGGTCGAAAAAGAGGCAGACCGCCGCATTGAGCCAGCATCGCTGACCAAGCTCATGACCGCGTACCTGAGCTTTGCCGCCATCAAACAAGGACGCCTGAAACTCACGGATATCGTCCCTATTTCAGAAAAAGCATGGAAAACGGAAGGTTCACGCATGTTCGTTGAGCCGAACAAACCAGTTACTGTCGATGAACTGCTCCATGGCATGATTATCCAGTCAGGTAACGATGCAACTGTTGCCTTGGCCGAAAGCATAGGCGGCAGTGAAGCCGGCTTCGTCAGCATGATGAACAAAGAAGCGCTGCGCCTGGGCATGACACACACCCACTTTGTCACAGCCACAGGTTTGCCTGATCCACAGCACTACACCACCGCACGCGATTTAAGCCTGATTGCGACCGCCATCATTCGTGATTACCCAGAATTTCATCCACTCTATTCGATTAAAGAGTATCGCTACAACAACATTGCTCAACCCAACCGTAACCGTTTATTGTGGAGCGACCCTACTGTTGACGGCATGAAAACCGGGCACACCGAAAGCGCTGGTTTTTGCCTTATTGCTTCAGCCCATCGCGGCAATCGGCGTTTGCTCTCAGTTGTGCTTGGTGCCAATTCAGACGCACTGCGCGCTGCCGAAAGCCAACGCCTGTTGAACTATGGCTTCCAGTTTTTTGACAGCGTTAAACTCTACGCTCAGAATCAAACCGTGACCACGCTAAAGGTCTGGAAGGGCAGCCAAAGCACCATCAAGGCAGGTTTCGCCCGTGACTTGTACCTCAGCGTTCCACGCGGACGCAGCGCAGACTTGAAAAACACGCTAACCACGCGCCAACCGCTGTTAGCACCACTGAGTCGCGGCCAGAACATCGGCACACTCCGAGTTAGCCTGGACAACAAAATCATTGCACAATACCCTATCGTTGCACTGGAAAATGTCAGCGTCGCCAGCTTCATCGGTCGCGCCTGGGATAGCATCATGTTGAAATTCAAATAGGCGAAAATCATGAGCGAAATCAAACCTGAAGACAGTTTAATCGAATACCCGTGTGATTTTCCATTGAAAATCATGGGCGCAGCGCATCCTGAGTTTCAGGCAACTATTACCAGCGTCGTACTGGAACATGCAGCTGATTTTGAACCCGCAACGATAGAATGCCGTCCGAGCAAAGCGGGTAATTACCTCAGCCTGACCTGTACCATACGCGCACATAACCGTGAGCAACTGGATAATCTGTACCGTGCTTTGACCTCGCATCACATGGTCAAAATGGTGCTGTAATTGCAACCCATAGAGGTGCGCCAGCTAGGACGTGTGGATTATCTGTCGACCTGGCAATCCATGCAGGACTTTACTGCGCAACGCGATGCGGATACACCTGATGAAATCTGGTTACTGGAACACCCGCCTGTTTACACGCTGGGGCAGGCAGGCAAACCCGAACACCTGCTCAACGCAACCGACATACCACTCATCAACATAGACCGTGGTGGGCAGATTACCTATCATGGCCCTGGGCAAATCGTCGCTTACCTGCTCATCGATATCAAACGCCGGGGTTATGGCGTGCGTGATCTGGTACAACGCATGGAACAGACCATCATAGACCTGCTAGCCAGTTATAATCTGACTGCACAACGCCGTGACAATGCACCTGGCGTGTACGTCAATGACGCCAAAATCGCAGCACTGGGTTTACGTATCAAACGCGGTTGCAGTTATCATGGCTTGGCACTCAATGTCGATATGGATATGAAACCCTTTGCCAACATCAACCCATGCGGCTATCAAGGCATGGCCGTTACCCAATTACGCGATTTAAGTGCTAATATCGACTCCAATCTGCTCAACGTGCAACTGCGCGATCAACTCTTACACCACATCAGCAATTAAATATGGCCGACATCAAACTCCACAAAGGCGAAGCAAAAACCGCCCGCATCCCGATTAAAATCATCCCGCAAGAACGCCTGAAAATGCCGTCGTGGATACGCGCCAAATCGCCAAATTCACCCGAAGTCATCGCGCTCAAGGCGATATTACGCGAACAAAATCTGCACACCGTCTGCGAAGAAGCCTCCTGCCCCAACCTTGGCGAATGCTTCAAACACGGCACCGCCACGTTCATGATATTGGGCGATTTATGCACACGCCGCTGCCCGTTCTGTGACGTAGGGCATGGCAAGCCACTGCCGCCTGATGTCAACGAACCCGCACATCTCGCGCAAACCATCGCCGCAATGAAACTCAAATACGTCGTCATCACCAGCGTGGACCGCGATGACTTACGCGACGGCGGCGCGCAACATTTCGCCGACTGCATCAGCACAGTCCGCAAAGCCTCACCCAACACCCGTATCGAAGTCCTCGTACCCGATTTTCGTGGACGTCTGGACATCGCCCTGGACATTTTGGCCAACGCGCCACCCGACGTAATGAACCACAACATGGAAACCGTGCCACGACTGTACAAAGCTGCCCGCCCTGGTGCCGATTACGACCACTCACTGCAACTATTAAAAGACTTCAAAATCCGCCACCCTGACCTCCCCACCAAATCCGGCATCATGGTAGGTCTGGGTGAAACCGACGAAGAAGTCATGGCACTGATGCAAGACCTGCGTGAACACAATGTCGATATGCTTACCATAGGCCAATATCTGCAACCATCAGCGCACCATATCCCGCTCACGCGCTATGTCACACCAGAGCAGTTTTTAGTATTTGAAACTGCCGCAATGGAAATGGGGTTCAAACATGCAGCTTGCGGACCTATGGTGCGCAGCAGCTACCATGCGGATCAGCAGGCAAAAGGGGTTTAGTGTTAAGGCTAAATGGTGCAACTATTCTAGACTTGCCCTTAAAATTACGGGATGTCTGCGCAAGCCACAAGTCAACATACTATTTTGGGGCTGCCAAATTAAACATCCCTCAAAAGCCGCCGCGTCAGCAATGACGCCATCTCTTTCCGGTTATCGCAGATAATATGTATATAAACCGTCTCTTGCCGAACTTCATAGATGATTCTGTTCATGCCTGAAATGACTTGACGATATTGGGCGAGATTCAAACGCTCAAACTCTTCTGGGATACTTCCACCAAGCGGATAGGTCTGGATGACACCAACCGATGCCTTGATTTTTCTATAGCTGTCTTGCCATACTTCTTTGCCAAACTGCTTGATGATGTAACCCCTCAATTCCTTGAGGTCTTGTTCTGCTGAGCGAAGGAAAACGACCTTCAAGCTCATTGGCTATCCGCTTTATCCAGCTCGGCAAACACATCCTTTGCAGACCTGTAATGACCTTGTTCGATCTCATGATTACCTAGGGCGAGTATCTTCAAAAGGGCTAGCGTTTCTTCATGCTCTTCGTATGAGCGCACATCCATAACGACCAGCTTTGCTTCACCGTTTTGGGTAATGAGCAGTGGTTCACGACTTGCGGTGATATCCTTGATGATCTCCGCAGCATGACTTTTTAAATAGCTGACGGGTTTAACCTGAGTAGAGAGTTTCATTACGATGCTCCTGAAAATACCAACAATAAGACCGATTATAGTCCTAATTCGGACCGAATCAACCATCACAGTGAGCTGCAGGACTGCAAGTGTCAGATACCACCTTGAACAGCAAGCCCCTTATTCGCAAAATTTCATCAAACGGTCTGCCTGACTTCACCACGCCATAGTTGATATGGACGAGTTTGCGCATAGCCGCTCCGATGACTGCCTTCGGTACCAACCCGTTGGCTTCCATTCTCTCCCCAAATACCCGCAATACCGTACTGTGACGTAGCGCCACCATGCCTGACATATACAAGGCTTTCCTCAAGTCCGCATGACCCGTTCTGGAAATCATGATACGGTCTATGACTGAACTGCCTGATAGTCGGTGACGCGGCGATACACCAATTAAGACTGCTATGATCTAATTACAAAAAACACACAGATCAAGACTTAACGGTAGCGAAAATCGTCAAATACATAAACATTGGTGAGACTATTGTTAGACGCTCGATTAAACAATACCACGTAAAACAACTTAGATAACGCGACATATATGAGTGCTCACAAACAATGACGAAACACGGTAAGTTTGCGCGTAGAGTTTTATCATTAGCCATTCATCAATTTGGCGGTAGCCATTGATACAGCCAAGTTTCACTCAATGGCTGACCATTCAGACTAAGATACAAACGCAAATTAACAGGTTCCGCCCGCTTGCTATTATCTGGCATCAAATCAAATATCGCCCGCAAGCCATGAACACTGGCCAACGGGCGCACTGAGGTCAGCTCCACCTGACCACTCGTCACGCTGATAACGGCTTGTACTTGGGCATCACTGGATAACATCGCCAAATCCCCCCCCGCAAAATCAACCACGAAACGCCAAGAAAAATACTGCCGCGCTTTCCCTATCACCCCGCCCATCCCTGTTCTAGTCGACACCACTTGCGCGAGCGGCGGAGTGAAAGGCGCTTCGTTACCCCAATACAGACGATAAGCGTATAAATATTCTTGCCCAGGTTGCGGCACGATTTCCGGATGCCAAAATGCCACCATGTTATCGGAGGTTTCATCAGGGCTAGATATTTCTACCATTTGCACCGAGCCCATACCCCAATCAGAACGAGGTTCTACCCACACACTGGGGCGGCGTTCATAAAATACACCATCATCCTGATAATGATCAAAATTACGGTCACGTTGCAGTAAACCGAAACCACGTGGATGCACATCCATATAGGCATTAAAGCGAAGCTGAGTCGGGTTCGTCAGCGGTCGCCATATCCACTCCCCATTACCGTTCCATATCGCCAAGCCATCCGAATCATGAATTTCTGGTCGCCAGTCATCCCGCAGTCGATTATCATTTTCACCGTATAAAAACATACTGGTGAGTGGCGCGATCCCTAAATGTGTAATTGGTTTGCGTGGATACAATGCCACATCCACATCCATCACTTGGCGGGCTGCAGGACTGATAACAAAACGATAAGCCCCCGTGATACTGGGTGAATCCAATAACGCATAAATCGTTACACTGTCGGCATCGCTTGTAGGACGCTCAAACCAAAAAGCGGTAAAGCGCGGAAACTCTTCAGCATATGCCATGCCCGTATCAATAGCCAAACCGCGCGCAGAGATACCGTATTGCAAACTAGCACTCACCGCACGGAAGTAACTCGCACCCAGGAAAGCCGCAATATCATGCTGAAAATCGGTGTGATAAAACAATTGAAAACCCGCAAAACCCAAGTCTTTAGGGAGCTGTGCGGTTTGCAACCCACTGTTACCATAATCAAACATCGCCGCGTCATAATTTAACGCGAATGCCTGACCTGTCACTACTTCATACATGCGCACGGGTGTTTTGAAAAACAAACCTAAATGAAAAAAACGCACTTCAAAATGACGCTTTTGCTTAGCCCACAAAGCATGATCAGCGCGATAATGTATAGACTGATATTGATCCCAACTCAAATTTTTTACAGCATCAGACAACAATTCCACTGGGGCTTGATAAGGCAGTGTCGCCAGCGTTTGAGCCTGACCTTTAAGTCCAGCATAATCAAATTTTACTGCTGGACTGAATGCTGCCCACCCTGTTTCTGCACTTGTCGCAGTTGCAAGCAACCCCAGATGTACACAAGTTTTAAGGAAATCACGACGCTGCATAATGTAAGTATTTCATATTGTTTTCATACTTTTTTTGTTGAAGTAATCGTAGCCAATCTTGATGTAGTTGTGCATGATGCCAGACCCCGGCATGTAGTTTAGCCAAGGCATAACTATCACTTAACAGATACATTTTTTGCTGAGCAGTTAAGACTGACAACCCTCCTAGCAACGTCGCATCTACCCACTGCTGGTGACATTTCGCTATCAGTGTATCACCTAGCCTAGGGGTGACTGCAGCACATAACAGTGCATGTTTTTCAGGGTCGACGACCGCATCAACAAAGCCTGCCACTGGTAATGGATTCGCTGCTAACGCATAGGCGCGGCGCAGTTCTTCAGGTTGATGCACCTCTTCCGGAATAAGCAACAAGCCCAATTGACGCAAACGCAACCCTAACGCCACACGGCTAGACAACACCGACAGCGGAATGGACAAAATCAGTGAACCTACAATAGGCAATAGCCACAATAAGTACGAAGGTTGCACCGTATAAATAGCCGCTGCCCACGCTGCACCTAATAGCGTATGCCCACCATGCCGTTGCAATGCTTCCAGCCAAGTCGTTTCGGTATTTTCACGCGAGGGTGATTTCCATCCTATTTTCCGTCCCACCAAGGCATTCAACACGAATCCTGTGTGAAATAACATACGTACGGGTGCTAACAAAGCTGAAAAGATCGCCTCTAACAACATGCTAAATAATAAACGCAAACGCCCACCATAAGCCTCTGCGCCGCGCACCCAAATCAATATCACACTCAATACTTTGGGTAGAAACAAGAGTGCCGTCATCGCCCAAAACAACATCATACCGCGCTCCAAATTCCACTTATGCTCAGCGCGTAATGGATTAAGTGAATTCAAAGAGGGCAAAGAAGGTAACAAAGAAGCAAAAGACACGGGCTCAACGACGACCTGGGTGGCGAGTTGCATGCTAGATAACAACAAAAACAAGAACCACAACGGGGCTGACACATAAGCGGCAACGCCGGTCATGAATACAGCACGATGCGCTGGATGCAAACCATCCGCTAAAAACAACCTGAAGTTCATTAAATTACCATGACACCAACGACGGTCACGCTTCAGCTCATCCACCAAATTCGGCGGGACTTCTTCATAACTACCAGGCAAATCATAGGCGATCCACACCGTCCAACCTGCACGCCGCATGAGTGCCGCCTCGACAAAATCATGCGACAAAATCTCACCAGATAATGGACCTTGTCCGGATAACCGACCCAAAGCACAATGGCGCATAAATGGCACAATACGCAATATCGCGTTATGCCCCCAATAATGAGATTCACCAAGCTGCCAGTAATGCAAACCAGCTACAAAAACGGGACCATAAACCCGACTCGCAAACTGTTGCATACGCGCATACAAGGTATCTCGCCCAGCCACTTGGGGCGCCGATTGTATAATGCCTGCGCCTGGATTTGCCTCCATCAAACGCACTAAACCCGTAATACTCTCGCCACTCATAATGCTATCCGCATCCAGCACTATCATATAACGGTACTGACTGCCCCAACGACGGCAAAAATCAGCAACATTGCCACTTTTACGCTTAATATGATGTTGACGCCACCGATAGAATATACGTCCAAAACCACCGACGGCCAGACATAAATCTTGCCAAGCAACAACTTCAGCGACACGGCTATCCGCTTGATTACTGTCGCTCAGAATAAAAAAATCAAAATGCTGTAAATCATTTGTTCGCGCCAATGATTCATAGGTTGCGCGTAAGCCAGCAAAAACACGTGCAACATGCTCATTACAAATCGGCATAACAACCGCTGTTCTGGCTTGTTGACCGATGGGTATATCCGCCGCAGCGCGTGCCGACACCACATGTAAGTCGCCACCCATTAACTGCACAATAAAACCCATCAACCCAGTCAAAAACCCCAATGTCACCCAGGCGGTCAAAATTGCGAACAACACTAAAATAGCAATTTCCAACGGCAACTGCCCGTGATAAGGCATTACATCTGCCATCGCCACGGTTGCAGCATAAGTAATCAAGCCTCCAACAGACAACAATATCAAACGCCGACGCACACCCGCCCGTTGCCAATTAGTCAGCGTCACCGCATCGGTAGCTGCATTTATTTCTGACACTGAATTTCTCTTTGTCCGTAAAGCAGTAAAAAACCTGAAACTCGGTTTAGGCGGCCAATTCGACGCCACCATTTTCGTACGTGTGATGGCAGGGCGTATGCACCAAGATGTCACAGCGGCCGACGCAGTGACTTGCGTCCACTGCGCCAGCAACGCTTGACGACGCCCCAGCGGCAGCGACATGCGTACCAGATAACGCGCATAAAGCCCCGCCACATAAGGGAATTTTTTCACACCTACAACGAGATTAAACATCATTTGACACACACCACCCACACTCAGAACCAATCAATGACACTTATGCTTGCACACACTTACACCCAAGCAATTCTCGTTCCAAATATTTTATATAATCAAGACCCTTACACAATGTAGCGAGCGCAGTTCAGATGAAGCAGAAAGCAACGAAATATGAACAAGCGCAGCAATCGCGCAAAGGTCTCTAATCGTTAGCGGATGATGTATTTAAGCACCTGCCATAACCGCGTCGATTTACCCTAACTTGGATTGCTTTACTTCATTAGACAGGAAAGATGCCGTAATAGAATTACGCACCAGCGTGCTCATGCCGTCTTGCGTCAAATCAAGTGCCTGCTGCACCGCTGACAAATTATCCAACACATAACCACCTAAATACACAGGCGCATCCGAGCTCACGGTCACACCAATATTTTGTGCCAGCAGGCGTTTGAGATTGTGCGCAGACATGCCTTTGAATACAGCTAATTTAACGTTAGATAATCGGTAAACGGTCGGCGGCACCTGCAACATCGGGGACAAATCTGAATTCGTAGCATATTCTTACTAAAAAATGTGCAGCGAGGATCGAGCCTTACAATTCACATTTAATTCATTAAACTCATGATGATATGCAAAACGCAAGTCGGTATCTAACTCTATCGTTGTGATTCCTAACATATTGAGCTTCTTCAAGAAGACACGACATTTGCTATAAACTAGCAATAAGTTATATACACACACATCTCACGAGGTTTAACAATGATAGTACGAGGTCGCCCGTCTGGGCTGAAATTGTTTTTTGTCGTACGCGGCTCGATTTTGCGACAGATATGGAAAGTCCTGCTGGTCAACATCGTTATCGCCATCTTGGTCACATTAAACCATGGTGATTTGTTTGCGCTCAAAATCACCCTGACTGCTATTCCATTTACCCTGATCGGCTTGCCTTTGGCTATCTTCCTCGGCTTTCGCAATAATGCTGCCTATGACAGATACTGGGAAGGACGTAAGCGTTGGGGCGAAATCGTCGTGGACAGCCAAAATTTGGCCAGACAATGTCTGAGTCTGATAAAGCACAACGAACCGCTCCAGCTTGCGCGCGGCCTGGACGATATACGCATACGCATGATTTATCGCACTATCGCTTATGCGCATGCCCTTCGCCATCTGTTACGCAACACCAACGCCCATGCCGAACTTCAGCCATTGCTCACTGCAAATGAATGGGAGAAACATGGCACGGTAGTGAATTTTCCCAATTATTTGCTCAACCAAATGGCGCAGGACATACGTTCTTGTGTAGACGAGAACCGCATAGAGGGCTGTCTGGCAGCAAATATGGATACGACGTTATCCAGTTTCATGGGTGCAGCTGCTGCTTGCGAACGCATCAAAAGCACCCCCATACCGTTCTCTTATACTTTGATGCTGCACAGAACCGCCTATCTATACTGTTTCTTGCTGCCTTTTGGTCTGGTCGACAGCATAGGTTTCATGACGCCGTTTGTAGTAGGCATAGTCGCTTATACTTTCTTCGGACTGGACGCTCTGGGTGATGAAATCGAAGAGCCATTTGGTGACTCGCCAAATGATCTGGCGTTGAACGCAATCTGCCGTACCATAGAAATCAATATGCGCGAAGCCTTAGGCGAAAATCACGATTTGCAGCCACTATCTCCGCTTAATTACTGTTTGACGTGACGCATATCACTTAATCTATCAGCAACTCCTGTTATGCCATCGTCAACCGTGACCAGGGCAGATATCTATATCAGCGACGGCAGCCCCTTGAAACATCCGGACTCTGTCGCCATCTAACAACCACTTCTTAACTAACATGGAGCTACGCAAGCATGACCACTGCATCACATAAAGAAACACTAGGATTCCAGACCGAAACCCAGCAAATTCTCAAATTAATGATTCACTCGTTATATAGCAACAAAGAAATTTTCTTGCGCGAGTTGATTTCCAATGCCTCCGATGCGGCAGACAAATTGCGCTTTGAAGCACTAAGTGATGACGCTTTATTCGAAGGCGATAGTCAGCTTGCCATCCACATCAGTTATGACAAAGAAGCTAAAACGCTTACCCTGCGTGATAACGGCATCGGCATGAACCGTGAAGAGGTGATCCGCAATATCGGTACCATAGCGAAATCAGGTACTAAAGAATTCATGCAGTCGCTCACAGGCGACCAGGCCAAAGATGCGAATCTGATCGGTCAATTTGGCGTAGGCTTTTACTCGGCATTCATCGTTGCCGACAAAGTCAGCCTTACCACCCGCCGCGCGGGATTAGGCAAAGAACATGGTGTGCGTTGGGAATCCGCAGGCGAAGGAGATTACAGTATAGAAACCGTGGAGTGCGAACATCGCGGCACTGAAATCACCCTGCACTTGCGCGACGATGAAACCAGCTTCCTCAGTGACTGGCAGCTGCGCACCATCGTCAAAAAATATTCAGACCACATCACCTTGCCTATCATTCTCACCACGGAAGAAGGCAAAGAAGAAACCATTAATCAAGCCTCAGCGCTATGGACTCGCTCTAAAAACGACATCACTCAGGAACAATACGATGAGTTCTACAAGCACGTAGCCCACGATTATGAAGCCCCCCTGGCACATGTCCACGCTCGTGTCGAAGGCAAACAGGAATACACCCAGTTGCTCTATATCCCGCAACGTGCGCCATTCGACATGTGGGACCGAGAGGCACGTCACGGCATCAAGCTTTATGTACGCCGCGTCTTCATCATGGACGATGCTGAACAGCTCATGCCTAACTACATGCGTTTTGTACGCGGCGTGATCGACACGGCAGATTTGCCATTAAACGTTTCGCGTGAAATCCTGCAGCACAGCAAAGATATCGACAATATACGCGCAGGTAATGTGAAAAAAATCCTCGGCGTTCTCGATGATCTTGCTGCTAACCAAGCTGAGAAATACACCAAATTCTGGGGTGAATTCGGTAACGTCATGAAAGAAGGCGTGATTGAGGACACCAACAACCGTGACCGTATCGCTGCTTTACTGCGTTTCGCCAGCACCACCAGCGACGAGCAAACCGTGTCTTTCGACGACTACATTAGCCGCATGAAAGAAGGTCAGGACAAGATTTACTTCATCACTGCAGACAACTTGGCAGCGGCGAAATCCAGCCCACACCTGGAGATCTTCCGCAAAAAAGACATCGAAGTGTTACTGCTCACCGATCGCATCGATGAATGGGTGATTACCCACTTGCATGAATTTGCAGGTAAGACTTTGCAATCTGTCGCCAAAGGCGGTCTAGATTTAGGCAGTCTGGAAGACGAGGCCGAGAAACAAAGTCAAGCAGAAGAAGCCGATGCGTTCCGCGATTTGACCGAGCAAGTAAAAGCCACTTTGGGCGATCGCGTGAAAGAAGTACGCATCACTCACCGCCTGACTGACTCCCCTGCTTGTCTGGTCAGTGATACCAATGAAATTGGTGGCAACATGGAACGTATCCTCAAGTCCGCAGGACAGGCTGTACCTACCAGCAAACCTATTCTCGAACTCAACCCTACGCACCCTATCGTGCTCAAGGTCAAAGCCGAAATGGGCAAGGATAAATTCGCTGATTGGAGTCACTTGCTGTTTGACCAGGCGATGTTAGCCGAAGGTGGCCAACTGGAGAATCCAGCGGGCTTTGTACAACGCCTGAATGGTTTGATATTAGCGTTAAGCTAATATGCGGTAATCCGGGAAACGACAGGTCGGGTTAAAACCGACCTGTCAGCCCTCATCAACCTCGCGCTTGCGTTGCGGCACCATGGCTAACGCTACCCCGCTTATCACCAGCGCACCCCCCATAATTTGCGCTGCATTGGGTAAATACCCCATCACCGCAGCTGTCAGCATGGCAAACACAGGAATCAGATTCATAAATATCGCCGTACGCCCAGCGCCCAACCTGGCTATCCCCGTATTCCAGAATAAATAAGCCAGCACCGTACCACCCACAACCATGATAGCCAAATCTATGCCTGCATAAAATCCAATCGCCGTCATATGCTCATGGCTTATCGCAGCAGCGACCAACAATATCAGCGCCCCGGCAGACATCACCAGCGTGGTGTTGGTTAAAGCCGACTGCTGAGGCATCAATTTCCGACTTAACACGTTATAGCCAGCCCATGCCAAGTTAGCACCCAACATCAGTAAATCACCCTGTACATTCTGCAAATGCGTCAATTTGCTCATATCCCCACTGGAAATCACCACTATCACACCCGCCAAAGCCAAAGGTAGTGATAACAGCAAACGTAGACCAGGTCGCTCACCCAGCACCAGCGCAGCCAGCACCATAGTGACCAGCGGATTAGTCGCCATAATGAGTGACGCATTACCCGCTGATGTAGTCTGCATGGCATAAAAAAACAGCAAATTAAATCCGCCTATGCCCACTGCACCAATCAAGAAATAGGTTTTGATGTATTGCAAGGCAGGTACGATAAGTGGCTCGCCGCGCCAACTGGAAAATGCAATCATAATTAATGCACTCAACACAAACCGCAGCGCCGCCAGCCACAACGGAGAAATATCCTGCAGGATAGGCCCAGCCAAAGCAAAATTCGCCCCCCAGAATAGCGTAGACGTAATCACCAGCAAATAGATAGTGTTGTTTTTGATCATCAGCGTTGTTTAATCTGCGTCACTGCCACACCACCCAAAGCGATGGCAAACCACAAGGTAGTCAGGCGTACCAGCAAGGTCACCGCTACCGCGTGGGCCTGATCTAATTGTTGCAGCATCAGCAATGCCACCATACTCGCTTCCACGCCACCCAAACCGCCGGGCAAGAAGCTGACTGCACCGACCAGCATCGAAAACGCATAGATGAACATCGCTGTTTGCAGGTTGATATCACTGCCCAGACTGTGCAGCATAAAATACAATGCCAGCCCTTCAGCTCCCCACGCCACCATGCCGATGATGATACCCATGGGTAATATCGGGAAGCGCAGACAGCGCCCCGCGTGTTGCACCGTGGTTACCGCCGCATGGACAATGTGTGCCAATTTAACCGGCAGCACGCGTGCGCTCCAGCCATCTATCGCCAACAACAACCGCGCCTGTTGCAGCAACACCAATATCACCACCAGCACCGCACTCAAACCCAGCACAAAAGGCTGGGCTACAGGATAAACCCACGCACCTGCTGCTGCGAGTAACACCATGCTGATTAAGTTAGAACCCTGCTCACTGAAAAACACCGCCACGCTTTTGGCATAATCGACGCCATGCGCTTTGAGAAACACACTGCGTATGGTCTCGCCAACTTTGCCAGGTACGATGGTCATGCTGAAGCCAGCCATGTATATTTTGAAATGTTCAGCCAGCGGCAGCTTATGTCCCAGCTGCGCCAGATACAATTGCCAGCGGGCAAAGCGCAGGATGTAATTCAGCATCGACAATGCCAATGCCAGCAGCGTCACGCCCCAGCCAATCTGAGCTATCGCATGCACTACCGCATCCCAGCCTGTCCACAGCACAAAACCCAGATAAGCCGCGACACTGACCAGCATCACCACCAATAGTGCGTGTCGTCGCCAGCCTGTCATCGTATCAGCCAGAAAGTCGTCAATGCCCAGGCCAATACCACAACTACCAGATGCGCATCACGCACCAGTTCACGGGACGGATCTGCCCCGCCATGTTGCTCATGCAGCAAATAGATATAACGGAACACGCCATACATCACAAATGGCACGGTATAAATCAAATACGCCGTACCGTGAGTACGGATAGTGTCGGGACTCATGGTATAGAGGCTATAACTCATGATCACGCCTGAAGCGGTAATGCCTATCATCTTATCAAGCAAAGCCGAGCTGTAATGCGCCAGCACCTTGCGATGCGCGGTACCACCATTATGCAGCGCCGTCATTTCCGCACGGCGTTTGGCGAAACCCAAAAACAGCGTCACCATCAGGCCACACAGCAGCAGCCATTGCGACGGCAGTATACCGACCCCCAGCGTTCCCACCAGTATGCGCAGCATGAACCCCATCGCAATAATAAACACATCCAGCATCACCACATGCTTAAGCCATAAAGAATAAGCCAGATTCATCAGCGCATAAGCCACAACAATCAGCAATGCAGTCCCGCTCACTGCGTATGCAATACCCAGCGCGATACCCGTCAACAACAGCGCAAATAATCCCGCGCTCGTCAGCGTCAATTCACCGGCTGCTAATGGGCGACAACATTTAACGGGGTGTAATTTATCCTGCTCTCTGTCCACCATATCGTTGAGTATATAAATCGCACTCGCCATCAACGAAAAAGCCACGGCAACAAATACTACGTGCCACACAATAGCACTATCGTGCCAGGCATGGCCGAACAACAGGCCGGTAAAGACAAAGCTGTTTTTTAACCACTGATGGGGGCGCATTAAACGCCATAATGCAGACAACGTCTTCATGCGCCTATCGTTTCCTTGCACTGGACAACGGCTTGCTTAACCACCTCAACATCCAGTGCAGACTGGCTGAGTGTGTGCTGCAAGATGTCCAATGCCTGATAAACACGTTCAATATCGACTAGATGTGGGGTCTTGGCGGGCGCAGCTATTTCTACACCATCCACAGGATGCAAGCTCGCATAACGCGGAATCATGCGCTGGCCGCCACCGTCAACAGAAGCCACCAGAGGAGATACTTTGGTAAAAATCTCGCCTTGATAAACAAAACGGGTGCCTAACGGCAAATGTTGAAATTTCATGAATAATTCAGAGGAATGGACAAACTCGAACATCTTAACCCAGGCAAGCGATTCATGCCATGTTGGGTTCATACACCACTAATTTTTGCGACGTTTGTTGCTTGGCACGGTACATCGCTTTATCAGCCTGCTTGTGTAAACTCATCAGCACATCTGAATTCACGGTAGCTGCATGCGCAATACCTACGCTAACGCTCAATAGCTCACTCATTCCCAGTTGATGGGTTTCAAACTCCGCCACGGCCTGCAAAATGCGCTGACCAACTGCCACGCCGTACATTGCATTATTTTCCGTCAGTAGCACGACAAACTCATCGCCACCAATACGATACAACTTATCATTAGTACGCAAACACTTTTGTATCAGCTTCACCAGCACGACTAATATTTCATCGCCAACCTGATGCCCATAAGAATCATTAATATATTTAAATTTGTCGCAATCTATCAACAACAAGGTCGCTGAAATGAACTGGGACTTGGCCAATTCGTGCAGTGCTGTCAATTCCTCATCATAAGCCAGACGATTATAAGCACCCGTTAAACCATCTCTATGGGCCATTTCCCATAATGCCTTATTCTTATCATCAATGCGTCTATGCATACCATCCAGCTGCTGCTGGTAGGTATTAAGCGAGCACCTGAGCTCATCCAATTCGAGCACATATAACGGCTGTTCGAATTGGGGCGCATCCTCGCGACTATGATGCCCCCCCAAAATATGAATATGCCGCGCCAGATTAACCAATGGTGTAGCCATAAAACGCATCACCAATAAATACACACCCAAGGACAAAAACAGCAATATCCACAACACGCCAAACTGCGTCTGCTGCATCACTTTGAACAACATATCAACGTCGGGATTATCAGAAGGTCGGAAATGGATGTGATCTATCATCTTACTCATCATAACCACCTGGTTGGGCACCAAATCGAATCCAAAACCACGTGTATTGACATCGTAAAATGGCAGCACCTCTCGCAAAGCAGCCATGAAATCAAATCGAATTAATGCATAACCTGAGCGCTGCGTGTTGCTATACCCATCATAAAGCGGACGCACCAAATAACCATATGCTTTGCCATCATGCTGACTAATCCACAACGCAGGCAAATTTTTAAGCGCGCTGGGGATATCACCTGAGGCCGCAGGTGCCAGCACCTTGCCATGTCGGTCATACAAGGCAATTGCATCCACTGCTGCCGGCAACAATCCGCTGTTCAATGCGCGGCCATCACGCCAATATTCATAAAAGCTGGCATCATACAACTGCTGATGGGTTTCATCACTGTCGACAAACAGTTGCGTCGCATTGGTCATAAATGGCTGCACCGACAACAAGGCTTTAGCCAGCTCCGCTTTCGCAGCTAATACATGCTGTTCCTGAATTTTCATGCGTACGGCAGCCATTTTTTCATAGGCCAACCAGTTGACTACACTCAACAGCACAGCCAACATCATAATAAACAAAATGACATGGGTCTTGATCGAGTGGGACTGGAACCAACTACGTATCATGTTAGTTCTTTCGTTGGGTCGTCAACAATCCCAAAACCCTGTCACCCAATTCGAACTCAGCCGTCCCATCAAAAAAATGACCAGCCCCAGGCACTACTTCAGTTGCGGGGAAATCATGCTGCAAACGCATACCCCAACCCACGGGGAATACCTTGTCTTCACTGCCGATCAATACGTTCACAGGTATTTTGCTCAACGACAAAGCCCGAATGATTTTATTTTCATCCCAAATGGCATAACTCAAATAATCAGTGCGGGTAGACAGGTAATTATGCTGGCAATACGCCATGGTGTAGGCAGCCAACTTATTGGAAGCTGGCGCTTGTAATGTGCGCCGCAACTCATCTGGATGCGCTTTGATAGGTACAATGCTGACTAAAATCGCCTGCCGAACACGATGATCGGGATGATCGCCAGCATAGTTCAATACCACATTTGCGCTTGAACTATGCCCCACCAATACGATAGGTTGTTGTGTACGTTGCTTCAGCCAACCCACCCAAAACTGCACTTCGTCGGTATCAGTCGCCATACTATGATGTTGCGCTGCTTCACATGCCAGAGTTTTATTGCGCAGGTTATAGCCACCGGACAAAGTTGGTACTAATACGGTGTATCCCGCATCATTCAGCGTCTCTGCCAGCCCACTCATAGGCAACGCCAAACGTGTTTGCAGGAATCCATGCAGCAAAATTACCGCAGGTTTACTTGGGCTACCAGTACGATAGTCAGCGCTCACCATCAGCTTGGACGGTAAAATAACCTGTACCACTTCTGCACGTGCAAGACCGACAACCAACCAGAGCAAACAAAGACTAAGCGTTTTGATGAAACTAGTATTACGCATACGCATCACTCCTGAATTTTTTATCTGTCCGACAGTAACGTGCGGCTATTTTTTTAGGGTTGCGATTACATGAATTCGTAGTATTTTTTTATCAATTTATGCACTACGGCTTGTCAGGTTAGCACTGTCATATTGTTTTGTATAGCCGAACAACTCAGTCAGGCATCTTCCGGTAGTAAGTATAATCCGCCATTGCCAGTAATTCCTTGTCTCCCTTGCTATCACCATAGGCGTACAAGGTATACGCCTCGCGCTCACCCAGTAATGCGTGGAGGCGCCGCGACTTTTCCGCACCGTAACAGTTAGGCAGAGCCAATTCACCGGTATAAACATCACCCACTATACCTAAACGCGAACCGATGACATCATCTACCCCCACACTCGCTGCCCATGGGCGCAAATAGCATTCCAGCGATGCGCTGACGATAACACAACGATGCCCCTGCTGCTGATGCCAGCGTAACCGAGCCAACGCCTTGGGATTAATTCGTTGCGGCAGTTGATGCCGGGCGAAATCACGTGCGCATTGTTGTATGTGTTGCACATCCTGCCCAGTAAAAAACTGCGCCAGCACGCGGTCTTTGGCATGATGATTTTTCACCAGCTTGAGCGCATAACCCAGCAATACAGGTGACAGCACCAGCATCGATTGCGTATAGCGCACATTTCCCGCCAGATAGCGCAAGAATGGCAAAAAGCTATCGCCATGCGTCAGCGTGCCATCAAAATCAAATGCCGCAACGATGGGCTTGGTCATAATTTCAAGCGCTTAAAAACAGGCTCAGGAATGAACTTGATTATCAGCATGATATACCGCCAAAACCACGGCAAATACACCACGTCAGCCGACTTGTTCAGCGCCCGAACAATTCGCTCACCCATGTATTGCGGGCTGGCAACCAGAAACAAGCCTGGCATACCATAGGTCATCGCCGTATCGACAAAGCCAGGCTTGACCGTAATTACTCGCACACCACTAGCATATAGCCGATTACGCAAACCTTGCAAATAGATACTCAAGCCCGCTTTCGCCGCACCGTACGGATAATTGCTTTGCCGACCTCGATCACCTGCGACTGAACTAATGCCGACAATAAAACCCTGCTTGCGCGCTTCCAGGTAACTCGCACAATGACTCAAGATTGAAGCCGCAGCAGTGAAATTGACCAAGATCACTTCCATGCCCACACTGAATTCGCGTGCAGCTTGCTGGTCGCCCAAATACCCCATTGCCAACACCACACCGTGCATTTCGCCCATGTCAGCAACCGCCTGGGTAAAAAACGCATCATGACTGGCCAAATCTTCAGCAACAAATATGCCCCAGCGCGTCTGGACACGGTAACGTATTGCCAAATCAGCTGCGATCCGTGCCAGCTCATCGGCATTGCGTCCGGCCAGATAAATATCATGCCCCTGCGCCGCAAATGCCGCCGCTGTAGCACGGGCAATGGCAGATGTCGCGCCTACTATCATCACGGTTTTATTCATGCTGCGCTCCCAAATCCAGACGCCGCGACAAACTCGAAGCAAATCGCCCTTGTGCATCGACCTGCGCTTTTACCCGCAGCCATTCAGCATGGCGCGGATACATCACGCGAAACGCTTGCGGCGTCAGCACCGCGTCTTTTGCCAGATAAACCCGCCCGCCGTGCGCCAGTACGATGACATCCAGCTCGCGCGTTAGCGCCAGCACACCCGCATCACGCATGGGAATATCCAGCGCCAGGGTATAACCCGCCAATGGAAACGATAGCAACCCAGGATTTTGCGTGCCCAGCTTTTTCAACACCGCCAGGAACGACGGCCGACGACTCGCCGCCAGCTTTTGCAATAGTGCCGTCACCGCCGCAAATGCACCCGCTGTTGGTATCACACATTGATACTGCACAAAACCCGATTTGCCATACAAACGATTCCAGTGCGAAATGCCGTCCAGCGGGTAAAAATAATCCGTGTAATGGGCAAAAAACGGCCGTGTTTTGCTACCCTCACGACTGTAATAAAACTGATTGAACAGCTTGACTGTCAGCGGATTCAGCACTGCTGCAGGCAAATCAAATGGCATGGATTTGGCAGGCTTGATTTTCACTGGAGCTTGCAACGCACTCGGCAAATCTACCGCCGATGCATGATGCCCCGTCATCAACACACTGCGCCCTAGCGATTTTCCCGTCGCCAGACAATCTATCCATGCCACGCTATAAGCATCATCTAACGCAGCATTTTCAAACAGCGCAAAGGTCTCAGTTAAATTGGCTGCCGCATGATGATGCACTTGCACATAAGGACTGGAAATCGATATCAGGCGCAAACTGACTTCACCGATAATGCCCGTCAATCCCATGCCGCCCACTGTTGCCCAGAACAAATCGGCATTTTCCGTTGCAGAGCAGGTCACTCGGCTGTTATCAGCCAGGATCAGCTCTATGGCAATCACATGCTGACTAAACGCGCCATCGTGATGATGGTTCTTGCCATGCACATCCGCCGCCACACAACCACCTAGCGACACAAAGCGAGTTCCTGGTGTCACCGGTAAAAACCAGCCTTGCGGCACAATGACGTCCAATATTTCCGCCAGCGTCACGCCAGCTTCCGCCCGCAACGTGCCCGCCACACTGTCAAACGCCAACATACGATTAACACGTTCGGTCAAAATCACCATCTCGCCCAATGCCGCATCGCCGTAACTACGCCCTTGCCCGCGCGCAATTTGTACGGGTGCCGTGGCACGTAAATCCTGATAACGCTCGGGACGCCTGGTCGCGCAAATTTCCACAGGATAACGTCCCCACCCTGATAAAGGTTGATTTAATATACTCATAATGACCTTAACGCGGACAGGCACTGCCCGCAAAATATTTGTCGCAGAAATAACACGATGCGTGTGGCAAGAAATCAGGAATCTGATAATAGCGGTCACGCACTTGCGCCAATACGCCATCACGATAAGCAGGATAATCAAATCCGCGCCCCAACACCAGATAAAATACCGCCCCGCGCACCGTCACAGTACGCAACTCCACCTGCTGAAAATACGGTGTATAACGCGTTAAATCCGGCAGCGATTTGTCGATAGTGAGAATATTGCGCCCCGCCATCGTCCGAAAATCCGTATTCATATCATCCTGCCGTGCGTGCTGTGAACCTGCGCCAAACACGAAAAATTCCTTATTGGCATGATAGGTAATCACTGCCGCATTCGAGTAATCATCTACCGCAAACAGATAATCACGTTCATACGGACTCAACTGCGCGATAACATCGTCGTTATGCATAATGAACACATAGCCGCTATAGACCTTGCTATGCTGCCACCAGCTCGCGGGCGCGGCTAAAATCGCCACCACTATCAGCACATGCACAGCACTAAACCACGCCATGAACTTCGCCGTTTTCCGCCATTGTATGGTAGTTAATTTTTCCGCCAGCCACAGATAAAAGAATGGGTAGAACGCCAGCACCCAATGCAAGCCTATGGTTTTTTTCAGCGACAGCAATGCAAAAATCGCTATCGGCAACCAGAATGCAAAACCATACAAACGCCAAGTAGCGCTGGTGGCAACAGCCTGCCCGCGCTGTTTCCACGCGTAATACACCAGCGGCGGCGTCATCAGATACAAGGTAGTCAGGACGTACAACCACACATTATCGAATGAAAACTGCGCACCCTCGTTGCGGTTGTACAAGTTGAACAGGATATTGTCCCAGCAGTGCGTGTAATTCCAGTACACATTGACCGCCACCGCTGGCATTGCCGCCAACACCAGTACGCTCAACCCCAACCAGCGGCGTTTCAGGCCAGGCGTAAACAGCACATAAGCCAGATACGCCACCCCTAACAGCACCGCAAAATATTTGGACAGAAATGCCAGGCCCAGCGCCAGCCCAGACAGCGCGTAATAACTCAGCCTATCCTGCTGCACCGCGCGCACCAGCATAAATACCGATACAAACACAAAGAATATCAGTGGCGTATCCGTGGTAATCAACACGTTGAGGATATTGATAGGCGATATTAAGAAAACTGCCGCCACCCACGCCGCACGCTCTGCATCCCAGGGTTTCAACAGCCGATAAATGCCCGCGCCCATCAGCGTCGAAAACACCACCGCAGGCAAGCGCATCAGCACCTCGCTGTCGCCAAACCAGCGCATGACGTAGAGCATCCATCCCACCATAGGCGGATGATCGTAATAGCCATAATCCAGATGCCGTGCCCAGACAATGAAATATGCCTCATCACCTGACATCGGCAGAAAATACGCCAATGCGAGTTTAATAAGTAAAGTAATAATCAGGACGCGCTGATAAGCCAGAGTGGAGTTCATCCCGCGATTTTACCTCAACCGCTTTACCCGCATTCGGGTTAAAATAAGATTTTTGTTTATCCTACGGAGCCGTCATGAGCGATCAAGAACCACAAGCAGTATTTGCCATCGAAAAACTATACGTCAAAGACGCTTCTTTAGAAGTTCCTAACGCACCGAACATATTCCTCGAGCGCGAAGCACCCGAAATTGATGTGCAATTAGCTACCCAAAGTTCACCCATAGGCGAAGATGTCTATGAGACTTCATTGACCGCAACGGTCACCGCTAAAATCGGCGATAAAGTCATGTTCCTGGTTGAAGTTACCCAAGCTGGCATTTTCCGCATTGCACAAATCCCAGCTGAACAGCTTGAGCCTGTACTCGGCATCGGCTGTCCAAATATCGTATTCCCTTACTTGCGTGAAACTGTGTCAGATTTAGTCAGCCGCGCGGGTTTCCCACCGGTCATTTTGAACCCGGTTAACTTTGAAGCCTTGTACATGCAACAAAAGCAAGAACAAGCTAGCAGCGCAACCACGCACTAATCATGCGCCACCTGCTATTCGCCATCGCCCTGCTCTGCGCCTTACCCGCGCAGGCGCTGGATTTCCGCTCTACCGCGAACACCGCCGCCATTCTGTATGACGCGCCATCGACTCAAGCTAAACGCCTGTTTGTATTAAGCAAAGGTTATCCGCTGGAAGTCGTGGTCAGTATCACCGGCTGGGCAAAAGTGCGCGACAGCAGCGGGGCAATGGCGTGGATAGCACTTGACCAGCTGAGCACCACGCGCACGCTGGTCGTGCGCAGCGCCAGCACAGTCCGCAATGCACCCAAAGATACCGCACCTGTCACTGCTCAAGTCGCCGCCAACGTAATACTCACTTGGCTGGAAAACAGCGGCGACTGGGCAAAAGTACGCCTGCCAAATCAAAGCACAGGCTATATCAAACTCAACCAGGTATGGGGCACATGAAACTAGCCATACTCGGCGCAGGCGCATGGGGAACCGCACTCGCGGTTAATTTTGCACCACGCCATCAAGTCACCCTGTGGGCACGCAACCCCGCGCAAGTCGCCACGATGCAAGCAGACAACTGTAATACTCGTTACCTGCCTGATGTCCCCTTGCCACCCCAGCTTATATTAAGCAGCGACCTCGACGACAGCATAGCCAACGCCGATGCCATCATTGTCGCCACCCCCAGCAGCGCTTTCCGCAGCACCCTGGGAAAAATTGCAGATAAAGTCGGCAGTACCCCAGTCATTTGGGTATGCAAAGGCTTTGAAGCCGGCACCATGAAACTGCTCCATCAAGTCGCTAATGAAACGCTGAATATCAGCACACCACGCGGCGTGCTCTCAGGCCCCAGTTTCGCCAAAGAAGTCGCCGCAGGCTTGCCCACAGCACTCACCCTAGCCAGCGAACAAGCCGCCGCACTCAACATCGCCAGCCAACTGCATAATCACCACTTGCGCGTTTACACCAGTACCGACGTCGTCGGCGTAGAAGTCGGCGGCGCCTTGAAAAACGTTATCGCCATCGCTGCAGGCATCTCCGACGGCCTGCACTTCGGCTACAACGCCCGCGCCGCACTGATTTCACGCAGCCTTGCAGAAATGACGCGCCTGGGCCATAAATTGGGCGGTCACACCGAAACCTTCATGGGACTAACCGGCATGGGCGACTTAATCCTCACCGCCACTGCCGACCTTTCCCGCAACCGCCAAGTCGGTCTGCGCCTGGCCGCAGGGATGAGCCTGGAAGCCATCCTGCGTGATCTGGGTCACATCGCCGAAGGCGTCACCACCGCCAAAGAAGTCGAACAACTCGCGCAACAACTGGGCGTAGACATGCCCATCGTGCATGCTGTGTGCCAGATACTGTATCAAGGTGTCGCACCGAGAACTGCGGTGGAAGCATTACTGAATCGTGAACCCAAGGCTGAGGTATCGGGATAATTAACTCTAATTAGCACACAGGAACTTCAACCTTGAAATCCCCGCAATACAATACTTAAACCAATCAACCCAAACATCAAACTCGGCCCATTCCCCTCCTGCACCACCACGTAACGTCGATAAAGTCGGGGGTAGTCGGCGGGGACTGTCTGAGCGCGCAGCGCGAGTTCCGCAGCCGCCCGATTTTATCGGTGTTACATGGGCAGTCCACAGGACTGGTGTAGCGGGGTGCCCTTCCCTTTGGTGACCTTCTCTTGGGCAAGCAAGAGAAAGTCACTTGCCGTCGGGCAACCCCGACCAACCATACTTGTTTCACCACCGAAATTTGATTGAATGTTAGAACTGACCCCTCCAAAGAACTGCCCCCCCCCCCCTCATATTCAATTAGCCCCAAAAAAAAACGCCACCCGATGATACCGGTGGCGTTTCAGCATGACTAATTAAACCAGAGCTAAATTAAATACCCAACTGACTATGCCAGTAAGTTTTAATTGTGCTGACGGTTTTAGCTGGAAGCGGGCCAAATGCAATTGATTTAGCCAAGTCTTGACCATGCTCAAAGCCCCAAGTGAAGAACTTAACCACTGCTTCGTTATCTGCTTTAGGCGCATCTTTTTTCAGGATTTCCCATGTGCATCCAGAAATAGGCCAGCTATCTACACCAGGCTGATTGGTCAGGATGACATAAAAATCTTCAGCTTTGGTAAAGTCTACGTTAGCAGCAGCTGCCTGGAAACCTTTCAAACTTGGGCTAACCAGTTTGCCAGCCTGGTTATACATACGCACATAGTTCAGTTTGCTTTCCAGAATGTAAGCGTACTCAACATAACCTATCGAACCTTTAACCTGGTTAACCAGTGCAGCAACACCATCATTACCCTTGCCACCCACACCACCAACCCAGTTAACTGCGGTATCCACACCTACTTTTGATTCCCAATTCGGGTCAACTTTAGAAAGGTAGCTAGCAAATGTAAAAGTAGTACCCGAACCATCTGCGCGGTGTACTGGGGTTATAGCCATATCAGGCAATTTCAGACCTTTGTTCAAACCGACAATAGCAGGGTCATTCCACTTGGTGATTTCACCCATGTAAATTTTGGCAATAACCGGACCACTCAGGATCAATTGACCTGGCTTCACACCTGGCAGGTTAACAATCATGTCTTCACCTGCAATCGCGGTTGGGAACTGAATCAAGTTAGCTGCTTTCAGGTCTTGTGGCTTCAGTGGCATGTCGCTCGCGCCGAAATTAACAGTGCCTGCCTTGATTTGTTTGATACCGCCGCCAGAACCAATCGCCTGGTAGTTTACCTGGACGTTAGTTGCTTGTGCATAAGGCGCGCTCCATTTGCTGATTAATGGATAAACCCATGTACTACCAGCACCAGTGATTTCTGCAGCGCCAGCATGGCTAACGCTAAGACCCAAAGTAAGCGCAACAGCAGCTGCACTCAGTGTTTTGATAAAACGGTTGGTTGATTGCATTTTTACCTCGAACTTATGAATAAAATGTGGCTACAATTCAAATTGCAGACACAAGAATTCTAAGCATTTATATTCGAAGATAAATGAATTTTGCATGACCATTTGCTTACTAAATTGTCAGCATAAACAAGGCGTTGTCTTTCAGCCTTTAGTAAGGTTGAATATGCAAGCAAACCTTGCAGCATGCAAACTCTGTTACAAAACTCCTAATGCATGAAAAACCCGATATCTCGCTTGTTCTAACGGCTTTTCTCGGTTAAAGTTAGTCGTCATCTCGCCATTACGCCTTCCATGATTTCCTGGACTACCATCACCAATTTAGCCAGTTTCAGTGTCATTGCACCAACAGCTGCGGCCATTACAGGCTGGTTAATAGCCGGACGTGCCTGGCGCCTGACTGCGTGGTGGCTGCTGTTATTTTTGGGCGCAATGGGCATCGTTGTCGCCACCAAAATCGCATTTATTGGCTGGGGAATAGGCAGTCGTGAATATGATTTCACTGGTTTCAGTGGGCATGCGGTACGCGCCATGTCGATTGCTCCAGTGTTACTCTACCTGCTCACGCAAAGAACATCGGCACTGGTACGTTTGAGTGCGATAGTGCTGGGCGTAGGCTTTGGTACTTTAATCGCAGTTTCCCGGATAATGGTGCATGCTCATTCAATATCGGAGTCAGTTTCAGGCTGGCTATTAGGAGCAGCTGTCAGTTTTAGCTTTATTTATCTGTTACAGCAATCTCCGGCTATTCGTACTCACCGTGGCTTAATCGCATTGGGACTGGTTGGTTTGTTATTTGTCACGCCCTATGTGGAACCGACCCCCACACAACGCTGGATTACGCAAGCAGCGCTGTATCTATCAGGACATGATCGCCCGTATATTCGGATTACCTGGCAGCTTGCACCCAAGTCCTGGCGTCCAAGTACCGATGTAGAAATTTAACAACCCTCGCCCGCCCCGTGAAAATCTTACTGAGCAATATCCGTATAGACTATCTTGGCATTTAGCCGTGCCTGCTTTAACCACAGGGCGACTTGCTGTGCTGTGCTCTGTGCTATCAATAAATCACGTATCCGCAATTGGGCGTGGTCTAATGAGATTGCTTGCGGTTGTGTAGCTATCAACAGAGCAATACTGATGCTATCTTGATCCTGATCAAGTATTGCCGCTTCGCCCACTTTGATTTTAGTCAGCATACCTTGCTCACTGGCACTCATATCTTCAGGTGCTTTAGTGGTATTGCTCGTATCGTAAGTAATATGCTGCGCGTTAAGCCAACTGACAAACGCATCAATGTTTTCACTTTGCTTCAATTGCGAGAGCAGCGCGGCCTGATTCTCTGCACTCACTTGTATGCGCAACAGTTGTAACTGGTACAACTTGCGTTCACCGAACAATATAGGATGCGCTTGATAATAGGCTGAAATTTGTTGCTGAGTGGGGGTAACAGCGGCATGAAACTGCCTTGATTTATATGCGTCTATGAGTATGTTCTTCTTGCTATCCAGTTCTGCCTGAACCACATTCACGTCGCGATCCAGCTTGGCTTGCTTGGCTGCTGTTTGCAGCAAATGCTGATCAATAACCGCATCGATGGCATTTTTGCGCATTTGCTCTGGCGTGCCATCCAGTTGAGTAAGATGCGCCATATACTGATTGACTTCATGAACCGTGACTTCCTCACCATTCACTTTGGCAACGACTTGCGTTTTGCTTTTATCAACACTGTGAGAAGAGCTACAACCTGACAAAAAAATTGGGACACACATCAATCCCAGCAACATACTACGTGAAGAAAACGGAAGTCGATTCTGTTGCTGGTTCTTCATGGCTGTCCTTAACAATATTAATGACGCAAACTATAGCAGTTATCAGTTTCTATATTACAACACATAACGCGCCAAATCTTCGCTCACCGCAATATTATTAAGTCTGGCATTGACAAAATCCACGTCAATTTCCACCGGTCCTGCTTGATGCAGATGCGCTTCAAACGATACCGTTTCCAGCAATCGCTCCATCACCGTATGCAAGCGGCGTGCGCCTATATTTTCAGTGGTTTCATTGACGTGAAAAGCAATTTCTGCGAGGCGGGTAATGCCTGCCGGGGTAAAATTCAAAGCCACACCTTCGGTCGCCAGCAATGCCTGATACTGACGGGTAAGGCAGGCATCTGTCGAAGTCAGGATGGCTTCAAAATCCGCAACAGACAATGAAGTCAGCTCTACCCGTATTGGAAAACGTCCTTGCAACTCAGGAATCAAATCTGACGGTTTCGCCAAATGAAACGCCCCGCTGGCAATAAACAGGATGTGGTCAGTTTTGACCATGCCATACTTGGTCGTTACCGTGGTACCCTCAACCAGCGGCAGCAAATCTCGCTGCACGCCCTGACGCGACACTTCGCCGCCACTGGCTTCATTGCGACTGGTGATTTTGTCGATTTCATCTAGGAAAACTATGCCGTTCTGCTCCACGCTGAGCAGAGCACGCTGTTTGATGTCCTCTTCGTTAACCATGTTCGCGGCTTCTTCTTCAACCAGCAATTTCAGCGCTTCGGCAATTTTCAACTTGCGGGTTTTGCGTGGACGATTGCCCATGTTCTGGAACATGCCTTGTATCTGGCTGGTAAGGTCTTCCATACCAGGTGGTGCAAAAATCTGCGCGGTGGCTTGCACGCCAGCTACATCAATGTCGATTTCCTTATCGCTCAGCTGCCCTTCGCGTAACATTTTGCGGAATTTTTGTCGTGTCGCGCTATCTTCTGGCTTTTCCGTACTATCCAAACCCAAACTATGGGCAACATCACGCGCAGGTGGCAGCAGGGCGTCCAGCACACGCTCTTCGGCAGCATCTTCAGCGCGCATCTTGACTTGCGCCATATCCTGCTCACGCAGCTCTTTAATCGCGATTTCCATTAAATCGCGAATTATCGAATCGACATCGCGCCCAACATAACCCACTTCGGTAAATTTAGTCGCTTCGATTTTAATGAACGGCGCATTCGACACCCGTGCCAACCGCCTTGCGATTTCAGTTTTACCCACACCGGTAGGCCCTATCATCAGAATGTTTTTGGGCGTGATTTCATGGCGCAGCGGCTCCGCCACTTGCGCGCGCCGCCAGCGGTTACGCAGTGCAACAGCCACCGCACGTTTGGCGGCATCTTGTCCAATAATATGCTTGTCGAGTTCGTGTACGATTTCTTGGGGGGTCATGTTATACATAAGGCTATTCCAGAACCTCTATCAGATGATTTTGATTGGTGTAGATACAAATATCGCCCGCTATCGCCAATGATTTGGCAACGATGTCTTGTGGCGACAAATCGGTATTTTCCAGCAAACCGCGTGCTGCGGATTGTGCGTATGCACCACCACTGCCTATGGCGACGATGCCGTATTCAGGCTCCAGCACATCGCCATTACCCGTAATGATCAAAGAGTGCTCTCTGTCTGCCACAGCCAGCATGGCTTCCAGACGCCGCAACGCTCTATCGGTACGCCAGTCTTTTGCCAGCTCTACCGCTGAACGCAACAAATTACCCTGATGCTTATCAAGCTTGGCTTCAAATCGTTCAAACAAGGTAAAGGCATCCGCCGTACCGCCAGCAAAGCCAGCCAATATCTGTCCCTGATGGATGCGTCGTATTTTACGTGCGGTGCTTTTAATGACGATATTGCCCAGCGTCACCTGACCATCGCCCCCCAGTGCAACCTGATTACCGCGTCGTACTGAAAGGATGGTTGTGCCACGATATTGTTCCATAATTCCTACCGATAAAAGACTGTTCAAATTCAGATGAGGACGGCATGGGCAATATCAAGCATGAAAAATAAAAAAGGGGCTCATGGCCCCTTTTATTCTGCAACTGACACAACAAACACTACTTACGTGATGCAATAGTCGCCATTTGATCTATACCCATAGTAATCAGCAATACTCGCACCATCATGTTTGTGCCAGTGATGGTTACACTCTTACCCAAAGGAATCAGCGACATCAACGCGTCCATAAACAGGCCAACACTGGCAAATTCGACCCTATCCACAGCATGCATGTCAATCACGACATCACTTTGTTGCGCCGCATATAACTTAAACGCATCAAACATGGCAGCGCTCGCGCTTGTCACCGTACCAGTCATAATGAATGCTTGCTGATCGACTACCCCACTATTCGCAATCGCAGCAGGCTTTTTAGGCGCTTCAGCAACAGCAATCGCTATTTTTTTAGGAGACTCCCACGATGGCGGCGACACTTCGAAACGAACTGCGAAATCTACCGCCAGATCCTCAAATTCGCTTTCCTTACCTTGCAACTGGTAAAGCTGTAACAACAACAGCCAAGGCTCACAGTTATTATTTTCAGATTGTGCGATGTAGTGCTGCAACAGACCAACGAACGCGCCGCTGGCAATTTGCAAAGTCGCCTGTTGCTTCTGCAACTTGACCATAGCCGCCTGCAACAAACCTGCCCCTTCGGGTGTAATGTCAGTCAGCCCAGACAAATCCAGCTGAATCGCACCTTTACTGGCCGCAGCCTGCAGCAATCCAATGCGATCAGCCATATGCATATCCAGGCTGCCTTTGAGCGTAAACAACTGTCCTTCTGTGCCAGACATCACTGGTGCTTCAGCTTGCACAACCTGTTGCTCCCCACCAATCTCATTCCACATTGGTGGCGATTTTTCGCATTCATTGACGTAATCTATCGCCAGCTGCTCGAATTCTTTACGCTGATTACTTACCACATACAAATCAAACAGCATGAACCACAACAGTTCTTCTTTAGGTGATTTGATCAGAAGCCCGTTTAAACTGCTAATCGCCTCGTCAGTTCGACCACTGGCATAGGTCATGGCGGCATCCTCGACACCATACGGAAACTGTGACTCCATCTCGGTAACAATTATGCTTTCGTGCGTTAAATCCTCATCAAAACGTTGTTCAGTCAACGTCTCTGCGTGAATTTCAGCAATAGCCTGCTCTTTCCCCTTAGGCTTAACCGACACCATCTCAGGTGTGCGCTCGGCATTTTGCTTCTCTTTACGCTTGAACATCCCAAAAAAATCCACTGAATCGCCCTAACGTGTCATGTTTTTATCAATACCGTATTATTGCCGCATCTACCCCAAACATCAACGCATACATGGATTATTTTACAATTAACTAAGGTAATAATCCTACATACAGTCATTAATGCTGACGCTTGATCGGTAACAACCGGCTCATTAATGCAACGATTGCGATAGCCCATACTATTACTGCACCAGATGGCACGTCATACCAGGCCGACAGCACCAAACCCAGCCCATATCCCAATGCCCCAATAGTATAAGCCAACCACAATCCCCCACGTGGTGAGCGCTGACGCACTGCCAGTGCAGGGATAATCAAACTCGCAAATACCAAATAAATACCTACCAGCTGTACTGATAACGTAATCGCACACGCAAAAATCAGGTAAAACCCGACTCGCCCCAAATGCGCGCTCAGCAAGTGACGCGCTAGCAGCAGCCCTGCGGTCACCACGGCGGTAATTTGCAATTGCGTGGCACTCACCCACAGGATTTGTCCGACTAACAAATCCTTTAAATGTTCCGCGCCATGCGGGTTGCCTGCCATCAATATCAAACCTGCGCATGCGGCCAACACAAACGACACACCTATCAGCGCTTCCTGGCTGTCCGGATAATGTTTTTCTGTCCACGTCAGGCCAATGGCACCCACTGCCGCCGCAGCAAGCGCTGCGACCTGAACGCCCCATGCATGCGGCTCCATACCCAACGCATCAGCCAGGATCACGCCTAATCCGGCAATTTGCGCGATGGCCAGATCAATAAACACGATACCGCGCGCCAACACCTCGCGCCCCAGTGGCACGTGCGTTGCCAGCACCAACAAACCCGCCAACAGCGCAGGCCAGAGTATCGACATATCGAGCGCGGTTGCATCCATTATTTCGCCACCTTATCTGCCGCTAACAAGCGACTTACGGTGTCATCAAACAATCCAAATAAATTATTCGCAGCTGGCGTACCACCCACAGTAAATGGCAACACCACCGCCGGAATATTAGCGCGCTGCGATAACCAGATTGATGCGCGGTCATCGTTATAAGCTGAACGCACTATCATTTTGGCGGGTGTCGTACTTAACTTGTTCAAAACTGCCGATAACGACGCAATACTTGGCTCTACGCCCGGCTTAGGTTCCAGCGTAGCCACCTGCTTCAGTCCCAGCCAATTTTCCAAATAAGGATAAGCTTGATGCTGCACCACGATCACTGTGCCCTTTAACGGCGCTGCCTGAGTCTCCCAACGCGCAATTGCCGCACGCCAGCGCGCCATAAAATCCGCGTGACGTGCCTGATAATAAGCCGCATTGGCCACATCCACAGTTGCCAGTGTCTTGCTCATCGCATCTGCCACCAGAGCAATATTACGCGGATCAGTCTGGATATGCGGATTACCCGCAGCATGGACGTCGCCATCAGCGCGATCCAGCCGTTGTGGTTTTTCCAGCAACGTCACATAGCGCGTGGCTTCAAAATTACCTGGCTGCCCAGGCTGTATCGCCGCATTACCAGAGTCACGCAGCAATATCGGCAACCAGCCTATTTCCAATTCCGCGCCTGTGCATACCAGCAAATCCGCTCCGCGTGCCCGTGCAATCAGTGACGGGCGAGCTTCAATGCGATGCGGGTCTTGTAGCGCCGTGGTGGCATTCGCCACTTTGACCTTATCGCCGCCCAGTTCCTGCGCCAATGCACCCCACTCTGGCTCACATGCCAAGACATTCAAAGCAGCGTGCGCTGAAAAGCTGGCAGTAAGCGCGAACAGTGTAATTAATAATTTCATTTTCATTGAGTGACTCCTAGAAAGTGTGTGCGCCATGAGCGCCTAAGCTGGTGATGTACTGAAGCGAGAACTGGTTATCGATTTGTGTTGGCCGTGACGCATCACGTGCATATTGCACACGGAAACGCGAAAACTCACTCGGGCTGTAATCCACCATAGCAGTATTTCGGCTAGGGCTATATGCCGCCAGAATCGGGAAGTCCGCTGCATTTAACCCGGCACCCAATGCCACACTGCCACTGCTCATACTATCGTGACGCAAGCCCACCCGCCAATGCGGCATAAACTGATATACACTTTGCAGATACCAGCCTGATTGGGCTGAAGTATATGCGCCAGTAGCACCCGTACATACCCCACCTGTAACAGCATTATCCAGACAAGCCAAATTCCCATCCTCGTTGCGGTGCATGTACTCACCTTGTATTTTCAAGCTATGGACGGTCGCATTACCATTCGGCGCCCATTTCCAGATAAAATCACCTATCCAGGTTTTACTTTTGCCTGAAAACGCATTGCTTGTAGCCACGCCGGTCGCATCCACATCCGCATACGTTCTGTCCTGCGCACCTGTTCCCAAGTAAGACAATCCCGCACGCCAGCTGTTCGACTCATCATAATCGCCGCCCACATGCGCGAACACCGCACCTGCCACTGTGCCGTTCTTATCTTTGGTAGTAGCGGGGAAACTGCGCCCACTGCCCAGCTCTGCACCCAACTCAACCAGCAAACTGTCAGTCGGCGCCAGCCATTTCACTTGCACACCATCATCCGCATACTGGTTACCCAGGAAAGATTTGTACACCAGTGGTGCATCAGTAAAATCCCAGGCATGAGCATGGATATTGTTCAAATAACCGATACTTGAATAAAAACGTCCTGCCTGTACACTCAAGCCATGGCCTAATCCCAAAGTTTGCACAAACGCATTTTCTATCCCCACGGTATTGTCAGGCGCCATCGCCAGTACAAAGTTACCGCGGTAATCAGGGTCGATATTTGAACTAATTGCCAATTCGGATTCACCCAGGGAAAATCCACGTGCATTGGGTGCAACTTCACCGCCACTAGGAATAAAACCGCCAATGGTATAGGTTGAAGGAGATAGCGAACTATGATTCATAGTTCCCGACAATATCAATGAAATCGCAGGATTAAACGCACTTTCCCGACTCGGTGCAGGTTGCGCCGCCACCGCAGCAACCTGGCTGGCCTGCTCCGCTTTACTATCAGCTTGCTCAGCTTTCTTATCCGCCTGTTTCGTCGCCGCTTCTGTTTTCGCGAGACGGGTCTCTAATTGCTGGATGCGTGCTTCATAGCTCGCTTTCATTTGTTGAATTTCTTGACGAATTGCCGCCAAATCATCTGCCGCGTGCGCGGGTGTGCCCAACATCATCAAGATGCCAGACGCAATAAGAGTACGTTTCATGGATTATCCTTGCTTAAAACACAATAAAGGCAGCACCAAGTGATGAATGCAGATCAATCTACATCACTTATGCCGTAACTATCATTTAATTTAAGCAACTACAGGCGGGGCGCGGGAATGGTAAGGAGAAGAAAAGGCAGTATGTATACCAACAACAACTGCGGCAACGCCATCATGTCGAACAGGTGCCAACACAGGCACAGCAAACACCAGCGCAGGTGCGCCATCCATCGCACTAACGACACACAAATCGCATAATTGTGTGTGCGTACCAGGTAAATGTTTACTAATACCGCCGTCATGCCAGGGATGCACAACCTCATGCGCAGCAACCAACTGCTGCGTCCACACCAATAAAATGGCGAGAATAATAGCGATAGTAGAAAAATGACGACGACTAATCATGGGATTAGTATAACAGTAATTATTCAGTTAAACACTGGGCCAAGTGAACAGGGGAAGTTCTAGCTTTAGGACATGCTCGCCATTTTACGATGATGATATACCCTCTGTCGTAACCTTATTCCCCGCCAAATATGCCATTTTAAAATCATCCAGCATTTTCGCAACCGCTTCGGCATCCAGATCCGCGACGATAAACACTAAACGGCTACGACGATCTGCATCAGGCCACTCAGGTAATTCCACTGGTGGTGAAAACACATGCCCGACCGCATGCAGCACCGTGGGGTGATCTTTACCTTGCAAATTGACTATGGCTTTCATCCGCAGCACCCACTTTGCACGATGTGTAAGCAACATTTGCAACGCCGCATGGATTGCTTCCCATACCAGCGGCTCATCATAGGTTAAACTGAATGAGCGTATGCGATCATCGTGTACGGCATCCGAATTTACTGCAGGTTTACCACCCAATTTACCCGCCATCATTGGACGATAACGCGCTTCGTTTAACCACTGCATAATCGCTGCACTCTTCGTTACTGGATTAAATATTCCCGTATCCAGTATCAGCCCGGGGTCTATTTGCCCATGATCTGTCATCAATATGGGTGCAGCAGGGTTGAGTGCAACCAAGCGTGCACGTATCAACTCCACCTGTTTTTCGCCTGCCAAATCCGCCTTGGTAATCAGCAATCTATCTGCAACCGCGACTTGTTTCACCGCTTCAAAATAACTATCCAGCTGCTGCTCGCCCAACACCGCATCCACGGTTGTCACCACACTATTAAGCGCAAAGCGCGCCGCAACCCAACGATCATTCAGCAAGGTTTCCAAAATCGGTGCAGGGTCAGCAATTCCCGTGGTTTCGATAATCACACGCTCAAATTGAGGTATATCTCCACTTTTTGCCGCCATGAACAGATTTCGCAATGTCGGCGACAATGAACCTGCCACTGTGCAACAAACACAACCACCCTGCAGCAAAGCCAACGGACCATCGGTCTTCTGCAGCAACTGATGATCCAGACCTATCTCACCAAACTCATTCATAATAATTGCCGTATGCGGCAATTGCGCTATGAGATGATTAAGCAGCGTAGTTTTGCCACTCCCCAAAAAACCCGTGAGCAAGACTACTGGAATACGATGCGACGCTTCCTGCGTTATTTGCATGACATCTACCCATCCAAAACCATTATATTAACCTAAACAATACACATATTCGCCAACTCGTGGCTGCGCCATTACGATAATGCATGAAAGTTAGAACTGACCCCAATTTAAAAATATAAAAAAGCAGGCGACTTTTGGTCGCCTGCTTTTAATCATCTAAACCTTAACTGGCAGAAGCCAGCGAAGAATTAGAATGAGTGCTTCATACCTACAGTTACGCCGCTGATAGTATCACCAGCAACCAAACCAGCTACGTTACCTTCTTTGAAGCCATAAGCTGCGTTGGTGTCATTGCTAACTTTAGAGTACAAAGCATACAAAGTAGTACGCTTGCTGAAGCCATAATCAACACCTAAGCTGTACTGCTTAGCACCGTCATCACCTTTAACAGTACCAAAAGTTTGATCGTCGCTACCTGCGTTAGCATATTGCGCTTTCAAAGCTACAGCACCCATCTGGTATTTACCAGACAAGAACCAAGTACGGTGACCATACTTGTTAGCACCAGCAGCTAAGCTGTCATCGGTTTTTTCATACATAGCAGCCAAGGTGAAATCCATGATGCTGTAAGAAGCGCCCAATTTCCATGCTTTTTCATCTGTATTAGCAACGCCACCCAAAGAACCAACACCAGCAGAACCAAAGTTATGCTTTTCGTAAGCAGCGGTCAAGTACAAAGGACCTGCTGTATACATACCAGCCAATGAATATGCATTGCCTGAAGAATCAGGAGAACCAGTGGTTGCTGATTCAGCGCCGAACACATAAGCACCAACTGCAGTAAAACCAGAGAAGTTAGGTGTGATGTAAGCCACTACGTTAGAAGCGCGCTGATCAAAGTAGCTGCTTGCGCCACGACCGTTTGCTGCACTTACTAAACCGTTGTAGTCAGCCATAGTATCGCCGAACTGATCCAAGCTGCCAGTAGCCATTTTATATGGAGTATCGTGACGACCTAAACGTACTTCACCCATATCTTTGCTTTTCAAGCCAACGAATGTATTACGCAAGCTAGCACCAGTTGCTGATTGACCTAAAACGCCAGCACCAGCACCATCACTACCATCACTACTGATTTGTTGTTCAATTTGCCAAACAGCAGCCAAACCATTACCTAAATCTTCAGTACCTTTGAAACCGATACGTGAAACGTAGTCAGTCACACGACCAACACGGGTTGTGTCGTGGTTGCCAGCAACACCGCTACCGTTAGTAACAGAATCAACACCAATGTTCATCAAGCCATATACTTCAACGTTGCTAGTAGCAGCCATTGCAGGTGCTGAAACAGCAGCTGCGATTGCGATTGCGATAAGTTTTTTGTTCATGTAAATCTCCATATGGAAAAATTAAAAGCCCACTCCCTACTGGAAGCTGCAGCGATTATCGGGGATGGGTGTACTGCGGGCAAGTGGTTTTTCCAGAGTGTTGTTTTTATGCAACTGCATGAACTGCGTAATAATTGTGTCATAAATCAATGTCTCCATCCAAGCATTAGCAAATTGAGACTAGACACTGTTTTTCGAGGTTGAATACCTGCTCTTGTATGCGGATTCAATCAATCACTAAACTGATATGCATCTAAAAAAATGCATATCATTGATAACGCAGCGCATCAATCGGATTCATCAAAGCCGCCCGACGTGCTGGATAGAACCCAAAAAATATACCCACACCCGCAGCAACACTAAATGCAAGCAATGTAATGTCGGGGGTCACTAACACCGGGAAACCTGCAAATTTCTGCACTGCCCACGCCCCGCCGATACCCAAACCTACACCGATTAAACAACCTATCAGCGAAATGGTGACCGCTTCCAGCAAAAACTGCAGCAGGATATCGCGATGGCGCGCACCTATGGCAATGCGGATGCCGATTTCACGGGTACGTTCGGTCACAGAAACCAGCATGATATTCATAATACCTATGCCACCAACAATGAGCGAAATAGAGGCTATTGCCCCCAACACATACGACATGATTCTGGTAGCAGAGGCGCTGGCTTCCGCCATGGCGGAGAGATTGCGCACGCTGAAGTCCGCGTCAGCATCTTCAGCAATGCGGTGACGCGAACGCAACAGCGTATTCATTTCCTTCTCGACACCGGGCATGGCTTCAGCTGAGTTGGCTTGCACCATGATAAATCGGACACTCCCTGGAAATTGACTACCAAATAACTTGCGCTGTGCGGTAGTAACCGGAACGAGGACGACATCATCCTGATCGCGGCCGTCCAAACTTTGCCCCTTGGCTTCGAGCACACCGACTACGGTGAACGGACTTTGTTTGATACGCATGGTTTTGCCGACAGGATTTTCGTCACCGAACAAATTATCGGCTACCGTTTTACCCACTAGCGCCACCCGCGCCGCGCCGCGCACGTCAGCATCAGTGAAAGCAAAGCCTGATGCGACCACCCAATTACGCACCTGTAAATAATCTGGCGTAATCCCAGTAATCGATGTGCTCCAGTTATTGCCCGCATACACCGTAGCCGCAGTACCCGGCTGAACAGGGGCGGCAGCAGTGATATTGGGCAACTCTGCCAAGGCAGCAGCATCATTCATGGTAAGTGTGGGTGCAGTACCCAAGCCCATGCGCTGACCACCCGACGTAGTTGCCCCTGAGAGCACGATAAACAGATTGCTTCCCATCGAGCTTATCGTTTCATCGATTGCACTTTGCGCGCCTTGCCCCACAGCCAGCATCAGCACCACCGCGGCAACGCCGATTATCATGCCCAGCATGGTTAAAAACGAGCGCATGCGATTTGCGATAATTGCACGCCAGGACTCAGTCAACATGGCAAAGGCGTTCATAACCCTTCCTCAGGCTTGCCGTCATAAATCATCTCACCGTCCTTGAAACGCACCAATCGCTTGGCATATTTTGCAATATCAGACTCATGCGTGACCAGAACGACAGTGATGCCGCTGTGATTAAGCTCGGTAAACAGACCCATGACTTCATCGCTGGTGTGGCTATCCAAATTACCAGTAGGTTCGTCAGCAAGTATGAGCTGCGGCGAATTAGCCAAGGCGCGGGCAATGGCGACGCGCTGTTGCTGACCACCTGAAAGCTGATTCGGACGACGCTCACCCAAGCCAGCCAGACCGACTTTGGCCAGCATTTCATCAGCGTGCTGCTTACGCTCGCCACTTCCCGCGCCCCTGTATAGCATAGGCAAAGCCACGTTATCGCGCGCATTCAAACGCGGCAGCAAATTAAAGCCCTGAAACACGAAGCCGATGACACGATTACGCAGAGCCGCCAGCGCATCAGATGACAATAACGATACATTCTCGCCATCAAGCTTATATTCGCCCCGGCTAGGATAATCCAGACAGCCGAGCAGATTCATGAAGGTAGATTTACCTGAACCAGACGGCCCCATGATGGCAACAAACTCACCTTGAGCAATAGTCAGATTTACGGATTTCAACGCAACGAAAGCCCCTGCTGCTGTAGCGTAATCCTTACCCAACTGTGTAACCTCTATCACATTGCCCATGACTAGAATAATCTTTGCGCTTGCTTGGATTTGTCTTTTTTATCGACCTGTTTGTCTTCCACGATTACCTTATCACTCGCTTTAATATCGCCGCTCAAGATTTCAGTTTGTTTGTTATCGGTTATGCCCGTTTTAAGCCTGATTGCCACCGGCTTATCCGTTTGCAACAAATAAACAGTGGCCCCCATGCGCGCGCGACGTCGCGGTTTGTCGTTAGCTTTGTCAGCCTCTTCCGCAGGTTTGAAACGCAATGCCGCATTGGGAACGAGCAGCGCATTATTGCGCCTGTCAATTTCAATATTGACGTAGGCAGTCATGCCAGGCAGCAACACAAAATCCGGGTTGTCGACGGCAACAACCACATCATAAGTCACCACATTTTGCTGACTGGTAGGGTTAAGCCGAATTTGCCGAACTTTGCCCTCAAATTCCCGCTCTGGATAAGCATCCACAGTGAAACGCGCTGGCTGCCCGACCTTAATCCCGCCCACGTCGGCTTCTGCCACCGTCGTGTCAATTTGCATTTTGCTTAGATCCTGACCGATTTTGAACAAGGTTGGGGTCTGAAAACTGGCTGCGACGGTTTGCCCTACGTCCACCGAACGGTCAATCACCGTGCCGGAAACAGGGGATCGAATCACACTATAGGAAAGATTGGTCTGGTCGCGCTTCAGCTGCGCTTGCGTCACCGCCACTTGTGCGCGTGCACCAGCAACAGCATCGTCAGCCTGATCAACATCCTGACGCGCGACATAATCCAGCTTCAACAAGCCATGCTGCCGTGCCGCTATGGTTTGCGCCAATTTCAATGCCGCCTGTGCACGCGTGACATTGGCGCTACTTTGTGCAATTTGCGCCAGCAATAATGACGGATCCAGCTCCAGCAATATCTGCCCCGCTTTGACTTGCTGATTGTAATCTGCATGCAAAGCCTTAACCACGCCAGATACCTGGGTACCCACATTGACCAGAACGACAGGATTTAATGTGCCATTAGCTGAGACATTACGAACCAAATCTCCTCGCACCACCTCTGCCATACGATAACGATCCGCGGCTGGCTTGACATCCTTATTATGCATATACGCATAGCCGCCACCCGCCAAAATAAGCGCAGCAATAATCAACGCTGGTTTAGTCAGTTTCATACATCTTCTTTCTTTGTGAGCTTATCAAACATCCGCTCTGCTTCTGCTAAATGGGTAATGAGTAAGTGCGACAGAATATTAATCCCTACGCCTGCGGATAGCAGCGGCAATAAGTAAAGGGCAACGGATAACTCCGATGCGAATAGTTTATCATCCCACACATACAAGGTATGTTGCGCAGCATAAGCAATGTGATGCAACAGAATTGCATCTACGCCTGCCACTGCAACTAACGCGATGCCTAACAATGCAACCGTAGTGCGCGAAATAGACCGCTTGATCATCATCGCCGCATAAATAACACCTGGTATCAAAAACGAAAATGCAATTATCGCGACGAATTCCATACGGAATTGCCAGTCACTATTCATCATTCATCTAATCGCCCCACCGCTTGCGCCAACGCCACTTTGGCAATACGTAAATTATACTGTGCCTGAATTTGCTGACTGCGCGCACTGGCCAGACTCGCCTGTGCGTTAAGCACATCCAGAATATTTCCCACACCCGCCCGATAGCGGCCTAACGCCATGTCATTTGAAGCGAGTGCGCTGGCAACCAGATCCGCACTGGCTTTCAGCGCACCGGATTCCGTAGCCAAATTCTGCCATGCACGCCATACATCCAGCGCGACTTGATTGCTTAACTGTGCCTGCTGCGCTTGCTGAACCAGCACCTGCGCCTGAGCCGTGCGAATTTTATAGGTACTGTTAAACCCGGTAAAAATAGGCACATTAACCGCCAAACCTATACTGCTGCCCGTACCGTTAATGCTGCCATTGTCCTGGTAATTGGTACTCCCTGTGAGCGACAGCGTAGGCTTGCCTGCGCCTTCATTAACGCGCACTTGCGCTTGTGCAGCACGCAACTGGGCGGCAGCCGCAAGCAAATCCGGGCGCTGTTGCTGTGCCTGCATAATTAAATCACGGACATTCCCCGGCAGATTTTTAAGCCCCAGATCATCGGCCGGTGGCGTAAAACTAAGCGACTGATCCGCCTCCAGACCCAGCGCATTAGTCAGCACACCCTGCGCCACACGCACATCACCCTGGGCACGCAAAAGATTAAGCTGCGCCTGGCTGTAAGCTGTTTGCGCTTGCAGCATATCAGCGCGCGTGTTTACCCCGGCCTGATAACGTCCGGTGGCGGCATCCAAACTCAGCTGGGCAGATTTCTCTGCTTCAATCAGCGAAGTCACTTGTGCCTGATTAGCAAAATACTGGTAATAAGCCTGCACCACGGCAAGATACACATTATTCACCGCTTGATCCTGATTGCGGTTGGCTGCGTCCAAAGTCGCCAATGCAGCATCCCGTTGCGCGCTGCGTGTACCAAAATCAAACAGCAAATAATTAAGTGACAAGCCGAAATTACGATTAGTGCTATTCAATCCCGTCAACGCACTATGATCCCGGCTAAGATTTGCCGTGCCGTTGACGTTAGGCAGATAAGTGCTTTGTGCGCTACCCAACTGCCCTGCGGCAACTTGTGCACTGGCCCATGCGCTACGGGTCTGCGGATTGTTGCAAAGCGCGGTGTTGATAACATCAATCAAATTCATCGCGCCCGTCGGTAATGCACAATCATGCTGCATATAGCCGGTAACATTAGGCGCAACGGTACTTTGCGTAGCAAAAGGATCGCCACTCAGCAACGCGCTGGTATGCAATTTCAAGCCGTCGTCTGCCGCATGCACGGTAAGTGCGAGACAACTCAAAATGTAAATTAAATTTCGGTTAAACTTCATTCATTACGCTTTCATTATTTATTGCCATGCCTGAATTACCTGAAGTAGAAACCACACGGCGCGGCTTATCGCCGCATGTTATCGGGCACACCATTAACCACATCGTGGTGCGCAACCCCAAGCTACGCTGGCCCGTACCTGAAAATTTGACACAGCTCACACAGTTACAAACTATACAGGCGTTAAGCCGGCGCGGTAAATATTTACTTGTCCATTTAGATCACGGCACGATACTCATCCACCTGGGCATGTCGGGCAGTTTGCGCATTCTAGACAGCGCCACCCCTGCAGGAGTTCACGATCATATCGACATTGTGTTACAAAACCAGCAAAGCATACGCCTGCGTGATCCACGCCGGTTCGGCGCGGTATTGTGGGTAGAAGGTGACCCGCTGACACATTCGTTGCTGGTAAATTTAGGCGTAGAACCGCTCACGGACGATTTCAACGGCGACTATCTATATACCAAATCACGCGGTCGCAGCAGCGCAATCAAAAGTTTCATTATGGACAGCCATCAGGTCGTCGGTGTGGGCAATATCTATGCAAATGAGTCACTGTTTCATGCTGGCATCCATCCTGAGCTCGCCGCAGGCAAAATCAGCCGTGCCCGCTACACGCGTTTAGCCAAAGCTATCAAGAACACACTGGAAAAATCCATCATCGCGGGAGGAAGCACATTACGTGATTTTGTTGGCACCGATGGCGCATCAGGTTATTTCCAGCAGCAATATTTTGTCTATGGCCGCACCGACCTGACCTGCCATCAATGCGGTCAGCTAATACGCCATTTACGCCAAAATCAGCGCAGCACTTTTTATTGCGCTCATTGTCAGAAAAAATAGGCACAATGTTTACAATTATGGCTATACTTATCAAATAATTAAAACTGCACATTACGAGGGGCGAATACTCATGTCCGATTTAAGTCTATCTGAACAATTTGAAAAATACAGTGCCTGGCGCGAACAGCTTTCTACCCAAATCGGACATTACCGGCAATGGCTGACCAATGAAGAAATCAGCGATTGGCAAATTGATTTACGCCTGCAACACCTGATAGACCGTTTGGCTGAAGATAAACTCAATGTTGCTTTTGTAGCCGAATTTTCGCGCGGAAAATCCGAGTTAATTAACGCAATATTTTTCGCAGACTATAAAAAACGTCTACTGCCTTCAACTGCTGGCCGCACCACCATGTGCCCAACCGAATTGCTCTATGATGGAAGTCGCCCCCCTTCAATACAGTTGCTGCCTATCGCAACACGTGCGGGTAACGTAACCACCACAGAATACAAACGTTATCCGGATGAATGGACAACGATAGAACTGGACGTCGATTCGGCCGATGCCATGCTCGACACATTACAACGAGTGAGTGAAACTCAGCGCGTCACTAAAGACGAAGCTGAAAAATATGGCCTCTATCGCGCTCAGGATGCCGATTCATTATTGACTGTGGACGCAGAAGGCATGGTAGAAATCCCTCGCTGGCGTCATGCAATTATCAATTTCCCACATCCATTACTGGAAAAAGGCCTGGTCATCCTCGACACGCCGGGTCTGAATGCAATTGGTACCGAGCCTGAACTGACACTGAATTTATTGCCTAGCGCACACGCGATTATTTTCATTTTAGCGGCTGATACAGGTGTCACAAAATCCGACATCGAAGTCTGGCGTAATCATATTGCACCGATGCAGGGCGGTCACCGTGGTCGTTTAGTCGTCCTCAACAAAATCGACAGTCAATGGGATGAGCTCAAAACCCAAAGCGCTATCGATGCAGAAATTCAGGGGCAGGTCGTAAGCTGCGCCAATTTGCTCGGCCTGGAAAACACGCAGATTTACCCTGTTTCTGCACAAAAAGGTCTGCTAGCCAAAATCAACAGCGACCACGAACTACTGATAAAAAGTCGTTTACTCGAATTAGAACGCGCGCTCAGTGATGAACTCATTCCGTCGAAACAAGACATCGTGCGCGAAAATACCGCAGGCGAAATGGATGACCTCATGACCAGCACGCGTAGCCTGCTTGGTGCACGCATGAATAATATCGACGAGCAATTGCTGGAATTAACCGGCTTGCGCGGCAAAAACGAAGAAGTTGTGCAGCACATGATGGCCAAAGTGGAAGAAGAAAAAGCCCACTTTGAACGCGGTCTGCAGCAGTTCCAGGCATTGCGCAGCGTATTTTCACAGCAATCCAATGTGCTGTTCAGCCACCTGGGGATGGAGCGTATCAAAGCAGAAGTCCGCGACACGCGCATTGCCATGGAGAAAAGCCGCTTCAGCGCGGGCTTACGCAGTGCCATGACTGGTTTTTTTGCCAAAGTCGATGAAAACATCACTCATTCAGCGACACAAATCGAAGAAATCAAAGAAATGATGGCTGCGATGTACAAAAAATTCAGCAGCGAGCATGGCTTAACTGAAGTCACGCCACCGACTTATTCCACATTCAAATACAAAAAAGAAATGGACAGGCTGGAAAAGACCTACAACGAGCACTTCAACACCCTGCTCAATATGCTTACCAATGAGCAGTACACGCTCACAGCCAAATTCTTTGAAACCCTGGCCAGCCGTGTAGTCAACATTTATGAAGTCGCCAATCGCGAAGCGGACAGCTGGTTAAAAGCGGTCATGGCACCAATGGAAACCCAGGTACGTGAACATCAAATGCAATTACGGCGCCGCCTGGAAAGCATCAAGCGCATCCACAAAGCCACTGACACACTGGAAGACCGTATCGCAGAACTGGAAGAAATGCGTCTGAGTATCGACAAACAACTTGCTGCACTGAGTCATCTGGAAGGTGACATTAAACATGCATTGATTGCGTCTCTTAATAAAGAGCAAGCTATCGCAGCTTAAGTCAGCCATATATCCATTAAAAAGCCACTTACGCGAGTAAGTGGCTTTTTATTAGCGCTAGAGGGTTAAAGCTTATTTACTTGCATCAAACACTACCTGCCCATCTACCAAAGTATACGTTACCGCACCTTGCATTTCATAACCCAGGAACGGTGTGTTTTTACCTTGGCTTTTGAGATTAGCAGGGATCACCTGCCAACGTGATTCCTGATTGAAAATACACACGTCCGCAGCTTGTCCAACTGCTAAATGGCCTGCATCCAAACCCAGTATCTGCGCGGGCTGTAGTGTAATCCGCTCAAGCGCATTAAGCAGACTTACACCGTGCTCATGCGCCCATTTCAATGTCAATGGTAATAACAGCTCCAGACCAGTCGCTCCCGCTTCAGCCTCGGCAAACGGCATTTGTTTAGCATCATCATCGACTGGCGTGTGATCAGAACATAGCGCATCTATCGTGCCATCAGCCAACCCCGCGCGTATCGCATCACGGTCACGGGTAGCACGTAGCGGCGGAATAAGATGATAGTTGGGGTCAAAGTAGCCGATATCCATTTCAGACAAATGCAAGTGATTGATACTGACATCACAGCTGATACTCAATCCATCCGCTTTCGCGTGGCGCACCATATCGATCGCCTGTGCCGAGGACAAACGGCACAAGTGCACACGGGCGTTGGTTTCTCGTGCCAATAACAGGATAGTCGCGACAGCAACGGTTTCCGCACTGACTGGGATGGCAGGCAAGCCCAGGCGGGTTGCGACAAAGCCGTCATGCGCAACACCGCCTTTGGCAAGGTAGGCGTCTTCCGGGCGCAACCACACGGTAAAACCAAACGTCGCAGCATATTCCAATGCTCGCACCAGCACTTGCGTATCACTGATAGGCGCGTCGGCTTGGGAAAAGCCAACACAGCCCGCATCGCGCAACTCTGCCATTTCGGTAAGCCGCGAGCCTTCAAGTTTTTGTGTCAGCGCGCCGATAGGATACACGCGCGCCTGATTCAGATTCTTGGCGCGGAATTTAAGCATTTCAACCAAACCAGGCTCATCCAGTGGCGGATCGGTATCAGGCGGACAAGCCAGACTGGTCACACCACCCGCACACGCGGCATTCATTTCTGACTCCAGCGTGGCGCGGTACTCGAAACCTGGTTCACGCAGGCGTGCAGCCAGATCAACCAGACCTGGACAAACAATTTGATTCGTCGCATCAATCTCGCGATTAGCCTGAAATCCGGCAGGCATGGTGCCAATAGCAGCTATTTTACCAGCCGCAATATATACATCCGCGATACTGTCGAATTTTGTTTTGGGGTCAATAACACGCCCGTTGGTAATTTTGATTTTCATTAGTTCCCCGCCAATATGCTCATTACTGCCATGCGCACGGCGATACCGTAGGTCACCTGCGGCAGTATCACTGATTGCTTGCCATCTGCCACCGACGAATCTATCTCCACACCACGATTCATCGGGCCGGGGTGCATAACGATTGCATCTGGACGTGCTAACGCCAGCTTCTCCTGAGTCAGACCGTAATATTTGAAATACTCTTGCGAGCTCGGCAAGCGAGCACCGCGCATGCGTTCGTTTTGCAAACGCAACATGATTACCACATCAACGTCTTTCAATCCTTGCAGCATATCGTGATACACATGTACACCCATTTGCTCAACGCCCACCGGCAACAGTGTTTTAGGCGCAATCACGCGCACTTCTGGCACACCCAAAGTGGTCAGCGCATGGATTTGTGAGCGTGCAACACGGGAATGCAGCACGTCGCCGACGATAGCCACACGCAGGTTATGAAATTCGCCTTTATACTTGCGGATGGTAAATACATCGAGCAAGCCTTGAGTCGGATGCGCATGACGACCGTCACCTGCATTCACCACGTGTATATGTGGCGCAACATGGCGCGCTATCATATGTGCGGCACCTGATTGAGCATGGCGCACGACGAACATATCAGCTTGCATGGCGGATAAATTATCGACTGTATCCAGCAAGGTTTCGCCTTTGCTTTGGCTGGAAGCGTTGATATTGAGGTTAATCACGTCAGCAGAAAGCCGTTTTGCTGCGATTTCAAAGGTAGTGCGGGTACGTGTCGACGCTTCAAAAAACAGATTAAAAATCGCCTTACCGCGCAGCAATGGTACTTTTTTAACTTCCTGTTCACTGACCGAAATAAAGCCTTCAGCGGTGTCGAGAATATGCGTCAGAATCGCGCGAGGTAGTCCATCTATGGTTAATAAATGCCGCAAACTGCCATCAGCATTGAGTTGGGGGTTAATCGTCATGAGATGTCCACTAATTTCAAATCAAGTTGTAATTCATCATCGCGCACCAAATGTATGTGCTGATGGCTGGGCACGCGCAACGCTGCGCCCACAAAATCTGCAGCAATCGGCAACTGCCTGTCACCCACCCGGTCTATCAGCACCGCCAGCCGAATTTTTGCAGGACGGCCGTAATCAAACAGAGCGTTCATCGCAGCGCGCACTGAACGCCCGGTGTATAACACATCATCAATCAGCAGAATGTCTCTCCCTTCCACTTCAAACGGCAGACGAGTAGGCTTCACTTGCGCATGCAAACCGATGCGCTCAAAATCATCACGATAGAATGAAATATCCAGACTGCCATGTGGCATATTAATGTCTAATAATGGGTGCAAATGCTCTGCCGCCCATACACCTCCCGTATGCATGCCGACCAGTACGGTATTGCTAGTTAAAGTGGGCTTAATAGCTGCGGCAAGCTGCGCGATTAGACTATTTGCGCTAGGTAAGTTCATGGGCTGAATCCGATTCATCAAAATATTGTTGCAAAATCTGTTGTGCGGCAACCTGGTCTAACATGGTTTTTTGTTTACGGCCACGGATGCCCTGCTCATTCAAGGCGCTGCTCGCGGCCACCGAACTATAACGCTCATCGACCCAGAACACAGGCAAGCCAAAACGGCCATGCAAGCGATTAGCAAAACGTAAACACGTCGGTGCAAATTCATGTGCTGCGCCATCGTCATATTGCGGCATACCCACGATCAGCGCCACAGGCTGCCATTGACCGATTAACTCGGCGATGCGCGCGAAGCGTGCAGTATTTATCTCACTATTTATTGTTTCCAGCGGGTGCGCCAAACCCAATTCCCACGTTCCAACTGCCACACCCACTCGTTTAAGCCCAAAATCAAAACCGAGCAAGGTGCCCGATTTTATCTCAGGCATGCCCGGCCTCTTCCGATAAACTGGCGTAATCAACACCGAGCAGGTGCATCGCCGCCAGCAAACGCTCATCCGCAGGCAAATCGAATAATACATGAGTATCCGCTGCTACCGATAACCAGGTATTTTGCGCCATTTCGCTTTCTAACTGCCCTGCATCCCAGCCCGCATAACCTAACGACACCATCAGTCTTGCAGGGCCGTGACCTTCCCCCAAAGCTTCCAGAATATCTTTTGAAGTGGTTAACCCGATGCCATCATGAACTTCTAAAGTAGTCTGCCATTCGCCCACAGGCTGATGCAGCACGAAGCCGCGCCCGGCATCGACAGGCCCACCAAAATAAAGCCGATCAGCTGCGATATCAGAATAGGTCAAAGGCACATCAATTTGTTTGAATAAATCAGTCATGTCGATATCTAACGGACGATTCACAATGATGCCTAAAGCACCCTGTTCATTATGCTCGCAGATATAAGTCAACGTGCGTGAAAAACGCTCGTCTTCCATGCCGGGCATGGCGATAAGAAAGTGGCCGGTAAGGTCGATAGTTTGTGTCATATGCGGATTGTAACGACCTGAGGCGAGAAGTACAATTTTTCATCGTACGCACAACGATGAAATCAGGACCGACCCCGTTATTACCCTGGCATATGCAACAACTGCCGCCCCTCCTCGGAGCTGCCCGTGAACAGGCTAGCCAACTCCACATGACCGCCTTTCAGATTATAAACTTGTCGATAGCCTAATTCGATAGCCCGTTCGCACGCCGCACAGGAACGATTGCCTGAACGACACACAAAAATCACAGGGGCATCTTTAGGTGCAGCGGCAAATAATTCATCTGCAAAATCAGGGTTGTCATCCCAGTCTCCGGTGAACAGCGGGACATGCTTAGAACCATGCACATAACCATATTCATCACGTTCGTTTGTAAACCTGACATCCACAACAACCGCCTGCGGATTTTCCATCAAAAAATCCGACAAATCTTGTGAGCTTATGTCCATCATGATCTCTGCTCCCGCCCTGATAAATACTACTGTTTAAAAAGGAATAAATTTAATCCGATCATTATTACAACAGTTCGATTCATGCTAACAAAGATTATATTTTTTGTCATATTTTAATTTCAAACAACACCGCTAAATATATGGCATCAGTCTTACATTGCACCCTGCGCAGTCTCCAGGTCGTCTGGTTTAAACTGCTGATTCCACGTATCATAAGCACCTTTCTGTCGTTCTCGTTCTTGCCATGACTAACCGCACTGATCTACTGCTCGCCGCACTCAAAAACCGCATTCTTATCCTCGATGGCGCAATGGGGACGATGATACAAAGCTACAAACTGGAAGAAGCTGATTACCGCGGCACGCGCTTTGCTGATTTTGCGCATGACCTCAAGGGCAATAACGACTTGTTGTGCCTGACCCAGCCGCAGATTATTCAAGCGATACATAGCGCATACCTGCAAGCAGGCGCGGACATACTGGAAACCAACAGCTTTAACGCCACCGCGATTTCCATGGCGGATTACCATATGGAAGATCTGGTGTACGAGCTCAACCACGCGGCAGCTAAATTGGCCCGTACCGCTGCCGATGAGTTCACCGCAAAAACACCCGATCAGCCACGTTTTGTTGCTGGGATATTGGGACCAACCAGCCGTACTGCGAGCATGTCTCCCGATGTCAACGATCCAGGCTTTCGCAATGTCACCTACGATGAGTTGGTAAACACTTACACTGAAGCAATACGCGGCCTGATCGATGGTGGCGCAGACATCCTCATGGTAGAAACCATCTTTGACACGCTCAATGCCAAAGCGGCTTTATTTGCAGTTGAGCAGTTCTTTGATGCGCATGATCTGCGTCTGCCAATTATGATTTCCGGCACCATTACTGATGCCTCAGGACGCACGCTGTCAGGACAAACCACTGAGGCTTTCCTCAATTCAGTGCGTCACGTCAAGCCATTATCTATCGGCCTAAACTGCGCACTGGGCGCGGCAGAATTGCGCCAATATGTCGAAGAGCTATCCAACAAAGCTGATTGCTACGTTTCTGCACATCCGAACGCTGGCTTGCCCAATGCATTCGGTGAATATGATGAGTCTCCAGCAGCGATGACAGCACACATCGCGCAATGGGCGCAAGCGGGTATGCTCAACGTCATCGGTGGTTGCTGCGGTACAACGCCAGCCCACATTGCTGCGATTGCAGATGCAGTAGCGAAATATCCACCACGTCAAATTCCCGAAATCGAGCACAAACTGCGCATTTCAGGTCTGGAACCATTCAACCTGGGCGAGGGTGATTTGTTTGTCAACGTTGGCGAACGCACCAATGTGACAGGCTCCAAGATGTTCGCACGTCTCATCATCAATGAACAATATGACGAAGCCTTAGCCGTAGCACGACTCCAGGTCGAAGCAGGCGCGCAAATCATTGACATCAACATGGACGAAGGCATGCTGGATGCGGAAGCGGCCATGGTGCGTTTCCTCCATCTTATTGCATCCGAACCTGATATTGCACGCGTACCTATCATGATCGACTCGTCCAAATGGTCGATTATTGAGGCGGGTCTGAAATGCGTGCAAGGCAAATGCATCGTCAACTCGATTTCCATGAAAGAAGGCGAAGCGGAGTTTCTCGCCCGCGCCAAGCTGTGCATGCGCTATGGCGCAGCAGCCGTAGTGATGGCGTTTGACGAAGTTGGTCAAGCCGATACGCAAGCACGCAAAGTCGAGATTTGCACACGCGCTTACAAGCTGCTAACCGAACAACTCAATTTTCCACCTGAAGACATCATCTTCGACCCCAACATCTTTGCGGTAGCGACGGGTATCGAAGAGCACAATAATTACGCGGTAAATTTCATCGAAGCCACCCGCGAAATCAAGCGTACTTTGCCCTATGCCAAAGTCTCAGGCGGCGTGTCCAACGTATCGTTCTCGTTCCGCGGCAATGAGCCAGTGCGTGAAGCGATCCATACTGTATTCCTCTATCACGCCATCAAAGCGGGGATGGACATGGGTATCGTCAACGCCGGACAACTCGGCGTTTATGACAGCATCCCTGCTGATCTGCTTGAGCGCGTCGAAGACGTTATTCTCAACCGTCGCCCTGATGCCACTGAGCGCCTGGTTGAATTTGCCGACAGCGTCAAAGGCTCAGCCAAAGAGCAGACAGAAGACCTGAGCTGGCGCGAATTACCTGTAGAACAGCGCCTCTCACATGCGCTGGTCAAAGGCATCACCACCTATATCATTGAAGACACCGAAGCGGCAAGGTTACAGGCAGAGCGCCCTATCCACGTCATCGAAGGCGCACTGATGGCCGGCATGAACGTGGTTGGCGATTTATTCGGCGAAGGCAAAATGTTCCTGCCGCAAGTGGTCAAATCCGCCCGGGTAATGAAACAAGCTGTTGCACACCTAATTCCCTACATTGAAGAAGAAAAAGCGCTGAGCGGCGAATGCAGCCAGGCCAAGGGCAAGATCATCATGGCAACCGTCAAGGGTGACGTGCATGACATCGGCAAAAATATCGTCGGTGTGGTGCTGGCCTGTAATAACTACGACGTGGTTGACCTGGGCGTGATGGTTCCTGCTGCCAAAATACTACAAGCTGCCATTGATGAAAAAGCCGATATCATCGGGCTGTCAGGTCTGATTACTCCGTCACTGGAAGAAATGGCGCATGTCGCCAAGGAAATGGAACGCCTGGGCATGAAACTGCCATTACTCATCGGCGGCGCAACCACTTCGCTGGCGCACACGGCAGTCAAAATAGAACCTAACTACAGCGGCACAACGGTATACGTCAAAGACGCATCGCGTGCGGTTGGGGTTTGCACACAGCTACTCTCGCCTGAGCTGCACGATGCTTATGTAGCAGAAGTCAAAGCTGACTACATCCGCATTCGTGAAAGTCATAAGGGCAAAAAAGCGCAATCCAAACGCGCCACACTGGCACAAGCTCGTGCCAATGCGCTGGTGACTAACTGGACGCAATACACGCCACCGGTGCCAAAAACACTGGGCATACAAGTATTCACCGATTATCCGCTTTCGGAAATCGCGGCCTTCATCGACTGGACGCCATTCTTCCAGACTTGGGAGCTGCACGGACGTTATCCTAAAATACTTGATGATGAAATCGTCGGCGTAGAAGCGCGCAAGTTGTTTGCTGATGCGCAGGCCATGCTTAAACGCATCATCAATGAAAACTGGCTGCATGCTAACGGTGTGATAGGACTATTTCCCGCCAATCGGGTCAACGACGATATCGAAATTTACACCGACGAAAGTCGCAGTACCATCGCTATGACTTACCATGCGCTGCGTCAGCAAATGGAAAAACCGCCAGGCCGGCCGAACATGTGTCTGGCTGATTTTATCGCTCCTAAAGACAGCGGCGTAGCAGACTACATTGGTGGCTTTGCGGTGACTTCGGGCATGGGCATGGATGAGCGTGTCGCGGCTTACGAAGCAGACCTGGATGATTACAATGCCATCCTGTTCAAGGCATTAGCCGACCGCTTTGCCGAAGCCTTTGCCGAATGCATGCATCAACGCGTACGCCGTGAGTTCTGGGGCTATGCGCCTGACGAAGCACTGAATAACGACGACCTGGTTGACGAAAAATATCGCGGCATCCGTCCTGCACCCGGCTATCCTGCCTGCCCTGAACACAGTGAAAAAGCCGGCTTGTTCGAATTGTTACATGCGCCTGAAAACACCGGCATGCAGCTCACCGAAAGCTACGCTATGATGCCGGCTTCCAGCGTATCTGGATTTTATTTCTCACATCCTGAATCCAGTTACTTCGCCGTCGCCAAAATCGACCGCGACCAGCTGGAAGATTATGCCCAGCGCAAAGGCTGGGATATAACCACGGCCGAACGCTGGCTGGCACCAAACTTGGGTTATGACACCTAAATCACCTGGCGTCATTGCAGCTTATTTAGGCGTTGTCGCCATCTGGTCTACCACCCCACTTGCGATCAAATGGAGTGGCATCGGTGCAGACTTTATCTTCCCGCTGCTTATCCGCATGAGCCTGGGTCTGGCATTGTGCCTGGTCCTGCTCGCCGTTTTACGCATACGCCTGCCCATCAACCGCGCGGCCATCCACGCTTACTTTGCTGCCGGATTAGGCATAGGCGGGGCAATGACCCTGGTTTACTGGGGTGCAGCCATGGTGCCATCAGGTTTAATCGCGGTCTTGTTTGGTCTGGTGCCATTATTCACTGGCATTATCACCACCCTGCTGGGCGATGATGAACGGCTGACTGGCAGAAAAATCGTGGGCATACTGCTGGGCCTGATCGGCTTAAGCGTGATTTTCGGCGCGGGAACGCATATCGCGCCTAATGCCATTATCGGCTTTGTCGCCATACTCGCGGCTGTTATTGCCCAATCTGCCAGCCTGGTCTGGGTCAAGCACGCAGGGGCTGCCACCCATCCGCTGGCACTGACTACAGGCGCTCTGTCCATTGTCGTCATGTTTCTGTTGCCCGCCTGGTGGCTGTTATTCGGACACATTCCGCACTGGTCAACCTTGGCGGCCATTTCTACACTTTACCTGGGAGTATTCGGTTCAGTCCTCGGTTTCACCTTGTATTTCTACGTCACCCAACAGCTTGCGGCAGGACAAGTTGCACTGATTACCATGATTACACCCGTCACTTCATTACTTCTGGGACAATGGCTGAATCATGAAACTGCACACTGGCAAGTATGGCTAGGCACGAGTTTAATTTTACTCGGCCTCACACTGCATCAACGACAGCCCGTGTTAAAATAGACACCACATTTACCCGCGTTCCAGACCATGAGCCAATTTTCACCCCCTGTTGATAAAGAGCTTGCCGCAATTAAATTGCCGCCGCATTCGGTTGAGGCAGAGCAGTCAATTCTGGGCGGCTTGCTGCTGGAAAACAATGCCTGGGACAAGATTGCTGACGTAGTTTCCCGGCAAGATTTCTACCGGCATGATCATAAGCTGATTTATCAGGCGGTGACCAAGCTACTCGAACAAGGCAAGCCAGCTGACGTTGTCACTATAGGCGAACATCTGGAAAATCTGGGTGAGCTGGGCAATGTCGGTGGCTTATCCTATCTGGTAGCACTTGCGCAAAACACCCCCTCTGCGGCCAACATCCGCCGCTATGCAGAAATTGTGCGTGACCGTTCGATTATGCGCAAACTGGTGGAAGTCGGCACTGATATCGCGGAATCCGCCTATAGTCCGGCCGGACGTTCTGCTAATGATTTATTGGATCAGGCCGAATCCAAAGTATTTGATATCGCCGAAGCCGGTGCACGTAGCCAGCAAGGTTTTCTGGAAATGAAACCGCTGCTCACGCAGGTCGTTGAACGCATCGATGAATTGTTCAGCCGTGACAACCAAAGCGATGTTACCGGCATACCTACAGGCTTTGCCGATCTGGATGCGAAAACTGCTGGACTGCAGGGAGGTGACCTGATCATCGTCGCTGGCCGTCCATCTATGGGTAAAACTGCATTTTCTATCAACATGGGTGAGAACATCGCCATAGACAGCGGCTTACCTGTAGCGATTTTCTCCATGGAAATGGGTGGCGCACAACTGGTCATGCGTATGCTAGGGTCAATAGGACGACTGGATCAGCACAAGCTGCGTACCGGAAAATTACAAGATGATGACTGGCAAAAGCTGACTTACGCGGTCGGCAAGCTCAACGATGCACCTATCTTTATCGATGAAACCCCTGCACTGAATTCGCTGGAGCTCCGCGCCCGCGCCCGCCGTCTACATCGGCAGTGCGGCAAGCTCGGCCTGATCATCATCGACTATATCCAGTTAATGTCCAGCGTATCCAGCGGGGAAAACCGTGCTACGGAAGTTTCCGAAATATCGCGCTCGCTCAAAGGTCTGGCCAAAGAATTAAACTGCCCTATAGTCGCACTCTCACAGCTCAACCGCTCACTGGAACAACGCCCGAATAAACGCCCTGTCATGTCCGACTTGCGTGAATCCGGTGCGATTGAGCAAGATGCCGACGTAATTCTGTTTATTTACCGCGATGAAGTCTATAACCCTGACAGCCCAGACAAAGGCAGCGCAGAGATCATCATCGGCAAACAGCGTAACGGGCCTATCGGTACAGTACGACTCACCTTTTTGGGCGAGCATACCCGCTTCGAGAACTATGCCAACGGTCAGGGCGGAGGCTATTAAGTGTCACGCCCGATATTTGCACATATCGACACACAGGCATTACAACACAACCTATCTGTTACCCGTCGCCACGCCCCGCATTCCCGTGTTATGGCTGTGGTCAAAGCCAATGGCTATGGCCATGGTCTAAGCCGTGTTGCGCGAGCATTGTGGGGCGCTGATGGTTTTGCCGTCGCTTCGGTAAATGAAGCCATCCAGCTGCGCGAGCTGGGCTGGATCAAACCCATACTGCTCCTGGAAGGCATATTTGACGCAACCGAAATCAGCCTGTGCCTCATCCATCAATTAAGCCTGGTCATCCACCACAGTGAACAAATTAACTGGTTACGCGCCGCCAAACTAACACAGGCAATTCCGGTATTCATCAAATTCAACAGCGGCATGAATCGATTGGGGTTTTCACCTGCAAATTTCCGCATTGCATTAGCGCAAATTCAGTCCATCCCCATGCTCTCACCAGTTACACTGATGAGCCATTTTGCAACTGCGGACGATCAATATGGCGTGGCTGCGCAATTAGCTGAAATTCGGCAACACTTTGCACTGCTGCCCTACCCGATCAGCCTGGCCAACTCCGCAGCCATTTTACGCTATCCAGATACGCACCATGACTGGATACGCCCAGGCATTTCACTGTATGGTGCATCACCTTTTGCCGACACCACGGCCGCCAGTTTAGACTTACGTCCGGTGATGACACTGCACAGCCAAATTATCGCTGTGCAAACGCTCAAAGCGGGTGATGCATTAGGTTATGGCCGCCTGTGGATTGCTAATCGCGATAGCCGCATCGGTGTCGTCGCGTGCGGTTATGCCGATGGCTATCCACGCCATGCGGTGACTGGCACACCCATATTAGTCAACGGCAAACGCACCCGCACCCTGGGTCGCGTGTCTATGGACATGCTATTTGTCGATTTGACCGAGCTTGCCGATGCGGGTGTAGGCAGTCAGGTGATAATGTGGGGACGCGGCTTACCCATTGAGGAAGTAGCACAGGCGGCAGGAACGATCAGTTACGAATTACTCTGCGCCCGTGCGCAACGAGTACCCGAGCGTGAAATTTAATGCATCAGGGTGACAGGCAATAAAAAAGGCGTTCTGTAGCAGAACGCCTTTTTTACTACAAAACTAGCAATTACATCTTTTTATCAGCAGCAGGAGCAGCGGCAGCCGGAGCCGCTTTAGCATCAGCTGCTGCATCCTTAACCACAGCTGTTGCAGCTGGTGCTGCCGCAGCAGGTGGAGTGAATTTAGCACCGCCTGCATTTGCCATGTAAGCAACTGCGTTAGCAATTTCGTTGTCGGTCAAATCAGGATTACCACCACGCGCAGGCATTTGGCGAATACCCTCTAATGCGTGCTTAATCAAAGTCTCGTAACCTTGTTTAATACGAGGACCCCAAGCGCCCTTGTCTTCAAACTTAGGTGAACCCAGCGCACCAGAACCGTGGCAACCAATACATACTGCAGCAAAAACTTCAGCACCTGTTTTATCTACGTGCACTGCGTTAGGATCAGCCAGGTTTATTTCACCTACTTGATGAATACGTTCTTCAACTGCCTTGTCGTTATACGCCATTGATTCTTCATGCGAGTGACTACCTTGTATCTTGGCCACCAAACCCACAATCAACAATATCGCAAACAGCGGCGCAAACAAACCACCCCACAAAGCAAAGAAAAATTGCTGAGGAGTCGTTTTAGTCATTTTTGCATGGTCATCACTCATTACTGCATCCTTAAAAAATGTCATAAATTTTGAATAGCCGCGATTATAACGTCAATTCTTCAATCGCAAAAGCACCACGTGAAAAATGTACCTAACAACAACGTGGTCAACTGCTAAATCTATAGACGTTAACACTTAAAATCGCTATGCTGTCGAACTCAAAGCGCCCGTAGCTCAGATGGATAGAGTATTGGTTTCCGAAGCCAAGGGTCACTGGTTCGACTCCAGTCGGGCGCACCACAAATATTTCTGACGCACCCTCGTTACTAAAACCCGCAACCTCGCTGTATCCAGCCTGACCATTTTCGCACCGCGCACTTGAAAACACAGATAAAAGGATATTGTAGTATTAAATAATACTACGGTATATTATTGTGATTATCTTGCAGTCCAGCATGAATTCAATTTGGAGATAACAAAGATGCTATTGCGTTGCTTGGGTATAATTGGACTAGTGTGGCTGGGCTTGGGGCAAGCACTGGCTGAGCCGATAGGCGCTCAACTTTATCAGCGCAATTGTGCTGCCTGTCATGGCGCAACTGGGACTGGCGGGATAGGCGTACCGCTGGCACTGCCATCATTCCAGGCGAGCATCAGTGATGATTATGTTCGTCAAACCATCCGTCTCGGGCGATCCGGTCGTGTCATGCCTGCATTCACCCAATTACAGCCAAACGAAGTCGATGCCATCGTACACTTTGTCCGCGCCTGGAATAAGCAACCAGCAATAGTTTATTCGTCCGCCCCGATTAAAGGCGACCCTGTTCATGGCAGCCAGTTATTCGAGCACTACTGCATCGCCTGTCATGGCGCGAACGCAGAAGGCAGCAAGGGCACTGGCGTTACGTTCTCGCGACCCCGGGAATTAGCTATCATGGCACCTGCATTACACAACCCCGGCTTCCTTGCATCTGCCAGCGATGCCATGATCAAGGCAACCTTGATGAATGGTCGGGAAGGCACGCCCATGGTGTCGTTCTTGAAACGAGGGCTTAAAGAAAAAGACATTAATGACCTGGTCAGTTATGTCCGCAGCCTGGAAAAACAACCACTGCCTGCCAGCGCAAAAGTATTGCAGGTGGAAAGCCCGGTCATCGTGCGCGACTCGCCGTATGATTTAAAAACAACAGTAGAAAATGTTAAACAGGCAGTCAGCAACAATAATTTTTTCTATGGTCGGGTGCAGACACTTGAGTATGGATTTACCGCGCCTGAGAAGGAAAATCCCAAGCAGGTTATCGTGTATTTCTGCAATATCAGCCTGTTGAATCAAGTCTTGGCCGTCGATCCACGAGTAGGTATGTTCCTGCCGTGCCGCATCACTATTTTTGAGCAGGATGGCAAAGTCAAAGTCATGTCCGTCAATCCCAAAGTGCTGAGTGCTTTATTCAATAATGCCGAACTTAATCCATTATGCGACCAGATGACACAGAGTTATACCGCCATTATTGAGGAGGCCACATTATGAACAAGCTAATACGATACTTGGGGTTGGCCGCTCTGCTGTTAAGCCTGAGTTTACCTGTCATGGCAGAAGGCTTGTTGATGGCGCGTACCGACAATCAGTTTCCCGAAGCGATGACGCTGCTGCAAAGCGCTATTTCCGCCCGCGGTTATAAAATCACCCGCCTGCAGGAAGTCAATGAAAACCTGGCCAAACGCGATTTCAAGAGTGACATGTACAGGGTAGTGTATTTTGGCAAACTTGAAGAAGTGAGAGCAGTAACGGCCAGTTATCCAGAATTAATTCCATTCTTGCCGCTTAATATCACGATATTTGCAGAAGGTGATCAAGCCATTCTGGTTGCCAGCCATCCTAAAATGCTGGAACAGTTTTTTCCCGATCCTAAGTTGAAACCCATATTTGACCATTGGGAAACAGATATATTGGCGATACTGGACGAGCTACGGGCAGCGAAGTAAGCACGGTCTAATCAACCTTGTTGCGAGACACATGCAGTTGCAAATTGCCAGTTCTCTATTGGCATTAGCTGGCGTAGTATCAATCAGCCTCCACAGCCGTAATGAAATCAAGGTGGTGACTTAATCCCTAAGCATCCACATCAGCACTGCGTGTATGCTTTTGCATTGAGGTGCGCTACACTAACCGCTAACATTGCTAACGTGTATCCACGTTCAGATTAATTTTTCATTAAATAGTACATATCAACATATCATGATCCGCACTCGTTTTGCTCCTAGCCCCACTGGTTACTTACACATCGGCGGCGCCCGTACCGCGCTATTCTCTTGGGCGTTTGCACGCCGCAATGCCGGCACCTTCATACTTCGTATTGAAGATACCGATCTCGAGCGCTCTACCCCCGAGTCTGTCGAAGCCATCCTGCAAGCCATGGAGTGGCTTGATCTGAGTTATGACGAAGGTCCGTTTTACCAGACCCAGCGCATGGCTCGCTATGCAGAAGTGCTGGAACAATTGCTCGCATCAGGTCATGCCTATCATTGCTACGCCAGCAAGGAAGAAGTCGAAATCATGCGCGAGCAGCAACGCATAGCGGGGTTAAAGCCACGCTATGATGGTCGCTGGCGTCCTGAGCCAGGTAAAATCCTGCCCGCGATTCCTGTTGATGTGCAGCCAGTTATCCGATTCAAAAACCCCGCCGAAGGCAGCGTAGCCTGGTGTGATCTGGTCAAGGGCACCATAGAATTCAGCAATGCCGAACTGGATGATTTGGTCATTGCCCGTCCTGATGGCTTACCCACCTATAATTTCTGTGTCGTAGTCGATGACTGGGACATGAATATCACCCACGTCATCCGCGGCGACGATCACGTCAACAACACTCCCCGCCAGATCAACATCCTCAAAGCGCTTGGCGCCACTCTGCCATTATATGGTCATGTGCCAATGATATTGGGCGCGGATGGCGAACGCCTGTCCAAGCGCCACGGTGCGGTCAGCGTGATGCAATATCTGGAAGAAGGCTTTCTGCCTGAAGCTTTACTGAATTATCTGGCCCGACTGGGCTGGGGGCACGGTGACGAAGAAGTGTTCGATATGACGCAATTCATATCATGGTTCAATCTTGAAGCTATCAGCCGCTCGCCAGCCAAGTTTAATCCAGAAAAACTATTGTGGATTAACCAGCAATATCTGAAAGCAGCTGACAATGATCGACTGGCTACACTGGTGCGTCCATTTATGGAACAGCAAATCGGCCCGCTTGCAGCCAGTCCTGCCCTGCCCGAAGTGATGCAACTACTGAAAGAGCGCGTCAGCACTCTGGTTGAGTTAGCCGATGCCGCGCACCTGTTTTACCGCTATATCGAGCCTACTCCCGAATTGCTGGAGCAGCACCTCACGGCAGAAACCTTACCCGCATTACAGCAACTTGTTGTGCAATTTACCCAGATAGCGTGGACGCGTGAGGCCATCAATGCTGCAATTAAAACGGTGGTTGCCGACTCAGGGTTAAAAATGCCTAAAATCGCCATGCCGTTACGCGTTATTGTTGCTGGTGTAACCCAAACTCCTAGCATCGATGCAACGCTGGCATTAATCGGTCAAACCACTGTAGTACAACGCCTGCAGCTGCAATTGGCGAAATAAGCCAAATGCAGTTTCATCTGACACAACCCTGCTGATGCGGTTGTGTCAGATGGGCAACCAGTCCAAAACTACTATATATCTTGGCAACACGACCTGATAGTATTATCCAATCCCGTTTCTGCAATACTGAAGTTCTGCCATCAAGGATGCACCGTAAATAAATTACAATTTACTTACAATATTAGAAATTTCTAATATAATTACATGCTGTCTGCAACAGGCTCGACTGCGACCCAATACACTTTTTCACCATTACCCCAGTATACAAGGAGTATATTTTGAAGCATATTTTACTAACCGCGCTAACATGCATCCCTCTTTTGGCTCAAGCGGATGATGTAGCTCAAACCATCACCACCCAAGGCAGCAAGCAAGGCGCAACCGCCTGCATGGCATGCCACGGGGCAGATGGTGGCGGCAATTCTGCAGCCGGTTTCCCGCGTCTGGCTGGCCTCAACGAAGCTTACATCGCACACCAGTTACACGATTTTCAAACTGGCAAGCGCAACAATCCTATTATGCAGCCTATCGCCAAAGCACTAACGGATAACGAAATCCAGCTGGTTGCAGCCCATTATGCAGGCTTGCCTATTCCCACTATCACGCCAGCCGGTGGCGACCCTGCCTTGTTGCGCAAAGGTGAAGCCATAGCCACCAAAGGTGACTGGAACCATGAAATTCCGGCCTGTTTTCAATGTCATGGCGCAAATGGCCTGGGTATAGAACCCAGCTTTCCTGCCATTACTGGTCAGTCAGCAACCTATATTTCCAACCAGATCACGGCCTGGAAATCAGGCACCCGCGCCAATGACCCGGTGGGCTTGATGAAATCCGTTGCCAACAAATTATCGGCAGATCAGGTCAAGGCCGTTTCCGCCTTTCTTGCTAATCAACCTTTAACCAATGGAAGTCAAAAATGAAAAACACCATCGCTATTTCCATCGCTTTGGCTATGTTCGCCATCTCCGGCATGACTGCTGCCGCCAGCAAAACCACCGCCACAGCTCCGGCTGCCGCACCTGTATTTACGCCACCCAATGAAGACAGCATTCCCAACGATGAGTTTGGCAAGATCGTTCGTCAAGGGAAGAATATTTTTGAAGATACCCAGCACTACGCCAAGCAATATGTTGGTAACGGCATGAATTGCGTCAACTGCCACTTGGGAGCAGGCAGCAAGTCAGACTCAGCCCCGCTATGGGGCGCGTATGTACGCTACCCAGCCTATCGCGCCAAGAACAAGAAGGTCAACACCTATGAAGAACGGATACAGGGTTGTTTCAAATTCAGTATGAATGGCAAAGCACCCGCTGTGGATAGCCCAGAGATGGTTGCGTTGGTAACTTATTCGTACTGGATGGCAACTGGCGCACCTGTCGGTGCGAAATTGAAGGGTGCTGGTTACCCGATGTTAGCGAAGGCGGCCATCACGCCTGATGCTATCCGCGGTAAGACTGTGTACACCGAAAGTTGCCAGATTTGTCATGGCGCTAACGGCGAAGGTAAGAAAGTTGACGGCAAATCAGTATTCCCACCACTATGGGGATCCGAATCCTTTAACTGGGGTGCTGGCATGCACCGTATAGACAATGCAGCCGCTTTCATCAAAGCCAACATGCCGTTATCCAAGGGCAATACGCTCACGGATCAGCAAGCTTGGGATGTTGCCACTTATGTCATGTCGCAAGAACGCCCACAAGATCCACGCTTCAAGGGTGACGTAGCGCAGACCAAGAAAGATTATCACGACGAAAATTGCAAATATGGCGAAACGGTTGATGGTAAGGTACTTGGCGCTGCCCATTAAATAGTCAGAGCAAATCGACCCGTGCAATCGGCATTTCGTTCTGATTGTACGGGTCGTGTCGTTTCAGCTTGGTAAAACTGCCAGATGAGACTGCGCCAGATAATCATGCGACTGCATTTCTGCCAATCGGCTTAAAGCACGCTCAAATTCGCCATCAAACAGGTTAACAGGTGCAAGCTGCACCAGCGGCACCGCAGCAGACAGTATCAGCTTGACTCGGCGGTCGTACAGCTCGTCCACCAGCCATAAGAAACGTCGCGCTTCTGCCAGGGTATGCTCACCAAATTGCGGAACGCCAGAAAGCAGTAACGTATGAAAACGTGCTGCAAGCTCGATATAATCAGCCTTGCTGCGTGGGCCGCCACACAATTCGGCGAACGTAAATCCGACTACGCCATCACTTTGATAACGTGCGACCATGGTACGACCATCAACCTGCAGGCTGACGTCGCGCTTGCCCATATTGCCTGCCTGCGCCTGAAAAATCGCTTCCAGTGCCTGTTCTGCAGTTGCGTTTAATGGTGAGTGATAGACACCCGCCAGTTCCAGCGCATTGCGCCGATAATCAGCTCCGCCATCAAGCTGCAGCACTGTCATCTGCGCCTTGATCAAATCTATGCACGGCACAAACTGACTGCGCTGCAAGCCATTGCGGTACAAGGCATCTGGTTCGGCGTTACTGGTGACTACCACGGCTACGCCATGATCGAGCAATCCCTGTAGCAGGCCCCGCATCAGCATGGCATCGGCTATGTCATTGATATGAAATTCGTCGAGACACAACAGACGCACCTTGCGGGAAAATTCCAGCGCCAGGCGCGCAAGCGGGTCAGTCTGCCCCTTCATGATGGCAAGACGGTCGTGAATTTCATGCATAAAATGATGAAAATGCATGCGTCGCTTATGCTTCAGTGGCACACAGGAAAAAAACGCATCCATCACAAAACTTTTGCCACGACCGACGCCACCCCACAAGTAAACACCACGAACAGAATGGGGTTTAAGAATATGACGGAGTAAATGGCGCAATGGACTCGGTTGCAGCAGATCATCATACAAACGTTGCAACTCAGCTACAGCAGCTTGTTGTGACGCATCCAGCACCAGTCCGCGTTCAGATGCCTGACCTTGCACACAGGCAACCACTTCATGCACCATCACAACTCACCTTGACTGGCCCGCAACAATGCCACCACCTCGGAGTCGGCAACATGCGCCTCCCGCACCAGCAACCACAAATCCTGATCGGGCAGATCCAGCAGCACATCGAATTCAGCCAGTTGCTGCGCCGTCAGTCTGGCGCAATGCTGCTGCAGAAAACGCGCGAGCACCAGATCCAGCTCCAGCATACCGCGTCGGCAACGCCAGCGCAGCCGACCCGGAATGTCGATCTCACTCATCACTACACCGTCCGCTTCACCAGCATGGTCTTGATCTTGCCTATCGCCTGGGTAGGATTGAGTTCCTTGGGACAGACATCGACGCAGTTCATGATGCTGTGACAGCGGAACAGTCGGTAAGGATCTTCCAGATTATCCAGCCGTTCATTCACCGCCTGATCACGACTATCAGCGATAAAGCGATAAGCCTGCAACAGTCCTGCCGGACCCACAAACTTATTCGGATTCCACCAGAATGAAGGGCAAGACGTAGTGCAGCAGCCGCACAGGATGCACTCATACAGTCCGTCCAGTTTAGCCCTGTCCTCAGGCGATTGCAGACGCTCAATTTCTGGCTCGGGGTCGGTATTGATCAGATAGGGTTTGACTGAACGGTAATGCTCCATGAACTGGCTCATATCCACCACCAGATCACGGATCACTGGCAACCCGGTCAGCGGACGCAACTCTATCGGCTGTTTCAAATCGCTGAGTGGCGTCACACAGGCGAGGCCGTTACGCCCGTTGATGTTCATACCATCTGACCCGCATACACCTTCGCGGCAGGAACGACGAACACTCAGAGTCTCATCCTGTTCCTTGATCAGCAAAATGGCATCCAGCAGCATCTTGCCTTCTGGCGCAATGTCCAGCTCAAAGTCCTGCATATAAGGCTTACTGTCGGTTTCAGGGTTATAGCGATAGATGGAAAAACGCATGATAGCTCCTAATAAACTCGCGGCTTGGGCTGGAATGCAGCAACAGTCAGCGGTTTCTGCCGTACTGGTTTGTAATCGAGACGATGACCTTCGGCGAGATAAAGTGTGTGTTTCATCCAGCCACTGTCGTCACGCTCCGGATAATCATCGCGAGCATGAGCACCACGGCTTTCCTTGCGCGCGGCAGCCGACACCATGGTTGCCAGCGCGACTGCCATCAGATTTTCCAGCTCCAACGCCTCTATGCGTCCGGTGTTAAAGACCTTGCTGTGATCGCGCAACACCACATCGGAGAGTTTGGCAGCAATAGCCTGCATTTTTCTTACACCCTCCTGCAACACCTCCTCATTACGAAACACGCCGCAGTGGAGCTGCATGGTCTTGCACATTTCCTCACGTAATTGCGCCACGGTGATGCCATCACCCGTTTTGTCCCAACGTGTCAGTCGCGCCATAATTTTTTCCAGCGCCTCAGCTGCAACAGGACGCGCTATCGGATTATCGCGGCAATACTCAATCACATCATTACCCGCAGCACGTCCGAACACGATCAAATCTAGCAATGAATTACTGCCCAACCGATTAGCGCCATGCACCGAAACGCAGGCGCACTCACCTATCGCATACAGCCCAGGCACCACCTCCTCTGGCCCAGTGCCTATTGGTATTACCACTTGCCCCTGCAAATTGGTCGGAATGCCACCCATCATGTAATGCACTGTCGGCACTACCGGGATAGGGTCAGTCGCTGGATCAACGTGGGCAAACTTCTTCGCCAGATCGCTAATCCCGGGCAGCCGCTGCTGTATTACATCAGCACCGAGATGATCGAGTTTAAGCAGCACATGGTCACCATTTTCACCGCAACCGCGACCCTCAAATATCTCTACCGCCATCGCGCGTGACACCACGTCACGGCTGGCCAGATCCTTGGCGTTGGGCGCATAACGCTCCATGAAGCGTTCGCCATTCTTGTTAACCAGATAACCGCCCTCGCCGCGCACACCTTCGGTCACCAGCACGCCAGCACCATGAATACCCGTCGGATGAAACTGCCAGAACTCCATATCTTCCAGCGGTATGCCCGCCCTGAGCGCCATGCCCAGACCGTCGCCAGTATTGATCAGCGCATTGGTGGTCGCAGAGAAAATACGGCCCGCGCCGCCAGTGGCGAGTATGGTCGCGCGTGCTTCGATAAAAATCGGCTCGCCGGACTCTATGCCTATCGCTACTACACCCTGCGCATAACCCTGCTCGTCCATGACTAAATCAACCGCGAAATATTCCTCGAAAAAATGGGTACGTGCCGCGATATTGCGCTGATACAAGGTATGCAGCATGGCGTGGCCAGTGCGGTCGGCCACCGCACAAGTCCGCACCGCCGGTGCGCCGCCATAATCCTGGGTCATGCCACCAAACGGACGCTGATAGATCTTGCCGTTATCCAGCCGGTCGAACGGCATGCCGTAATGTTCCAGCTCGATCACCGCCTCATTGGCGTGGCGGCACATGAACTCGATGGCATCCTGATCGCCCAAATAATCTGAGCCCTTGACCGTGTCGTACATATGCCAGTGCCAGTTGTCCGCGCTAACATTACCTAGGCTGGCGGCAATTCCACCTTGTGCCGATACGGTATGCGAACGCGTAGGAAACACCTTGGACACTACCGCCACCTTGATGTCGGCTTCGGCTAACTGCAACGCAGCTCTCAGCCCCGCGCCCCCACCGCCGATAATCACTGCATCAAATGTACGCTTGGCAATAGTCATAAACCGCTCCACAAAATTTGTACCGCCCAGGCAGCATAAACCACCAGCGCAAGTATCACCGCCACATGTAATGCCAGACGAATCAGCGTGGGATGTACATAATCCATAAAAATATCACGCATCCCCACCCAGCCATGGATAAACAGGCTCAACACAAACAGCAGACTGGCGAGGCGCACGGGCAGACTATGAAACAAACCCTGCCATGCAACAAAATCGAGAGGGGTTTGCAACAACAGATAACCCACCATGAACAAGGTATACAGTGCCATCACTACCGCAGTGACGCGCTGCGCCAGCCAGTCGCGCAGACCGTAATGGGCGCCGCTGACGACTCGATTTACCATATTTTCACTCCGATCAGCAGAGTCAGCACAATGCTGACTATCAGCACCAGTTTGGCACTGAAACGCGCCTGTGCCAGCTTGACGCCAATATCCAGATCCAGCGCCAGATAACGCAGACCCATACAGAAATGGTGCAGATAGGCCCAGATCACGCCCAGCAGCGCCAATTTAGCCAGTGGCGACAGAAACCAGGACCGCACCTCAGCAAAACCCTGCGCCGAACTCAGCGATTGCTGCAACACATACAGCAGCAGCGGCAGCAACAGGAACAGCAGCGCACCGCTGGCACGGTGCATGATGGAGACTATACCGGGTAGCGGCAGCCTGATTTTGAGCAGATTTAAATAGACAGGACGACGGGCAGGCATACTATTCCTAATTCAATTCATCAAAATAATAATGGTGTTCGGTGTTCACATAACTCATGCGCCATTCCACCGGCTGGTTCTTGTAAGTAAACGCCACCCGCTCTATACATAACAGCGGCGCACCCACATCCACGCCCAGCAGCGCTGCAACCTGCGCATCTGCCAGTGCCGCGCGGATACGTTCCTGCGCCGAGATAATCCGGATCTGATACTGGGTTTCATACAATGAATACAGCGTGCCCTTAAAGGCATTGACATGCTCTTCGACCATCGCGCTTGAGATACCCTTGAGCAGTGTCGCTGGCAGGCGGATATCATCATAAACCACAGCTTTGCCGGACAAAGTTAGCACCCGCTGCATCTGTACCAGCGCACTGCCACTGCGGATATCCAGTCGCTTGGCGATCTGCGCGTCCGCTTTGCCACGGCCAAAATTGATAAACCGGCTTTGCGGATACTCTTGCTCACCCGCGAGATTACGCAGATGCAAAAAGCGGTAAGTTGTGCCGTCATCAGCATGGGTGGCCACAAAGGTACCCTTACCCTGGCGCCGCATCAGCATGTTTTCTGCCACCAGCTCGTTGATGGCTTTGCGCACCGTGCCCTGGCTCACCTGATAACGGCGTGCCAGCGCCATCTCGCTGGGGATCATCGCGCCTGGCTGCCATTCGCCATCGGACAGACTGCGCGTAATTAGCCGCTTGATCTGTTCGTACAGCGGCATGAAATTTGGAGTTAGTTGTTCTTTCATCATCGTGGACGCAGTATAGCTCAGGATTTCGATTCATGTCTATGATGTCTTATATAAGACATAAACATTTCAGAACGAAGGCGGACTGCCCGAACTGACCAGCGTGCAGACTTCTGCACCTACATTCCGAAAGCGGTGGGGCTGGCGGCTGTTGAAATAATAGGCATCCCCCACACTCAATACGCGGGTCGATTCGCCCACCGTCACCTCCAACTGCCCAGACAGTATAATGCCGCCCTCCTCACCTTCATGGCGCAACATCACCAGCCCCGTATCTGCACCTATTTCATAACGCTCAAACAGTATCTGCAGCACATGCCCCGCCCGTGCCGAACCAATCTGACGGTAAGAAATACCGTCACCGCCACTAATCTCAGTCAAATCACTGGCACGGTAAAACACATTACTTTCAACTGGCGGCAATTCGTCCGAGAAAAATTCCGCCAGCGTCATCGGTATGCCTGCCAGTATACGTTTGAGCGCACTTACAGAGGGTGACGTGCGCCCTGACTCTATCAGTGAAATAGTCGCGTGAGCGACGCCTGCCTGCTTGGCTAAAGCACGCTGCGATAACTGGCGACGCAGCCTTACCAGACGTAACCGAAAACCAACTTCCTGATCCATTGCCCACCCCTCCGCTGTTAAAACTGTTAAATATACAATAACACTAACATAACACACACCAATGAAATCAGTCACTTAAATTAACTCAGATACAGTCTTGACAGCATGTAATGAACACCCCGACACTGGCTGTATTGTTCAACCAGGAGCTACCGTGTCAGACTTGCCGAATCTCAATCATTACTGGCTGCCATTTACCGCGAACCGCCAGTTCAAAAGCATGCCGCGCCTGTTCAAGGCTGCCAAAGGCAACTATTACACCACCATAGACGACCGCACGCTATTGGACGGCACTGCTGGACTGTGGTGCGTGGCTGGCGGTCACGGCCGCGAGGAAATCGCCAGCGCCGTAGCACACCAGTTGCGCACGCTGGACTATGCTCCCGCTTTCCAGAACAGCCACCCGCTGGCCTTTGAAGCTGCAGAACGTCTCGCCCAATTCATGCCGCGCGGACTTGACCGCATCTTCTTCACCGGTTCAGGTTCCGAATCTGCCGACACTGCGCTGAAAATCGCACTGGCCTATCACCGTATCAACGGCAATCCGTTGCGCAACAAATTGATGGGCCGTGAACGCGGCTATCACGGCGTTAACTTCGGTGGCATCGCAGTAGGTGGCATCGCCGGCAACCGCAAGGCATTCGGCAACGGTCTCGCAGGCGTCGATCATATCCGCCACACCCTGGACATCGGCCGCAATGCCTTTACTCGTGGCTTACCACAAGACGGCGGCATCGCACTCGCCAACGAATTCGAGCAACGCATCACTACCCTGCACGATCCATCGACGATCGCTGCGCTGATCGTAGAGCCGATGCAAGGCTCGGCTGGTGTGGTACTGCCACCAGCTGGTTACCTCAAGCGTCTGCGCGAAATCTGCGACAAATACGGCATCCTGCTGATATTCGATGAAGTCATCACCGGATTCGGCCGCCTCGGCACTAAGTTCGCAGCAGATTACTTCGGCGTCGTGCCCGACATTCTCACTTGTGCCAAAGGTCTGACCAATGGCGCGGTGCCTATGGGTGCGGTCGCGGTCAAACGCGAAATTCACGATGCCTTTATGACCAACAGCCCTGCCAACGCCATCGAGCTGCCACACGGCTACACTTACACCGCACATCCAATCGCCTGTGCCGCTGCCATCGCCATGCTTGATATTTTTGCCGAGGAAAAACTGGAGGAACGCGCCGCCAGCCTCAGCGATCACTTTGAACAGGCCGCACACGGCCTGAAAGGTGTACCTTTCGTCAAAGATATCCGTAACATCGGACTGGTGGCTGGTATCGAGCTGGAACCGACCCCAGACAGACCTGGCGCACGCGCATTTGCCACCTATCTCAAATGCTATGAAATGGGCGTGCTGGTGCGTTATACCGGCGACATCATCGCCATCTCACCACCGCTCACCATCGAGAAACACGAAATCGACCGCATTTTCAGCTGCATAGCCGAGGCACTTACCTCACTGGCAGCCGAGGGCGAGCAAGGGCTGGACCCGACCCGCTATCTCAAGAATGAGCAGCAATGGGCCGCACACCAACAGGAAATCCATCAACAGCAAGCCACTCTGGAGCAAACAGCATGACCACGCAACAAGCAGCACAACAGATCATCGGCCATTACATAGATGGACGCAACGTCGCGGGTAGCGGCGAGCGGCTGGGGGATATCTACAACCCGGCAACCGGCAAAATACAAGCGCAAGTATGCTACGCCACCGCAGACGAAGTCCGTCTCGCCATCACTGCTGCCGAAGAAGCCTTCCCCGCATGGTCATCGACACCGCCACTGAAACGCGCTCGGGTCATGTTCAAATTCAAGGAACTGCTTGAGCAGTACAGCGACGAGCTGGCGCGCGCCATTACGTTAGAGCACGGCAAAACCATCAACGACGCCCGCGGTGAAATTGTCCGCGGCATCGAAGTCGTCGAATTCGCCTGCGGCATTCCGCATTTGCTCAAGGGCGAGTTCAGCGACCAGGTTGGTACCGGCATCGACACCCACAGCATGCGCCAGCCGCTGGGCGTGGTCGCAGGCATCACTCCGTTCAACTTCCCGGTCATGGTGCCGTTATGGATGATCCCGATGGCACTCGCCACTGGCAACACCTTCGTACTCAAGCCTTCGGAACGCGACCCTAGCGCTAGCCTGATGCTGGCTGAGCTGCTGGCGCAGGCTGGTCTGCCGGCTGGAGTATTCAACGTAATACAAGGTGACAAAGTGGCGGTAGACACGCTACTGGAAGACAAACGCGTGCAGGCGGTGAGTTTCGTCGGCTCCACCCCGGTTGCCGAATACATCTACACCACCGGTACTGCACGTGGCAAACGCGTACAGGCGCTGGGCGGCGCCAAGAACCATCTGGTGGTGATGCCCGACGCTGATCTCGACCAGGTTGCCGATGCGCTGATCGGCGCCGGATTCGGTTCCGCCGGTGAGCGTTGCATGGCGATCACCGTGGCGGTCGCCGTTGGTGGTGTTGGCGCAGCGCTGGTGGAAAAGCTGGCAGAAAAAACTCGCGACATACGCATCAACCAGGGACTGGATGAAGAGGCCGACATGGGTCCGCTAGTCACACCGCAGCACTACGCCAAGGTCAAAGCCTATGTCGATTCTGGCGTAGCAGAAGGCGCCAGCCTGATAATTGACGGCCGTGACTTCAAACTGGCTGGTCATGAAGACGGTTTCTTCATGGGCCCATGCCTGTTCGACAACGTCACCGCAGACATGAAAATCTATCAGGAGGAGATATTCGGCCCAGTGCTATCCGTGATGCACGTCAACGATTTCGAAACCGCACTGAAACTGGTCAACGACCATGAATTCGGCAACGGCGTTGCCATCTTCACCCGCGACGGCGACACCGCACGCGAATTCGGTCGCCGCGTGCAAGCTGGCATGGTCGGCGTCAATATCCCGCTGCCAGTACCCATCGCCTTCCACAGCTTTGGCGGCTGGAAACGCTCGCTGTTCGGCGACCATCACGTCTACGGCCCGGAGGGCGTGCGCTTCTACACCCGCCTCAAAACCCTCACCACACGCTGGCCTGCAGGTACCAGGCTAGCAGCTGAATTCGTCATGCCTACCATGAAATAGGCAAGCACGGGTCCGTTGCCTGCTCAGCACAACTGAGCAGGCAACGGCTTTTCTCTAACAACGCGACCTGATCCTGAATTGCACAAGACATATTCGATTACTAACGCTTGACTACTACCGGCCGATTATCCAGCTCATTACGCTGTTTACCTGCCGCAGGGTAATGCTGCTGCAATAAGGCACCCACCAAGGCCACGCCCTGCAACACCGCCGCCTCATATTGGCCTTGCCGCAATAATAACTCCATGGCCCGACATACCTTTTCCCATTCGCCAGCAGCGATGCGCTGATGAATACCACGGTCGGCAATGATTTCCACATCATGATCAGCCAGTAGCAAGTAAATCAGCACCCCGTTATTGTATTCGGTATCCCATACCCGCAAGTTGCCGAACACTTCCAGCGCACGTTCGCGGGCCGTCATGCCGCGCAACAGCTCGGGCAAATCCAGCGCGCCCTCGACAGCAAAACGCAGCTCGCCGGCATGGCACTGTTCTGTATTAAGAATGGCTGTTTCGATGGCATGCATGGTACGCGCGGGAAAAGCACGATGTACTTGCCAGGGAAAATGCAGCAGATGTTTGAATACGCGTAAATAGCTCATATCACCACCGCCCCGATGCGCCGCCGCCACCAAAACCACCGCCTCCGCCGCCAAACCCGCCTGAACCGCCGGATCTGCCGCCACCGAAACCGCCGATCAAACCAGCCAGATTAATGCCGGAAAACACTGCAATAAATACCACCAGCGCTGCCAGCCCTGCCATCAGCACAGAGCCCAGCGCTATCCAGCCCAATCCGCCCACAGCCGCAGCAGCCAGACCAGAGCCGACAAAACGACCAAACACGGCGCTTAGCACCTGACCGATGACGGCGGCAGCAATGACCACGATAAACAGCATGCTCATCGGATCGCTCTTGTCGTTTTGGGATTGGGTTTTGGGAGGCGGCAAAGGCTCACCGTCTACCAGCTTGATAAGCTGAGTAACCCCCGCCTGTATGCCGCCGGCAAAATCATTTTGCTTGAAATACGGCACAATGGTCTCGGCAATTACACGTTTTGCAATGGCATCGGGGATGACGCCTTCCAGACCATATCCTACCTCGATCCGCAGCGTTCGGTCATCTTTGGCAATGATTAACAGCGCACCGTCATCCACACCTTTACGCCCCAGCTTCCAGGCTTCTGCCACCCGCAGACTGTATTGCTCTATCGCTTCCGGCTGGGTGGTCGGCACGATGAGCACCGCCAGCTGGCTGCCTTTGCGCTGTTCCAGCGCCACCAACTGCTGCTCGATACTGGCCGCCTGAGCAGGCGCCAGAGTATTGGTAAGGTCAGTTACGCGCGCCTTGAGCGTGGGCACGGCCACCTCCGCCAGTGCGGGGGTGAACCACGACATCACTAGCAGAGCGAGCAGTGCGACCAGCCAGCGTTTCATGGTCAGTTATTGCGCGGGTGCTGGACTGGCCGGTGCGCCAAAATCAACCTTGGGCGCAGTGGAGATTTCTTTTTCGTTGTCGACGGTAAAGCTGGGTTTCACCTTGTAACCGAACACCATCGCGGTGAGGTTACTAGGGAACTGGCGCACCGTATTGTTATAGACCTGCACTGCTTCGATATAGCGCTTACGGGCCACGGTGATGCGGTTCTCAGTGCCTTCCAGTTGCGCCTGTAGGTCACGGAATACACCATCGGCCTTTAACTGCGGATAGTTTTCAGCAACCAGCATCAAGCGTCCCAGCGAGCTGCTCATATCACGCTGCGCTGCCTGAAATTTGGCGAACGCTTCGGGATCGTTAATCAGTTCTGGTGTGGCCTGTATCTGGCCGACACGGGCGCGTGCAGCGGTAACCTGGGTAAGCACGTCTTTTTCATGAGAGGCGTAGCCCTTCACCACATTAACCAGATTAGGCACCAGATCAGCGCGGCGCTGGTATTGATTTAGCACCTCAGCCCAACTGGCTTTCACCTGCTCATCGCTACTCTGAAAAGTGTTATAGCCACAGCCGCTCAGGCTCAAAGTCAATAACATCATGAGGAACATCATCCAGTTACGCATCGCTTCATCTCCTTGATTAATTTATTAAATTACCGGATAGCATTAAAACCGCTGATCCAGGTATTTTGTCACTGTATCAACTAGCTGCGCATCCATATTATCGAAAAAATGATCGGCATGCGCTATTCTTTGTTGTGTCGATCCGGTCTTGCCTTGTAACGATGCTTTCCGGGCACGGGCAGTTTTCAGCACCTCAGGCAAATCATTCTCGCCATACAAATCCAGCATTGGCACGCTGACCTTGCGATAACTGGCATGATCAGACATGCCGATGGCTACCCAGGTCTTCACTGCCACATCAGGTTTGCCAGTCATATACCGCGCACTCATGCGCGAACCCATGCTATGCGACACCAGTCCGATTTTGGTGTAGCCCTTGGCCTTGAGGAAATCCACAGCAATACGCAAGCGCTGCACCGCATCCGGGAAAGTCGCCAGATATGCACTATCACTAGCGCTGTTTGCCAATACTGGCATCTGTACCGACAAGGTCGTATATCCGTGATCTGCTAGCTGACTGCGCAACACGCCTATCAGACCCCAATCTGGATTAACGCCCCTGCCATGCACAATCACCAGTGCCACCTTGGCATCTTTAGCCGGGGTGTAGAGCGTTAAAAATTTATGCCCATCAGGCTGTTCCAGATAAACCGGATCCCCCACCACCACGCCAGGCACGACTTCATCCGCCCATTTTTTTTCACGCACATAATCAGCAGCAAAAGTGAGGCTGCTTATCAACACCAAAACTATCAACCACAATATGCGTTTCATCTTCACTCCCTCATGATCATATTAAATGCCTGTTGAATTGCATTACAAATTAAACCGCTTTGCCTGAAGACTGCTGTGATAACCAATAAACTAGACACTGACTTTGTAATGACCCAATTTGATCGCTTTTTGTAACTGCGTAAGCTGTGCCAGGATGTTATCCTTGGCAATCAGCAATGTTGCACACAGCGATCTTGCCGTTTTCAGATCATCCTGTTTACACGCCTGCATAATAGCCGTACCTATCTCATGCACTTGATTATGCAATGGTTCAATCGCAACAAATTCGCTTAATTGACCATAGCGTTCCACGCCATAACCATAGTACCAATGTCCAAATCGACATTGATGTGCATCGGTTATTTCTGTTTGATTCAAAGTAACATTCCGTTGCTCAACTGACATAATCAAACGCTTGACCCATTTCAAATGATCATGCTGCGCAACCAATAGCGGGAAATCATCGAGTTTCCATTCTGTGCCTGCCCACATAGCCCACGCAGGGTCTGCCACGTATGTATTTGCCCAATCCAGCACTTGTATCGCAGGCATGGGCTTGGCAATGCCATAGCCCTGCACAAAGTCGCAACCCAGGCGCATTAACAACACCCCATGCTCAGTGGTTTCTACCCCTTCAGCAATGACTTTACGATTAAATACTTTGCCCATGTTGATGACCGCTTCGACCATAATTAAATCATCGCGATCATCTAAAATATCGCGCACAAACGACTGGTCGATTTTAAGGGTTTCCGCAGGCAGGCGTTTTAAGTAATTCAATGAGGAGTAACCCGTTCCGAAATCGTCTAATGAAAAACTCACCCCCAGTGTCTGACAATCACGTATCAGCTGATTAACCTGATTGATATCACCTAAAGCAACGGATTCCAGTATTTCGATTTCCAGCAAATCAGGCGGTACATCAGGATAACGTGCCAGCGCGTCTTTAAGGTGTTGCAAAAAATCCCCACGATGGAAATGCAATGCAGCGATATTGATACTGACCACCCATGACTTACCCGCTTTCACCCAAGCCAATATTTGCTGCAAGGCTTGATCCATTACCCACTCGCCAATATCAATAATCAACTCAGTCATTTCTATCTGGGGCAGAAAATCTAACGGTGGGATCATGCCCTGCTCAGGGTGCTGCCAGCGCAATAGCGCCTCCATGCCAACAATCTCACCTGTGCGCATGTTGACCTTGGGCTGATAATGCAAAACCAATTCATTGTCGAGCAATGCCTTTTGAACGCGTTTCAGTGTTTGATGGCTGGAGGTGATTTGCTGATCAACGTTAGCATTAAATGGCTGATATTGATTACGGCCATGTTGCTTGGCCTGGTACATCGCCTGATCCGCATAACGCAGCAGCGTGTCTGTGTCTTTATGATCTATGGGATACAGTGCCGATCCAATGCTGGCGGATATGGAGATGGATTTATTATCAATTAAATAAGGCATTGATAGTGAGGCCAGGACACGACTCATGATCAACTCAAGCTCATCGACATCATTAATGTCACCTAACAGCAATACAAACTCATCACCACCTAAACGTGCTGCAGTGTCATCACCTCGGATAATAGTGGTTAATCGCTTAGCCACCTCAACTAGCAACTTATCACCCACACTGTGTCCATAACGGTCATTAACGGGTTTGAATTCATCCAGATCAATCACACAAACCGCAAGCAGCATTTGGTGCCGTTGTGCACGTGCAAGGGCACGATCGAAGCGATCAGCCAGTAACATGCGGTTGGGCAGATTCGTCAGCACATCATGCGCAGCTTGCCAACGCACGGCATTTTGCAAACGGTGCTTGTCGCTAACATCATGAAATACAAGTACGCAGCCTATTAGCGAACCATCCGACAGGAAAATAGGGGCAGCAGTATCCTCAATGTTATATTCCATGCCATTACGCGCAATGAGCACCGTATGATTAGCAAGCATAACGGTTTTGCCATCACGCAGCACCAAATCGACTGGGTTAATTACTTTTTGGCGAGAGTCTTCATTAACAATATTGAAGACATCCGATAACGGTTTATCTAATACATCATCCAGCGACCACCCGGTTAAATTCGCCGCAACGGGATTGATAAACGTCACCCGACCTGCCGCATCGGTCGTAATTACCCCATCACCAATTGAGGCCAGCGTTACTTCGGCGCGCTCCTTTGCCAAATAAAGTGCTTCTTCACGCTCTGTCAGTACATTTTCCAGATTATCCGCATACTGCTTCAATTGCTGTTTAGCAATTTCCAGATCTTTGTTTAAATAGTGTAGCTGACTCATGTCTCGAACCATGATTAAAATGTCCGTGACATTTCCCGCTTCATCCTTAATGGCTTGTACATTCTTCGAGATGTGTACTACAGATCCATCATGTCGTTTGAAAATCGTTTCCTGATCATTACATTTCCCCGTTTTTTCCACCAACGCCATGCATGTACCGAGAATATTAATATCCCCAAGGTAATCAGTGATAGAAGAGCCAAGCAGCTCCTGCTCTGTATAGTCGATCAAGCGACAAAAAGCTGAATTTACATAACGAATATGCAGTTCAAAATCAATGGTAAAAATTCCGTCAGGCGAGTTTTCTAGAATTTGTAGTAGATATGATTGATTTTTAACATCGGCGCCAGATTTAAACATGGATATACCCAGGTGAATTTGTAATGATTTTATGCCATTAGTTTGCGCTTGCCGCACCACCCATAACTTCCGCAATGCTCAAACGCTAATCAATTTGCTGGCTTTTTCTGTCTTCGCAGAATTAAGCTGAGTACACATTACTAGATAGAATAGCTTTATTTTTAATATATACGACTGATTATAGTACTACTTTAAGATAGTTAACTATTTGGATAGATTATCCATGCTGTTGCTTAGTAGTTCCAGCATGACAAAACAGTATGGACTGGCTGCTTTATGACACAAATTGGCACTGAACGGAAGTTCATAGTGGGCAACTTGATCGTCTCCTTCTCGGCCAAAGCGGTCTTTCCTGCTGTTGTGCTAATATGACCGCTGTGCACGGCGTAATAATTTGAAAGGAATATTTGTGGCACTACAACTATCGACCAGTGATATTGTTGCTATAGCCCTTGCTTTTGTTCAAATGGCAGTGACGATTGGCGTTGCTATCTGGTCTATGACTCGCGCGTCCCCCACGAAGATCATGACTAGAGAATTAACCATTCGCACTGTGCTTAAATGGTTTCGTTGGGTAACATTTGCGTTTCTTGCATTCGGTATCTACGTACTCTGGTCTTCGGCTACTTCGGATGAGCCAATTACTAAGGGTTTTCTCTTTAAGTCGTTGTTCTATTCTTTCAGCATCGTCATTAACTTGCTTGCAGCAATTGTTATGTCGCTTGCGAACCACTTTTTAGACAGGATTAACAGCGCCCTAAAGCTTATCGAAATGCAACACAGTCATGTCAAATTACTGGGAGAGTTGTTATTAGTTAACCATGATGTCAATGTCAGCCAGGGGGAGAATTCACCAACCTAGCATGGGCGGTTGCCGGGTTGTAGAGGTTCAACTGACCGTTACGTCTCGATTGCTGACATCTGAACAAGGTTAGCAGGATGTCAGCTTAGGCCGAATAACAGACCTCTAGTCCATTACCTTGACTATCTGTTCCAGGCACATATCAGCCAATCAGCATCAGACGAATTAACGTACCGACAACACTCAGTTAACGGCGGTATGAGAAAACAGATTAATCACCAGCACCCCGGCTAAAATCAGGCTCACGCCAATAATGGCAGGGGTATCCAGCTTCTGGTTAAAGAAAAAAGCACTGATCAGTGCAAGCAATACGATACCGACACCTGACCAGACCGCATACACCACCCCTACTGGAATGCTGCGTAATGTCAGTGACAACAAATAAAATGCGATAGCGTAACTGATGACCACCACCACGGAAGGCAGCAACTGCGTAAAACCCTCCGCCGATTTCAGTGCGCTGGTGCCGATCACCTCGGCGACAATTGCGATTCCCAGATATATCCAGTACATAGTGAATTACCAGTCACGCTCCCGCCTTAGCTAAGGCGCGATCCAGTATATCCAGCGCTTCATCAAAAATCGCATCTTCCGTGGTCAACGGATAGAGGAAGCGCATGACGTTGCCATAAACACCACAGGTAAGCAGGATCAGCCCTTCTTCCAGCGCCGCCTGCTGCACGCGTTTTACCGCGTCAGGCGATGGCTCGCCTGTGGCGGGATCTATAAATTCGGCAGCGATCATCGACCCTAACCCGCGCACCTCTTTCAAAGCGGGCACTTTGCTTTGCGCAGCCTGCAGACGCGCGGTCAATGTTCCCCCCAATACATTAGCGCGCTCAACCAGCTGCTCCTGCTCGATGATATCGATCACTGCATGTGAGGCCGCAATCGCCAGCGGATTGCCCGCATAGGTGCCGCCCAGCCCGCCTGGCAACGGGCCGTCCATTATTTCGGCTTTGCCACATACCGCAGATAGTGTCATACCGCCTGCCATACTTTTGGCGATGGTCATGATGTCGGGCAGCACGTCGTAATGCTCGGCGGCAAATAGTTTGCCAGTACGGCCAAAACCAGTCTGCACTTCATCATAAATCAGCAGGATGCCGTGCTGGTCGCAAATCTGGCGCAGGGCGCGCATCAGTTCTGGCGGTGCGACATAAAATCCGCCCTCGCCCTGCACCGGCTCGATAATGATCGCCGCTACCCGCTGCGGATCGACATCGGACTTGAACAGCGACTGTATGGCATGCAGCGCGTCGTCAATGCTAACGCCATGCAGCGCCATCGGAAACGGCACGTGATATATCTCGGACGGAAACGGCCCGAAGCCAACTTTATAAGGTACCACTTTGCCGGTGAGCGCACAGCCCATCATGGTCCGGCCGTGAAAGCCGCCGGAAAAGGCGATGATGCCGGAACGGCCGGTACTGGCGCGGGCGATCTTGATCGCATTCTCCACGGCTTCCGCGCCGCTGGAGAAAAAAGCAGTCTTTTTGGCATAATTGCCAGGCGTCAGCGCGTTGATGCGCTCGGCCAGCGTGACATAGCTCTCGTATGGCAGCACCTGATAGCAGGTATGGGTGAAGCGCTTGAGCTGCTCCTCGATGGCCGCCACCATGCGCGGATGACGATGGCCGGTATTAAGCACGGCAATGCCGCCGGCGAAGTCGATATAGCGCTTGCCTTCCACGTCCCACACTTCGGCATTCAGAGCACGGTCTATATAGAACCCTGCCATCACGCCGATACCGCGCGGGGTGGCGGCAAGACGACGCTGATGCAGGTCTGCGTTGCTGATTGGGTCCGTTGTTTTTACTGTCATGTTGTCACTCCTTGCTCGTCGAGTCAGGCGAGGCTGATCCATGTGGTTTTGAGTTCAGTGTACTTTTCCAGCGCATGCAGCGACTTGTCGCGACCGTTGCCGGACTGCTTGAAGCCGCCGAACGGCACGGTAATATCGTCTTCATCGTAGCTGTTGACGTGTACCGTACCCGCACGTAGCGCCCGTGCTACCAGATGCGCGCGAGAAATGTCACGCGTCCATACTGCGGCAGCAAGACCGTAGCTGGTATCGTTGGCAATGCGGATCGCTTCCTCCTGCGTATCAAAAGTGATGATAGACAGCACTGGCCCGAAAATTTCCTCGCTGGCGATGATCATTTCATTGGTGACGTTATCGAAAATGGTCGGCGACACGTAATAGCCGCCAGACTCGGTACGCACGCGTTCGCCGCCACAGCACAGCTTGGCGCCTTGCTGCTTGCCGGCTGCGATATATTTGAGCACGTTATCCATCTGCCCCTGATCAACCAGCGCACCCATCTTGGTGTTGGGATCGAGCGGATCACCCGGCATGTGCTTGGGCGAATGCTGTTTCAACTTTTCCACGAACTCGTCGCGAATGGAACGCTCGACCAGCAGGCGCGACGGCGCATTGCAGCTCTCACCCTGATTGTAGAATATCGAACCAGCCGCAGCCGCGACCGCTTTGTCCAGATCCGGGCAGTCGGCAAACACGATATTGGGCGACTTGCCACCGAGCTCGCACCAGGCACGCTTGAGGTTGCTCTCTCCCGCCATGATCTGGATTTTTTTGCCGACTGCGGTCGAACCGGTAAAGGCGATGCAGTCGACATCCATATGCAAAGCCATCGGCGAACCCGCTTCTGCGCCGTAACCCGGCACCACATTGAATACGCCAGCGGGGATACCCGCCTCCAGTGCCAGGTCACCCAGACGCAACGCGGTCAGCGGCGACTTTTCCGAAGGTTTGAGCACCACACTGTTACCTGCTACCAGCGCCGGCGCGATCTTCCATGACGCCATCAGCAACGGATAATTCCACGGCACGATAGCCGCCACCACGCCGATTGCCTCACGAGTGATTAGCGCCAGGGTATTACCGTCAGTCGGTGCGATCTCGTCATATACCTTGTCGATAGCTTCACCATACCAGCGCAGCGTATTGGCAGCCCCTGGCACATCGGTATTCATGCTGGCCGTAATGGGCTTGCCCATATCCAGCGTTTCCAGCAGCGCCAGCTCTTCGCGGTTGGCCATCACCAGATCAGCAAAGCGGATCATGGTGCGCTTGCGCTCTCCCGGCGATTTTCCCGCCCAGCGTCTGTCCTCGAATGCCGCACGCGCGGCAGCCACCGCCATGTCGATATCAGCCGACTGACAACGCGCCACACTCGCCAGCTTGCGTCCGTCTATCGGTGACATACAGTCAAATGTACCGCCATCAGCAGCATCCACACGCTGACCATTAATCAGCGCACGACCATCAATAGTTAATGCAGCGGCACGGGCGTGCCAGTCAATAGTATTCATTTCATATCCTCAGTTTTCTGTTTATAGCCCAGCCATGGCGACATACTTGATTTCCATATATTCATCGATGCCGTGATGCGAACCTTCGCGCCCCAGACCAGACTGCTTGACGCCACCAAATGGCGCTACCTCGTTGGAAATGATGCCGGTATTGACGCCAACCATGCCGTATTCCAGCGCCTCGGCAACACGCCAGATGCGGCCGATATCGCGGCTAAAAAAGTACGAAGCCAGACCGAATTCAGTACGATTAGCCAGTTCAATGACCTCATCGTCAGTCTTGAAACGGAACAGCGGTGCGACCGGGCCAAATGTTTCCTCGCCAAATACCAGTGCATCAGCGCTGACGTCAGCCAGCACGGTGGGCTCGTAAAAAGTACCGCCCAGCGCATGGCGTTTACCGCCTGATACCAGCCGCGCACCCTTGGCAATCGCATCAGCGACATGACTTTCGACTTTGGCCAGCGCCGCATCATCGATCAGCGGCCCCTGCGTTACACCATCAGTGAAGCCATCTCCCACTTGCAGTTGCGCTACGCGGTCTGCCAGTTTTTGCGCGAAGACATCAAATACACCGTCCTGCACAAACAAGCGATTAGCACATACGCAAGTCTGTCCGGCATTACGATATTTGCTGGCAATCGCACCTTCAACGGCGGCATCCAGATCCGCATCATCGAACACAATAAACGGCGCATTGCCACCAAGTTCCAATGACAGTTTCTTGATAGTATCCGCGCTCTGACGCATCAGGATGCGACCCACTTCGGTCGAGCCGGTAAATGACAACTTGGTCACCACCGGACTGGCGCAGATGGCGGCACCGATTTCGCGGGCATCACCGGTAATCACCTGAAATACACCGGCAGGAATGCCCGACTCTTCCGCCAGCACCGCCAGTGCCAGTGCTGACAACGGTGTCTGCTCGGCAGGTTTGACTATCATGCTGCAACCCGCAGCCAGTGCAGGCGCCGCCTTGCGGGTAATCATCGCAGTAGGGAAATTCCACGGCGTAATCGCCGCAGTCACCCCTATCGGTTGTTTCAGCACCAGCAACCGCCTGTCATTGAGCGGTGCCGGGATTACCTCACCATAGACACGTTTGGCCTCCTCGGCAAACCACTCGATGAAACTGGCGCCGTAGGCAATTTCACCGCGCGCTTCAGCCAGCGGCTTGCCTTGCTCGGCAGTCAGTATCCGCGCCAGATCTTCCTGATGCTGCATGATCAGCGCAAACCATGTTTTCAGGCGTGCAGATCGATCCTTGGCAGTCAGTGTGCGCCACTGCTTCTGCGCCAAAGCAGCAGCCGCAATCGCACGCTCGGTTTCGACACGCCCCATGCGTGGCACTTGCGCAATCACCGCTCCCGTTGCGGGGTTATGCACGGCAAAATGTTCACCTGAATCTGCAGCGACCCAGCGTCCTGCCAGTAAGGCTGCATTGTGCTTGAGTAATGTGGGGTAGTTTAATTGTAGGGTCATAGTTTTCTACTTAATGAAGTCTCAAACGGACTGATTCTTTTCGCTATATGCCAATGAAATTTCCCGTTGACGCTGCCTTGCTATCCGTGCCTGATAAAGGCTGAATGCCACCACTGCGATGGTCACTGTCGCAATCATCACCGTCGCCGCCGCATTGATAGATGGATTCAGCCCTAACCGTGCGCGTGAAAATATCACCATAGGCAGCGTGGAATAACCGGGTCCGGACAGGAACGATGACAACACTACGTCGTCAAATGAAAGCGTAAAAGTCAGCAGGAATGCGGACACCAGTGCAGGCACCAACAACGGCAAGGTCACCAGGCGAAATACTTGAAATGGTTTGCAGCCAAGATCCATCGCAGCCTCATCAAGCGTGCCGTCCATTTCATGCAAGCGTGCGTTGATGACAACAGCGGCATAGGCAGTCCCCAGCAAGGCATGCCCCAGCAGGATAGTGAACAAACCACGCTCGGGGAAACCCAGCCAATTCTGCAACGAGACCAGCATCAATAACAGCGACAAGCCGACAATCACATCGGGCATCACCAACGGCGAACTGGACATGGATGACAGTAGGGTCCGTCCCGCAAACCGACGATAGCGGTTCAACACAAATGCAGTGAACGTACCAAAGAACACCGAAATCAGGGCTGAATAGAACGCGACTCTCAGAGATAACCCCACCGCACTGATCAAATCATCATCAGCCGCCAGTGCCACATACCATTTCATGCTGGCGTGACTCCAGACTGTGACCAGCGGAGAGGCGTTGAATGAATAAATCACCAGCGTAACGATAGGTAGATATAAAAACACGTAAACCGCTATCATCCAGATTTTGCCGAACTTGCTATTCATCGCTGCGCCTCCGCCTGATCGGCCTGATATTTGTTGAATATCGCCATAGGCAACAAGATCAACAAGATCATCACCACCGCAACCGCGGACGCCATCGCCCAGTCGTTATTACTGAAAAACTCATCCCACAATACACGGCCTATCATCAGGGTGTCCGATCCACCCAGCAACTCAGGAATTACATACTCGCCCAATGCAGGAATGAATACCAGCATCGAGCCTGCAATGATCCCCGCCTTGGAGAGCGGCACAGTAACCAGCCAGAAAGCTTTGAACGGGCTGGCACCCAGGTCTGCAGCAGCTTCAAGATAGCGCATATCGAGTTTGGACAAATTGGCATACAGCGGCAATATCATGAACGGCAGATATGAATACACCATACCGATCATCAGCGAAGTCGAGGTGTTCATAATCTGCAATGGCGTATCTATCATGCCCAACGACATCAATACATTGCTAAATACACCATCACTCACCAGCAGTGTTTTCCAGGCATAAATGCGGATCAGAAACGAGGTCCAGAATGGCAACATGATGAGCATCAGCAACATAGGCTGCAAATGCGTCGGGGATCGAGCCATAAAGTACGCAAACGGATAGGCAATCACCAGACAAATCACCGTGGTAGCCAGCGCATATTTAATCGAGGACACGAAGGTATCGAAATACAGCGGATCAGTGCCTATAAACAAATAATTGGAGAAATTCAATTTGAGCGTGAACCAGCCGTCGCTCATGCTCACCATATTGGAAACTTCGGTGGCTTCCATTTCCGACAGACTGAATTTCAGGATAATCAGCAACGGTATCAGTGCCAGCAGCACAAACCAAAAGTAGGGCACACCTATCACCAGCAGGCGGCCGTTAATATAACGCCGCAGGTAGTTATATATGCCAGTCGGGTTCGCTTTCATTGGGTCAATACCACCATCGCCAAGTTATGCCAGCTCGCATAAGCCCTGTCACCCCAGGTCAGCCCACAGCTCAGATCCCGCGTGCTATTAAGCTCCTGCGCTTTTAACATCATGCCACTGTCAAGCTTAAGATGATAAGTCGTGTAGGCCCCAAAATAAGCTATCTCGATGACTTCACCCTCACACCAGTTGAACTCCCCTGCAGGACGCTCTTTTGACAACAATATCTTTTCCGGGCGTAACGCCACTTTGACTGACATGCCCGTATTGCCACTGATACCATGCCCCACATAATGCACGCACTCAGCACTGCGCACGGTAACGTGATCAGGCTCATCTTCTTCCAGCACACCATCGAAAATATTCACATTGCCAATAAAATCAGCCACCTGCAGGCTGTTCGGTATTTCATAGACCTCATCAGGCGAGCCTACTTGCAGGAAATAGCCTTCGCTCATCACCGCAATACGGGTAGCCATGGTCATGGCCTCTTCCTGGTCATGCGTCACCAGTACACAAGTCACACCGACTTCTTCGATAATGTTGACTAGCTCAAACTGGGTTTTTTCCCGCAGTTTTTTGTCCAGCGCACCCAAAGGCTCATCCAGCAATAGCAGCTTGGGTCGTTTCGCCAGACTGCGCGCCAATGCAACGCGCTGCTGCTGACCACCGGACAGTTGATGCGGTTTACGCTTGGCAAATTTGGTGAGCTGTACCAGACTGAGCATGGACTCAACACGTTCAGCAACGTCTGCTTTAGCCATGCCATCACGACGCAAGCCGAATGCGATATTGTCCCAGACGGTCAAATGCGGAAATAATGCATAAGACTGGAACATCATGTTAATCGGGCGCTGATAGGGTGGCAGGTTAGTGATGTCCTGTCCTGCCAAAAATATCTTGCCCTGAGTCGGCGTTTCAAAGCCCGCAAGCATGCGTAACAAGGTCGATTTACCACAGCCAGAACCGCCTAACAGTGCGAATATTTCGCCCGTTGCCACAGTAAGCGAGACGTTATCTACTGCCTTGACTGCACCATCATAAATCTTGGTAAGCCCTTCCACGCGCAGCAAATCTTCTCGTACCATCTTGGCTTTTGGTGCTGTTGCCATAAATCTCCCCTACTTACTCGAGCATATTTTGAAATGTTGATGAACGCCCACTTGATGCAGCAGTGGGCGTAGTTCTGACAAATTACAGACCGGATTTGAAGCGTGTGAATAAACGCGTCATGGTGCGACGAGTATTGTTATTCACCGTACCTGGCGCGACCAGTTTGGCAATATCCGCATCTGACAGGAAGATGGATTTGTTATTGCGTATCTCAGCATCAACATAAGGCGTTGCGGCACGATTCGGGTTGGCATAAGTCACGGTATTGGTAATCTCCGCCACGACTTTAGGCTGCAACACATAATTCATGAATTTAAGCGCGTTGCCCGGATGTGGTGCATCCGCTGGAATTGCCATGGTATCCATAAACATCAGACCACCATTTTTTGGCACTAACGCCACGATGTTTTGTGGTGATTTGTTTTCTATTGATTTTTTACGCGCTAAATTAAAGTCACCGGCCCAGCCATAAGCAACACAAATAGAACCGCTTGCAAGCTCATCAATCTGTCCACCCGAGTTGAAACGTTTGATATCGGGACGTATCTTTTTCATCATGTCATAAGCGGCGTTGTAATCTGCGACATTGTCGCTGTACGGGTTCTTACCCATGTAATGCAATGCAGCCGGGAATACATCGGCTGCAGTATCGAGGAAAGTAATACCGCATGTTTTCAGTTTGTCAGCATATTTTGGATTGAACACCAGCTCCCAGGCATTATCCGGCATCGGCGTAGTGCCTAAAGCTTTTTTGACTTTATCTACGTTAATACCCACGGTGTTGTAACTCCACATCCAGTCGATCAGATACTGATTACCGGGATCGACCTGAGCCAGCTGTTTGAGCAGACCCGCATCCAGATTGCCATAATTAGTCAGCTTGGATTTATCCAGCTTCTGGAACAGCCCGCCTTCAATTTGCAGTTTTGCCCAGTTTGAAGAAGGCACCACAATATCGTAACCGGTCTTTTTAGCGATGAGTTTGGCGTGCAGAATTTCGTTGCTGTCAAAAACGTCATAACGGACTTTGATACCAGTTTCTTTTTCAAAGTTTTTAATCGTGTCTGGTGCAATGTAATCCGACCAGTTGTAGATATTAAGAATTTTCTCTTCATCTTTAGCCTGAGCGGTTGAGATCATCCCGGCAGCTACTACAAAACCAGTCAAAACAGCAAGCATGCGTTTACTATATAGCGATTTCATTAAAACTCTCCTTTAAGTAATCTGTTAAACATCAAATTAAAAACCACCCAGCACTACAACCTACTTTCACGCAAAAACTGTGCGAGAACCGCGGCACAATAATCTTATCATGTTCAAAACTGTTTACCGCATTCATGCCACGGCTTTTGCATCCATATAACCCAGCGTTTCCAGCTCATGCAGAGTCGCATTCAGACAGAGCTGTATCAGACCTATCATTTCATCAATTTGGGCTTTGGTCATGACTAGTGGCGGCGCAATAATCATGCGATCACCGACAGCGCGCATAATCAGTCCATTCGCAAAACAGTGGTTACGGCAAATCATCCCCACTTCCAGCGATTCATCAAAAGCCAGATGTCTGGTTTTATCTTTCATCAGTACAAAAGCACCTACCATGCCGAATGTTCCTCCCCCCGCCACTAAGGGATGTTCAGACAACAAGGCAAAGCGCTCTGCCAGATAAGGGCCGGTCTCATCCCGCACCCGCTCAACCAGACCTTCGCGCTCAATAATATCCAGATTGGCCAGCGCCACCGCACACGCTACTGGATGGCCGGAATAGGTATAGCCATGATTGAATTCACCACCCTTTTCGATCAGCACTTCGGCCACGCGCTTACCCACCACCACGCCGCCCAACGGAATATAACCCGAGGTTACGCCCTTGGCGAAAGTCATCAGATCCGGCTTTGCACCCATCAATTCGGAGCTGAACCAAGCACCCAACCGCCCGAAGCCGCAGATCACTTCATCGCAGATCAGCAAAATGCCGTACTTGTCACAGATGCGCTGGATTTCTGGCCAGTAGGTTTTCGGCGGAATGATGACGCCACCCGCACCTTGTACTGGCTCACCGATAAATGCAGCGACCTTATCCGCGCCAACCTCGAGTATTTTCTGTTCCAGCCAGCCTGCAGCTTCGATACCAAAAGCATCTTTGTCCTGATCTGGCGCCAGCCCAAAGTGGTAAGGCTGCTCGATATGAACAATACCAGGTATCGGCAATCCGCCCTGTGCATGCATGCCGGACATGCCGCCCAGTGAGGCGCCGCACATGGTCGAGCCATGATAGGCATTTTTGCGGCTGATAATGACACTACGCTCAGGCTGATCTAGTGTAGTCCAGTAATGCCGCACCATACGCACGATGGTGTCATTGGATTCCGAACCAGACGAACTGTAAAACACATGAGAAAAACGCTCCCCAGCCAGACCGATAATACGGTCGGCCAGTTGTGCTGCAGGCACGTTAGTGGTCTGGAAAAAGCTGTTGTAATACGGCAGCACTTCCATCTGCTCTGCCGCTGCTGCAACCAGCTCCTTGCGACCATAGCCGACGTTGACACACCACAGACCAGACATGCCATCAAAAATCTTGTTGCCTTCGGAATCCCATATATACACGCCCTCGCCACGCGTTATCACCCGCGCGCCTTTACTGGCCAGTGCTTTATGGTCAGTGAATGGGTGCATATAATGTGCTGAATCCAGCGTTTGTACTTCACGGGTAGTAAGCGGCATGATGTTCTCCTTGTTCATAATCCTGGTTCGTTAAATTGGCGTCAGACGTGCATCAACAGATGCTCACGCTCCCAGGGGCTGATCACGCGCATGAATTCCTCATGCTCAGTTTCTTTCACCGCCACATACACATCCAAAAAGCGTTTACCCAATACATCATGCAGTGGTTTGCATGCGTCCAGCAGGCGCAATGCTTCGGATAGCCCACGCGGCAACTGATAAGTGGAATCATAGGCACTGCCAGTGGTCACTGCGCTCGGCGTCAGTTTCTCAACGATACCCAGATAGCCGCACGCCAGCGTAACTGCCATGGCCAAATAAGGATTAGCATCCGCACCCACCACACGGTTTTCAACACGACGTGCTTCCGGCTCGGAAATAGGCACACGTATCCCCACGGTACGGTTGTCATAGCCCCATTCGATGTTAATTGGCGCTGCGCCATGCCGCACGATGCGGCGATAGGAGTTAACGTAAGGTGCCAGCAACGCCATCGCTGCTGGCAGATACTTTTGTAAACCAGCGATATAGTGCTGGAACAGCGGAGATTCGCTGCCATCGACATTACTGAAAATATTCTGACCGGTCTTAGTATCAATCACGCTCTGGTGAATATGCATGGCCGAACCGGGCTCATTGGTCATGGGTTTGGCCATGAAAGTGGCGTACATGTTGTGGCGCAACGCCGCTTCACGCAAGGTGCGCTTGAAGAAGAACACCTTGTCTGCCAGTATCATCGGTTCATCATGCAGGAAGTTGATTTCCATCTGTCCGGCGCCGAATTCATGAATCAGTGTATCCAGCTCCAGCCCCATGATGTCGCAGTAATCATAGATATCCTCAAACAGTGGATCAAACTCGTTCACGGCATCGATACTGTATAGCTGGCGACTGGTTTCTGCACGTCCACTACGGCCGATAGGCGGTACCAGCGGCTGATTAGGGTCGGTGTTACGGGCCAGCAGATAAAATTCCAGTTCTGGCGCCACAATCGGTGTCCAGCCCATGTTTTTGTATAGGTCGGTCACGCGGCGCAAGACATTACGCGGCGCAAAATCGACTGGTGTGCCATCATGAAAGAAGCAGTCCATGATGACCTGGGCAGTAGGATCAACCGCCCACGGCACCAGGCGCACTGTACTCGGATCCGGCACCAGCACCATGTCTTTATCGGTAAAGCCGAACACATTGTCATAACCTTCGTGATGTTCAGGCGACTCGCCAGTAACAGTCACACCCAGCACAGCTTCAGGCAAACGCATGGCACGTTCGGCAGTAAATTTCTCGCGCGGCAATATCTTGCCACGCGCTACACCGGTAAGGTCGGGAACCAGACATTCGATTTCAGTCACGCGATTATCAGCCAGCCACTGTTCCATGTCGGTATGGGAAAAATCTTTACGATCAGTCATTTATATTCTCCTATGCATATCTATATTATTGTCAGTTTCCAGCATGACGCTGCACCACACGCGCCTGGCAAGCCGCACCAAAAGCACGAAATATCGCCAGATAAGGTGGCGTATTCAACACATCCCATTCAGGATGCCACTGCACCGCCAGCGCAAAGGTTTTCGCACCTGCAACACTGACGGCTTCGATCAGACCATCTGGTGCATAAGCCTCAGCCACCAATTCGGCCCCCAGACGATCAATTCCCTGACCATGCAAAGAATTAACCATGAATTCACTGCAACCTGTCATTTCAGCCAGCTGCCCACCCACTACGGTGCGCACGGTATGCACTTGGGCATATTGCTGTTCGAGCAAGGGTGTATCCGGTTCACGGTGATCAGCCATGCCTGCGGTTTCATGCACTGCCTGATGCAAGCTGCCACCAAACGCCACATTGATTTCCTGAAAACCGCGACAAATGCCCAGCACGGGAATGCCTGCCTCTACCGCAGCGCGTATCAGTCGCAAGGTCAAACCATCACGCGCTGGATCGAGTGGCAATGATGGATCGCGGACAGCCTGATCAAAATGCGAGGGGTGAACATTGGAAACCGCGCCTGGCAACAAAATACCGTCAGCCACTTCAAGCAGCGCCGCGATATCGCTGTCATTACCCAGCGCAGGGACTATCAACGGTAAAGCGTGTGCCGCCTGCACGACAGCGTTGACATACTTATGACCCGCCACATGAAACGGATGATCTCCAAGCTGTCTGCTGTCTGCTGGCAGCAACACTACCGGCGTACGATTCTGCATCATTTATACAACCTCATCATCATGATAACCACCCTGGTTACCTATTTATGAATTGGCACCTTTATTGGATAAAAGCGCACGAAAATAAATTAAACAAAAAATAATTATAAAAATATACAAATCAAATAACATATTGTTTTATATGAAATATATATTGCAAAACAAGTATCAATAGGTGTATTCTTCGCTTAAATTGGCAATCTTACAAGAGCCATTTTGATTATTTTATTGGTACCACTTTATACCATCAGGAGAAAATGCTGTGGAATCCCTAACCATCTCTGACTGGTTGCTCAACGAGCTCAAACAAGGGCGTTTTCCGCCTCGAATGCCCGCGCACCGCAGAGTATATGAATCCATACGTCGCGCCATCGCCAGCCACCACCTCACGCCGGGTACACGGTTGCCGTCCACACGCGGCTTGGCAACCGCGCTGGGGTTATCGCGCAATACCTTGTTAGCTGCGTTTGAACAGTTACACGATGAAGGTTATGTGGTGTCACAGACAGGCAGCGGTACTCGTGTCGCCAAAACGCTACCCGAAGACTTTGCTGAAAAAAATATATCGATAACAGCGAATGGCACTGATGCCGCTGCAGCCACAATGGGATTGTCTGCACGAGGCGCTACTGCAGCAGGTCTGGCAGACCAGCCCAGTTATGAAGTGCAACCCTTTGCGCCAGGGGAAGATGACTTCTCCGCTTTTCCTACACAGCTGTGGCGGCGCCTGCTCAACCGGCAATGGCGCGATCCGCAACCCGCCCACCTCGATTATGGCCATGCCGGCGGCTATCTGCCATTACGCCGCGCCATCGCCAACTACCTGCGCATGTCGCGTGCTGTCAACCTGACGGTGGAACAGATACTGATTACCTCAGGCACTCAGCAATCGATTGATCTGTGCGCCCGCCTGCTCACCGATCACGGCGACCGCGTCTGGGTAGAGAATCCCTGTTACTGGGGTGCACGTCGAGTATTAGAGGTAAATGGCCTGCAACTGCACCCCGTACCCGTTGACGATGAGGGAATGGCTCCAGGCAATGCCGATTTTCGGCGCCCGCCGCGCCTCATTTACACCACGCCATCGCACCAGTACCCTAAAGGCGTGGTCATGAGTTACGGACGCCGCCGCCTGTTGCTTGACTACGCGGCCAGCCAGGGCGCATGGATACTAGAAGACGACTATGACAGCGAGTTTCGTTTCGAGGGGCGGCCGCTGTCTTCACTACAGGGTATGGATCAAAGCGGTCGTGTGCTGTATCTGGGCACCTTTTCCAAGGTCATGTACCCAGGCATCAAACTGGGCTACCTGGTGGTGCCGCCCGATCTGGCAGAAAGCTTCAAGCGTGGCTTGTACGAACTGCAGCGCCCCGGCCAGGTGGTAATTCAGGCAGCACTTGCCGAGTTCATCGAAGAGGGTCATTTTACTAGCCACATCCGACGCCTGCGCCAAATTTATGGAGAACGCCGCCGCCTGTTACAGAAAGCACTAGCGCCCGTTACCAGCATGGGTGCACGCCTGCCACCTGCGGGTTCTGGACTGCATCTGGTAGTGGAACTGCCATCGTATTGCGACGATGTACGGGTCGCAGAACTGGCGGCAGAACAGGGACTGCGCGTCTACCCCCTGTCTGGCTACGGCGTAGGCCAGCATCGCGAAAAGGGGCTAATTGTGGGCTATGCTTATGCGGCTACTGAACGTATTACCCCTTACGGTCGCATCCTCGCAAGCGTGATACAGGCGGCGCTGAGTCACTAGAAACAACTCAGCCCAGTGCGTCGCGCAATCGATACCATGCCATGCCCAGCACCAGCGCGGGTGTGCGCAGCATTTTGCCGCCAGGGAAATCGTGATGTGGAATACGCGCCATCAGATCAAGACGCTCTGCCTGACCGCCGATAGCTTCGGCAACCAGCTTGCCTGCCATGCCGGTAAGTGCCACGCCATGACCGGAAAAGCCCTGCAGATAATAGACATTGGGCGCAACCCGGCCAAAATCAGGCGCCCGATTCATGGTGATATCGACGAAACCACCCCAGGCATATTCCACTTTGGCACTGGCCAGTTGCGGAAATACCAGCTGCATGCGCCTATGCATATCGTCTTTAAGATTAGGTGGCGTCATCGTGCTATAGCTGACCCGGCCGCCAAACAGCATGCGGTTATCCGCCGAGAAACGGAAGTAATCGAGCACAAAATTGGAGTCGCAGACAGCCGCTTTGGTCGGAATCAGGCTGGCTGTCAAGGCCGGATCCAGCGGTTCAGTCCCGACGATGTAAGTACCCACTGGCATGATACGTCGCGCCAATTCAGGTGCCAAGTCAGGTGCCACTTCAGGCAGATACATATTGCCTGCGAGCACGACAAAACGCGCCTTGACACTGCCATGGTCAGCCCGCAGCAAAGCTGGCTCACCTTTGGTCATGGCACGCACAGGCGAGTGTTCGAATATCTTCACCCCCAGACTTTCTGCGCCACGCGCCAAGCCCAATGTGTAATTTAGCGGGTGCAAGTGACCTGAGCGGCGATCATAATAGCCACTATGAAAACGAGGGCTGTCTATCCACTGCTGCAAGTCCTGCGACGCTATCCACTCGGCATCGGTATCATAGTGATAACGCTGCGCCATGCTGTCATACCACTCCCGCAATGCAGCACCTTTGCGTTCACCTACAGCCACGCCGAGAAAACCATCGACCAAATCACACTTGATATCGAAACGCTTAATCCGTTCTCGCACCAGATTAAGCGCTGAGATAGTAATGTCCCATGCCTGCCGCGCGGCTTCAAAACCCAATGCTTTCTCGATCACTGACTGATCGCAAGCCAGACCGGCAATGATCTGACCGCCATTCCGACCACTCGCGCCCCAGCCTACGGTTTCGGCTTCCAGTACAATCACTGAATAACCACGATCCGCCAGCTCTATCGCTGCCGACAAACCCGCCAGACCAGCACCAACCACGCATACGTCGGCCTCCAACTCGCCCTCCAGTCGAGGATAGTCGGGTTTGGCGTTTGCACTGTCCGTATAGTAGGAATTTTGTATCAGCTTTTGTTCACAGGCCAGCATAAGATTTTTCCATTCTAATCACTCAGCAACGACTCATAGAGCGCATTTGCATTATGGGATAACGATTGAACAGGATACTAACCCAGATAATGGCCCGCTCACCAGAGCCACTTTTGTTTAAAATCACAGAGCCATTTCCAGGAATTTAGCTTGCACGCGCGCGATAGCTGCGCATCGAGAACAGCAAGTAAGCACATAGCACAACGGCCAACACGCCCACCTGCCAGATAAGCGCCTCACTGGTAAAATTTTTCATTGCCACACCGGCGATCAGCGGGCCAAAGATAGAACTGGCGGTATAAGCCATAGAGATGCGCGTGACATTGACAGACAGGTCACCGTCGCCAGCCTGAGTGGAGGCAATAAGTGCCAATGTCAGATAGGCAGTAATAGTACCACCCAGTACGAAGACCGCGATGGCGAGGCCAATGAAACCCAGCGGTAGCGCCGCAATTCCCGCAATGAGAACAACACCTGCGGCGTTAACCAGCGTGGCAAAAGCCAAACCACGATGGTCGGCCAGCCAGCCGATCAAATATTGCAGCAACAAGCCCCCCAGACCAAACACAGCAAGCAGAGTCGCTATTTGATCAGTGCCCAGGCCGCGACTGATGCCGAATAAAGGGAAAAGGCCAGAAAAAGCCGCTTCAGTAACGCCACCGATGATGGCAATAACGATACCCAGTGCGAATATGTTTTTATGCGCAAAATCAGTTTCCTGATTAGCATTGACATGGATCTCGGGCAACCCATCTGGCTCTGGTCGTGTGAACAACAACGGCAGTAACGCCGAACCCGTAAAACCAACGCCCAGCAGCAAGGGTGCAGCGCCTGCGATACCCACCCACTGCGTCAACACAGGCGCCACGATAGGTGCAATGCTGATCAGAGTTTCATGAAAGCCCACCAGCCGGCCACGAGCCTCATTTGGCGCAATTCGGTACAGCCAGGGTTCCAGCCCTATCCAGCGCAAGCCGATGCCCAACCCTATCATCGCTGCGGCAGGTAACCACATGGGCCAATGGGTATAGGGAATGGCCGCAAGCGCCAGCATACTAACCAGCAAACCGGTCACAACCACGGCACGGTGTCCAAGCTGAATATTCAAACGTGGCGCTATGCCCATACCGATCAGCATACCTAACCATTCAACGGAAGCGAACAACCCTATCTGAGCAGCGTTGAGTCCATGCCCGACCAACCACAATGGTAATACCACAAAACCAATGCCGAATTGACCGATTTGCGACAAAGTTGATACGGTATTCAGCGCAATGATAGTGCGCCAATCGATATGGAGTTCTGGTTTCATGCAGTCAATCTGTTAATTTTAAAATAGACGAAACACACCCATCCTGCTCAAGACACGGAAACAATGGCTTCAATTTCTATCAGCACATCGCGAGGCAGCCGCGCAACCTGCACCGCTGAACGCGCCGGGCGATGGCTACCAAATGCCGCTTCGTACACGCCATTCATTGCAGCAAAATCCTGCAAATCCTTAAGAAACACGGTAGTTTTCACCACCTGAGCAAGCGAACCACCAGCCGCTTCGATGACGGCACGCAGATTGTCGAACACCTGCTGGGTCTGCACTTCAATCCCGCCCTCGACCAGACTGCCATCCGCACGCAGCGGAATCTGCCCGGAAGTGAACAATAGCGAACCGACCTGTATCGCTTGTGAATACGGACCTATAGCTGCTGGTGCGTGTTGGGTTTGTATCAGTTTCATAAGGATTCCTCAGTTAATGTGTCCGTATACACACAACGGACACGTTTGACGTTACACAATAATTCATAAGCAATGGTACCAGCACGACCAGCAATTTCACTCACCGCTACCTGATCACCCCATAATTCGACACGACTACCCAGACCCGCCTCCGGCAGATCAGTCAAATCCACCATCAGCATATCCATGGAAACTCGCCCGATCAACTGCGTGCGCTTGCCATCCACCGCCACTGGCGTACCCGTCGAGGCAATACGCGGATAACCATCGGCATAACCGCAGGCGACCACACCGACTCGGGTAACACGTTCAGCCACGAAGACACCTCCGTAACCGACTGATTCGCCTATGGGTATGGTACGTACCGAAATCACTGCTGACGTTAACTGCATCACTGGGCGCAAATGTGCATCCAGGCAGCCTTCCTGCCCCGCAAACGGATTCGCTCCATACAGCATGATGCCAGGTCTGGCCCAGTCCGCATATGCACCCGGCCAGCCCAGCACGCCTGCCGAGTTGGACAGACTGATGGGTGCATTGATATCCGTAATCGCTGCATGGAAAGTATGCATTTGGCGTATCGTATAGGCAGAAGCCAGCTCATCCGCACGTGCGAAGTGGCTCATTAATACAATCTGCGCAACATTGGGATGTACTTTCAGTCGTTCATAGACCAGCCGATAGACATCAGGCGCCAGACCCACCCTGTGCATGTCGCTATCCATTTTCAGCCAGATGGTGAGCGGCTTCTGCAACCGGGCAGCGAGCAACGCTTCAACTTGCCAGAGATGGTGTACCACGATCCACAAATTGTTCGCTACTATCTCAAACAGTTCCGCTACTTCAAAAAACCCTTCCAGCAGTAATATCGGCGCAGTAATTCCTGCTGCGCGCAGGGTCAGTGCTTCTTCAATCGCGGCCACCGCATAACCGTCAGTTTCATCGGCAATAGCACGCGCACATTGCACAGCACCATGGCCATAGGCATTGGCCTTGATGACGGCAAGCGCGCGCCCGCCATGAAGTTTTTTTGCCAGACGATAATTGTGGCGGAAGGCATCCAGACGAATATGAGCAACAGCAGGGCGACTCATAACATCAACTTGCCAACTGGCTGCCCATCGCAACCTTGGCATGAGCTATGCGTCCGCCATCGTAGCGAGATAAACCCAGATCATCTGCCGCAATCGCTGGAACGCGTCCAGCCATCAAATCAGCCAATACCTGCGCCGAGCCACAAGACATGGTCCAACCCAGCGTGCCATGACCAGTATTGAGCCACAGATTTTCGTAACGGGTAGCGCCGATAATAGGCGTGCCATCGGGTGTCATCGGACGCAAACCCGTCCAGAAAGTTGCGGCGGGGATATCGCCCCCCTGCGGGAACAGATCCCCTGCCACCATTTCCAGCGTTGCACGGCGACGTGGATTGAGCGTCAGATCGAAGCCCGCCAGCTCGGCCATACCCCCCAGGCGGATGCGGTCATCAAAACGGGTAATCGCCACCTTGTAAGTTTCATCCATGATGGTAGAAACCGGTGACGCAGCCGCATTGGTAATCGGTACTGTCAGCGAATAGCCTTTGACTGGGTACACCGGGATATCCAGCCCCAGCGCATGTAACATGGGGCGCGAATAACTCCCCATGGCGACCACGAAATGATCGCCCATGATGCGCTCCCCGCTGGCTTCAACACCCGTAATGCGGCCGTTAGCGCTGAGCAGCCGGTCCACAGGCAAATTATAGTGGAACACCACACCCAGTTTTTTAGCTTCTTCCGCGAGCAAACGAGTAAACAGCTGGCAATCCCCAGTCTCATCACCCGGTAAACGCAGGCCACCCACCAATTTTTCCTTGACCAGATTCAGCGCAGGTTCGACCCCTGCACACCCATTCCGATCAAGCAACTCATAGGGCACGCCACATTCGGCAAGTACGGCAATATCCTTGCCCGCCGCATCCAGCTGCTGCTGGGTACGAAATACCTGCAGCGTGCCCTGGGTGCGATGTTCGTAGGTGATGCCAGTTTCAGCACGCAACTGCCGCAGACAATCTCGGCTGTATTCTGCCAAACGCACCATACGCGACTTATTGATCGCATAACGCTCAGTCGTGCAATTACGTAGCATCTGACCTACCCATTGCAATTGCCAAAGCGTGCCATCCGGGCGAACTGACAGCGGCGCATGACGTTGGAACAGCCATTTTGCGGCTTTCAATGGAATTCCGGGTGCAGCCCAGGGCGCAGAATAACCAGGCGAAACCTGACCTGCATTGGCAAAACTGGTTTCCATCCCCGGACCGGGCTGGCGATCCACCACAGTCACGTCAAAACCAGCTCGCGCCAGATAATAGGCACTGGTGATACCAACGACACCACTTCCAAGCACAACGACTCGCATCTCATACTCCCAGAACATCAACTTGATCAACACAGCGAATAATCAAATTCTAGCTTCTGGGTAGCAAATAATTGCCTTTAAATAGCCATTTATGTAGTATAAATTACTCTATTTTTAGATTAAACATTAACAACCATCTAAAAATAATAATATCGCGGCATGATCAGGAAAATTAAGGACAAAAACACATGAGAATACGGACCCACGCCATCCGTGAACTGGACAAAATCGACCGCAAAATTTTGTCCATACTCCAGCAAGATGCCCGCATCTCCATCACCGACCTGGCTGAACAAGTCGGGCTGTCGGTCACCCCGTGCGGTGAACGGGTCAAACGTCTGGAAAAGGAACGTGTCATCCTCGGCTACCACGCCCGTCTTGACCCGCATGCTTTGGAATTGTCGCTACTGGTATTCGTAGAAATCAAGCTTTCCGCCAAATCAGGCGGTATTTTCGAAAAATTCAAGAAAGAGATTATCAAACTGCCGAGTGTGCTCGAATGTCACCTGGTATCGGGGGATTTCGATTACCTGATCAAAGCACGTATACCCAAAATGGCCGATTATCGAACCCTGCTGGGCGACATCCTGCTCACTCTGCCAGGCGCGCAGGAATCAAGAAGTTATATCGTAATGGAAGAAGTCAAGGAAACGCTATCGCTGCCGCTGACCGAGGCTGAATAACCAAACATCAGGCTAAGCCGCTCGTCCCCGTGGATAGCCGGATCACGGCAGCATCAACCGCCGCACTCAAGCCAGGCTCACTATAAAAAGTACCACGTATTTGTATGCTATGACAGACCGCATCGATAAATGCGTCAACCAATACCGGATCTGGTTTTTTAGCCTCAATCCAGAAGCGATCAATACCGTCCTGAAAAGCCAGCCCATCTACATCATAAATCGCATCGCCTAGCGTAATGACCGGGCTACCCAGTTGTAGCGCGCGAATACCCACGGTACTGTTAACTGTCACCACGCCCTGTGACGCGCTGATAATGTCATCTAAATTGCCGCCATCAAAATAATCAATACGTTCAGCTATGCCCAGTTCACTTGTCCAGCGGCAAATCATTTTTTTCCAATTCTTCAAGCCGGGATCCAGTGGATGCACTTTGACCAGCAAACGAGTCTCCGCGCTGGCATGCTTGGCAAAGGACTGTAACACCAGCCATATCGCATCTTCCAGACGGTCAAATGGGGAATAGGACACAATTTGAAAATCGTTTTCCAACTGCAACGGGAACATGAAATAACGCGCACCATCAGCTTTTAATTCGGCTAATCTGCGGGTCGCATGTTGATGCCCACGTTTAGCAAACAGCAATCGCTTGCCGATAGAGAAATAATGCACTAACGGGTGGTTACGTTTGTAGGGACGACGATAATAAGGAAATAACCAGAAATAAAAGAAATTGGCAAAATGATAAAGCATGTCGCCCCATGCCATAGTCCAGAAGCTATCTGTATAGCGCTGTGTGAGCGCTGCCTTGGGCGCCTGGGCAGCCAGCGCCAATATGGCTTGCGGATCTTTGGGGAAATGCGAATCGCCGCCCATACCATCCCGTTCAAACGCCATCCAGTCAGGGCGCAAGTAGCCAAAATCGGTCACCGTCACGCGTATGCCACGTGCTTGTGCCAGCTTGATTGCATGCTGGTGGTAACTGCGTTGCTCGCCTAACAGAACAATATCAGTCACGCCATTTTTATCGTAGAAATCAGCGATAAACTGCGGCCAATCAGCCAGGCGACCGCGGTAATTCAGCGTATTCGGACCACGCCAGAATAACTGGTCTCCTACACACAAGTTAATCCCTGTTACCCGACAACCCGATTCAGCTAATCCACGTGCGACACGACTGAAAAACGGTGATGGCAAGCCTTGTAAAAACACCACATGCGAATTAGTCATTTTCACCCTTAAACCACTGACACGACCGCCGCATTGCCTCGTCAAAATCTATCCTCTGCACGGCAGATGCACCGGCTCGATGCGTGCGAATTTTTGCCGGGCTATGCCCACAGGTTTTACCAAAAAACCGCACCAGCAAGCGGTGTAACAGTGGCTCATGGCGCGGTAACAATGTTTTATGCACTATTGCAAAAGCCCATGCCAATTTATCCGCAACCGCAAAGGGCAAATTGATCACTAAGCCCTTGCCCCCGATACACTGACGAAATACCCGCAAAAATTCAGCCCAATCGACTTCGTTATCATCACGCACGTTGTAGCATTCCCGGTGTGCATTAGGCGCAGTTGCAGCCCACACCACATCATCAACCAGATTATCAATATAAACCAGCCCGGCATGAGTGTGTCCGCCGGCTATGGTCAACATAACCCCAGACTTTAACTCTGCACCTATGCGTTCTATGAACTGACTGCCCGGCCCGATGACATTGCAGGGCCGGATAATCGTGTAAGAAATATTTGCCGCATCGCCCAGTGAGCGCACCAGATTCTCACCCATCAGCTTGGTTTTGCCATAATCGAACTCACCACCCGTGGCAACACAAGTCTCGTCACACGGCGCATCGGGGAAGCCATACACGTCAACCGTAGAGATGTGTACCAAACGCGACAGATCCGGATTTACCTGCGCTATCGCCTGCATCAGATTCTGCACACCCTGAACATTCACCGCGAAATAAGCCGCATACGTATCCCATGTTTTCACGTTTGCCGCACAATGGAATATCAGTTGCACTTGCCTGACCGCACTCGCCATTACTGCCTCGTCAAGCACATCGCCAACGACGACTTCACATTGTTCACGCAGCAATGCAGACAATCTCTGCGGATCGCGCACCAACACTCTCACCGCATAGCCATCATCGAGCAGACGCTGCGCTAATCGGCTACCGATAAATCCTGTCGCTCCAGTGACCAGCACTAAATTATTCGTGGTGACTTGCATCTATGCCTTTAATGACCGAAAATCGACTTGAAAAATTAACCTAACTACCCAGGCTCGACAATACTGCGCGCAACCCGAGACCAATGCACACGCAAATATGAAAACAATAATATACAACAATATAGACGAAGTGCCGAAAGATCACTGGGACTCACTGCAAAAGGGTCATTCATCGACGTACGCTTATGAATTCTGGGCTATCCTCGAACGCGCAAAGCTCAATGATTTCCGCTATCGCTATGCCATATTCTATGATGATAACGGCATACCGCTCGCATTCACCAGTTTTTACACTATCACCACAGACATTGCTATTTTCGCAACAGGTGGACTCAAAACCACTATCGCCAAAATCCGCAAATTCTTCCCCGGATTTTTCCAGCTCAAAATGCTGGAATGCGGCACGCCAATTACCTTAAACAAGCCATTTGTTGCCGGCAACCACATCAGCGATATTGACATGGTCACTGCGCTCAACGATATGTTGATGAGTCTCGCCAAACAACAAAACCATTTCCTCATCGTTGTCCGTGACTTTGAAGCAGAAACCGCAACCGTACAGCCACTATTCACACAGCTGGGCTACCATGTAGTGGATAGCCTGCCGACTACCTACATGGAAATAGTCTGGAAAACACCTGCTGCTTACCTTGCGGCGATGAAAAGCTACTACCGCAGCAAATTACTCAAGCACTTACGCATCAACGAAAAACAAGGCATACGCCATGAACTGCACGACGATTTCGATCATCTCGCGGACACACTATGTAACCAATGGCTAGTGGTACACAACCACGCCAGCGAATATCAACGCGAAGTCCTCACTCCTGAATTCTATCGAGGATTTTCAGCCGAACTCGGTGCGCGCTCCAAAGTCATCCTGTTCTACCGCCAGGACGAACTCATCGGCCATGCATTATTGTTAATGGATGGCACACTGCTACGCTGGTTGTATTTCGGACGCACGGATGCAGTGAACGACAGCCTCTACATCTACGTCGCACACAAGGTTGTCGAGACCGCCATTAACCTGGGAGCCACTCGGCTAGAACTCGGGCTGACCACTTACCCCATCAAAAAAGATCTGGGGGCTTATATGTCACCGTTAAAATTGGCGCTGAAAGCGCCGTCACGCCTGGTCAATCCGTTTGTTGGTTTTTTCTATCCGTTACTAAATCAAACACCCGAGATTAACAACAAGTCTATTTTTAAGGAATAATCCTCACAGCAACTGAAGCTTATTCTGAACTGACTCGGTAAATTTTTGCAAAGACCGATCTTGCAACCACGCTGCATCATGTTCCGCAGCGACCTCCCAACCCAAATCCTGATTAACATCGAGCATAAGATTTACCAGCTCATCAACACTAGCACACGCATACACACCAGTTGGTGCACCGCGCAACCATTCAAACACCGATCCAGCATTAGGTATAAAAACATGGCAACCAGCGCTGGCTGCCTCTAAGGCTTCCACCCCGGCATTATCAGCCAGCGCCGGAGTGCTGACCACATCCACACCCAACCCTGCCCCGTGCCAATACACTGCTGCACGCGCATAAACATCACGCAATATATCTATTGCATCATCGAACACAAACTCAATAGCCCAGCCTTCCGCTTGTGCCATACAGTGGCTCAAGTAAGCCAGATCATCAGGTTGTGGAGAACGCGTGCCAACCAATATCAAGCGCCAGCCGTCAAAACCACCTGAAGCAACCAAACGTTTGAACGCCTCAATTATCAGAAGCTGCTGGCCATTAAGCGTGAATTTCGCCACTGATACAATGACATGCTCCTTGTTTGCTTGAGCCGCAAATTGACTTACTGCTTCTGGCAAGACAGTCACCCGTTCAGGCGCTACCCAACCCGCATCACAAAGATTATTTTTGACCCATACACTTTGGCACCAATATTGATATCCATCCATTAACGACTGATTAGTTATATCAGGATGGTGAGCATCAACCGGGAATGCACACGCATATATGCTATGCGCAACAGGTGCAGCGATAGGTGGAAACACCGTATTACCGAACACAAAACATTTATCCCATACCTGATCAGTGACAGCATCACCCCAGACCACGCATTGCAAATTCGCTAGTCCCAGCCCCCAGTGACGCGCAATCTGCAATAAACGCAAACGACTAGTGGCTGCAGGGCAAGCGAAAACCAGCTGATGCGTCGTCGCCATCGCACGGGCAATGTTTAAAGCGTATCGGGTGTTAGCATCAAACTCAACGGCCGGCAAATAGAATAAGGCAGCAGGAGACGCCATCGTTATAGTCGCCGCACTATCGGGCAAATGCATGCTGTCACGTGCCCCTGATCGCAAACCATCTACATTTCTACTACTCAAAAACGGCTGCCAGCGCGACAGCAGAACATTCTTGGCAGAATCGATCAGCATCGGAAGTTCCATTCCAAATTCAAAGCCACTTGAAGTTGCATTTCCCACATGATACACACGTACTTTAGGTACGCAGACCGTACGCAACCCCCGCGCAGCCAGCTTGAAACACAAATCCACGTCTTCGTAATATGCTGGTTCATATTCCGGTGAAAAACCGCCCACAGCGAGATAATCCCGTTTACGCATAACTATCAGGGCAGCAGAAACATAATCACACTCAAATGGAAGCAGCGGTAACTCACTTTGATTACCAAACTGCAGTTTCTGAATAGATCGTCCCTGCTCATTTATCGTCGCGCCGCATTCCTGCACGCGACCATCCGGGTAGAGGAACGTCGGCGCCACAACGCCAATATTGCCATGCAAATGAGGCAACAACGCACTCAACCAGCCCTGCGTAACTGCCACGTCATTATTGATCAACACGACAAATTCGCCACGCGTCGCTTCAACCCCTATATTGTTACCTTCGCCGAAATAGCGATTGACTCCCAATTGCAGCATCCTGATAGACGAACCAAATTCTTGCACCAATGCCTCAACATGTTCTGGTGAACTGCCATTATCTACCACCACAATTTCAACATCATACATATCGGTGTAACGGAATAAGGAACGAATACAGCGGCTAGTCACAACCGAGTGCTGGTACTGCACGATGACAACTGACACTTTGGGTGCCACAGCCAAAGCGGGCAATTCACCAACCCATGGGCGAACTGCAACCCTATATTCCTTAAGTTCATCCAGCTTGACCTCATTCAACGAGTGTAATTGCCCCAAAGTTGACTGCTGCTCGCCCATGCGCTGCATCAAAACTTCCAGCCGACTGGAAACCCAACCCTCAAAATTCGCTGTGGCAGCCTGTTGCACTGTCATTTGCTGCACCAGCGCCATTTGCGGCTCACTCAACTGCTGCGCTAAAGCATCCAACCGACTGGAAAGCTGCCCCTCCAAATTCGTCGAGGCAGCCTGTTGTGCTGCCAATTGCTGGGCCAGCGCCACCTGCTGCTCACTCAACTGCTGCGCTAAAGCATCCAGCCGACTGGAAAGCTGCCCCTCCAAATTCGTCGAGGCACTCTGTTGTACTGCCAATTGCTGGGCCAGCGCCACCTGCTGCTCACTCAACTGCTGCGCTAAAGCATCCAACCGACTGGAAAGCTGTCCCTCCAAATTCGTTGAGGCTGCCTGTTGTGCTGCCAATTGCTGGGCCAGCGCCACCTGCTGCTCACTCAACTGCTGCGCTAAAGCATCCAACCGACTGGAAAGCTGTCCCTCCAAATTCGTTGAGGCTGCCTGTTGTGCTGCCAATTGCTGGGCCAAGCGCTCATCCACTTGCCGTAACTCATAACCAAAATCATCTTGCTGTCGCAACAGTTGATTATCCAAGGCACGTAAGTGGCACAAAATCGCATCGTTGCCACCCAACCGCTTTTGTATGCGGGTCAGCTTATTTAAAATAGGTGATTTCAACCAAGCATACGGCTTAAGCACTGCATCCAGTCCAGCAAGCGCTGTCGCATAGCCCTCCCCCTCTGGTGAAAATTTAATCTCTGCCAGTATCTGTGCTTTATCGATACCATTACGCAAGCGGCCTAAATAATGGTTCAAACCATCAGGATCAGCCGCTCGTCCCAGCAAAACCAAAAATGCCAAACGTATAAAAAACTCATCATGATATGACAGCAGCTCTGCAACTGACAGCAAACCAGCGGCATTCTCCAGTGTTGGGATCGTTATTTGATTCATTGAACCACTCTCATTTTTCATACCACCTCAAATACTCTTCCACATCATCTAGACTGACGGCTGATCCAACGCAGCTTCTTCGCACACGACACCTGCTACAGCAGCATAATTCAATACAACTCGAGCTGCACTTGCCTTACCTTCTCCATCAGCCATACCTGCCTCATCTGCCGCATAATGCTTAAAGAATGTACGCATGACATGTTCAATCCCTTCAGCTCGCACTGAACGCAAGTCACCTTCAAACCATGCGCCATGATTATAATGCCCTGTAATCATCTCGTAGGCGGGGAAGTATTCGCACATGGCGTTACGACGGCAGATTTCTTCGGCCGCCGCACGCAATACCGATTTGCTGTAAGTATTCGACACCAACACATGCTGATCTTCATACGTCGCAATCAGTGGCACGGGTGACACGGTCAGTATCATTTTTGCAGCTGGATTGATCCGTAATAAACGGTTGATAAAGGCCTGTAAATCGCCAATCACATCCTGCGTATTGAAGTTGATAAACTCATGCTCGCGCGGATTCATTGCACCAGCAACAACGCCGGGCGCAAGTGGAAAAACGGCGCCATCGCTGCGGTTACGCCAGGCTTCTGTTAGCCCTAGTGTAAATACAAACACATCAAGATTTTCAAACAGTTCGCGTACGGCAGAAAATTGTTCTGCACGCGATTGTTCCAGCGCTTCAATCTGTGCAAATCCATCAGGTTCGATTTGTGGCCGGAAGGGGTCCACAAATCGACCATCTTCACGCAGCCAAGCTTGTTCACTCGGTGCGTAGTCGCCATAGGCACGATCAAACAACTGTACCAGTTGACGCGCAGTGTAAACATTGCCGTAGCGCGCTGAATATACACCATAGTTGCGTTGTTCAGCTTCAGCTGCACTCAGTCCTATACCAGTTTCAGTGATGTAATTATTGTATCCATGTTGCCGCAAAGCGCGGGAAATATGCTGTGCGAAACAACTGCCCGCAGTCGCCACTTTGCTGTCAGCCCGCAAATGCACGCGCGCACGCACCACTGGATCAAGTTGTTGCACCGGCACCTGCTCAACTGCACGCCGCCAAAAATGATAATCCGGCAAGTTGCGATAGGGGTTGGATAAGGCTGCCACAGGCAATGCCTTTGGCATGATGCGCTCATCCACAGGCTTACGATGGGCAAGGTATAATGTCAAACGCTCATGCAAAACCTTGAGCTGCTCTGCAGCATACATATCGCTACCCAGCGTTGCGCCACCATACTGATCAAAGCGGGCAAAAGAATCTACCACAAACTCGCGCAATGTTTGTTCACGCTCATTTGAGCGAAACACATAATCACCCGTCAAACCATAATGCTCGGCAATTTCGGGATAAATGGGCCAAATTGGACTATTCAGGAAATCATCCTCTATAAGAGTTTCTGGCTGAACCGACGTATTAATCATTATCTGTTCACGTAGCATTAATTCACGCGCCACATCGACCAACACAAATAACTTAGGATGGTAGATGGAGTGCATCCAGCACCCCCTGCGCGACCACTCATCGATCAGATGCCCCAAAGGAAGGTTGCCTCTCACCCCTTCTTCTACCAAAAATTCTTTCCAACCAGCATAAGCATCAAAATAACCCATCAGCTCATAAATATCAGTCGCAAACAAATTCAAGGTCTGTTCGACATCCCATCCCTGTTTCCAACCATAAAAAGCTAGCGTAGACTGACAAGCGCCCATCGACCCTTCAACATACCCACAAGCCTCCTCTTGCCCAATAGAAATAAGATCCAAATCAGGATGCCACGCACCAAAAGAAATACTTGGTATATAACGAACCTTAAATCGCAAATTGGGATAGTGCTGTTCAAACCATTGATAAAAACCACCTTCTTTGTGCAATAAAATCAGGTCACTATTTAATAGCCAATCCATCAATTCAGCATCGCTATTTAACAGTCGCTGGCGAAATTCCTGCGTCCACTTCCAACCTTTTGCTTCAACTACCTCACTTGCCATCATACCTATCAAAGTGGCCAAAACTAATGACTGACAATTACCCATCAGCATAATTCGCAACGGGCGGCATACTGATATATCAACGGGTAATTGTGTGGGTCGAGTACCTGTCATTGCCGTATCAGCAAACTGCAATGGTGTGATTTCCAGCATAGCCACTCTCAAATTGCATTCTGCACTAACGCTAATACGGCATTCCAGATCAGTACAATCGTCTGTCAATTCTATGAGTATGCGAACCAGGCATCCCGTCTCATCAGCTTCCACTATGTCCATCGCGACTATAGTTTGACTACCATGAACGGCTGTCACATCAAATCGCGCCCCAGCTCGCCCTACCGAACCACGCACGACAACCTGATAATGCCCTTTAGCAAAAGGTAAATACGGCCCATACATCAGATAACCAGCTTGACCTGTTGTTTCCAAATCCCCCCAGATCGTGCGCACACCGACTTGGCTGAAAAGCCGTGGATCATCACCCCACAAGCGCACAACATCATTTAACGACGCCACTGAATGTATGGCTGGTGCGGCAGGTGAAGCAGTTTCCAACATCGCAATCTTCTGCTCTGCCTCATGCAATTGCTTAACACGAAACACATCATGCTGTACTTTCAGCGCGTGAAAGTCAGCAGGTTTAAACCCATAGAGCACATCAATACGACGGGCAGATTCCGCATCCTCCAGCAAATCGAACAACAGAGACAGACCGAATAATTGCGTTTGCGGGAAAGCCTGTTGTGCTAACGCCATCATCGCCAGCACAAAATGCGGCTCGCAACCCTCGGCACGATAATAAACCTGTGCCTCGGGGAAGATATGTACCAGCTCTTCAAAACTATCTATGGTCAAATAGTGGCGCAGCACGAAAAAGAATTCCGTCGCAGTACGTACATGCGTTCCAATTTTATTGCCGCTGACATTTCCATGATCCGCACGTACGCGGAAGCAAGTCAGCGCATCTTCAAGCACGTGAATTTCGTAACGCAAACACAACCTGACCCACAAATCAAAATCATCCAGCGCCCACATGGTTTCGCGATAAAAACCTATGTCGAGATAACACTGTTTGCGTATCAACACACTGGGATGACATAACGCATTCATTTGGTAGAAAAAATATCTAAGCCATTGCTGACGAGAACGATTAGGCTGTGCAAAGATGCTAGCAATCCCAGCGGCACCATCAGACAGTGGCTGACCACCCTCATCTAAGGCAATTGTTTGTGTAAACACCGCGCCACATTCAGTGTGCTGGTCCAGATAAGTAACTTGCTGAGCCAACTTATCTGTTCGCCAAACGTCATCTGAATGAAAAATAGCGATAAATTCACCTACAGCCTGTTGCGCGATTAATTGGTTTACCGCTGTAGTAATGTTTTGCTCACCAGTTCTAAACCCACGTACCCTAGGGTCAGCATAACTACCAATAATCTCCCAAGATTCATCGGTTGAGCCATCATCCACAATCAATAATTCAAAATCCGCAAATGTCTGCGCCAAAACACTGTCGATAGCTTCTCGCAAGTATTTGGCATGATTATATGAGGTGAGGAGTACTGATATTCTGACCATGAACCACATTCCAATAAGTTTTGCCCAACCGATTAGGAGCAATATCTACGAATTATTAAGGTAAGTAACGCCCTATTACATTACAAGTTACTTACATGAAGTCGGGATATTACATGGTTACAAACTGTAACAAAATGAAATAATCAGAAATACAGTATAAATTCCGTATTAACGCACGCCAATAATCTGCCGCAGAAACATCCTGATAAACTTACGCCATATGGTTACACGACCACCGGTATGTGCCAGCCAAACAGATAGCTCATTTAATGCCTGTTCTGGCGTAATCAAATGCTTACCATCACGGCTCAAATACAGCGGATACAAAATCAACACTGCCGCCACTAACTCGTCTAAACTCAAACGTCGACTACGCCGAGCTATCGGCATCACATCCTGCGTCAAACCCCAGCCAGCATAGAATGGCTGGCCGTAGCAAGTCACGGGTTTACCACGCAACAGCGCCTCAAAGCCTGCCAAAGACGTAATCACATGCACTTCATCAACCATGGTGAGCAAATCCCCCATAGCCACATCGGTCACCACCTCATCGCACCAGCGATAGGCACTCTGCTCATTCTGACCCTCAGCACGCAATCGCGCATAAACATCGGGGTGTGGCTTATACACCACATACGCATCGGGATGCGCAGACCGTACTGCCTGCAACAATCCTATATTGGTGCGCTCACCAGGCGCGCCAAACGCCAACGATGCGTCACTCTCCACCTGCCCGGGCACCAGGATCACTCGTGCCGCATTCGCAAGTCGCTGCCATTTTCCTGCACCTACATTATATTTTGTCAGCCCAGTCGCTACTACGCGTGCGCGCAAATCAGCAGCTCTGGCTAGCAGAGCCTCATCAAACTGTGTCTGCGCCAATAGCTGTTCCAAATCCGATACCCGCGTCGCATCATAGTAAATACCTTGCTGATCGACTATCCACGACATCGGGCGTATCAAATCCGCACCCAAACCTACGGAGCGCAGAAAGCCATCTTCCATTCGCCAAACCTGCACATCTTTAGTCACGCCCTCTGGTACAGGACGCATCCCCCACAACACCAGGATCGCACCCACCGGCAATTTATCTATGGATTCAATAAATACCACCCGAAATGCAGGGAAACACTGCTTCACCACAGGATGTTTCCAGTAGGGAAACTGATAAATTCCCAGCACTTCAGCATTAATAATATGCTGCATAGTTAAATCTTTTTGCTTAGGCATTTCCGACAACCTCTAACAGAGCATCAACCTTGGCAAAATGATCCGCCCAAGCTGGCGTCTTGAAATGCGATATACGCTGCAACTGCGCTGCGCGTGATTCGCTATTCGGCTGTGCGTAATCCATCACCCGTTCCGCCCAGCGCAGCCCATCCAGCGGATCAATATATTCAGGAATATCCGCAGCAATCTCATGAAACACTTCCAAATCACTGGCAATCACCGGCAGACCCAACGCCAACGCCTCAACCAGCGGCATACCATAACCCTCAACAAAAGAAGGAAACAACAGGGCCTGAGCATGATGCAAATAATTCACCAATACTGCATCCGAGCAATCTGCCAGCTCAATCACAACCCCCTTAAGCACAGCACAGCGCTCCAGCAAATCCACCACATTCTCACACTCCCAACCACGCTGCCCTATCACCACCAAGCGCGGCGCGTGTTCGCCATATTGCTCAACCAGACGCCGCCACACCTGTAATAACAGCACATGATTTTTACGTGGTTCTATGGTGCTCAATACTACAAAATATGGTTCGGCCACTGGGCGCGTACTTGCCACACAATGAGCAGGACCAGGTGCTAACAACCCGACCACTGCAGGCGGCATAGGTAACTGTAACTGCGCGGCAAACTGACTCAAATCATTCAATGTAGCTTGCGAAATCGCCACCACACCGCACCCCAAGGTCAGCACATGCTGCATACGCCGCCGATGCTTCTCATCCTCACCCGCGCGGCAATATTCCGGGTGAGTAATCGGGATCAGATCATGCACCAAAAACACAGGGTGCACACCCAATTTACACAGCATGGTCACATACGCACTCTCATGCAAACCCGTGTGCCCGGTATTCAGCAAAATACTCCCTGCCACATCCTGTAGCCAGCCACCCGCCATAATGCCACGCGTAATAATCCACACCGCACCACGTGAGTCAACAGGATTCGCCAACCAGGCAAACAACGCCGCTGATTGCACACGTGGCAACACCCACAGCCGCCCCGCCCAACGCACCACTGCCTGCGCTCGCACACCATAATGCCGCACATACGCCAGCCCGACTCTATCTACCCCAGTTGGCAAACGCCCGTCCATAAAACGACTCACCAAACGAGTAACATCTATTAAGATTTTCATAATGGACAGAAACTAACATTCGCCAGATAGTGGGTCAAGCTAGATTAAAGCAGCCTAAACATAAAATATGGCCAGCCACCTTCTACAGGGCCGCGAAATCATTCACGCAAGACTTCCGACACATACAAATTAACAAACACTGTTTTTTAAATATTTAAAGATAAATTTAAAAATTACCAATGCATCTTACCTATCAGAAAAACGCCAACTTAACCTGGCAGAATTAATCCATGAAATCATAGCTCAGCGTTACATTTTATTTCCATGAACAGAATGGGATTCCCCCCCTTATTCCACCCTTAAATTAATTACAAATTATTCTAAACTGAAAGCGCTTCACTCAACCACTTCAACTTTTTTAGTTTAATTTAAGGAGAATAAAATGCCTGTTAATCCTGGATATATAGGGACTGGTGCCTACAAAACTGGCGCTGCATGCTTAATGCAAGATCGTAAAACATCAACTCAAAGCACTACTCAATCTGGTGGCGCATCTTTCGCACAAACGTTATCTAACGTAACTAGTACAGATGCTGTCCAAAATCGCCAACAAGCTAAAGCATCCGTACAGAGCATCGCTCAATCTCAGCAGGCTGGAGCGGATATAATGCAACTATCGCAAAGCCTACAAGGCAACACCTATGCAACAGCTGCTGATTACTTGCAAACGCTTTCTCAACTAGCAAGCCAAAGCCTCACCACTGATAGTGTTAGCACCCAAGCTTAATAACTAAAGTGTATAAGCGGCAAAAAACGCTGAATTTCGAGATTGAAATTCAGCGTTTTCATTTATCAGGATGAGACCAGCATTTGAACAATGTAGATTACCTGACAGCACCCTCAACAGGTAATAGCGTCCTACATAAAACTTCAAACGCAACAGTTAAAAACAACTTATTTCACAATCACCATATTGCATATTGGACTAAGCTGCATAACCCAATTATCAACCTAGCAGATAGGTTACAAAGAAACACCAAGCCATTTGTTTGTAATATAATCATTCAATATTTACAACCAGCAATAAAAAATTATATTGCTCATTAGGTAATCAAAAACATAATCACTAGGGATAGCAATACGCCACTGATGTTATCAAGCTCGAAAAAACACACGACATTATTTGAAAACATAATTATGGCTCCACTATGTGAAACATCCCTCAACCCTTGACAAAATGAATAACGACAGCATTCACAATCGCACATCCCGACCAAAAAAGATGACGATACATGATCCAAGCATGGGAGATATTCTCAATCATCAGATGCGCAGCCCAGCCATCAACGCACTTAGTTGCCCGCACAATCCTCAAGTTAAAGAAAACGCCTCCCCTTGCGAACCCCAATCACAACCCGAAAAAATTACAACTCATGACTTGAGTCACGAGCAGACATCAACCAGCCCATTGTTTGACCCCACTTCGCAAATACACATCAGACTACCGCGCCTATTGTCATTAGACGGTGAAAAATTTATCAACGCTGCTTACTTAGAAATACTAGATAGAACACCAGACCCGACTGGATTGCATTATTTTAATCAACGATTAAATGACGGCATCTCTCGCATCCAAATTCTGGGACAGCTAGCGGCCTCTGGAGAAACTGAAATTGCCAAAAAGTGGTATAAAAAACTGCGCTGGACATACCTGCTACTAAAATATCGACGCGTGCCTGTTCTTGGGTGGTTAATTGAATTAATCTGCGCAATTTCACGCGTCCATCTAAACGAATTACTTGTTTATGATGATGTCCAGTTTATTAATCATGCATTTCAATCGGTTCTCGGTCGCTTGCCAGACCAACAGAACTTCGAACATTATTTGACACAACTAAGAAATGGCCGCAGCAAACTCTCCATCCTCTCCGAGATCAAAACATCCAACAGGGATAGAGTTATCTCGAATCGAGTGGCGGGGTTAACAGCGGCATCCTGGCTACACAAACTAAGAAATATGCCCTTTATCAAATGGGCAATCGATACACTTACACTACCCTCAGCAGTCGCAGATAGCCGTCAACGCTTGCAAGGCATAGAGCTATCAATACAACGAATTAATTCACAACAACAATCCGATGTCGCGACAATCAGAGCAGAACTCAAAGATGGGCAAACCGCAACATTGACTCTGGCGCAACAAGTCGACAAGCTCAGCAAAGAAACAACGACTTTGATTGATCAAGAGCACGCAGCCTTATCTTACAGAATTAGCAAAGTTGCAAACGATGCGCAAACAGCGCTAACTAAAACTCAAATGAACCTTGCCCGCCTGGTGCAAGAAGCGACTTCGCAATTAAGTGCATCGTTGCCACAAACAGCTGAGGATATCAAAGCAACAATATTAGCGTCTCTCTTGAAAGCTGAAACAGCACAAAAGCGGCTTCATCAACAACTAGACAAGCTCGCCTATGAGACAGCATCCTTGATTGGCCAAGAGCATACAACCTTGTTGCACGAAATAAACAACTTTTCTCATAGCGTACAAACTGCGCTAATTAAGACGCAAGCAGACCTAACCCGCCAGGCACAGGAAGCTGCTGAGCAACTAAATACATCTTTACCACAATCCATTGACGAGATCAAAACGACAATCCTGGCACGGCTTATATTGGGAGATCAAGCTCAGGAACAGCTACGCCTACAACTAAGTCAACATGCAGTTAACACTGCAGCTTTAATCAGTAAAGAAAGTTCTACCGTATCCAACGACGTGCATAAGCTTACAAACGAGATGTTAGCGACACTATCCAACATCCAGGCTGACATGACCAACCGTGTACAACAGGTCGCTGAATACTTGAATGTTTCGCTTCCGCAAACACTGAAGGAAGATAACACCACCATCCTGGCTCAACTGGCTGAGTCCATAACTGCTCAGGAACAGTTGCGCCTGCAACTAGGCCAACATGCAGTTAACACTGCAGCCTTAATCAGCAAAGAAAGCTCAACCGTATCCAACGACGTGCATAAGCATACAAGCGAGATGTTAGCGACACTATCCAACATCCAGGCTGACATGACCTACCGTGTACAGCAAGTCGCTGAATACTTGAATGTTTCGCTACCGCAAACACTGAAAGAAGATAACACCACCATCCTGGCTCAACTGGCTGAGTCCATAACTGCTCAGGAACAGCTGCACCTACAATTAGATCAACTGAATCCTCAGCTTGGTCGCATTGAGCTTTATGGGCTGACTGCTGCTCGCCGTGTAGCCGTTCCTTTCGGAACGGATGCCCTCATGGTAAGAACCAGTGTCGGCTATGTTTTATGCGCTAGTGAAGATCATGCCCTGATTGCAGCACTCATCGAAAGCGGCGAACTGGAACCAGGCACACGACATTTGATTCAGCATATTCTCAGCCCAGGCGACATCTTTATTGATGTGGGTGCAAATGTTGGGATGCACACCCTTGCGGCTGCGAAGAGCATGCGTGGACAAGGACGTGTGATTGCATTCGAACCTTACCCTCCGACAGCACGCCTACTGGAAAAAACCATCTGGATGAATGGTTTTAAAAATATGGTTGAAATACACTGCATTGCCGCATCTGACGAACAGCGTGAACGCACCTTGTATCTAGGTGCAACCAGCGGCCACCATTCTCTCTTCCCGCTCGACGAAGCATCCAGAATAGACATCGAACCAGTTACCGTGCGCACCACAACAATAGATCAAATCATGGCAAACGCGCCATTTGCGCACCTCATTAAAATTGATGCAGAAGGTGCCGAGCTTGAAGTATTGGCTGGGGCTGAATCACTGATAAAGCAGAATAAAGACATCGCTATCATTGCAGAATTTGGCAACTCCCACTTGAAACGGACCAATATCACATCGCAAGACTGGCTGGAGCGATTTAGCCAACTCGGTCTTGAATACCAAGCAATTCACCCTGATAGCGGCGCATTACGCAACATTTCCATTGATGAGCTGGACGCCATCGAATCAATAAATCTGTTTTTTGCGCGGCGGCAATCGCCAGTTTGGACAAAAGCAGGAGGTTCGCAATGAAAAATTCCGTGGTCGTTTTAGGTGGGGGCGGTCATGCCAAAGTCGTCATTGAGATACTACGCGCAGCGGGTTATCAGGTTAACTACTGTGTCGGTGGCGAAGACAGCCCTGCTACATGTCTGGACGTACCCGTTCTACAGGGAGATGAACAGCTAATTAAGCTGCGTGAAGCCGGAAATAGCCTGCTCTTTCCTGCCATCGGGTCAAACCGCATCCGCGAGCGCGCAACTGCCCACGCTGTAACCCTCGGATTCGAACTTGTCAATGCCATCAGCCCATTTGCAATCATTTCCCCGTCCGTCGTGCTAGGCAAAGGCATAGCAATCATGAGTGGCGCAATAATCAACGCTGAAAGCCATATCGAAGACCTGGCGATCATCAACACAGGTGCTACTGTCGACCACGATTGCCGCATTGGGTTCTGTGCTCACATAGCACCGCAGTGCGCACTTGCCGGCAATGTAACCGTGGGTCAGAGAGCATTTCTCGGTATCAGCACCACTGTGATTCCGGATATAACGATTGGTGACAACACAATGATAGGCGCCGGCGGGGTCGTGATTTCCGACATCCCTTCTTCAACTACAGCACTCGGCCATCCGGCCAGAATTTTCCGTAAAGAGCAATGATGAGTACACCACGAATTTCAGTAGCAGAACCCAAACTATCAGGCAAGGAACGAGAGTACGTCCTGGACTGTATCGACAGCACCTGGATCTCCTCTAAAGGCAAATACATCACCGCTTTCGAGGAATCTTTCGCCCAGTTTTGTGGTGTCAAACACGCCATCGCCACAAACAATGGCACTACCGCATTGCACTTGGCACTGGTGGCTATGGGGCTGCAGCCAGGCGATGAGGTTCTCATCCCGACCGTAACGTACATTGCCACCGCCAATGCAGTGCGTTACTGCGGTGCCACACCCGTATTGGTCGATGTATGTCCGGGCACCATGAATATCGACCCGGTGGATATGGCAAGACACCTTACGCCCAAAACCAAAGGAATCATCCCGGTCCACCTCTATGGACATCCGGCTGAAATGAAACCTATTCTTGAATTCGCCAGATCTCACGGATTATTCGTACTGGAGGATGCAGCAGAGGCGCATGGTGCCGAATACCTTGGACAGAAAGTAGGTACGCTCGGACAATGCGCCATTTTCAGCTTCTTTGGTAACAAGATTATCACCACGGGTGAAGGCGGCATGGTCACAACCAATGACGACGAACTGGCCGCCAAACTACGTTTGTATCGTGGGCAGGGCATGGATCCGGATCGCCGTTACTGGTTTCCTGTCGTTGGCTACAATTACCGCATGACCAACATTCAGGCCGCCATTGGTCTGGCTCAGCTGGAAAATATTGACCAGGCGCTTTCTGATCGCGAACGCCTGGCCGGTTGGTACGACGAAGCTTTGGCTCCACTGGCTGACCGTATTCAGTTACCCACTCAGGCCCAATGGGCCAAGCAAACTTACTGGATGTACAATATTTTTCTGCGCGAGGGTGACGAAGTACGACGTGATGCAGTGATGCGAGAGCTCGATGAAGTTGGCATTGAGACCAGGCCGGTGTTCTATCCCATGCATATCCTGCCCCCTTACGCACAACCAAGCACTTTCCCAATAGCCGACTTATGGGCGCAGCGTGGCATTAATCTTCCCACACATCAAATGCTAACGCGAGACGATGTTTTACACATTGCGCACGCCCTCGATAAGGCAACTTCCCTGCCATGAAGATCGCCCTTTGTTCTTCAGCTGTACCCTTCATTAATGGAGGATACCGCAATATCGTAGACTGGCTACAAATCGAACTACTCAAAGCCGGGCACCAGGTAGAGCGCATCTATTTACCGCATTCTGACGAGCCCGATTTACTGTTATCGCAAATGGCGGCCTATCGATGGGTCGACCTAACTGCATCTGCAGACAGGATAATATGCTTTCGCCCCCCGGCTCACGTCATTCCTCATCCACATAAAATACTGTGGTTCATTCATCATATTCGAGTCTTTTACGATCTGTGGGATACTCCATACAGATGCTTCAACGATGATGAAAAACATCAAAATCTTCGTGATGTACTGCATCGTGCCGACACGGCCGCTTTAGGCGAAGCGAAACAAGTTTTCACCAATTCACACGTAGTTTCAGACAGATTACAACGTTTTAACAATGTCGGCAGTAAGGTACTGTATCCGCCTGTCATTCAACCGGAACGTTTCCACAACCAGCACTTTAATGATGAAATCGTTTACATATGCAGAATCGTCCATCATAAACGCCAGCATTTATTGATTGAAGCGCTGCGCCATACTCGCACAAACGTTAAGCTGCGTATTTGCGGTAAAAGTGATAGCGACGCCTATACTCAAGAACTCCAGGAGTTGATTGCGGCATCCAAACTCGAAGATCGTGTTCACTTCGAGAGCAAATGGATACCCGAGGAGGAAAAAATACAAATTCTGTCAGAATGCCTGGCTGCGGCCTATCTGCCGCTCGACGAAGATTCCTATGGATACCCATCCCTGGAAGCCAGTCATTCATCCAAGCCTATCCTTACCACTACCGACGCGGGTGGTGTGACCGAATTGGTAAAACATGGCTATAACGGATTAATTGCCGCTCCCAAACCTGAAGCACTGGCTGAGGCGATGGATCAACTTTTTCTCAATCGCGCCAATACCCAGCAGATGGGGCTCAATGCTGCGCAACGCATCATCGAATTGAACATTTCCTGGCCGCATGTATTAGAACAGTTACTTGCATGAAGATACTCATTGTTAACAACATGGCACCTTTTATCTGGGGCGGCGCCGAAGAATTAGCGGTGCATCTAGAAAAAAATCTCATCATTGCTGGCCATGAAGCCGAAATACTACGCATCCCCTTTCAATGGGAGCCAGCGAAGGGCATTCCTGCCCAGATGCTGATGGCTCGAGCAATGGAAGTACGCAACGTGGATCGCGTCATTGCCCTGAAATTTCCCGCCTATTTGATTCGCCACCCGCACAAAACCCTATGGTTACTACACCAGTATCGTCAGGCCTACGATCTGTTCGATGCGGGACAGTCCAACATTCCAGCCGGTGCCGCCGGTGATGAAGTGCGAACCATTATTCGCAATGCGGATAATGAAGCCTTTGGCGAAACACGTCGTATCTTTACCAATTCCGACGTCACAAAATCGCGACTGGCCAAATACAATGGCTTTGAGGCCGAAGTACTACTACCGCCTTTGAATGATCCCGAGCTATTCACCGGCGGAACATCGCAAGGCTATGTATTTGCTGGCGGGCGCGTCAACGGTATGAAACGTCAGCACCTGCTGATTGAAGCGATGGCACAAACCGCCTCACATGTGCGCCTGATTGTGGCCGGCCCGCCAGAAAAACCAGAGGATGCTTTACGGCTCCAGCGCCTGGTTGAGCAGCATGGCTTGCAGGATAAAGTTAAACTCGATCTTAGATTTCTGAGCAGAGAAGAACTGGCACGCTATGCCAATGAAGCTAATGCCTGTGCTTATTTGCCATTTGACGAGGACTCACTCGGCTATGTCGCAATGGAAGCAGCCACAGCCAGCAAGCCGATTATTTCCTCATCTGATAGCGGCGGGGTCCTGGGATTAGTGAAACACGGAGAAACCGGCTGGGTTGCCGAACCTAACCCGGATTCATTGGCAACCGCATTAAATCAGGCTTGTCGTGATACTGCCGAGGTGCGAGCCATGGGACGTGCCGCGTACAAATTATGGAACGATATGGAAATCTCATGGCCCGCCACCATTGAAAGATTGCTCACATGAAAATACTGTTTTTTACCCCAATAGTACTCACTTCTGCAATCGGCAGGGTATCCAAACTCATCGTTTACGAGTTGCAGCAGCGAGGACACGAAGTTGTCATCGTACGCGCAGAAGAACCCTCGTGCTTCGACAGCCCGACCCATCCGTTCTCATGCCAGATAGAGCACTGGAATAACACCGAACAGGTTCGCCTGCAAGCAGAGCAATCTGATCTGATTGTGTATCAGATAGGTAACTACTACGCTTATCATCGTGGCTGCTTGGAATGGCTGCCCCAACTCCCCGGATTAGTTTCGTTGCATGATAATTTTCTAGGCCATTTATTTTGGGCCTGGTCTGAAACCGTCGGACGACCGCATGCATTAGAAGTGCTTGCAGCGCTATACGGCACTGAAGTGTCCGAGCGTTTTTTTAATCATTCGGATTCTTCATCATTTATCGAATATGCCAGCACGGCTGCGCCGATGACTGAATGGATAGCGGCGATGTCCAGCGCTGTGATTGTGCATTCAAGCTGGGCAATGGATCGAATCGCTCATGCCTGTCCCGGACCGGTTGAGGTTGTTGCGCTCCCCTACGACGCACCCTTTGCTGAACACACCGACATGAAGAATCAGTCAGTGAGTCATGAACGAACCGTAGCACTAACGATTGGACATGTTAACCACAACAAGCGTTATACAAGTGTAATAAAAGCGATCGGATCGAGTCCTGAGCTATGCTCGGATTTAACTTATCGCATAGTTGGCGCCATCGAACCCGCCATGGCAGAAGAACTGCAATCACTTGCCGACCAGCTGCAAGTCGACATAACAATCACCGGTGCAGTGAACGATGAATGCCTGGCTGAAGAAATTCACCGCGCCGATCTCATGTGCTGCTTGCGCTGGCCAGCTCTGGAAGCGGCATCTGCATCGACCATTGAAGCCATGCTGTATAGTAAACCTACCGTAGTTACGAACACGGGTTTCTACCTCGACCTGCCTGATGATTGTGTATTAAAAGTATCCCCAGAAACAGAACTGACCGATTTGCGAACCGCACTGGAAAGACTGACCGCATTACCGGATGAACGGCACACAATTGGCAATTTAGCTCGCAACTATGCACTAAAAACGTTCCGGGCTGATGATTATGCAACACGCATTATGAACATGAAGCATAGAATAGATCGATCGAATGTCGTAGGTACTGCTGCCAGCGTATTCTCCAGCACACTAAAACGCTGGGGAGCGCGTGGCGATCCAGCTGTCATGGAAGCCATTACTGCACCACTCGGGCTGATTAGTTAATATCTAAATTCACTCAGAAAATATCGACGATATTAAACTTAAAATATGAACAAAACACTGGCATTTCCAGGACGAATACTATTTGACCACCTGCCTAAAACTGCGGGTACAGCAACTGCTACGTGGCTGACAAGCGTGCTGGGAACTGGCTGCGTCTCGCCTCAAGTCAATGGGTTGCATCGCAAGCTTATTTCCCAATACGGTGGCACATATTCCGTCATCAGTGCTCATATGGATTTCGATATGGGTGATATGCTGGATCCTCGCTACACCTATGTCACCTGCCTGCGTGACCCTATAGATCGCGCCGTTTCCTGGCTTTATTATGTACTGGATGAATACAAAAACCAACAGGATACCAAGTTATATCAGTCAGTTTCCCGACTACTGGAAAGCGATGGGCAGGAACTGGATAACGATCTGATACCAAATATTTCCAACCTTTATGTCAATCACTTTTCTCGCATTGGGGCAACAGACAATACGGAAAATCGGCTCTCCGTAGCACATTGCCTGAAAGTACTTGCCCAATACGACCTGATAGGGTTGCAGGAAGACATGCTTGCTTTCATCTATGAGTTTGGCAAGCTAATTGGCAGCCCACCAACCAGCGAAGTCGCCAGGCACAGGGTCACACCGGCACGCCCAAGCCTGTCAAAAATCAAAAAAGGATTGAAAAAGCGGCTCATCGAACTCAATCAGCTTGATTTACAACTGTATAAGACAGTGGCGTCTTGGCAACGGGTCGTTATCCCACCACAACTGACTTTGCCGCAATGGCAAAAATATGAACGCCAGAGTGGAAACCGCCTGCTTACCACCCCTGACCTGATCATCAGTAAGGCAGAACTGCAAGATGGAGCTGTTATTGAATACGGCCAGGTCATGACATTTACCGTGGATTTCTTCCTGAGCCGAGATATAACCGGACTTGGGATGGGGATACATATCTTCGATGACGAGAAACGCTGGGCATTCGGCACAAACAATATATTACTTAAACAAATCCATGAAAATGTGGAAACAGGTTCATACTCTGCACGCTATTACCTGATTGCGGATTTACCAACAGGTCGATATACCGCCGGGTTTTCTTTCACGGAGCGCTTAGCCGAAGGCATCAATGAATTGGCCTGGAGCGATGTTGCCTGTGAATTCCATGTGCGCCGCCTTATTGAACAACAATTTGCCGGATACGCTTATTTGCCAACTGAACTGTCTTTGCTACCCACACATGATGCTGATGATGCCCGCATTATCGCAGCTCCTCAAGGCAGCATCTTTACAACCGATTCAATCCCAGCAATGCAATGCAACCAGACCATGACTGTAGAAGTGGTGATTGCGAACTGTGGTAAACAGCATTGGGTAGGCGATGTTTACCGCCCAGTCAACATAGCTTTTCGCTGGGCTCAAAATGGCAATACCATATTAGAAGGAGAACGCTCTGCCCTGCCACATGGCGGCATCCGCGCTGGTCAGACAGCCACCACATCGATGCTTATTAACGCACCCGCCTTGCCGGGTCATTACGCTCTGACTTTAACACTAGTTCAAGAAACAATCGGCTGGTTTGACGTCATGAGTAACGACTTTAAACCTACAGTTATCCATATTATTGTCGAACCCAACAATGCAGGAGCCCAGACATCCTCTGAGCCAGACTGATAAACACGATTAACATGTATATACCACCTTACCTAACTCAGCAAATTGTAACAATCCTGCGTTATACTAACGAACATTCTTGCGCAACAACGCATACTTAATACACTAGGAATTACTTTGGATAACGCAACAATCACAGCAGCAAACGACATCCAGCACACCAAGCCCAATTTAATCCAGCGCATTAAGGGCATAAATCGCTTATTTCTGTTTACTGTCGCCATTCCCACGCTGTTATCCATCCTCTATTTCGGCCTTATCGCTTCCGACGTTTATATCTCTGAATCACGTTTTGTGGTGCGTAGCCCTGATAAACAAAGCGCTTCGGGCTTGGGTGCATTGCTGCAAGGTGCGGGGTTCTCACGTGCACAAGATGACAGCTTTGCTGTACATGACTTCATCCTTTCACGTGACGCACTGCAACAGCTAGAGAACCAATACAAACTCGGTCAAGCTTACAGCAGCAACAAAATTGATATATTTAGCCGCTTCGGTGGGTTAGGCTGGGACACCAGCTTTGAAGCACTGTTGCGTTATTATGAAAAACACGTAACCGTCGATGCAGATACTGCGTCATCCATCTCCACGCTCACCGTTAAAGCGTTTACCAGCGAAGATGCTTACCATATCAATGCAAGCCTGCTGGAAATGAGCGAAAAGCTTGTCAACCAACTTAATGAACGTGGTCGCCAGGACATGATACGCTTTGCTGCTGCAGAGGTTGCTACCGCCGAACAAAAAGCCAAAGCCGCCGCTCTGGCCGTATCGCGTTACCGTGATCAGAAAAGCATATTCGACCCTACTGGCCAATCCGCATTACAACTACAACTCATTTCCAAGCTGCAAGACGATTTGATTTCCACCAAAAATCAACTCAGCCAGATAATAAGCCTCACCCGCGACAACCCGCAAATACCAGCTTTGAGACGCCATGTAGCCTCATTGGAAGCCGACATTGCTACCGAGACTGCCAAAGTCGCAGGCGCGGGCAACTCCCTGTCCAACAAAGCTGCTGACTATGAGCGTCTCAAGTTGGAAAGCATGTTCGCAGATAAACAACTCGCTACTGCTTTTGCGTCGCTCGAACAGGCACGCAACGAGGCTCAGCGCAAACAGTTTTACCTGGAGCGTATTGTGCAACCAAGCAAACCAGATAAAGCAATGGAACCACGACGCATACGCAGCATCATCGCCACTTTCATACTTGGCATGATAGTCTGGGGTGTGCTGACCATGTTATTCGCAGGTATACGCGAACATCAGGATTAAAGAGATCCATCGATGAATACAACACCCAGCTTGCGCCGATCCTTACAAATACAATTCCGCGTCATTGGCGCGCTATTGATGCGCGAAGTCATCACCCGCTATGGTCGTCATAATATTGGTTTTTTATGGCTATTCGTTGAACCCATGCTCTTTACCTTGGGTGTCACCGTGCTGTGGACTATGGCTGGCGGACATCACTTTACCAACATCCCTATTGCCGCATTTGCGCTCACCGGTTACTCATCTGTTTTACTATGGCGCAACATGCCTAACCGCTGCAGCAAGGCCATTGAACCTAACCTGGCCTTGATGTATCACCGTCATGTCAAAGTGATCGACATTTTTGCTTCTCGACTAATCCTTGAAATTGCTGGCACTACCGCTTCATTTATTATGTTAGGGATAGTCTTCACCTCGATAGGCTGGATTAAACCACCCGAAGATATACTCAAAATCATGTTTGGCTGGTTCATGCTAGCCTGGTTTGGCTCGGCACTTGCATTGTGGATAGGCGCTTTAAGTGAGCGCAGCGAAATTATTGAGAAACTCTGGCACCCTGCCTCATATCTCTTATTTCCACTATCTGGTGCCGCATTCATGGTTGACTGGCTACCCACCACAGGGCAAAAATTCGTCCTATTGTTGCCTATGGTGCATGGTGTCGAGATACTGCGCGAAGGCTATTTCGGGTCTATGGTCCACGCGCATTACGACATGAGTTACATGGCGATTATCAATTTATGCCTTACCTTGCTGGGGCTTTCGCAAGTTCGTATCATATCCAGAACGGTCATACCCGAATGATACAAATTAGCAACCTCGTCAAACGCTACCATACTCGCAGCGGTGTCAGCACTGTACTGGATAATATCAACCTGCAAATAGCCCCAGGTGAGAAAGTTGGTATACTCGGGCGCAATGGCTCGGGCAAATCCACGCTCATCCGCCTCATCAGCGGGGCTGAGCGCCCAACTAGCGGCAGTATCACCCGAGGAATGAGTGTATCCTGGCCGTTGGCGTTTGGTGGTGCATTTCAAGGCAGCCTGACTGGTCTGGATAATTTACGCTTCATTTGCCGCATTTACGACACCTCGACCGAAGACAAGATCCCTTTCGTACAAGAGTTCTCTGAACTAGGAAAATATCTTAGAGAACCCGTTAAAACGTACTCATCAGGGATGCGAGCACGACTGGCGTTCGCTATCTCCATGGTGGTGGAATTTGATTGCTTTTTAATCGATGAAATCATTGCCGTGGGCGATCATCGTTTCCACGAAAAATGCCGTGTTGAGCTATTCGAAAAACGCAACGATCGTGCCATGATCATCGTATCCCACGACCCAAACTACATCCGCCAACACTGCCAGCGCGCAGCAGTCTTAGTTAAAGGAAAAATGACTGCGTTTGATGATCTTGATGAAGCATTCGTGTATTACAACGAGCACGCCGCTGAGATTGGATAATGCGCGCACTACGATTACTCCACCATATTGCACTCACGTATTTACCAGTGTCATTCTGGCGCAAAAGACTAACACACGTAACCCACGACACCTCGCATGACACTGCAGAAAAACAATTATTAATCGACGTTTCTGCCATTGCAAAAATCGACGCAAAAACCGGTATCCAACGTGTAGTACGCAACCTGTACAAGGCATTACTCGCAGCTCCGCCAGCGGGTTACCGCATCTGTCCTGTTGCGGCCTCGCGTACCCAGCCTTACCGCTATCTGCCCACTGATTTTTTACAACAACCAGCGACAGCCCCGACCTTACCGATTCAGGTTAATGCAGGTGATATTTTTTTAGGGCTGGATCTTTCTGCGCACCTGATTCCACATCACCTTGAACAGCTATGGAACTGGAAGCTGCAAGGTACACGTATCAGCATTGTGATCTATGACCTTTTGCCCGTATTGCATCCGGAATGGTTCACCCCCAGAGCCAGCCGGAATTTCCATCGCTGGTTGCGTGCCATTGCCCTACTCGCCGATAACACCATTGCGATCTCACGCACTGTACAGGCCGATTTTCACGACTGGATGCAAAAGCACTATCAGCTATCCACAACTGAAATACCCTGCGCCACAATTCCTTTAGGTGCAGAGCTGGATAACAACGCGTCCATTACACCATTACCGCGACACTTAGCAGAGCACGACTTTATTCTTATGGTCGGCACCATCGAGCCACGCAAAGGCTATGATGATGCACTTGATGCGTTCGAATCACTCTGGGCAACAGGCGATTCAACCCGCCTAATCATCGTTGGCAAGCAAGGATGGGACATAGAAGAACTCAGCCACCGCCTGCGAACCCATGCAGAAACAGGCAAACGGTTGATTTGGTTAAATGATGTGGAGGATAATCTGCTGAGCGCCCTCTACCGGCAATGCCTGGGCGTGCTCATCACCTCCAAAGGCGAAGGTTACGGCTTACCATTGATAGAAGCCGCTTATTTCCGCAAGCCTGTCCTGGCTCGTGACCTATCTGTGTTCCGTGAAATTGCCAGTAAAAACGTTAGTTTTTTCCACTCGGCATCCGATCATGACCTAACCACTCTCCTCCCTCAATGGCTAAAGCGATTCAAAAGCGAAAATAAATACATACAACAACCAACCGAGCTCACATGGCAAGTATCTTGCTTGGCATTAACACAAGCATTATGTTATCCATCCCCATCAGTGGGTGTAGCCCCCCAAAAAATTCCTAATTTATAGTGATAATCACCATGCCTTACATACAACATATCGCAGAACTTTTCATATACGACGAACGGGAATTCATCACCGCCGCATACCGCCTGCTACTGGAACGGGATCCCGACCCAGCTGGTATGAACTATTATTTGGGGAGACTCCACATGGGTCATGGCAAGGCCGCAATCATCGTGCAACTAGCGACCTCAGCCGAAGCCAACCCACGAAAAAAAATCAATGGTCTATCCAATTTAATCAAGGATGAAAAGCGAGCCAACCATTGGTTTTGGGGAATTTTTACACGCCAACAGCGTAGTGAACGGCTGATACATAAACATACTGCGGAACTCAGTCGCGTTATAGACGGCACAATAGAACTGAAAACAGCCATACAAGCACTGCCAACTGCGATTGATACACATGCTCAACATATACATGCCAGTTTGCTACAATTTATGCGACATGACAGAACCACGACAGCGTTTAGCCCAAGACATGCCGCATCTGAAGAACTCATTGCACCCCATGTAATTACAAAATCACAATCAATTTTGTCGCAAACTATCGACCTCAAAGAAGGGGCTGCAAATGAAGTGATTGATCAACTTGCTGAGCTGCTTACTAAGTCTCAAGAGGCTCAACAACTGCTACTCCACCTTAAACATAAAGAGCATGCCTAAATGTTACTCAATACTAATTTTACGGGACGTATCTTCCAAGTCATAGAAGCGCTAGATTATGGTGACGCAGTGTCAAATCAGGTCGTCTCTCTGGATACTTTGCTGAAAGATATGGGATTTACAACCTCTATACATTCTCAGTGGCGTCATGACGATGTAGCAAACCTGCGATTGGACCTGACTGAGCTCAAACCGACTGATGAAGACATAGTTATATTGCACTATGCAGGTTACTCAGAATACGCACTTCCTTTAATACAGAAATTACGTTGTACTAAAGTATGCATTTATCACAATATCACGCCACATACTTTCTTTCGGTCGGATACTGATCTCTATAGTTTTTGTCTAAAAGGGCGGCAGCAACTGGCCGAAATCATCCGAGATTTTCATTATTTTTGGGGTGATAGCAATTACAACCTACAAGAACTCGTTGAGCTTGGTGCAGATCCACAGAACTGCTCTCTTGTACCTATCATCGTTGGCAAGCAAACAACGAATACCACGACTGAAAATGAAATACCTCGGGAATTAGGATCATGGTTATTTTTAGGGCGGGTCGCCCCGAATAAGGGACAGGTCAATCTTATAAAACTATTCATCAAAGTACATGCTGATGCACCCAGTTGCGCGAGCAAACTGTACATCGTTGGAAACCACAACCAAGCTGATCCCTATTATCAAGAGGTATGTCAGCAGATTGAAAAGTCTGGTCTCGCTGAGCATATCATTCTAACGGGCAAAGTTTCAGACGCTGAAGTGGAGCGCTACTTGGCGCGTGCTTCTGTATACATATCCTTGAGTGAACATGAAGGATTCGGGGTGCCACTAATAGAAGCTGCGCATCATTCTCTTCCAGTAGTAGCATTGCGTAATAGTGCAATTGGGGAAACTATGGGTGAGGGAAATTTCCTTGCCCACTTCATAGATGAGATGCCACCCCTCATCAGAGAGTTGTTGACAAATCCAATACGTTATAAACAAACAATTCAAGCACAAAAACGTAATGCAATGCGTTTTTCTCGTGAGTCGGTAAATAAACTCCTTATCGACGCACTGCAAAAAATCCTACCAAATCCTTATCACTTCACAACAGTTTCAATTGTAATTTGCACATATAACAGAAGCGATTTACTTGAACGTTGCTTAGACTATTTGCAGTATCAAACTAATCAAAACTTCGAAATAGTTGTTATTAATGGCCCTTCAACGGACAACACTGATGAAGTCCTGAAAAAATATAAGCACAGAATAAAAACTGCTGACAATCAAGAACGTAATTTGTCAATCTCACGGAATATGGGAATTGAGTTATCTGATGGTGACATTATTGCTTTCATTGATGATGATGCTTTACCTTTCGACGACTGGGTTGACACGCTCATTCGAGAGTTTAGCCGTAGACCATTAACCTTAGCAGCGCTTGGGGGGCCAGCATACCTTGCCGGATCATTAGAATTTCAATGTCAGGATATCGGCATCAACAAATTCGCTGAAGCAAAAGTAAATATCGACTCTTCAGAGATTGGAACAAACGGCTGGGAACGTTCGTTGATAGGTACAAATACTTGCTTCCGTGCCGACATTATTCGAAAAGTTTGTGGATTTGACGAGCAATTCGACTATTTTTTAGACGAATCTGAACTATGTTTCAGATTGCAGTCTAAAAAACACCTTGTCGGATACTGTCCTGACCTTTTTTTACGACATGAATTCGCACAAAGTCATAATCGCACAGGGAAATACAAATTTAATTGGTTTACGATCTGTAAAAACACGGCTTATTATATAGCGGCATACTCAGGCTTAAAAGGTGAAGAGCTTTCCAATTACATTGAACAGCGGATGTATGACGAACGAATCCGACCATTAAAAGCTGGACTTAACGCAAGCGAGATTTCCAAGGCAGAATACAAATCGTATGTTAATGCCATACATTCAGGGACGAAACAGGGGCTGATTGATTCATCTGCATTCCCCCGAACACGCAGATTAAATCCATCTCCAAATACATTTCAAGTATTCACAACAGCAGCCCCCTATCCACTTGTTGAGCGTGATATCAAACGGTTACACATCTGTATTATTACCAAGGAGTTCCCCCCATTTGTGCCAAGTGGCGGCATCGGCACTCTCTACTATCACTTGGCGAGTGAGTTACTATTGATGGGACACTTCGTCACGGTTGTCGCGCCAGGTGATCTTGAACCGATTCATCGACGTGGGCGGTTTGCCATCAAATATACCAAGCTCAAAATGGTCTGCTCAGACACCATGAACACGCCTGGCTTTATTAACAACATAAACTGGTCAATTAGCGCGTTCCAAGCAATCGCAACTATTCACACCAATCATCCGATAGACATAGTTGAATCAGCTCTTTGGGACAGTGAGGCACTCGCGCTATCGTTAATACCCACCAATGATCGACCACCACTGGTAGTCCGACTCGTAACACCATTTCCAGTAGCAGCCCGTCTTAATGGTTGGTCTGTTCCCGATTATGAAGGTGAACTGTTCAAAACTTCTGAACAAACGCTAATTGCGAATGCAAATGCTGTAGTACCAATCAGTGAATCAATAGCAAACACACTAGAAGTCGAATATGGCATCTGTCGCGATGCTAGATGGTCAAAATCCTTCTGCGGTATCGCATACTGGCCATTTTTTGACTTCCGTCTTGGATATGCAGATTTGGGGGAGATTAACGGGAAGCCCCTTACTTTCCCAAACAATGCGAAACTCATTCTTTTTGTAGGGCGACTCGAAAGTCGTAAGGGTGTAGACATACTTATAGCTGCAGCGAATGAGTTTCTTAAGAGTGATTCACGAGCGCATTTATTACTTGCTGGACGTGATATTGAAGATTGGATATCAAAAGCGAAAACTATTATCTCAACTGAACTAGCAAACCGCGTGCATTTTCTTGGTGAAGTAGATGATGCTACACGCGATAAGTTATTTAATATTGCCTATTGTGTTGTATTTCCTTCGCGATATGAATCTTTTGGCCTGGTTCCACTGGAAGCTTTTGTGCATGGCGTCCCAGTCATTGCATCACGTGCAGGCGCCATACCCGAAGTTGTCTATGATGAAAAATGTGGATTACTCTTTGAACCTGAAAATGCAAAATCGCTCGCAGACTGTGTTACGCGTTTGTTAGAGGAACCAGAGCTTCGCAAGCAGTTATCCGATGGAGCAAAAACACAAATCCAATACTTTAGCTCCCGAAATTCAGCAATACGAGCTGTCAAGCTTTACTCTGAGTTGCTAAACAACAATAAACATTTATTATCTAGAGAGCCATTTAATGTTAAATAAAAGCCAAGTTTTATTCGCAAGCCACCCCACTCTTGACCAGATTTCATCACAAACATGTACAGCATCACAGTTCCAAGAAGATCATTATGTCCGTCTTGCTCAATTAATCCAACAGAAACCTCGGTTTCATAGAAAGCAGTGGGAATATATTTATATCCTGCGTGCGCTTGAGCAATTCAATTTGCTGCACCCAAATATTACGGGTTTGGGGTTCGGTTGTGGCAAGGAACCATTAGCTGTTGTGATGGCAAAATTCGGACTAAATGTCACAGTTACTGATATCCCACCATTCGACACTTCAGACTCCCATTGGGGGAGTAGAGCCGCGATGGACCTTTATTATGGTGGTATATGTTCGGAAGAACAATACATGAAACATGTATCATTCCGCGCTGTGAATATGAACGAAATCCCAAATGATTTAAACTTACATGATTTTGTTTGGTCTTGCTGCGCTCTTGAACACCTGGGATCACTTAAAGCAGGGATGGACTTCATAGTAAATTCAACAAAATGTCTGAAACCAGGGGGAATAGCCATTCACACCACCGAATTAAATATGTCTAGTGATGACGAAACTCTTGAATCACCAGGCCTATCTCTTTATCGGCGACGGGACTTATTAGATTTACAGAATCGCCTCATTGATCTTGACTGCTCGATCCTCCCAATGAATTTCTACAGTGGCGATCTGCCAGAAGATAAATACATTGATCTACCGCCATATAAACAAGAAATTCATCTCAAGCTGATGATTGAGAAATATGCAATTACCTCTTTTGGACTTGTGTTACGAAAGAACTAAATGAAGACCAATACATATTTACTTGTTATTGAAGGCTAGAGTTGTGCCAGTTTACACATGCTGATAATTTTTTGTTTAATATGATTCGAAGTATCACGGCGCGAGTTGATCTTTTATTTAACCTTCACAGTACCCAGCAAATTATAGGTTAGTTGTAGGGGATTAAGTTAGTCGAATAATATAATTTACTTGCCAACATCAAAATTGGCAATACGAACACCGCAATCAATCCCACAAAGATATTAAGATAAGCTTACATATGGAAAAAGTCAAAATACAGCAACTTATGGACACAAGCGGCGTTGCCTTTGGTACCAGCGGCACACGCGGCCTGGTGGCAGACATGACGGATGATGTATGCGCAGCTTATGTGACTGCTTTCCTGGCGGTCATGTTACGTTCATTTCAGTTCAAACGGATAGCGCTGGGGATGGACTTGCGTCCAAGCAGTCCGGCCATTGCCGCTGCTTGTGCTCAAGCTATCCATGACGCCGGGTTGCAAGTCGACTTTTGTGGCGCATTACCTACTCCGGCTTTAGCCTTACATGCTTTGCAACAGGGCATCCCTGCAGTCATGGTCACCGGTAGCCATATTCCGTTTGATCGCAATGGCATCAAGTTTTACCGCCCTGATGGTGAAATCAGCAAGACGGATGAATTAGCGATTGCAGCATCAGATGTTCAACTGGCTAGCCAGGTTACCCCAGATGCATTGCCCGCTATTGACACTCGGGCTATGACTGCTTATGAACAACGCTATGTTGATTTTTTCCCTGCTGGCATCCTGACTGGCTTACGACTAGGTGTATATGAACATTCCAGCGTTGCACGCGACCCGCTGCGACGGATACTTGAAAAACTCGGTGCGGAGGTGGTAAGTTTAGGGCGTACCGATGTGTTTGTGCCGATCGACACTGAAGCAGTTTCCGCTGAAGATGCCGCTCGTGGTCGTGCCTGGTCAGCTGAATACGGCTTTGATGCCCTCATTTCCACCGACGGCGATGGCGATCGCCCATTGATGAGTGATGAGCATGGCAACTGGTTACGCGGTGATATTGTGGGTCTTTTGTGCGCGCGTTACCTTGAGGTGAAACATCTAGCCGTACCTGTAAGTTGCAATACAGCGATTGAGCAATGCGGATTTTTTGAGTCAGTGATACGTACTAGAATCGGTTCGCCTTACGTGATTGCTGCCATGCAAAATTTTGAAGACAATAGCTCTGCAATTGCAGGCTTTGAGGCTAATGGGGGCTTTTTGCTTGGCTCACCCATTATGCATGAGGGCAAAGCACTACTTCCATTGCCCACACGGGATGCAATATTACCTGCGCTAGCCGTGCTGGCAGCAGCGCGCGAAGCTGGCATTGCCGTTTCAACTTTAGTTAAGGCCTTACCTGCCCGTTATACCGCAAGCGACCGTTTGCAGAATATTCCCACTAGCACCAGCAAGCATTTGCTGGATACATGGGCAGCGCAGCCTGCGCTATTTTGTGAGATGATGAACCAGGGATATAAAATTAGCCAAGTGGATTTAACCGATGGCTTACGTATGACATTAGACAGTCAGGATATTATTCACCTGCGTCCATCAGGCAATGCGCCCGAGTTACGCTGTTATTGTGAAGCAGCGACGCCCGAATCAGCAGAACTCATGACCCAAATGGTACTGGCAAGAATAGCTCAGGAAGTGAGTCTTATCAAAGATTAACCACATGATTTTTAGATTAAAATTCTCGCCACACCTCCATTTACAAGAACAAAAATTGGCATTTTTAAAAATACATTTATAATTTTAAATATTTACGCTTTACACCATTAATCACGAGGAATTTTACAACATGACTAAAACAGCAGTAATCACTGGTATCACGGGTCAAGATGGCGCTTATCTAGCCGAATTGCTTTTGGAAAAAGGTTACACAGTTTATGGCACATATCGTCGCACCAGCTCGGTTAATTTCTGGCGCATGGAAGAGTTGGGCGTTAATAATCACCCGAACATGCACTTAGTGGAATACGACTTAACTGATTTAGGTTCCAGCATCCGTTTATTACAGACCACTGGTGCAACTGAAGTCTACAACCTTGCGGCACAAAGCTTTGTCGCGGTGTCGTTTGACCAACCTCGCACTACTGCTGAAATCACGGGCTTGGGTCCATTGAATTTACTGGAAGCGATTCGGATTGTGAATCCTGCGATTCGTTATTACCAGGCAAGCACGTCAGAAATGTTCGGCAAAGTACAGGCTATACCCCAAATAGAAACTACCCCTTTCCATCCACGCAGCCCTTATGGTGTAGCTAAGCTCTACGCCCACTGGATGACGATCAATTACCGCGAAAGTTACAATATTTTCGCAACCAGCGGCATTCTGTTTAACCATGAATCACCATTACGTGGACTGGAATTTGTGACCCGTAAAATCACCGACAGTATGGCAAAAATCAAGATGGGCAAGCAGGATGTACTTGAGCTTGGCAACATGGATGCTAAACGTGACTGGGGCTTTGCGAAAGAATACGTGGAAGGCATGTGGCTAATGCTGCAAGTCGAGAAACCTGAAACTTATATATTAGCTACCAATCGTACTGAAACGGTGCGTGATTTTGTGACCATGGCAGGTAAGGCAGTTGGATTTGATTTAGTATGGCAAGGCACCGCTGAAAATGAAATTGGCATAGACCGAAATACAGGCAAAACACTGGTACGCGTCAATCCAAAATTTTACCGCCCTGCTGAGGTTGAGTTACTCATCGGTAATCCAGAAAAAGCCAAGCTCGAACTAGGCTGGGAGCCTAAAACCACGCTGGAACAACTTTGTCAGATGATGGTAGAAGCAGACATACGTCGTAACGAAACGGGACTGTCGTTTTAATGCCTAAGAGACACGCCTTTAACGGGCGCATCATCTTCGACCATTTAGCGAAAACTGCTGGCCAGGCAGTTAATGCCTGGCTGACCAATGCCTTGGGCGGCAGTTGTGTCACTGAAAATTTGATTGGAAATCATCAGGATCTGATCAGTCGTTATGGTGGTGAGTATTCGGTAATTTCTGCACATATCGGTTTTAATGGCAAAGGACTAGATCCTCGCTACCAATACATAACCTGTTTGCGTGAACCAATAGACCGAGCGGTATCATGGCTTTATTTTGTACTAAACAATCACACAGCACAAGAGCTCCAAGATTTATGGGTGCAAACAGAACAGTTCATCATTACCAATGGAGAGACGTCAGTCCCGAATTTAATTGGACACATTAACAATCCGTATGTAGAACACTTTTCCAGTATATTCAGCTCTAAACCGCGTGACAATGCAGAAAAGCTAAACGATGCATTACGCGCTATTGAAGCATATGACGTCTGGGGCCTGTTTGAAGAAATGCCGGTCTTTCTGGCAGACATTGCTAAGTTAATTGGGCTGGCCCCTCCAAAACGGCTTCAACCCGTCAACGTCACTCACGCTCGGCAAGCCGTGGACGAACTATCACCATTGTTACGTCAGCGTCTGGAAGAACTGAACGCACTGGATATTGAGTTTTACCGCATCCTGCGCGAACGCTGGCAACAACAGCAGATTCAGAAACCGACCGTAGCCACTCCGGAGGTAGCCGTATGGGTACCTTATGACCGAGATGCCGTTGTAGTCGCAGCGGGTACGCTGTGGACAGATGCAATACTGAATACTATGGGTTTAAATGTTGAATTCATGCTGCCAATACAACTTCACAACTCTTCTCCAGAACCTTGGATAAGTCATGCTCATCTTCCAATCGAACTTTCCTATCACTGGTTAGATCAAGCAGGTGAACCAGTAGTCTTTGATGGTGAGCGCACCCCGCTGCCAATTGGTACAATTCCACATTTACACACACTTCACTTACAAATGCGTATTGTGACGCCGGATACGCCGGGGCAGTACCAGTTAATGTTACTTCCTGTGCAGGGAAATAGCATTTGGTTTGATAAAATTGGTTTCACACCTTATATAATAGAATTGGACATAACAGATCAATCAGCTGCGCAATGTTATACAGGGGCTGATGTACGCTTTAGAACAGGAGTAGGATGCTGGCGAGATGGCGAAATAGTGAGTACAGGGCGAGAAGGTTTTTTGCTGCTCGGCCCTTATTCCCCATTAACGGCTGGACAGTATGAGGTCAAGGTTAATGGTTTCCAAGAAATAGGTTGTGATGGTGGTGTAACAATGGATGTTGCTTGGGCTAATGATAGTCAATTTATTCCTTGGCGCGAAATTAAAACTGATGACACCAATACTGTGTTATCAATAACGCTACCTTTTGATCTTACTGAAGACGTCAATGATTTAGCTGTGCGAATATGGGTGACTGCCGAAGTCGATGTGAGCGTACATTCTGTCTGCATTCGACCTCGCATCTCATGACCCGTTTAATATAATGACAATATCCCAATGAAAAAACGCGTTTTGATTACAGGTTCCAATGGCTTCACTGGTCACTATATGGCAGCAGAAATGCATGATGCGGGTTATGAAGTATTCGGACTAACGCATCGCGCACCGGCCAAACCATCCCCTTATATAACAGCCACATTAGTTTGTAACCTAAGCGATCAAACAGGTTTAACACGTATAGTGGAGGAATCTCAGGCAAATTACGTCATACACCTCGCTGGCATTGCCTTTGTCGCGCACGGGGATGTAGATACCATATATCGCACCAATCTGGTCGGCACGCGCAATTTACTTGAGGCGCTAAGCAAGAGCACACACAAGCCGAGTTCAATACTATTAGCCAGTAGCGCCAATATCTATGGCAATGCAACTGTGGAACCTATCACGGAAGACACTCCCGCCGCACCCGCCAATGACTATGCCGTAAGTAAGCTGGCGATGGAGTATATGGCGCGCTTGTGGCTGGATCGTTTACCTATTACGCTGACACGCCCATTCAATTACACGGGTGCCGGACAGTCGTTAGACTTTTTACTTCCTAAAATTGTTGATCACTTTAACCGCCGACTGCCCGTACTGGAACTGGGTAATCTCAATGTGGTGAGGGATTTTTCCGATGTGCGTTCAGTCGCCAGAAGTTACCGTTTGTTACTGGAGGCTACGCCTTCGGGTGAAGCTTACAATGTGTGCTCAGGTCATGGGTATTCATTGCTTGAGGTATTGGCAATAATGCGTGAACTCACTAACCACGATCCAGAAATCCGGGTGAATCCTGCTTTTGTCCGATCCAATGAAGTACACCGGCTCATTGGTTCTCGTGGAAAACTGGATGGAGCTATTGGTAATGTGCCGAACATCCCATTAAGAGATACGTTGCAATGGATGCTGGAGAGCACGACTTGAAGTTGATTTTGTTAGTTGGTGCGCACAAATGCTGTTAAGTTGCACAACTCGGATGACAACTATCTTGATTTGCACCTATGCTAATCCATGCGCATAGTAATCGACCTTCAAGGTGCGCAGAATAGCAGCCGGTTCAGAGGGATAGGCCGCTACACAGCCGCGTTAACCAAAAGCATCCTCCAAAACAACGCTAATCACGAAATAATTATTGCCCTTAACGGCGCGTTTCCTGACAGCATCGCCCCGATATATTCGATGTTTGAAGGTTTATTGCCAAAAGAAAATATTCGCATTTGGGCATCTCCGAAATCAGTCAGCCATTGCAATAAGAAAAACGACTGGCGCAGACAGGCTGCCGAAATATTAAGAGAGGCATTTCTACTCAACTTAAATCCTGATGTCGTGTTAATCAGCAGCCTGTTTGAGGGCGCTGGTGATGATGTTGTTACCAGCATTGACAAATTCACTGACACCCCCCCCACTGCAGTCATACTCTACGACTTAATTCCTTTTTTAAATCAGGCAGACTACCTGGCAAATACCGTGCTTCAACAATGGTACGACGAGAAGCTAACCTACCTGTCTAAAACAGATATGTGCCTTGCCATTTCAGAGTCTTCCAGACAAGAAGCGATCAACCACCTGCAATTTCCAGCAGAGCGGATTGTCAATATATCGGCAGCTTGTGATGAGGTATTTTATAAGAGAACTATTCCAGTAGATGTAAGAAATACACTCCATGAGCGCTGGCATATCACTCGACCATTTGTATTTTATAGCGGCGCATCTGATCCACGAAAAAACCACATTCGCCTAATTGATGCATATGCGAATCTCCCTATCAATATTCGAAATACCCATCAACTCATCATTGCTGGCATGATGCCGCCAGATCATATTGAGACCTTTAAAAAGCATGCTCAAGCCGTGGGCCTGGCGGCCAACGAAATGCTTATTATTGGGCACATCGATGATGAAACCATGGTAAATCTTTACAACCTGTGTCAATGTTTTATTTTCCCCAGCTGGCATGAAGGTTTTGGCCTGCCTGCATTAGAGGCCATGGCGTGTGGCGCAGTTGTAATTGGATCGAATGCATCCAGCGTCCCTGAGGTCATTGGCAATCCCGAAGCACTGTTTGATCCATTAGATACGACAGCCATCACTGCGAAACTAGAGCAGGCATTAACAGACCAGGCGTACAGACAACGCCTGATTGTGCACGGGGAAACGCACTGCAAAACATTTTCCTGGCATGCTACGGCCAATAAAGCCATCGCGGCGCTAGAACAGTTACACGAAGAACACAAAGGCTCAGTCACACAGTCAGAAACAACACAATCAGCACTCATCAAATCAATTATTGCCGCCATAGCTGCACTGCCAATCAAACCACTCAACAGCAAAGCACTAAGCGATTTGGCTCTCGCCATTCACAACAACTTCCCCGATGCAGACTCACAACAAGACATTTTGAATAAGTTAAGAAAATCAGTGAAATTCAGTATGTTATCAAATGCGTTTGATAGCATTTCTGGTTACATCAAGCGCTGGTAATTTATGTAACAGATTCAGCTACATTGCAGTAAAATCATATAATTCTATAACGGGTTCGTTCTGGAGCATCTCGCATGCATTTACTTACTGACATCACCTACTCTGTCAGCATCAATCCTTGCTATATTAAATTCGTTTTATGCGTTTAAGCCTAAAACAACAAATTTTGATACGCGAAACGGTCGCAGCAGAGACTGATGGAACCGTGCGTGTTTATGTCTATGGGTCACGTCTTCAAGATGCAGCTCGAGGAGGCGATCTAGATTTACTCATTGAAAGCAAAACGAAACTTTCATTATTGCAGCGAGCTCGTATCAAACTGTCGCTGGAGAAGCATCTCGGGATACCTGTAGACATTATCTCGACCGCGCTAACCTCACCCCGCACCCCATTCCAGGAAATTGCATATATGCGAGGCGTCTTGCTATGAAAACAGATTTACTACTGGCTGAAAAAACACATTTAGCTAATTTACTTGAAGCAGTACAGCGTTGTGTATATTTTCTGGATGCTGCTTCACGTAAATTACCATGGCCATTGGATGGGGATGTCTTGCAGCAACGCAAAAAAGACGAAACTTTATTTGAAGCTTTATCTGCTTTCAATGAACGTTTCTCCAAGCTGCAGGATACGCTAGCTTCCGCTATGCGGCACGCACTACTTTTATTAGGAGAACCAGCAGACTCTTTCTTGAAAGTACTTGCTTACTATGAGAAGCATGCGGTAGTCGATTCGATAGATTCTTGGCAATTGCTTAGAACAGCCAGTAATTTAGCAGCGCATGATTATGAAATTGATTATATGGAAATAGCAGACCACTTCAATAGTTTGCATGAGCTAATCGGCGTACTGTATGGCGTTGCACATGCTTTTAATTTACATTGTGATGAACAACTCCATATAAAACCAATCAGTGATGATTTTTCATCTGAATTTTCTGATATTACAAAGTAAGGCTATCAGGTAAGTCTTCGTGCTTGTTAATATTTCGTTGAAAATCAACTCAAAATGCTCATGTACTATTTGTACATTCCGCTTTTTCACTGTTTTTCGCCTCACTTGAACAGCGCTCGCCACATCGTGTAAAGGCCTCATATAAATATTGCTATCACACCGGGAATCCAACATTGGCCGCTTATCTTTTTATTAGCTAACAATGTTGCTGCACTGGGATTACCGCCCAATTGCAGATTTTTATATTCAACTTCACATTCAACTTAAAATGCAGTAATCAGGCCACGGGGATAATAGTGTAATGCGTATTGTGATTGATTTACCAAGAGTACAGGGTACGAATAGCACGCACGGGATAGAGCCAGCCAGCCTTGCATTCGCACAGGCCATGCTACGCAATTGCGGCAAGCATGAGGTGATTATTGCCGTTAATAACATACTCTCTGACACTGTCGAGCCGGTTCGTGCTGCTCTGAAGCGATTATTACCCCAAGAAAATATCCGCGTCTGGAACACCAGCGATTTGGTTACTCCATTCAACACTGATAATGTCTGGCTCAGCCGTGCAGCCAAACTGATACGCGAAAATTTTTTAGCAAGCTTGCGCCCAGATATCGTACTTATGACAAGTTTTCCAGATGATTTTAGGGATACTCCAATTCATCACCAGGGCTTAAATAATAACTCGTTACAGCAATCTGATTTATTTTTTGCCGTTACAGAACCAGGACGACAAGCAGTCATTAATCAGCTCAATGTGCCTGCCGAGCGGGTAGTGTGTATATCGAAGACTGGTGCTAACAAAGATCAATTACACAGCAATCCAGATTTGGCGCAAGCCAGTACACTGCTATGGGATGTCCGGGCAACGATTGCAATCACCACCTTTGAACAACACTATACCCTGCATGATCACCCTATTACGGCATGGTTGGTTGATAATATTACTTCCATTACGCTGCCATCAGCATATAAAGTTAACGATGCAACGACACACACAAAACAGCTGCTAGTAGACATTTCTAAGCTTGTTCAACACGATTCAAAAAGTGGTATTCAACGTGTAGTACGTAGCATTTTACAAGAACTTTTAACTAACCCACCCGATGGATTTCATGTTGAGCCAGTATATGCCTTACCAGATAGGCCAGGATATCGCTATGCGCGGCAATTCACTTTACGATTTTTAGGATGTCCAGATAACTCACTTAGCGATGACCTTATAGCAGTATCTCCTGGAGACATATTTTTTGGACTCGATTTACAACCACAAGTAGTCTTAAGCCAGGTTGCTTTTTATAATCACCTTAAGCAGGTTGGTGCACATGTGTACTTTGCAATCTATGACTTATTGCCTGTTTTACGTCCGCAGGCATTTGAAGATGAAATAACAGATTTACATGCTAAATGGTTAGAAGTTCTCGTGCAAACAGATGGCGCTATATGTATTTCGCGAGCAGTGGCTGAGGAAATGGAGAATTGGCTAAAAGCATATACTCCAAAAAGTCTGGAGCAATTCAAACTTGGTTGGTTCCATTTAGGTGCTGATATTACATCTTCTAAACCAACAAAGGGTCTACCCGCCGATGCAGAACAAGTGATGAACTCACTTGCTGCGCGACCTACATTCTTGTCAGTGGGTACGGTTGAGCCACGCAAAGGACAGATGCAAACTCTCAATGCTTTTGAGCATCTGTGGAGCAAAGGGATTGATATTAATCTAGTGATTGTGGGTAATCATGGTTGGGATGTTGATTTGTTGGTAAAACGGCTACGCAACCATGCAGAACGTAATCATCGATTATTCTGGCTGGAAGGTATAAGTGACGAATACCTTGAAAAAATTTATGCAGCTTCCACTTGCCTGATCGCCGCTTCAGAAGGTGAGGGATTTGGCTTGCCGCTGATCGAAGCAGCACAACATAAACTGCCTATTATTGCCCGTGACATTCCCGTGTTCCGTGAAGTTGCAGGTACGCATGGATACTACTTTTCGGGTCTGGAGGCTACCGAGTTGGCCGACGCCATCCAGAACTGGCTTGCACTTGATAAAGCTGGTAAAGCACCTCAATCAAATGCCATGCCTTGGCTCACATGGAAACAAAGCACGCAAAATCTACTAGATGTAATACTGGACGACCATTGGTATCGACAATGGAACCATGATGATGCGCACTGTTTGGAGATTAAATAAGGCTATAATTAGCAAATAGGACTGTGCACTTTTGAAACATTACGCAACTATACTTTTATCATTACTTAGCGACCCCTGACTTGGACTGACGCCATTGAAACCGACTCCCGCATTTAGCTTCCCCTACGCTCGAACATTATTCACCTCACTGCTCATCAGCTCTGCCCTAAGCGGCTGTGCTACTTATCCTGACTGGTTGGCTTCGTCAGGCCCTAGCCGCCAACAAGTTTTAGAAAGCGGCGACAGTCAGCGCATTGAGGGTATACAAGTCGTTGATATAGATGACACAGTTGCCCGAAAATTGCTCACTGATCAAAAAAAGGCGCTATTTTCAGAAGCATTTTCTAGTTCAGCAAAACAAGGTTATGTGATTGGTGCAGGCGATGTGATCGAGGTGTCTATTTGGGAGGCGCCACCTGCATTACTCTTCGGTGGCACAACCATAGACCCGCGCATGGGACCTGCAACGACGCGAGTAACAACTTTCCCTGAGCAAATGGTGAGCAGCCAGGGCACAATTAACATCCCCTTTGCGGGACAGATTGCATCTGCAAATAAAACCCCACAACAAATTGAAGCTGAAATTGCGCAACGACTAAAAAGCAAGGCAAATCAACCACAAGTTCTGGTACGCATAATCCGCAATAACACAGCCAATGTCACCGTGGTAGGTGAAGTAGGTTCGAGCACACGCATGCCGCTCACTGCCCGTGGTGAGCGTTTGCTCGATGCGCTGGCTGCTGCTGGTGGGGTGCGCCAATCAGTAAATAAAATGACGTTACAAGTCACACGCGGTTATAAAGTCCAAGCCTTACCTCTGGATACCATTATTCGCGACCCAAAACAAAATATTGTTTTACAACCTGGTGATGTAGTGACGGCACTGTTCCAACCATTAAGTTTTACGGTGTTAGGCGCGACGGGTAAAAACGAAGAAATCAATTTTGAAGCACAAGGTATCTCGCTGGCTCAGGCATTGGCGCGAGCCGGGGGGTTACAAGATACTCGCTCAGATGCACGCGCAGTGTTTATTTTCCGTTTGGAAGATAGCAACGCGCTAAACTGGAAAACCACACCTAAAACCACACCTGATGGCAAAGTCCCTGTGGTTTATCAGCTAAATCTCAAAGACCCTGCCAGCTTCTTTATTGCGCAAAGTTTCCCGATTGATAATAAAGATGTGCTGTATGTATCCAACGCACCAAGTGCTGACTTGCAGAAATTCCTGAATATTGTGGTTTCAGTGGTTTATCCGATTGTGAATGTGGGTACGATTAAATTCTGATATTTGTGTATGACTGATAACCTGCCATTCTCGCGCACACGAGGAAGGCAGATTATTAGTAATATCCCTATAACTTTGCCGAGTAATTCAACATTAACTCTATTCATAGCACAACTTCCAATTTAAATTTAACGAATACTGAAAATGCCAGACTTATCTCTTTTTCCCAGCCGCAAAATTATCTACGAAGCAAATTCTGAATTTGGTCTAGTGAAGGTAAGCGAGCAAAATGATATCGGGCATATACGCTGTTTACATTTAGATAATGACTATGTGCAATCAGCGATGAATATGGCTGCGCCCAATGAATTAGCACTGCCCTATTCCCAAGCCATGTTCGCTTTTCTACTATTCCATGACGCCCCCAAACATTGCTTAGTGGCAGGGCTAGGGGGTGGTTCTCTGGTTAAATTTTTATACCAGCACTTCCCAGCCACAGTCACTACCGTGATTGAAATCAATCCTGTGATTATTGATGTCGCACAACATTATTTTTTCTTGCCAGAAAACATCCAGCGCTTGAACATAGTGCAAGCAGATGCTGCCGAGTATATTCCGCAACAAACAAATGTAGACTGCATTATATTGGACGCTTTCGATACTACTTTTCAGATTGAAATATTAGCGAGCCTGGCGTTTTATCAACAATGCGCCGATGCATTAGCACCATCAGGTGTCTTGTGCGTCAATTTATGGAGTGAACATCCAGACTTCGAAATCTATTTAAGTCGCCTGTCATCTATCTTTAATCAACGCATACTTTGCCTACCCGTCAGAAAGCCAGGCAATTACCTCGTATTTGCCTTTAGAGAACAACCTGAACACCGAAATTTTGCCGAACGTGCGCAAGAATTAGAAACTAATTTAGGATTACCATTTGTGGATTTTTTAGCGAGAATAAAAAATCTGCCTATAAATTCATGGGCTTTCACATCCGCTTGAACCAATGTCAATGCGTTTGGGATCTGCCATCAGATTAGGTTAACAACACAACATGATTAATGTAACCAAAACCTATCTCCCTCCCCTGGAAGAATATACTGACCAACTCCAAAAAATATGGGACAGCGGTTTAATTACTAATAATGGCGCAACCGAACAGGCACTGGAAACAGCGTTGCTAACTTATCTACAGATTCAACATTTGCAACTCGTATCAAATGGAACACTGGCACTACAATTAGCTATCAAAGCGCTTGATTTACACGGTGAGATTATCACCACGCCTTACAGCTATGTCGCCACAACCAATGCGATTTTGTGGGAGGGTTGCGAACCGGTGTTTGTGGATATTGAGGCGAAGACATTTTGTATCAATCCAGACTTGATTGAAGCCGCAATTACGAATAAAACTACTGCCATTATCGCCACACATGTATATGGTTACCCGTGCGACACAGCCAAGATTCAGGAAATTGCGGACAAATACAATTTAAAAGTGATTTATGATGCTGCCCATGCTTTTGCAGTTGATCTGAATGAGCAGTCTCTGTTATCCCATGGTGATGCGACCATATTGAGTTTTCATGCGACCAAACTATTTCACACCGCAGAAGGTGGGGCTGTGGTCTGCAAGGATCCTCGCATTGCCGAGCGCATTTACCAGCTCAAGATGTTTGGGCATCTTGGTGAAGATAAATATTTCGATATTGGCATCAACGCAAAAATGTCTGAGTTGCACGCGGCAATGGGGCTTTGTGTTTTGCCTAAGGTCGCAGAGCAAATAAAGTTACGTAAAGCGTGCGTTAATCATTATGATGAAATGTTAAGTCAGTGTGGCTTGCAACGTCCTGCTCCCCAAGCTGATTTTACTTATAACTATGCTTACTATCCTGTGGTTTTTGAAACACATCAGGCTATGATGTCAGCCAGACAAGCGCTCATGAGCCAAGACATCAACCCTAGACGATATTTTTACCCATCATTAAATACGCTGCCTTTTTTAAAACCAGAACTTAAACGAGCCTGCCCAGTGTCTGAGGATATCGCAACACGCGTGCTCTGCCTGCCATTACATGCTGCGTTATCAGTTGAGGAAATCAGCATGATTAGCGACATCATTGTACGTACGCTTCATCACTAACTCAGTCCTCACACGACTCTCACAGCCCAGCTTTCAGCAAACACTCAAATAATTTCAGTAACCGTACATGCCTCCAATAAAGCTTGTGTGCCACTTCGTCCGTTATACATCAATACATCCACTATCGACAGAGAAGGCTCAAAACCATCACGTTGAGCATAAATTATCTCATGACTTTGTAATGCTTTTAATTTAAGGCCACTTGACCTAAATGTAGCTGGGTCATATAAATGCACCCCAGCAATTGGATTGGTATATTCCGTACCATGAAAAAAACTACATAATTCCCGGGTTCGATCATCGGGTGATTGCTCTTCTCGAAATTTCAAACCAGACTCTGACATGACTTTGATTTCAGTATTGATCTCAAGATATGTACAAATTGCTCTGATAAGGACCTCATTAATACGACTGATTTGCTTGGTTTCAATCTGCTTTACAGTATCTAGCAGCAACGCATAAATCTCATCAAAATAAGGGGCACGTCCGCGACAACGATATTGTATTAATGCGTTATTAAGCAATTTATACAAACTAACCTGAGGAGGTAGCTGAATATTCCTTATTTGCTCACGCATACTATGCTTCTGCACCGGTAGCGTTAAATAGAACCAACCCCCATCCTGCTTCAAAAAACGGTTACGATTAATCCATCCGTCATTCATATACTGAAAATCATCCCCCAGAATAAACAAGTCAACTGAATGGATTAATTGCCAATAGCCAAGATAAGGCAAAAAATAAGGTTGCATACCCGCTATTCGCATAGCGCCACCCCATTAACGATATGCGTAGTTTCTTCAACACTACTTATATAACTGAACAAGGCAAGCCTCTGACTTGCCATAATTACAGCGTGCAAATAGCGCCAATGCAAATCGGCACGCAGTTTAAGCAAGAGATTGTACAAAAGATAAGAATACCGATGAGGCATAGCATCATTTGTCATGGCACGCTGAATTTGCATCATGGTGGCTTGGGTAGAAATACAATTGAGGAACAGACTAATTGTACACCACTTAAGAAAACGGCCGAATATCCTGTTATTGCCTATTCAGTGCGTGCGCACAGGCCAAGTTAACCCGCCTTAGGCTTCTGTAAATGTATGCGGAAATGCTATACTAAGGAACGTTTCAACTATGCTTACATATAACGCGAATAACATCCGGATACACTCAACCAAGTAAAAACCAACATGGCAAAAAAAGTAGCAATTACAGGAATGGCCTTTCGTTTCCCCAGTACCGACAGCGCTCACTACTGGGATGATTTGTTGGCTGGGCGTGATTTGGTGACTGAAGTCGATGCAGAGCGCTGGGCGCTGGATACTTATCGTCACCCGGATAAAAACCATCCTGGCACCAGCTATACTTTTGCTGCAGGTTCGGTTGGCGACGTATCACAGTTTGATGCGGGTTTTTTTGGAATTTCCCCACGCGAAGCCGCATTGATGGATCCGCAGCAACGCCTGCTGCTGGAAATGAGCTGGGAAGCACTGGAAAACGCAGGTGTGAAACCATCGTCAATACGCGGTAGCCAGTGTGGCGTGTATATCGGTATCGCCAGCAACGATTATGCTTATCGCCTGGCTGACGACCTGAATACTGTCGATTCAACAACGGCTACCGGCAATACCAGCAGCATCGCTGCCAACCGTATTTCCTATGTACTGGATCTGCGTGGCCCGAGCATGGCAATAGATACTGCCTGCTCATCGTCCATGGTGGCGTTTCATCAGGCATGTCAGTCCATACTTTCAGGCGAAAGCACACAGGCACTCGCAGGTGGCGTGAGCCTGCATTTGCATCCCTATGGTTTTATTACGTTTTCCAAAGCGTCCATGCTTTCCAGGCGCGGGCGCTGTCAGGTATTTGACGCAGCCGGTGATGGCTATGTACGCTCTGAGGGCGGCGGGGTGTTCCTGCTTAAGGATTATGATCAGGCGGTTGCTGACGGCGATCGAATCCTTGCGGTAGTCGCCAGCACGGCAGTCAACACTGATGGTCGAAAATCCGGCCTGACCGTGCCCAGCGCGCAAATACAGGCTGAGCTGCTCACGCACACGTATGCAAAAGCCGGTATCGACCCAACGACGATTGATTATCTTGAAGCACACGGCACCGGCACAGCCGTCGGTGACCCAATAGAAACACGGGCAATAGGCGAAGCATTGGGTAAGCGGCGTGCCAAGAATAATCCGCTACTGATAGGTTCAATTAAAAGTAATCTTGGGCACATGGAAGCCGCTTCTGGTATTGCCGGTCTAGCCAAGGCATTGCATTGCATCCAGCATCGCATGGTACCTGCAACAATTGGCGTGAATACGCTCAATCCCAACATTGATTTTGACGATTTGAATGTTAAAGTTGTCACTAAGAATCGCCCATTAAAAAAATCAGGCAAGATTATCGTTGGTATCAACTCGTTCGGCTTTGGCGGCGCTAACGCACACGTCATACTGGAAAGTTACGAAGCTCCCAAAACTATAGTACCCGCCTCATCAAAAACTACCGATCTGCCCATCATGCTCTCGGCAAAGGACAATGCCGGACTCAAACAGGCTGCGAGTGAATTTGCTGTATTCCTGAATTCACAGTCCAAGACTGCACTTTACGACATCAGTTACAACACGATTTTTAACCGCGAGGCTCACAGCCATCGCGTTGTTTTATCGGGTACGACACCCGCGGCCATTGCCAAATCTTTACTTGCGTTTGCCAATGACGAAGCTAACAAAAATGAAGTGCAAAGCGGTAGCGCATTAGCCCAACCTGCTGGCCCAGCTTTCATCTATTCAGGCAATGGTTCGCAGTGGGCGGGCATGGGTAAACAACTACTGCAAGAGTCTGCCATATTCCGTACGACTATCCGTGAAATCGACGCGCTATTCCGCCTGCATGCGGATTTTTCGCTGGAAGATGAATTAGCTGGCAAACACGGTGACGACCGCTATGAACTAACTGAAATTGCACAACCCGCCTTATTCGCAATACAGGTCGGCATTACCCGCATGCTGGCACAGCGTGGCATTACACCTATTGCTGTGGCCGGTCACAGCGTAGGTGAAGTGGCGGCGGCCTGGGCGTGCGGCGGATTATCGTTAGCTGATGCCGTAGCCGTTATCTATCACCGCAGCCATGCCCAAGGCACAACCAAGGGCAAGGGTCAGATGACTGCGGTAGGCTGCGGAATTGCTGATGCGCAAACGTTATTAGCAGCCATAGGAAGCACGTTGGCAGTAGCTGGCATCAACAGCTCTCGCGGCATCACTGTCGCAGGTGATGCGGATCAACTTACCCAGCTCGAATCGGCTTTATCAGCTCGCCACATCCCCTTTAAGCGTCTGGCGCTGGATTATGCATTCCACAGTCCCGCCATGGATGCGATAGAGTCCAACATTAAGCAAACGCTGAACAACATTCAGCCCGCCACCTCAACGATACCTTTTTACTCAACGGTAACGGGCGATTTGCTGGATGGGCGCGAACTTGATGCTGAATACTGGTGGCACAACATACGCAAACCGGTGCTGTTTGAACACGCCAGCAAGCAAATAATGGCCACAGGAACAAATATTTTTATCGAAGTCGGCCCACATGCAGTAATGCGTGGTTACCTCAATGACGCACTGAAAGATGGCAATATTGAAGGATGTGTGATTACCACGTTAACCCGTCAGGACGATGCCGCAGATCTCGTCTGGGCCGCAGTTAATTCGGCAATCGTTGCGGGTGCGTGCATAGATTGGGCTAGCCTGTTCCCTGTACCCGGCAAATTCATCAGCTTACCTAATTACCCATGGCAACGTGAGCGGCACTGGCATCCAGTGTCCGCCGCATCGATGGGCTTGTTGACACGGCACAAGGTTCATCCGCTATTGGGTTATGCGCTGCAACAACATGAACTTACCTGGGAAAACCAACTCGACACACTTATTCTACCTAGTTTGGCAGATCACGTAGTCGGTGAAGCGGCGGTGTTTCCCGGCACTGGATTTGCAGAACTGGTGCTGGCAGCAGCACTTGCGTGGAAGCCCTCCGAATTAGCTGAAATAGAAGAGCTGGAAATCCGTTCACCGCTGATCTTAAGCAGTGAGCACGCCAAAACCGTACGCGTGAGCATTGCCGCACAAGACGGCAGTGTCAGTATCACTGGGCGCGATCAGGCCGGCACAGAGCCGTGGACGACTCATGCCGTAGCACGGATACTTAGTGAACCTGGCGATATTTTACTGGCACGGATCGCACCGACGCTCCCAGCCCGCCAGCCTGATTTCGATCATACCAGCCATAACGCACTGACCCGCGCAGCTGGCCTGGATTATGGTGCTGAGTTTCAACGTATTGATCATGGTTGGGTCAATGGCACAACTGCATTGGCAGTATTTTTCACCCCGACATCATCTGCACCTGATTTAGCCCAGACACACCTCCATCCCGCTATATTGGACTGTACTTTCCAGCTGATTATTCAGCTGCTGAAAGATGATTTGGCGATGTATGACGGTATTGCATTTGTTCCCGTTAAAATGGGACGTATCGCTTTCCGTCGAACAGGTGCTGCGCCTCATTTTGCACAAGTGACGTTATTAAACCGCTCACCACATTCACTGACAGCTGAATTCACGGTTTTTGATAAAAACGGCATGGCCATTGCCGTTATCAAGCAAGCCCGCTTCCGCAGTGTGCGCTTACACAAACACGCTGCAGATCATCTGCGCTTCCTTGATTTTCACGCGACACCTGCACCTCATCCGCTTACAACGCCCGTTGCCAGCGTCAGCTTTGCTGAAATACGTACCGCGCTGACAGGCGTGGTACAACAATGCGCACAACAGCAGATATTTGATCGTTATGCCTTTGAAGTCGAGCCACTACTCGACAGCTTATGCAGCGGCTTTACTGTGCAGGCATTGCAACAACTGGCGAATAAGTCAGGAGAGCTCACCACCAAAGCGGTGGCAGCATACCAAAAGTCCGCACCGCAAGCCGCGCCCTATTTCACTCATTTGTTGACGATGGCTGAGCAAGACCTCGCCATCACCGCTAACAAACATGGCTGGGAAATTCCAGCCAGCCAGGCTGACAGCATATTGCCCATAGATATATGGAATAGCCTGGTGGCAGATTACCCTGATTACTTCCAGATTATTCACAGCGTCGGGCGTATAGGATTGCACTTGCCAGCCTTACTCACTGGCGCCATGAGTCCCGCGAAACTGGCCTCTGACGCATCCTCACTTGCGGCATTAACCCGTCTGGCACTGGGCGAGCTGGGCAAACAGCAACTCACGACCAATGTACGCGACTGGATTAGTTACAGCTTAAAGCTATTGCCTGCGGGTCAGCGTCTGGGCGTGCTGGAAATCAGCGCAGGTACGCCACTGTTTGCCACGGATATTTGTGCACAACTTGATTTCAACCGCAGCAATTATACGTTTGCCAGCACGTCTGAAGCAGCACTGGAAGAGGTTGCGTCATTACAAGAGCACTATCCCCGCTTCAATACTAGTCTGATCGGTACTGCCACTACCTCACCTGCATTTTGCCAACTGGCCATCGTGCAACTTGATTTCAGCACACCTGAGGAAGCCATGCGCGCGCTCAGGTACGCGAATTCGCAACTCGTCGAGGGCGGCAGCCTGTTATTGATAGGTCAACACCCATCACGCTGGATGGATTTTGTGTTTGGTTGCCAAGACAAAGTTACAACAACGGATACAACCTGGCATTCTGCACAACATTCTGCGCAATTCTGGCAGCAACAGTTGCAAACACTGGACTTTATCAATGCCGAACATCTGGATTTAATACCAGATGCACATGCTGGCCCGTATTTGCTGATAGCGCAAACTGCTGCTAAAAAAATCGCAGCCACGCCACCTGCCTTAGCGCATAACTGGCTGGTACTGGCAGATAAGACTGGCTATTCAGCACGACTAGCCAGCTTACTGACGGAAAAACTGACAGCTCATGGCGACCATGTCAGCATCGCCCAGCCCGGGGATAGTGCATACATTGCATCTTTGCTGCTTGATACCACGGGACAGCTCGACGGTATCATTCACTTAGCCGGGCTTAACACACTGACCGAAAATGACTCACCGGCAGCACTGTTGAATCAGCAAGTTGACCGTTGTGCCAGTGCTGCAGCCATTATCCAGGCGTGTGAATCTACCCAGATCGGTACCACTTGCTGGCTAGTGACTGCCAATGTGAGCACAGACTTGCTATCTGAATATGAACATACTGATTCCTCTACTGCTTCGCTGCCAGATGCAGCACTATGGGGATTTGGCCGTACCCTGATGAATGAGGAGTCTAATTACAAGGTGCGCATGATTGATCTGCATGCCCCAGATGCACTGGAGGTTGTCACCAACGCACTGAGTAAGGAACTCACACTAGCAGATAACGAAACGGAAGTAATACTCAGCGCTCATGGGGCACGTTACGCGCCACGTCTGCGACTTGAACCACGCCCAGTTGCAGCTACAGCAGCGCCACTCACCGCACCTACCTTGCGCCTGGCTTTCCAGACACCTGGACAGCTGCGTAATTTACGCTGGGAAGCACATCCTCGTGTACTTCCCGCTGCGCACGAAATCGAAGTCGAAGTCCATGCCACTGGTCTGAATTTCAGAGACGTCATGTACGCACTGGGCATGCTCTCTGACGAAGCCATAGAAGAAGGTTTTGCGGGTCCAACGCTGGGACTGGAATTCGCCGGTATCGTGATCAATGTGGGCTCACAAACCAGCGGTTACGCTGTGGGCGACCGTGTCGTTGGCTTTGGCCCGTCCAGCTTCAGCAACCGGGTAATTACCCAGTCCAGCGCCATTGCGCTGATCCCGGCGGGCATCTCATTTGCAGCAGCGGCTACCATACCAAGCACCTTCTTAACCGTTTACTACGCGCTGCACCAGCTCGCTCAGCTACAGCCTGGCGAAAAAGTACTGATACACGGTGCGGCTGGTGGCGTGGGGATAGCAGCTATCCAGATCGCAAAATGGATAGGTGCAGAAATTTACGCCACAGCAGGATCAGACGAAAAACGTGACTTCCTGCGACTGTCTGGCGTTGATCATATCTACAATTCACGCTCACTGGGTTTTGCTGATGAGATACTGGCACAGACTAATGGTGCGGGCGTAGATGTGGTGCTCAACTCACTCGCAGGCGAAGCCATCAACCGCAATTTCCGCGTATTAAAACCATTTGGTCGATTCATCGAATTGGGTAAGCGCGATTTCTACGAAAATACCAAAATAGGTTTGCGACCATTCCGCAACAATATCAGCTATTTTGGCGTCGATGCCGATCAGCTCATGCAAGTCCGCCCCGACCTTACCCGTAAGCTGTTTGCTGAAGTGATGAATCTGTTTGCTGAGGGCATACTGCATCCACTGCCTTATACCGTATTTGAAGCAAATGACATCGTTGATGCTTTCCGTTACATGCAGCAAGCCAAACAAATCGGCAAGATAGTCGTCACTTATCACCAGCCAGTACATCAACGACATTGCACTGCCAAGCCTATCAAGCCACAGCTTAAGCTCGACGCTGCCGCAACCTATCTGGTCACCGGCGGAGTCAGTGGGTTTGGCCTGAAAACCGCAGAATGGCTGGCTGCCAAAGGTGCGCGACATTTGGTATTGATTAGTCGTAGCGGTCCTCAATCGGCCGAAGCACTGAGCAGTATCACGCAACTGAAGAAGCAAGGTGTGCAAGTCTACGCTACTGCTTGTGACGTCACAGATATCAATGCGCTGACCACTCTGTTACAACACATTGCCAGTACCATGCCACCGCTTAAAGGCATCGTCCACGCGGCAATGGTGATAGCGGATGGTCTGATACGCAATATGGATGCCGCACAGATCCAGCGCGTACTCGCACCCAAGGTACTGGGTGCACTCCACTTACATCAGTTGACCAAAGAGTTAGCACTGGATTATTTCATCCTGTTCTCGTCAGCAACCACGTTATTTGGCAATCCTGGGCAAGGCAACTATGTCGCCGCCAATGCCACGCTGGAAGCGCTCGCCCGAAACCGCAGAGCTGCTGGATTAGCCGCAACCTGTGTACGTTGGGGTGCAATTGACGACGTAGGCTTCCTCGCACGTAATGAAAATATCAAGGATGCACTGCAAGGTCGTATGGGTGGCGGTGCGCTCAACTCCGCGGTTGCGCTGGATGCGCTGGAAAGCATGTTGCTTGCTAACCGCTCTGGACTGGGTGTACTGGAACTGGACTGGAAAGCCCTTGCGCGTTTCTTGCCTAGTGCCAACTCGGCCAAATTCTGCGAGATGGCACAACAAGATCAGGATAGCGCTGCAGATGCAGATAACGGCGCAGATATGCAGCGTTTACTGGCCGAGCTAACCGATGATGAATTGCAGATCGCCATCATAGCCATGCTCAAACAGGAAGTTGGCGAGATCCTGCGCGTTGCGCCCGATAAGATTGATGCCAACCGTTCTATCTACGACATGGGTCTGGATTCGTTGATGGGTGTGGAGCTGGTCGTTGCGCTGGAATCACGCTTTGGCATTCGCCTGTCGGTGATGGCGTTGAGCACCAGCCCAACCATAGCCAAATTAGCTGAACGTCTGATTACACAATTAAAAGGCAGCGATAAAGCAGAAACCAGTGCGGTACAACAGCAGGTTGAGCAAGTTGCAGCACAACATGGCACGGAAATGACCGCAGAATCTGTTATCAACCTGATGAACGATGTCCAGTCCAATAGAACCGCTGCCAACAAACGGATGATAAGCTGATGGCAAGCAAAGGGATCACCGGACTCACCGCACAGATCAAGGATAAACTGATACAGCAGGCACTCGAGCGCAAGCTGCGTCAGGTCGAGCAACAGGCAGATACGCCGTTAACCAAATCAACCCAGGCTGACAATATTCCTGAGCAACACTACCGCTTTCACCTCCATCCGGGCTATCAACAACTGCGCATCATCAATGATGGTGCGGCGCGCATGGGTATAGACAATCCATTTTTCAAATTGCACGAGGGTATTGCGGGTGCGACAACCAAGATTGGCGGTCGTGACTATATCAACTATGCCAGTTATAACTACCTTGGTTTATCAGGTGACGCCCGCGTAGCCGATGCGGCCAAACGGGCGATAGACCAGTATGGCACATCCGTTTCTGCCAGCCGCCCAGTGTCAGGCGAACGCCCGATACATCGCGAACTGGAACAGGCTATTGCCGAGGTCTATGATGTAGAGGACGCAATTGTGTTTGTCAGCGGCCACGCCACTAATGTGACTACCATCGGTTATCTGTTTGGCCCCAAAGACCTTATTCTGCATGACGAGTTCATCCACAACAGCGCCTTGCAAGGCATGTTGCTGTCCGGGGCAAAACGCCTGTCATTCCCGCACAATGACTGGGAAACTCTGGATAAAATCCTGAGCGAGCAACGACACCATTTCGAGCGCGTGCTGATCGTAGTCGAGGGCATCTACAGCATGGATGGTGACTATCCCGACTTGCCTAAGTTTGTTGAACTAAAACAGCGTTACCGCGCATTTCTGATGGTGGATGAGGCGCACTCGTTCGGGGTCATGGGTGCGCGCGGTTTAGGCATACGTGAACATTTCGGCATCAATGGCAAAGATGTGGATATCTGGATGGGTACACTCAGTAAATCCCTGGCAGGCTGTGGTGGCTACATTGCGGGAGAAACCGCATTGGTCGAACACTTGAAGTTTCTCGCACCAGGCTTTCTCTACAGCGTGGGTATGCCACCACCTGTTGCAGCAGCATCATTAGCCGCATTGCAATGCATGCTGAATGAACCGGCACGGGTCACCACACTACAGACACGCGGGCAATATTTCCTGCAACTGACCAAAGCAGCGAACATAGATACAGGCACCAGCGCAGGCTATGCAGTCATTCCTGCCATTGTTGGCAGCTCTATCAAAGCTGCACGGCTATCCGCTGCTTTATTTCAGCAGGGCATTAACGCGCAACCCATACTTTATCCAGCAGTACCGGAAAAATCAGCTCGGCTGCGGTTTTTCGTCTCAAGTGAACACACTGAAGCCCAAATCGCCCACACCGTCCAAGTGCTGGCGACGGAACTTGAACGTCTATAAACATGGCAACTAATTTTGCCAAGGCATTTTCCCAGTTAATCGCCCTGTTCAAACAACCGCCTTATCCCGCAACACACCGCCCTTACCCTAAATTACGTCATTTCATCCTCGACGTAATGGCAGAAGGTCGGCGTAAAAATACAATTAATTTATTATTTGAAGCAGATCTGGCACTGATACGCACCCACCTGGCAGAGCATAATGCACAGCAGAACGTGCGTATTTCCATGACGACTTACATCGCCAAAACGCTTGCCTGCGCAATCGATGAAGACAAATCCATACAGGCATATCGGCATGGGAAATCCAGGCTGGTCATCTTTGATGAGGTGGATTTGGCCATCATGGTCGAGCGTGAGGTAGATGGTCACACCATGCCCATCACGCAACTGGTACGCAACGCCAATCAAAAGCCAATTAGCACCATCGCCCAGGAAATTCACGCGGCTAAAACTGCCCCTGTGGGTGACACGGGACCGATGACGGCATTAGAAAAGTTGTTTTTCTCACTACCCACCTGGCTACGCAAAATCATCTGGATAGAAATCCGTCGTGACCCGCATTCATTCAAACAGGTTGCAGGCACAGTAGGCATTACCTCTATGGGTATGAACGCCGCAGGCCCCGCAGTGATTATTCCCATCACCCCCATGACCCTGACCCTGTCGATAGGCGCAAGCTACAGTAAAGTTGTGCTGGATAATGGTGTAGCTGTGGAACGTGATTTCATTCAGATGAATTTAGGAGCAGATCACGACATCATAGACGGCGCCCCGCTGATGCGATTTACCGAGCAATTCAAACAAAAATTACACAGCGGCCATGCGTTGCTGAATGAACCCGTTTAAGCACACATCAACAATTAATCAAACGCATCTTGAAACTACGCCCTTTTATATTGCCGGTACTTAACCGCGCAAATGCCTGATTGACAATACGTCTGTCGAGCGCAACATAAGTCACAAATTCAAACACGTTGATCTTGCCAACCTGCTCTTTTTTCAACCCCACTTCACCCGTTAGCGCGCCCAATATATCACCAGGACGCAACTTGTCTTTTTTACCACCCATCATGAACAAGGTCACCATGGGGGCGGGTTGCGGGCTGGTTGTGGCGGGGGTGAGTTCATCCAGTGGATACCATTGCGCAGGGCTGCCCTGGTAGTCTTCTATCAATTTCACCCATTTGAGTTCATTCGGCGTTGCCAGATTCAGCACTAAACCTTGTGCCGCACCGCGCCCAGTGCGCCCTATTCTGTGTATATGCACTTCGGCATCACGACTGACATCGACGTTAATCACCGCATCCAGAGTTTGGATATCCAGACCACGCGCGGCCACGTCGGTGGCGACGAGCACGGAACAGCTCTGGTTGGCAAACAGCACCAGCACTTCATCGCGTTCGCGCTGGAGCAAATCGCCATGCAGGGATAATGCTGAAAAACCTTGCGCGCGCAACTCTTCTGCCAGTCCGTCGCATTGCGCTTTGGTATTGCAGAACACCAACGTAGAAACCGGCTGGAAATGTTGTAACAATTTGGCAGTTGCGGCATTACGATCTTCGTAACCTATTTCATAGAAACGCTGCTCAATATGACTGGCTTCATGGATCGATTCGACTTTGACCTCGACTGGATCGCGCAGGAACATCGCACTGGCTTTGCGGATATTATCGGGATAAGTTGCCGAGAACATCAGCGTCTGGCGGCGGCTAGGACAGGCGCGCACGACGGCGGTGATTTCGTCATAGAAACCCATATCGACCATACGATCGGCTTCATCCAGCACTAAAGTCTGAACGCTGCTCAGATTCACACTGCCACGCCCGACATGATCGAGCATGCGCCCTGGCGTGCCAACGACGATATGTGCGCCGTGCTCTAACGACGCGATTTGCGGTGCCATCGGCGAGCCGCCACACAAGGTCAGCACTTTGATATTGCTGGTAAACCGCGCCAATTTTCGTATCGAGTCAGCCACCTGATCTGCCAGCTCACGGGTAGGGCACAGCACCAGCCCTTGTATCGCAAAATAGCTGGGATTGAGTTTGTGCAGAATACCGATACCAAATGCAGCTGTTTTACCGCTGCCTGTTTTCGCTTGCGCGATTAAATCCCGACCAGCCAGAATCGGCGGCAGACTTTGTGCCTGTATATCCGTCATGGCTTCGTAGCCCATGCTTTCCAGGTTACGTAAAAAGGCGGGAGAGAGGGGAAGATTGGCAAAAGCGTGGGTATTAGACATGATTTTAAGGCAAATTAAACAAGTACAGCAGTCTAACAGGACTCCAAGCGCAACGGTAACATCCTGTTACCACTTGCCTCATATTACGCAACAGTTTGCTTACAAATTGCTTATATGATGAACTCACTTCCACAAGGAAGCCAAATTTACTTAAGGAGATTGAAATGAATAAATTTATTGGAGCAGGATTATTAGTTATCGGTTTTATGGGTGCAACCAGTGTTTATGCTGACAATTACCATCGCCAGAGCAACAACCAAATGCAACATAATGAAGCACAGCGTATTAAACAGGGCGTGCAATCAGGCAGCTTGACGCGTGAAGAAGCCAAAGGCTTAGCACAACAACAGCAACAGATACGCGCTGAAGAGCGCAGCTATAAATCGGATGGCCGTTACACACCAGCTGAACGTCAGGACGTGCATCAGGATTTACAACAATCCAGCGGTAATATTTATCAGGAAAAACATGATAGAGCCCGCGTACCAAGTAAGTATTAACAGCAGTCTGGCGACGACTTTCGTCGCCGCCCCACCGTCATAAGGACAACATCATGAACAAGACGCTTACTAAAATCTTCGCTATTGCAATATTCGCCAGCATCACCGCACCGGCATTGGCAGACGGACGCGGCGACCACGATGGTCGTGATGGCTATCGCGGTTATGATGCACCACGCTATTATCAGGATCGAGGCAACTGGAATGACAGAGGCGATAGAGGCTGGGATCGCGGGCGAGGACACGGGTATGGTCGTGGACGTGATTACGATGCCTATTACGTCACGCCTTATTACCAACCACCACACGTGGTCTATGCACCACCGCCACCCGTGGCCTACTATCCCGCCCCTGTGTACCGTAGCGGCGTTGAAGTACGCTTAATGCAGCTGTTCTAAGCTGAAAACGGCAATCAACTGCCGTTTTCAGGTTTTAGGCTGCAGCGGGTCGCATTTGCCGCTGATACAGGAACTCCAGTACCTTGGAACGGATATGGTGATAATGCGGGTCGTTAGCCAACGCAAGGCGGTCACGCGGTTTTGCCAAGTCTACGGTTAATATTTCACCGATGGTGGCAGCAGGACCATTGGTGAGCATAACGATGCGGTCAGACAGCAACACTGCCTCGTCCACATCGTGAGTCACCATCACTACAGTGCTATTGGTTGCAGCTACAATTTTCATCAACTCATCCTGCAAATGTGCACGAGTCAGCGCATCAAGTGCGCCGAATGGCTCATCCATCAGCAGGATTTTCGGCTCCATCGCCAGTGCGCGGGCAATACCGACGCGCTGCTTCATCCCGCCCGATATTTCATTCGGACGTTTCTGTTCCGCATGACTTAAACCCACTAAATCCAGCGCTGCCAAAGTGCGCTGCTTGAGCTTGGCTTTGCCTTCTTTAGTACCAAATACCCGCTCCACACCCAGGTAAATATTGTCATAGCAGGTCAGCCAGGGCAGCAAACTGTGGTTCTGAAAAACCACCGCTCGCTCAGGACCAGGGCCTTTAATTTCACGGCCCTCACACAGAGCCGCACCTTCCGTTGCATCCTGCAAACCGGCGATGATGTTAAGCAAGGTTGATTTACCGCAGCCGGAGTGACCAATCAAGGTGAAGAACTGCCCCTGATCTATGCTCAAGTTGATGTCGCTCAGTGCGTGGTAAACACCCTTTTTAGTGCTGAATTTCACATCCACATGATCTAAATGCACGAACTTTTCCATGATTATTCCTTTATTCGTAGCTGAAACGTTTGGCGATCCAGATCAGGCCCTGTTCCAGCAACAGACCGATAATCCCCACCACAAAAATCGCGATGATAATGTGCTCGACATTCAGGTTATTCCACTCATCCCAAACCCAGAAGCCGATACCCACACCACCCGTCAACATTTCAGCCGCAACGATTACCAGCCAGGCGATGCCTATCGCCAGACGTACGCCCGTCAACACATGCGGCAATACGGCGGGGAACAGGATGCGGGTAAACACTTTCCATTCTGACAAGTTCAACACGCGGGCGACGTTGAGGTAGTCCTGCGGCACCTGGCGTACACCGACCGCGGTGTTCAATATCATCGGCCAGATGCTGGAGATATAAATCACCCAGATCGAAGCCGGCTCAGCTTTGTGCAACACCAGCAGGCCGATAGGCAACCAGGCCAATGGCGACACCGGACGCAACAGGCTGATAATCGGCGCAGTCATCGCTGCCAGGAATTTGAAACGGCCTATCATGAAGCCTAGCGGGATACCGATCAGTGCGGCCAAACCGAAGCCTATGCCAACACGATAAAGTGAATACAGAATATTCCAGCCTATACCCTGATCGTTGGGACCTTTGTTATAAAACGGGTCAGCAAATAACAACTTTGCCGATTCCCAGGTTTTTAATGGCCCAGGCAGATTTTCTGTTTCTTGTGCGACCAATGCCCATAGCGCAATAAATGCCAAAATACCCAGCATAGGCGGGATTATCCAGCGCAAGCCGTCAGCCAGCTTTTCCTGTAACTCAAATTTAGGTTTATTCATGGTCGTCTTAACGGGTACTGGTTGAGCCGGAGGCACAACCGTTTCCACTTCAGGCTGCGCCTGCACAGTTTCATAAACAGCACTCATCATATTCTCCTAGGTGTAACAGATGACGTAGCAACCTGAGTTGCTACGTCCATGGTTTTATGCGTGGATTTTGAATGAAGCTGCGTATTTTTTCGGATCCTTACCATCCCACACCGTGCCATCTATCAGCTTGGAAGTGCGCATCGGGCTCTTAGGCACGGCAATCTTAAGCTGGGTAGCGGCTTCGGTATAGAGCTTAATCTGGTTGACCTTGGTCGCTTCAGCCAGATAGTTAGGATCTTCCTTGAGCAAGCCCCAGCGCTTATGCTGAGTCAGGAACCACATGCCGTCGGACAGGTAAGGGAAGTTGACCTTACCCTCATTGAAGAACTTCATGTAGTTAGGATCTTGCCATTTTTTGCCGTTACCATTGTCATATTGACCCAGCATACGGTCTTCTATGGAATCAAAATCGGTATTCACGTATGACTTATCAGCAATAATCTTGGCCACTTCAGAACGATGTGACATGTTATCAATGTAACGTGACGCATCCAGCACTGCCATAATCAGAGCACGTGCGGTATTCGGATGTTTAGCCACCCATTCTGCAGTCGTACCGAGGATTTTTTCCGGATGATCTTGCCAGATTTCTTGTGAAGTCACGGCAGTGAAGCCTACTTTGTCACGTATTGCACGCGCATTCCACGGCTCGCCAACACAGAACCCGTCCATGTTATCAACGCGCATGTTAGCGATCATTTGCGGTGGTGGTACAGTAATGACTTTGGCCTCGGTAAATGGATTTACGCCATAAGTAGCCAGCCAATAGTACAACCACATTGCATGAGTACCTGTAGGAAAAGTCTGCGCAAAAGTATATTCCCGTGGCTCAGCTTTAATCAGTTTCGCCAGACTAGGGCCATCAACTGCACCTTTCGCCTTGAGTTGATTAGATAATGAAATAGCCTGTCCATTATTATTAATGGTCATCAGATTAGCCATATCTTTCTTCGGCCCACCGATACCCATTTGCACGCCATAAATCAGGCCATACAAAACATGGGATGCATCGAGTTCGCCATTGATCAGTTTGTCGCGCACTGCCGCCCAGGAAGCTTCCTTGCTAGGAATGATTTTGATGCCATATTTTTTATCAAAGCCCATCACACTGGCAATAACCACAGATGCGCAATCGGTCAAAGGAATAAAGCCTACTTTTACTTCAGTAATTTCGGGCGCATCTGAGCCAGCAGCCCATGCACCTTGGCGCACTTCAGGGGAGACAAGATTCATCAAGGCAGCAGCTCCTAACATGCCTGTGGTTTTTTTAAGAAAATCGCGGCGTGGATTGGTATCAGTGGTTATAGCAGGGGTAGTGGTATCAACAGGGTGGTCGTTCATCTGAGTTACTCCATTTATTAAAAAATAGGTTTGTCAGAGATCGCTCACCATTGAACAAGGCTCTTGCATAGATACTTAGCAAATGCTGTGCCAATTATTAAATTATTTTCTAACAATTTGATTATAAACAAATTATTTTACAAAACCCTGATGTTCTGGATGAACCCAGTGGATACAGAAAGCAAGCATAACGTGCAAACATACCCGCATCACGCACCAGAATGGCACGCAATCATCAGCAAGTATTAACTCGCCACCAACAAAAACACCAGCATCAAATTCAATACTATCGAAAACAGGGCCAGTAATTGCCAAACCCGTAACGGGTCGCGAGTCAGTAGTGGTGTGCGGCGTGGCGCATCGAGGGCACGATGTTCGCCTTGTTCCAATGCCAATAACATTTCCTCAGCAGTTTCGAAACGCAACCTGGGATCGCGGGCAACCGCTTTAAGCAGGATATTTTCCAGCCAGTGGGGGATTTCGGGGCGATAGCGTGTAGGTGGAACAGGATCACCAAATTTGGGATGCTGGAATGGCTCGATTTCACCATACGGGTATTTGCGCGTCAGCAGATAATACAAGGTTACGCCAGCTGCATACAGTTCGCTGGCGACACTGGCGGAATCCCCCGCGATAAGCTCAGGCGCCATATAGCTTGGCGTACCCGCGCCGTCGCTGATATCGTGCAAACCTGCACTAGCTGCCACACCAAAGTCCAGAATACGCAGCTTATCGTCCGCGCCCAAATGCACATTAGCGGGCTTGATATCACGATGCAATATATTGAGCCGCTGCAATGCGGCCAAGCCTTTGATCAGGCGGATGCCAATTTGCACGGATTCAGTAACGCTGAAATGCCGCCCGTTATCCAGATGTTGTTGTAAGGTTGCACCCTCATGCCAGCTCATTACATAATATAAAGCGGAGCGGTCTTCGGTCGTAAGCGGGAGTATTTGCGGGAAATAATGCGCAATGACTTTTTTTGCCAGCCATTCTTCCTGTATCAGTGCATCTGCCGCAGCCGCATCATGCGCCGCCTGCGGAGGTAAGGTCTTCAGCACCCAGAGTCGCCCATCAGCCAAATTACGCACCTGGTAGAGCAATGACATGCGCGACTCGTGTATCAGCGCAAGCACCTCAAAGCCATCCAATCGTGTGCCCGGCTTCAATCTTGGCGGTATAGGTAAATGCCGTTCTGCGCTTAATTGATCGCGCAGATTTTTATCAGGCACGCTGTCTATGCGCACTACTATCGCGCTGGCGTTATCCTGTCCGCCTTGTTTGTGAGCAACGCGCACCAGCTCGTCAGCGGCCAGCTGCGGATTATCGTAGAGCTTAAGCGTGTTGAGCATCGCCAAATCACCCACAGGCTCCCACACACCATCGGACACCAGCAGAAATAAATCGCCCGCCAACAACTCACCTTCGCTGAAGTCTACGCTCAAATGCTGGTCCAACCCCACAGCACGCTTGAGCACATGGCGCATGTCGGGTCTATCCCAGACGTGATCAGTGGTTAATTGAGTGAATTCACCTGCACGCAAGCGGTAAATACGGCTATCGCCCACCTGCGCCAAATAATAGCGGCAACCGCGCAATACCACTGCCGACAAAGTACAGGACATCCCCGCCAGATCACGCCGCGTAGTTGCCTGCGCAAGCAACCAGCGGTTAATCGCCGTCAGCACCTTATCGACGGCATATGGCACTTCCCAGGTATCAGGCGTAGCGTAATAGTCAGCCAATAAACCACGTACTGTGTATTCAGCCGCTTCACGCCCCCCTGCGCCACCCGACACACCATCCGCCAGTGCAATCAGTGCACCTTTATCAGCCAGTTGAGCACGTGCAGGTGTCACAAAACCAACAAAATCCTCATTGCGTTCGCGTGGACCTGTCGCTGATGCGTGCCCGATGACTAATTGCAAGGTCATCTAAATCTTGGCCGTACCCGCTGCGCCCCAGGTAGTACGCCAACGTGATTTCACCTTGGTCAGCCCCACCAGTGCAACAACTGCCAAACCGGCAAATAATACAAAACCTGTTTGATAACTACCCGTGAGTTTATGTGAATAGCCCAAACTGGACGCAAGATAAAAACCGCCCACGCCGCCAGCCATACCCACCAAGCCTGTCATCACTCCGATCTCACGCCGGAAGCGTTGTGGCACTAGCTGGAACACTGCTCCGTTACCGACGCCCAATGCCAGCATTGCAGGCACGATCACTGCCATCGCCAGCATAGGTGTACTCATACCGATACTCACCAACAACAGGAAAAACGCAGCCAATGCGTACATGACTGACAAAGTACGAATACCGCCTATCCTGTCTGCCAGCATCCCGCCCATAGGACGCACCAATGAACCCGCAAACACGCACGCAGCGGTGAAATAACCGGCAGTGACGGGAGACAAGCCGTATTGAGTATTGAAATAAATCGTCAGACTCGATGCCATGCCGACAAACCCACCAAAGGTAACGCTGTAGAAGAACATAAACCACCAGGCATCCTTATCTTTGAGCACATGCAAGTATTCAGCCATAGACTTGGATGGCGGGCAATCAGGGCTATCCTTGGCGAATATCAAATACACCGCCAGTGCAATTCCCAGCGGTATCATCGCCAGACCAAACACACTATTCCAGCCAAAGGCCACCGCCAGACTCGGTGCGAACAAAGCTGCCAATGCCGTACCGGAATTTCCCGCACCGGCAATGCCCAGCGCCGTCCCCTGATGTTCCGGTGGATACCAGCGTGATGCCAGCGGCAGTGCCACGGCAAATGCTGCACCTGCAAAACCCAGCAGCAATCCCAGCACCAACACTTGCTGAAAACTATGGATGCCCGCCAGCCATGCCCAGGCCAGCGCACACAGAACAACAATCTGCCCGATCAAACCCGCTTTTTTCGGCTTCAGGTGATCGACCAATACCCCCATTACGATGCGCAACAATGCGCCAGCCAATACTGGTGTCGCCACCATCAGGCCTTTTTGTCCCGCATCCAGACCCAGATCACTGGCGATTTGCACACCCAACGGACCCAACATGACCCATACCATAAAGGACAGGTCAAAATACAAAAATGCGGCTAACAGCGTAGGCGTATGCCCCGCTTTCCAAAACGATTTATTCATGATTATCTTCCTGCGGTTTATTTTTCTAAATCAGCGCAGTCATTGCACCAGCTAACCACAGTAAGCAATAGCCATGCTAGATTTTTTACATAATCATAACTAAATGTTTATATTGAATAAAAATAAATTAATCCGCATCATTTGCAAAGATAAATTCACAAAAATGCTTGATTATGGTGCATTGCGCACCGCGGTGGTTCGACATGACTAATTACCGTCAGAAAAACATTTAAAGCAATATCAAAAATGCTATCAGCTAGCATGCCCAGTATGAGAAATCTCGCTGGCCTGCAAGCGCACAGCCTGCTGCAAGCTGGACAGCATAGCCAGAATATTATCTTTGGCCGCCAACAACGCTACACACAGCTGCTGCGCTGTTTCCTTATCGCTAATTTTGCACGCCTGCACGATAGCCATCCCGATCTCGTGCACCTGATTATGCAATGGTTCAATGGCAATAAATTCGCTCAGTTGACCATGTCGCATTTTGCCATAACCATAATACCAGTACCCAAACCGACATTGATGTGCATCGGTTATTTCTGCCTGATCCAAAGCGATGTGTTGATGCTCCACCGATAAAATCAGGCGTTTAACCCATTTCAAATGATCATGCTGCGCAACCAGCAATGGGAAATCATCCAGCGCCCATTGCGTATCTGCCCACATCGACCACAGCGGATCAGCAACATACGCCGCTGCCCAACCCAATACCCGCATCGCAGGCATCGGCTTGGCAATACCATACCCCTGCGCCAGATCACATCCCAGGCGCATCAGCAATACGCCATGTTCAGCTGTTTCCACCCCCTCTGCGATAATCTTACGGTTAAATACCCGTCCCATACCAATGACGGCTTCAACCAGAGCCAAGTCATCCTTATCATCCAATATATCGCGCACAAATGACTGGTCGATTTTTATGGTTTCAGCAGGTAAGCGTTTGAGGTATCCCAGTGAGGAATAACCCGTTCCAAAATCATCCAGTGAGAAACTGACACCCAGTGCCTGACAGTCACGTATGAGCTGATTAACCTGATTAATATCGCCCAGAGCAACAGATTCCAGAATTTCAATCTCCAGCAAATGCGGCGGCACTTCGGCATAACGATGCAGACTGGCCTGCAAATCCCGTAAAAAATTCCCGTACTGAAAATGCAGAGCGGCAATATTAACGCTGACCGTCCACGACTTGCCAGCTTTATACCAATCAGCAATTTGTTGTAATGCCTGATCTATCACCCATTTGCCGATATCAATAATCAGGTCGGTCTGTTCTACTTGCGGGAGAAAATCCAGCGGCGGTATCAAACCGTGATCAGGATGCTCCCAGCGCAATAATGCCTCCATGCCCACTACCACCCCGGTACGCATATTGACCTTGGGCTGGTAATACAACACCAGCTCGTTCTCCTGCAGTGCATTTTTTATATTTCTGCGGGTTTGATGGCTGGCGATGATTTGCGTGTCCAATGACACATCAAACATCTGGTGCTGATTACGACCACGTTGTTTGGCTTGATACATCGCCTGATCAGCGTGACGCAACAAGGTATCCGCATCCACATCATCCAGCGGATACAACGCGCTGCCGATACTCGCTGAAAGCGTAATATATTTTTCATCAATGACATAAGGCGTCGCTAACACCGTAAGCAAGCGCCCCATAATGACTTGCAATTCATCCACATCACTGACATCCGACAGCAACAATGCAAACTCATCTCCGCCCAGACGCGCTGCCGTATCATCCCCGCGTATCACTGCATTCAGCCGTTTAGCGACTTCAATTAACAACATATCACCCACGTCATGCCCGTATTTATCATTGACGGGCTTGAACTCATCCAGATCTATCATACACACGGCTAATAGCGACTGCTGACGTTGTGCCCGGGCAATTGCGTGTTTAAAACTGTCTGCAAGCAAGACGCGATTGGGGAGTTTGGTGAGGGCATCATGCGCCGCTTGCCAGCGCACGGTATTTTGCAGATGAAACTTTTCAGTAATATCGTGGAATACCAGTACGCAGCCTATTAATGTGCCATCAGCTAATAAGATAGGTGCAGCTGAATCTTCTATGTTGTATTCCTTACCGTCCCGCGCAATCAGCATGGCATGACTTGTTTGCGCGATAGCCTGACCCTGATGCAATACAACATCTACCGGGCTGGCTATTTTTTGACGCGTGTCTTCATTGAAAATGTTGAAGACTCTGGCTAAATCACTTCCTAACGCCTCATCCAGCGGCCATCCTGTCAAATCAGCTGCAACCTGATTCAAAAAAGTAATCTGCCCTGCAGCATCCGTGGTGATGACTGCGTCACCGATGGAGGCCAGAGTGACCTCTGCACGCTCCTTGGCCAAATAGAGCGCTTGCTCCAATTTATGTTTATCAGTAATGTCCCGCAAAGCCACATGCATCATCAATTCGTTGTTGATGGTAATCGCGGTGATCGCAACATCCGCATCAAACACCATACCATCTGAGCGCATCATCACCCATTCAAAATGATGATAGCCCTGACTCATGGCAAGTGCGCTTATTTCCAGAATTTTCGCTTCAGAACTACTGCCATCAGCCTGATAAGGGGCGGATAATTGATACAAGTCCACGCCCATCAGCTGCGATTTATCATCACAACCAAACAACTGCATGGCAGCCTGATTACAATTTATGACATGCCCACGATGGAGTATCAGCGCGGTATCAGTGGATTTTTCAAACAAAGTTTCAAAATATTGTTCCTGACTGTGCAAGGCAGCTGCCTGCTCCTGGTAGGCCAGATATTGTGCTTGAATAAGTTGCGGCATCAGACGTTTTTCTATCAGCCGTGTCACTTGCCGGCTCAATGCCATCAACGCATCACGCTGCTGCGCAGTGAGCAAGCGCGGGACAGTATCAATCACGCACAAAGTACCCAGTGCATAGCCGTCAGAAGTGACCAATGGCGCACCCGCATAAAAACGGATGTTAGGGTCACCGGATACCAGGGGGTTATCTGCAAAACGCGCGTCTTCCAACGCGTTTTGCACTTCTAACAAGGAAGCAGGCTGATTAATCGCATGCCCGCAAAACGAAATAGTCCGTGGGGTTTCCTGCGCGGCCAAACCCACACTACTTTTAAACCACTGCCGATTTTCATCAATGAGTGAAACTAAAGCGATAGGTGTACCGCAAATGATGGATGCAAGCAATGCCAGGTCATCAAATTCCGCCTCAGCAGGCGTGTCGAGCACATCATAACCCTGCAATGCAGCCAGGCGCTGAGATTCATTATCGGGAATTATCGGTGTCTGCATCGTGTATATGTCTCTATGACTGCATTTCTTATGCAACTGCTATTCCCCGAATCATACACACTATCACTATCAGACTACAGCGCTATCCTATCTGGAATATATTGTTTGACGTACCCACATTAAGCAACTGGAGGTATCGCCTGCATAATCACTTCAGCTATTTCCACCAGTCTGCGATTTTCCGCCATCGCAGTGCGGCGCATGGCGTGATAGGCATCAGTTTCGCTCATGTTCTGATCTGCCATTAAGCGTTGCTTGGCGGCGGCAATCAAGTCACGCTCCTGCTGCGAACGATTCGCCTTATTTGCCGCATCAACCAGGGCCTGATGTTCTTCAAACCTGATTCTCGCCACTTCCAGTATCGGTTGCAAGCGCGCCGACTCCAGACCATCGACGATATACGCCGACACCCCTGCTTTCAATGCCGCACGAATGGACTCACTCGCCTGATCTTCAGTAAACATCACCACCGGGCGCGGACAATCACGGGTGGCGACGCACAGATGCTCCAGCATGTCACGGTCAGGTGAGTCTGCGCCGATGATGATCACATCAGGTGCACATCTGGCGACTGCATCAGGCAAGGCAAATGCAGACTCAACCCGGTCTGCAACCTGATACCCTTGACTGCGAAAAGCCTGCACCAACTGCTGCCCACGTCGCGCATCGTCATCTACTATCATCACTGTTAACATCGTTACTCCTTAATGCCCTGCACCACCCAATCGGCGATGCGTTGCAACAACGTCTCACTCTCGCCCAGCACGGGCAAAACCGACAATTGCACATCTGGATACTGTGCTTTCAAACCCGTCATAATCGCAGGAAAATCTTCGCGCATGTGCGCGCCCACGCCCAAAAACATGGGCGCAATATCAATATGGGTAATGCCCTGCGCAACCATAGCCGCAACCGCATCAGGCAAGCTCGGTGACATCAGCTCCAGATACGCCAAGGCCACTTGCCGCTGTGGCTGTTGCTCACTCAATATCGTTTGCAAGCGTTGAAATGGCTGCGCCCAGCGCGGGTCACGCGCACCGTGCGCAAACAGAATAAGCCCGTTCATGGCTTATTGCCTGCCGACAACAATGCCTCAGCACGTGCGCCCAGATAGACGTACAGACCCAAGCCAACCAGCAAACCCACTGCAGCAAACATCATCCACACCGCCTCGACCATTTCATGCGTCATGCCTAACGCAGATTTGAACATCAGCAACAGAGCTTCTATCGACACCGCAATCAATATCGCCGCGATAAACCGCGTAATCGTTCGTCGCGTTGAACTATGGCGGAATATATCCTTGTGCATCAGCACCTCTTCTTCCAGTATGGTTTTGCCCAAGTCGAAAATCGCCAGCGCCAGCGTCAGAAAAATAATCACCCCAAACGGTTTAAGGTGTAATTCAGCCACATTATCACCGACATGACGCAGCGCCATCAGTTCATCAAACGCCGCATACAGCAACACGCCCGTTACCGCAGCCAGGCCCAATACAATCACAATATACACGGCCTGAAAAACAGGCAAGAATCGCCGCCGCGCATGGTCGCCCATCATAAACTCTATCGCGCCAGTCAAGTCGATATCCAGCACTACATAGCAAACTTCACCTGTTTCCGGATGAACCAGTGGCAGTATCGCCGAGACACACAGCATATTGCTGGCACTGGACAGATAGGGCGCAGTCACGTTCACCCCTTGCCGTCCCTGCGCCAGCGCATAGTAAGGCCGCATGCTGCGATCACGACCTAGTCCGCTGTTACCGGTCTTGACTGCATGACCCGCAGCGACATTATGGGTGATTTGTTTGCCATCTGCATCCAGCACATACAACAACTCGGCAAATGGGTAATGCGTCACCACGCAGTTCATCGCTCTGTGCCGTGCATCGTCGGTCAGCAGCAATTGCGTATCGCCCATCCCCGTGAGTATAGACGATAGCAATTCGCCTAACGCATCATGATATTGATGATAACGCTCGACGACAGCAAGATAACTCATGCTGCTCACGTTAACCCCCTAACAAGCTGGAACGCCTGACAAACTCAACCACACCATGCCGGCATCATCCGTTTTGGTTTGCAGGCAGGGGGTATGACCCTCATCGGGGGCATCGGCATTGCCGGTTTCCAGACCGATTTTCCAGCCATGCAACGGACAGGTCACGGTCTTACCTGCCACGATGCCTTGCGACAGCGGGCCACCTTTATGTGGGCACTTATCATGCAAGGCAAACACTGCATCACCATTGGTACGAAATACGGCAATATCACCCTGTGCAGTTTGCACCACGCGCGCACCGAGATGAGGGATGTCAGTTACATTACAAATTTTTGTCCATTCAGTCATCATTATTCTCTATTCTTATCAGGCAGTTAGCATTTCAAATTCGTGTTTACCCACACCGCCCTCAGTACGATCCAGCCAGGGATCAGTTTCATTTTGTACCGAGAACAACATACGCTCATACAAAACCTTACGTCCTGCTTCGTCTTCCAGCACGCGCTGCTTGATGTAATCCATGCCTACGCGCGCCAGATAATGCACGGTGCGTTCCAGGTAGAAACCCTCCTCGCGATACAGTTGCAGGAATGCGGCTGAGTATTCCATGACTTCAACATCGGTTTTCAGCTTGACAAAGAAGTGTGCGACTTCAGTTTTAATCCCGCCGTTACCGCCGATATAGATTTCCCAGCCCGAATCCACACCGATAATGCCCACGTCTTTAATCGCCGCTTCAGCGCAGTTACGAGGACAACCCGACACGGCAAATTTGACCTTGTGCGGCGCCCACATTTTCCACAAGGCTTTTTCTATATCCACACCCAGCTTGGTCGAGTCTTGCGTGCCAAAACGGCACCACTCGCTACCCACGCAAGTTTTCACTGTACGCAACGCCTTACCGTAAGCCAGACCAGACGGCATGCCCAAGTCTTGCCACACACCCGGCAAATCAGCTTTTTTCACGCCAAGCAAATCGATGCGCTGCCCGCCAGTGACTTTCACTGTCGGTATCGCATATTTATCCGCCACATCGGCAATTCGACGCAGCTCATCTGGCGTAGTTTGCCCGCCGAACATACGCGGTATGACCGAGTAGGTGCCGTCTTTCTGGATGTTGGCATGGGCACGCTCGTTGATAAAGCGCGATTGCGGATCATCTTTGGCCTCGCCTGGCCATGACGAAATCAGATAGTAATTCAATGCCGGACGGCAACTGGCACAGCCGTTCGGTGTGCGCCATGCCATGGTGGACATCACATCAGGAATACTCAATATTTTCTGATCGCGTATCGCAGCACGTACTTCAGCGTGGGTGTGATCGGTACAACCGCACATGGATTTATTTTTTGGTGCTTCGGAGTAATCTCCGCCCAGCACGGTCGCCAGCAATTGTTCAACCAGCCCAGTACATGAGCCGCAGGATGACGAAGCTTTAGTGTGTTTACGCACGTCTTCCAGTGTGAATAAGCCTTTTTCCTTAATCGCCTTGACTACCGTGCCTTTGCACACGCCATTACAGCCGCAGATTTCCATTTCATCAGTCATCGCCGCGGCACGATTTTGACCCTGATGACCCAAATCACCGACGTGACTTTGACCAAACATCAAGTGGTCGCGTATGTCCGACACATCGCGCCCTTCGCGCAGTAGCTGGAAATACCAGGCACCATCGACGGTATCACCATACATCACTGCACCGGCGATTTTGTTGTCCTTGATGACGATTTTTTTATACACGCCGCCCACAGGGTCGGACAGCAAAATTTCTTCGTAATTATCACCCCCGGTAAAATCACCTGCCGAGAACAAATCTATCCCTGTCACTTTGAGCTTGGTCGAGGTCACTGAACCGACGTAGCGCGCAATACCAAATTCGGCCAGATGATTGGCTGCAACTTTTGCCATTTCAAACAAGGGCGCAACCAGTCCATATGCAATGCCACGGTGATTCACACATTCACCAATCGCATAAATACGCGGATCATAGGTTTGCATGGTGTCGTTGACAACGATACCGCGATTGCAATGTATGCCCGCTGATTCAGCCAGTGCAGTGTTCGGGCGGATACCGACTGCCATGACCACAATATCAGCGGGGATAACGTCACCATCCTTGAATTTGACCGCACACACCCGACCTGATTCACCCTGAACCAGTTCCGCAGTATGTTTTTGCAACAGGAATTTCAGTCCTTTGTCTTCCAGACTCTTTTGCAGCAATTTAGCTGAAGGTTTGTCCAGTTGCCGCTCCATCAACCATTCATTGATGTGCACCACAGTGACATCCATCCCGCGCAGCTTCAAGCCATTCGCAGCTTCCAGTCCCAACAGACCGCCACCGATAACCACCGCATGCTTATACACTTTTGCCGCATCTATCATTGCATCAGTATCAGCAATATCGCGATAGCCGATCACCCCTGGCAAATCCTTACCAGGCACAGGCAAAATAAACGGATTAGAACCCGTCGCCATAATCAATCGATCATAGCCAACCACCATGCCATCACTGGCGGTCACGGTACGTTTAAGCCGGTCTATGTTCACTATTTTTTTATTGAGATGCAGCGTAATGCCATTATCGCTGTACCAGTCCACATCATTGAGCATGATGTCCTGGATAGTTTGTTCGCCCGCCAATACAGGCGAGAGCAGAATGCGGTTGTAGTTAGCATGCGGCTCTGCGCCAAATACGGTGATGTCGTACATATCAGGTGCCAACTTAAGCAATTCCTCCAGAGTACGCACCCCAGCCATGCCATTGCCGACCATTACCAATTTCATTCTTTTCATTACGGATACTCCTTATGATTGCGGATAGATCACTATCAACTAGTAATTAACACCACAGTACCAAGGAGCCGCGCCGTTGCAGCTTACTTGTGCTGATGAGATAAATTTGCTACTACTACTTATGCTGCTTGCGCCATCCATGCAGTCTGCGCTGCAATGTCAGCCAGTTTCACGACTTCACCCAATACAATAATGGCAGGGCTACCCAGATCGGCCGCCAGCATTGCTGCATGCAGTGTTTGCAAGGTAGCCTGAACCTGACGCTGGCTTGCCAATGTACCGCTCTGGATCGCGAGTGCAGGCATATCTGCACGCATGCCACCAGCCAGCAATTCAGGCACGATGTCGGGCAGGTTTTTCACACCCATGTAAATCACCAGCGTGGTTTTACCTGCTGCCAGTGCTTGCCAGTTGACGCTATTACCATCACGACTATGTCCCGTCACAAAAGTCACGCCAGGCGCGCTATCCCGATGTGTTACTGGTACGCCCAGACTCGCCGGTGCCGCAATACCCGCAGTAATGCCACTGATCACTTCCACAGCTAGCCCCGCCGCTCGTAACGCCTCGATTTCCTCACCGCCACGCCCGAACATAAACGGGTCACCCCCTTTGAGCCGCGCCACCATCAGACCTGCCTGCGCTTCGGCGATCATTTGTTTTTGAATGTAAGCTTGTGGCGTTGATTTGCAGCCGCCACGTTTGCCCACATAAACGATGCGCGCATCCTGCCGTGCATGCATCAGCAGCACAGGATTCACCAAATCATCCACCAGCACCACATCAGCCGTTTGCAATATGCGGACGGCCTTGAGCGTGATCAACTCGGGGTCACCTGGTCCTGCGCCGATTAAATAAACTTTGCCGTTCATGCTGCTCTCCTTACGCCATGGTCAGGCTGTTGGTTTCCATTGCGACTATCGCTTTCGCCTGGTTCATATCGCTGGTGTAACCCGTGCCGTACAAACAGCACGCCAATTGATTAATGATCGCCAGCGGGATAGGCTGCCGTCCTGCCATCGCATCCTGTATCCATGCCGCAGTGGTCACTGTGTCTATCGCATTGGGTAAATGCGGTACGGTTTTCAGCGGCCCGGCTTCGGCTTCAAACAACAATTTCGAACGACCATCATCGCAATACAACAAATCCGGCCTGCGTTTAGGATTGGCAAACGCCTCACCCTCAGTGCCGCGCAACAACAAGGCACGTAATCCTGTAGTCTCAAAAAACTCACGCATTTTGATTAAATAATCTGGATGCGACACGCTCACCAGGCGCAAGCTATCCACATTAAACGGACTCATCATTTTTGCCAGGCTATGTGCGCTGTTACGCACACCCAGCCGATTACGCAATGCCAGCAAGTTAGCCAACCCTGGCGACAGCACCGCCGTAGGTACAAATGCGAGGCAATCATTCGCCAGCGCCACATTAGCCTGCCCAAGACTCGCGCTAGGCAATATGCCGAGTTCTCGCAGAATATAAGCTGTGGTTGTCCGCCCCTGACTTTCCAGCGTGCCATGTATCAACACAGGAATGCCAAATTTCACTAACAACAGAGCCAGCAACGGCACCAAATTGGCCTGATGACGGGCACCGTTGTAACTCGGAATAACAACGGGCCTGACACCTGTTACAGGCATATCCAGGGTATACAAACGCGACTCCAGCGCTTGATAAAAACCCAATAACTCGTCCTCGGACTCGCCTTTCATGCGCAAGGCAATCAATATAGCGCCCAGCTCCATTTCGGGCACACCGCCGTCCAGCATGGCGCCATACAATTGCGCCGCTTCGTCTACGCTCAAATTACGTGCGCCATGTACGCCGCGTGCTATTTCTTTCAATATGGCGGCGTAACTCATGCTGCCCCCTGCTTGCCTAGCAAAACCATACGTTTCAGTTCCGGCACACATGAACCGCACTCAGTACCGCATTTCAATTCAGCTTGCAGCATTGCCAAATCCGCTCCCGCCGCGATCGCGGTAACGATTTGAGTTTCTGAAATATTCAGGCAATTACACACAATACGTCCTCGACTACTGCTACCTTGCGGCGGGGTGGACAGTGGCGCTAAAACCCAGTTACGCAATGGTGCAATTTCCGCGCCTTCTGCCATCATTTCCTTGAGCCAGTCACGCGCGGCAATTTCACCCGTCAAGCGCACACCGACAACCCGCCCATCTTCCACCAGTACCCGTTTGGAGACGCCACGCTTGGCATCGTCATAACGCATGATGCTGGTTTCATCCTGCATATCCAACAAGGCGTCTATCTTGTTCATCAATTCCACTGGCAACGGTGACGCATTGGCAATACGCAACACCAACACCGGATTTTGTCGTCCATACAGGCCACAACTGGCATAACCAAATTGATCCAGCAATGGTTGTATACGCAACATCCGTGCCACTGCATTATCACGACGCATCACCGCCATGTGCCAAGGCAAAGGCATTTTTTCCACTTGCACTGCGGCGTGTTTTAATTCGGGTTGCCTGGAGACAGGATCGCGCTGATCCATGGTGAGCGCATTCACGCCCATCCCGCTCATGTAACGGCTTCCCCAGTGCATAGGCATGTACACTTGTCCGATACGCATGTCGTCACTCATTTCTACCGGCACCAGCAGCTCACCACGACGACTCTTGACTCGCACCAAGTCGCCCGTAGCCAGGCTGCGTCTGGCCATATCATCGCCATGCATAGACAATACGGGGGATTCGACGTGACTAAACAGTCGCGCCACCATCCCGGTACGACTCATACCATGCCACTGATCGCGTAGCCGCCCCGTATTCAAGTGCAGCGGATAGCGTGCATCGATGACTTCAGCGGTGGGCAAATAACGCACATTGGCAAACATGGCGCGTCCGTCTGCTGTGGGGTAAATACCATCAGCATATAACCGCGCCTTACCCACTGTCGCACCCTCCGGGAACGGCCATTGCTGCGGTCCTTGTGCGTCCAATAACGCATAAGACAACCCGGTAATATCCAGATCCCGCCCGCGGGTGGACTCCCTATGTTCATTGAACACAGCCTCAACGTCTGCATAAGGGAATAAACCAGCACTCGATTTGCCCAATCGCGCGCCTAAACGGTGCGCAAAGTCAGTCGCAATCTCCCAATCAGGGCGACATTCGCCTGGCGCAGGGATAGCCGCATGCAAGTGGGTGATACGACGCTCAGAATTGGTAACCGTACATTCTTTTTCACCCCAGGCAGCTGCTGGCAATAACAAATCGGCGTACGCCGCTGTCTCGGTATAAGCGTTGACCTCTTGCACTACAACAAACTCAGCCTTTTCCAAAGCGGCCCGAACCATGGCTTGATTCGGCAATGATTGTGCAGGGTTGGTGCAAATGATCCACAAGGCTTTAATCTCACCCGCAGCCGCAGCTTCAAACATTTCCATGGCGGTTTTGCCAGGCGTAGCTGGCACCGTATCGACACCCCATAACTTGGCCACTTCAGCTCTGTGTTCAGGATTTGCCATGTCGCGATGTGCAGACAACAGATTAGCCATGCCGCCCACTTCTCGCCCACCCATCGCATTAGGTTGGCCCGTTAACGAAAATGGCCCGGCACCTTCACGGCCGATTTGCCCTGTCGCCAAATGCAAATTGATGAGCGCCGCATTCTTATCGGTGCCGTGACTGGATTGATTCAAACCCTGGCAATACATGGACAATGCCGCAGACGATTTTCCGAACCAGCGCGCAGCGGTAATGATGTCAGCCGCAGGCACGCCGCAGAGTGCAGCAACTGTTTCTGGCGAATATTCCCGCACCGTGGCTCGCAATGCTTCAAAACCATGGGTATGCGCCGCGATATAGGCAGGATCTATCATGTCTTCCCACAGCATGACATGCAGCATGGCGTTAAATAACGCCACATCCGTACCTGGCAAAATGGGCAGATGTAAATCCGCGTCACGCGAGGTATCGGTGCGTCGCGGATCGACCACTATGACTTTTAAATCAGGATTGGCTTTGCGTGCATCTTCGATACGGCGATAAACGATAGGATGAGCAAATGCAGTGTTAGAACCAGCAATCAGCAAACACTGAGTGAGTGCAATATCATCGTAACAAGCAGGCGGTGCATCGGCACCCAATGTGGCTTTATAGCCAGTCACCGCGCTGGACATACACAAGCGGGAATTGGTATCAATATTATTAGTGCCAATCAGGCCCTTGGCTAATTTATTGAACACATAATAATCTTCGGTCGAGAGCTGACCAGAAATATAGACGCCAACAGCATCTGCGCCATGCGTGTGAATAATATCGGCGAATTTGTCTGCTGCGTGATCAAGCGCAGCATCCCAAGACGTACGCGCACGCTCAACATCCCGATTAGCGCGCAGTTCCGGGTAGAGTGCGCGCGCTGCACCCAATTGCTCGGCCGCCAAATGCAAAGTAGAACCCTTGGTACATAGCCGTCCGAAATTAGCAGGATGGTCAGGATTGCCACGCACACCGGCAATACGCTCGCCATCTGTGGCAATCAAGACGCCACAACCCACCCCACAATATGGGCAGGCTGAGGCAATTTGAGAGGTTGCAGGCTTAGTATTCATAAACAACACTAAGCAATCTACATGCCAAAAAAAATAATTATTTAAATATCATGCAGTTAGAAAATTACAGCACTACTTTCACCCCGATACCATCACCATCGCGCACTTGATCAGTGCGCCATCTTAAATTTACGCACCGTACTGAGCCGCATGCTTGTTTATTGCGCTGGCATTACCCCAGCGCGCCATATCATCTACCGCAACACCCACCCACCAGAGCGACCCCACACTGTCAAAATCCATGCCACCCACAATATGCTGACCAGCTGCCAGCATCACATTTCCAGCATAGTCTTCTGCATCGCTCAAACACCGGAATACGTGCCAGGAGACTACATGGCTCCCGCATTCATGAGTAGGCATACTATTTAGTTGGGATAGAAACTGGGTATTCATGACATCATCCTCCACCATTAAGATACGCTTAAGTATAGTCAATGTTAAATAATTTGCCACGAAACAATAAAGGCAAATTGCATGCTGACAATGCCACTAAAAACTCAGCAAATCACACACAGCTTGTAATAAAAAAGCCAGCATTATTTAAGCTGGCTTTTTTATTACAATATTAAACTCCGAAATATCGCATAATCACGATACTAATTAATAAGTTGCATCTCGATCATAGTGATCATCACGCTGGTTATTTGCCAACACGACATTTACGCTAACATTGACATACCTGCCCGGATCTTGCGGCATAACTGCATTCAGCGTACGCCCTTGATAACGATAGACCACGTTATATCCTGTAACTACCTGACGATAATTGTCGTGATTGGTGCAGTGCTCCACCTGGCGAGGTTGGTTGTAGCCAGGCTGACTATTCCCCATCTTGTCACCTACCATTGCACCGGTAACCGCGCCCACCGCTGTGGCCGCTGTACGCCCGTTGCCACCGCCCACGGTATTGCCCAACAAACCACCAACTAAACCACCCAGTATCGCCCCACCATAACTATGGTCAGCGCTACTGACACCATCGCTTCCACCGACCGTCTCGGTCCAGCACTCACGGCGCGGCTCGTTCACTTGCTGGTAAATAGGCGTGCTGGAAACTACTTGCGCCCTGTCATTAAAGCTGGCTTGATTATCCGCCCATGCGAGGTTGGTTACCGCACCAAGCAGCAAAGTCATTAACACTGGCTTATTCATTTTATTCTCCGATTCATGAAGACAGATTACGATGTAGATTAATTACGTCCGCGCCGCCCACCATAACCATGCTGGTCCATTTGTTGCTGGCGACGCTCGAAGCCATAACCAAACCCCTCATTACGCTCAGGCGCGACATCATTGCGTGAACGTTGCTGCTGTTCGTCACGAACTGCATTCTGATCATCACGCCCTGAATAAACGTCATTTGTCCGAAAATCACGTGTGCGTCCAGGCCCCGCCCATACAGGCATGGCACATATTACGCACATCATTCCGACAAGTAATTTTGAGTTAGTCATGGTCTACCTTTCAACTTGAGCACAATACATTGCGCTCTCGTATGCATCATAAATCCGAG
>Ga0265297_10000172_pt1 | contig 214968 bp, 322 predicted proteins | sample Munlanlwell13791_FD_192502 | JGI IMG/M metagenome (GOLD analysis project Ga0265297, IMG submission 192502) | Leachate microbial communities from a municipal landfill in Southern Ontario, Canada - Leachate well 137-91 | ecosystem: Engineered > Solid waste > Landfill > Unclassified | place... | reverse complement strand
GTGAGTTAAATATTCATCAGTTTTCCATAACTCACACATTTCTTTTATATTTTTAGGTATAGGTATTGAAGGTTCTATATCTACTAGTTTTATTTTTTTAGTTATAGGGTGAATAAAAATATTTCCAAAAGAAATATCTACAATACATACCTTAGCACAATAAACTCTCCCCAAAACACCCATAACTTTTAAACCTATTTCTTTCTTAAAATTAAAAAGAGTCAAATCTCCATATTTAAGAGCGTAACTATTTAAAAATTTAGAAGTTAGGGGGATATAATCTTCTAAATATTCCATCAAAACGTAATATTTATCATCTTCTACCCAAGTGTCATATAAAATTATTATTCCTTCTATATCTTTAATTAGGGGGTAACATACTCTATAAGTAGTATTAAAACTTTTTATATACCCAATATCTGTCATATCTGGAATATGGTGTATCTTAAGAACATATATTCTTCCTTCTTTTTCAACTTTTTGAACTACAGTATGGGTAATAGGGTTAGTATATATAGTATCTATTACTTTATAATTATTCATTTTTTCCTCATGTACAAAGTATGCCTCGTTTTGCCCCCGTGTAGCCCTAAATATTTATAATTAAAATATGTTGAAGCTGCTTCTAATATTTTTTCTTTAGTATAATTGGGAATTTCTTCTGGCATACCTACATTAAATAGTTTACTACAAGATTTATCTTCCATACCCCAAGGATTTTCCCAATATACTTCATTACACATTTGAGAAAATATTTTAAATATTTTATCGTGGCTTCTGTATTGGTGGTACATATAATGATATACCGACATACATAAAATTATATCAAACCTACCTTCTAATAGAAGATCATCAGAAACATCGATACATTTAAAATTAACATCTAAATTTAAAAAATTTTTAATCCTGTTAGCTAAGTCTATAAATTCTTTATTTTTAATTATATCTATTCCTAAAACGTACTTAGCTCCTGCTTGCTTAGCAAAAAAACTAAATTGTCCAATGTTACAACCAATATCTAAAACCCTCTTTCCTAGAGTATTATTTAAGATTCCAGATTTTAAAAAAGAATTTACTGTATAACTTTGTTCAGGTATTAATCTTTTATCGGGCGTTATAGTAAAGTGTTGAATTAAATTATTTTTAATATCTGTATTTAATTGCACCAAAATTTCAGACTCCATTATTTAACTCCAAAATTAGGTTGTGTTAATAAAATCTTTCTATTAGATCTGTGAGATTGTATTTCGTTTATAATAGTAAAATACTCCTTAATCATATTTATTTGGTTTTCATTAACTTCAAAAATCGCCCAAGAACATTTTTGCATGTTTTTTAGAGTTTCCCTTGGTTGAGAAAAATGATGTAGAGCATTTAATAAAAATAAAATGTCACATTCGGGTATTTTTTCTCCAGACTCCCAAATATCAAAAAGTACTTCAATTTCATTATATTGTTGAAGACTATTTGCAAAAGATATAGCTTGATGTAATTTATCTAACCCTAATACTTTTGAAGCCCCCGCTTGTTTGGCCTTAAAAGAAAAATAACCATGGAAACAACCTAAATCTATTATGTACTTGTCCTTAAAAGTTAAAATATTTTCAGTAAGCTTTTGAATATTTCTCCAGGATTGAAAAGATTTAGATGGGCCTTCGTAATTAATACACTCAATATCTTGATAAGATGGAATAGCTGTGTAAGTATGATTATCAATCCAATTTTGTATAAAAGATTTTGTAGGTTTAACATACTCACAATGTACCCAAAACATCCTCTTATTCATTTCTTCTAGACTAGTATACTCATTAGTAAAAGTATCATAAAAAACAATATCTAAATTTTGGATCATCAGAATAACTTTTGTATAGAAAAGAAATAAATACCTAAATAAACCACTTTTAGATTTTTCAAAACCAAACTTATTGTGGATTCTATAAAGCCACCTATCTTTATTTGAACAAAATAAACATACTATTTTTAATGTATTTGTTTTAGTATAATTAAAAAAAGGAATAAGTTCATCTGTAACCATACTCGTACTAACAGGAATACCATCTACAATAAATCTGCTATTTAACTGTGAAATAATTCTTTCTGCTCTACCTTCCAACATAGAAGAACCATATAGTTTGTCATAATCAATATATTTTATTGAACTATATTTCTTTGCATATTCTTTAGCATAATATGTCTTGCCCGAACCGGATACACCGGTTACAAATATTTGTTCATGAGGAAATTCTATTAATTGTAAATCTTTACTCATGTTTATCCCACACTCCTAAATAATAATCACCGATAAAATCTAGTTCCCGAATTTCATGCCAATCTTCAAAATCTCCTCTATTCCAGAGACTTAGATGCCTCTCATAAGGATTGCCATAGTAAATAGAACTAGCATTGTTCATATAATATAAATTCTCTGTCCACCATAAGGGAGTAAATAATATAATTTTCTTTCTTGTCACTCTCTTAACTTCCTCTAATAATTTTTTACCTCTTTCTTTTGGTAAATGCTCTATAACATCTAATAATAAAGTAACATCATACATATTGTCAGAAAAAGGTAGAGGAAGTTTAGTTAAATCCCAAAGTATAGTAGGATTAAACGGTTCCCAAATATCTACAGTAGTATGGTTTCCATTTATAGTATTAATTATTTGTTTGTCACCACAACCCAGATCTAGCACACTATCACTAGTCTCAATACAACTATTTATAAATGTAGGCAAACTTGTGCTGTTTATAGATTTAATTATTTTACCTGGTAAACAAGTATCACAAATATTGACACCCCCATTAGTTTTTTTAAGAAATTCTCCAGCTAAAGTATGCCCAGCATACCAGTGTAGTCCTATAGATGATGGAGTAAATTTACTCATATTTGTAGATTGGTACATACTTTGTATATCAGCAGCATTATACGCATAAACAGCATCCATAGGAATATTTACAGGTTTTAGGGAAGGAATAATGTTTGTAATAGATTCTATTGTGGGAAATAACCTATTTGAGAGAATAGATCCAATACATTGATAATTATTACTATTCCAAGATTTTTTTGCTCTATCCCAAATATATTTATAGTAGAAATTATATTTAGATGATAACATAAATCCAATAGAATGGCCATATTCACAAATACAAACTCCTGTATCCAGTAAAGAATTTTCTGGAGTATTAAAGCTTAGATTATCTATTGATTTAAAATAAAGTATGTCCATGTCAGACCATAAACCACCTACAGATGATAAAAGATACCAACGTAAAAAATCCGACTTGTACACTTCAGAAATAGTGTTGTCTATACCAAATACATTAAAGTCAATAGGAATAAATTGCACACCCTGTCTACGCAAACAGGGAAAATAATCTGTAACATTTAGTTCATACTTTTGTTCAAAACTAGTCCAGCTTTTTAACTTTGATGGGTATTGCGGGTAGTAAAATCGTATTTCCCAGTCATTGTACTTCCTAAACGATTCAACAGTCATATATCGAGCGTATGATAATGTATCACCACCAAAATACACATGTAATATTTTTGGAATTTTATTTAGATACCACATTATTTTTCACCTTTAAAACAGATTGAGCAAAATAATCGGTTACTCCGTTTAATTTACTATAATCTATTAGATCATTTTCTACACAGTAGTCGTATAACTTTGTCCCGGGAAAAGGAAAAAACAGCGAAACTTGCATAATATCAGGCTTAACTACATCATTTAATTTTTTAGTTTCTAATAATAATCTGTCATCATAGGGAACAGGATATCCACGCATATTATATGAAGTAAGCATAATATTTGGAATTGTTCTCAACATTCTAAACGCTTCAATTATTTTTTCATTTGACATGTGTCTGTTAAGAAATTCTTTTCTAAACTGTTCATCACCACATTCTATTCCCATACCAACATACCTACATCCAGTACTCTTAAACAATTCAACTATTTCGGTGTTAACATTTTCTACACGAGCCATACAACCATAAGGAAGGCCTATTTCGTCTTTAACTCTAGTAAACAATTCGGTTACATAGTCTTTATCAAATAAAATCATCTCATCACCAAAATAAAAAATCTTAACCGGGTAATTTTCCTTCAAATACTTTAATTCATCAATTACACTATTTACACTTCTTTTTCTTAAAAATCCTTTTTTATACATAGAAAGATAGTAGCTATTACAACAATTATGGACTAACATATAATTTGCAAAATAATTATTATTATGTTCGCACTCAAAATTATACACCATAGTTTCTCCCGATTTTTTATAAATTGATTTAATTTTAACAAAATGCGGGCAATTTTGATACTTCAACATTTTTTCTTTAAAATAACTTTCCCAATAATCACGTTTAGTGTTAACCTTAGTATTACAGCCTACACATAAAGTTATTAAATTACATTCTTTATTATTTTTCTTATCATAATCTATATGATGAATTGTTAATTTATTTTCACAATGATACTCCAACTTACCGCATAGTTGACATTTTCGATCATCACGTTCTCGTATCTTTTCTTTTAAATCATTAGAAAAAATACTAGGATATTCTCTTAATTCATAAGGTATTCCGGTTCCGCCTAAAGATAAACTAATCTTTTTTATACGTTCAGGATTATTAGCAATTATGGGATCTTTCATTGGGTTATGTTTTAATAAATAATTAGAGAAATCAGGTCTCTTTCTACTTTTATTTGGATGTATTTCATTTTTATATTTTTCTATCAATGTTTTACTAACTTTATCCGCAGTTGTTTTATTTTTCATAGGATTATTATTTTTCATTAAATTAGATAATTTCTTCTTAGCTCTACTAGACATCTTAGATACTTTCATAGTTCCGTTATCCCATCGAAGTTTTAAACGTTTTGATAACTTAATACTTTGTAATAAAAGAGTTTTACTAATTTTCTTTCTTACTTCAGGGTATTTAGCTGGATTATAGTATGTTTTTTGAAATGATATTTTATCTTTATAATCTATCAGTAAAATTTCATCACCTATTTTTAATTTACCTATTTCTAACCAACCGTTCGGGGTGTAAACTTCATGATTCGAAGTTATAGTTAATTTATTACCCTCCTCCATTTCGACTGTTAATATATCATCAACTTTTCTTTTCATTGTATCAATAACAATATTCTCAACTAATTTATTTTTTGTTTCATCAAATGACATAACTTTATCACCAATTTTAATATCTTTTATTTTTTTATTACCCCCATTACTTATAGAAATGATAGTATCCCCATCAAGGCAATAAGAACAATTATATGGGCAGCCCCTAGTTGAAAAAACATAACAAAATCCTGGTAGGGGGGAATTTAAAACAACAGATTGTGGTAAAAATAAATCATATCTGAATTTAGGTAATTTTGATAAGTCTGTGCATTCTCTAATTGAGTTAAGTGTAATTTCTTCTCCAGTAAGATGAATCCGATATCCCAAATTTTTAACAGTGAACAACTTATCTGTGCCATAGTTTTTTAAAAAATCTAAAATAAATTCTTCCCCCTCTCCTACACAAATATAATCTATTTCGTTGCATTCTTTTAATATTTTTTCTCGTAATATTGTAGAATGTGCCCCTCCTAAAAGAATTGGGATATTAATAGCTGATTTAACTAACTTTGACAACTCAACAGCTTGTTTATAAAAAAGTGTAGATGAAGAAATTAACAATATACCATAATCTCCCTTTGCTATTTTATAAGATACTTCTTGTAGAGATATATAAACAGTGTCAAAAAAATCAAGATCATATCCAGCATCAAGTATTACAGAAGCCATATAACCGGCACCTCTACCTACATTTTTTTCACCATTTAGATACACAAAAGCTAATTTTTTCACAATGCACCCCAAGATCTACCAACATTTCTTTTAATTATTCCTCTTCTACTTGTAAATAAATTCCAATTATATACCCAAGATGGGTTGTCATGATGGAATCCTGGATTGATATTACTACCACCATGATAAAGATGAACTATGTCAGCGTTAGTACGAAGTTGACGAATACCATTGTCCAACAACCTGTAAATAAAATCGTTATCATCTCCGGCGTACCCAATGAAATCTTCATCATAGCCGCCTATATCCAAAAATTCTTGTGTGGGTAAGCCCAGTAAAAACGGCATTTGAGCTGCGAGGTTTCCTTTATTTCCTATAACTAGGTTATTTAAAATATTTTTTGAGACAACAATGTTTCTGTTCGCCTGAAGAAGAGGCAACAGATAATTTCTATCATCAAAATGTACCTGTCTTACTGTAGTCATAATTCGATCATCGGAAGTAAGAATAGGTGCAATTATAAGATTTAAAGCATCATTAACATGCCAAACCTCAGGGCAGCTCAGCACAATTATATCTCCTGAGCACTTCTTAACCCCTATATTTATAGCCCAAGCCGGACACCTAGGTTTAATTTCAGTAGAGTTTCTCTGCCCGGAAAAGTAATATTTGATATTCAATTTATTATTATATTTATCACATATGCTCTTAGTTTCATCTTCTATTCCATCATTAATTACTATTATTTCTAATGGAAAAGTAAGAGTATCTATATAAGTAGAAATAGAATACAATCCTAAATCTAATAAATCTGCTCTTCTAAAACAAGGCAATATCAAACTAACTAATTTTTCAGTTTCCATACCGTGGTTTTCTCGTCTCTTTTTAATATAATTTTGAGCGTAGGTATCTATTCCAACATCCCCCAATCTCTTCCCTGGTTTCTTTTGAAAATTCCTTTTCGACTCCTCCATAATGTGTTGTTGTAAATCCATGCAGGATTATCTGCGTGTGATAGCCCAGTATTAGTTCCAGTATGATAAAGGTGGATTATCTCTGCGGGTGTTCGTAATAACTTAACACCATTCCCAGCAATCCTATCTGCAAAATCATTATCATCACAAGCATACCCAATGAAATCTTCATCATAGCCGCCTATACTTATAAACTCATTTTTACACATACCCATAAGAAATGGCATTCTTAAGGCAGGTATTCCTTTGCCACCTACAACCAAACTATTCAACATTTCAGGAGTTATCACTGTATTTATGTTCTTCTGGAGTATCGGCACCATGTGATTCTTATCATCATAATACATAGTGTTTGGTGTGGTCATAATCCTTTCTTTCATATTTATTATAGGATCAACAATATAGTTTAAGCTATCGTTCAGGTGCCAAACCTCAGGGCAGCTCAACACAATTATATAACCTGAGCATTTCTTAACTCCTATATTTATAGCCCAGGCTGGGCACCGTGTTTTGATTTCTTGTGCATTCCGTTGCCCAGAAAAGTAATATTTGATATCTAACATACTACTATATTTATCACATATATTCTTGGTTTCATCCTCTATTCCATCATTTACTACAACTATCTCCAATGGAAAATTACGCTTATATACCGAAATAGAATGCAATCCCAAATCTAGCAAATGCGGCCGTCTGAATGTTGGAAGTATTAAACTTACCTTTATAGATGTTTTTTGATCCATTCCCCCACCGCTTTTGGTGTGCAAGTCTCTTGAAATAATTGTTTTGCATTATCACCAATTTTTTTATATGAGGTTGGATTAGAATTAATCCTCTTCCTCATTATAATATCTATCAGATCAGAATAGTCATCTTTACATCGAGCATAATGAACACCTGGAACTAATGCCCTATTAAAAGGTAAGACTTCAGGCAAATCAGGAGAAATAGTATAACAACCAAACGCTAAATATTGCAAATTGCCACGATCAAGAATATGCTCATTCTGGCCAGGCACAAATACCGCACAATCTATCTCATTTATTTCTCTCCAGTATTTTACTTGATCTATAAGATCAGTAAGAACATGGCAACCTTCCTCAGGAGCATACCCAATATTAGGAAAAGCATCATTCAACATTTTTTGAACCTTGATTCTTCTTTCCAACGCCCCGGCGTAGGGCCTTTGCCTACAACTTATGTCAAAACTTATTATGGGAATATAATAGATCTGTTTTGATAACCAATTATATTGTTGCCAATCGTAGAAGCTTACAGGAGGGAAGGGTATTACTTTACCCAGATCAGTAATTTTTGTGTGAAACTTAAAAATTGGGTAATTGCCTAGATATCTTGTTTCTAAACTATCACTAAAATCAAAAATAAATGTCTTATTATCTATGATACATCTAAAACTAGTTATGTCGACATCTAAGCCTTCCTGAAAGTTAATTTTACAATTCAGGTGTTTTAGTATATTGAGGACATAGAGATAATGGATTCCGTAGTACCGCTGGCCAGTATTTTGGGGGAAGGTTATCGTGAACATATCTTTACACCTTTTCCTCAATAGGCAGGTCGCGGTTCTTTTTACGGATTATTTCTTTGCCATTATCAAGTCGGACCAACAAAGTTGTAGCAAACTCTTTAATCAGTTTGACTTCCACTAGGATTCGTTTTTTATTGGTTTTGTAATTGAGATCGTTGATAAATACTTTCACTGCAGCCCTCCCCATTAGTAGGATCAAAGGTAAAGATAGGAATTACTACTTTTTGTAACAATTACCCCTCTATTAATAGATATAAGTCTACGTAATGAAAACTAAACAAAAAATAAATGTCTATATTAACAAAAGTGGCAAAGTTGAAACAATCAGAAAACCTCGCCCGAATTCCTCAACAACCACATTATCGATAATCTCTGACCATAGAACTGTCAAGCCTGTAAGCACAAAACAACGTATCCCGAAACCCACCCAATGCCCAGTAACAAAAGCAATAGGTAAGGCAGCAAGAGAATACCCAAGCCCGGTAAGCAACCAATTCCACCACAAGGCAGGAGCCCCTTTTTTCTTCCAATAAGTTGTCAAGGCCCCGAAAAGTAACCCAAAGGCCACTAAATATGCCCCCAAAAGCCCCCAAACGCCCCATAGTGATGACTTTAGGCCTAGGGTAAGTAGATATAGGGTTGCTACTGTAGGAACGCCTAAATCACGATATTTTGTGTTATACGGCTTCCCAGCACCACCACAACGGTAAAGGATCCCAGAAGCGATGCTTGCCACAAGGTATATAAATGCTCTCAGTTTGGTTTTCATTTTGTTATAATTTACTCTTTATCTTAGAAACAAGAAGCTTTGTTGAACCGTCATATTTTTTGGAAAGAGTATCCAAAACTTCCTGTTTAGCTTCGGGATTCTTAGCATCAAGATTTTTCAAGGATTCCTCAACTCCACCTACGATCTTCTTTGTCTCACCCAAAAGCTTCTGGTTTATAATATGCATTATAGCTGCAACAGGTGGGAAGAATATTCCCAGGATCATTAAGATAAGCCACAAGCGAGGCAAGACTAGTAACTTTTGCCATAATGTTAATTTTGGCTCTTCGTTGGTGCTCAGAGTTGACTTCTCACTCTTAGTCATCTGCAGAACATATGTCTTACCATCGTCACCCTTGACTATTATGGGTTTACTTTCAGTTTTGATAGTAACTGTCTGTTTGGTCTTATTACCGCTGTTTCCAATTCCAAAGAGACTTTTAATTGGGTTATTTACCGAGCCGAATAAGAAAGCAGCAGCACACGCTATCACCAATACTGTAAATGTAAACACCTCTCCTCTTCTACGCATTTTTCCTCCTTGAGTAACGAGGCTAGTGGGTATAAACACTAGCCTCGCCAATTACTATACTTACTTCTTCTTTTTCCAGATAAGAGTACTACCATTATAATAAAGCCATCCGGCCTCGGCCAAAGCAAATAAAGCTCCTCCAATCCAGAAACCAGCATTAAAAATTGTAACCTTTAACAATGTAAACATATTTCCTCCTTTTTATTTGTCGTTACTTTTGTCTGTGGAATCAACTATAAGCTCATCCAATGAAATATTCTGTTTTTTTAATTGAAAATCTATTCTATCTAATATATCCAAACGCCAATTATCATAATCATCAAGCTTCTTATCGGGCAGCTTTTGCTGCCATTCTGCTATAACACTATCTATAATATTTTTTAGGATAGTTTTAGTAGATAATTTAATCATTTATTACTTTTTCCTCCATTTATTTCCCCCGTTTATCTAAGCTATGTGGAATTTAATTATTTTATTTCTTAACTTATTATTAGAGCGCAAATCTTTTCCCCAAATTACTAAACATTTAAATCCATATTTTTCAAAAAGACAACGTCTAAGTTCCTCATCAGAAGATTTATGATAAAACTCTCCAAAAAATTCTATTACTTTCTTTTGTCCGTTTACATTCATAAAATCGGGGTTAGCATTACCAATCCAAACTTTACCATCACCAACATATTTATATTCTCCTGGATATAAATTGTTTAAAATAGTATTTACTACTATTTCACATTTATTTGGTCTTTTTCCTGAACTTCTAATCATTTTGGCTAGCCTATCGTGTTTTTGATCCTTAGTATAATTTTTCCAAGTTTTCTTTACTAATTTAGAAATTTTCACTCTATATTTGGGATTTTTAAGGCGTTTTTTATGTGATTTTGACATCTTCTCTGTAGATTTTTTAGAATGCCAAGGTAGACCATTATTTCTTCTAGATTTTAATATCTTCTCTGATCGTTTAGAATTATACATATTTTTATATCCTCGATCAGAGAAGTATTTTCCATTGAACCTCTTACGTCTAGTTTCAATACGCTTTTCTATTGATCTTTTAGTTATTTTCTTACCCTTATTACCGTCACTAATCTTCTTTTTTGTTGCTGCACTATGATGTTTACCTCTCATAGAACTTCCACTTAGTATTCGTGCTTCTGGGTAGTCAATAAAATATTTAATTAAACTTTTACTCAGCTTTTGTTTTACATCTTCAGGCTTATTTCTTCCAGTAAGAGCTAAGCTAATCTTTTTCCTATGTTCATTAGAAAAAACTCTTTTATTCATAAAATTATCGTTATAATCAACGTCCTCTGATGCAAATATAAACTCTCCAATTTTCAATATAGTAACTAAGAGCGATAATATTGCAATTAAGTAAAATATCAGCGTGTTCAGCGCTCGATCCTAATACATCAAAAATCGCCTTGTCTTTCCAAAAATTATCATATCCGATATTACAGATAGCTTCTTGCCAAACACCTAAATAACAATCTGGAGCATGGAATATTCTTCCTTCTCTAGCCATTGCTAAACAATGCATCTTGCAATAATCAGAAACTAATGCGTCACAATATTGAATTGGTGGTCGACCGTTAGCTTCTCTAAATTTATTAATTACCCCCCACATATCTCTACCTCAACTTCTTTTATACCCCGTAAACCTACATTTATTAGAGCAATACTTTCCTTTATTATACCTAATCACAGATGGAAAAACTTTAAATTCCTTCCCGCAAGTTTTACAACGTAATCTAATTTTAATTTTAGTAACACCATTATATTTACATTTTAGAGAACAATATATTCCCCGATTATTATGAATCTTATTAGGTGAAACTTTGAACTCTTTTTGACACCACTTACAAATTACAGTAACCTTAGTACTAATATGATTAGCAGCTTTGGTTGCCATTCTTTTTGCAATTGTTTCAGATGATTGTTTTTTGCCTCTATGCGCTATGCGGTTTAATTCTTTTGTTTCTTCTGAACGACAACATCCTGTTAGAGCTTTACTAACAGCTTTCTTCTGATAATCAGAATTATGCTTCCCCCACCTAGAGCTATTTTTCCCGGTTAATAATCCCTTAGTTGATTTACAAACTTTACAAGTACAATTAAGCTTATGCGATTTTATACCAATCCCTCCGTCACCACCAGGAGTTATATTGTACATCCCGTCTTTTCCTAAACAATTTTTATATTCTGCTATGTACCTTATCTCCAATGTACATAAATCAATTTTATTATTACTATATTCTATAGGCTTAACTATAAAATTATCTCTACCATATTTTTTAAGAGCTCTTTTAAGATATGTGCCACTTCCAAAATAACGAGGTTTAAAGTTGCCCCGCCGTTTTCCGACATAAACTTTACCATCTAGCAAATTAATTGTTAAATATACATAACCATATTTATTCATAGTTTATTATTCTATTTTAACTTGTTCTACGGGAGCTGTTCCACAATCACCCATAATTCAAAATTATCCATTCCATCAACACAAATTTTGTCAATATTTCTTTCAAATACACGGGTGTTCCAACGAGCATCTGTATACAAATGTAAACAAGGATCATTTTCCCTACTATTATACCAAATTTTAACATTACCTTTCTTAACACAAAAATGAATTGTGTACTTACTTAAATATACACCTAAATGATCTCGCGTAGGTATCTGAACAATAATATTTTTGTCATATTTTTCAGACAAGATAATGGGGTTATAAAAAGGCTTATCACTAACTTTCAAAAGTTTTATTATATTTTCATCATAATACGCTAATGAACAGATCTCTTTTCCAGGATCAACAACCTTCCCATTTATATATTGTGGTACTGTAGATACATTCTGGTAAGTTGGCACCGTACTACTCCTTTATTACATCATCAAATTTAGCAAACGGAAAGCATTTGAGATCGCTATTAGGGTTAAGATTGACTACGTTAACTCCCACCGTTCTTAACAATGGGCAGATTTTTGTTATATCATCACGGTACTCATTCAACTTTTTATTAAATTCCTTCAAATCTCTCTTTTCGTACCCCTCGTGGAAATGGGTTTGATTCACAGCTTTCATATCATACCCCAACAGGAATATATTCTGCGCTCCAAGCGCAATAGCTAAGGTTATTGCTCCTGTGCCGGAGTTGTTTCCTCCAAATATTCCTTTGTCAAGATCCCCTATGTTCACAGCAAGATGTAGCTCTCTTCTAACTAAATAAACATCCTGCCCAAATTGTTTCCGCTCCATTGGGGTTAAAAACACTCTAGTACCTTTATAATTATCCCAAAAAACTGATAGTTTAGGTTCACCCGGCCGATCTAAATCCCCCTGTCGAATTTGGTTATATAAAGTAGAGTCCATAGAATAGTTTATAGTAGAATTAGGATAAAATTTAAAAACTTTATTGATACCTATAGTAAGCTCATTATCTAATCTGTTAAAATCAAATCCTTTTAAGCTTTCCCCACCTCCTATAATAAAACATCTTTTACCAAGCCAACTATTACTATTAAACTTCTCTATAATTTTCCTATTGGTAGTGTAGGAGTGGTTGCTCTTTGCCATAATAATATTTTGTTTATAATTTTCTTTAATAATAGGCACTCGTTGTGGAGTGATTGTATATCCGGGCATTATTTCACCTTCCCGCGTAAACTTCTGCTTATCTGATGATGTACAATTACGGGGTTATCACATTTTTCATTAGGTTCCTTACCATTTGGAAGCGTTAGAATTCTGCAGTAAGAATTTGGTAAATTAAATATATCCACATTATTCTTTTCTAAAACTTTTGCCAAGATCTGCTGCTCCCAAATTTGCGGGAACATCTTTACTGTGGTGTTCCATTCCTGCACAATACTTTTATTTTCTTTACAGTTACGGATAAAAAGTGTTCCAGACAAAAGCTCTTTAGAATGATTTTCATCAAAATTAACTCCGTAAAACTTATTTCTATCGAGCGTGTGCGCCGCAAAATTATATTTATTAGGTATATTATCAAACAACTCAGGGTAAGAAATAATCTCAGCATCACAATCGACAAATATTATGTTCTCTGTATGCTGTTCCAACATATCAATAATAAATTGTGCTTTGTATGAAGTATTTTTTGCCCAGCTATGAAGATTTTCAACGCCTCTCACATCTGATTTAAGATTAGGAAATGCTGATAAGGATTTTATCAAATAATTCCTAGCAACTTCTTCATATTCTGTGTTTTGGGTATAATAACTACATATTATAAAAGACAATTTATTTCTCCTTAACTTATATAAAAAGGCACCCTTTGGGCTGAGAAGAGACAAACGGATAAAAGGTTTATCTGACCCTCTAGGTGCCTTAATAGACATAAAAATCCGATTGTTCTTCTCATATAATACATATAAGTCTCATAAGTGTATTAACAACTTAAAAAACATATTTATTAAGCCTTCTCTCATTTATGCCCTAAATAAAGGTATTCTAGGGGTATTTTAGGCCTTATTTGAACCTATTATATATGGTGAACATAGCTGTTTCTCCTAATGCTTCCCATATTATGTTCCCTGAGCCATCAGTCTTTTTTATATACGCTTGAATCTTATACAGCCCTATTTGGACTAAATCGCTATCTATGGTTGTATACAGTAAATAATTTGACTTACCATATAAGGTCCATACATTAGCAGCCCACTCTTTTCTTGTGCCATCTGGTAAAGAAACTTCCATTTTAGTTACAGAGGCAGATGAAACATCTATACCACAGTCCAAAAGAATATTTAAACCAATTTCATTAATATAATGTTTGACTATACTCATTTAATCACCTCCTAATTAGTAAGGTTGTTTAAAACCTCTTCTTTATCTATCTTACTTGTTAATAATTTATCTTTTTCTATCCTACTTATTAAGTTATTTTCTTTTTCTATTCTGCTTGACAAGGTATTTTCTCTCTCTAATATACTTGATAAAAACTTTTCTCTTTCTAATAAACTATATACTGATATAGTTTCTGTTGCCGATTTGTTAAGTGAAAAAGAGCTGCTACTTGAACTGGATGAGCATGAACTGCTGGACGAACTAGATCGACTGGAAGAACTAGACGAACTAGATTTTGACGAAGAACTGGAGCTTGAATAACTAGATGAACTGCTCGAACACGAACTTGAACAAGAAGATGATGAGCTTGACCAACTTGATGAGCTTGATGAGCTTGAACTGGATGATGATTTACTGCTTGATGATGAGCTAGATGATGATGAACTACTTGACCACGAACTAGAAGAAGATGATGATGAACTTGATCGGCTTGATGAACTGGAGCTTGATGAACTAGATGAAGATCTTGAAGATGAACTTGAGCTAGAAGAAGATGATTTTGAGGAACTAGACGATGAAGAAGACGAGCTGCTTGACCGTGATGATGATGAACTAGAACTTGAAGATGATTTTGATGAACTAGAACTAGAGCTAGAAGATGAACGCGATGATGAGCTTGACGAAGAACTAGATGAATGCGATGATGAGCTTGACGAAGAACTAGATGAATGCGATGATGAAGAACTAGAGCTTGATGAACTAGAGCTTTGTGAGCTTGAGGAACTAGAAGACCTGCTACTCGATGAGCTTGAACTAGATGAGCTAGAACTTTGTGAACTGCTACTTGAAGATGAACTAAAACTACTGCTTGATGAAGAGGAGCTAGATCTTGAGCTTGAAGATGAACTTGATTGTGATGAGCTACTTGAACTAGAAGAAGACCGTGAACTTGATGAACTAGAACTAGAAGAAGACCGTGAACTTGATGAACTAGAACTAGAAGAAGACCGTGAACTTGATGAACTAGAACTAGAAGAAGACCGTGAACTTGATGAACTAGAAGACGATGAGCTGCTTGATGATCTACTGCTAGAGGAACTTGAGCTGGAAGAAGATTTTGATGATGAGCTGGATGAACTTGATGAATTACTGCTAGATGATGAAGAGCTTGATCGGCTACTTGAAGAACTAGAGCTACTAGATGATGAAGATTTACTGCTTGAAGAACTTGAGCTTGATGAACTAGAAGATCGTGATGATGAACTAGATGAACTGCTCGATGATTGAGAACTGGATGAGCTTGAAGAACTTGATCTTGAACTAGATGATGATGAAGACTTTGATGAAGAGCTGCTCGATGAGCTTGATCTTGAACTAGAAGATGATGAGCTACTTGATGACCTGCTACTTGATGAGCTGGAACTAGATGATGACAGGCTTGATGAACTAGAACTTGATGATGATTTTGAAGATGAGCTACTTGATGAATATGATGATGAACTAGAACTAGAGCTTGATAGGCTGCTAGAAGATGATGATGACCAACTAGAGCTTGAAGATGAACTGGATGATGAATTAGAACTAGACGATGATGAACTAGAACGCGATGAACTTGAACTAGATGATGAGGATGATCTGCTACTAGATGAAGAAGAACTGGATGAAGAATTACTTGATGAACTGCTTGAAGATGAAGATCGTGAAGATGATGAGCTAGATGAATTACTTGATGAACTTGAACTAGATGACGATTTTGAAGATGAACTTGATGAACTTGATGACTTACTACTAGACGAGCTAGAACTTGATTTACTACTTGACGAACTACAGCTACTAGAAGATGATGATTTTGAAGACGAACTGGAACTTGAAGACGATCGACTACTTGAAGAACTAGAGGATGAAGAGCTTGAAGAACGTGATGATGACGAACTAGAAGAATAACTAGACGAACTACTTGATGATCGAGATGAAGACGAACTTGATGAACTAGATCGTGAACTACTTGATGATGAGGACTTTGACGAGCTACTACTTGACGAACTTGATCTTGAACTTGAGGATGATGAACTACTGGATGATTTGCTACTTGATGAACTAGAGCTCGAAGAAGATTTTGACGAGCTACTACTTGACGAACTAGATCTAGATGATGAACTACTAGATGAATAAGAGGATGAACTTGAACTAGAACTCGATTTACTGCTTGATGAAGACGACGAACGACTAGAGCTTGATGATGAACTGGAACTTGATGACGAGCGAGAACTGGATGAGCTCGAACTTGATCGTGACGAGCTTGAACTACTTGATGAAGAAGAACGGCTACTAGATGAACTGGACGAAGATGACGACTTACTAGATGAGCTAGATGATGATGATGATCTTGAACTAGACGAACTCGATGATTTGCTTGACGAGCTAGAACTCGATGATGACTTGCTGCTAGATGAACTAGAACTTGATGATGATCGGCTACTAGACGAACTAGAGCTTGATGAGCTAGAAGATCGTGAACTACTACTTGATGAACTTGATGACCTGCTACTAGAGGAGCTTGATGAGCGTGATGAAGACGAACTTGATGAACTAGATCGTGAACTACTAGAAGAGCTAGATCGAGACGAACTGCTGGAAGAGCTGGATGATCTGCTTGACGAACTGCTGGAAGAGCTGCTTCTTGAACTACTTGATGACGACGAATTACTTGAACTTGAAGAAGATGAAGACGACCTGCTACTTGATGAGGATGAACTAGATCGGCTACTACTAGACGATGACGATGAACGACTAGAACTTGATGAACTACTCGAAGAGGATTTAGAGCTAGAAGATGAGGAGCTAGAACTTCGAGAACTGGATGAGCTACTAGACGATTTTGAAGACGACGAACTAGAGCTGGAAGATGATCTTGATGAGGACGAGCTTGATGAACTTGATCGGGATGAAGACGAACTGAAAGAACTAGAACTTCGACTACTTGACGAACTCGAAGAACTTGATCTCGAACTAGAACTAGATGATGATTTACTACTACTGCTGGATGATGAACTTGATCTGCTACTTGATGAACTGGAAGACGAAGATGATTTAGAACTAGATGAGCTGCTTGAACTACTAGAACGACTTGAGCTACTACTAGATGAAGACGAACTGGATGATCTACTGCTTGAAGAAGATGACGAGCTAGAACTTCGTGATGAACTAGAACTGGAAGAACTTGATGATCGTGAGCTACTACTTGAAGAGCTTGAACTTCGAGAACTGCTGCTACTGGAACTACTGGAACTTCGTGAACTAGATGAGCTGGATGAAGATGACGACCTTGAAGATGAAGAACTGGAACTGGATGACGATGAGGACCTACTGGAACTTGAACTAGACGAGCTAGAGCTTCGTGAACTACTACTTGATGAGCTACTTGATGAAGAGGATCGTGATGATGAGCTTGAACTAGACGATGAACCTCCTATAATATTAAAATCATCAATAATAAAAGTAGACGCTTCATCAACATATACGTTAAGAATATATACATTAACTGCTGCTATATCAAAATATACGCTTGTACTTGCAACATTTGTCCAAGAGAGACCATTAGCTGAGTAGTCCCAATAAATAGTACCCCCCGACTCACGAATTCGTACATACTTATGAACACTTGAATTATACGTATCTGACCAAAGAGTATCACCAGTATTCATAGCATTTATTGAATAATCAAAGACTGTCCAATCAAGGTAATAGTCTCCGTTAGCCGATTCTATTGCAAATAGATCGCGCGGTGCTTCCCCAAAGCCACCACCGCCTATGTCAACAATTTGAAGATAACCATAAGATCCAGTTAAATCGTAGTAATTTTTACTAATAATCCCAGCAGCACCTCCCTCAACATATATTTTTAACTCTTGATTTTCTTCAATTACAGTATTTGGTGGTGTTACTCCAACAACCCACTTATTAGGATCTATAACCGTTCCGTTAAAATCATCTACAAGTGTTTCTAGTTTATCGGCAGCATATGTAGAACTACTCGAAGAAGATATCGAACTACTACTAGATGAACTGGACGACCTACTACTTGATGAACTAGAGCTTGAACTTGATCTACTACTTGACGAACTAGAGCTTGATGAGCTACTAGATGATCGTGAACTTGATGAACTGGAGCTTGATGATGATCTTGAAGAAGATGAACTAGATGAGCTTGATCGTGATGATGAACTAGACGAGCTACTAGATGATTGGCTGCTAGATGAACTCGATGAACTTGATTTTGAACTAGAACTCCTCGAACTACTACTACTGGAACTACTAGAGCTTCGTGAACTAGATGAGCTAGAACTCGAAGATGATCGTGAACTTGATGAACTAGAGCTTGAAGAGGATGAAGACCTACTTGAGCTGGAACTAGACGAACTAGAGCTTCGTGAGCTACTACTACTTGAACTACTAGAAGATCTACTAGATGAACTAGAAGATGATGAGCTCGAACTTGACGAAGAACGACAGCTACTAGATGAGGATGATGAACTTGAGGATCGTGATGATGAGCTGGATGAACTAGATGAAGCCTGTAGAGTAATTACTACAACACAAGTAGCATAATATGCTATCTGATAAGAGTCAGTCCAAGTGAAAGTATCTGTTCCAGAAAAATTAGGTATATCATATTGTGAACTAGTTGAAACATCAATAGTATAAAGCAAGGTTTTGTTGCCTGTCTCAGTGCCTGAGTTGTACTTTATAATATCAACAACAACATCTCCTGCGTTGACTGGCACGCTAACGGAAGTTGAAGGAGTAGCATCAGTTCCAGAATATCCATTAGATGCTGAATAGACTGATGTATACCCTGAAGGAGCTTTGTAAGATGAAGCTATAACATTTAAGCTTAGTTCAGAACTATTAGGGATACTTATAGTTTTTGAACTTCCTGTGGTTGGGGAAAGAAGGTACCAAATTTCACTAAAAAAGTAATCGTTTATACTTCTGGTTTGATCAGCTTGGGTCATTACAACACCATTGTATGTTGGTGCACCGCCTGACCGGGGAGTTCCGTCGATGTCATTATAATATCCCAAACCTACTATTAACACAGTTGAACCAGCTCCACAAGTATAGGGCAAAGTTGTAGGATTACCACTTATGTCTTCTTCGTATGCTTTAGTATCAAAAGTGTGTTTGTAATCGGGATTATAAGAACTACTTGAAGAACTTGATGATTTACTACTACTCGATGACGAGGAACTTGACGACGAGCTTAAAGATGATGAGGACGAGCTTGACGAACTTGATGATCGTGATGATGAGCTTGAACTAGATGATGATCTGCTACTAGATGATGATGAGCTCGAAGAGGATCGTGAACTTGATGAACTTGATGACGAATTAGAACTAGAAGATGATGAACTGGATGATCGAGAACTAGATGAAGATGATGAGCTTGAAGAACTGCTGCTGGATCTTGAACTGCTAGATGAACTTGATCGTGAACTGCTAGATGAAGATGAACTAGACGCCGTATATGTTATTATAATCTTTCCGGCAGCACCAGCACCACCTGTGTGTGAGGTACTACCTGCTAAAAGTTGGTAACTCCCACTACCGCCGCCGCCACCGCCATAAACACTTCCCCCAGAGCCATTAGCATTTGTGGTACCTCCAGCTCCCCCATTACCTCCACCTGCTGCCGTGCCTGAACCAGCAGCTGGCGGTGCTCCTGCATTACCTCCAGCTCCAGTTGAACCAGCACCACCGCCGCCGCCACCGCCGTTAATTCCTGAAGCTACACCAGTAGCACCATTACCTCCTGCGTATTCTGTATCCCCATAAGAGGCTGCCGTTGTTCCTCCTGCACCACCAGCACCCTGGCCATTAAGCACAAACTTCCCATTTGTTCCACCTGCAGCAACAGCTCCACTTGCATCATTTGAAGAAAACCAAGTAGGGTTACCATTGGTTCCTGCGGCACCTAACTTGCCACTAACTGCTGCTGCAACAGTATAAGTGTAGTTATTCCCCGGAGTGACGGCAAGATTTTTAATTACATAAGCACCGCCACCACCACCACCGCCCTCACTATTCCCCGCCCCAGGTTTTGTAGCAGTACTCCCACCACCCGACGCACCACCACCCCAACATTGTACACTGACTGAGGTTACTCCGTCGGGGCAATGCCAAGATCCAGAAGTTGTGAAGGTTTCAGTGGACATTTATTTGCCTATCTATTTAGGTTATTCTCCGAAGATATCCAGAAGGGTTATAAGTACAACCCATCTTATTTACTATTTTATAAATATAATCAAAATTAGCCTTTTGCATACCAAGGTTCCAAAACTTTTGGATCTCCTGTTTTTTCATATAAATTGGCAAATTCCCAATCCTGACTGCAAAGATACCTCTCATCAAGATATTTCGGTTCCGGCGGTATTCCTTTATACCGGTAAGCGTAACTTAATTCACCGTGGATATGCCTGAGGCCAACAATATTATACCAAGTGCCTATCCCCTTCACATGCAACTGTTCATTCATCGGCGGCTCAACAGTCTTGATCTTTAAGCCCAAATCCCTTATCGCCCGGGCAAAGCGACCCTCAGCATTTCCGATATCCTGCGTGTATTTTTCATATACATCAAAAGGTATAAAATGGTCTTGGAAATGCTGGATGATTTTCTTGAAGGCTGAGCTTTTTGCAATAAATGCTGCGGTATTAACCATCTTATCATTATCTGGGCCGCAACCCATAAAATCAGCGTCTCCTATCAAGCTTAATAACTCGGGGAAGTTCTCTGGTTTCTCCATTATGAAATCACCGTTAGTACAGTAGATATATTCGAAATCCTGCAGCAATGCACACCCCCACTTAATAGCCCAGAAGTAGGGATACAGAACCCCTCCCCATACCTGATGGTGTGGCATGAAAAACGTGTCTACGTCGACCATAATATCCTTAGGCACCATGAGGGAATTTGAATCAATATCCCGCTCAGGATCGAAATAATTATCATAAGCAAGGCAAATATAGTACCCCAGCTTTTTATGGCTCTCTATACAGGCTTTGAGATATGGCCGGTTAGATACATGTGAAGTTACCAAAATTCCTACTTTACGGAATATTTTTTGAGCCCAGAGATCGTTGCTAGAACAACGCGCTAACCACGCCTCAATATCTTTTCTATCTTGTTCACTTAAATTTCCCTCTAAATCTTTTCTAGTGAGTCCGATATTATCCTCCTTGTTGGTAAAAAGGCAAATTTAACCCTCTGCGCCTGCACATTGTTAATCCTACTCCCTTGGCCGCTGATAATGGGAATGTAAAGACATCAAATCTATTATCCTTTTCCAACTCCTGACGAAACTTATAAGAAGAACCGCATAAGTTCTCCGGCAGATAATCATCATCCGGCGGGTAAGTATCGTGCATGAGGATCATACCATTATCTTGCAGCAGATTGTTTATACTAAAGAAATCTTTCTTAACCTGATCATACCTGTGATCTCCATCTATGAAGGCAAACGCCACTGGTGGTATATCCACGCTCTGGAAAAAGGAATCAGAAGACCCAATATAAATAACACACTTAGATTTATCCTCCCTAAAATACCCGGGGACATTTAGAGCTTCCTCAAACCCATGTCCTTGAATATCACAATGAAAAGCTTGTCGGTCATATTTAGCACCTACCATATTTAAGTATACTGAACTCTCTCCCATACCTATTTCTATGATTACTCCGCTAGCAAAATGTAAGGTAAAATCAGCCAACATTCCGACCATAGCCATTCCTTGCCAATTTGCCTCCTTATTTTTTGTTATAGATTCATATATTTCCTGCGCCCGACCGCTCATCTATTCACCCATCTCTTGATTACCTCTTCCATAACATAATCTACTCTAGCCTTGCTTGAATGATACTTAATAGCATGTTCATGCCCAGCCTTAGCTATCCTTGCCCTTTCAGTTTCGTCTTTTAATAATTCTAGTGTTTGTTGAATCATTTTATCTGTATCATTAATATCAATCTTAATGTAATGTTCTCCAGCAATCATAGGGTTAGGCTGTGGAATAGATATGTGATCTACAAACACCAATGGTCCGCGGCTGAACGCCTCCCATGTCCTAGTATCTCCCATAGCTGAATGAGATGCTCCCGTGAATAGGATCTTAGTCCTACTAAGCATATGCATATAGACATACCACCAATTAATAAGAGGGGCAGCCGGACTTAACTCCGCCCTATAACCCACATGCCTCCAAGAGCTCTGCCAGCCTATGGAATAAAACAACGTCAGTTGTGTTATATCATCATTTATGATTGGCCAGTTGAAGCTCTTAATCTTCTCTGTTATAATATCACGCGGGCACCCGGGCCTTTTTCCCTGTATCAGGGTATTGGTAATCGATAGATCCCGGCGATCATAGTAATTGATAGGCAAAACGTCTAAATATGCATCCAGAACCGCAAAATCTAGAGGAATCATCTTCTCCCTGTTGACGGGTAAATAATACTCTTCCCAAGAACGCTTAATATACATCAGAGGCTTACTAACCCATTCATTGCTAACCTCACCAGTGACGGGATCAAATAGTATCTGATTGTCTTTTATATCATAGATGATGATCTTATCCCATAGGTTCAGATCATTGAATAGCTTCAATCTAGATGGTATAACATCAAGATTGATGAAAATCAGATCATATTTCTTTATATTATCTATAAGATATTGTGCCCCAACTCTGGTTAATACATCTTTACCAAATCTAGGAAACACCCACTCCCAATCAACACTCTCTACTGCAGGGTGATTTCCAAGCGCATCCTGAAATAAATCAATGATCATACTTGAGCCACTTTCTTCACAGAAAAACCCAATTTTGAACTTCATTTGATTCTCCTTAGGTATCCTGAAGGATTATTAGTAAACCCAAGTGATTCATATTGGGTATCAATCTCAAAGCCATCATTCTCTTTAAGGAAATCCTGCACTGCCTCATAAGGGCCATCACCCCATTTCCACTCAACCGGGTGCCCGGACACGTGCGTATCCTCAACGATAATGTAAGATCCCACTGGAACCAGCTTAGAATAAAGCTTTAGCTCCTGCAGCACATGATCCTTGCAATGCCATGAGTCTAACACCACCATACACATACTATTCTCTCCAATACCATATATGAGGTTAATAAGATCCGGGTTTACACTACTATCTATAAACGCGGTAATTCTACGTTCCTTGATACGCACCGCTATATCATTTACTGGCCAGACCTTAGGAGCGTTGTCTATAGTAAGCACCTTACCATGCCCAATCATCTCAAGGATGCTTCCAAAAAAGAGTGCTGATCCGCCATAAGCTGTTCCGGTTTCAATAATATAATCTGGCCGCACCTTGAAGATAATATCCTGTAGGGCAAAAGCATCAAAAGGGTTCTTCCAAATTGGTACTCCCAACCAACGCTGTTGTTCATACGCCCGACTGTTCTCCCACTCAATATGAAACGCATCAACGATGCCCTTATCCATATGCTGCGTATCTTGATCTTGCATTTATTTCCTCCAGTTATAATAACCACTTCCTGTGATCAAAACTATACATCCATTTTATTGTCTTTATAAAAGAATCTTCAAAGCTAATAGGTTGTTTCCAGCCAAAACGCTCTAGTTTAGAACCATCAAGTGCATATCGAGCATCACAACCAGGCCTTGCAGTTTGAAAATCAACCCATTCTATATCAAATTTAATATTTAGTATCTCTTGAATCTTCATTGCTATTTCATATACTGTGAATTCTATACCTGCGATATGAAACATATCATTTATCTCTGTATCGTGAGTAAGTAGGTAAATAACCGCATCAGATACGTTGCGAGCGTGAATCCAAAATCTTGAACTTGAAAGATTAGGACTACCATGCAGAATGACTTTTTCACCACTTATAATACTTCTTAGTGTTTTTGGTATAAACTTCTCGTGATTTTGTCTTTCACCAAACATATTCATACAACGAGTTGTAAGTATAGGCATTTGATAAGCATGTGCAAAACTATAGGCTATCATATCCTGTCCAGCCTTAGCAGCACTATAGGGATTAGAAGGACGCAGGCAATCAAACTCTTTATATGCTACCCCAACATCAGCAGCACCATATACCTCATCGGTACTGAAATTAATTATCTTTTTGATATTAGATTGTTTTCTTCTCAAATATTCTAAAAGATTTGCGGTACCTAAAACATTACTACAAACAAACTGTCTCGAATCTTCTGTGCTTCTATCTACATGGGTTTCAGCAGCCAGATGTACAACATAATCAAAATCCGGTAATTTTAGGTGATCCATAGATGCAGCTAAATCATGCCAAATAAATGAAATGCGCGAAAGATACTCTTTCTTACTATCTGTAACTTCTTCAAGCAGTTCAACACCAGTAACACTATGCATATTTGAAGCATAAGATAGTCTATCTAATATAACTATTTCCCAATCGGTATTTTCAACTATATGTTCAATTAGATGTGCACCTAAAAAACCGCAACCACCTGTTATAAGTACTCGTTTCATAGCAGTTCTCCGTTGATAATAGCTAAAATATTACTATTTTTCTTGATAATCTCTTTTTCTTTGTTGCCTATTCTTGTATGATGAGCAATCAAGATAGTTGATTCATCGATCATAAGATTCTCAAAATATCTATATGTATTTTCACATATACACTCGGCTTCTGGAAATAATTGTGCTGTTTTTTCAACAACAAAATTATTGCCATCATAACAAGTTATTTTACTCCAATTCTTTATTGCGCTTGTTAAAACTATATCCAATCCCCTACCAACTTCACAAAACAAAACCTTGTCTGAAAAATCTTTGTGACTTTCTAATACTTTAAGCATCAATTTTTTATGTTCAAATTCATTAATAATTTCATCTTTAGTTTCTAAACTATTGTGCTCCAGAAACTCTGACTTTTGTTTTCTATATTCATCTTCACCAAGTAAAAAATATCTTCCCATTTCTATCGTCCACCAATCAGCACACCAAGCATGACCATCACGAATTACACTTTCTTGTCTACATATATCTATTCTATCATTTGATACATGCTCAATAAATTTCTCTAAAGAAATCATTCAATAATCTCCTTTATCCAATTATTAGCTACAAATTCCTGTTTAGCTCGTTCTTTGGCTGCAATGCCTTTTGTTCGTAGTTCTTCAGTAGTTATATTCTTAACTATATCAACCATCTGTTCTTTAGTATTACAAATCCAGCCTGTTTCTGGGGTCACTCTATCCACTGTGCCACCCCAATTGTCAGCAAGTACTGGCAAACCAGCAGCCATAGCTTCAATAACTACGCGTGGACCAGCATCCATATATCCTTGAGGTAGGGAGTACCAAAAAAGATTTCCAGTTCCCAAAAATTGAGGAATAGGAGGATCATTCTTTGGAACCTTCTTAAAACGATCAGTCTCTGCTACAAAGCTAGGACCAGGCATCATCTTTATCCCCAGATCCTGGCGGCAATTAAGCATTGCTTGTATTTCATTTCCGCAGTCTTTAGCAAACTTTGTATCACCTTGAGAGTTGTGCCGTACGATTCTAATTGGGCCATCATAATTTGGCTGCACTTCTAAAAAGTCTGTGAGATCCGCACAGGGAGAAAGAACACGAGTTGATGCTTGAGGGCAAAGTTTAAGAAGTTCATTCTCTTGATTACTATTTAAGAACAAATATTTATCCCAACCCTGTGTCCAAGGTGTGATACCAATACTACCTATTCGGTAGTTGACAACCATAACTTTATGATCAGCTGCTATCTCGGAAAAAATATCCGCTACTTCTGATGTTTTGAACTCCCACACATAATCATCAGCATATACTACCAAAACATCACATTGCTCTTTTAAGGTAGTGTAATCTAACGATACTTTAACATCTTGTAGACTTGTTGAAAGACAATGCTTAAACTCCTGACTTCCCACGCTATTACGAAATGGTATAAATTCTACTCGATGACCAGCGTCCAAAAGCATCTTCATTATTGTAGTAATAGAACGTGCGCAACCACCCCAGCCTCGTGCCGTACTTACAAACTTAATATACTTTCCAGTTTTGTTAGAAATAGGATGTTCTTTCAGAGGTTTATTCTCAATAACACACAGAACATCATCAGAATTTGTTGATATTGTAGGTTGACTATCACTGTTTCCTACTCCTATATTAGAGTAGTCTTTTTTGATCCATACGTGACATCTGTGGCCACCCTTTCCCGGTCCATCAAATTTACCCTTAATATACTTATCCTGCCACTTTCGTTCGTTCTCCCGTCCAGCGTCATGAATTATTACTACGTCAGCTACTTCAGATGCTATTTTGGTCGATTGTTCTCTGTTAGCTCCACCCGCCGGACCATCTACAAATGCCATATCATATTTATCTGAAAATTCTAATAAGTTTTTACCATCCCATAGTCTAATATCTATATTTGGATTTAGTTTCTTTATTTGATCTATCAAACTCTGTGTAGTTTCATAAGTAACAACTTTTAGCCCCAGATCATTCATCAATAGAGTAGGCAAACCTGTTCCAAACTCAAGTACTGTCTTAACATTATTTTTTTCAATAGTACTTCGCATAAAGTCCCAATCTCTATCCGTGATACCACTTCCTCCCCATTCTATTCCATACTTGGATATATCAACCTTTGGTCCTTGAGGAACTTCCTGAATTGCTGACGCTGCTATAATTGAAGGACCCTTAATTATATTGTTTAACTTTGATTTAGCACTTGGTACATCTTTTTTTAATCGTCTACCTATATAATACATATTTAACGCCCGAGTCAGGTCCTCTGGAGTGATCATATCCACACATTTGGGAACTTTTTCACTATAATCTTCAGTTTTGGCCAAATCTGAACCACTCATAGGATCACAATGATTAATGTGTACAAGATTCTTGCAATTATTTATATCACAGTGCCAACAAGCTTTTACGCCACAAGGCAAACAGCCGTCTGTAGCCATATAACGATGACCTGCATATTGAGTAAATGATACAGGCTCACGAGCACCCGCTACTATAATTGCGGGTTTGTGTAAAGCTCCAGAAAGATGCATATGGAAACTAACTAATCCAATTGACCCTTCGGCGTTAAGAAATAATTTGAATAAGTCTCTAACTCCTGTATTTTTGTCTTCTGTCTTCCCAACATAATCAACTATGTTATCACCTTTAAGCCTTAGAGATTTGTCTCCTTTTGCTCCTATTTGATAAAAAACAACATCAGGATTTTGACTTACAAACTCTTGCCAACGATCAAACGGGTACATCTTGCAGCCCCAACCCAATTCACCATTTACACAAATAATCCAATAAGGACGGGAGTCTACACGCGGAGCGTTATATTCATCTTCTGTAAACCAAATATCCGGTCGTGACTCTCCTTGAGGAATATGAATGTGCAATGCGTCTTCCATTGATACTCTAAACGCATTAGCAAAGTGCCAGTCAATACGATTGCTGGAATTAGTGAGTCTACTCGGGCCTATTTTTATTAACATCCGCTCAGAAGATGCTTCTTTTATTAAATCACCGCCTATTACTGATTCAAATTCTGAAGGTTTTATACAAAGATCTGGAGTGATATATGGGCTGTTATCCCAAATATGCATAGCTGTACCAACCACGCCTACTTTTGCTTCTGGGTAGGCTAGTTTGAAATCACGAATGCCACAAGTGAACATAAGCATATCGCCAATACGTTGTCTGTTATGAAAAATATATTCTTTATGGGTAAGCGTATTTTTTGATGAGAGATCAAAATGACATTCGGTTTGGGCAGTCTCAAGAAGTTCACGCATAAGAAGCTTATTCTCAAGATTACCATGTACATGAATGTGACTGTCTACTGCAGATTTTGAAACTATTAAGTGTCCACTAGGGACACTTTCAGAATTCCAATGTGGAATATCTATCCCGCAAACTGGGCATTTCGCCATTGATTACCATCCCTTCTTTATGATATCTGTTATGAGGCGAACGTCGTCTGCGCTTACATGCATTCCAATGGGAAGAGAAATATATTTATCTTCAACCATATTCATCACTGGCAGATCAGCTTTCTTGCCTCCGAATACTGTGTACCCGTCGTTTCGAACTTGAACTATATTCGATTCTATATTATGCTCCCAAAGGTTTCTAGCAAAATCATCACGACGTTCTACTAATACTGTAGCTAACCAATGGGTATTTCCTTTACAATCAAGTAATTTAATACCATCAACCTTTGATAACTCTTCTCGGTATATATCAAATAAATCAGAACGATGTTTCATCATCCTGTTATAATTGTGAAGACCAGCAATTCCTAATGTAGCCGCAATATCATTCATATGCCGCTTAGCCCCAAGCATTTCAAGATCAAAACTCATCATACGCATCCGATAATTCTCCCAACCCTCGGGAAGTTTTCTTTCCCGGTCGATACCGAACCAGCGCATGGTCTTAGCTTTTTTGTATGTTTCTTCATCTGGACAAGTAACCATACCTCCATCACCTGTAGTAATGTGCTTAATCGCCTGAAATGAGCAACAAGTATAATCTCCTGTAAAGACTCCTAATGCCTGAGCAGCATCAGAAATAACTGGAATGTGGATTCTCCCCACATCAGCACGGAGACCACCAAGGTGAACTTGTACAACAGCCTTAGTCTTGCTAGTTATTTTGGCGTGTACGTCCAAAGGATCAATACATAATGTATCAGGCAATATATCAGCCCACACTAGTTTAACACCTCTACGAGCAAGGAAAATGTTTGTAGCCGAACAAGTGAGTGGAGTTGTAATTACCTCATCACCTTTTTTAAGGCCAATAAGATCATATGCCATTTCTAAAGCAGACGAACCCGAATTTACAGATACGGGATACTTAACATCGAATAAGTTTGAAAAGTCTCTCTCAAATTGATCAACTTTAGGCCCTTGGCCAATTATGTCTGATTCCAAAACCCGAACTACTTCTCCAATTCCTTCTTGAGGTACATAAGGACGAAAAAGTCGAATCATACAACCTCCCTTTAACTATGTACCTAACGGAAGAAAGTATAGATAATCTACAGTAATTACTCCTGAAGTAACAAGCTGCCAAGTGTTACTTTTTTTAACTGGACAACTTATTGGTAAGTAGTTATAGCTTCCATAAGGGTAAGCTCCTATTTTTTGTCTAATTGTTCCACTCGGAGTTTGCATTGTTACAAAAGCATTACTGTTGTCACTCTTAGTTATAGACCCAACAACAAACCCACCTGTTGTCTCAGTGTAGACAGTATTTGCACTCCGTGCGGCCCAAGTTCCCATCGCTGTTTTAGCATCAACATCTTTCTTGTTGGTAAGCTGATAGTCAGTAGTGGGAATAGTTGATGGTCCAACAGGGAATGAAGTAAATGTCTTCACATCAGCAATTGTTTGATTCCCCGAGGTTAGAACAGCATTCGAAAAAGAGTTACCTACATAATTTCTTACATCCTTTATATTAGAAGCAGTAAGAGTAGTTGCACCCGAAGCAATAGTAATTTCAGCTAATGTAACTAAGTTTCCATAGCTTGGAGCTGAAGGTGTTGCTGATGCTACTCCGGTAGTTAGTGTTACAACACCACTTGTACTAACTTGAACAAGATCAATTCTGCTTCCACTTCCTGGGGCGGAAAATACAGAAGTACTTTGATCAACAATATCATAATTAGCACTTCCATAGTTTACTCGTCCTGATCTAACACGCAAGTACATTGATGCTGGACTGGTTGGTTCAACTTTCAAAAATAAATCCATAACATTAGGATTCGTTCTATCAGTGTAATCAAAACCAGTTAGGGTTGAACCAGAAAAAGTACACAATCCGACTACAACATCGGTTGGTAACTGATTTCCATCTGCAACAGCAACAAAATCCATGTAGTCAGCAGTAGCACTTCCAGTATATGTCCAACGCAAAACAACTAACGGAGTAGCTACAGCTACCGTTATTGATACAGCTGCTCCAGTTGTAATTCTAACCTGATTACCTGTTACACCTGAATCAGCGATTTCACAAGCTAAGGTAGATAACGATACACTTATGTCACTTACACGTGTTAAGTAACCGCCACTGTAAATACCTGGTTTCCTTACATCCAACGCTATAAAGTTTCCAGCTGTATTTATTAATGGGTCAAAATACTTAATATGAACTGTCTGGTTCCCTGTGTCTATTGGCATCATTTCCTCCATTGTTAAACTTTTTCAACTTAGTTATCAAAGTAGTTTTATCTTTCAATTCTTTTCATTTTAGTAGTAAACTCTAATAAGTACTCGTAATGCGATACCCGAAACTAAATCAATATTTGGAAAGGTACAACCTAACATTATTGTCGTCCCATCAGCATAGTATAAACCTAACTCTGATAAAGAAGTATTTGTTAACGTACTAGGTAACTGAAAACTAAAATCAACATACGTATTTTGTACATTAACAGTAATAGGTGCATTAATGGAACCACCAAAGTTAGTTAGGACGGGGTTTTCCATTGTAAAACTAGAATCAGGTATTACGTTTTTGTTACCTGTGCCAATTCCCCATATAGTAATATTATTATAAAAACCTAATGTTGTATAATCATAGTATTGATTATTATCATACTTATTTATTGCTCCCGCACTAGTAGCATCATCGTAGTTTACTTGACTAGGTGTCCAGTCACCTAACGCTATTGTATAAATATTACCATCAACCATATAAACTGCTCCAGATTGTGTAGTAACAGGATTTAGAAAGATAGTATAATGTGGAACTACATTTATAGGTCTAACTCTCTCTACATAATTAACCAAACTAGTATATGTCTCGTCTCCATCAAACAAGTATGAGGCTGAAGCAGAGCCATATACTTGGTTAAGACACACTTCAATACCAAAGTGTGGAGATTTATAATAATCTAACCCCATAGAAAACTTATACGTAGCCATTCTTGAACCAACTCCTGTCCAACCAGTCACAGACCAAACACCACCAGAAGTAACAGTACCTGAGTTGCCTGCGGAAAGTGAAGACACTAATGTTCCTGGGGTAACTACATCTGTAAATGTTTCTGTTCCATTTGTTAACACCACAGATCCCAAAACTATTGGAGTTTTCAAAAACGTACCAGAGGTCCCCGTAATCGCTTCGGTTGTTACACTTCCAGTGGGATTAGTATTTATCTTTCCTGTGTACCAAGGAACTGGAACAAATGTTGAATAGTCATTCGTGTACATATCCCAAAGATTGATATTTAGATCTAACGTATATTGTATAACTTGTAATGCTTCATATGTTCCCTTCATTTTGTACCAATCAATAACTTGAATTAACTGGCGTCGTTTATCTTCAAGAGTAGTTGCTGGTGTGACTATAAACTGAAGCCCAACCAAATCAGCTAAATATTGAATATAATCGTCGCCTACTTGATACTTATCAATTATAGATTGTAAATCATTTATCTTTCCTATCCAGCTTCCAGATTCCAAACCAAAAACATACAACAACTCTTGAAGAGCTGTTGATCCTCGAAACTTTTCTGGAACGAGCTTTATGAGATCAACATAGTTTGAATAATCTTCAATACCTACAAATTGTGTTTTACAACGTAGCGTTCCTGATTCGCGGAATATAAGTTTGTTTTTGTTCTCTATAAGGTGGCTGAGACACAAGATTATAGACGCAGCATCTGCATCCCAATTCTTGGAGTCATCGGAGTAAACGCCACCGCTAATTCCTCTGGATGCTTCATCAAAATATAATTTATTCGCCGACCATCTCTCTGACATATTATTTATCCTTCCGCTTTATGAGTTACCTTCCTCAGCAAAGAACTCATACTCCATTGCATCCCCATTTAATACTGTTCGTTGCATACTTAATGGTAGATAACCAATCAGTTTACCTGTGTTATCGGAAGTTGTCGCTATGTATGCTGTTGTCACAGGTCCAATGCTCCCCCCACTCGCCGTAAAAGTAACTGTTTTACTCGTTAGTCGTTGATTACCGTTACTTGCAACATCTTTCATAGGAAATCCTGTTGTATCCCGTGTAACCTCTTGAGCCGCATATCCATTACCGGAAGGTTCGTTTTGAACACTAGACAATGTATCACTAACAACTAAAGTATCATCGCATAGCCTAACATAAAAAGTAGCTGGTGCGTATGCTGTACTTGCCCTGTAAAACACCTCAAGTATTGCCTCAGCGCCCTCATCAGCTATAGCGTTATGTTTATATTCCTCTTGCCAAATTACTTCTCCGTTACGAATGTGCCGAATATTCCAATATTGCTTAATCACAGTACCCTCCTAGTTAATATCCAATGTAATCATATACAGTTTCCTCTAATCTACAAATTTGACTTTGAGACAATAATAAATCTCCTGCGGAATCAGTTGATTCTCCAGAGTTATCCTGTTGATATCGTATATAAATTGAAGAACCGGCAACAGGAGCAGGTGAAATATTCGCCCCCACAAGACCTGTAGTATAGTTTGCCCCCCCTGTAATTGTGTATGTGGAACTTAAATCAGTCCAGTTACCCGCTCCGTCATCAATTGCAATCTTTGTATCATCAATCCACAACTCAATAGTTTCAGTGAGAACAGAAAGTAAATTAGTTGTTGCAGCATAGGTATATAACGAAGAATATCCTTGATCCAAATCTTGTTGTAGTTTTAATGTTGCATGACAATGATTTACTCCTGATATATCTTCAATTACTGATATAATATCAGACAGATACACTGACTGGCCCAATGTGGTTGTAGTTCCAAGCACAAATTGATTCTGAATCGCAGTTTCAACTAAATTCTGAACCAATGTAATTGAGGCGGATGAAACTAATTTTATAGTTAAACAAGGAACAACGTAGATGATTGTTGGGTCAACATATGAATATCTAACAGTAATTAAAGATTTTTCGTATAAATATGTACTAAGATTATTTTCAAAAGTAGTTGACGGTAAAATCCAATCATCCAAAATTACAGTAATCCTAACTTGATTGTACATCGCATAATTTGGCGGAGTTAAGTCATTCTCACCATAAACAATACAATCACCCACTCCAGAATACGCATGTATTAAGGCCTCAAAATCGCTTTTGGTAACAGCTCGATCCCCTGTAGCAAACACACTTGGAGCGTTTGCTCTAATCTCTTCCGATGTTTCAGCGTCATCACCACCAAGAAATGTTGTACTATTGGTAACATTTATATCATTTACTGTAGCTCCGGTTGAGTCATAAATAGTAGAATTAATGGTGGTTATTAAACCTGTAGAGTAAACATTACTTGATGTACCATCTGATTTTACATATTTTACAACTACCGATGAACCTAATGAAGGAGATTGCCCAAACACACCATTTCCAAAAACTATTGTAATTGTTCCATCCAATTCTGGACGAAGAACATATTCCGTCGATATATTTGTTGAACTAATAAATGAACTTACTTGTGTCCACAATACGTTATCAACATATACATATACGTTGGTGTCCTCAACCTGTGTACTGTCTATGTTATATTCTTGCGATGTAGATCCGTTAGAGATATATGATACAGTAGTTAACACACCCTGAATTCCCGTAACATCTATGGTTGTACTGCCCACCAAAATTACAGCATCAGATGTAGTAACAAAACTATAACTACTAGAAGAAACAGATGTCCATTTTGGAATTAGAACCAAACTTGTGTGAGCAGTATCAAGGGTAAATGTCAACGTTCCAGTTGAAGAAACGTTTCTACTCGGTATATAGTTTAATAATCGGGCTAAATTTACAATTGATGAATAATTTTGTGCTGTAGCAATATATCCCTCTTCGGCCCTTCTTTCTATATAATATAAAACTAAATTACCAACAGCAGCAAACAGTTCAAGAAGCATCTGTCCTGTAGAACTTTTGTACATATCCTTCCAAGCATCCTGAGCGGCAAGAAGCTGTTGTAATTCAGATACTAAATTGTCATAATCATAATCTACGAATGATATCTTATCTGTTGACATATATACTCCTTACTCTGTAATAGTAGTTGTAGTGCTAAACGATTGAACATACCCCACAATATTAAATCTAACCGTCAAAGAAACATAATTGTTATCTGGATCTAATTTAAAATCTACACCCTCTACATTTACCCGGGGGTCCCAAACCTCAACTTTGTTTTTTATTTCTGCAGCAAATCTATTAAGCAATGTATTATTAATTGGTTCAAAAAGAAGATTTTTTAATCCGAGTGCAAACGTTGGTTCGAAAATGCGTTCTCCGGGGCTCGTTCTAATTATGTTGTCAATAGATCCTTTAACTGCATCTACGTTAATATCAAGTTTTAATCCACCATGGGTATCGGGGACCAACTGGGGTGAGAGGTCACTCCAGATTATTGGATTTACATTATTTGCCATATGTACTCCGTTTATGAGCTAAAAGCTGCTCCATACTTTATTGTTCCATCTGTCATATACTTAGGAGGCAGGCCTTCTAGCCATCTATCCATACTTCCAAAATCATCGTTAACTACTGGTGTAACTCTTACATTATCTACACCAACACTTCCTATTGTTGCTGAAGTTGAACCATTTAGAAATTCTATATGCACTCTACAAAAACCAGTATCTGTTGGAGTGCATGTTGTAGAAGTATACTCATTCCAATCGTTACTAGATTCACCAAGGTTTAAATCAACACTTTCGGAATCAAGAAGTTTTGTGGCGTTATCATTACTATCATAAATTGTAACATCCATTGAACCGCCAAAACCTAATGTTATTCTGTGCCAGAAGTTTACTTGAAAGTCTGTGGCAGCTGTTACAGGAACGTAGAATTCCCATACTAATGGATCAACAACTGAGTTGGGGGTAAAATAAGCACAAGTGCCTTCTCCTCCATATGCCCAAGCAGCGTCTTGACCACCAGTAATTTGATCAGAGATGGTTCCACAGACACCGGTAGAACCATCAGAATAGGATTGCCAAGTTTTATACCTACCGGGTGTTTGACCCAAACGCGAAACGTTAACTACTGAAGAAAACTTTATTGATCCAAAATCTACCTGAGTGGTTGAACTTAAAGAAGCATTTGAGATTAGTAGACCATAAGAATCACTATATATATAGATATCAATACCATTTCCGCTGAATGATGCATTAGAAATACTATTGTTAAAACAAGTAGTTTGTGACAGCCCGGCGTTAGTATTATCATATGCGTTTAATCCATCAAACGAACAAAGATATACATTAGATAAATCAAGTCCATAATAAGAAGACCCCGGGTCCGATTGAATACTACTTGCTTCCAGATTGCTAAAAATACAAGCAGTAATTATACTGCGGGTCTCTAATCCTTGAGCAACTGAACTTCTGATTCGTATATTGGAAAATGTGCTATAGCTGCAAGAATCCAATACTGCACTCTCAATTTCATTCTTTTGAGTATCAATATTGATAAACTGATTATAGTTGCCCATTACGTAGATTCCACGAATATTATTACCAACTGCCATATTATTTATTAAACAATTGAAGCATCTAAGCATGTAAAGACCAGTCGAGTATCTAACAAATGAAAGTTTGTCAATTGAAACATAATAAGTAAATGTTCCATTACCTATATTTAACCCATTAGCAACACAGTTTGAACCATCGTACCAAGTTTCACCATCCTGGTTATCATAAGAAAGAGTAGTATTCCAACCACCCGAATAAGCAATCAAGTTACCACTGATGCCTGAATCTTGAGTTTGTTGGGAAGTAGAGCCATAACCTGTCTGTATCGTCTCTCGTTTAAATATCTCATAAATACCATCTATTCTTGATCCATTTCCCTCAGTAGGACCAGTATAAGTTCGAGTCGATTCGTCAAAAATAACTGTGGTTCCATTTATGCTTCGTATTCCATACCATGTTTCCCCCAAATCTGGATCAATTCCTATTAACGAGGAAAGAGTTAAACTATCTGGTTCAACAGAGCTTTTACATGCAATAATGTTATCAAGATAAAAATCCATAGATGCCACAGAATCATCAACGTATAAAGCTATTGATTTTACACTACTTGATAACGCAGAACCTGTTTCGACGGTAATAGGTATCCAAGTTGTTAAATTAAGTGTTGCTGGAACCGATGGAATAGGAATAGTATTAACAGTTACTGCTCCATTTGAATCAGAGCATAACCTTAAACTAAGTTTTGAACTGGTAATTGTATACCCACTATTTATCCAAAAACTTACTTGGGTGTAACCTGAAAAATCAGTTTCGTCAAATGAAAAATATGAAGCTAATCCTGTAGTAAAACTACCTGTTTGTTTAATTCGCACACTACCTAGTCCCTCTCTATACTTACTTGTATCAATAGTTGATGTAATCCCTGAAGAATCTGTCCAGCTGTTATCACAATCACAAATGTTAACAGTAACGGAAGATGTTAGTATCGTTGTTTTAGAATCTTTTACAAATGTAGCATTTTGACCTAAAGAAGTTGGATCAGGTGACTTGGCTATCCTAACTTCATCTCCTGGATTTAACATCGCCGCAGTAACGCCCTGAATAGTTTTTACTGCATCAGCCCAACTAGTCCCACCGTTTGTATCATCACCATTTACATAATCTACATACCAAATACTCATGTTTTAGTTACCTCTAAACTAACAACACATTGACGTGGAGCAAGTGCCCCCATGTTAGTTGTAACGTTAAATAATACTACATCACCAGCACTTATACTCGTTGTCGACCACGTAGATAAACTTGTATCTTGATTTTTTTTCATTTGAAAAAGTAAAGTAGCACTTAAATAAGGACTTTCACTCCCTGAAATCTTATCAGCAGCAGTAGGAGGATAGTCAGCATATGTACTTTTCCATATATCAACTGTCATAGTGTTGGTACCTACAGCAGGAGCACTAGCTGCTCTATCAGCTAAAATCGTCCATCCTGTTACCGTGCAATTATAAGGAACATACACCCAGGCCTGCGTTCCCACAGCAATATTGGCAGTTCCTCCGCTAAAAGCAGCAGCAATTGATCCTGCTAGAGAAAAACTTTGCCAGCCTCGCACCCCGCCGATACTTGTACCATATACTTTACTGTTTCCAGGACTTGCTACATCCCCCACTAATCTTAGTTTTTTATTTACGGCATCATTCTCGATACTATATTCTGCGTAAGACCCCAGAAAACCCGATATATCAACTTGTGGTGGAATAATTACTCCGTCAGCATCAGGATCATAAATACTCTTAAGCATATCACCACCACCTGTTAGATTAGTATATTGAATATACCCAGTGGTGCTGTTATAGTATAAACATTTACCTGATCCAATACCAGTTTCGTCGACTTCCTTTGTTCCTATAACATACAAGTCGGCTGAAGAGACACCAGCAGTATACGTCATTGCTACCTTACTATTGATAGTATGTGTATGTTGAGTAGTGCTTTCTTGGGCACGAGTTATATTATAAACATTAACTGTTCCACTGTAAGAAGCAGTAACAATTTCCATGTTAGGATCAGTAATTGGATTGGGATAGCTCAAACAGTTCCAAATCACCACTCGAAAACTTCCAGCTATTATAGGAAGTAAATGGCCGGCGTCCAACGTCATTTGAACATCCGCCACGCCTAAACTACTGGCAAGAAACCCATATCCAAAATTTGATCTCAGAAAAACACTCATTCTATGTAAACACTCCTATCGGGTGGTGTAAGCCTAGCGCCGCAGCCCGCAACGGCATCCTCAGTAAGTATTAATTTGCCATTATGATAACTCTTAGTCGTAACTGCTGTAATAGTTGTTGTACCGTGACCAATAACAGGGCATCGATGTTCAGCGCCTTCTACTGCAACTTCCGTACCATTACTAACATTAGATTCTTCAGCAAAACCACCAAACTCAAAATCTGCATACATCAAACCTGAACTCGGACCACCTTGAATATCTTGGACAACTAGTATTAAAGTACCATCCTGGTTACTTGTAGTTACTATTCCGCCATGATCTGAAGGATCACCTAACAAAGCTATAGTTCGTATTGACGCTACTACTTGATTTCCTGAATCGTCAATAACTTGATTTCCTAAATCATCTATTACGTACTTCATAGTTAGTTTATGAGTGCTATTTTGTAATAAACACCATCTATATATACACCGACATATTGCGTTGTCTTTAAAGTAAATCCACTACCAGGAACTATAGTAGGATTGCCTAATGGTTTTGAACTAAAAGAAAATACACTGTTGCCCTCTACTGCAATTGCGCCATCAAAATAACCGGAAGTATTGGTTGTATTAACTTCCAAACTTATCTGCATTCTGGTCGCACTCGCGTTCATAGTATGAGTTAAAGATAACCATTGCCAAATAGAATTACCTGTATGGTAAGAAGAATATGTTGCGTCAACGGCGTCGGAAATTGAAACTCGAGTAGTGCTTGCTACCGTTGCGTAAACCCAACATCCTAAACTTACTGTTCTTCCTTTCCAATAATTAATACCTCTTTCAGTATGCCCATATTGGTATATGTTACAATCAGCCCCTGATCTTGTGACTTTAACAGAATAAGTACCTAATTTGATTATTGTTCCTTCTCTTGCTACACTTGCCCCCGAACCCGATAATGTCCATGAATCAGGAGCATAAGCAGCACCATTCGTCCAGTAATCAAAATCGCCGTGAGAGAGAATGTTAGTAGGATTAGTAGAACCATCCGTTGTCATTGAATGTAAATCAGTTCCTGTTAAATTTTTGTGTGCAATTGTTGACATTTTTACTCCATTCTACACGGGATTTAATTGTATCTGGTCTCCTGTAATAGTCACTACTCCTGTGCTAGTTAACGTTACATTCCCGTCCACATCTATAACAACTGTCGTTCCTGAAGGATGGATTAGGGTAACAGACTCATCTGTGTCATCTGTATAAAATTCAATTCCACTACTTGTTTTCCACCCTCTTCTGTTGGGATAATTCGTTGTCCGAAAAGTAGGCAAACCATGAACACCATCAGAAGCATTAGCAATATAGACGGGTTGGTAAATATCACCCATTTCAAAAAACACCCAAACCATAGAGTTAACATCGGGGACATCAAAGCTTCCTGTTCCGACACCCGATCCACTTTTAAGTGGAGAAGCGGGAACTGCCCAAGGTAGCAACGTAGTCTCAATATCGACAAAGTATGGAATAACCTCGGCCTTAATACGACCCTGCTGCTTAGGGTCAGTAACACTTTTTACAGTAGCGCGGTAAAAGCCCCACAACTTATCATTATGTAGTGTTAATCCGGTTACTCCCAACTTTTGATTCTGTACCATCTATTTGCTCTTTGTTTTAGTAGCTTTTAATAATGATGTTGATTTATCAGTATCAATTCCCTGCCGTGTTAAAAGTAGTTTTGTCAAAAATATATCACCAAAATTATGCACCACGCGTTCGCAAAGCCAGTATCCGCTATATTGGTAACTGTATAGATTCTTACCCATAGACCCATGTGGAAAAAATAGCTGGACTGTCTGCCCCGGAGCAATGTTTGGCATACCTTTTGTAGTTATCCATATTTTTGCTAAACTAACCAAACGATTACCATAGTTCGATTTTACGCGGCCTTTAAAGTCAGAGGTAAAATCATTTGACCTCCCCGTAGACTGTATTTCATTACTATCCGTTGTGTCACCACCATCTATTAAAAAGTAGTCTGAAAGAGACATATAACTTTGAACATCTTCTTCATCATCAACCAATGCTCCCGTGTCAAAGTTAAAGTAAGAATATTTTTGTTGCATAGCCCCAAAAACTCCGTATATTTTATAATTGTCATAAATGTAATATTCCAAAATAGGGTTCCTATCCTCATACGGTTTGTCATAAAGCATAAACTTATATACTACTTGATCCTCTATCATCTCTGAAACTGATCGAAAGACAAATGTAGATTTTTGTTTGTATACCTTCACAAAACACTTGTACCCCCAGTCACCATTCTGGCCAATCAAGTTATCTTTTAGATAGTTTAAAAATTGAGCATTTGTCCAAGTAGGTTGAATTAGATTTTTTTCATAATCAACTGATGTGCTAACATCTGTTTTACTAATCTTCAACTCGTCCGTAGCAATACTTTCAAGATTAGTTTTTATACTACCGTCAAATCCTCTAGTGTAATCTGGGGTAAATATTTTGTTAACATCAAGAAACCCAGTAATATCATACTCACCTGCAGGAGTAGATTGAGTACCACTAGGCTCCCGAATATACACTAAAAACGTCATTGCATTTTTGTCAGTAGTATCAGAATTAAGAGCAAACTCAACATAAACTCTACTCAAATTTTTATCAAAGGGCGCTATATGTGTAAGTATTCCTGTAGCGTCATCAATCCTTAACCTAATCTCAGGTAAGAACTTATTGTAATCCTGAACTATCGTAAGCTCTCGAAGAGTTGATGTAGTTATCGGAATAACTGTCTCACCGAACCGAACTAACAAGTAATAGTTTCCCAGCACCTTAATTCACTCCTAGCTAGTAGAAATATTTCGAGGCCGTCTACCTCTAACCCAACCTTTGCCAAAATATTCAGAAAGCAAGATAGGTTCAATCCGTTTTTCCTTGTTTATTGCACTGTTGTAAATCGTAATGTAATGCTTACCAAACATACTATTATCCTCGCTTTTTAATTCTCCTCTTTCAGCTCGACAACTGATACATTGGCAACCTTCTGGGTGTTTGGCATGAGAATGTCTCATATGTTGTTTTGTCTCTTCAGAATGCCAAGGTTTACCACTCTCCTTACGAGTTTTGACTCTCTTTGAGTTTACTTCGGGCGTATGCGTAGATTCTTTAAACTGTTGTTTATACTCCTCGGTTTTACACTCACGTAACTTCTTTTTATGTTCTTCAGACTTATGCTTACCTTCAAGAGCCTTTCCAATATTCTTTTTATGCTCTTCAGATAATGGAATATTCTTCAAGCATCCACCATTACCTTCGCCACCATCAGTAATATTGTAAACATTACCTCTGCCAAGTAACTTTCTATAAAATGCTACATAATAACGTTCAAGTATATCTAGTGACTTCTTATCTATTGCTTGGCCTATCTGAATGATAGTAAAGCTCTCTTTACCATACTTTCTAATCGCCTTATAGAGAAGACTACCACAATTACTAAATTTAATTGCCTCTTTTATATGCTGCTTCAAACGCGACCCCAAAATAGTTATCGTCTGACCAATATAGACTTTGTTATTTATATCATTAGTTATTTTGTATACTTGTCCGTAGATCACCACATCATCCATATATGATTACCAATCATTTATCTCATTGAATATTTTTTATAAAACTCATAAATGTCCAAAATGTTCGGTATTTTAATAACTGTTCCACTTGTAAGATCGTTCAACGGATCTTGAATATCATTCACATAAAGGATAATCCACCAAAAGTCCACTGTTTCATAGCATCTGTAACTTATAAGATCGGGACGCATTACTTCGGATTCAAGAATTCTATAATAAGATACAGGATAATTCATTGTAAACCGAGAAAGACTGTTGTGTAGATAGTCATATTCTTCAATACTATCAACTGTTATTTTATCGAAAAATAAAGTCCTATTCATTATATGTTACCTCCCGCCTCTGCACTACCCGAAGTGCTCCCCTGCCCAAAAGATCCACCAGTTGTTGAAATCATAGGTTGATTAATAACTTCAAGTAGATCTTCCCGAGTAAGCATCTGGTAGGTTTCTATAACTAAAACTACCTCTGCTCCAATAGGGCCATTTTCACTCATTCTATTTTCATACGTAACTTGAACATCTTTAACTATTACGCTAGGAAATTTTAAAAATCCTCCACCAACATCAAGTGTAATATTTTCATTACGTTCACTTTCAGATTCACCTTTTAGATTTACATTAAAAGGACTAGGACCCGGTGGGATTAGCCCAATTGTGTTACCTATACCTCCTCTTGGGAGAAGTAAACCTTGAAGAAGTGTGCAAGGAAGAACAACCTCCCTCTCGACATCGTTAAAAGCCTCAAACTTTAATTTCATCGTAACACTAATAGGTGAAGAACCCATCCATATCCTACGAGTTTGCAACGTAGTTACTGTAGTCCGATTTAAAAAAGCCTGACCAAGTGTATTACCAGCTCGTAAAGCTTCTTGTATACCGCTAGGCATACTTTGAGTTAATCCTTGCCAATCAGCGCTAGCATTCAAGGTAATCTTGTCTTGTAGGTATCCGTAAACAGTGAATGAATTCGAAGTCGTATTTCGGCTTGATCCAGAACGGTTAGTCAAACTACCTAATGTAGCCACTAATGTAACAACATACCTGGGGCTTACACTATTCAATAAACTCTCAGGCACACCACAAACTACTGGTAGAACAGAGGAAACAGCGTTCAATATTGATGAAGCTGCGTTTTTAAAATTGATACTAGTTGTTGTTATTGCCATGTTGCTCCTTATGCTATATCAAGAAGTCCCGCGCCTAAAGAAGAAAGAATTGGGTTTCTTGTGTTATTTGCATCATAACCACTAGGCAACTTTTGAGAGGTAGTTTTAGATCCTGCTTTTAATGTATCTCCAACATCACCCATTGTAGCTTCCAATTTTCCCATAACGTCAGACAAAGTTTTCTCTAACTTTGAACCCATTTCCTCAATCGGAATTTTTTCTAGTTCTTTATTCAAACGACTAGTAATACCCTGTAAATTTTCCTCAGATGCTTTCATAAAATCAATAGATTCTAAATCTTCAATTGTTGACTTTTTTTCTCCCAGGGTTTCTCCAGTTTCAATTCCAGATGCAAGTGATTCAACCATAGGTGCCATCTTAGACGCTGCACCGAGTACATCAAACCCAGGAGATCCTACATCCTTTGGAGCAGCCCCAAGATTGGCAGATCGTTCTTTCGCAATTTTCCTCTCCGCGGCCTCCTTAGGTGTAACTTTTCCCAACTCAACCTGAGCCAGAGCTATAGAATCTTCTACACTCATACCTTTTTCAACTTGCAACTCAAGAGCTCTACGTGCTAATGGACTCTTAGTCCCAGGGATCTTCCTTCTAAGTCGATCATTAACATCTCCACCTATCATCCCAAGAATGCCACTCTCCACGTGCTGATCGAGGCTTTTGCCACCCCACTTGACATTCTCACCAAGCCACCTCCCAACTTTCCAACCTCCATATGCTGCTGCAGCTACAGCAAGAGCTGGTCCAATCAACTTCATTGCACCAACAACCATACTCCCTAGGCCTTTAAATATATTACCCAATCCACCTAGACCACTTATACCAGCCTTTTTACGTTCATCTTTTGGAGTTGGACCTTTACCCTGAACTGCTTCGAGCAATTCTTTAGTCCATTTAACTTTATAGGCGGAAGTTGTAAAAAATTTATTCAAACCTAAATTAACAGCGTCACCCAGAATAGTCTTTTTTAAATCAGTAGAACCAGCAATTGGTATACCAGGTCTTGATTTTCGACTTATATATCGTCCAGTCCTTGGATCGCGCCCAGGCCAATTAACACCTCCATCTATATCATCTGTTTGGCCAATACCAGGCAAACCTGATTGTACTGAAGGTAGAGATTCAGTTTTACTTTTTGCAACATCTTTTAGAGAAAATCGTTCAGCTTGTTTTCTTAAATTACGATCTTTTATTTTCCCGTATGCATACTTTCCTATATCCCAAAGAGGTTTAGCTGCTACAGCTAGGGGAGCAGCAGCAAAGAAAAGACCAGCCCAAAGCGCAGTCTCCCCTACAGAATCTTTTTGATTCAACTTCTCAAATCTATTAGTAATTCGACCCTGCTCTTGTATTAACTTATCTAAGTCAGTTTTAGTTTTTTGACTTACCTCACGCAGTCGTAAATTTAACTCATTATCCTTCTTAGCTTGATCTTGGTAAAATTTTAAGTGCTGAACAGACTCATTAGCCTGCTTATAAATAGAAACTATAGTAGCTTCATCTCCACGTCCTGTTTGAAGTAACTTATTTATACTCTCAACTAACTGAGATGAAGTTCGTCTTTCGGTGCTAGTTTCGTAGCTAAGTGATGACCCTGGTTGTAAAGCATATGTTCTTTCAAGCTCAACATAAAAAGGAATTACAAATCGTTGAATCTTTTCTTTATATGACTTTAGGAATTCAACTTCTCTCTTCGTTAAGTATCTATTAGCTTCAATTTGCATTTGTAGTCCTCAAGTTATTGGGTATTTCCTTCCTCTTCTGTTCTGCAAGCCTTGCGTATATCCATTCGTTATCCTTTACATCGTTAGAATCATAATCACTTACTGACATGTGGAGATAATACATGAGCACGAATTGCATCTCCAACACGTCTCTTAAGGATCTCCCCAAACGAAAGAAGGAGCTCATAGCGAAAGGGAACTGGCATAGCACCAGTACCTCCGCACTTTGGGCAGGTATAAGTAGTTTCCATCTTAACTCCATGTTCAAACACATCTTGGAAACCTCTAATATACTCCAGGTCCTGTGTATCCATCTTACTTAAATAATCTAACTTGTCAGCTAGAGACCGTTCATCAATAATACTTAACGCGGGTCTATAAAGCCAAGTGTTCTGGCCAAGCTTCTCAGCTTCATTTATATCAATCAAATCTTTTATTCGAAGCAGCCGTAACTTTACAACACTCCCCGATTTTGGTAACGTAATATCACAAGGTTCTGTATAACCATCAGGAATCTCAATTAGTTCAAGTTTTGAAAGATCAACATTATATTCAGACTTTTGCCAACAGTTTCCGCACTCATGTTCTATTGGAATATCCTTTGAGTAGGAGTGAATTGTCTCCCATAAAACTAAAAAGAATCTATCACCAAGGGTTAGCTTAAGAGGATCGATTCCTTTTAGAACTCTGTTTAAAACTAAGTTATATTTCTTATCAAAATTATCAGAACCTATTTCAGCGATCAATTTTTCATCCTCGCCTTTTAAGGATCTAATCTTAATTTGGGTGGGGTCTACTCCGGGGTAAACTAAACACTTCGAAGGTAATTTAATATCAAAATATGTATACTCTGTCATCTCTTTTCTCCTCTTTTCTTTTTGTTAGGAAAAAGTACCACACTAAAAATCGTGTTACCTTAACAAACTTGTTAATATATTTCCCTGGCCAAGAATTTTACCGTAGAAATCATGAGTCATGTTACTCTTTGAAACATATCTACCCAAAACCTTACCTGTAAATTCCGTAAGTTCCTGATCACCGTTATCCCTATAAACAATATATGCGATTATCTTGCCAGAAAAATTTTTAATCGGCTCTCTGCGTGTTTGCGCCTCCTTTATACTTTCAGTATCCTTTTTAATGTATGAAATAAATTTTTCTATATCACTCATTGATTATCCTAAAGAAAGTTGTATTCGATCTTATCCACAGTAAAACCAATTAGAATTTTCGTCACTGAGTTTTCGTTGTAATCTAACTGTTGGTACACTGGAAATCTAGTGGGAAAAACACCAATCAATTTATATCTACCAAAAGCTATTCCTGAAGAATCTAAAAATCGAATGTATAAAGTTTTCTGATACTTTGATTTGGGTTGAAATAAACCTTGATCATCAACTATAAGTTTCTTCCAACTGTTAAAATATGCTGATACAGCGTCAGGTTGAGTCTTTAAAAAAGTCATCTGAATTTTATCTACTGTTAGCATTCCAGCAAACGACGCCTGATATGGTCCTACTCGCATAACAGTTGGTGAATCCATACTATAATCGCCAAACTGAACTGATTGAACAAGTTGACCAATAGCAAGACCCTCTAAACCATGTACGTTAAGGCCAGCAATCGTTCCAATATCAGGCATAACTACGTCCCAGAGGTAGTTCCTCTGGAAACGTAGTTTGCTCAAAATAAAACTAGTAGGTTGACTAACAAACTGCCCAATTGTTGGTAGATTTGCCATTTTATCCTCTATTAGGTAGCATCTTCCCAACTATCATACGCAAATGTTACACTGTATTTAATAGTATCATTACTTGCGTATGCTAATGCTACATCACCCATATTCTGAACCCAAGCACCTTTTATTTTAATCTTCATAAATGTGTCACCCGCTGTCGTAAGTAGAGTAATGTACACATCAGTTTTATATAATGGATCACCTACACCTACACCAAAAACATCATTAACTATATCCTGTTGCCAAGAATACATAGCATCAAATACCTTCTTGTCCTCACCTTCAATAAAAGTGCACGCCCAAGTATGAGGATATGCCAATTTTCCAGCTACCTGAATACCTGCTGTTTGCATAAAAGGTATGGTAATAGGTTCGTTAGACCTTCCCGGAATTGTAGATGACTGCGCACGAAGTGTGTATGTAGTTGTATCTCCATTACCGATAGGCACAGGAACCATAACGTTCCACATATAATCACGAGCTGGGTTAGTTAAGTTTGCCTTTAAAGAATCTGTACTCATATTATTTGCCATCTAAAAACCTCCTTGTTTATGGACGGTTAGTTGCGTTAAAGTATATTACCTTGGGCAATTAATTCGCTAAATTGTACCCCGGTAGTTGTAACAATTGTGTTAAGATGAATAAATTCTGCTGCCCTAGATGGTTTAACGTAAACATCTACGTGAAGCTCATTTCTGTCAATTGTTGCTGGAGTGTTGTTTGTTGTATCACATACTACTAAGTACCCCTTATCACCCAACTCTGTTTGGAAAGCACCCTTTGCAGACAATAAATCAAGATATGTGTCAAGCATAGCTGTTATTCTGAACCGTGTAAATTCACTATTAGGTTCAAATACAAACTGTCTTAATGATACAGACATTGTTTTCTCAAGGATAATAAGCAACCTTCTAACATTTACTCTATCCAAAGCTGAAGATTTAGTTGTTAAGGTTTTCTGGCCCCAAATAACGTTTCCTGATCCACTAAATACCTGTAATGGATTTATTTGTGCAACGTATAATGAGTCCCGTTCACCCTCAGTAAATACCAACCTATCTCCGTTTTGATCACATATACTTAATACATTTAATATACCTCTGTTTAAACCGGCAGGCGCATACCACACATCAGCAATATAGTCATTGTATGCAAACTGAGATGCTATATATCCTGATCCTGGTAAGTATACTATTGTGTCGTTATAGGAATCATAGTCCTTTACCATTGGCGCATATAAAGCAGCGTAGCTCGAGTTTTCATTTAATGTATTATTTCTCCAGTTAACCATTGACGTTACCGAAGTAGTTTGAGCAGAATCCATATCAATTATAGCAATACAATCTTTTCTTGCTTCAGCAATATCAATTATTTCTGCCTGAACAGATGTGTCCGTTTGCCCGGCGTTAATTAATACTCGTATATCAACAACATCAGGATTCTCAAACTCATCCCAACCACTAATAAAAGGAGCAGCTGAGAAGTTACTAATAAGATCTGTACCATTACTACCCTCAGCCAAAGCTAATGTTGTTGCTTGGGCTTTAGGCAATGTATCATCTGAGTAAGTGCTATCTGCAACAACAATATAGCTGCTAAATCCGTTGATCACCGTTTCCAAATACTGCTGTCTTCCATATCCATCCAATTGGTGTTTTCTAGATACAGTCCAGCTTTCTACTTGAGTATACGCGCCGTCTGCGTAGTAATAAACTTGTATATCAAATGCGTAGTCGTTTAAATTTGGACCTGTATTGATATTAGCAAATCTAATACCAATATTATTGTTCCAAGTTCCTGGGTTAGCTCCGTAGATCTGGAAAAGGTTATCTTGCCCAGATGTTAAAACAAAATCAGGAGTGGCTACACCCACACTTATTGCCGCGTTTGCTTGTGCACTAATTGCGGTTTTAATATCTACACCACCATATAAAGCACCACTTTGAACTCTGTAACAATACAGCTGCTTACCATTTTGTAGATAAGCTAATGCTGAGTAGTGTCCTGGATTACCTAAAACAGGTTCACCATATTCAGCAATAAACTGTTGTGTATTCGTCATCAACATAATTCCCGTCGTACTGCCTTTTGTGGAATAAAAAGCAATACCTGCTGATGTTGTCGCAATACTGTTAATTACGTCTGAATAATCTGTTTCTGTGGAATACACCCCAGGTGAAAGGTAAAAACTTGACATATTATGTCCTCCTTTTTACATTACGATGTTGCTGTAATGACATATTCTGAAATTAGAATATCTTCTGTTTGACCCGATATAAATTGTCTCAAAAAAACGTCTAAATATATTGTTAAAATAGTCTTTGATTCAATTGATGTGAGTACCCAACCCTCAAGTTTTATAGGCATCATATGCACATAATACAAACCTTTTTCATAAATGTTGAAATCGGTTTCATCAACAATGTCACCAAATCTTAAATAAAAATCCATTTCATATGAGTCATCATAATATACAACCAGATTTGGTAAATCTTGTGCCCATTTAATATATGATTCCGTAGCAAGAGTTAATGAGTTCAAATCCCTAGACCAAAAACGTAGCTCATAATCAAAAGCGGCGGGAACTGCTTTAACAGTAACGATTGATGTCTTGTTGCTATCTGTATACTCAAGCATAATCCCGTCTCGAGCAAGTGGTGTTCTTTGGCGCGACCAATCAGGAGCGATGTGAGGCCTCCAAAGCCCCATAAACTCAACCGATAATTCTCCGCGCTTCTCAGCAATTTTCCTTTCTTGGATAGATCTTGGTTGAAAGACAATATCGTTTTTTATGTTTGTCAGCCCAAAATACTCGTCAAATCTTTGGAAGACCGCTATTTTTAAAGCGTCATCAATGATATGTATGAAAGATGAATTATCCGCCATCACACCCACCGTTGCTGTGTTCTGTTAAATGTTTTAGAAAATATCTCCAAATAGATCTAGACATTAACTTATCTGATTCATCTAAATTCTTCGCAATCCAATCCTCAGCAAAATGTTCAACCTCAACACCACAAATTACGCTAGATACTTCAACATAATCATTATATAGTTTATTAGCTAGTAAAGCACAGGCAGCTTCTTTAGCGTCAAAGTTGTTCTTCTTATTCGGCATATTAATCATAAAGTTGTTGTTTACCTTCTCGCACGGGTGAAATTTCTCCTAGATCCTCTTCAATTTCACAGAACTTTCTTATTGATGCTAGGTTATACACTGTCTTATTCTCTAACATACCATTTTTAGGTAGAAATACTGTTGTAAACGGATCAACCTGAACCGGTATTTGACAATCAGAAACATTCTTTATCTTCCTAATTACTGAACCCATATTTTACTCCTTTACATGATATTTCTGTTTTTTGCACGACGCGGCGCAAGTTTATAAGGTCTAAGAATTTCCGCGTCGTAGGTACCTTTTAGTAAAGCATCTACAATTTCAAACTCATCAGTGTCAAACTTATCTGGAATATATTGGACAGGAATTTTAATATAACTCTGAACAATTACTTCTGGGTCATTCTTAAAGTATCCAATAATTGGTGCCTCATTCTCTGAAAAGATACCTAACTTTCTTAACCTATGTAGATCTTTTACGGCCCACTTAATCCACACCTTCTGATCAGTATACTCCTTATATAATATTTCTGATGGATTAGTATATGCGTCGTTTGGATCCAATGATGTCAAATTTAGAGGAACATATAAAGTGCACCCAATACCATATAAATCTATTGCTAAGTCATTGAACCCCCTAAATGCGTTCACCGTCTGGATTGGTATTATCCCACTCATTATTTATTTACCCCCACAGGCTGGGCTTGTATAACAGCTTGATTTTGGTTCTGATATTGACTGATTATTTGTTTAACTTGGTCATGTGTTAGTGTTGGTGTTCCAAATAAAAATTTTAGGACAACCACAGCAATTACTATGATTAGACCAGTAGCACCAATAAAAAGTTTAAAATGTTCAATATCCTTGGCCATAGCGCTGTTGTTTATTTTCTCCATCAAGGTCCCCGGCAATCTCGTTGTGAGCGTTTCATTAATCTCTTTATTTGATTGCTCTAGCCGCTCCAAAGTCGCAGCAGAAACTGTATCAGATATTTTGTTAACCAACGTGTCACTAGTAAGAGTACCTATAATCTTTTCTTGATTATGTAGTATATCCTGTAGCCTATCCGCAACCTTCTCTAATGCAAGTGCTGACTTAGAATTTGATTCCGTAAAAGCTAAGAGTTCTTCTTTTGAAATTTCAGACATATGTTGTATTCCTTATTTGTAAGTAATAATTTTATAAATGTAATTGTAAATTACCACACCTGACTTTTATTGATAAGCAATTTCAGGCGGAATACAGACAGCTAGCATCTGTGAATCGCCTTCTAATGAAGTAACCGTATGATCTACTCCAGCTGGAATAGACGCACATTCACCTTTACTCATAATTCTAACCGCTCCACCAAACTTTAACAGAAAACTACCTTTAATTACCATTAGGTACTCTACACTATCTTTATGGCAATGTACTGGGTAGACAGCCTGAGCCTTCTTCCATATTGCAAGAGTAACAGTAGTATCTTCTGTTTGAAATACAGTTGATGCTTCAATATTATCCTCATAACAAAATCCGCCATTTTTTGTTGTAAATTTAGATTCGGGAGCGTTAAACAACGTAGCTAAACAATCTAATCTATTAGTAGCTTTTTCTATTTTTTTGCTATTTTCTTTTATTATTTCAATTATTCTACTTGACATCGTTATCGTATCCTCCTAAAAAATGTGGTACCTAACCTTATATCTTCTCTATTTTTCTATCTTTCCACCATTTTGTTATTGATAATCTTATTTTTTCTTTGCTTTCAAAAGAATGTGGATCACGTTTTTTACCTAAATGTGCTTGGCTCATCTTCATTCTAGTTTCTATTGACTTCTTACCTATGTTCTTTCCTAACATAGATAATCTTCTTTTTTCATTTGATTCTTTTGAATGAGGACCTCGTTTCACACCTTTATTTTTCCCCAGATGGCCCAACCGATTTTTCTCTCTATGTTCTTCTGTTTGTTTTTTACCTAAATGAGATTGTCGATTTAATTCTTTAGCTTCCTCTGTATGCGTGTGACCTTTAAATCCGTTACCGCCATTATAACCACCATCACCGCCCCCGGCAATATTATATACATTCCATCTTCCTAAAGCTTGCCTATGATCAGCAATATACTTCTTTTCTAGCAAATCAGCTTCTTCTTTAGTAACAGCATTCTTTATAATAATTACAGTAAAATTTACTCTTCCATTTTTCTGAATAGCTTGTTTAATGATAACGCCACTACCAAAATAATCTGGGTCAAATTTACCTTTCTTTTGACCAACATATACTTTGTTATTCAATAAATTAGTAGTCTTATAAATATAACCGTAGTTATTCATATTTTAATGCTTTTTAATTCTAAAGAATGAATGACCTTCTGCTGTCTTAACAAGTTCAACATTTTTGAACCAGCCACTCCTCTTAAATATTTTCACATCATTTGCGTTGCCCCAAATTATTGCGCCATTAACTGTATCTTGGTTAGCCGAGTCCTTCCAAGCTTTCTTAGCCGTTTCCCATGTTTCTTTGGTCTCTTTCTTATTATGAGCCGCATTGTAACCAAACACCTGGTGAAGAGGATCTTTTGCATGATAAGGATCCTTTATCCTATTTCTAAGAGCACAAGCAACATCTAACATACCCTGATATCCAGCCATTGATGCCTCACCAACAACAGCATTAATGTAATCACCATCAGAATAATGCTTATTGGGGGTCACATAATGATGAGGAGTCTTTGCCAAAGCAGGGTTTGGTACCCCAGTAGCTATCATACCAGCAAGTGCCGCAGTCCCTACCGCCTGCTGCCACGACACTTCATTAATCCTCTCTGTTTCACGTTGGACTTGTTCAATTAGTTCTCTCATACCACCTCAGTTAGTATCTTTCACCATTTTAGCTTAAATCATTCAAATTAGGCCTGATTACGCCCTAAATAAGGGTATTGTAGGGGTGATTTGCTACTTCACTGGTTCGTTTGCTGCTTTACCTTTATCCACCTCTTCTTCTGCCATTTTAGTTTCCTTAGCAATAGCTGCTTTACCCATCGCAACTGTTTCCTCTGAAACTTTAGCCTCTGTAGTTTTTGATTCAACTGCCATAGGTTCTTCTACAGGCTCCTCGGTTGAAACCTCGGGTTCTGGTGTAGGTTCAGTAATAGGCTCTTCAACAACTCCTTGACCTTCAGCATTACTTAACTCAGACTCTAACTGCTCTAATGCTGTGTAATAGCTCTGACCAGGAAATTCATTGATGTGATCAAGAGTAATCTTAGCAACTATATTCATATCACCACCCACAGTGTCAAAATGTTCCATCTCAGCTTCTAAGCCCTTCAACAACTCTTCTTGATCAACATCTTTTAACTCAGGGATTTCAATTGCTAGTTGCTCAATCAACTCAGGAGTTATTTCAGGAGCTTGGTTTACTTCAGGAGTGCCTTCTAGGCCCTGATCTATTTCTGGTGTAACCTCTGAAGTTTCTGGTGATACCGCGGGTTCTTGTCCCGCTTCCTGGTCTTCACTACGATATTCTTCGTGAATCTTCATCGTTTCATTTATTAACTTGTGTAAATCCATTTTTTATCTCCTTATTTAGAGTGTTCTACATCCAACACTTTTTCTAATTTATTTTTAAAAGATACTATTTCTTCTCCTTTTTGTCTCTCAATGCTTTCAACTTCTTCTCAATCTTTTCCTTATTCTTTTTGCTTATTTTCTTAGCTTTTGTTTCAGAGATGAAAAGTTTTTGTTTCTCCGTCAACTTTGCTTCTCCAAGACCGGAAAGATATTCACTCACAAAGATTCTCTCAGCCATCTCTTCAGATTCCTCATCTGAAATTTCAGGCTCTTCATCTTCTGTAGCTTCTTCTGTATTATCAGCTGGTTCTTCTGTAGTTGCAGGAAGTACATCAGCGGGAGTTTCAGTAGGAGTTGCTGAAGTTGAAACATTAGTTCCAGTTGGAGTCATAGATATAGTTGCAGTCTGATCTTCCGACTTAACTGTAACTTCTGTGTCTTCTTTTATTTTTGATTCAGGAGTTAATTTATCTTCTTTCTTGGCGTCTGTCCCGGCTACTGAGTTTGTGTCCTTAATCACCGGCTTCTCAGGTTCAGTAGTTTTGTTACCACCAGACACTTTAGCAGCGTCCTGGTTTGTAACTGTTGTTGTACCTGGATCAATCTTTTGGTCTGTAGGAGCATCTTGTTTAGCAGTTGATGCACCTTTGTCACCAACCTGGGGATCTTTAGGTTCTTTACCAACGTTAGCCTCAGCTGACTTGATTGAAGGTTCCTTTGGGTCACTCTTTGATACACCTGTAAGTTTGCTGTCCTTCTCATCTTTTACCCCAGGAACTTCCCCAGCACTGATTGCTGCACCCTTAGGTTCAGTTGTAGTCTCTTCTTTTATCTGCTTCTCCTGAACCATTACCACAAACTGTTTCTTCTCATTGTCAGGAACTATTCTTCCACCAGGATATTTACTTGCAATATCTTTAGCAACGTTCTCATCTGAGACTGTTACCAATGTTCTCTCCTCAGCCAATGTTTGGATCTGGTCCGGAGTTGCTTGAGAAGGATCAGCTGGAAGTTTTCCTTCCCCAACTTTAGGATTGTTCTTCTCATCCTTCAGTTCCTTATCTGAATCTTTCTCTACACCGGTTATTGTGGGTTCTACCTTCTTAGCTGTCTCAACTTTTGCGGCAACTTTAAAGTCAGATTTCTTATCCACATCGGGGGTAGCCTTATCCATATCCTGTTGAATACGACTCTTTTCTGGGTCTTCAGTAACTCCAGCGTTAGCAGTTTTTATAGCCACTTCTTCTTTTTTCTCCTCAGCCAATGTTTGGATCTGGTCCGGAGTTGCTTGAGAAGGATCAGCTGGAAGTTTTCCTTCTGGCAGTTGAGGCATCCTAGAGGTGAAAGAAGATCCTTGCATTAATTCATCATGCTCTTTCAATATATCAGAGTTCTCTTTCCCCACATTTGCGTAAGCTGCGTCCGTTGCTTCCTTTAATTTCTCAAAACTTGTACTCTCATCGCTTTTTATAAAACGAAAAAGATCGTTTACTAAATCTTTACCCATTTTTGTTCCTCCTTATTATTGTTAAAAAATTAAAAAGTCTCTCCACGGCCTTTCCTTTGTTTTACTATCTCAGATTAACGATGTGACCACTTATCTCGTACGTACCCACAGTATTATCCCTTACTGCTGAACAAGTAAAGGTTAACCCATCAGAAAGGTTGCACGAAGAGGCGCTATTTGTTATCGTACCCGCATTGCTATAAGTCGCACCTAACGTCGTACCATTACACCAAATAACTGGCTCCGGCCATACAATTGGATTCGGTTGAATATAGTATGGCTGGTACCAAGGTGTTGGAATATACTCCTTATGCACCTCCTTGATTATCACCAAGGAAGTATTACGGGCCTTCTCACTTTTTCTCTGTCTCTCCTCAATCAAATCAAGTTTCCCGTTTTTCATATCCTCGATGTCAAGCTTTAAAATACGCTTCTCCTCTTCCAGTCCTTTGATTCTATTGTCCAACTCATCAATCCTTTCTAGTGTCCGTTGAACAATTTCCTTTATTGCTTCTTTCCGTTGTTCTACTTTCTTTTTTTCGAACTCTTTTTCGGTAGATTCGACGACCGCTCTGATTTCTTTTTCACCCATTTAATTTCTCCTCTTTATTTTAGGTCGTGGAGAGACCTTAAATTTAGACTCACCTAAAGATCTTCTACAATCAGAACATACAGTATGCGCCCAATGTCTTACCCCAGGACCTCCAAAGTTAAGGAGTATCTCACCGCATTTGCTACATTTGATTGCGTTAGCACCCGGGTTATCGTTTAAAATCTTATTGAAATCATCTTCTGTATTTTCCAAACTTTCATTTTTTCTAGTTGTAAAAAAATAAATATGAACAGGTTTGAATCTGAAGTCCTCTGAATATATAATCCCATCTAAGAAATTTCTTTCATCAGGGTCAAGATTCCTCCATTTTTCAATATTATACTCCCCCACCTTAATACCTATAGGATCATCCCCCTGCATCTTACCCACAGAATATCCTCGTTTACCTAAAAATTCATCAGCTTCTTCTTTAGCAGAAAAATCTAATCCGTTTCCTTTAAAAACTACCTCATCTTGAACAAGTTGATTCTCTATACCTCTAATATCTACAAAACTATTATCTGGAAATGAGTCCCCCAATCTACTTTCTTTCAACCCCAATTCTTTTCTTCTTTTCTGGATATGATGTTGCACATATATTTTCATTGCCCATTTTCTAGTTTCAAGGTAGGCAACATCAACTCTTCCTGATCTTGAGTAGATCTCATTATAATAATCAGAGATCTGCCTAATCCTCTTTATCTTTGCTTCCTCTGGAAGGGATGTAACATCATAGACAAATTCCTCGAGTAACGGATCTAGACCTTGGCCTTTGTCGAGTACTTCTCTCTCCGCCAAATCAATTTTTTTAAGTTCTTCAAACAATTGATTAATTCGCATTCTCTTCCTTTTTAGGTTTAGTTTCATTCAGCGAATTTGGTGTTTGTTTATTTTTCTGCTCTACTTGCTCTTTTTCTTCTAAATCTTTCTTTATATTCTTTACAAAATCATCAAAACTATTCATCATTTCTCCTTTGGTTCTTCGTTTAAATCATCAATTATATCCTTGATATTATGAAAAATACTTGGTTGAAACATTTGCCCAATTGGGAAAACCATATCGTTAAGAACTTTTATAGTCCTATAAGATTCAATCTCATCTAATACCTCAGATGATTCTATGTATATTGATTGTGTTGGAACCATTGCCAAGTTAACCGTAAGTTCCATTATCATTACTATCCCGTTATATTGTGACTGAACTCTGACACCTATCACATAATCAAACTCGGCAAAAGGCTCATAGGCGTTGAGCGGCATATCTTGTCTAATATTTGCCATAAGCATTTCAAGGTTGCCTACATCATCCGAATAGATATTCTTTATCCTATCAATAAGTTCTCTTATGCTCCTATCGTAACTTCCAAGATTAACAGCAACAGGACTTGAAATTGGCAAATATTTTGATTGAGGAAATAAAGATAACCAATAGTTCAATAGATGAATCGTTCTCTTAATCTGTTTATTTTCCCGTAAATCAATAGTTAAAACCCTAGTCAGCTTAGAGTAAAGATTATGGATGAGTTCAGATCGCTGCTCGATAACTTCCACCTTTCCATTATCTTGTTCCTTGCCCAAAGTACGCTTCATTTTCTTCTTGCTGGTAAACCCGCCCGGGATATAATCAATGGAAGTATTACCATCTTGTGCTGTAGTCGGGCCTACTACACCAGTCGACATTGCTCCAGCATTTGTGCCGCCTACCCCATCTTCTTTTATCTCTCGTTTAACTTGCTCTATTATATCTGTATATTTACTCATTATTTTGTGCCTCGTTTAGTATTAGGTCGAGTTGCTTTTATATTTCCTTGTCCTACTGGTTTAGTACCTGGCTTAGTAGATCTTGGAGTTCCCACATTTGCTCCCTTCGTACCAAGTTTAGTAACACGCTTACCAGTTCTTGTAGCAGGAGCCTCGGGTCCACCACCCAGTTCAGGACCTTCCATAGGTTCAGCTGTAGCAACTTCTTCACCCTCTTCGGGAACCTCACCAACAGGAACTTCTCTCTCAGGGGCAGCCCCTAATGGAACTTCCTTACCACCTCTTCCATAATGCACAGGACGTTCTCTTCTCTTACGTCCTAATTCTTCGGCTCCACCCTTAATACCAGTTAACTCTTTCTTTGAAAGCTCTATAGCATCTACAACTTCCTCTGACCAATATCTTTTTAGAAATGACGCAAATGTAGTGGTATAAGCTGGCAACACTTCAAATACAAGTTCACCATGTTTACATAGAGCACCATACTGATGTGGGTTTCTAATCTTAGGTGGCCTGTTCTCTTGCCTACCATACTGGGCAGTCCGTTGTGTCTTAATATATTCCGCCCCATAGTACAAATCAGCGGGGCATGAACAATCAGTTTCAATATCGATATTGTTAAGGATCTCAGATGCTAATAATCTATAATCCACAAAACTTCCGGCCTTATTCCAAAGTCTTCTATCTGGAGCATATTTTTTTATCATTTCATCAAGATTAGCAAACCTTATATATACATCGTAATCCACACCATTATTGCTTTTGCCCGATGATGGAACCTTAAAATGCCATGTTTCTGGTAACTGCTCAGTAAGTGTTGCACCCCCAGCTGCGGCAACGGCTCGTACTCTTGCGGGAAATGTTGGAAATAGCTTACCGATAGAGGCCTGTTTCCTCATTATTCCATTGTATGCCAGTTCTTGGATTATTTGCTCAATCAATGTGCTATACATCTAATTAAGATCAAACCTCTCTAACCCGCAGGCCTTAAGTTCATCCATAAGCCTTTGGTTGTGTATTGCCATAGTTTCAATAAAAACATCATCTAGACCTGTCAGAGGTTCATTATTGGACAGCTTCCTCTTAATCCTGGTGATCATAGCCTTCTGCCAAGCTATGGACCCAAAGCCATATTGCTTGGAATAATTAGCTACCTCTTGTTGATCAGCGTCCAAAGCCTCAAATAGATTTATATCTTTTTTTATGTACTCAAAACACTCATAAAATTCCATTGTTAGTTCATACAAATAGATTGGATACCCATAGACTTTAGCTGATCCAATACCCATTTGTTATGCTCATTTTGTAAATGAATAAATGTTTTGTCTATATCAGTAAGTTCTTTATTCTGCTTAACTTTATTATTTATTCTTCTAATCATCGCGCTCTGCCATTCAGGAGTTCCCAAACCATAATCCTTTGTAAATTTAACAACCTCTTTAGAATCGGGATCTCTCTTCTTCATCAATTCCTTGATTGTTACTAAATCAGCAGTCTCAAGGCATAGTAAGTTAAGGTCTATATTCATATTAGAACCGTTTTACGAATGAAAGCCAGCGGCCTTCAACATTTAGTTTCTTCTCTAGTTCCAACTTTTCATCTTTTCCTTCAGTATATAATTGCTGACCATCATTCCTAATCTCAACTGCTTCTACTTTTCTCAAAACATTCCCCTCAGCCATCTTCGTCAAGGCCTTAACATAATAAAGTAGAAAAGTAAGTATATATTCACTCTTTATATCCTCATTAAACTCGTATGTGGCAGCACTACTAGCAGATGAAAAAAGATATGTAGTAGACCAGGCTCCTGTAGTATAGTCTATTGTGCCACTGTACCCTGATATAGAACCTATTAAAACACCCAAACCATTGTCAGTAAAAGTCATGTTCCCGTCTGTAATTGTTAACGATAAAGGAACTATGGGATAAAATTGAAATACCCCAGAATTTCCTGGTTGTATGGGAACAGTAACCTCATCAGTAACTATTCTCTTCGTACCAACAACAGCTATGGTTGATGTAGGACCGGGTAAATTTGATAAATATAAAGTTCCGCCAACAGTTGGGTTGTCCGATTTTTCATAATGAAATTTAAAATCAGTACCCATATAATATCTATAATTTCTAAATGCTTCTGAAAGCATTATTAAGTCCGAAGTTAAGTTATCTATAATAGTAATACCTAGTAAAGACCAAAGAGGATAATTTTGTAATACCCAATCAGGTGTTGTTGCCGGGTAAACCTGAACTACATTCTTATAGTCAGGTGTCATCGGCACACTTATCGTACCAATTGTAGCCGGAAACATACGACAAATGGGAAAAGCGCTATGAGTGTTCCAATACCGTATAGCGTTGGCAATAATCTGAATGATAGTTTCATCAGTTGTAGCCAGTTCTACAGGCTCAAATTCTTGCCTTACCCACAAAAGTATGTCATTAATCGTCATTTAAATGCCTCTTATCTAATATACGTTGGATTTCCTCTTCTGTATGCATTTCATAGGATATCCCGTGTTCTTCACAATATTTTTCACCCGCTAATCTTTTTGCCGTAATTTCAGGGTTAGTCAAAAATTTAGCTGGTTTGATTTCAAGAACCTTAATAGAACCATCTTTATAATGAATTTCAATATCTGGAACATGCCTCTTCATCTTACCATCAAACAAGTAAAAAACTTTAAAGGAGCATCTCTCATAACTCTGTACTTGTTCATCGTGCTCCAAACATATATAAGTATAAAGCTCATATGAAGACTGAAAATAAATATCACGCTGGTTCATTACCGACGTAAAATATCCTTTCATATATTTAGATCTTGATGCCTTGCCCATCTTATTGATTACTTCAGCTGTATGACCAATATCCCATACATCACTAAGCTTCTGCTTGTGTGCAGCTGACTTTGGTTTACCAGTTAACGCCTTAGATAAACTATTACTTGTTTTTTCTTTCCAAGCAGGATCTTGCTGTTGACGAGTCATTTGATGTCCTCTTACATCTCTCATTACTTGGCCATCTTCTCCCCCATAAATTTCTTCATAGCTCTTATCCTTCCTAGCAATAGATTGTTTCTTTATAGTATCTTCTGAATGTTTCCTACCAAAAAATGGATTATTCTCACCGTGTTTATCTTTACAAAATGAACAAAGACAACCTAGCTTGTGGTTTGATAAATCATATGTCTTACCAGAGTGCTTCTTTGTAATATGCTCAGTATAGCCGGTTTTTGTCATAAACTCCTGCCCACACTGATTGCACACAAACTTGTCGGTTTGCTCAATCAATGTTTTAATTTCCGTTATGTCAACTTCTAAGCTCATTTAAACTATCCTTATTTTATTTATATTTTAATTACTGGCTCAGAGGAGAAGGTTACGTTTATAGTAACCGTGCTCTCCTCTGTCCAGCCCAAATTGTCAGTTAGCTAAAACTTATTGTTATAAGTTAAAGAGAACCGTAGTTCATTGTTCCTTGACAGAACATACCTGGGTTTACAACTTTATCAATCTTTTACTTGTTAACCTTATTTCTAAGGCGGGTAAGTCATTTCTGCTTACCTCTCTATATTACTATAGAGTTAAGACTATACCTTCACTCATTTCTGAGGTCTGCCGTAGCCAAATCAGTCACCTGATTCAACGTAGTCGTTACACCATTTCTAATGTTTCCATTAGTCTGGTTCGGTATTGTCCTTTTTAAAGGAGTTCCACCGAATTGAGCAGATTTTAGCAGAGCAAATAGTAGAATGTTATTATAATGAACCATAATTAATAGTTCCATTACAAAACATTCCCGGATTGCAAATTTTATACCCTGCAGAACTCAAGAAACCTTTCTGTGCCTTTAAATCAGCTGTAACTAAGGTTGGGGTTGCAAACAAAGGAATATAAGGAGCAAATAACAGACCTGCGAAAAGATAGTTATCACCCTTGAAACCAAACAGAATCTGGTTGACACCAAGTAATGGATCGTGGATAACTAATCTTCCGTCCAAAGTACCAAGTTCATAAGGACCTGTTGGAACTAAGCTATCTAATCCAGCAGCTGGTTTGAAATGAGGATCCAACTGGCGAATTAAACGTGCGGTGTTGCTACCAACTACCAAGAAGTTACAAATTGCACGTAACGTCTGGTTGATGATGGACACGTTAGCTTTTTCAACAAAATCTAAGAACTGGAACTTTTTCCATACCCAAGTTTCACCTGAGGTTGGTGTAGCTGTATAAGTACCAGGTGAGGTTGCTGCTACTGCGATCTGGCCAGGCAATGTGTTGTTAGCAGCCTGCATCATCAGATCAATACCTAAGTGGTCCATTGTGAACTTTACCTCACCACCTAAATATTTCACTAACTCATCTTCCAAGTTAAGACCATGTGCTTTCTCCAAGTCAATTGCAGCACCTAGAGTAAAGTATGCTCTTAATGGGAAGTCTTCGGCCGTGATAGTCGAAGATGTAACAGAGATATTAACTTCTGGAACGCTCTCAGTATTAGTGGTAGTACCATTGAAGGTCTGCCAATCATACTGGTAGGTACATGTAACTGTTCCACTCATTGTACCACCTGTAATTGTAACCACACCACCTGTGGTAACTGTACCTGCGAGCGGAGAAGCATAACTGGTCATCTCATACAAGATACCAGGTGTAGCGTAGTCAATCAGTGTTTCAGTTCCGTTTGTAACAACCACAGAACCAAGGACTACAGGTGTATATGTTAAAGTACCACCAGAGCTGGTCAATGTTTCTGAATTGACTCTCACAGATGCAAATTGTCTGCCACCTGCGGTAGCATTCTGTCCAGTCAGAGGACTGATCATTGTATCAGCAGTCGTAACTGTACCTTTGGTTGTTCCATACTTCACGTTCATATAGAACACTGCACCAGATCTACGATCCAATGCCTGGGTTACTGCCAGCTTGTTTAACACCAAGCTAGGAAGTAATGCTGAGATAACAGGCAACTGAATACCTAAGAAGCTGATAGCAGATGAATCAGTTGTTTCAAATATCGATGATCTAGATCTCACACCACTTTCCAACAGAGCGTTTTCCAAGCAACGAGCTATATTTCTCTCGTCGTTTTCGGTCAACGTTTTGCCTTGCTTTGTCATATAATTACGAACTGATGTAATGTATGGATTCCAAGACTTGGTTAACCTATCACGCTCTGAATGAAGAGCAGCTAATCTAGATTCGACTAGGCTGTTTAATTCTTTACTCATTTATATTTCTCCTTTTGCCTTGTATTAAAGACCGGTAAAGTGTTTCAAGGCGATTCCCACTTTATCGTTTATGTCGGCCTGGGTCTTGTCAATAGGTCGCTCAACAACTACTTCTGAGATCTTGTTAACAGATTGTGTTAACCCTTCCCTCAAAGCGTCCTGAGTTTCCCTGATAAGAATATCGACCTGATTGTTGCTCTTAGACTGTCTTAAAAGTGTTAAGACATTCTCGTGCAGCTTCAAGCCCATACTTTTTACTCGGTAATCGACATATAAGTTTATTTTCTCTTTCGAATGTGCTTCATTTAAAACCTTTATTTCTTTTTCATAGTTTTCTTGGAGCAACTTGATTTCTTTTTCATTTCCTCTGATTGCGCTTTCTTTGGCAATAATTTCTTTAGAAAGTTTAACAAGTTTTTCATTTAACTCTCCTACTATTTTATCTTTCTCCTCAGTCAGTTTTCTTACTTTATTATATTGCTCAAGAGTTTTCTGCACAGCATTGTCTAGGAGATTCCTCTTAACATCTACGCTCTCATCTAACTTACTAATCTTTTCTTTCAAAGATGAAGTCTCTTTAGCAAAATGTATTGAATCATTACTGTAATGTTTAACTATTGTATCTCTATCTTCTTTTAGAGCTTTAATAGAATTAGTTAAACTATCTATTTCATTAGCAAAGCGGATAGCATCATTAGAGTAGCTTTCTTTTATCTGCTTTAACTGCTCTGCTATTAGTTCCTTCTCGGCAATAACAGCGGCAAGCCTTGTTGACTGGTCCAAGATAGGACTGTCCGAAGGTTCGACCTTCTCGTTGCTCATTGCGCGTACTGCCGAGAGCTTATTAGATTGTGGCGCCAACTGATTAACATATTGAGTAGCTGTCTCTATAGGTAGTTTAAACACTTTAGAAACATTCTTAATAGCATCCATTTTCTTAGAGTTAGGATCACCATTAGGTAACAAATCAACATCCCTCAAAAACAGGCTCCAGTTGTCATCTAAAAATGCTTTTATCTTTAAACTTATATCTGCGTTATTCACAACTTCCTCCATTTTCGATTCTACAGGTTGATCTGATACATCATCCAGCTTACGATCTACTTCCTCGCCTCTTTTCTTAGAATTTTCCATATCTTCTTTAGACGCCGCTAAGTTAGCAGGTTGACCGGAAGTATCTGAACTTGTAGTAAGCTCCTCATTTGTCTTTGCTTCATGGGTCTTAAAATACTGAACTTCTCCTTCATGCTTTTTTGCAGCTGCTAAACTTCCAAATGTGCCTAAGTTCTTTGATCCATCTTTAGAATACAACCTCCATTGCTTAGGACCTATTTTCTTGATTCTTTCTATTAACTTTGATTCACCCATATAATTACCAAAGATCTCGTCAACAATTTCAATAATTGCATCAACACCTTGAGGGGAACTAATCTCGTATTCCTCAAGCATTGCTTGTTGATCTTCATAATCATCCGGCCAGCCCAAGTTACCACCAACATCCAAAGCAAACATATAAGCTTTTTGATCATTAACACCTAAGTCAACTAGTCTTTTAAGAAGTATTTCTCTAGGGTCATCATTTTCTTTTATTGAATGTTCACAACCTTTTCCGCATTTCTTATCACCAAGCTTACATTTACAATCTTTGTGCTGCTTATCTTCCTTGATGATCTTTTCTAACGCTCTAGATGCTTCTGTCTGGACACGCTCAAGTAGAGCAATAGCCACATTCTTGTTAATATCATGTGCTTCATAATGGTTCTGGACAGAGCTAATAATTGATTCTGGAACGGTATCAGGAGTGCTTGGATCACCTGTAAAATCAGCTACTTTGAACCTATAGGCCTTAGGCACAACATTATGGTAAGTGCTGCCATCCTCATCAATAGCTTCTTCTAGCTCTCCATCTGCTCTTGTTGATACACCTACCAAACAACCAGCCTCTAACAAGATATTTATAAACTTACCTGGTTCAGTGGGTAAAATATCAAATGCAGCATGCAATATATTTTCATCCATCTTAAATTCTGAAAGAATGTGTGAGGTCTCTTGCCAATTCAATTTAAGTGCTGATTCAGCAGGATGTTCTTGGTTCCCGTATAAAGTCCTTGTCTCTAACTTTTTCTTAACATCATCATCATTAAGAATTGCCTCAGCAACGGCCTTAGAATATTTTCTGTTGTTAGCGTTCTTAACATTGAAACGCATTATAGGATACCAAACACGGGCAAGTATACCTTTAGGCAGCTTAGATGAATCTCTCTCTACAAGTTCGCATTTTTCTACTAGATGTTCATTTATTGGGGTTGCTTTCATTTTATCCACTCCTATACAGCAAAGATAGTTATATAAACTGAAGTAGCTGATGAGAATATAATGTTATCTACATATCTCTCGCTACAACGGAATTCACGCACATCTCCCGGACCTATATTATCTGCAGCCGAGCTAGTATCATTAAGTTTATAAGCTGCGGCACCACCAGCTGCTACATATATCCTGACTAAGTAGTTATCTGTTATAGTGCTAGGAACTGTATATGTCTGAGCTCCACTAATTGCACTTGATGTAAGAATATTGTTAAAGACAGGAGTATTGGCAGTTTGTGTTATACCTACCGGTAAAGTCTTGTACCAAACCCCAGACAATATTGTTGCTCCTGGTTCTACTCTTTCTGATCCTAACATGATCAATGTTCTTGTTGTATTTTGGTATTGTGGCATTTTTATTTCTCCTTAATATATGATCTTAACTTCACCTTGGTTTTCCGTTGCCTGTACTTCCCTAGCTCCAGTCATTCCTTTTAGCTCACTTAATGAAACAGGTTCTACGCCGGCTCCTACATCCCTCAAAACAACATAAACAACAGGACGTGTCTCCCTAGCTAATTTATACTTAGCGCTGTTGCCAAACTTATCCACAAGAGCTTTAGCTGCGTCTGGAGAAAAAGGTTTGTATTCTCCAACTATTTTTGCCTGCTTCAAAAATGTATCTGAATCACCCCAGATCCCACCCCAATTCATTTGTCTAACTGCTCCATAAACCTTTGGATCTGCAATCATAGAATCAGCATAGGCTATAGCCGTGCTTGTAAATGGTTCCTCAGGATACTCAGATTGTATATAGGCCTTTGCACTTTCTGGGTTGCTCATATCCTGTGCTTGCACAGGAGCAATAGGCTCAGCTGCCCCGCCGGGGACTCCACCACCTGTAGCTCCAGTAACACCTGGACCTGGACCTGCTTCTGTACCTGCGCCAATAGGAGCTTCTGCTCCTGGTTCAGAAACAGGTTCAACCGGGGTTGCTGAAGCTGAAACTTCCGGTGCTGCTTTAGAAGGATCTACTTGTTCAGGAGTAACTGCCTGACCAGTCAAATCTCTATCTCGTATATCTTCTTTTGGCCTGCCTTTGAATTCTACCGGTGTGGCCTCGCTCAACTGAAACTTATTCAACAAAGATTCAATTACATCAGGTTCTTTCACAGGTACCCAATTATCATATTGATCTAGTCTATATTCACACCCGCACTCTGGACATTTTGGTTTACCAAAATCTACATCACCTTCCCACCCACAATTGCAGGAAACATAATTTGTCAGATCTCTTTCGGCCAATCCAAACTTTTCCAGCAAAGAATCAACACCAAGTTCTTCAACCACTACCGTTTCATTAAGTTTAAATTTATCAAGCAACCCCATAACTACTGACTCACTTGCCACACTCTGCCCTGGTATAACTTCCTCATCCTTAAACGGAGGCTGCCCTTGAACTTTCATACGGTTTCCTTCTTCCGGTGTACGTGTCATATCTTCATCCTCTGTGCTTTCCTCATCCACTAATAAATATTTCTTCACAATATCCGGGGTAATCTCCGTTAATTCGAGATCATCCATATTCTTCAAGAGGAAATCTTTAATATTATTAGGGTCAATTTCCTGCTCTTCAGCATCCGCAACTACTTTTCCTTCCGCATCTACAATCTGAAGCGATGAATAACCCTCATGAATCTTAGATTCATTGGGAACTTTAGAGTTGTCCATCTTATACATCTTCTCAAGTTCGTCGGTTTCTTTCTTGGCCTTAGACATCTTAGCTATTAAATCTTTGTCCTTAGCATCTAATTCCTGGGCGTTCCTAAGTTTTTTCTCTGTATTACGGTAATCATCATCGCTAGCGTCTACAAATAGTGTTCCTTCCTTTATTTCTTCCATAGTACCCTTCTGGCAAGCATGACAAAGCCCACCAGGAATATCGTTACCTACAGCTCCACAAGCATTACATTTAGTTTTTTTCTCATTTACTCTACTCTCTGTAGCTACTCCACCTGTTGATCCATCTCCCTCATCAGATGTAGCCATTAGGTAATAATATTCGTCATCACCTTTCTTACCTAAATATTCTTTTTCACCGTGTTCTTCAGCATCGGGCTGTTGATCGTTATTATCATGTGTTTCAGGATTTTGAGCCGGGTCTATTTTTGGTTCATCATTAGTTGGAGGAAGTGCCCCAGCGTCAGGAGCAACAGTAGCATTGGGACCTGCCAATGCCTCTTCTTCATTAATTTTAGACTCTCTAAAATCAGCATCTACTCCTGTATCCCCGCCAAATCTTTTTCTATTATAACGATTACCTCTGCGTCTAGGTTCTAAATTTTCTTTCTTATCAACAACATGAACATTTTTAGCTCCACATTTAGAGCATTCGTCTCCTATAGAACCCGCAAACTCAAATCCACATTTTAAACATTCCATATTATTTCGTTCATTAACTTTAGATTCTTTATTAATTCCCTCAAATATACTGCGAAAATCCGAAAGCTCTGATACACCAAACGGATATGTCTTAGATTCATTATCTCCGTGAGTCAACGCCTGCACTATATCAGCTGCCTCTACCTCATTAATACCATAAACATTAACCATATCTGAAATCGTTGAAGACATCAAAGTATAATCTGCCATATTAGATGAGTGGAAGTGTGCATAGCCAAAATATGGATCAGTGCCATTTGTAATTGCCTGGATTATTTCTTCTGTTGATTCGTTTATACCAACTAACTTAGATTCTGTCATCGCAACTTTCTCACCATTACCTACCTGATACCATTCTATTTTTCTATGGCCATCTGCGTTCTGAGTTAGGAACTCCTCGACAGAAGCAAAATGACTTGACATAGTTCCCGAGGAATCTGCGTATTTCCATCTGATTACTACTCTATTAGGACCAGCTTGTCCTCTCATTACATCGTAGGCGCCTGCTTCGTTTGTTTTAGACTCAGTGGGAGATAGTTTAACTACTCCCAAATCTGTGGGGTAGGAAAAAAGGCTTTTGTTCTTAGATCCTTTTCTTTTTTTAACACCCTTATTCTTAATTCTCTCTAGTTCATGCTTTGTAGCTTCTGTATCAGCAATATTCAGTTCATTAACTTTCTTTTTGGCTGCTTTTTTATTTTTTATATCTTCTTCACCTTTGTTAGCGTGTCTTAAAGCAGCTTCTTGATCAGTATCTGGAGCTTCTTGATCTTTATATTTTGATTCAATTATTGACCTATCCGCTGAACTATCACTGCTACTACAGCTTATTAACTTACCCAAATCTTCTTTTGATTCTTTATTTATTACACATTTTTTTCCAGCCATTCTCCGTCTACCTTTGGTAAATCCTTCTTGTCTAATACGTGAATACTTATAAGGCCCTGTTCCATCACGCTTACCACGCTCTTCTTTTCCTTCACCAACATTAGATTCAATAGCTATCTCACCGTTAGGTTCCTCAACAACCAATTCCTCTTTAGGTTCTTCTACAATAGCTATTTTCTCTGTTTCACAAGCCTGAGGTTGAGTAGTAGGTTGTTTCTCATCCGCTTGTTCTTGAGCATTATTCTGGCCAACTTCTTGTTTCAAAGCTTCTTCTTTGGCCACCACCTCCGCGTTTCTGGCAGCCGATTGATCCATTTCTTGGCTAATATTCTGATCTTGGCCTTGAATGTCAGTAGTAGGTACCTGTATTACTTCTTCCGGTTTTTCTACAGTTTCATCATCTGTTATTTCAATATCATTTTTAGGATCTTCCACCACGATTTCTTCATCTTCACCCGGAAGAACCCCGCAAGTTTCACCATACCCCTCTCTTATATCTTTGTTCACCCCGTCTATGATAGATCTGAAATCAACTGATTCTCTAGCCACAAAACCATTATCTTTCTTAAACACTACAGTAGATTGATCGATCTTTAATGTTTCAGGCTGTTTTATCTCATCCGATTCCTTTACTTTTTTAGTTACTTTAGGCTCATTCTTTCCAGATCTTTTCTTTATACAACCATCACACTCACCGCTAGAATCTGGCTTGCCACATGTCCTGCATTTCTTATCCTTAGGCTCTTTCTTCCCAGATCTCTTCTTTATACAGTTATCGCATTCCCCACTATCATCTGGTTTACCACAAATCCTACATTTCATCCTCTCAGATACTTCTTCACTACCACATCCACGTTTTATGTTTGAAATATCATTTTCTAAGCTCATTTGTTTTCTCCCGTTAGTTCTAAATTAATCTTACTAGTAACAGATTCAAAATTATCATTAATATCATGTTCCCAAAATCGCAAAATTTTAAAACCTTTCTTAGACAACTCAATATCCTGGTGTCTGTCTTTATCAAGTCCGTTAGGATAATTATGCCAGTAATCACCATCAGCAAAAATACATAATCTGTCTTCAACAAAGAAATCAGGAAAAGCTACACCAGGAACACGATATTGAAAATTAAATTTAATCTTATTTTCTATTAACCAACTCTTTATCTTTCTCTCTATACTACTATCACTATACTTATTGTGCCTGCTACCATTAAGAGCTCGGCATTGTGCTGAGCATATTTCCCTATCTTTAAAATAAGGAGTAACCTCAAATGTTTCTCCGCATATTTTACAATTTTTCTTTATCCTGAGAGAACGAACCTGGCCAGAAAATATTGTTTTTAGATATTGACCAAAACATTTATTTGAACAATATTTAGCCTTTCCCAACTTTATTTGATCTGTTCTTGCTTCAAATTGCTTACCACATGACTGGCACACTCTTACAGTAGCCAGTTTTTTCTTAGTTGCAGAACTAAGCTTTGAAGCGCATTTAACAGAACAACAGGTGCCTTTGCCTCTTCCCACCTCTGTAGATAAAGCCCTAAACTTCTTACCACACACCACGCAAACCCTATCTATATATCGTATAGAAGCTAAATATTCCTTATAGCATTCTTTAGAACAAAAATTTTTATCCTTAATATAACAAGGTCTTATTTTTATCTCTTTACAGCAATGAAAACAATTCTTTAACATAGTCTAGTTTGTCCCATAAGCTATTGCACCTGATGGAAGTTCAACACCTGCAGAATCATAGTTATCAAGCCACTTATCAATTCCATCCGTAGCCACCGCATCCTCAGCGGCATCATCAACATTAATTTGTATAAAAGCTGCTTTAAATAAATCTTCAATAGTATATATACCCCGTTCATTTACAAAGTATTCAACAGGATCTTCAAGTGCTCGTTCAATTTCCTCTTGTTTTCTACTACGAATAGTTTCTTTGGCATTATCTAATATTTCCGCTTGTTTATCTAATATTTCCGCATCATCAGCTTCGGTGTCAAGATTATCCAGCTGTTCCTGTAGCTCATCATATTCATATTTCACGCCGGCCTCTTCAAGGATTTCTTCATCACTTAATACATTATCAACATAGTCATCAGCTTCTTCCCCAGCAAGCATACTCTTATCTGTAGCACTAATTTCTATAAAGTTCTGTAGCCAAGATTGTTCAAATATTCCAGGCTCCATTCTTAAATCGTCTCCAACTTTGCGATAAGCAGCCATCTCAGCTTCTTCTAAGCTTGCAAATACTATCCACGCGCTCTCGCCATTACTTCCTTTGCCATTAACTACTTCCATAGCTACTGCGTCGAGACCCTCATAGTATTCATATTCCCTATAAGTAATCTCAACTGCTAATAATTGAGATAGTTCTAATCTTGCTGTCTCTGCCCAACCCGCGTGCATTGCTGCCAAATCTTTATCACGTATAGATTTTCTAATAGCCAATTGCTCTGGTGATGCTGCTTTAAAGATCGGCTTAGCCTCTGCTACAATCTCGGGTAAGACTGGGAATACTATAACAGGCAAACGACCATTAACACTTCTGGCCATACCAGAACCCACTGGAACTTCATATACTCTTACGCCCGGATATTTATAACCTCTAGCTATTCTTATAGCTGTATCTTTATCACTGACAGTGCCATCATACATATCACCAATAAAAATAGAATATTCCTTGCCCGTATACCCGCGAGCCTTTAGCTGATCGTTAGAAGCTGCTTTAAATATTGGTTTGGCTTCTACCAGTTGCTTAATAATCGTAATGTCTTTTTCTAAGCTCATAATCTTATTGGGTAGTTAACGTCTCATTATCCATTTCTTCTCTGCCTCTGAGCTTACCAGTTAGTAAATCATGCTTTGCCCCCCTCTGAGACTCAGCTTTGCTTATACTAAGAACATCACTCTTCATCCTGCCTTTTTCTTTATTCTTAAAACTGAATTTCCTCCAAGGACTGTTCTTTCTAGGTTTATGGCTCCATCTGCTCTTACGAAAAGAAGGACCTAATGCTGAATCTTCATCTATTTTTTTATTTGCGGGATTTACAAAATCAAACACTCTTTCGAATATTGTTTTATCCATTTAAACTCCTCACTTAGTTGACTTTGATACCTTAGGGGAAATCCCCCATAACCTACACAATTGCGCCCATTTATCATCTGGAACAAGTATATTAAACCTATCCCTGATCTCAGCAACACCTCCATCTGATTGAATACGTATGGCTACTTTGGAGAACCTATCAGCGTGACCAGGCTCTGGGTCATAAAGAACAGCATCTGGGGTCTTAGGCAAAATATAATATAAAACATTACCTTGGCTGCCCCAATAAGAATCAAAATATCTTTGCCCGGGAGTAGCGGTGCACCAATAAGAAGGTTTATCCCCGCGGCATGCCGGATCTGGATTCCTGCCATATAGTTCACTCTTGGCCTGGGAACTGGGGCAGGCAATAACTATTTTGTCATTCTCAAAAAACAGATCACCTCTTGATCCATCGGGGTTAACCTCATTAGGAGTCTTATCTATCATCTTTAACACTTCTGTATCTATTTTTACTGTCTCCCTAAATTCTTGCTCTTTTGACTTCTTTGATGTTTCTTCCTTAGCAAATACCTGGCTTATAGCATCATCAACATCTTCCAAAGTCCTGTACTGGTTAATATCTTTTTGCTGGATCTTACCTCTGTTGCATAGATCATCAAACTTAGCAATGGCCTCAAATCCTCTTGAGCTTCTTTGTGTAAGATATACTCTAGCCATCCATTCTATATACTTCTTCTGCTCAGTGGGGTCTTTAGATGCTAGTCTCTTTAAAACCATAAGAGGCATCTTTTTTGTGTCAACATACAATTCCTTTGCTCTAGCAAATCCTTCAGCAAGCATCATCTCTCTTAGTTCAACACTCTCTTTTATCTCAGTAACGTCATATTCTAAACTCATTTAACCTCTCCCCATTTAATCGTTGGGACTCTCTTCTTTTTGATCAGCTTCTTCTTATTCTTTTTTACCATCTTCGCATCTCAGAACCGCAATCTAAACATTTATATACAGGAATCTGGTTTAAATTATATTTAGCCATCGTTATTTCAACTTCCCTAGAAAAGTATGATCTTGGAGATCTCCATATTGTCTTCTCCAAATTTTCACTACCACACTTATCACATTTAATAACGTTAGCTGTTTCCATTGATCAATACCCCTAACTTTTTATAGAGACCCGGAAGCAGCCTTTTGTATTCCTTATGCTCTTTCATTTCTATAGCCGCGTGGCAGATCAAGGAACTAGTTGATATAATTGCCTGCTCATTTGACTGGTCTTTGCCCTCAAGCAGTTGGCGTAATCCCGTATATGTTGACTTTCCTTTTAGCTTCTCAATCAATTTCTCTAATAATTGATAGTCATCACTCAACTTTTCTAATATCTCGTCGACCTTCCTATAGTTTCTCTGGACGTATGCTTGCATAGCATCAGTGACCAAAATACAATCTTTGCCAGTATGCTCACCTCTGGCTAGCTCCAGTATTTTCTGACTATAATACTTATCTGTTTTCACGAACCAATTCCCCTTTCTTTATTCCCGTAAAAATTACAAATATGTCTGGATTGTATCCGTCATCTATTAATGATCGTCTAACATAATCACGATCTTTTTTTCTCCTGTAGTATACTGTGTCAACTTGCCTAAAAGGATCATTAAGATAAACACCATACCTGTATAAGGCGCTGCCACCTCTGTAAGCGTAAAATTTATACATTGTATCATATAGCCTATTCAAAAGAGCGTTGTAAGCTTCCAACGTCATAGCAGGAGGATTTCTTTTTAGAACGCTTGGGTTTTCATGAACAGATGTTCTTATAGTTCCATTAGCATGTACTGTATACTCATTAAAAAATTCACCCACTGTTATTCTGAAAGTGGTTGATTTATGTTCCTTCATAATAGGACCAGTAACATCTTTCACACCCTGCAGATCCATAATTTTCTCGTAAGCAGGCAGCTTGATAATATCTTCATAAGTATAAGGAAGTGATGCATAGAAAGCCCTAACACGTGCTGTCTCGGCTTCTCTTCTTGGCCTATCAGCTTCATATTTAGCCTGTTGTCTCAACTTCCAGAGCTTATTTTGGTCTTCTTTATTAACCAAGGCTTTTAAGTATTTCTCTTTGTATTTTGGATTATTGGGGAATAACCTCGTTGCCTGTTGATCAGGTGTAGCTGGTTTAAATACAAAACCCTCTTGTTCAACTATCCCTATAGATTCCGCAATATCATAAGCTGTCTTAAAATCTTCCTCAAATTGGGTAGATTCTATGTATTTCTCTATGGCCTTAACACCTTTGTGCACCTTCATATCTATCTCGTGCAAAGCATCTATTCTGTTCTTCAAATCGGCCCTAAACCCATCAACAAATTCAATATCACCCTCGATAGATTCTGTGCCGGATCCACTACTATAGGTAGGAGTTTTAGCATATTCACCATTATTAACATCGTATTCGATACTATCAAAATCTTCAAACCCCAGATCAGTAAGCTCTAAAGTAAGCCACCCACCAGATCGCCCTGATTGGTGAAAATCTTCAATAAGATTTGGATAATCAGCTGCCAGTCCCCCACCAGTTAGCTGATTAACTTCTTTTTTGGTTTGAGGGTCATATCTTTGCTCTATGCCCACAAAACCTTCTAGCTCTCTCCTAAACTCCTCATACATATAATTGTATATCTCCTCCCTATCTATATCATGTTCTTCTTCCATTCGTCTTACAAATTCGTCGGATGGCCAAGCATGAACCTTAATCCTATAAGATACTGTAGTAGGATAATTTCCTGCATGATACTCTACACTCCTATCAGAATGATGCCTAAATCTTTCCAAAGTCTGCTCATAGATATTTAGCCACTTCCTCGTCAAAACAACCTTATCAGCAAGTTTTTTGAACAGAGGACCAAGCTTCTCAGCTCTCTCAGCCTTTAACCTTTCCTCTTCTTTCCTTTGGTATTCAATCCTATTAGTCAGGTTCTCAGGAGTAGCTGGTTTGAACACCGGCTGGGCCTCAACTAAACTTTTAATCATTGTAATATCTTGTTCTAAGCTCATATCTTCTCATAATCTGCTTTAGACTTTTTATAACCGCTCCACTCTTTCTCAGCCGCGTCAATCAGACCTGCCATTATCTGCTGCCCACGTGCATTCTTGGCCAGTACATCTCTTATCTCAGCAGGCCCCATAGCCACAAGTTTCTTTTGCACTATAGGAATAAGCTCCTGTTTATCATCAGGTATGTAAGAAATCACAGTTTTGTGTACACCAGGACCAGCCATAAAGTCTCTTGTCTCATCCTCAACCTTTTCTTTACCCATAGAAATCTGGAGGTTAGGATCTAGTGATAGATACTCATATATTCCTTTAGTCAGCTCATGGACCAAAAATGGGAATGTTACACCCCTAGCTTTGATTATATATTTATCACCCTGAGGTATAACTTCTTCAGACCCCATACTCATATTTTCTCTGCCAGCAGCTATTTGCTCAACACCCATGGGAGAGATCCAGTATCCGAGATGAACCATCGATGACAAAAGAGCGTATAAAGCAGGAAGCTTAGGATCCATCTTCTTCAATTTGTCAGAAACCATATTAAACAGATATAGTTTTCCGACTGCCCCGCCTGAGATCATAAGATTGGAGAATCTTCTCCTAATATCATCATCAGAAGACCCTTCTAAGAACTCAGTCATCTTAAGATTAAGCTCTTCATCTTTGGTCAAGCCCTCAAGCTCCTCTGTTTCTTTTTCTTCTTCCTCCTCAGGTTTGGTCAATCTTGTTAGATCAGCAGGTCCAATCTTAGCATCAATTATTATCTCACCATCTTTATAGGCCTGTTCTACGATCTTAAACTCAGGGACACTAAATACTAATTGTAACGCCATAGCTTCAAAAATATTCTTATTTCTACTTTCTATAGCTGTGACTTCTTGTAGGGCCTCCAATACCAAACCCACAAGCTGCGGAACATTATGTGTTGTAACCCTCAACCCTGTAAATTCCTCTACCTTATCTACAAGTTCAGTATAGCTATCGCTGCTTATCTTAATAAGATAATCCCTTTGCTCCGGTGGCAGGCCCGGCAATATTTGGTTCAGGGTCTCATCACCTGTTTGTATCCACTCCTGTTTTTCAGGTGGGACTACATTTAGATCATATTCTTTTTCAGGTTCTCCTGGAGCGGCCTCTACCACTTTATTACCTTTAAGTTTACCCAATAGATTCCTTTTTTTAAGGAATAATAATACATCCGCGTTTAGCAACGCTTTTGGTTTGGGATGGATACCCGGAACCGGTTTTATAGGTGATATAGGCTTCTTAGGTTTCTGCTCTGGAACTGATGGAGTAATAACAGGAACCTCAGTAGGTTTAGTCTCTGTTTCTACTTCTACTCCAGCCTGGGTCTCTAATTGTTCCTTGTAGCTCTGTTCCACTAATCGTTTGATTTCTGTAATATCTTTCTCGAATGACATTTTATCCAGCCTCCCCAACTTCGGATTGTATTTGCTCTTCTCTTTCAGTTTGTTCCTTTGCGTCCTGTTCTGCAATATCATCTTCATAATTAGAAAAAAATGTATCCCAATATTCTTTTGAACTTTGCCAAGCTATAAGATCTCTTTTACCTTTCAGAATCTTCTTTTCGATTTTCTCTAAATTACTAATACGCTTTTTCAGATTTACTGCATATGATTTTAATTGGATGTATGCAGCTTCAAAATCATTATCATTCCAATCTTCTGTATTTCTTACAGCAGTGTCAGCATCCTGAAAATAATACATCAATTGCTGCGCATCATCTGTTCCTGCCACATCATCAATCTCAAAGACTACCCAGCCGCTTGATCTTCCCTCCTGATACCAATTGCTTATAAAAGAATATTGACTTTGGAGATTATCAAAGAAATCTGTAGCATATAAACTCATATCTTCATTCATAATCTCATAGGCAGAGTTCTCGAGACCATACTTCTCCAACTTATCACGGACATCATCAGGAATACTTTGCCCATAAATTTTTATATTAAAGGAAACCTGCGTAGGATGGTCATATTCTCCAATCTTACCATAGTTACCTTTGAACTCACTATCTGATAACTCTATATATTCGTCATCAAGACTTTTAACAGTCGGCATAAGCTGCATTATGTTGTACAATTTTGGTCCTAACTCCTTAAACCGATCAGCTCGTTCTCTTGCTAGTCTTTTTTCTTCTTTGGCTCGTTCTATCGCAAGACGTTCTCTTTCTTTAGCCTGCTCTATCTCCATATACTCTTGCCTCTTATTAAGATTAGCTGGGCTAGCGGCTTTGAATACTGGATTTGCTTCCACCAACTCTTTTATAATTGTAATGTCTTTTTCTAAGCTCATAGTTATACTTTTTATGGTCTATTCCTTCCAGGAGGCAGAGGTGCTACCATAAGCACGTCATTTATAGATTTTCCCAATGACTCAAGAGATTCACGGTCGAATATCTCACAGCTACCGTGCATACTAACAGAGTTAGCCTCTGCGTACTCATCTCTTATATCATCTCTAGTCACCTCAACTCCCGCGTCATCAAAATAACCATCATTTTCATCATCATAATAAAACTCCCCAACATTTTTATCAACCCAAGCATCCATCTGATCCGAGCATAATGCGTAAAGTTTAACTCTCGGCAGAGATCTTACCCAAGCTATATGTTTTTTATCGGCTTCTGTTCTACGTTTATCTATCTGCTCGGGACTAGCGGCCTTGAACACTGGTTCATCCTGTTCAACCAATCTCCTAACTTCTGTTATATCTTTCTCTAAGCTCATCTTATAAACCGTTTAAGTAAATCATTGACCATATCAATGTTGGACTTTTCTATTACCGCTTCACGGATCTCATCATTTTCTGAGGATTCATCCTTCTTCAATTTCTCTTGCAGTTCTATGGTTTTTTCTAAAAGCGAGCCGAACGAAGCAGTGGACAAATCTTGATCACTTCCACTTTCTGGTCCGCTAGAAGGGGGTTGTAACGGACCTTTATCCCGCGTTTGTGATAAACGTTCTAAAATCTCGCTTCGTTCGGAATCGCTAAGTTCAATAGGAGAGTCTACTGGCTTAATCTCTTCTTGGCCTCTGTTTATTAGAGTTCTCTCAAGTAATGAACCAAAACTCTCTAATTTGTCATCTGACATTTCTTCTCCAATAATTTGTATAGTTCATCTTCCCAAATAAAAATTACTTTGTAGCCAGCTGATGTAAAAGGAAGAGAATCTACTTTTTCCACAACCCGTTTGTTCTCTTCTGTAATATCCAATCCTTTTTTTCTTAAATGCCAGTACACACCATGGAAAAGTGCTATTGTATTTAATTCTTTTGAATATGCGTCTGCTGATCTGTGATTAATAATTAAAGAACCATCACCGGTATACGTAAATTTATTATTATAAATAGTATTTATATAATGCAAAGCGTTAGTTTCAAACTTATTAGGGTGTTCACACCCAGCTCTTAAAACGTTGCGAATATGAGTATCAGATAGATGTTTACCACGTCTACCTTCACCACTTCTCTGACCGCATTTATTTTTTTCTTCTTTTGTTAATTCTCCGCGCTCACCTTTACAGCAAGGGCACTTACAAGAAATAGGATGTTTACGTGATATAGCATATTTAGCTACACGCTCATCTGTTTCTTTAGTTAACCCTTTGTTCCAAACCGACCTGTTTTTCCATTTATTTTTCGTTTCTTTAGTAGGATGTTTACCCCACATTCCGTTATTTTCCCCCGCTGTATTAATACGTGAGTGCGGATGATGCCCACGACAATATTCATTATGTTCTTCTTTCGTATATTTTCCACATCCACATTTACATAGCATTTATTCCTCTAATTATAAGTTGACCGAGTACAGCGTTAAAGAAAATCTTCAAGAGCTCCCTTTGTGGAAAATTATCCATTAACAGTTGTACGAGAATTGAGATCGTTCTTAACCCCGCTGCACTCAGTCTTATCTTCCCAAGGCCTATACTTGAGATCCAAGTCATGCAAATAGTCATGTTCACTTTGAGGTATTTGCACTAGCACTCCACACCCCGAATCAGGAGCTGTTTCCACCCTAATCTTACGATCATAAGGTGGTCCGGATTTAGTAGCAATAATCCTCTTTGGGCAATAAGCAAACTGATGGTTATCCATTGCTACCAGCGACTTTTTACACCTTGGGCAACTCAACATACCTTTTATCTCCTTATAATTGAACCTTGGCCTGGTTACGCCCCAAATAAGGGTATTCTAGGCCTGTACAGCAGGCGTTTCTACCTTTACTTCGTTTATAGGCACAATCTTTCTAACGTTAACAGCTTGTTGACCTTTTAGACCATCCGTAACCTCAAACTCCACTTCCTGTCCTTCTGTTAAACTCTTATATCCTTCTCCCTGGATTGCACTGAAATGCACAAAAACGTCTTTCCCGTCTGCCGCGGTTATGAACCCGTAGCCCTTCTGATTACTGAACCATTTCACTTTACCTCTTGCCATTTCTTGTTACTCCTTCTGTTATACTGCTTGTTACTTGAACCGGAACCATTCCGTTTCTTATTCCTTTTCTAAAAGCTTCTTTCGACCTTTTGTTTTATCATGACATTCTTCACATAGCGTCTTGCCGTTGCTTAATTCCCAAAAAGGTTCATACATTAGTGCCAAGCGAACTAGCGTTTCTTTATCTTCTATTGGACTAAACTGAGAATATTCCTGTAAGAATTCAGTTAAGATTTTATTAAATTCTTTTATATGGTGAGCATTTAATTTAATACCACATCTATAGCATTCTTGACAAATATAGTTATCTCGCTTAAAAACTTCCTCACGCCATTGAGAAGATTCATCTAAATTTCTTATCAAATTACGTAAAGGTGTTCTCCCATCTATATACTGCGAATTTTCTTCCCCCCAACATTCACCACGCTTAGTTCTACAAAATGGACAACTACAATCTAATTTATGCGCACCATTTTTCATTAATTTTGATTGATGTATTGCTTTACATTCCATACATCTTTCTGTTCTTGGTTCAATTTGATCACCGCAATCTACACAAAAATTAGGTTTATAAGACCTTCCATCTATATAATTAGAAGCATTCTCTCCTCTAATTTTATCATTTGCCTGTAACGATTTACTAACGTTTTCTCCATACCTTCTAACCCGTTCGTCAGTTTCCTTAGTCAGACCTTTGTTCCAAGGTTTCTGAGGGTGTTCGGCTTTAGTTTGCTTCATTTTCTCTATAGATTCTTTAGAAAACTTACGATCTTTATTTCCTAAACTATTCTTCTGACGCTGAGCGAAGCAAGAATTAGCACTCTTACTACAACAAAATTTACCACTGCTCTTGAATTGGACTACAGCAATATTTCCGCATCCAAAGCTACATAATTCACTCATTATTATTTTCCTTAAATAATTTAACTGTATTTTTCAAAATAGACGCCAAAGTATTATCATAATTAAATCTTTTCTTATTATCATCAATTGACTTTTCAATATTACCGCCATTAGTTCTAAGAGCAGCACTTGCCCAATCCGCGCATAACTCGCAAAGATCTACAAGGTTCATACCTTTCATACCATCACTAAAATATTCAGGATGGTGACGGTTGGCCTTGTGGTGTATTTTTATAACATCTCCCATAGCTTCCGAGGCCTTCTTATAATCAAGCGTTCCATATTTCATACCAGCTAGTTTGGGAAGATAATCTTCCCACTTAGGAAGCTCCTGATCACCCAGCTTGCTGGCATCGTGCTTCCTGCCCCGCTCTTTGATCTCTGCAGACAGTTTGTTCATAAAAGTTTCTACCTGCTCGATGTGTTTCTTTATCTGCCTCTCGGGGCTAAGATCTTCATAGTCTTTAAACTCATCTTTGGTTTCCATTAAAGTTTTAATTTGTGTAATATCGTTCTCTAGGCTCATAGTCTAATCCCACCATAATCGTACTGTGTTTCCACCCTCAAGACTTGCTTCATCAAATTTATAAGTTCGGGCACCTGTCTCACTATTCAGATAATTAAACTTCTGTTGTTCAACAGGCCTAATATAAACAGCCACTGAACCTTCTCTAGCTAGTCTAAACTCCTTACCTTTGAAGTAAAACACTAAATCATTAGCAACATCAATATTAAACCCGTTATACCCCCCAACTATCTTGCATTGATCTAAAAAAGTCTTAGCATCTGTCCACACTCCATCCCAATCTATATCACGTATACTTAGTGTTTTTGACACCCCGAGTAACATTTGAGGTTCCTCACTATCAGCATAAGCAATTGCTGTCTGGACCAAAGCTTCATTACCAAATCTTTGTCTCAACTTTTCAACACAACCGGGAAGGTGCATCTCAGCATTGTCATATAATGCCGCAGCGTGTGCTTTCTTTGCATCTTCTTCTTTCTGCCTCATTATTTCTTCACGATTAGTAATATTCTCAGGTGAAGCTGGTTTGAACACTAGATTATCATTCTGCTCAACTAGTTGCTTAATCATCGTAATATCTTTTTCTAGGCTCATCTTTTCCTATTTAACTTTTTTATTACTGTAACATTAGATAAATGAGGTAGTTCATGCTCCCCCCGAAGGAATGCTGCGTCATACTCTTCACCATATCCTGTAACAATATATGCGTTTCCATCACATGTATAAGCAACAACACCATCTTCATAAACATTTGCTGGAAGGGAAAGTTTGTTAACCTCATCTTTTTCCCAACCATTATAATGATGACCAATATAATGAACCAACCATATAATATCTGGATCCTTTTTGTCTAGTGCGTTTGATAATGCTTCTCTCTGTAGTCTGTCACTATTAAGAAGTTGCTCCTCTCTCTTAGCAAGATTCTCAGAACTAGCCGCTTTGAATACCGGCTGTGCTTCCACTAGTTGCTTAATAATCGTAATATCTTTTTCTAGGCTCATAATGAATCCTCAAGGTCAAAGTCTTTTTCTCTCTTCACTTTTCCATCACATTTGCCACAGAAAAAACCCGTAATTTCACCATTACCATAATTCCTATCACCCCATTCCCACATACCAGATCTAGAATTCCAATATATTCCAACAGTAGACTCCTCTATTTCTTTTGAATACACCCCAATAGTTTCACTACGTAAATCAGCTTTACAATGAGGGCAAAAATCCTCAGTAGGCTTACGGTTACTAACACGTTGCTCTATTCTCTTAGCAAGATTCTCAGGTAATGCCGGTTTGAATAAAAGATCATCCTGCTCAAACAATTTCTTAATCTCTACTGTGTCTTTCTCTAAGCTCATATTTCGGGGTCCAGATCATAGTTATTAAACACTTCAAAAGTCACTGTTTGTCCTCTTCCTTCCCAACCATCCATTTCAATATAAGACTGGATAGAATATAAACCAGCCTGATCGAAGTCCCCACTTATTGTAGTATATATAAGGTAGTTTGGTTCATCATCTATCGTATAGGGTTCAGCATCCCACTCATCTGTCGTACCATCGGGCTTTCTAACTTCTAATTTATGGACAGTAGCTGTGCTGATATCTTGCCCGCAATCCACAATCACATCTGTGCCAATCTCATCAATATAATGTTTTTCATCACTCATATTTGCAACTCCAGGTTCTAACAACAAAGTTTGGTATATCTCTGAACTAAGGTCCATTATTTCACACTCACAACTTCTTTTGCCTCAGTATAAGTCTCAGCAGGATTCTCATTATTCATTTTCCATCTTATCTGGCCAGGAGATTCTACTTCATGAGGACGATTTTCACCCTCAGGGATTGAGCCGCGATATTTTTTAATATCCCAAATAAGATCATCGTAATATTGATATCCAAAAAAGTTGGCTGTATCTTCCTTATAATCACTTATCCAGTGAGAACTAAAAAAATCCTCCACATCCCCAAAATATACAATTGGATAAGCATAATTTCCTCTAACATCCCCGCCCAGATACATCATGATAACAATACCCCTATCATCGTATGCGTCTTCAAATGTTGTATACTCAAATACTGAACCTAAGAAATAGGAATTGTCAAAGGAAGATGTATTAGCAGATTCTATAACTTCCCAGCCTCGTGATTTTACCCACTCAGATATCTTTCCTGCAAAACCTATTGCTCCACTCTTCTCAAAATGTTCTTGACATTCTTTAGTTAATGCATCATCTCTATTAAGATGATCATTGATGGCCGAATTGGTATCTATATAAATACTGATATCTATATCATCATCAGTATGAAACCAAATCTCACTATCATCCATATCAATATAAGATCCCATACCGGTAAGTTTCCAAGTTTTAGCCTCAGGATCTGGATCTTCTATGAACCTCAGAAATCTATATTCAAAGCCGCCTGGAGGTGGGATCTTCTCAGGTCTTGAGTTACGAGCTCTAAGATTTGCTGCAGTAGCCGCCTTGAATATAGGCTTAGCTTCATTTACTTCATCGGACAACAGATCACTCTGGCAATTTTGACAAATGGCTGTGTACTTACGCATCTTCTTTGGTATTTCCTGACCCTCATAGTAGAATTCAACCCAACATAGATCATTAGAAAATTCTATCCTTCCACATCTATCACAGGAGTTCAATTCAAGATCACTTATATGATTTACATCTTCATCATTAAGATCTTGTATCTTCCTACCCAAGTAATCATCTCGGTCATCACTTAGTGGTCGTAGTTGATGTCTTTTAGAAATCTGCTCTGGAGTAGCTGCCTTAAATATAGGTTTAGCTTCTACAATAGGATTACCTCTAAGATATTGATCTATCTTCTCCCAATCACTATCATCAAATTGCCACTGACCTTCTCCTTCTTCATCCCAACTAACCAAAGCTGATAATTTTAAAACTTCGAGAGCTGATTTACTGACTTTTACAATTCTACCCGTAGGATACTCAACTATTTTATATGCAGGTGCTGGTTTTGGTCTACTTGCAATCTGTTCCTGAGAAGCAGCTTTGAATATAGGCTTAGCTTCTACTACAGGTTCCTGTTCAGGTCTCCAATCATCAATAGGTTCTGAATCACCATTAGGCGCCCTACGCCACTTATCTATACCAAACTCTTTTTCTGGCCAATCTTTCTCAAGAACTGATTTAATTTCTAATGCATGGCGGTAAGTCTGAGTTGAGTGCCAAGTTTCTGTCCCACCATCATCACCTTTGTCCTCATAGACCTCATACCATTCTTCATATGGAATTTTGTAACCAAGGTTAGGACGGGCCGCTATCTGTTCAGGAGTAGCCGGTTTAAACACAGGATTTTCTGATTCAAATGTGCTTCTTCTCATACTTCCGTAAAGGTCATCAGGGTACAGATCAGGCTTTAAACTTCTAAGGAGACTCCGACCACTAAGATCTGAGGCTACCCATTCATCACCTTTCAAAAATCTCTTCGCCCATTCCTTAGCATATCCATAATCCACATCAGGCCAACGCCGAGTTATGTAAGATACAAACAATTGAGTCTTATCTATGGGTAAACCAATTTCTCCTGCTATCCGGTAAAGATCTTCTAGCTTTCTCTTTCTCGGAGCTTGTTGAGGTCTAGCTGCTATTTGTTGGGGAGTAGCTGCCTTAAACACTGGTTCATTAGATTCATAGATAATAGCGTTAGCTATTTCCTCAGGAGTGTACACTTCAAAATATGTATCTCCGTTATACACAAACAAGCCAGCTGCAGCAATTCTTTCAGCAGCCTTTTCACAGAACTCAATTTCATTTGCCTCACCTTCAGGAGCATTTCTAATATACTTATTATATAAATCTGTAAGCTTTATTTTATCTTCCTTGTAAAGAACATCAACAAACTCTCTAAAAACATCTTTCCTCTCATCATCCTCTATTACATCAAAATATATTGACAAAAAAGGTTCAGCATTCTCAGGCTGCATCTCTAACATTTTGTTCATTGTCTCCGTAGCTTTTAAACGCTGGGCATAACCCCGGTCATACTCTTCTTTTCTTTTAGCAAGCTGACTCTTTGAAGCCGCTTTGAATATAGGATTATTTGCTTCAATAAGGCTGGCATCTACCGAGGCCCCTGCCTTTATATCTGTTTCAGCATCCTTCAAACTATAATCAGGAGAGTCTTCATCCCCGCCAAACCAAATTATTTCTCCATCATCATCATCTTCCGCAATCTCTTCTATCCTAACCCTACTCCAACCGGCACGCACCAACCTCTTAGCATATTCCTCGGCCTCAGGTAAACTATCAATCCACTGATCTGTATGATTATTTTCATCATCCCAACTAAACACATGATATGTAAAAAATGCCTCAGGCTTAGGGCGCTTATTTATTTGTTTCTTACTAGCAGCTTTGAATACTACATCTTTTTCCTCTGTCATCTTAGATTCATCAGTTGTTTCATCTTCTTCTCTATTTGGATCATTTTTTGTATCTATTTCAACAATTTCTCCCCTATCTATATAAATATTAAATATTCCGTCTCCAGCTTGGAAAGTAAGAGATGTTTTAACTTTGATCCATCTACCACCATGACTATCAAGTTGTGAAAGTTCTTTGGGGACTATACCTATAACCCCGGCATCTACTCCATATGTTACTCCATCTGTACCAGAATAAGCCCCATCTCCGTAAGCTGTGGAAGATACCGCAAATACATAGCCTCTGACTTTATAGGCCCCATCATCATAGTTAAACATACTACCCCAAACCTTATCATAAATGTCATCATCTAATGCATAACAGATATCACCAAGGAAGTATTCACCCGGTCCAAATTTAACAGGTTGCCCACCTTCCGCAACTTTCTCAACACTCCCAAATTTCTTTTCTAGTTCAGTACGCTTCTGCTCTTCTCTAGCTTGGATATTCTGATCTGATGCTGGTTTGAACACCGGCTGCGCTTCTCTGAGCAAATCCATTTGAGAATCATAACTGTCCCCAGCAAACCCGCACTTCGGGCAATAGATGTCCACCCCTGAATCTTTAGGAGCTAGCTTAAGAATTCCGTTTCCGCAAAATGGACAAATCTTTTTCCTCTGCATCAATTCTTGCTTGCTAGCGGCTTTAAATATAGGTTTCTCTTCTACCAATTTTTTAATTTGTGTAATATCTTTTTCTAGACTCATACTTGTTCCGGGTAAATTACTTCTCTACCTACTCTAAAACCGTAATCCATAAGATCAGAAAGAACATCAGAATTACGGCCACCTTGTTCATTACTATCAATGTACGTTATCAATACTTCTTCACCGCCTAAAATCATCTCTTTCATTTCTTGCGGGTCAGTTATGTCTTTAAGCGTAAAATCAGATGGGTCATCGCTAGCATAATAAGCAACACTGATAACAGTAAGAATAGGGGTACCTTCATGCCTCTTAGCTATTTGTTTCTGGGAAGCAGGCTTAAAAATAGGTTTAGCTTCAAGCATACTCTTAATCATCGTTATGTCTTTTTCTAGGCTCATCTGTATGGTGGTTTTAAAAGTTTACCGTGCTCATCATATGTTAAAACATTTCTCTTATCTGGGTCTTCTTCTATAACACTACTTTTATACCTTACAACAGATTCTTCATATCCATCAGCCCCACAATCACTACAAGTAAATTCGTGAAATATAAAATTACTATCTTCGTCTGTATCAGTATAATCTATATTATCACTACCACATCGTGGACATATACCTTTCTCGTGTCCTACCCAAGGAGGACCTTTAAGCTTATTGGCAGCAATCCGCCTCTGGATATCAGCTTTACGAGCTTCCTCTCTTTTCGATAGCTGCTCTGGACTAGCGGCCTTAAACACCGGGTTTTCTTGTTCTGAGAGTGAATTTTTAATATGGGTGATATCATTTTCTAGACTCATATTTTTGGACCTCTAACCATATCAGATAACTTACGAGCTGATTCCATTATGCCTCTAAATAAATGAGGAAGATCTTCAACCATAAATATATCTTCCCCGATGAAAAAACCTAATCTATGACCATCACCGGGGTCAATTTCTACCATAAAACCAAGATCTTGCATATATTGCACATCATCAGGTAGTTTAGCTTTTAAGCTTTCATAATCCCAACCAGTATCCTTTGGCCTAGCAGCTATCTGCTCTGGAGACGCAGCTTTGAACACAGGTATGGCCTCAACCAACTTCTTAATCTCTGTAGCATCTTTGTCTATACTCATAATACTTTATTTATCCTACTTTCACGCATACCTAAATCCTTGATTATCTTAACATTAGACAAGCGTGGGCCCCTCCATATTATATGACTATTCCTTAACTCCCTATCATATCCTGTAACAATATATTTTTTCCCATCTGCTGTCCACACCTGAGTTTGATCTGGATTATCTTCTACTCTTAGAGCTGCTGTGATCAAATCCGGGTGTTTATCTTTGCGCATCTTATCTTCTTCGGCCATTGTGTCATGCTGAGCCACTTCTTTAGGATCTGGTTCTATGCCCCTAGACCGAAGATAATCAGGGCGCCACCTAGAAAGACTTTTTATCCTACTGTCTTTAGTGTCGACATTACCAAATATCCGAATCAAGCTTACTCCCCGCTCCTGAAGTTCATAGAAAGCAACATTGCACTGTTCATCTTCTTCATAGGTAGTCCAATGACGCTCATTATCCCCAAAATAACTTCCTTCTTTTATAGCCTCGGGAGTTAGGAGCCCACCAATAATCCTATTGTCTATCATTAGCCCGCCATGGCTAGGAGTGGAAACCCAATAAACTCCAGTTGTAATAGTCGTGCAGCCATCTACCTCACCCCAAGGACTCCACTTGGGTTCAAGCATAGGATTGTTTCCTCTTTTAGCTATCTGCTCGGGTGTGGCCGCTTTAAATATAGGTTGTCCGGCTTCCTGAACCTTAGGAGGAGTTATAATAAGCTCACCAGTAGATAGCCAATACTCAAATACATTTGCTCCTAGAGATGAGTTCCAGATAGGATTATTCGGTACCTGACTTTCTTTATTCCACGCCACATCCATAAAAACCATTTGTTCCCTTTCCATCCTATCCCGTCCAATAAACCAAAAATCTATCTTACCTACTTTAGGTATTAGGCTGCGTGGTTCTCCTTCTGAATCAACAAGCCTTAGTACAACATCACTACCTATAGGAAACCTTGCTCCATATTTAGCCATTTCTTTTTTAAGATTATCATTAACCAAAACCTGTCGCTTCTGTCTTTGGCCCCAGGTAGCTGGCTTAAATGTAAGCTCTTCTTGTTCTAATAATGTTTTGATAGCTGTGATGTCGACTTCAAGGCTCATTAATCTATCCCGCCAATTTCATTATCCAAGGCTTCAAGCTCTTGGCGATGTTTCTCTAAGGCCGCGGCTCTTCTGGCCATCAGATCATCATACTTAGGGTTGACTATCTTACTATCACATTTAGCATATTTATCACACTTATGACACTTACGCAGCCCGCGACCAACTGACCAACACCGGCTTTTATTATCTGGACCAGACAGATCTGAAAACTTAATAGCTCCAATATTAGAATCTCTCTCTAATATCTTCTTCAACGCTTGGGTATCATCATATATACTCATCTTACTCTTCCTTTTATTACTGCCGTTATTCTCTTAGCCTGATCTACTGTAAGGCCATTAATCTCCATACTTACAGAAGATCCACTTACTTTAACATGGCCGTAAACTCCATCATCTCTAGAACTAATCGAAATCCTTCTTTCTTTTTCCTCATACTCGCTAAGCTTAGAACCTTTTATAGCCGCCAAATTTGAAGTAGTTTCATACTCATAAGCATCATCAGCCTCAGCTTTCTTCTTGGCCAATGTATGATATCTCTGATGAAAAGGAGTAAACCTTCGCTGAATATCCCTAACCATTTGCTCAGGTGTTTTCCCAGCTGAGATAGTTATCTCCGGCCGTTCAAGTTTATTGTTATTATTCTCAGGGTCGTATACATCACCAGTATAATGCTCTCTGCTGCTATATGGATATCTTCCATTTACAGTTATACGATCACCATATAACTGCATAGATATCTGTTCCCCTGCTTGATTACTACCTGTGCAACGAACAGTCCAATCATCTGGATTATGTTCAACCTTAGTCATACCCAGAAGTCTTAAAGCTCTCATCATTTTGTCTTTGGCCTCTACCTTTGCTCTAGCAGCTCTTTCTTCTTTATCTAACCGTTCTTGTTCACGTCTCCTCTTAGCTTCCTCTTCTTGCCTGATCCTCTCAGCATATCTGTTCTGTATTTGCTGAGGGCTAGCTGATTTGAATATCGGCTGGGCCTCAACTAATCGCTTAATAATTGTAATATCGGTTTCTAGGCTCATTCTTGGTCTTCTTGTTCTATACCAAACTCTTTTCCCAGAACATAATCTCGGGCTGCAACAGCAGCCGAGCTTTCTGCACCAAAGCCAGACTGTTTGAATACCTGGTAGCCGTTTTTATAAATAGCCAACGTATAGCCATAATTGCCAACTGGCGCTGGTGTAACCTCATAATCCCAATTGCTTTTAACAATCGGGATCCTCTTGGCAGTATCCTGCTTAACCATAGTTTTACTTGGAGGGTGAGGCCCCCAAAGGCTACCGCTAAACGGTACTTCTTGTTCAAACATTCTCTTCAATTCTGATGTGTCTCGTTCTATGCTCATTATTCTTCCCAATCGTAGTACATATTCTGGTCCTCGTTAGCAATCTGTTTCAAGTCTTTTACCTTTCCCATCAACTTAACATAATAGAGAGCAAAACCATGCGACCAATTACCGCTGTCGGTACCATTAAACTTAACTAATAATAGCTGTATAGGCAGTTCACCAATTAGTGATTTGATCTCTCTTTTAACCAAATGAAAACCTGATGTAACAAACATACGCTCTACTTTTTCTTCATCTCCCTGAGCATCTAAATAAGTCTTGTTCAAACATTCTTCTATAAGAAAACTGATGGGTATACCGTACTCAGTTTCGATAGTAATCACAGTATCATCTGTTGGAGAAATTTTATCTCGCTCTTCTTTTCTTTTAGCGAGATTATGTGAGCTAGCGGCCTTAAATACTGGCTTAGCTTCAATCACTGGGATCTCACCCATACCACCCAACTCAGGCTTACCTGAGACTCTAAGTTTTATAAAATCACCCAGACGATCATCAGTAATATCCATATCAGAGGCATCTGAGGCTTGTGCAATATCGGGAACTACCCCGGCAGCAATATATTTACGAGCTCTAAAAAAAGCATCACTCTCATCCTTAGCCTGGATCACCCAAGTTTCAAAGTCAATATAAAACGGCCGTGTTGCGGGAGCCGGCCTTTTAGCTATCTGCTGAGATGTAGCGGCTTTGAAAATTGGTTTAGCCTCTACAAGCTTCTTGATCTCTGATGTGTCTTTTTCCAAACTCATTTATACTCCTGAGTAGACATAAAATTTTTAAGCCTATCAATTATATTTTCTTTTGGCGGCCAGTTAAAATCATCATATGAACATAGTATCCCCTCTTTATAACTATACACATCGGTAAGAATCATAAGCATACCATCTGTATGTAGCCATATTGCAAAAGGTACATAGCGTATAGGTTTGCGAACTCCATTCTCCTCCTGCCAAATTGGGCCCGTAACCTTTTTATGTGGCTCACCAATTACACGCCCCTCTATAACAAAGTCTCCCTCTTCATTTATCTCTGAGAATATAATAAGATTACGAAAATTTTTCCTCACCATCCAAAGTAGATCTTGCCCATATTTATACATAGGCCTGCTAAGCAGTTCTTCTTTACGCTTTGCCTGTTGCTCCGGGGTAGCCGCCTTGAACACAGGTTCATTTGTTTCAATCAATCGCTTAATAATCGTAATGTCAGTCTCTAGGCTCATAGTCATTAATAAGTAGTATCTACCCAACCACCACATCGCAAACAATATCTATCAGCACATCCACTCTCTCCTGGTATATCACATTGCTCTATATCCTCACCAGCCAGTTCTATACGTTCCCAACTACACTTGCATTGGTCTACATTATAATGAGCTCGTAGATATTCTATCCTGCGCTTCAACTTATTTAATGACTCCCAAGCCTTCACATCCAAATCATATGCTTCCTGATCAACAGGAATAATAGGTTGTTTAGCCAGTTCTCTCTCACGTTCTTCTTTTCTCTTGCCTATATTTTCTGGACTGGCTGGTTTAAAGATAGGTTCATCAGCTTCAAATACTTTTTTGATCTCTGTTATGTCTTTAGATAGACTCATATTTTCTTTCGCTCTAAGAGATTAGACCCACCCTCATCTACAATACCGCTTATGAGTAAATTGGAATCTGCTGATACTTTATTAAGTAGCGATGGAAGTTTTGGTATAGCAAAATTAAATGATTTGAAGTCACTTGGATAAACAATGATGTAGTTTTTATCTCCATCTTTAAATACTCGGCCCCTTAACACTAAAGGATTTTTAGCGTTCTTCTCATACCCTTTAGTATCTGTGTGGTACATGCCCTTTACGAATGGCTCATAGTCCAATGAATCATTTTCAATGTCATACCAGAATAAACCAATTGGATAGTCATGTGACTTACTTATAACATTTTGCACAAGAATATTTTCCTTTATCGGATTTTTAATAAACCGAGCCGGGAAACGCGTGTATGTTTCAATATCTTTAAATACTTTCTTAATCTCTGTTATATCTTTATCTAAGCTCATATTTTTCTTTCAGGCAAATCTTCAAACGTATCTGGGTCAACCTTAACTGATTTAGTTATCTCATCAGGACCGAATCCACCAGGATCTTGTGCAAAACCCTCTAAAGCTTCTTCCCAAGCTTCATCGGGATCAAATCCTACACCATTTAAAGTTATACTAAAATAATATCTTCGCAACTCACGCTGTTCTTTTCTTTTAGCAAGATTTTCTTTAGAAGCTGTTTTAAAAATAGGATTAGCTTCTTCAGCTTCATTAACTAATTTAAACATTTTAATTGGAAGTGCAATAACTGCTTTTGCTTCTTTATCGGAAGATTTAAAAAATTTTCTATTTATATCAGTAGGAAGTACATTAATTTTAGATATTTCTTCCTTACTTAGTGGTATAAAATATTTACGACGAATTGCCCTAAGATAGTATTTAATCAATCTCTCGTTTCTTACTACTGCAACAACAATACCATCATTATATAGTGAAACTGTGTCATCGCCACCCATTCCACGATTAAACAAGTTATCAGCACTAGCAGCTTTGAATATAATTTCTTCTGCCTCATCAACATCAGTTTCTATAGGCTTATTCTTTAAAGAGGTACCAGCCAATGTTTCATGGCTGATAAGATTTTCATCGGGAGAATAAGGCATCACACCTTGTTCAAACATTTTCTTCAACTCTACGGTGTCTTGGTATATGCTCATTTAGCCTCATTCAAATCAGATATTCGCTCAAAAATATTCTTCAAATCCGCTGTAGCTTGATATATGCTCACTCTTGATTCATTTTCCTTGTAAATATATGTGCCTTTGTCTTTATCATATGTATAATATTCCCCTCCACCGTTTATTTCAAAAGCTAATTCATATGCCTCTTTGCTTCGATCTTCTGGAGTATCCTCAAATATCTCTCCACCATTTCTATAATGAATCTCACCACAGTTGCTTCCTATATCCTCATCAGCCCATTTTATCTTTACCACAACATCAGGAAACATCTTGCTTAATGCTTTGATCACCCGCTCTGGCATTGCCCAAGCCGTGTTAAATGTCATAGTATAGTCATCAATCTTTGACATATCATAGGCGTTCCACTTTGTTCCCCAATTGTTAGTGTTCCAATGGTACCAATTATCTCTACCATATATCTCTTCTTCCCGGCTACCTACATCCCCTCTATATATGTTTTTAGGCATTGGTATTATCTTTTCAAAATCAATCTCATAGCGGCCTTCTCTTCTTTTAGCAAGGTTAGCTTTCGTAGCTGGTTTGAATAAAGGCCCACCAGGCTCTGTAGGACTATCGACCTCAGTAGCCAATTCTTCTTGGGAGGGACCTGGTGAGATGGCCCGGAAAATCTCTTTCACCCTAGACAAAGGACCTTCTAAGGTTAATATGTTAATAACATGATTAGGCATTATTTAGAGCCTTCGTTCAACGGAGTATTTATTATATTAATCGGAATATCCTTCCACGTACTTTCCCATATCTGGCCAGACTTATGGCAAGGCAAAGGACTCTTTAAATCACTTATAGACAAATTTTCCCTAAATGGGTTAGGAGCTGCAGGTGCCCCTGCGGGGGCTTCTTCTGCTCCTACTTCGGGTGTCTCAGGAGGAGCCTCTCCTTCCTCTGGTGGAATTTCTTCACCAGCACCAGGACCCTCAACACCCGCAACAGGCATATCCCGCTGATCTGGTTGGAGAGCTGCAGCATCCCCCTCTAAATATAATGTTTCAATATCGAGGTCTGATAGCTTCCAAAACTTCTCATTCATGTATTTGACCAAGGTCTTTTTGTCCAGATCTACTCCTATCATCTCAACCAACATATCATAAAAGGCTCTAGTAGCATCAACTGATTTGCCAAGAGAATCCTGTAGTTCCACTTCCTCTGCACTTGAGGTCTCGGCCATATGGATCTGGAAAAGGCTAAGATCTGGATCCATACCCTGGTAGGCCAAATGAATCTGAGCCATACGGGTTAGGCCACTGATTATAGATCGCTGTACTCTACGTGCTTGTCTAGAGAACCTAATATCCATACGCTCAAGAGCTGTACCTCCTTCAAATCCGCCTCCGCCCTCACCTGAGAAACCAGCCAAAAGTTGTTTTGGTACCTTAAGAGCAGTGATAAGCTGATCCTCTAATTTGTTAACGTCAGCAATCCAACGAATATCGGTTTCTCCACCAAGAGTTTCTACTGTCAGATTATTTGCATCTCCCCAAACCGGGAATATGAGGTCTTCCGCCCCGGCCATAGCATTGAACCGATCAAGATAATTAGGAGCCGTGGAATCTAAATTCAATGCCCTAGAGTTATGAACAAAAATACCACAACTTAATGCAAAGTTATGGTTCTTCTCAGTTGATATATCATAAGTGTCTATTGTATATGGAAGGACTTCAACTCTGACGACTTTGTGGTTTACAACGGCATGTTCGTGCTTAGAATGTGCGAACGCAATCTTCTGGTTATGATCAAGGCTGTTTCTTTTGTTCTTCCTGTGGTGATTATGTATATACGTCTGCTCAGAGTTTGACTTGCATTCAAATGTTCCGTCGCAACCGCACTGACAAATTCTAGTTTCTCTCAGAACTCGAGGCTTATTATGGTTGCCCATCTTAGACTTAGAAGCGTTGGCACGAACCTCTGGACGACCCATAGGATTGCTTTCCTTAACCTTCTCCGAGATAATACGCATCCTCGGGTCCTCCTCTTTCGTTAGACCCTTGTTCCAAACCTTCTTTAACCCAAGAGCATACAAGTCTCTTTGAACTTCTCCAACAGTCTTTGCGTATTTAGCAACACGTTCATCGGTCTCTTTAGTTAATCCTTTATTCCAAGCCTCATTCGTTCCATGTTTAGTTATTATCTTATCCTTGAACAGATGATGAATCGACATGTGGTCGTGTTTAGTAACAATTTTTAGATTAGATGGATCATCGTCCAGCTTATTCTCGTTTTCGTGGTGAACCACACAATCCGTAGGAGTCTTACCGTCAATACACTCAGAAACTAGTTTGTAAACCAATGAGAACTTGCCAGTCTTCGGATTAAATACTTTTCGTCTTCTTTCGTCATTAATCCTCATGTATAGAGGCATCAAACTGTAACCCCGAGTTAAATCCTTGGCTTCCTTGAAACTACCGTCTCGCATCATAAACCTATGGTCCGGAGTACAGTCGACATACTCCTCATTGTCCAAGTGAACCCTCATGACAGTAGCATCAACAACTGTCTTCACCACATCTACAATTTTATCCGGCTCAATAGCTTTAGTAATTGGGTTTATACTATAAACATATTTTCCGATGTATTTCTCTTTGTTCTCCGCCATTTCCCTAATTGTTGGATTCGTATTGTTCAACAAGGCTATTTTTGTGTCACCAACCAAACAGCGTTTTATCTCCGCTTGATATTGGTCGACAAGGTTAGCTACTGCCTCAGCATTAGAGTTATCATCTGGTATTACCACCTTAAAAAGAAAACGCTGAGGACTCTTCATGATACGTGCAATCATAATAGAATCCTCAGCGAGTCGCAATCGCTTCCATACCGGGAGGGCGTCGGCTAAAATGGAAGTTCCGTACTTGGAGGTCAAGCGTCGAGCGTCGGGTGTCATAATTGATATAGTTCTAAATTCCGAATATTGCTGGTCTTGGTAAAGTGGTCTTCGCTTTTTGGCACCTAGTAATCTGAAATGAACTTGGTCCCAAGGAGCAAGAAGCTTACGTGTATCAGATGTAGCATAACCAAGCGGTGTCTGGAAGAAGCCTACAAGCCTACCATTATGATCCACGCGGCTTACATTAATCGGGTGGTTGTCATCATTCACACAGACGATGCCCACGCCAGGCTCACCGAAGATTTCTACAAACATATCCCCAAATGCGGCACAGGTCCACGCCCAATCATATATAACTTCTTCTATATTAATGACATCAAGCATCTTCTCCAGCTGATATCTATATTCTTTGTTATCTGATGTAACCCAGACTGTAGATCCGTGGAGTGGGGACCTAATAGTTGCACAATCGGCAAAGGCTACGCAGGCCGCAGACATCAAAGCATGGCAATTATGAACAAAAACTCCTGCTGTTAAAGCAAAGTTATGATAAGGTTCCACAGTAAGATCATAAACATCTTCAACAACATCTAGTTGGATTATTTCTTTAACTTTATGATTCTTTAAACCTTTATTCCAAGGAGTAATTTTATCAATTCTTTGTTTTTCATACTTGCATTCGTAAGAACAAGTTTTCCTATGAGGGTCCATTAATTTACCGCAAATAGGACATAGAATATTAGTCCTATTAAATTGGTAAATCTTAATAGCTTCTTCTCTACTAATACCCCTTTTATTCTGTAATTGGGTAACAACAGAATTGAAAGTACGCTCTTCTGGATACTTCACTCCAGTCATCTTTTTAGATAGTTTAGATAACCTTTCATCTGTTTCTTTAGTCAAACCTGTTTGCCAAGTAGGGATCTTTTTAGCTATCCGGCTAATACTTATATTCCTGCACCACTCAAGATATTTAGCATAATTAGTAGTTTTCAAAATAATCATCCAACTTTGTTTTGGGTGTAAATCAGCGTGAATTGAGTTGTGTTCAGACTTTGTAATTATTTGGTGATTATCAGGAGTATCATCTAGCTTATTCTGGTTAAAATCATAGAAGTTTTTGAAGGCATGATGAACAATAGTTCCTTTTGGCCTATCCTTATTAAAATATAAATACTGGACACAATATTCTTTTTCTTTATTTATATGCTGATTAAACGGATTATATATCCTCCAGTATCCCTTACGTTTATAGTTATCTATATATCTATATAAAGGCATTAAAGATTCATCATGCTGGAGATCCTTAGCTTCTTTATAGCTACCATCTCTTAACATAAAAAGATGGTTCGGAGTACATTTAATCTCTGAACCATCATCTAAAACAACTTTTATAATTTCTTTAGTTCCAGTCTTACCCACCCATTTAATTGGACTACGGACTAATCTTCTTCCCACATTATCAATAGAGTATACATAATTAACTTTTCCTTGATTAAACTCTTCTACTAATTGTTTAATCTCTATATCTCTACCATCCAGCAAGGCCACTTTTGTATCACCAGTAAAACAAAGAGAACGGTCCACAACCTGATAAATGCTTGATCTTTCATATATAATTAAATTTTGATCAGCTATAACCTGTCTCAGCGCATCATTCGTAATACCATAGGTCCTGAATAGCTCTGAATTATCTTTATTCCCCACTACTGCTTTGACCTCAGCAGGAGTTACTGGAGTCCTTGGTGGAACAAGTTTTCCCCGCAGGAATTTTAATATGTTAATTTTAATCCCCTCCCAAATATCCAACCATTATTAATATATGTTGGAGCATCTTTTTCCTTAACTCTCATAGATTTATTTATTTCTTTATTATAAATATATCTTCTTCCTGTTTGAGCTTGATGCAGTTTATCCCTATGCTCTATAGTGTCAGATATACGACCAAAAACCCACCCCAGTTGTTCATATTTTAAGATGTCATCTGCCTTTACTAATTTTTCATCAATATCTTTATGCATCCACTTATGCCCATAAGTTGGACCATTTTCACCAGATCTGTCCATACCAAAAGACGGGTTATTTTCACCCCTGTTTATGTGTTTCTGAATAAATCTTTTCTCAGATGTTACTTTGCAAACAAATGTTTCAGTACACTCAGAAGAACATTGACATTTTCTAGTTTCCCTAGGAGCTATCAAAACACGTAACTTTGCCCTATGTTCTTCTGATTTTGGTTTACCAGATAAGGCCTTACTGATCTTATCTTTACCCTCTTGTGACAATATATGCCCCCTGCTGGCTTCACCAATCTTCTTCTTTATCTCGGCTGCTTTCTTTTTACCATATACTTCTTCATAAGTTTTATCTCTAATATCCAAAACATCACCATTGATACCACCGTTGGCAATGTTATATAACCCCCTACGCCCAAATATCCTTCTGTATTCAGCTATGTAAGATCGTTCTAATTCATCAAGTTTGGCCTTGTTTTCAGCACTTGTCAACACTTTGATATTAAAACTACCTATGCCATGCTTCTGAATAGCTTTTTTAAGAATAAGGCCACTACCATAGTAGCAGCCATTAAATTTACCCTTCTTTTGACCAATATACTTCTTATTATTCAGTAAGTTAGTTGTTTCATAAATGTAGCCATAGGGGTTATTCATATAGATTAATTCCCCTTCTTAATTAAATCTACTGTTAAATCGGATATGTCTTTCAGTTGGCGATTAGTTGGCGTGAGAGTTAAACTATCTGAGATGGGAAAGTCTGCTGATTGGAGCTCTTTTACCCTGTTCTTCCACTTCTGGTCTTTTTTAGCCTGCTTTCTACAGGTTACACAGAATGGGTAGTTAGATGTAAAGGAAAGAGATTGAATAAAAGGCATCTTACACTCCCCACAAATCTCTATATATAAATGATCTCTTCCCGCAACTTTGGAGAAGAGTTCTTTAGATCTTTTATCGTATTCGTTTTGGTTATATGGAAGCAATTATGCCCTCTAAATATGAAAATATGGTCAGTTTTCCCCCAACACATTTTATCCCTACCAATAATATATATAAGTCTACCTAAGTTAAACTAAACAAAAATGTTAGAAGAATTAACAAAAAAGCGTAGTAAAAGGAAATGTTATCCCTCCTACTACGCTCTGATTTTGATCTAAATTTTTAACCTAACTACCTATTCCGCTCCCTAAATTCTGATAAGACCTTACCAAACTCCTCCCTATAATCTGGATGGTTGTAAAGGTTCTGATGAAGATAGTCATTAACCGCATCTATATAAGGCTTCCAACGTAATACAACCATCCTCATTTGCACCTCAGAGAATGATCCGAAATCATTAGAGTTTTTGGGCCGTGGCCTTTTAGCTATCTGTTCCTGGGTGGCTGCTTTGAATACTACAACTGGTAGATCATTCATTATAACAGATCCGCTTCCGTAAAATACTCTCCGCAATCATCACAGATAAAATCACCCACATCCGGGCTTTTTACGCAATTATCTGAACCACAAAAAGGGCATATAATGTCCATTCTAATCCTCCTTAATTTTATTCGCTCCAATATATAACATCTGCTTTATATCTTAAAACATCTACAGCCAGCCTAATCCTATCTAAAAGACAATAATAGGGCAGAGGCCTTGCAGGGCGATATTCTTGTCCGTCTTTACTACTTTGTGGACCATTAGTAACAATATTTGCTATTTCAACCACATCATAACCGCCTATCGGTATTATCTTTCTTGTTCTTTTTTTCATCCAATCTTGTTTCATATTATTTCTCCTTTAGCGTTTCATAGTCTCTCTTCCTAAAGAGTGTTACTATTGTCCAAAAGTATGCGATGATCCAAACCACCGAAGTTATATTAGTTAAGATAATTACATTTAATTTTACATAATCGCAAATTACTGTTAATACACCAAAAAGGATGGTTGATAATGTTAGAATTACTGATAGGTATCTCTTATCTTTCCAGAGGTGAATCGTTGCCATAATGATGAACATCAACATTCCTGTTCCAGAAATCAATATTAACATTGGTGGGAATCTGGGACTTCCTTGTAAATCTTCAGCAGACAGTATAACTCCTAACATATAAAATACTATTCCGATTATTGCTATTGCTTTATTTTTCATTTTATTTACTTCTCTTATCTAACTTCCCTGTTCCTTTACATTTATCACACTCAATATGATCAGGGATCTTACAACCAAATAGATCTCCCTCATATCCACTTCCTATAGCATCCCAAGGAACCTGGCCAGTTCCTCGGCAGTTTGAGCACTCATCCTTAGGTTTTTGACCTTTTGGAGGATCCTTCGGCCTGGGAACCTGCGGCTTTTGATTTACACCAAACTTAGGATCTTGCACCTTACCAAAATTAGATCCAAGATCGGGATAGCCTCCTCTAGTTTCAAGTACCTTTTCACAAATAGCACATATCTTTAACACCCTTCCTGTGAAATGACCCGGACCGTAAGATTCAAACACATCATTAGTAACCTTAGGATGCTTACAAATCTTCTGTAGTTTCTTTATATCCTTATCACATTGTTCGCGTATAGCTTTAGCTGTTTTCAATGTATGTATCTTCGCTAATTCACACCTTTCATATCCGTCTTTATACCCGTCCTTATAGTCCTGAGAAATTGGATCAGCCATTTTGGTATACCACCTCCCATTCATCAGAATGTTTTGAATAATATTCATCTATGACCTTAGTTGTTATCTCACTATGGTCCCCGATCCCAAACTTACACCATGGCCACCACCATTCGGCCAGCCTGGTCACGCACCATTCTTCTTCCTTCGTGATCCTTCCCAAAAAGTCTGTAAACCACATAATACCTGTCAACCAAGTTATGGTCCTGCCGATTACCAAAGGAATATCATAAGCCTTGCCAAGATCCTCTAAAGCTGCTATAGACAAAGCGTTTTGTATACTCGGTGTTATATGCTTAAATCTGTAAACAATCACTCTTTTGCCCAAAAACTTAGATACTTGGCCATATTGGACCTTCCATTGCTGCTCTATGACCTGTGTAGAGTTTAAAACCATACCAGCATGAAAGTATCTAACCGTCTGCTGTGTGCCTCTAATAGCCCTCCAAATATATTGCCAAAGCGTAGGCGCAGTCTGCAGAAACTTAACAATCTTTGGACCTATTTTACTGCTGTCTACTAAAAACACATCACCTGTTTGCGGAATATAATCCATTAAGCCTCCTCTATTGTCTTAATAACGTCTTTAAGACACCAATTGTAACCTTCTTTGAACGCATGCTCATAATGCCCAAATGGAGGTAGGTTAACATCTCTTTCTTTTGGCAGTCCACTAATCAAAATATCTTTTATAGCTGCTATAGCTTCTGGAACAGAAATCCCGTCTAAATCAATAGGATATTTTAATCTCTGCAGAACTTCATTAATATTAGTTAGGGTGTTATTAACCTCTTCATATGTTTTCTCAAACACATCTGGCTTGCAGGGGTAATATTCGCCCAAGATTCCTGTAATGATCCAATCTCCTGGGCAGACATTATGACCATCTTCAAGAGTATCTATCCATCCATGTCCATGCATCATATGCCCACACTTTGAGCAGATAGATACTCCACTTATACTAGGGTGCCGATAATACCTAACAACCGCTCCTTCTCTTGGTTCTGTTGGGTAAGCACCTGTATCCTCAAACGGCCTGAAGCAATTATCCTGCGGATGATCACCATTCTTGAACCACCGCGTTGCTTCGATTACTACAGGTTTCTTTCTGTATTTCATATATTCTCCTTAAAACTTTCCTCTACTGTTTTTATTGGCACAATATCTTCAAGTGAGATTTTCTTAAATAAATGTTTATTCTGTGAATACCAAGCTCGCCGTTGCTTTCTATTCATTCCTTCCAACTGTGGTAATAACTCCGGTGGGATCTCTTTATACCATTTAGCTTGCGGAGCTGTCTTTGGATCAAGTTTCAACTTTTCTACCGTATCCATATTTACTATATCACCTGTTCTTGTATCCATTAAGCCTCCTGTCTTTAAATGGACTATCCACCATAAGCTTTAAAGGCTGAGGTGGCTTTCCGAAATTTAAAACATTTACCCAAAGCTTACCTGTAAATAAAACTTTAAACCTCTCTTTAATAGTTAACTCCCAACAATGGAAAATCCTTCCTCCTTGAATATCGTCTCTATAAGCAGGTAAAGGAAGATATGGTGCTTGATCCTTAGCGAATACAACATTAGATTGTTTAAAATCAATTGGTTTCATACCAGCCCCCATCATTTTACATTAATCTTCTATATCTCTATTCTACCTTCTATATCATTAATTTTCCCCACAGCTTTATTTATCCTATTAGCAAAAGTTCTTAATACACTAGCTAGGGGAACTAATTCTATTTCAACATTTCCTTCAGTTTTTTTACAATCAAGAAATTTTGTCAGCACTCCCCCCAACCTATTTTCTAAAGTATTTATTGAAGTTTCTAAATTACATATACCTTTCTCACAACAATCTATTTGTTCTTCTATTTGTGTCGGTTTTCTTTTAGTCTGGTCACAACCACTATCATTAATCATTTTATCCTCCCCAGTTATTTATCCATCTTCTTTATCTTCTCATGACATTCTATTACTCTCTGGTCAGTAATAACCTCTACTTCTACCAAATAATCCTCTCTTTCACTACTACTAAAATCATTTTTCAACTCAGGAAATTTTATCCTTTGGACTAGAAAAGGATCTATGTTTACTCCTGCTCCTGTAAATTTAGCTTCCCAAAGATAAGAAATACAAACTTTGTTTGAATCGGTTATTACATCACCTTTCTTATCCAACCAAATTATTTCAACATCCTTCGGGCTTAGAAAATATGTTTTGGTTTCAAACTTTCCCATACTAATACCTCCAATTATGTTTCATGCATTAGTTGCATAAGCCAAATACCCAAACACATCAAAGCAACTCCCTCTATTTTTCCCAGTAAGCCTATAAAACATCCACAGAAAACCAAAAGTATTATCGCCAACCTTTGGGCTTTGTCCATAGTATTCATCCTCCGTTTTATTCACCATTATTATCTATACATCCCTTTACTTTTTAGAAGTAGAAGTCCCCCATGAGGCTTTTTGTTTTAAATCATCTTCCCTATTGGCAGTTAAAATATTTAAAATTTTTCCTAAATTATCATTCTGCTCTTTTAGTAAAGCGTTGTTCTGAGCCAACTTTATATAGATACTTCTTAAATTTATTTCATCAGGATCTTGCTTAGCACATCCTAGCATCAATAAAGGCAATATAAGTATGAAGAATAGTTTAGTTTTCATTCAATATCTCAATAGCGTTAATTTCATTTGGCTTGTTTTCTTTATACATTCTTTTCATTTCCGCTGTTCTTTCTTTATCTGTTTTAGTTATGTTGAAAGGCAATGCTAAACATCTAAACCAAACAGATACCACTTCTCCTGTTTTTGCGTCTACTTCTATATTTAAAAGTTTAGTGCGATGTATCGTATTACTTCTTCCGTAAATAACTGTTTTTATTTTCATTTTAATAATTCCCTCAGTTTCTCTTTATCAACTCCAATTGGCTCCATTAGAGTAAACCCATCTGAGTAGACACCCATAATCTGTAATCCCAGACCACGAGTTATCTCGAAGAACTCTTTTATTTGATCCATACTCCAAGTCTTTGAAAATCCCACTATGTAAATCCCGTCTTTATCTAGTGATTTTACAAAATCAATTTCTTCCATTACTCCTCCCTCCTATCTGGGAAATCTATGAGTGTTTGTTTAATTCTTTTGTGCAGACCTTTGTAATCACACTGCAAACAATATGTAGTCCATTCATCTACTTGATCCTTAGACGGACAACATACTAATATTCCAGTTTTACATTGTGGGCATAAATTAATTTTATTCATCCTGCAGTTTCCTAATTGATGCCCTTACACGAAGTTCATCCATAATAATTCTTGGTGTTCCATACACAGGAGTATAAGGAGCATAAATAAATCCCGCATTAAGATAATTCGACGTAGATTTTGGCCGTTTGGCAATCTGTTCTGATGTTGCTGCTTTAAATATTGGTTTCATTCAATATACCTATTCAAAGAATTTTCCAAGCAACGAGCTATATTTCTCTCATTATCTTCAGTTAAAGGATGTCCTTGATTACGCATATAATTACGAACGCTCTCAATATAAGGTGACCAAGTAGTTATAAGAGCATCACGATTATTCAGATTATGCTTAGGTCTTCTAGCTATCTGTTCTTTAGTAGCTGCTTTGAATACTACAATATCATTTGTTTCCATTAATAATCCACCTTAAACCAGGAAATCAATAGCTAGTTGATCCATAGCAACTCTTGCTTCATTGCCCAAAAACCTTGCCAATTCATTTTCTAGGTTAATACTATGGACCCTTTCTAAATCAATTGTAACACTCCAAGTAAAATTTGGTCTCATAGGATTAGGTCTTCGTGCAATCTGTTCTTTGGTAGCTGCTTTGAATACTACAGGATACAATCTCATTTAATCAGCCATTAATGCCAAACCCAAACCCACAACACAAGTACCCACCAACCATCCAATTGCTCCTGAAAACAATATTCTAACAATTCCATAAGCAATTCCTAAGGCGTTGGTATTAATATATCCTCCCAATGCCTGGTGTGGTAAACTATTTAAAATCTGAACAATCCCACCTATAAGACAAACAAATACACCTAACCATATACCAAGAACAACTCCGCCAACAACCATTAAGAAACCTAAAATTTTCGTCATCTTTCCTCCTTCCTCATTACTCTACGAATCTTCCCCACAATCTTTTTAAATCTCTGCCAAGCCCCCTGTTCGGTAATACCAAACTTTTTGCCAACTTCTCTGAAAGTCATATTTTCTTCAAACCGTAACATTAATAGATTCTTTTCTTTTTCAGATAAGAAAGAAGAGCCTAGGATAGAGTGCGCGTCCATTATATCGTCTAAGCTATGTTCATCCTCATTATTACTCTTAAAATTACTGATTTCGTATTCCTGTTTACTCCTATATCGGGCCTCTATTTCTGTTTTAACATACGCTTTTATTACAGCCATTATTAATCTTGATGGTGCCTGTTGTTTAAACTGAACTAAAAATTCTCCAAATCCCACTATTGCAGAGTGGTATAGATCCTCTAGCGGTACAGATATAAAATGTTTTTGGTAGTGCCATGCTAGCTTTACCAAATACTTATCATACCTAGCCAATAGCAAATTAAACAATTCCTTATTTTTAGTATGTTGATACTCGTGTATAATCCTCTTACAATGTTCTGGTGTCCAGGATGTAAAATCATCATGCTGCATAAGTTGCTCCTAGTCGTATCTTTAGCTGTCTGAACTCTTGTGTTTATTCATCATATTACCCGCCTCGGTTATGGATCCTTTTGAATATGTCGTTGATTTTATCGATACTTCCGTCTGCTTTTTTAGTACCTATAACACGTTCACCTTCTTTTGGTGCAAGTATTTTTGTCATATCCTCCTCATTAGCCAACGGTTTACTTGCGGTTTTATTTAATAAACTAGACATTAACTCCATATCCATCGGTTTCTTGGCTGACTTAATACAATCATAAACAGCTCCTGCTGTAGCATCAGCTAAATCTTTGGATCCGATTAAAACTTTTTCCTCATCTCCAGATTCTGTATCAATAAATTTATCAGGATGATCAATTTTTCCGTCAATTTTATTATGTTCCAAATTATCTAATTCAGTAATCAACAGAGGAAGATGATGACAAACCCACCTACCTTCCTGAACAAGATCACGAAACGAAAAATAGGGTTGAGGAGTCTTATCCATACTTAAATCATCAGTAGTTATCCCAGCCTGGGTAAGCAACTGTTGTGTATCCTCAGACATATTCTTCAAATCAGCTGTAAATAGAGCAATAAAATACCCCGCGGCCCTGAGATCTAACACCAATTTTCTAACTTTCCAAAAAGGAATCCTATCTCCAGAATGTGCTTTAACTCTTAATGTAAAATCAGTTTCAATAACAGGAACTAAATCCTTACGATAAGTTCCATCATCATTTTGAACATCAGATGTCTTCCATTTTTTTACCCCAGCCATAGATATTGCTGCTGCATCCCCGGCACCTGAGAAGGCAATATCATAATGTATATATCTTGGTATACTCTTAGGTAGGCGAATCTTGCTTAAATCAAAATACTTAATAAACTCATCGGGGTCATTTAATCCAGTTTCTATTTCCTGAACTTTGACGGGGTTAAGTTTAGTAGAATCATTCATACAATTCAGGATATCTTGTTTAGAGGCAAATAGCTTTGATTTCCTCAATCCAGCCACAGTTATACCAGCAATATCTCTTAAGGCCCTAATCAAATCAGTATTAAAATTGTTCCTAAACTCTATAGGAACTCTTATTACTGAGTAGCCCTTACTTCTAAATTCTTCTTCCTGGTTGTTTTCAATAATCTGGGGCGGGTTATAGGAATCTCCAACAGCTACCAAAAACATATCACCGCAGAACCTACTCTGAGGCTGAGCCTCCCACAGAGGAATATCAAATATAATCACCTCAGGAAATTTCTTCCTCTCCGCTATAAAAGCATCCATAAATGAAAGTTCATCTTGTTTTGATGAAACAATAAATAACTTTCCTAAGCTTGTCCCTGTAGGAGCAAAAGTAGTCTTAAACCTAATCTCAGCTGCGTTATAGACATTAAGAACTCGTCTTTTTTGGGATAGGGGGGCGTCTTCCGAATCAACCTCATCCAAAATACCAGCAACCACATCAGATCCAACTATACCATATCCTTGGCTGAGCGGGGACGCTAACAAAAATTCAAATAACGAAAACCCCAACTCTTCTTCACCTTTTGTCTGTTTAATATAACTTGCATGACTCCTAAACCAAGGTGAGTTAACCAAACAAGATTGAAGTTTTGCGTAACCTCTTGATCCACCCAAAGTCTTGCTTAGGTTAAAAAATATGATAGCCATCTTGCTTGATTTTGTTGCTTTAAAATACTTCCAAGGATCATGTGTAATAAGCAGCCGATACATTATATAGGCCAAACCATAAACCGCAATAGTAGTCTTGCCGGTACGGACAGATCCTGTAAGAACCACCACTAGTTTAGACATATCATCAAACACTTTGATGAGCGCATCTTTCCATATAGGAAATATATCATCCCCTTGGTGAGTACTCACTCCCAAAAACTGATCATCACACAAGAATTTCCAAATATCAACAGGCGGTTCTTTGTAATTCTGTGCTATTAAATTATCGTAGTGGGTTTGAATCCCCTGCCGGCGTTGTTTCTTCTCGTTTAATTTGCTCATCAATTTTTAAAATTTCCTTCCTTAGCTTCTCTATCAGTAGTTCCCTATCCATAGGTTTAAGCTGAGAGTAATCTGCTGCAATTTTCTTATCTTCATCAGTATTTAAAACAAGATTTTGTTGCTTTACCTGGATAATAGTAGAGGGCCCCTCTATAGGCTTATTGGTATAACCCATCCTCTCGGCCATTTCAATTATAAACCGATCCTCTTCCCTAAGTTGCACTAGAATCTGGTTTTTCATCTCATAAATAGTTATCTTGTCAGCTAATACAGCATTACATTGTTTGTCACACTTCAAACATGTATATAAGGTTAGATTATCCACTATAGATTCCCTTACCGGATAGCTACAACAGGCAGATAATAGATTTTGTTCTCTACCTTCTAAACTTTTAAGCTCTTCCATAAATCTAATTGTCCTGCTTTGAATTCCCTGCAAAATAATAGAGGTAAGGTTATTAGCAATACGAGTAGAAACATCCCTAGATTCTTTCTTCTCAATCTTCTCTACTTGTTTCTTAACATATTCAATAGGAAGATTAGTTTCTTCAGCAATATCTAAAGTTTGCCCCCTATGCTTTAAATAAGAAATTTTTATTCTCTCAAGTACTTTCCATTCTTCCAATCTGACTTTTTCATCCATTATTCTTCCTTTTTACTATAATCATTCATCATCGAAAGATGTGAATCATCTTCTCTAGTAAAACCTGCCTTATTTACAGCTTCAGTAATCTTATTCAAATGGTCATTTTGGCTGTCTCTACCACCTTCCCAATCTGTTTTATCAAAAATTGATGGCCATCCAAATACACTCCAAAATAGCTCATATTCTATTGGTTTAAACCCAAACTTTTCTATTAAATATTTGCATACATCGGGGCAATCTTTTTTATAACAACCCTCAAAAACATCCTGAAAATTATGAGTGTAATATCTAGTGTCCATCTTCATTTTCTTGATTGTATCTACTACAGCCTCAGCTATCATCTCAGTAATCTCTTCATCAATAAATTTTTTCTCATGCTGAAGCTCTCTATAACTTGACTCTTCATAGCTACCATAACCAATTTTGTAATTATACATTATCATTCTCCAAACGGGAATTTAAGTTGTTCCTGCTTGCTACCCTTAGTAATCTTCAATCCTCTCTTACCACAAAATTTCTTTATATCATCCGAGCTAGCGTTCTCTGCCGAAATAGATTTACTACGGATAAGAGATAAGACATCTGAAAAATCGTAGACAAGGCCTTGAGAAGTCTTTGTAACCTTAGGCTCCACATTAGTAAAAACTTTAATATTTTCAAAAGATTCAATTAAGCTTTTATTTTTCATTTTTCCTCCTTTGGAAACCCGTGATGCCCAAGTTTCCATCCTTTTTGCATATAAGTATCTAATAAATCAATTAAAATACGTTCTCTTTCTAACGTTACGGGGTTATACACCCATTTCGTTCCTTTAGTCGCTTTACTTATTCTTTCTCTAGAGGCATCAGGCATATTTTTATGTCCCAGGTGTAGCTTCTCTAAATGCTCTAGTGACCTAAACGTATTCTTCTGTTGAGCTAAACTCATAGCTTGACGTACACTGTCAGATCGTTTTTTACCTATCTGAGCAAAACTCATCTTTTTTAGTTGCTCTGGTGTATGCTTACGTCCAAACCACGTAGGACCACCATCACCTCCAGGAGTTAAATTAGTTAAAATACCTCTTCTGACTCCTGAAACATTAGCTATAGTACCTAACTCTTTTATAACAAACATCTCTATTGAACGAGCCAGACTTGGAGGCAACCCTTCTTTCAAAATTAAAATAATAGGATTCAAACCTTCTGTTTGAATACTACGAATTTTATTTACTTTGAGCTTATTAGTATCATTTGACGTGAGATGACGAAATCTACGACCTCGTATACCACACCCAACATAAAATGGCTCAAACGCTACTTTACTATGATACACTATTTTATTGTAAGGTTTTCTAGGATCACAATAGCAGTATACATAATTTGTAGAAGAATCTTGTAAAACATCAGAATGCCCGTTAGGTTTTATGGGGTTTTCACTATCAATCTTCTTCATATCTTTCCTCTTCGTGCTAACTCAAATAAGATCTGTTTGTAAACATCAGTCGGATCGTCTTCTATTACAGTAATAATATCACCCACTTGGGGGTGCAAACGTCGTTCCACACTCCTGACAACCATTCTATTAAGCTCTACAGCGTCTTTAAGAGATTTCAGCACCTTACTAGTTACCTCTATATTCACCATTGGAACATTGCCCCTCATCTCTATAGATTTAACCTGATTTATAAAAATAGTCATAGGTTCTGAAAACTGAGCAAGCTCGAGTTTACTGTTTTCATTTCTTAGCTTCTTTACCCTCCTACCTAAAAATTTTTTAAGATCCATTTTACCTCCTAATCGAAATATGTCTCCTGATTAAAAAATAACTTCCCCGCGAACCTCTGTATATCATGACGATACATTAGAGATTCACCACCAGGTCCAACCGCGCAAGTATTAACTCCAGCAATTTCATTAAACTGTTTAACAATTTTGGGTGGGCAAATCTTCCTCTTCTTTTTAGCTACAATATTGTATACTTGCCGTAGATATTCTACAATTTCCTCACTTGTCAAACCTTCTCTATACTTACCAAATTGTTCTAAATCAGGTAGATTGTCCTTCTTATCAATAACTACATTCTTTTTCATTATAAGCTCCTATATGAGGTAGTTAGTATCTTTCACCATTTTAGCTTAAATCATTCAAATTAGGCCTGGTTACGCCCCAAATAAGGGCATTGTAGAGCCTAAACTGACCTAATTTACTTTACCACCTCTAATACATCCCCATTCCAGCAGGAGGCATATCGGGTTGAGCATTCACCTTCTCAGGTTTATCAGTAATAACTGCCTCAGTAGTAAGCATCAAAGCAGCAATTGATGAAGCATTTTGTAAGGCTGATCTGGTAACTTTAGTAGGGTCGACAATACCCGCTTCAATCATATCAACATAAGCATCATTAAGAACATCATACCCAATATTAGTACCAGCTTTTGCTATACTCATAATTACCACTGATCCATCTATACCCGCGTTGCTGGCCAGCTGCCTAATAGGTTCCTCTAGCGCCCTTTTTACAATGTTCAATCCTATCTTCTCATCACCCTCAAGATTTAACTCAGCAAGTTTAGGTATAGTCCTTAACAGCCCTACGCCACCACCTGGAATTATACCCTCGGCCACAGCTGCTCTAGTAGCGTGCAGAGCATCCTCAACTCTAGCCTTCTTTTCTTTCATCTCACTCTCAGTCGTTGCACCAACACCAATAACTGCAACACCACCCGATAGCTTGGCCAGTCTTTCTTGTATCTTCTCCTTATCATAATCTGACTCGGTAGCTTCTATCTGGTGTCTTATCTGAGCAACCCTAACACCAATTGCTTCTGTAGTACCCGCCCCCTCAACTATAGTTGTAAGATCCTTAGTAACCTTAATCTTTTTCGCCTTACCCATATCTGCTATCGTAGCATTAGCCAAAGTTAGCCCAGCTTCCTCAGAAATTACTTTACCACCAGTTAGGACAGCAATATCCTCAAGAATCTCTTTCTTCCTACTGCCAAACCCAGGTGCTTTAACTATACATACTGGTAGTATTCCCTTGATCTTATTTACAATAAGAGCCATCAAAGATTCACCTTCTACATCCTCAGCAATAATTAACAGAGGCTTTCTAGCTTGAACAATCTTTTCTAATATTGGAAGTAAATCCTTCAGAGCGCTCATCTTCTTATCATAAAGCATTATATAAGCATCCTCTAATGTTGCCTCCATCCTCTCATTGTCAGTAGCAAAATAGGGTGATAAATACCCCTGTTCAAACTGCATACCTTCCACCACATCTAAAGTAGTAGCAGTAGACTTAGCCTCCTCAACAGTAATAATACCATCTTTGCCAACCTTTTCCATAGCATCAGCAATAAGATTGCCGATAGTTATATCACAATTTGAAGCTATTGAGGCTACTTGGGATATCTCTTTCTTATCCTTAACAGGAGTAGATAACTTCTTTAACTCTTCCACAACCTTATCAACTGCCTTCTCTATGCCCCTTTTTAAAGCCATGGGGTTTGATCCTGCGGTAACACTTTTAAGGCCTTCCTTATAGATTATCTCAGTCAATATAGTAGCTGTTGTAGTACCATCGCCGGCAATGTCTGAAGTCTTCTCAGCTACTTCTTTAACCATTTGTGCTCCAGCGTTCTCAAAAGGATCTTCCAATTCAATTTCCTTAGCTACAGTAACCCCGTCTTTGGTAATGAGTGGTGATCCATATTTCCTACCAATGACCACATTACGCCCTTTTGGACCGAGGGTCACTTTTACAGCTGCTGCCAACTGCTCTACACCATTTAAAATCTTCCTACGACCTTCCTCTTTGAACAAAAGTTGCTTAGACATTATTCCTCCCTTAATGAGTTTATTTTTATTTTGTCCCCAACACACAAAGTCTTTTCCAATGGTACTTTCCCTTGTCTTTTAATTATAACATCAACACGAAAATCGTCAGTTCTAATAATTTCAACTACTGCTTCTAGGTTTTTTTTCATTCTTCCTCTATTTTATTATAGCTAAAATGTTATCTTCGTTCATTACAACCATGTCTTCACAATCTGGAATAGAAACTGATGTAAAATACTTGCTAAATATCACTTTATCACCAGCAATAACAGTCAAAGGCTGTATCAAACCATTATCCAATACCTTCCCGGGTCCTACAACAATAACCTCACCCTCATATGGTTTTTCCCGGGTAGCTTCGGGTATCAAAATACCCCCCACAGATTTTTCCTCAGCCTTGTCTACTTTAACAATCACATTATCTCTTAATGGTTTAATATTCATTTTTCTCCTTGTTAATCCCACAAATTAAAAAAGTATTCTTTAAAAAGATCAAACGCTCTATTTATCTTCTCCTCTTCCTCCTTTGTTGTAAGCCGCCAGTTTGGAAATTTCTCTTGCATATGCTTGTTCATTTTATCTTTTTCTTCTTCGCTATGATAGTTAAACCCAATCTCTAAATCTTCACCCTTGGCGCACTCCCTAACCAGAGTGAAACCCTCAATCATATCATCCATAATCTTATCCCAGCGATCCATATCATATCCATATTTACCAGTCATACCGTCCAGAGTAGCTGGATACCCGTGTTTGTGTTCCTGTAGGTACTCCAGGCCGTCTAGAATAATTTTAGATAGATAGTAATAGAAACCCCACACATCTTCCTCAGCCCAACCTCTGTAACCACGGTGGAAGAACGAAGTAATCTTCATTGGTCTATCACCTAACCATCGCCAAAGCCCATGTCGCATAAACCAATAAATATTATCCCACTTAGTTGGTTTTTTATTCATCCATTTATCAACAATATCAGAGCTGATATATTTATTTTGGTCCTGTTTCATCTTTTTTCTCCACTACTGTGTCTAATGGCTTAGTTTCTTTACTGTCTGTAGGTTTATCTTCGGTTTTATCAGCTGGTTTTTCAGGAGATATAAGTAAAATTATCTTGCCTACTAAATCTAAAAACTTTTGGTTATCACCAGTAGTAACCACCTCAAACATATCTGTCAATGCACCACAATCTTTACCCTCTTTGTCTTCATATGTATTTACTTTAATTACAATTTTCATTAATCCTCCGTTGTATAATTTGCAATATCATTCCAATTACATTTAGAGCACTTATCACCAAATTCAAAAAAACTCTCTCTCATGTGAATAATAGATTCTCCACATTCAGGGCAAATTCTCGCTTTCTTACATTTCATGAGATAACAATTTATAATCGAATCCTTCTGTATTATCTCATCCGCTTTTTCTTCTATTTTCTTGTTAATTTTCATTTATCTCTCCCCTTTAATGCCAATGGAACCCTTTTCCTTTTTTATTATCTTCATCCTGTTCACCCTTTATTTGGTTCATCCTAAACTTCAGATCCGCGAGCAAAGACTGCTGAGCAACTTTATCGTTAGAATATAAATATTCCATAATAGCAATCATCTTCCGAAAAGAGAACATCAACCAGCGATTCAAATACTTGCACTCCAACTCTTTTATAGCTTGCTTGCACAAAACATCAAATGCAGTCTCTTCTATCATCTCAAAGGATAGTCCTTACAATGTTCATCAAAACAACTCTGGCAAACTATAAGATAACGAAACCCCCAACCAGAAACCTCAACCTTTAATTCTTCTTCTAATGCCAGTAAAACTTGATCACAACGAGTTAGCAACAATTCTGTGGCCGACAAGTGAATAGGATGCGCCTTAATCCAGTTATCCAAAATCTCAATTATTTCTTTTATTTCATAAAGTATTGCTTTGGCAGAATCTTTAGTAAATACCGATATAAGAAATATTGAATAAGCAGTATTACCCAGATCTTCAATACATTTTTCACACAAGAAACCTTGTTCTTTTTCCATATATTAGATACCTTTAATTAACTCTGGATTCTCATAGATGTTGCCGATAATTTCCGTAATATCTGGTCCACCCAAACAACAAGTGGTAAATTCTTTTTTGAAACCAGTATGAGTAAAAAATGACCTAATGCTAAAATATCCTTTGTCATCCTCCCAAATAACCTCTCCTATACACTCACCGTTAAAGAATTTAATTATGTCACCCTCATAAATCTCCCTGCCGTTCTTGTCTTTGAGACCTGTGAATTGCATAAGGTCAAAATTAGTAACCATATAAGAGTGTATTCCATCTATTCCGACCGTTTCTACCGATAAAACACCATTGGTTCCTAAACCAATACTGTGAATATCATGTCCAGAATACAACATAAATTTATTCTCTTTATCCCACACCCTAAATTTAAGCTCTCGCATGTACTCTCCCAAGAAATAACCTCAACTGATCTGGAGTCTGGACTCGTATTACAGATTTAGAATCCTGATTATATTCATAATCTACCAAAATGATCCTACTATAATCGGGGAACAGTGGGTAATCATCAACTAAGTAAGTAGCAGGATTATTTAATAGCTTTGAATATTTTTCATTTGGTGTTAAATACTCTATTGTGTATTCACCACCCAGATATTTTGCTAGCCAATCTTCCGTATAAGGCACCCAGTCATCCGGCTGGTGAGACCAAATATCAATCTTATTATTACCAGCCCATTTTTTAATCACTTGAAAATAAGGAGTAGGTTCAGCGTCCACCAGTATAGAGTAATCTTCTTTTACCCAATCGTAGACTCCCTTATTTTTGTATCTAAAATTCCAATCATTACTATGAGGAACCCCAAATCTATCATGGAAGATAGTGTTAAAATCACGTAATACCCCATCTAGATCAAAAACTACTTGCATAATAAATCCTCTCTTACTTTTCTCACCAATACTCCACCTTCCGTTAATATAGCCCCTGAATAACCATCATATTCAGGACCTTCTAAATATACTAGTTCTTTAACCCCAGCATTTATGAGCTCTATCGCGCAATCCTTGCAAATCTGCCCACAATAGGCATACAAGGTTGTTCCTAAAGTTGATATGCCGTTCCTAGCTGCTTGTATCAAAGCATTTCTCTCAGCATGCCCAGCTTGGCAAAGGTGTAAACCTTTTCCAGATTCATAGCCGAAGCGTCTCCTAGGACATTGATCTAACTTTTTAGAGTCATCAAACTCAAATGGAGTTCCTTTAGGGCCCCTTTCTAGATTTATGTAAAAATCTATACACCTATCATTACAGTGTCTAACTCCCCTTGCAGGACCATTATACCCTGTAGATATAATAGAATTGTCTCTCACCAAAACTGCTCCAATCTTTCGAGATAAGCATTTACTATTCTCAGATACCTCTCGTGCTATCCTTAGAAAATAAATATCCCATTTCAACTGCTTTACATTACCATCATCATAAAATTCTTTGGGGAAAGTTTCTTTCATTTATATCCTCACCAGTTAACATCTTCCATAGTATCACAATCTTGATTTTCAAAATTTTTAATAATGGCCTGCTTAACCTTTTTCTTTTGTTCATCTGTTAAGATTTTTTTAATGTCATCCCACAAATTCTGTGCTAATTCACTCCCCGATGCCCAACCCATTATTTCCTCCTAATATTTTATCTATATCAGATGCAAAACTAACCTCCGGCACAGCGGCCAAATACTCTAAGATTATATTCAATTTTTTATAAGTATCCTCTATATCACCAGAAGCGTCTAACTGGATAAGATCATCTTTGAAAAGATCAACCATTGTTTCAGATCTATGGTTAAAAGTATCCTCCTGGGATAGCCCGTCCCTTCCTACTAATCTTTCTTTTCTCTTCTCATCTGAAACATTAAGATAGATACCTCTAAATCCAATTTTCTGGAGAATTTTGTGTTCATTTGTAAATCGGCAGTCATCCATAACAAACTTAGGTAAAGGTATACCTAATCTAGCTGATGTGATCTGAACCATCCTCATATCTTCTTCAAATCTATTAACCCATATATCAGGATCAATCATATCCCGGCCAGCATCAGTCCCTATAACCTGCAGCAATCTCCTATCTTTTCTTTGCATATCAAAATACTTTTCAGCTATCATATAAAGAGAATAGGCAAACTTAGCGACCCTGTAGCCGTATTTTTCAGTCATAAACTTCGCGCAGTAACTCTTACCTGACCCAGCTTTTCCCACAAAATACAAACTAGGAAGCTTGTCGGCCCCTTTAATATTAGGTAGATACTGTATCAATTCATCTGCCCGTTTCTGTTTATCAATATCAAGATCAGATTTCATCATCTATTCCCCCCAATTCTCTTTTCTTATCATTAATCTTCTTTTTACCTTGTACTTTTTCTAAATGGCAACACAAACAATCAGGAGTTCCACAATCATAGGGATGTTTCTTTCGTAGTCTCCCGGGTTCTTCCGCCATTTTTTCATAATAAGTTTTACCAGTAATATCTGGGTGTGTATTGTCATTTTGTTTCAGGAGCTTTAGTCTCTTTTGTATTACTTTTTGGTTCAGCGTCCTGCGTACCCCCCGATCCTTCATCTTAAATCTCCTCTATAATAGCATGTACATCGAGGACATTCATCATATCAATAATATGCTTTTCACCCATAGAATCAGGAACTTCAATCTGCCAAGGTATACTACTATCATACGATAATATATCCCCGGGTTCAATTCAGATGGGGTAAATCTACCAGTTCTTTTTTCAATACATCCTCTACCACTTGACATAACTAAACCGCAAGAAGTCTTAAATATCCCTTTTACCTTATCAGGTATAAACAAAGATCCTTGTTTCTCCGAGATTGGTTTTGGCCATACCATTACAATCCCGTTTAAAGCCTGGTAGGGAAAATCCAACGACCCACACATAGCACAAGTAAAAGGAACATTGTATTTATCTATCTTATCCTGCATCTTCTTATCTACTGGAAAATAATGAGTAATACCATTTGTTTCAAAATCAGCGTCTTTTATGGCTTCTACTTCAGAACCGCACTTAGGGCACTGCATTACTTACCTCCTAATTTTCTATCTTCTTTATCTTTGTTATATATTCTTCAAGAGGTTTTAGCTCTTTGCGACCTACTGGCCTTTTATTATTGGGGTTAGTTCTCACAGGTATTTCTCTGTTTTTCTCTAAGATCTCATACCATTTTGTGATCTTATTCACCTTCCTATTATACACAGTAGCACTTCTTTTCTTAACAGGAGTTGTCCTTCTTTTAATTACAATTTCTTTCTTAGCTCTAGTTTCTTCACTCATAGTTATTCCTCTAGTTTATTAGATCCTTGGACAATATGCCTTTCGCAAATAAACACTTCACCAAACTTCGCGTCAAAAACTAACGTGGTTTTACCTTCTGATTTTTTCCCGCAGATCGGGCACAACCCCTGAGCAACTCTATCTTTTACAATCTGGTCATCTCTTGCCATTTTATCTCTCCTTGTAGTTTAGATAATCACGATCTATTGGAGCATAAAAAGGTATAAACTCAGGCTTAATGCTAATTATACCATTTTTAGATGTAATCATTTCGACTATCCAGCCACCGTATTGCCATTGAAGTTTCTTTCTGATAGCAAAGGGGGTCTTCCATTGGAAATTACCTGTTTGGAAACAACATACGTTCCTTAAAAATGGAATAAATTCAGCCCTATGATAATGACCAACAAGAGCTATGTGGGGCTTTTCCCCGGAATCAAAACCTTCGACAAGTTTTTGTATATGGTAGGACATAGCATAAGCAGTTCCACCAGCAGGATGAAGTAGATATACTTTCCTATCACCTAAGATAAAAGTTGCGTCATTCTGCCCAAGATACACAATATCATCCCTCTCTTTTGCCACATTTTCCAATAGATCATATCCCTCCCTAGTCCATAAATCCAAATCGTGCCAACCGGAGATAGCATAGGTTTTCCCGCCCTTGAATCTTGGGTAATGATCAACAACAAAGTTTCTTAAATTATCGCCGCCCACAAGATGCATCTCTTGAAGTTGCCCGAGATAGTGATCACCATTACCATCAGACAAATCTCCGGCATGAAAACAAGTCTTTACCCCACGCTGTTCCAATATCTTATAGAAAGAATGCAACCAAGTTATCTGAGCGTATCTACTACCAAAATGAGTATCTGAAACAACGCCAAATCTAAATTTATTCCCCTCCAATGAACTAAAATCTCCCTTAACAACATTACCATTTTTAATGGGAACCGAAGATATATCCATCTTCTTAATATCCAAATTGGATGCCTTGTTATTAATAGCTTTCCAGCTTCTGCCCGGAAGAAGCTTAGTTAGATGATCTTTACCCCTGCTCCTCGGCCACTCTTTTATTAAAATGCGAAGCTCAAGATCATCCCAAGGCCTGTTAGATTCTTTTTCTCTCATACTTAGAACTCCTTCCTAGTTTTATTGGGGTTATTTATCTTCCAATTCTGAATGCATCAAAGCGATCAACTCACCATCATTTCTATCATCAAAATATGGTTGGCACCCCCAAAATCCTTTCTCTACAGCTGTCTTATGAGCTTGTTTGCATAGATCCTGAATCGTCATTAATAACTCCTATTTTAAACAACACTTTTTATATTTTTTACCAGAACCACACGGACATATATCATTCCTACCAACTTTCTGAGGAACTACACATCTTCTGTCTTCGATGAGGATTCCATTGAGATGATCAACCTCATGTTGGACCACTATATTTTCATTACGATTAGGGCTATCTGCGTAAAATACAGCCTGGGTTATCCTCTCTGTATCAAAGTCTAACCATGAGACCCTAACCTGGTAATACCTGTTTGTATTCACCCGTATACCCGGAAAGCTCAAACATCCCTCGTTAGGATTAATAATAAGCTTGTAACAGTCGTCTATTACCGGGTTTATCATATTCAATTTTAGATCTTTCATCCTAATAATACAAGCCCGGATGTCAAAACCAATCTGGTTTGCTGCTAGCCCAACTCCAGAATCCAGCAACTCATTCTCAAGTTTAGAAAAAATCTCCAGCTGCTTACATTCTTCGATGGTGGTTTCTCGACACTTAACTTTAAGTTTTTCTCGATCAATTATTATCATTTATTTTGCGGGAATTTGTTCTGTCTGAACTGTATCATCCTCTATAAATTCTTCCAAAGACAGCACTTGTTCCGGCGTTAGTCTCACACCAGCATCTGAAAGTTTATTAAGAGAAATTTTCCATAGATCAAGTTCAACTTCCTGAGTGAGAAGATCTCCGTACTCTTTATTAAACGTATCCATATTTTCCGGGGTAACTTGTGTTAAACCCTTATCATTGGTTGTTCCATATTTTGATACCAACCCTAACCGTGATTTCTCAATATCATCCATTTTGCTAACTATCTTCTTAAGATTTTTACCAATAGCATATGAAAGCTTAACAGGCATCGAAGCTTTCAAAATAGCAAGAAAACCTTGCTCTGCTGCTTGGATTGTGGATAATTTTACCTTCATTTACTCCTCCTTTAAAGATCTATTTTCACCACTCTGTAGTTAGTAGTTATTATTACAAACATTTTTCTTGGCTTTTTTCCTCCGTCAAAGGATTTGTACTATCCCAAACTTCAACATTCTTAATTTCTTCCTCTGCAGAACTAGTTTTAAATAGCTGTGTCATTTACTCCCCCCATCTTAACCAACAATTTCTTCTAATTTATGGATAGCTTTCTTTGCTTTATCTGATGCATCTATAATCTCTTTTCTTTTCTCCTGCACTCTAACTATTTCTGTGTCTATTTCCTGAACTTCTTTTTCACACAGTAATAGTCCCTTATTTAGATCTTTAATGATTTTATCAAAAATACTCAACGTTTTACTAATAACTAATACTGATTTATTTCCTCCCATTTTACTCCTCCCTTATATTTTGTCTGGTATATCGTTTTTATGATCTTCCACAACTTCTCTCAACCCATCCAATCCGCAGGACACCCATCTTTCCTCTACGTGATTAAGAAATAACTGGTCTTCATTATTTTTTACGTAGTTCAAAATGTTAATTAGCTCGTCAAAATCAAAAGCAATCACCTCAACTTGTTCTTCCCTATTACTATCATAAACTGTTACAATCCACATTTTATCACCTCCTTGTTATTTAATTAAATGCATAGCCATTGCAAGATAGTTTCCTAAACCTATTGCAAGAGCGTATGATACTAGTAAAGGAACAGAATTCTTATCCTTTACCGCGTAGTTAATAATCCAAAGGTACACAAACATATATGAAACCGCTAACAAAGATGAAACAACAACCATATATCTATTCACAGCAATCAGGTAAAGAGTGTACCCAAATTGTTCTACTGCTCCCAACACAAATACAAAGATTATCTTTTTCATTCTACATCCTTTTTCTTAATTCTTTTTGTTTGAGTCAAGACTTTGTAATCTAATGATATTGCACTCACACTTCCAAATTCATCAGATGGTGTACGAGTAATAGTATCCAAAACAACCTCATATCGGTACTCATCATCGTACCAAACTTCTATAGTTCGTAGTTCAGGAATAGAGCTCATTTTATAAACTTACCTGTCATAGCTGCTTCTGCAGTAATTACATATCTTTGTTTCCACTTTGGCCACTTAGAAACTTCTTTAGCACATTTAGCAACAGTCTTACAGAATTTACTATTTTCTCTCTTCTTTTTCATTTTATTGTTTCCTTAAAGTTTGTCAATATAGAGTTTAAAATCGCTATACCTCCAGCCGTCCTCTTTTGACCGTTATATCTGCCCGGCAACTCGAGAGCTATCGTATATTCTGTTCCGATCTTCTCTAAAGCTCCCTCTATACCAACATCCTGGTCAGGAGTGTTGATAACTCCACCATCTCCTATAGCAACCTTCCATATAGTCTTATTTCTGGCATAAGGCAGAATAGAATCATTATCAATAAGAGCTTGGGTAGCAATTGATGGAAGATCATCAGCCTTCCTCTCATAAGCGTGGACAAAATCTTTATCTGTCTCCCCATGTACATCCATAATAAGATCAGGGTTTGTAGGAAAATTATCAAACAATATACTCAATTCTGCAACAGGAGAGTTTTTAAAGAAGTTTTTATCACTGTTGGTATCCTGCCGGTGACCATTTCTTCGGCTATTTGTTGCGTAACCAAAAGGATTTACAACAGGGAATATTGTAATATTGAAATCATCTAATAATTTGGGGTCAAACTTCTGCAACCATTTCAGTAAAACATGAACAGCAAAATATTCATCACCATGCTGGCCAGAAGAAATAACAACACTCTTCTTTGCCATCTTTGATATACGATTAATCATAAGTATGGGGTAAATATGCTCATATTGGACATATCCTATAATATCGACCCTAAATGGAATTTGGAGGTTGATAATATCGTTGACCAATCTGTTGTAAGATCTTACTTCTCGCATTTAGGCCTCTTTTTTTGTTTCTTTCTTGTTTGTATCAACAATTGTTTGGAGAAATTTAGCTACAGCGTCGGGGCAAGATGTTGGAAAGACTTTTATCTTATCTGGATCAGCCAGTTTTGCCTTAGCCCTTGTACAAGCCGGGCATATAATTAATTGTAATTGATCTATGATCTCCTCTATTGGTATGTCATGACGAAAGGCTAAGGATAATAGTCTACCAATTCCTTCCTGATTCGCCCGGCAATTACCACACCATACAATTTTTCCTTTTCTTCTTACTAACAAAGTTGAGTTGGGAACTGTGCAACAATACACAAATCCTTTATAATCTACTCTTCTAATTTGTTTACTAGAAATTTCTGGAGTTAGGTTGGTTTGAGAAACATAAACTTCATATCCAAAGGGATGCCTATGTATATTCCTACCATCTACAATAGTATCCCGCTGTTTAACTTTGCTTATGCTTACACCATACCCAAGTTTCACAAGAATCTCTGAAACATCATTTGCGAGGCGTTGTGATATAGTTGAGTATCTCCTAAACTTTCCGTTATTAAGAGATCCGTCACCTTCCATAAGAGACCGCATTAAAATCTCAAGATATTCTCTATTCAAATTAAGAAACTCTCTTGGAACAAATTTATCCTCAGATTTACCCAGCTGTGATAGGTAACTAGAAATCTGAACGTCAAAAAATCTTATTCTTGCGTTGTTATTTCTATCCTTTCTAATGCTAATATTATAATTTAACCCCAGTCTCCCAACTACATCCTTTATTTTGTTAAAAGTAGGGCTTTCTACATGCTGAAAAATGGAAACATCACCATCTTTTGTACAACCTTCTGATAGATAGTAACCCAAAAAGGTTAACCAATCAGACATATTAAAAACTCGTTCTTTCTTTGTTCTAAAAAATACTCTGTTTTTGCTTGATAAAACAGAAGTTTTATAAGCAGGTAAAACAAAAACATCATTATCTACTATATTATTCCAGATACAATTTTTTTTCAATTCTATACTAGGATAATTTAATACCCTTTCCTTTAAATAAACTTCCTTAATTCCCTGTAATCTAAATTCTTTCTGTTTTTTACTTTTTGTATTTCTACGATATAACAATTGATGATCGGGTGTTACTAATAAGTTAACACCTTTTCCTGTAATTTCATACATTACTCCTTCATAGTAGTAATGCTGGTATGCCAGAGGCAGTTGGTATTCCAACTCATCTGTTTTTAAATTAAGAGTAGCTACTCTATCTGCAATTTGGTTTATCTCTTTAAATTTCTTCCATCCGTTATCAGTTAAAACATCTGTATCCTCATCATAGCAGCCCCCAAGCTTAGATCCATTAAGAAATATCTCAGTAATCTTACCTTTTTCCATACCAACAGGTATAAAAAGAGTGCCACATCCAACCTTCACCTTCTGAATATGGCCATCAATAATATCTGGTCTAGGTTCTTTCATTAATAATTCTCCTATTCATTGTTATTATGATTTAGCGTCAATAACTTCCGGCTCTGCTTGAGTTGTATTAGGTATTTTTCTCAGTTCATCAATTATAAGATTCTCACAGTCTATATGATGCTTCTCCAACATTACATTACGAGGAAAATTTTGAGTAATTAAATGACTTTTAAAAACTCCCTTTTCCAAAATTGTGCAGGTAATCTGGTAGCAGTTTGCCCGTTGCATTTCTTCTATTAAAGACTCAAGTTTATTACCCCCACCATCTTCCTCTGATAGCAATACACGATCAACGTTTACATCATTTGGTAACATTTTACTCCTCCTTTTGGTTTTTGTTATCATTCTGTTCTAGTTCAAAAATTATCATATGCTGCCTATTAGGATTTGATTCCGCCGGATCATTATCACAAGCATCTTCAAATTTTATAACCTTTGCTTCCTTCGGAACCTGACCCAAATCTTTTAATAAATCAGATGCGCATGTTCCATTATAAAAACTAACTACATGCTTTGTCCTAACAATTCGCATCTCCAAACTCTTTGAATAACTCATCTATCTACGCCTCCATCTATCTGTTCACTTTTTTGATTAGCTTGTAATCCAAAATGCTTACTAGGATTTCTTTTAATTTTTACCCCCCTTCTTCTAAACATTCCTCTTATGGTCCCCACACCACACTTAAATTCATCTGCAATAGATATTATGCTATGATTTTCAGAAATATATCTATTAATTATTACATCTTCTTCTTTTTCAGTAAATTTGTAATATTTACTTCTCTTTAGAATTGCTGGGTAATCATTTTCGAATCTTACAAGCAATTGATCAAGTATTCGTTTATAATCATCTGAGTTCAATTCTAGTGGTTTAAGATATACCTTATCTTTATTTTTCAAGAACCACTCATATTGTTCTGGTTTATTTTTCGCTAACCACTCATAAATAATCCAAGGAGTACTATGTGCTGACACTGTTCCCAGTTTATGGCATTTGGAACATAAGGTTATTCCAACTTCAGGATCAAATTTTGTATAAATACATTTAGCAGTAATGATATGATGTGAATTTAGATACTCTTTTCTTCCGCATATTTGACATGTATAATTGTCTCTTACTTTTACATATTCAGCCCATATTTCTTTACAATATCTTTTCAAAGACTTTAAACAAGCCCTTGCACCTATACTATGTTTATTCAGTATCCATCCCTCATTTTTTATTACTCCTGTTCTTCGCATCATTTATCTCCTCTACATAAACAAAACAATTTACAAACACATTCTTTGCACCCATACTCTGCATCGTGCACACAACCCTTTACCATACCATCTTCATACCAAGTATAATAAAAAGGAAACTCTGGGCTAACTTCTCTTGTTGTGTCTATTTCCACTTTTTTCCACCATTAGTCTAAGAGGTTCACAAATATGCTTCTGAGGTAAGTCCTGTACCCAGTCATTACATTCTCTACAATAATAAATCTTATTCACTCTTTGAAACTCTAACGTATCATCAATTTTTTCCTGCGTCCAACCTTCTGGAAGTAGTCCGCTCATTATTGTTTTAGTATCTCCAAGGTGCTAATATCCTTATCCTTATGAACAACCCAAATGCTATTAGCGTAACTGCTTAAATTCAACGCATGATCTATTACAAAGACACTCTTATTTTTACCCTCATTCCAAAGCAACTCGGCCACAGATTCCTCACCTGCTTTGTCAAGAAATGAAAACACTTCATCAAGGATAACCAATCCGAGGACCCCGTTGACCACCCCGTATTTTTCTGAGACAAACTTATTTAGCCCAAAACATACTGAAACATCAACCCTCCTTTTCTCACCTCCAGAAAGGGCATCATATTTAACCTCGTTGCCATTCAACTGGATAGACATACCTATCTTATTTCTTTCCTCCCCCGATTTTATTGTTTTTGTGGGGGTAATCATAATACTCATTGTACCACCGCTAATGGTAGACAAGTATTCATTCAACTTAGAGTTTGCATCATTGCAGAAACGATCCAGTAATACAGATCTAATACCTTTAGGTGAGAAAGCTGTCTTCCAGAACCCTAGTTTATCTATTGACACCTTATACTCATCAACCACATGGTCAATGTCAGAAATATAAGATTCCACTATTTTTATTTCAATAGATTTAGCAACTCGATCATTTTTTAATTTGATGAGTTCTTCCTCAAATAAAACTATCCTATCTGAATAATCCTTTATCGAGGAAGTATATTTGTTTATTTCCCCCCGTATTCGCTCTTCCTTAAACAACAAATCCTGTTCCTTTTCTTTTTGTGCGTTGTTGAGACTGTTCAAAGAAAGTAGTTGAGGTTTAATATTAGATTGTTCTAGAATAAAGGACTTTTCCTTACTATTCAACTTAGTCAGTTGATCTTTGGCATTTTCCAAAATAAGTTCTTGTGATTTTAATTTAGCGTCGGAAACAACCCATTCTGCGTCTATCCCAAGTATCCTATAGTTCTTCTCCTCTATAAATGAATCAATGTTTTCTCCCGTAATTACAGCACCACATTTATCACACCTAACATCTATCTTAACTGACTTAAGATCATCAATCTCTTTCTCTACCTTTTGTCGTTCCCTGCTAATAGTATCAGCATCGATTCTCAAAGTAGTAACTTTAGCATATAACCTATTATATTCCTCCTGAGCCTCCTCCCTGCTCTCTCTTATAGCATCTATCTTATTAGCCAACAAATCTTGTTTCTCATTCAGCTCTTTTATCTGACTACTGTAGTCGACCTTATCAATAATTTCCTCTTCATGTAGCTTAGCGGTTAACCCAGTAACCACTTCTTGGTATGACTGCACAGACTGCCCAAAATCATGTATTTGTCTTTTCTTATCTTCAATACCTTTATCTAAATAAGCAAGTTCAGACCTTTTTACAGCCAAATCCCTGTCAAAATTTACTTTATCCCTATCTCTAACCAATATGTCTTCATCAAACTTCTTTATCTTCTTATCCACCATAGATTGTAAATCATCATATTGCTCAAAACCCAACAAATCGGTCACCATATTAGTAGTTTCTGTATCAGTCATCTTCGTCAGCATTAACACATTTTCCTGGCTAAAATATACAGAAGCTAAAAGTAATTTCTTGCCAAAGCCTAAAATAGAGTTCTCCAAGTAGTCTTGACGATCTGGTTTACGCATACCGCTTGTAATATTACCAACAGAGCATCCATGCTTATAAGGTGTAATCGATAACCCATCTAATACAGTCCTCCTTATAACATAGCTGTCATTATCTAGACAAATAGTTAACTCAACACTACAATCATTTTGGCCCCGCCGAACAACATCACCACCGGTTAACCCTTTAGTGGTCTCACCAGTTAACCCCCAACAAATAGATTCACCAATTATTGTGCTCTTCCCCGATCCGTTACTGCTAAAGCTGTCAGAATCACCTGATACAAGAGTAAACCCCTTATCAGGTATTTTATATTCTACATCGCCTACCGAAAGAAAGTCCTTTATTTTAACATCGGTCAATCTACCTTTATAAATATCTTTAACCAAAGATAGTTTCTCATCCAGTATATCCTTAACCAGTTCCAAATATGTGTCATCTTTGTTATTTATGGCCAACCATTCCCGAATTATACCGTTAAAGTCTTGTGCCTTAATTCTTTCATCAAATACCTGAGGAACTACTACAGAAATAACATTATCATTTTCTAGCTTTGATCTTGCCCCCAATAATGTATAATAGTTACCATCATCTTTTATCTTATCCTGACTATCCACTGTGATAAACTCGGGGTAATCCAACTTATGGAAGTTACATTTGCCGGTATCAGTGTCTATGATCCACACACCTCTTCGGCCTTCGTCACCAAACCCAAGATGCATAGGCGATCCAATTACAAAACAGTTTTCACTTAACTTCTGCATCTGGTGTATGTGAGCAAAAGCAACAAATTTATTTTGAGCAGATAATTTTCGCCAATTAACCCCATCCCTAAAAGTATAAGTACCTAAGTTGCTTCCTACAGGAGTTTTATGAATAACTGCTAGGTCATATCCTTTTATCTTATCATAATCAATATCATCGTGGAAGTTTAATAAACAGACCTTCCCATTCACCCATTCTTCTTTAGGGGCCTTGGATCTTAATTTATTTAGAATATTGGTTAACAGATGGTGCTTCTTTGGTGAGATCCTAACAGGTGTGTCATGATTACCACAAACGAAGAGAATAGGAATAGTAAGATCATCAAGCAAATCATTGCTGATATTCAATACCTCATTACTCACACCTCCAACTTGATGAACCCAGTCACCCCCATGAACTATAAGGTCCACACGTTCTTTTTTAAAAAAAGATGCTGCTTGAATAAAATTATCTTTTTGTTGGAGTAAGCGTTTTGATATTTTTTTCTCGTGGCATTGGCCAAAGGTTTGCCAATTTTGAAAATGAGTATCCGATATTAACCCTATTCGCACAAAAACCCCCGGTGTTAACTAAGCATAACAAATTTCCTGCTTCACTACTTTCTTTATCAATTTAACGGCTTTGTAAAACTTATAGTGGGAAGTTTTCTTATAATAATCCAACTTTAGCTCTTTCCACCTAATCTGCATATTCATCTTATCCCTGAACAACTTAGCAGCTAGTAGATTTTTTGAAGATAAAATTACAACTGTATGAGTAACTAGTTCCTCATAATAAATTTCGTTGAATGACCTTAACTTAATTATTGAATCAATCATATCGTTAGAGTCAAGTCTTGTAAGCTTAATTGTATTTTTCTTTGGTTCCATCTCTAACAATCCCCAACTATTTACACGTCTGTATAACTGGTGGTAGAGTGACTTACTGAAGTAATTCTCTTTGTGTTTAAGACACCTAAATTTTTTGTAATACTTAGATTCCTTATCACACATACTCCACTCTAGAATATACGCCTCTTGGAGCAGATCTAAAACAGGGAGGTTATATTTGCGAGAAAAATGATTAATAAGAGGTAACCACTTATCAGTAAGTGGGTGCAAAAATTCTTTTTTCTTTTTTGAAACAAACATTCCCAACCTCCTTAATTTTACTTACCACAACCCACATGTTTTTATAACATAAATAAATTTATAACCACCTCCTTATATCAAAATTTTAACCCTCGCAAAAGCATGGTTCAATACTTCCTCACAATTACAGTTTCCAGCATCATGCTCTACATACATCAAAAATTCCAACACTTTCCTAGGATTAGAAGCAGAATCAATTTTGTTAATTATATCCTTATTATTTTCAATACTAGATTTTTGATCTTTGAAACATTTGTGGTATATCATCTTTTAATATTAAGCACTCTTCTTTGTCTTAGGAGCTTCTATGTTTTTATTAGAGGAGCTGCTAGAAGAACCATTTGATGAAGAAGTAGTAGGTAAGTCTATTCTACTCAAATTTTTCTTTATATAATCCTTAAACTCAGATTTCTTAACCTGCTCTCCAAAGATCTCAACATAACCCTTCTTATCCCCATCTTTAGCAATACCATTAACCATTAAGCTATCAAGTAGGCCGCTAAATGGATCAACACCCCGATTAAAATAAATATCCAAATTAGCCTCCTGGAACGGTGGAGCTATCCTATTCTTTGCACCTTTAGCAGTATACATCATTCCAATTATTTTGTCAGGATTACTGGCATCCTTTATCTTCCCGGCTAAAGCCATCTCCAATCTAACCGACGCAGAGAAAGGCATACCCGTACCCCCGGGGGTAGTCTTTGGGTTTCCAAACATCACACCTATCTTATAAGTTACATGGTTATTCACACTATGTATAATGTTCCCTCGTTTCATATACTTAGCTGAATTACGAAGAGCCGATCTAATTACTTTAGCCTTAGTCATATCAGGCTTCTCCAACATAACTTCTTGTTCATGCCTCGTTGATAATAAAGCCAAACTATCCAATGCGACCAAAATAGGGCAATCGGTATCTTTCTCCCAGATCAAATCTACCAATCCAGGCTTCATCTTGCCGTTAGAGTCTTTCCAACCAAGAAAAACTTTCTCAAAATGCTCCTCTACTGTAAGTGAACTAAGTCTAATGAGAGCGCTACTATCAACTCCAAGTAGCTTACCAAATGTTTCTGTGTATGAATCTTCAGCATCATCTAAAATAGCAACTCCACCCATCCTCTGAACTGAAGCTAACCAATGGTAAGTAAGCAATGATTTACAGGTCGACGGCTCACCGAAGATCTCTACCACCCGCCCAAAAGGAAGCCCTTTCAAATAAGAACCGGAAATAGCTTTGTTAAGAGCATAATTACCTGAATCTAGCCAATGCTCAACCTTTGATTCCGTGCCTGAAGCCACCCCCTCTACTTTTCCAATTATACTCTGGATATATTTTTGATCTATTGGCATGTATTACTCCTTATTTAAACTAGGCTGGCAGGATTTTTACCTGCTTTGTCTTAGCTTCGATTTCCGTTTCATTGCACCCTAATGTGCAGCCGGACTAAGACTGAAGATTCTGGCTTGCGTGTTCATCACGCCAACAGCCTACTTGTTATTTATTCAGTTTCTAGGAATTTATCACGACAATCTGGCCTAACTGAACAAGCAACACACTCCGCCCTACGAGGTCCATATTGTTCACCATAGCAAGGAGGCAAATCATCATCAGATGGTTCTTCTATAGGTGCTTCAACTTTTTTAGAAGCTGCTTTAGCACGGGGCTTTTCAACTTGGGCGGGGGTATTTACCTCTACTGAATCTTCTTCCGTTTCGGGATAATTATCAGAAATTGATGTAGCTTTCACAGCACCAACATCAACATTACTGTCCCCACCTTCCAAAATTGTCTTTAATTCTTCATAAGTCTTGGCCTGCGGAATAGCTTTCTGAAGCTGATTAAGTGCTTCTTTAAAGTTCTTAGGTAAGTATTCCCTAGCTGAAGAAACTGTAGGATCAGGGGCCACGCTATACTCCTCATATCCACTCTTAGTTTCTTTTCTGTTTGTTTTTGTAATAGTAACATCCCTACCCTTGTCCAAATCAAGCAAATCACCCCACTTCGGATGGGTAATGAACGAAACAAGATCTTTATAAACATTTATACCAACCTCAAGTATTTGGATACCTTTTTCTTTATCATCCAAATCAATTACATTGAACAAATGTCTCTTTTTCGCTCTTAACCTTCCAGCAAGTTCTTTGTCCTCAGGTGTATTCATTCTGTAAAGTTTAGCAACAGCCTCACAAATAGGACATCTAACATCACGGCCGGCTGTTTTAGGGCATACTTCATTCGTTCTACCTTCTGGGCCTAATTTGTAGTGTATCCAATAATCAAACGATATATAAACAACTGTTTCAACCAAATACTTAGTTGAAGGTGGAAGTATTCTGATCATGTTATCACCATCTTTAAGTTCAAATCCTCCACGACCCGACTTCTTTTCAAAAGTTTCTTTTAGTTTTGCAATATCAAGTGCCATTTGTTCCTCCTTTTATTTGTTGTTTTTTATCTCTAATATATCTATTGGAACATGATAAGTAGAAATTCCTCTTATTGGAATCCCGGGATGGTTAATAGCTACTTCATAAGATAAGTGATATATATCAGGAAAAACTAATTCTCCTTGTCTGTTTTTATAATCAATAGCAATGTCCAATCCATCAGGTCCTACTCTGAATCTAGCAATACTAATAGAACGATCTTTCCAAATAGGTTCCTTGATATGGTACATTACTCTGCTCCTTATTGGTTATTCTCTCTTATCTTTGTAACATTAATCCCAAAATCACTCAAAACCATCTCTTGTCTTTTAGTACTTCCTATTTGAATAAGCATATCTTTTCGTTGTTTTAAACCTTCTACAAGAGATTTTAAAATACCTAGCTGACGCTCTGCTTCAATTATCTCTTCGACCATCATCTGGTATTTTTTATCTTTAACAATAGCTGATTTAATAACAGCTTCAGTTACCTTCGTATCCTTAAGTTCAAGGCGTTTCTGCGAATCCAAATTAGCCTCAAGGACTGAAAGTGCTAATTTTTTCTGTTCCACATCAGCTACCGCGAATTCTGATAAAGCCGCAAAATATGCATAAGTCGAAGGCTGTTTTATGAATTCATCGGTCAAGGTAGCTTCATTGATCAGCAATACATCTCGTATAGTACCATCAAATACCTTGTCCCCAATATTAACTCTTACTGACATATTCAAATCCACTTTTTATCACCTCCTCATATCCGATTAATAAAAAAAGCACAACCATGAGGATAACATTTGTTATCCATCACAATTGTGCTTCTCGACTAACGAGCCAGCAAATTTTAGACTATAATCGTTGTTCTTTCTTTATGTTCTTCTTCCATCCCCACTATCTTACCTTGGTGAACCTTTATTGTCAACTTAAATTTACCAAAAGGAACATCTTCTTTAGCAATTCGTAAGATCTCGTTGACCACCTTATCCTGTTTGTCCTCATTCATTGTAAGGTTCCTTTCTACCTCCTACTATATTATAGCTGGGAGATAGGAAAAAGTTATGATTTTTTTAATCTATTTTACTCATGTTTGAAGCCAACAGAACTATTGTCAAACTCCGAACTTGATACCTTTTTACTGGTCATCTCCTTTAGCCTAGATATAACTTCATCAAAGTCGTTCTTTAGACATTTAACACCAATAACCATTTCTGATAGAGCCGCGAAAGATAATCCATCACTAGCTTTTACCCATTTATCTATATCATCTCCATTTATTTTCAATTTCTTCTCAAAAAATACCCTACGAATATTCTCATCGGGCATACCCACTTTTATTATCCTGTCAAATCTTCTTGGCCTAGATACTATACGTTTATCCAGCCTCTCTGGGTAGTTGGTACTGGCTATATTAATTACATGGTCCACTTGATTCTCACCATCTAGTAATGAAAGAATACCGGCCTCTCCAAACTGTTCTATCAAAGCGTCAATATCCTCAAAAATACAAACCATCTGCCGATCAGGCTCAACTGTCCTAAATTGGGCCAGGCCGTTAAAAAAAGCGTCTACACTTTTTATACATTCAAATACAATACCACCCCTATTTATAATATTCTTACAAATCCTACTTACTAGGCAACTTTTCCCCCCACCAGCAGGACCATATAATAAAAAACCTCGCCTATGCAGAAAACCATAGTTCTTAAACTCCTGATTAAGTGCCCAAAAATTCTCTATTTCCTTTTCCGCCCGGTCAAATATAGTATCAGGAAAATCAATCAAATCATCTGTATTTAAAGAGTGCTCTATAAACACAGAACCATACCTTTGATCATAAATTATATAATACATCCCGGGTTTCAATATCTTTACCGTAGATGAACAAGCAATATACTCCTTATCACCAATAACAGCCCATTGAGTTTTACTTAGTTTATGCGCCTCATTGGTTGATTCTTCTTTACTTATAGATGGTGCGTTATCGCTTGCTCTCAATGGTTTATCTTTGCGCTCATCATCTACTTTTGTTCCAAACTCTTCTAAACCCATTATGTCCTCCTTAGCAAATTTACTTTATTTCCGCAAGCTCCCCCCAATTAGGACCTATTGAATAATCAAATTTCATTGGGACCTTAAGCCATCCAAATTGTTTCGGTACGTCATCAACACATATATTATTCATCTCAGGCACAATAATAGATCTTAAATCATCCTCCGGCCCATCAAATACTATAGAATCATGCACAGTCAAAATAATCTTCACCGATAATTTGTATTTTTTTATTATTTTCTTTATCTTAACCATAGTAAATAATAAAATATCACTTGATGATCCTTGAACAGGGCTGTTAGCAGCCTGCCTAAATATATCATCAGGTATTCTATCTTTACCCTTTACTTCAGGAAACCTTCTAAATCTCCCCGTAGGATACTCAACATATCCAAACTCTCTTAAAGAATCCCGTATTCTATCATACCAGCTAAGAAAACCAGAGTAAGTAGCAAAATACGCCTGCCTGAAGTTAACGCACTCCTCTAATGATAGTTTAATACCATAATCATGTTCCATCAGCCTTTGGAACCCCTCAGCAGACGCACCGTAGATGAAACCAAAGTTAATTCCCTTAGCTATTTGCCTTTGTGCTTTTGTAACAGCATCTTCATCAACACCGAGAGCTTTAGAAGCAGTTAGTTTATGTACATCCCTCCCCTCCTGGTAGGCTTTTATCATCGTTGGTTCATTAGCAATAGAACAACCAACTCGCAATTCGGCCTGTGAGAAGTCTGCTTGTAATAACATATTACCCGGTGAAGCTACAAACATACCCTTGACTAACTTATCTGTGGGTATGTTTTGGAGATTTGGATCGCTAGATGATGTTCTACCTGTGCGAGCTCCTGTAAGATTAAAATGACCGTGTATCTTACCATCATCCTTAATTATCTTAGGTAGTTTTTCCACATAGGTAGAGAGCAACTTCTCATATTTACGAATCTTTAATAAATAAGTCGCTAGTTTATGCCCTTTATGTGATAGACTCTCCAACACTTCATTATCTGTACTTAAATTATCTTTAAGTTCTTCTTTTGTTAATCTATGTCTGCCGCCTCTAACCTTTGCTAAAAGTTCACCCTTATCTGTCAATCTTCCCTGAGGGTACTTTAATTTCTCAAACATAAGTTCACGAAGCTGCTTAGTAGAGTTAAGATTAACACCATTAGCTTGCGGGAACTTATCTGCTATACTTTCATAAACCGCATCCAACTTTCTATGAAGATCAACAGTCAGTTTACTACTTGCTTTTGTGTCTATAAATACACCATCCAGTTCCATATCTACAATTACTTCAATCATTGGCATCAGGATCTTCTCAAATAGGATCCATAATCTCTGGTATATTATAAGTTCTGGTTCAAATTTATGGAAAAGACCTATTGTGTTATTACAGTCCTCGGAATTGTATACACATAGGTTTTTAAGATCTTTAGTAAATTCATACATACAGCCGTCTAAGTATTCTGATGATAACTGTTTCAAACCTACAGAATATCTGTTTTCATCCAGTAAAAAAGCCATTACCATCGTATCCGCGTAGAAGTTCTTGTAGCCAATACCCATTTTTTTGAGTACTTTTAGATCAAAAGCAGCATTATGAGCTATTTTCTTAGCAGCGTTCCCCAAAGTTGTTTTTGCAAGATCCCAACACATCCCTCTAAATTCAATATTATCATTTTCAGGGTGATCAAGAGGAATAGAATAACATTTATCGTCGCCGGCACTAAAACCGATAGCCCATAAGACCATATTTTTATCAAATACATCTAAGAGCTCATTAGTTTCAACATCAAAAGCCATTACATCGGGGGGCCTAATAACCAAATCTTGGCGGGCACCCTCAAGCTTCTCTATAGTATCTACAACAATAAAATTATGCTTATCAGACATTTCATTATTAAGATACTGGTAAGCCTTTTTTAAATCCTTTCTTAGTCTCGGAACAGACATGGGATTTCTTAAGCAGTAAGCGGGGTGAAGAACAGGCAAAAACCTCATACCCTGAGCTTCTAAGAAGTTGCCCGCCTTGTTCATTATCTTTTCTTTTGGAAAGAAAATATTTAAGGCTGTTGAGCCAGCAAGCACAACTAGTTTTGGCTTGAGCTCTTTTATTTCATTGAACAAATACATCTTGGTGCAAAGATCTTGCGCCTTCTTATGAGGTTGTTCGTTGCCCGGAGGGTGGCAATGGCATGCGTTCGTGAATGTAATGCTTGGAACGTCGAAACCCACATCATGTAAAGTTCTCCTAAGCAACTGACCGCTTTCTCCGACAAAAGGAGTACCCTGCGACGCCTCACTTTGCCCCGGGGCCTCTCCAACAATAATAAGATCACTATGAGGGGAGACACTAGCTGGGACAAATGTTCTGCCTATATAAGGACATTCAGAGCATTGGGCACGTTTGTGAGCGTTGTCTTTATGGACAGAGATAAGATCAGAGATATTAGTCATTAATATATTAAACCACTTTCATATTTAAAATGTCTTATTTTTCTTGTAATTTTCTATTCGATTTTGTATATTTTTCCTAACTCGTTCATCAGTTTCTTTAGTGAGGCCTTTATTCCAAGCTATCTGTAAACCCTTTTTTCCTTTATTAGCTGGAATTACCCCCATATGAGCACATCTATTCTTATCATTTGATTCTTTTGAATGATGTTTACCAGTCATTCCAGGTGATGGTTGTATTTTCTTAGCTAAACTCATCTTCTTTCTCGTTTTTTCAGAATGATGTTTATTAAAAAATGGATTATCTTCTTTTTTAGCCTCACCCCGTTGGGCTTTGCAAAACCCGCAATCACAATTTATTTTATGATACTTACAACCACCACCGCCATCTCCACCATCGGAAATATTATACATACTTTCTTTTCCGTATACTGTTCGATAAGCTGAAATGTAGGCCTTCTCCATTTTATTCAAACGGTGTTTAGTTTCAGCGTAATCAATTATTCTTATTGCAAAACTATCTTTTCCATACTTATTTATAGCTAGATTTAGAACAACACCACTACCATAATATGATGAGTTAAATTTTCCTTTTAATTTCCCAATATAAATCATTCCGTTATGTCTGTTCATTGTTTCATAAATATACCCATATACCATCATTTAGCCTCAAGGCCCACAAACTCATATATCTCTTTTTTACTACGCTGTTTAAATAGTATTTTCAAATAATCTCTGACTTCTCGCCGGCTCAATTGGAAATACTGAGTATATCTATCTAAAAGATCATCATCAACTTCTTTCTCTACTTTAATATATTTATTTCTCGGAGATCGGTTAAGTTTTGGGACTACCCGCAATAACAATTTATAATATTGAGCGCCCAATGTGAACATATATTTGGAAAGCTCAGCAACTTCCTTAAGAAGATCCTTCTCCATACTTAAGAAGCGGTTAATCGGCCATACCAGAGATCTTATTTCTGAATCATCTGGAATCTCTTTCTTGATGTAGATATTATCTAAGTAATAAAAGAGTTTTTTCTTATCTTCCATATCTATTTAGCAGAAACAGTTAAAACTGCTGGGTTAACCACACCATCTGCTTCTTTAACACCCCAAAGTTCGTTGTGTTCTTTGCGAACCTTATCAGCGTTTACTTTATTCCTTGCTTTACTGATCCCTATACTTAAAGCACAAGCATAAGTATTCCCGCTATGCTCTTTAGAAATCAATTTATCAAGCTCTTTCAAGGATTTCCCTTTATCTATAAGCTTAGCTATTTTAATGCCTTCTTTTCGGATAAAATTAGCATAGCCATCTTCCTGTTTTTTGCGTTCGGATTTGATCTCAAAGTTGTTAGCTAAGCACCAAACCGACCTCCAATTATCAGTTTGATTCTTCCCCCAATTAGCATCATCAACCCAAACTTCAAACCCAAGAACTATACACCATTGAACGGTCCAAGTCCTAATCTTGCATCCGGGCTTAATAATCTTTTCCCAGTTATCATCCGGGTGCCAAAAATCTTTCCTCTTTGCACCGCTCCAGCACACACCAGATTCAAATTCAAAACCAACTTGTTTTTCACCATTCCATTTGACTTTCTTTAACACTTCAATCCTAGGATCAAACATTTAGACCTCGTTTGTTAATACAGCATCTATTTCATCTTCAACAAACTGAATAGCCCGTCTTAGATCTTTTAGTTCTCGTTTAATCCAATCCCGATTAAGTTCTTGATCTTTTTCCGGTAATTCAGGATTAAATGAGTCAAGCCCCCAACGAATTGTCTTCCCTACCGCTGCCATTGTTTCACCGCATTCCTCAATAAGATAACCCAACTTTTGTTTGAATGTTTCAGGCTTATAAATCTCATTCATATTATATCCTCTTTTTCACATTTACAAGGTTTACCCACAGGATCTATAAAATTTTGCGGTTTCTCTTCGATTAATTCTTCAAAAATAGGAACAGTCTTCATCCCCCGCAATCCGGGCATCTAACTTGTTTATAACCTACCAGTACTCTCATGTATCCTCACTTAGTTATCAACTTAATCAAACTATCTTTCTCAAGCGTTTCATATGAAAGGTCAATATCACAATCCTTCTGCTTACCTACTAACACAGCTCCCGCCCTCCTCAAGATATCATTAAAGCTGATTGTGTTTGTGTAGAAATCAAACAAATACTTTCGTGCCTGTTCTGTATAAGTATTACCATCCGATGTTATTGAATTACCCATATTTGCCTCAGCAAAGTAGAATCTACACTCATCGGGAGTTGTAACCAGTAGCCCAAGTACTTTCTGTTTCTCAGTCATTTTAGACTTAGCAACACAGACTATATTATTGGGGTTAATCATATAGTTATGGCCAAAGACCTTATTAACCTGCTCACTGGCCACAATAATCTTAAAAGGCACAGGAACAGCCTGATCATAGTTAAAGTAATTGACCATAAGAATATAAGAAGCATTAGTCTGCCTCTGGATATAAAACAATTCTGAGGCACCATTAGGCTTAGGAGCTGCAGTCATATCACCGGAGAACAATGTATCTCCGCCCTTACTCCTGTAAGAAGCATCCCACCCAATCTTTCCACCGTCGCACCTGATTAAAGACAGGTCAAGATCTATCCTGTTAGAATCAACATCACCCCAGTGAACCCCCACAATTGCATCCTTAGGGAAAGAAACATAGGTTCCTGAAGGGAAATCTCCGGTAAACTGTTTCTCAGTAGTAGGCAAAGCATATTGTATGTTCTTAGGAATGCAGATCTTCTTACCTTCTACATTAGGCCTAATATCATCCACCATTGAATCAAGGACAATATCTAATATTCTTACTGTATTCCTAAATATGATTCCTTTAGGGTCATCAAGATCAAAACCTGTAGCGTAGCTCTTGCCATTCCTTATGCGGTAAAGTATTGAGTCAACTACTACCCCATCATTATCATTAGTCCTATACTTTAAAGCGTAAGCTAATCGTATCTTCCTAAAGGTGTTTACTCTACCAAGCTCTTTCATAAGATTATCCTTATCTATATCCACTCCGTGCTTCAATAAAGCAGTAATAGAATTAAGGTAATCCTCAGGCATAGGACATATATCCATATAATCGTATAAGGCAGCCCTTACTTCCTTATTCTTGATGTTGTATACCTCGTTCTCGTTTAAGCCAACAAAGGTAATAATATCTATCACATCTTTCTTTGTATCCTCTTTTAACGCAATGCCCGATCCCAAAAGGTTGATTAATTTTTCCTTTAATTCTTCTTTGGTATATCCTTTAATAACAACTAAAGATATTTTGTCAAGGTTTAACTTAGGAATTTTTAAATCTTCAAGAGGAATGTAGATAGAGTCATTCCTATAAATACCCATAGCTTCAAAACCATAAGTAGTGATGTAGTGCAATATCTGTTCGAGGACTAATTGCTCAATATCAGCGTCACGCACTTTTTGCCACGATTTATGAAAAGAACTATTCATTTTATCAGAACTTAAACCTACTTCATCAGCAACGATATTAATCATAGCAAACAACTCTTTCTCAGAATAGTTTGCTGTTACTTCAGGAGCAAAAATAAATCCTTTTTTGACGGTTTCTGACAACAATTTTTTGTTAACCGCCTTACCGTCATGCTTATCAATTGAAACTGCATGAAATAACCGTATTATTGATTGATTCATTTTCCCCCCGCTTTTGTGCTTACCAATATAACGCATTCCAGTTACCAAATCAAGTACCAAATAAATATATCCATATACACCATCTGTAAATTTCATCTATCCATCCTTTTATAAAATGGACGGGGAGTATATCTTAACAGGATTTTAATAGGAACTCCCGATGTCCAAATTATAAGGCGGGAAGTATTTTAAGTGTCCCCTTTCGGGGACATTTTCCATTTTAATAGGAACTTCCTTTGCCTAGTTATTAGGGACGAAGAGTAATTTTGATGCAGCCCCGAAGGGCTGCCTTCTAACAAGTATAGGAACTCTTTATGTCCCGTAATCAAGGGGCGGAGAGTATTGTCTTTGTATGAGAAAGTTAATAGGAACTCTCTATGCCCCAAATTTTATTTGCTATGCTGCCCAAGGTAAATAGCGAACGCGGCGAGAACAGCAATAATTATCAAAAACTTAACAAAAATATTAGCTTCCACTTTATTCATTATATCCTCGATATAATATAATCTGTGCTCTTCTTTAAATCTGTGTTAACAATTTCTTCATAAGGCACTTTATACAAATTCAAGAAGCCGCGTATATTATCATCTATTTTCTTCTGAATGTCAAGATTTGAATGTCTTAAATTATCTTTAATTGGAAATTCTCTACCCGGCCTAATGTAGAATATTTTATCATACATTTGGATAGATTCTAAAGCCATACCCAACAATTCTAATATCCACATCCTATCTTTAGGTACTGAGGGATCACTCTTGTATACACCATACACATAAGAAATAAATACAGGACTATCACAAATAAGATAATCATATCGTATGCCAGCAGCGTTATCTAACAGCCTGTTCCACCCAAGAAATATAAGCATCTGCTCAGAGATATGTTGTGGATGCCCATATTTCTCTATATAATCCCTAGGATATTCTAAGATATATTTAGCATTCTTGTTTCTGACCTTCAATTGTGTTACCAAATTAAGTGATAGAGTTGTCTTACCACAGGCCGGCGCACCCACCAAAGCAACTATTTTAGATATTGGTTTATCATTTTTCATTTTTTAACGATTCTATATCATTTACCCGATCTTCCGCTGTTTTCTGTTTTATTCTTAGTTCAGGGTTTTCATAGATATTACCAAGAACCTCGTATTCCTGATGTTCATAAAACTGCCAATGACCAAGTTCTCTACCCCGCAAACCAAACATAGCAAACTCTGGTGACCAAATCACTTCACCAATGTCTTTTATAGTCTTTATGTTTTCACCACCATCCGTTAAATGATCCTCCGACCATTTTATTATATCTCCCTCATAGATTTCCTTACCATTTTTGTCTTTAAGACCGGTAGATAGCATTATCTCATAATGAGGAGTTTGATTATGACAACCAGGGTGACTATATAACTGGCCAGAACAATGTAAGGCCAAAGAGTAAGTCCAACCCCAATTCTTCCTTTCTTTATCCCATATTCTAAACTTTATTTCTCTCATTTTACCAGCTCCGGGTTTTCATAAATATTACCAATAATCTCTACTTCCCTACTATCTGGAGTAGGTATTTGTGTAGTCCTTGAAAAAGGGAAAAAACCAGTAGCATATTCATCTGCTACTACAGGCATAATAATCCAGCCAACCCCTTGTCTCCATTTCAAAATATCTCCTTCGTAAATATCTTTTTTATTCTTGTCTTTTAGGCCAGTAAATTCCATCAACTCAAAGAAAGAAGCTCCTGTAAAACCAGTAACTTTAGGAAGCCCCTTGTCGCAATCCTTAAATCTCAAAGTATGGGGGCCGCCATCATACCACCATAAACCCTGCGGATAAAATAAAACTTTATCATGCTTATTCCATACCCTAAACTTGATTTTTCGCATATTTACCCCTAGTGAATATTTCCATCGTTTTGGTATAAAATCGTTCAAATTAGGCCTGGTTACGCCCCAAATAAGGGCATTGTAGAGCCTAAACCAAGGCTAAATCACGTTCGTGAATCTCTCCCATCATATTTGCGTCAATAGAATGAACGTTGGCATATTGCTCAATCCTATTACTCCTAACCAGCATAAGCTTCTGTAATGCCTCATCAGCCAAAGGCAGGTCCCGGGTTGCCGTATGGGTGCAAAGCCTGTTCTTAGGAATAAATATACCATCTTTGCGCTTCTCCCAGGTATCCACCCATTTATGGCTATCTCTGTAAATTTTAAATAACCTATTACCACTTTTTACCGTGAAGTACCCTTTTTCCTTGAAATCTCTAAAGTCCATATCACTGATAAAAGTCTTAAGAAGATCCTCAGCCTTTCTTTCGGCCTTCTTTGTCAAGATAGTAATGTTTAAATTCTTAATATAATTGACTCTGGCCTGATCTATATCTTCTTGTGTAATTTCAACATTATCCGCTGCCCCCAACTCAACCTGCTTACATACTGTAAGAGTATGCCTGCCCCACTTAATCTTAACATTAAGCACAAATTTCCTACTCAAAGAACCAATAGTAATTGGGCTTAGAGAAACATATTCACCCCACCCAGTACCAGCTCCACCACAAGCACCAGTAGCCCCCGCATATTCTACAGCTGTACTAGAATAATCTACGCATGTTCCATAATCAATATATCCAGGTCCGGTCACACCAGCACCTCCCATATGATCTTGAATATTATTTTGAATCGTTTGACGAATTTCACGATTAGCTCTCTGTAGAAGTTCATCAACACAAGCTTGTTCAACTTGTGGGTTATCAGCTATTGCTTGCACAGGAACAGTAATTGAATCATGTCTTCTTTGGCCATTATGTAGAGGAAAACTTAAATCAATCCTATGAGCAAGCAAACCAGAATCTACAGAAACACCTAATTGAAAACCAACGGGAAGATTGTATTGATTATAAAATCTATAACTATTAATAACAGGCATAGGTAATGTATCAGTAAATGGCATATCTATCCTTTTTGCATAAATTCCTGACAGATGATCATCTCAGCGTTGGGATCAAATTCATTCAATTCTTGTGTATCTTTCTTATCATCTTTATTAACTTTGAAAGCCAGGGCCTTAGGATTTTTCTTCTTGTAAGCTTCAAAAGCTTTTCTGGCCATTTCCACTTCTTCAGAGTTGTTTGCGTTCCAACGCAGAGTAGTATCGCCTGCTTCCCATTTAAAACTCGGGAACTCTTTCTTGAACCATTCAAGATTCTTTACTGAGATGAGCAATCTCATTTCGCAAATCTTTTCTTCTGCTGCTACCCCCATTTTACCCCTCCTTATTTATCTCTTTGGGACGGTAGGTTGTCAACGCCTACGTATTCAACCGTAGCTACTAAGAGCCAAGATAAAACACTCTTGTTGTCATCAGCCCCTTTTTCGCCCGCCCCTAAATTTATAAATGCCCCCAAATCAGGAAGCCTGAAAAGTTCTGGTTGGGAAAAATAAGCAAACATAACTTGTTCCAGGTCGTTCTCTACTCACTTACTGTCAAGTAAAATCAGTTGGCTGTCGTACTTGCCAGAGCTTTCAAGTTTAGCCTTACTACCTGTACTCTTACTCCCTTACCGGTTTTGAGCCTTACTCACTTTGGTCTTACTTTCTTAAGCCTTGAGTTTTTTTATATGTTGATCCTAAATGAACAAGTCATTGAGGGTCATCAATATCCAATTGCGATTAAGGGTCGCACGGTATTCCACTTTAACGATAGCAGAATCGCTTATCTTTTGCCAGTTTTATATCTCTGTTCGTGGCATTTAATATATCTCAAAAGAGCAATAATCTTTTTAATCAACTTCTTCTTTAGGAACTCTTGGTACAACAAGCTCATTTTAGCATCCTTCCAACCCTGTAGCTAAACCCTTTGGGTAGGGGTACTACGTCCATATGCATCTGAACACATGAGCCCCCTGTACGTTTCTAATCTTCTATAAGATCAGTGACTGCGTTCTTTACCTCCAAAGTACGATCAATCACACTAGGCTCATTTTTAAAAATATCGATATTCTTGTCTCTTTTTGCCGGATTATAATAACGAACTATTGAAACCGGGACCTTCTCGTTCTGACTTGTAGTTATTACTCCCTCTCTCAACCCCCTATCAGTAAGGCTTTCCCACATCGCGCACTCTGTGATAGCTAACTCTCTCCTGCGGTGTATCCACTCAGCGATACTTTTTGTAACATTTACCCCACCCAACTCTATTGTAACAGGAGTAGCCAAATTGGTTTTTTGTATAGCCACTCTCAGTTTCAAAATCTCTTTTAATATATCACTATGAGCCTGGATCCACTCATCTATCTGGTTCTGTTGACTTTCATATACCGGTTTCTCTACACTCTGGTGTGCACAATGAAGCTTAACCTTGCTCCTTAAATCTTCAGCCTTGCGTTGTAGTTCTGTAATTTTTTTCATTCCTTCTATTAGCTTCATGTCTCCCCCTTGTTATGAATCTTGATTAGTTAATAATTTTCTCTTTTTACCTTTTGGCCAAGCCTTCTTCATTGCATGTTCTCTACTTTGTGGTCCACGTTTTTTACCTTTCCAACAACTAGGTTTACTTCTTTTAATTCCTACGTTAAGCACACCTTTTGTTTCACCTCTTTTCGCTTTACAAACACCACAAGTACAATCCAGTTTATGGTTTTTAGGTATTCCTTTTTTAGCTTTGCAAACGCAACAGATACAATCAAACTTATGCCCCCTTTCTTCTAAAGGTTTTCTCTTTTTCCTCCTAGTCTCCTCAGATTCAGCCCCCAGCATATTTTTCCTATGCTCTTCAGATTTTGGTTTTCTCATTTTATTTTTTGTCGATTCAGACATAGGCTTATGCGGCTTCTTCATCTTCTCCCTTACTTCTTCTTTGTTTGGGTTATCTGTAAAAGTATCTCCGCCTTCTCCACCTTCAGTAATGTTATAACCTTTCGGCCAAATACAATCCATTTCTTTTATCCAAGATCTTTCCAATTCCTTAAGTTTGTCTTTATTATGCGCCCACCCAACCAACTTAAGCTTAAAGTTTACTACTTTACCACCATTTTCTTGTCTATCTTTATTAACAACATTTCTAATAAATTTACCACTACCAAAGTAGTTTGAATTAAACTTATCAGATTGACATTTGCCAACATAGAAAGGATTAGGTAGATTATGTTTGTTCAGCAAATCTGTTACTAAATAAGCATAACCATGCTTCATTTTACTCCTTTAGTCTAATGTCAACTTATTTTTGCACCTTTACAGCTGCAAACTCACCAATCTGGCCGAGAACACGTACCTTCTTTACATCCTCTTTTGCCGGTACCTGGATAAGCTCCTTAACCAAGATATGAACATCATCTCTACTCAATTTCTTATCTTTTAAATAAGATTTCATATCACTTTCATAAAGTGCTTCCTTTTCTCCCTCTGCTATAATCTCTGCAGCATAAACAATCTCATCTGTCTCTTTGTTAATTGCCCTGATCATAAATAACCCTCTCATCTTACCACATCCTTCACCCATTTGTTCCTCCTTTAGTTTACTTCGACTATAGCATTCCAGTCGCACATCCAACAATACCGATCTTTACCTAAACCATTTCCGTTGTGGCCACAAATATTTGATTCGAACTGAATAAGGACTCTTCTGCCAAGATAGATTACCTTTCCTTTCTCAAATAATATAGAAGTCTTATTATCAACAGGGGTAATTGCTTTAACCAAACTATTTATTTCAATCATTTAGCTTTTACTCCTAAAAATTCCATAAGCTTCATACAACAAGCAGCAAAATTGATCTCCCAATCAGCACAGAAGGCTTCATCCCTAAAATGATCGGCCACTATAAGGCTCATCTTTATTTTCTTATCATAATCATTTGATAATTCCTCAATTCTATCAAAAATATGTTTGTAGGCCTCAGCATAATCCAAGTTCATCTTACGTATATCTGTCAAAGATCCACTCCTAATCCTCTCCATCAAAGTAACCATATCCTGTAAGTTAGCTGACCTTTGATACTGAAACTGCCTATTGACCGTATTTAATTGCAACTTGTTTATCATCGAGCGTATATCAGGATAGCAATCTTCTACCAAAGTCAAAAAATCATCAGCATCATAGCTTACCTGTTCTTTCTCTAAAATGCTTTTGAGAAGTTTAACCACACTCTTTTTATCCAAATGCTCAAACTCCAAACACTGGCACCTGCTCTTTATTGCGGGTATAATCTTGTTCCCATAATTTCCGGTGCAAATGAAGCGAACATAATCAGAGTAGGTCTCAAATATATTACGAAGGGCTGCCTGTGCGTCAAAAGTAAGAAGATCCATTTCGTCCATAAAAACAATCTTCCATTTTTTCATACTGTGCATCACAGCAAAATTAGTAACTTTGTTTCGGATAATATCTATGCCTCGTTCTGAGCTAGCATTTAACTCAAGTTTATCACAATCAAGCTCACGAAGCAATATTTTCGCAATTGTAGTTTTACCTACGCCGGCACCACCCAATAAAAGAAGGTGCGGAATACTCTTCTCCTGGATAAACTTAGTCAACTCTGCTCTAACATTATCTTGTAGGATAAGATCTTCTATCTTCTGCGGCCGATAACGCTCAACCCACAAATCATTTAGCATCTTATGCCCCAATATTTCGTAGAATAAAATCATCATCCCAAATAACAAAAACATGATAACCAGATTTCAAAAAAGGTTTTGATTCTACCCGTTCTCTATTACGCTTATTCCTATCTGTAACAGATAAACCTAATTTAGTTAAATGCCAGTAAAACCCATTACATAAGACAACTATTTTATGCCGTTCATCAATAAAATCTGGGGATTTGTTGTTAATTAAAATTTTACCCTGCCCAACATATTCAAACTGTTTCGGAAAGTTGGACTCAAGCAGGCCAAAAACATCTGTTTCAAAATTATTTGGATGTTTCCCTACTTTCAATAGTTGATCTTGAACTATTATTTTAAAAAATCTTTCCTGTTGGGATTTACTCCAATGATTTTTACTCATCTTTATTTTCGTTATCTTGGAATGGTGTTGGCCCATCCAAGATGTAGTATAACCTCTCACACCTTTGTTCCAAGGACGTAAGCCTTGCAAAGACTTACTTAAATTTTTTCGAAAACGTGCAACTTTCATAGGATTTTTAATAACTATATAATGACCATGAATAAAACGCTGCTTAGAGTTATTTTTGCACATAAAACTCCGCTTACAACCACAACCGCACAACCTAGTTTCTATAGGAATTACTCTACTAGAATGCATCCTTATTCTGTCGTCTTTAGACAATACCCGAGCGTTATGACCAATAATAAATTTATTTCCCGCCTTAACTATCGAATCACAACCACATAAACAATACATTTTACTCTATCTCCATACTAGCCAGTAAAACCACATAACCAGGTATCGTAAATACCAAAGGCATACCATCCCGCAATGATAAGACAATTTCTTTATCTGGTGGGAGAACACTTAAAACTTTAGACAGAAAATCAGGTTTAACAACCAGTTTAAATTTGCCCCTGCTCTTGGCGACTCCTAAATTAACTATAGCAATGTGCTTTACTTCGTCCCCAACAGATAATTTAACTTTCCCAGACTCAACTAAGAAGGTACATTTATCAGGAGCAATTAGTTGAATAGCTTTCAAGCATTGGTCTATAATAGAGGAGTCAATCCCAATAGTAACTGCTGGGCCGGCACCAACCTTCTCCAAGACATCATCTGGGTTATTAACCTTAGTTTGTATAGCCTTCGGAGCGCTTAGAAGAAACCTAAACTCATTGTCCCCGTTCTTGAATACCAATCTATTATCAACTAGGTTCATTTCAATGGCCTGATCCTTAGCAAAGATTATGTCTTTAGCATACTGGATAGATCGGCTAAACAACCCAGAATCAAATATACCAATCTCGTTTGTTTCTTCCTCAACTAACCCAGCAGAACAGATAGAAACAACAGATTTTGTTTCATCAGTTAGGGCAAAAGAGAGACGATTACCAAAAACCAGCTCATTTATTACCCCACCAACGCTTGCTTTCCTGATATGGTCTAAAAATAACTGTGCATCTAGCTTCATTTTACCCCTCCTTATGTGATCTGTTCATATCCTACTATATAATAGCTGGGAAGTAGGAAAAAATTATGATTTTTTTACTATTTCTTGTGCGCAGGTTGGGCACCTGTGAACCCAAATATTTTTATCTTTTGAGATCTTCCATCCAAGATCCTTGGCCTCAGATATAAACCCCCTAAAATCACCGTCTGTTTCAAATAATTCGCTCTTATCGCAAAAGTCGCAAAATATTTCGAACGTACCGAATGTGTTGTCAGAATTAATCATCCACCACCTCGTATAAATCATCATATAATTCAGCCTGTTTAGAAGATACGAAATCCAGTATACCATATTTGATTATAGTAGCTCTTTCTTTTTCAACGTTGTGTCTTAATAAACTTTGGTAATAGTCCTCAGCGTGTTTTTCTATTATATCCCGCATTAAATACTTATTCATAAAATCTCCTCACACAAAATCCAAATCAAATTGTTCATGTTTGTAAATCGCCAGTCTTTCCCTAGAATGCCCCAACAAATACTTGTTCCCAATATCCACAAAATCAAATACTGATACTACATTCTCTCCTTCCTTTTTGCGTAGGCAGCGGCCAAATCTCTGGAGAAGCTGTCTTCTAGATTTCTTACCAGCTAATAAAATAAGCAGCTCGATCTTGTCTATATCTATGCCTTCGTCTATTATACAAGTGCTTACAAGAACCTTTAGTTTTCCGTTCTTAAAATCTAGCAAGGCTAATTTCCTAACCTTAGCTTCTATCAGATCACCTGATATAAATGTAGCGTCTATCTTATTCTTTCGTAATAATTGTTCCATCAACCTACCATGTTCCAAATAGTCAACAACAACTAAAACAGACTTATTAGCATTTTTATTTATTATGTCAATCACTCTATTGTTACGCTCATCATTACCAACTATTCCTTTTTTTATAGTAAAATCATATACTTTCTTCATAAGATGCCTTGGAGAGGATATCTTTGCAATCTTAGCATCATATACTTTCTCCTCAATCTGCCCGGCAGCAAACATTTTCTTAACATCTGCTATTTCAGTAGCTACCTCATCCTTAGCTAACGCAAACACTCCTTTCACAGAAGCAGTAACATCTATTTCGCATAAATATACTTTGGGTTTGGCCGATACTTCACGATCAATCAATTCTTTATTAGAAATCTTAAACACTACATCCCCCAAAAATTGGCGGACTAAAACACCCTTAAAATCTTTCTCTGGTGGCACAGTACCTGAGAACCCCCAACGGTAAGGAGCTGGGCAGGCTGCCAAAACTGTAGAAAATTGTTTTGCTTCGGCGTGATGAACCTCATCATGGATCACACACTTTAGGCTCTTAAAGAAGTCTGTTACCTCCTGATCCACATCAATTCGGTTAACCAGAGTAGTAATCATAGCCACGGTAATAGGTTTTATAAGCAAATCAGTAGAGGTGATAAAACCACATTCAAGCCCAGTGTACCTTTCAATAAATTTAACCGTCTGGTCAAGCAGTTCTTTCCTATGTGTCAAAACCAATATGGGAGTAGGATAAAGTTTTTTTATCAAACATGAAAAAATAGCTGTCTTGCCACCATTTGTAGCTACTTCTACAAGGCAGTTCTTGTACTTCAAACAGGCCTTCACAGCATCAATTTGGTAATCACGTAAAATAATAGTATTTAGAGCAAAAGACTCATCATTTACCTTTGGAAATTCCCTAGTATCATTAATGATAATTTGATTAGCTTTATCTGCTTTTAGAACATATGATAATAGCCCTATAGGGAAAGCCCTTTCTTTGAAGTTTAAAAATCTCTTTTTACCATCCCACTGGTGCCTCTTATAGAGTGTAGAGTATTGAGCACCAGGAACTTTAAATGTTAAAACTCCGCTCAACCAAGAAAGCTCAGCGTTTGTTCCTTCAACCGTACAAAAACTAGGACCAATGTTAATCTTCACTTACACCTCTCCAAGCAGTTACCACTAATAAAACAAAATCCACAACCAAAGCAACCAACAAAAATATTTCTGTCTTAGTCAAGCGGTGCATCATATCTTCCCCTTCTTATCAACATGTCTTCTACACCACCACAAATCATCCCGTCATATTTATCTATTTCCTCTAATCCATTTTCAATAACCTTTTTCTGCAGATCAGCACAAAAACAACAATAATATTTTCTATTTCGGATATATTCCAAAAGATCCTTATCCGACATTTTATCTACTTGCATAGGACCATCTCCACCTGATCTTTCACAGTAATTTCTTTGGGGTTAGATAATAATTTAATTAAATAATCCTTATCAGCCACATATAAATCATTAGGATCATCCAAACCGGGGATAAGCACAATCTTAGTCTGTAGCCCATAATTATACAGCTTCTTATACAGATCCAGTGCCTTCTTCTTTAGGTCCCCATCCAAGCAGACCACCACCTCCTTAAAACCAATTCGTTTAATCTTGTCAATCTGTTCTTTAGAGATGCTAGATCCTAATAACATAGCTACTGAAAAACCTATCTTGTTAAGTGATATAGCATCGAACGCCCCCTCTACAATGTATAAACTCAGGCTGTTCTTCTTTCCCGTATAATACAAGAGATGTTCTTTCTTATTGATAACAGGATTACAGTATCTACCTTTATTAAACATATCTCGGGAAACAAAATAAACCACCTCGTTACCTTCTTTGAGGGGTATAATCAGCTTATCCTTGTATCTACCATACCCAGTAGTCATTAAATTGTATTTAGGTATATCTTCCCGCGTAATTCCTCGGCTGCTCAAAAATTTCTTATGCAAATCATATTCAACTGGCCTAAACCCACTAAAGTCCATATGCTCAGCAGCTGGCTTGCCAGCCATAGGAGCACTAGACTGCCAGTTCGTCTTATCAAAATCAAGATTCTGATCCTTAAAGAACTTCTCAACTTTTCCTTTTGCAGAACAAGCCCAGCAGTTGAAAATTCCCTTACTCGTACTAATCTGCAGATTGAACTTTCGATTATCACAATAAGGACAGGTCTTGAGAATTATCTCATCTCTGTAGATCTTATGTTTATAATATCTTTTTATTGTATCTTGCCACATAATCTTCCTTAAATTTATCTACAATACAAAGATCTTAATTGATCAATAGAAGGCATATCTGTGTAGTATTCACCTCTTGGTCCGACCCAGCCAGATCCTTTTTTAACTAACATCACATCAGTTATAATACCATTACTGTTTAGAAGATGAAAAGTAATACTAGTGTTCTCAATAGGAGCAGGAGCCACCACAATAGGTGGATTAACTACAACATATCCGTTGGGACCCTGCCGATAGTAATATGTACCATCATAATAATATTGAGTACCACTAACTACCACCACATCCGGTTGACGATCAAAAGTTGATATGATCATCCCGGCTGCTAATCCTACTATTATTGCTTCTCCTAACCAATAACGACCACCATAATAATGATAGCCCCTTGGGTGATGATATCCACCCGGGTGTTGGTTACCTCTATTTCCCCTTGCTTGGTAGTTACTTCTACCTTGATGATCAGGTCGAGCATATACTGAACCAAAAGACAACAACACTGATGATATCAAAACCAACACAACTAACTTCTTCATTTTGTTCCTCCTTTATGTTGTGGATTGTATAAGTTCATTTATCTACTATTCAGCAAATGGTGGAACATATTCTGAGCAGGTTTTTCTTTTGTATTTATCTTTTCTTGTATAGGTTTCTTGGCAATCATTGCAAATTGAATCTCTTCTAATCTTTTTATTTTTCTTTTTCATTAGACACTCCTTTAGAGTTCCTCACTTAAACTCCTCCTTACAGATGGGACATGTCCGCCTCACCTTTTTAGGGGGGAGTTCTTCTATGGTAATGCGGACTTTTATTATTTTGTCCCAGATGTTGTATCTTAAATAATCCTTTTCATTAGTATGTATCCTTGCGTGTTGTACTTCGTGAGTAATCGAGTTGGATTTAAAATCTTGTATCCAATTTTTTCTACACCATCCTACTAAACTTTTCATTTTCCTCGCCTGCTTCATTTTATCTCCCTTTCTAGTGTAGTTTTGATTGTTAACCCAAACTTAGCTGCACTGGCCATATCACTCAAGAACATAGTATCAAAATCGAAATAGACTTCAAAACAATCATCAGCCGTACCATCCCTATTCTTAAGCACTACTAGCCTCGCTTTCTTAGCTACTTTCTCCTCCTCTGTTTGACATATGGCTATAATTACATCAGCCACCTCAACCTTACCAAATGATTCTGATACATTGGCCTTAGTAATCTTATCTTTTGATAGTGATTCACGATTTGCTTGGGTTGCACTTAAAACCGGGATATTATATCTACCGGATATACTTCTCAAATCACTAGTGATATTCCTCAATTGTTGTCTAAGCTCATTTTTATAATCAGTAGATCTTGGAGATAGCTCATCAAGATAGTCTACTATCAGGATATTGGGTCTCAACCCAAAATACATCATCTGCTGTTCCATTACAGCCTCTAATCCTGATACTGTCAAACTTCTACCCGGAAAATTGATTATCCTTCCTTCTGCGTTCGCCAACCTAAAGAATAATCCGGCTCTGTCAGAAATCATCTGCTCTTCCAACAGCTCTTTTTTGTTTGCGTACGCCACCCTACCATATAACCTTCTCAGAACTGCTCTCTCAGATAATTCCAAAGTTACATATAATACATTCTTACCGGCTTGCATAGCATAATACATAGCATTGATCAGAAAGAAACTTTTACCAGTCCCTGGTGGAGCCATTATTATTGTAATCTCTTCCAAACCATACCCACCATATAACACCCTATCAAGTTCGATAATACCTGTAGGAGAGCGCTCTGAATAATCAGGCCTTATAAACTTCATAGCCCAGGCAACATCAGTAACATCAACCCCACAACTCTTTGGCTCAAACTTGATCATTATATTGCGTATATCACTAATCATATCTTCCGGGGTAATACTCTGGCTTATCACCTTATTAGCTGATCTCATAAGAAAGTGTTCCATCTCATAAGATTGGATCGCTTTAGTCAGCTGATTAGAAAAGACATCTACTTCAATATCTACATTAGCCTTACTAATCTTACTAATAAAATTAACATATGACTTTTTGTTCTCTAGTTCAGTTTCAGGTAGATTGTCTAATGTAAGCAGCAGCTCATCAAAAGTAGGGATCCTCTTGTACTTATCCGCAAAAATCTTGATCTGAATAAAGAGGTTGTTTTTGATAGCATCGTGAAAGATGTTCTCATGACCACTCTGAGGTATAATGTCACTAAACTTGTAGAATATCTCCCTGTTTCGGAGGAACATCACAAAAAAAGTATCCCAATCCAAAGTTAGTCTCCTATTTAGTTTTTGTTGATAGAACTATGCGTGGATAAAAATCCTCGGGTATCCCCAACGCCTCTAAAATTCTCTTATTTAGCATTTCCATGTCATCACGAAAATTAATTGTGCGCTCGCGTATATAATCACCAATATCAATCTCGCGCTCATAAATTCCTGGATGAATATAACCACCAGCTAAAATTATTTTGTTTGGCCTTTTAGCAATCTGTTCTGGTGTTGCTGCTTTAAATATAGGCTTAATTCTGCTCATCATACTCCTATTTAATTTTTACCGGAAAAATTTTAGGTTCATATTGTCTCGCTAATCTCATACCTAATACATATTGACATTGATGGATACCACCACAAAAATCTTGTTCATCACAAGGATGCTGCTTCTTTAATTTAAGAAACTTGTTCCAGGCCTTAACCAAAAGATTATTTATCTCTTTTTCTTTTTTGTTCATTATGCCTCATATTTGAACTAGAACTTGTTGATGTAGAAACAGTACATGATGAACTAGACACACTTGAATATGAATAGAATTGCTTTGGTCTTTTTGCTATTTGTTCTGGGGTAGCTGCTTTGAATATAGGTTGTAGGTCCCCCATTATTTCTCCTGTTTAATTATATGCCAAAACACTTTCTTACCAAGCTTCCCTGCTTGTTTACCCGTCCAACATCCACCAGACTTAATATGATCTGATGTATTACAGTGGTAACACTTATTAAATCTCATACCCTTATATCCTTCAGGATATTTATCAACCAAAATAACATGGACTTCATCACTATCCCGGGCAATATCCAGGTTTCGTTGTTTATAACCATATTCAGCGTCCCAAATGTGTTGCCTCGGAATTTTTAAATCTAAAGGCATACCCAGCTTTTTGCAAATATCCTCAGCGTAAATATCAACTCCACCAACAGGACTATGACCAGAAACGAGAATAACACCCTCTTTATCTTTACAAAGTAAAACTACGGGATCTAGAATATCAAGTATAGTCTTCTGAGCTTTTTTCTTGGTTTTCTCTGTAAATTTATCGGCACCGTGGCCTACTATTCCTATTTTCATTTTTTTATCTTTCTTAGATCATCATCAGGAAATTGTATAACTACTGAATCGGATAATCTAGATACAAGATAGTCACCAAACATCTCATCAAGTTTCTTCATCAGGATATCAGATTCTAAATTAGAAGATGTTATAAGAGTTTTCCCAGAATCCCAGCGGTTAATAATAATATCCCGAAACAACTGGTACTCCATAGAGTCTTTTTTAAATATACGCTCGGATGATGTAAAATCATCCAAAAACAACCACTGATCTTCTAGATATCCTTCCAAAGAAACACGTAGTGGCATATCATCCTTAAATCCCAATATAATCTCCATAGCCATATTTATAAAACTGGTGAAGAAAACACCACCCCCACCAGATCCTAGGCCACGCTTCTGAAGCATAGCTCTATAAAGACTAACAGCATATTTTGTCTTACCAGATCCGGGGCAGCCACAAAGAAATAAATATCTAGGACATTGTTTAATATCCAATGTCATAAACTTTTCTGTAGTATCTTTAAGTTTAATCCAAAAATCATTATTATCATCCGTATAAGGATTATTAAAATTATATAGATGTGAATCAGAATGGATATGAGGAATACCAAAACTATATAATGAGCTAGGAAGAGTTTTAAAATATTCCAGAGTTTCTAATGATTTACTCACTTCTTCTCCTTTTCACTATTCCTTTTAGCGATCCGTTCTTTGCGTATCCTATCTGATTCTTCCATAGCTGTTTCTTTCCTACCTCTTTTTAATATAAGAATAACAGATTTGAATATTCCTGTTGTATATGAGCTATTCCTGATGAACTTATCATCACTAATAAAAAATCTATCTATATTGGCTTTTACTTCTATTATTGACATACCAGCTTTTACCAAATCTTCAAATATTCTACGGTCATTTGTAAAATTTTTAGCAAAATAAACATCCTTAATGGATTTTTCATAAGCTGAGTAAAAATAATCCATAAGATCTTTAATCTCTGGTGTAACCCTATCCTGATCTTTTTTGTTTTTGTTTTTCTTTTCCTCAGGCTGAAAACCCTTAGTATCTCTTATGATAGGCGGTTCGGAGCCTTGCTCCGAACTTGTATTTAAACTTGTATTTGTATTTATATTTATATTTAAGCAGGACCTACTCATGAGTTCCTCATGAGTAGGGGGTGGTATTTCAGATGGTGATTCTCTATCTCTATGGAGGGTTTGATTTTTAGGAAACCCTAAGAATTGCATATACTTATGATTATTTCCATAATACACAACTAGGTCTTTTGTTTGGGCAATTTCTTCGATACATTGTTGGATCACAGCTAGTGTAAAGTCCTTCCGGTAGGGCACCACAACCCCTTTTATGATCTGCGGAGAGGCTTCTATGCGTCCTTCTACGTCCAAATGTGGTATGCACCAGCTATAAAGTAGGGCAGCTTTACAAGAAAGTTTGGCTAGTTCATGGTTCTTACTTATCTTCTTATTTATCATCCTTCCACGAGGCATATTTATGTTCCTTTCGGGTCTTAAGTATAAATCTATCCTACTATATTATAGCCTGGAAACAGGAAAAAATTACGATTATTTGTTCTCACTCTTTTCATGCCATGCACCGCAAGCACAAGGGCCTTCTACAGTATCACATTTAACGCCCCCATTTGACCCTAGATCAACGAAGTCTTGGTGAGCCTGTAGTAATGCTAAATCAAGTATTCCTTTTACTAGTGAGCATTTTAGGAGGTCATTATAAGAATGTTTGTGGTTTTCAGGGTGTTCATGTATATCATTTATCCGGTCAATAATTTCTTGATCCATATTATTTTCCTCATTTATCAGGCACGGCTTGGGGTAGGACTCGAACCTACACACATCCATAATCTACTTCGCATTCCTGCGGATCGGGTTAAACGATACCCAAGCCTTGCCTAATGAATATTATTAGAATCCTCCTGATGCTCCACCACCAGAAGAAGATCCCCCGCCAAATCCTCCAAAACCTCCCCCGCTATATCCACCACCCGAAGAACCACCACCGCCATCATCATCACTACCCACAATTGCTCCTAAGATTATAAGAGCAACTATTATTAACCAAACCCACCAAGGCAGCCCCAAAAACACTAGAATCCTCCTGTGGCTCCTCCACCACTAGTTACACCACCACCAAACCCTCCAAACCCACCTCCAAAACCGCCACCACCAAAGAAGCTTGAATCATCGTGATCGTGGTGGCTAGGAGACATATAATTATTTACTTTCCTCTTGAGCTCATGTTCGGAGTCCTCGCGCTTGATTTCACAATCTAGGCAGATTGGATCATCTGTATCAGGATTAGAAATTTTAATCCCCTCTTTCTTCAAGATTGCTAAATCTCCCCTAGCTAAGTCCTCTAAATCAATGTTGACCATCAAATCCTCACATTCCTCACATTCTACTATCTCACATTCCTGGTTTGTTAACTGAATAAGATCTCCTGGTTGTTTCATTTTAACATCTCCTTTTTGATTGCGTCAGTCCCTTGTAACATTCCTCCATCCCAGTCTCCTTTTTTAAAACAAGGAGCGATTATATTATCAATTATCCGGCCGGCAATGAAGTCAGGTATAATAGCCTCAGTCCCTCGGCCTGTTTGTATACGGATTTTACGATCATTCTTGGCCAAAATCAAGATAACTCCATTGTCCTTACCTTTGAATCCTACTTTCCACTTGTCCCAGACCTTTATGCTATACTCCTCTACTGACATTGGTTGGGTTGAATTAATAATCAAAATAGCCATCTGTCCTTTTGGCTCCATTGATTTACACTGGGCAGTAAGCGTAGTTACTGTTTCCTGCTTTAACAAACCCAACGTATCAACAACATAACCTGTAGGCTCTGGTATCGTACCAGCGAATGATGCGGAACAAAAAAAGGCACCGATCAAAATCATTGCTAACAAAAACTTCTTTATCATATCACTCTCCTTTCGATATTTTGCGAATATCTTTTATTTTTATAGTAATTACCGCTCTACACCACCCTTCTTTATCTTTAATAGCTAACCTCACCTCATCTTTAGGTTCATCGTCATCTCTTTCACAAACAGTTCCCTTAGATCCTGTATAAAATCCATTAACTACCTCAACATAATCATTATAATGGATTTCCTGATCAGGAATTACTGGGTAAACAGCTACCCGGCGTGGTTTGGACAAACACAAACCGTATTTAAAAGAGATTACACTACCAAAAGATAAAACTAAGAGATATATACAGCAAAGTATAATTATTGTATATTTTTTCATTGCACTTCTAGGTTAACTATTGGAGCAGCCTCAGCTCCTTTTTGGGAAACATATAAAGTTTTTTCTGCAAAATGAAAATACCCAGCAATAATATTAGATGGGAATGATTGGATATTCGTATTATATACCTGAACAGCCTCATTATACCGCTGTCTAGCCACATTTATCCTGTTCTCTGTACCCGATAACTCGAACATTAAATCTTTTACCGTCTGGTCGGCCTTTAGATTAGGATAGTTTTCAACAATCATCATAAGTCGTGATAGCACTCCTTCTAACTCCCCCTGGGCCTTGATCTTATCATCACCAGTAGAGTTAGCATAATGAGCGCGGGCATCAGCAATATCTTTAAATACTTTCTCTTCGTGGATCAAATAACCTCGGGTTGCGGCAACCAGGTTAGGAATCAAATCCAGCCTTCGTTGATACTGGGTTTCCACCTGGGACCATTGTGTGCTGCATTCCATCCTCTGAGCAACAAGCGTGTTGTACGATCCTGTTATCCAACCAAACACCGTCATACCTATTAAAAACAAAACTCCAAAAACAATCCCTAACGCTGTTAACACCCTCATTTTACCCCTCCCTATAGTTTTGTGATTCTTCGTTTGAACATCATAGCTGTTTTCTTGCCTATTGCTGCTCGAGCTTCCTTGCTATCTACTATCTCATCTTTCCCCTCCTTTATTATATCATCTATCATCACTTTTATTACTTCTCCTGTTTTGGTAATATCAGCATCTGGGAATTGATCCAATACATGACTTAATCTCATTTCAGTACACCACTCATCAGCTATCTCATTGGCTTTGGTCAAGATCTCAAACTTATCAGGTGAGATTTCTCTCTTCTTGGTGGTTTCTTTAAACTTATCATTCTTATGTTTGGCAATGATTCTTTCACCGTTATTCTTCTTTAATTCAATAAGCGGCCTTAGAACAATTCCTTCTCTTAGTTTGCCTGGACATATACCATTTCTTACGGCCTGGACCGAATCGGCTTCGCAAAGTCTGTTAAGAGTTTCTATATTGGTGTCTACTTCCTCATAATGGACAAAATCTAACCCAAACTGTTTTACTATCCCATCGGCCTGAGGAACAGACAGCCAACTATCTCCTATCTTAACTTCAAAGGCCACAAACTTCATATCCTTACCATAGGTTGCGGACATGCCTTGGCATTTACCACCATAGACCTCTCCGTATATTACCATATTATCAACACCCATCTCCTTAAATTTATCTATAAGAAATTGTTCATTGAAGATTTTGGTGAAGTTTTCATACTTTTCGCCCCCAGAGAAGAATTTTACAGTGTACATGGCCTCACTAACTACATTATTTTCAAAGTCTTGTATTTTTTCGTTATAAGGTATACTTTTTTTCTCCACCTTATTGAAAGATATGTGTGCCGAACTGCCGTGGATCTTCTCCATAGCATATACGCGTTTGAACATTAGAATCGTTTGGTCTTTATATAAATTATCTATTGATAGATAGCTCATTTTACCTCTCCTATGTTTTTAAAAAACTGTGGTTTTCAGTGAACCCGCCTTCAGCAATTGGTAGCAGCGAGACATTGAATCAAGCTTACGAGGCTCTTAGGTTCCTCGACCAATTTTAACGCCTACTCGCCACAGATACTCATTTTTGATCAAGATCAGCACCTTTTTGTAAATTCAATGTGCCGTCTTTAAATTTTTTATAATAATCTTGAAGACTCTTACTGTTCACAAAATCATCAAGGCTGACTCCATACATCTTACAGAACACCTCAACATCTTGTTTATCATACCGTTTAAGGACTGATTCTGTGTTAGCTGTTTGTGCTGCTGGACCAGACGGGTTGGCCAACACCCGTCGGCAACGATCAGAGCAATCTCCCTGCGCGCATTTATTCTTACACATTAGGTAGTCAAACTGTGGTATAGCAATTGGAGCTAATATTCCTATTATGAAAATTACTATTAATACTTCTACTATTGTAAAACCTCGTTTCATTTTATCACCTATATTTTAGGATGGGCTGTGCAGTTGGTCTGCAATAAGAGCTTTGGATTTTATAAGGTTCGGATGCCTCCTCCCCTGACCACAACGAACCCTTATCTGACTACCACGCCAACAGCCCTCCGTTTATTACTTATTCCTTCCTATCAAATATTCCTCTGAACACTCCGTTTAAGTCCATAAAAGTATTTGATTTGTCGCCAGTAGGAATACCCCATACCTGCAACTTATCAGGTATATTCTTAGCAAATTCTAATGCTACTACATTTTGCCCGCCACCCAACGCAGCTGCTTGCAATCTTTTACCTTCTGCGTCGGCCTGATAAATAGCTAAATTACCAGCAGCTTCCTGCTCTTTACTATATCTTGATGCATCAGCCTCAATCTTGGCCGATTCAGCACGGCCAGTAGCTTCCTGTACGATCTTAAGTTTATTACCACGAGCTTCTGCCTCTACGCGTAGAGCTTCCTGCTCTTGAGCAGCAGCTCTGTTTTTGTTTATCTCAACCTGTTGAGCGGCTATCTTTTTCTCCTCTATTTTATTTTCAAATTCTCTACTGAACGCGAAGTGCCTTAATAGCGCGTCCTGTATATCAATAGCAGGATATCTCGCCAACACCTCCAACAGCTTTTCCTTAACTTGTTTTTGTATTACATCCCTGACCTTGCCCTGATAAATTTCTTCTGCCGAAAAACTACCGACAACTATTCGTGCTTCGGACCTTATCTGTGGCAATAATATTTGGTCTTCATAATTATGACCTATTTCCTGATGTAAACGCGGAACATCATTAGTTTTTAAAGCATAAATGATAGTTAAATCAACATCAATATCCTGACCATCATTAGTCTTTAAGTCTAAATTGTATTTAGTCGACTGTTCATTTGCCATCGTGTCTGGTGGAAACGCCCTGGCTGCTACCCTATAGATTACCATGTCTGTAGCCCAACGGTTATAGATATGATAACCAACTCCCAAAGGCAACGGATCAATTGAGTGGCCCATTTTGTTAACCTTGACAGCCACCTCAGTAGGATGGACGTTTACATATCCAAAGGATATTAAACATCCGAATATAATTATAAATGCTATTATCGCTGATCCAATTCCAAACGCTTGCCCTCTTCTGTTCATTCTTACACCCTCCTCTTTTTTGTTGTATTTATTTCTGGTTTGTCCGCTTCCTCCGCTTCCCTCTTTTCCTTTGCTTTTTTGATCCAACCGTTTGACATAGCTAATAGGAAACCCTCCGGTCCCTCAAAGCCGGATGTTGCCCAAACGATGTAATGGACAAAATTAGCAATGAACCATAAAATTACGCATAATCCTATTAACTCTATGAATCTGAACATTTATTTCACCTCCTTTAGCTATACACCATTTTTGTATCACTTGGAAAAATATCATAATAATCAATATTATCATAGCAGTAGTTCTTAGTTCCATTAGCTGTTTTCTCTTTCCAAATTCTCTCCGCCTCCTCTCGGTTAACCTTTTTTGAAACATCTATCCAAATGTTATCAAACCCGTCGTAAAGCCGTACTATGAACAAATCCTTTTTCTTCTTTTTCATATTTCCCTACCCTTTATCCTTCATAGCATTTCTTTACACCAATAATAAAATCTAGGGTTGTATCTGTTGACATCACCATTGCTCCTAGCTTTACCCATTCTTCAAATGGTGTTTTTCCTATGCTTCTAATAGCATCATATACAGCTACTACATTATACTGACGAGCTAATAACCCCCTAACTGCATAATCCACACAATAATCTCCAGAAACCCCATACACAACGACCAAATCAGGAGACAACATCTCTAATACCTTATTGGTGTATAGGTTACCCACAAACACATCAAAAGCATCCTTCAAGATGATTATGTTCCGTGATCTCTTGAATTTATCTTCATTAATCTCCTTATCAGAATACCCTATAATATAGTAATTGTCAACAAAGTGTTTGGGGTATGTCTGATCAATAAGATCTTGGCCTTCCTCGCCGGCCATACAATGCTTAGGAAAAGTAGTTTTAAAATCTGGTGTATCAGAGATCTCCTTAGAATCTTTGGTGTGGTAATCTGCAGTATTAACCACAGTTATACCTCTACTAGAAGCAAAGCGTGTAAGCTTCTCCAAGTTATCATTGATCTGCTCAGCATCCTTGATATAGAGCTTGCCATCAGGTAACATGAAATCTTTTTGTGTGTCAACATCCCAGAATAGCACTCTCATTTTTAAAGCCCTCCTCGATTGTAGAATAAATACCAACCTGCCCGCTCTCCAACATCTTTGACATCATATACTATTTTTGCTGATTCCTGCTCCCTAAATGTTAGGGTGTTTAAAAATCTAGTCAGATCTTCTGCTGGCCCAAACTTTATAAAGACCCACACGAAAATCAATAAGAACAACATTTTATTCATTTTGGGACCTCCTATAAATCTCTAATTACTTTTGAGAACGTATTACAATTTGGGCACTTAATTCGGTCTCTATAATCATGGCAAACATCAGTTACTATTACTGTCCCAGTTAAATCTGTTTCTACTAATAAACCTTTTTCAACCCGTTCTTCCCACTTATGCTGACAATTACAACACCTAAACTTTACTGTATAAGTTTCGTTCATCTCTCCTCCTATAGACTACCAACCTCAAAAGTTGCAAAATTTCCTCCGCTTGCTTTATAAGCTCGCAACCTACCCGCCACTGTTTTACCCAGAGCTGTTAATTTATACACAGGATTTACCCCAGTTCCTATCATCCTAACTAGCCCTTCTTTCTCAAGATCATAAGCGCAATCCCAGTCATCGTGATTTTTAATTATATACGCCGGATCATTCTTATGCTCAAAATATCCTTTTAACCTAGTAGGATATTTCTCTCGTATAATCATATGAGCCAACCCAGGGTGTCTATCAAAATCACATCTCATATGTCTAATGTTAACAATCCCACCGTTGTCAACACAACAGGATTCTATGTAAGCAAACACTGACCAATGATCCTTACCAAACTGTTTAATATCTACGCTGTTTTTCATAATTTTATCTCCTTATTCCATATAAATACAACCGAAATATTCCTTGGGATTAAAATCACAAGGACAAGATTCAACCTTATCACAGGTAGATAAATCCATCCCCGGGTAGTAGGATTTTGGGATCATAAATTTGGCCGGGCATGTTCTACATTTTTGTCTTATTTCTTCATTGATGGGAATAATAATCATTTTTTACTCCTTTTACCATGTACCCGATCTTTCCACGCCAAAGCGTCTTTATAGGTCATAGCAAACTGGTAATAGACATTCTTACCATTATCAATTTTATCAAAAATTTCTTCCAGATCTTTTTTAACTTCCTTCTTTGATTCCGCTAACCTAAACTCCATGTATTCTTCTTTTGTAATATCATCAAAAATGAAGTCATCAACGATAGAAGACCATATTGCGTACTTGCCGTTATCCTTCTTGATTATTTGTCTGCTCATCTTCTTCCTGGCTCCTTAACGCCTCTCGTTCACGTTTCTCAAATTCTTCAAGAGACAGTTTACCCTCTTCCCAAAGCTTCTTATCGCAGGACCAACAATGGCCAAACAGTTTAAGGTACTCTTTATCCATCATACTCCATTGCTGTTCATTACATTCAGGACAGTTTATCATATTATCGCTCTTTTCTTTCAAGATCATTAATCAAATCAAATATGTTCTTAACTACACCCTTCTTGGTAAAACCAATTATATTTTTATCATACGGAATATTAAGGGCAGAGCATATATCTTTCAATGCTGACTTATCAAAAGTAATGATTTTTTGTTTATCTAGTATCTTCATATTTTCAATTCCTTTTTTACTTTTTCAATTGTTTCTAGATCACCGGTATATTTTCCTTTATCATCAGAGAGCTTTACCACAGGCTTGCCATCGGCCTCGATCATTTTTATGACCATGTTAAGTGGTTTGGGGCCGAAATCATTCGTCAAATTCGTACCTACCCCAAAAATTGGCATCGTTATATCTTTAAACGTATCCCAGATAACTTTTACTTTATCGGGATTAAGGTTATCACTGAATACTATGTTTTTTGTTTTAGGATCTATACCTAATTCACGCCATTTGTTTACTATCTTCCATCCGATCTCAATAGGATCACCAGAATCTTGCCTGATCCCATCAAGAAGGTTAAACATCACGTCATTTGTAGAGTTAAGAAAGTAATCTGTAGTCAATGTATCACCTAAGGCAACGTTAAGCATCTTGCCATAAACAACCTTCCAGTACTCCAACCAGGCACTATTACAATCTTCTACTCCCACCAAGGCCTGCATAGCCATAATAGCCTCATGTGCGTAAGTTCCAATTATCCATATCCCATATTTTCTTGCAAAATAGGGATTGCTAGTTCCAATAAAGTTTCCTTTTGATTCAGAGTTAATAAACCCATTAATTACATGATCGTGAGCATTAAAAGATAACCGTCTCCTTGTGCCAAAATCAACAAAAGGAATGCCGGCTAATTGTTTGCCCTTCTCCAATGTCCTATCCAAAACCGCTCTACTATCCACGGTTTGGTTGGTCATAGAGAAATACAACTCAGATATTATAGCTAAAAGAGGCACTTCCCAATAGATCGTCCGCTCCCAGGGTCCTTCTATTGTTAACTCTAATTTGTTGTCTGTAAAAATTACTTCCACTTCCTCAGGATTAAACTGGTAAGTCGACAACCAATCAAGGTAATACCTATAGATATTAGGGTTGGTAGCTAACCACTTATATTCATCATTGGTCAATTTTAAAGTAGCCAAATGATTTATTTCATCCTGTAGTCTGCTACCAAACCCATCGGGGAATTCTATAGGATTGCGTAGGATGAATTTATATTTTACAGGAAGGCCTTTAAAGAAGAATAGGACCACCTGGCCCATCGAAAATTTATAAAAATCACTATCAAGTATAGAGTTTATAATCATATCAATGCTCTAGTATGTATAGTGCTAGTGTATACTTATCTTTTTGTATTTTCTTCGCGGGATCTAGCGTACTTAAGTTATGTTTAATATCCTCTATTTTGATGTTTCTAGCAATGTAGTTTCTTTTGACTCTTAAAATGTAATCTAAATATGGCTCGTATTCTCCTTTAGTTAGAACTTTTACAACTCCTACCACAAAAGGATCTATATCCTGCTCTTTTAGATTATCAGCAGTTATATTACTGTCTTCTAATACATCATGTAACAAGGCAGCAGAAATATATATTGCACGATCTTCTTTAGTTGGCCAAGTATTTAACGATCTCCTAAATGGTTTGGCCACAGCAATAGGATGTGTAATATAAGGAGTTTTGCCATCATGCCTAAACTGATCTTTATGGGCTTCTTTAGCTATCTTTAATGCTTTATAGACAAGGTTCATTTTATTTCTCCAATTTTTTAAGGTATATATTAAATCTTTCTTTTACTTTTTTGGTTGCTAACCTCTTTACTTCCTTAAAATTAATTACGGGTAGGGTGTGCTGGATAAACGCATATAAATCACCATGTAGTATCTTTGGAAAGATTTCTTCAACTATCCTCGGAATGTCCTTCCTAGTTAATTCTGGTTTGTGGGTTTTATTTCGGTAATTACAATCATACATACGCTCACCACATTTATGACATTGGAAGCCTACACCAAAACTATCGTAGTGGCTTCTTACTTGATCACTGTTGCATTTGTTGCATAAAACTATTCCCTGATTATCCCTAATTTCTATTATACCGGCATCTATCGTATAAGCAATAGTCAGAGAATCTAAAAATTTTTGTTCAGTTGTCATATTCTTATATTTTTTCATCTAATCCTCTTTTTGTTTATAATCTCTTTTCTGTAATGTATTTAAAAATTCTTCCCACTCGTTTAATTCTTTTTCCTGTTGTTCATTAGGGAATATTTTATAGGCTTTATACATAGACCTGACAAAAGATGGTTCGGCTTTTGTTCCCCCTAAACCGCAAACAAAACCACAATGAACCATACTCATAATGCTTGGAGAACCATGAGCACCGGAACCGTATAAACGATTAACAATATCTGCAATAATAGCGTCATGTACCGCAAATTCAAACTTTCTGTCTTTCCACTGCTTAATATCTCTTGTTAAAAGATCAATTTCTTTATAAGCATCAGCTAATTTAGTTATCAGTTCTTTTTCCATTTAATCTCTCTTTATTTCTGAGCTCACACACTCTTCACAACGTAATAAATAATTTTTCTTGTCGTGTTTTAACCTCTTCTTAAAAAGTTTACATAAATCTCCTATCTTCATAGGTATCCAAATCAAGTGGGGGCAGTCTTTACCACAATGTTTTTTAGTAGCAGTCCTAATATTGATCTCAGTAAAGATCTGTGCCCAAACTTTTCGATCTGAGGGGCTTTTTATGTTAGATTGGTCCATTATTAATCCTCTCGAACATTAACAAACTTCTCAACATAGTTTCTATCCTGAGTAAAGATAGGAATACCAATATCAATAGCACCCTTGATAACAGTAAATCCTCTCTTCCTTATAGTAGGGTAATCATTAAAATTGATCTCTTTCTCTTTAAACAGCTTCTCTTGTATTTCATTACAGCTAAGATTATTTAATTCCTTGTGGGAAAAGTACTCCCTGCCAGCCATCTGAATAGCGTTGCGCGTAGCATCTATCTGCCTCCAAATAAAGTAATTTACTACCTCATCTTGAGGCATATTAAACGCTCGGCTGTCAAAGGCTACATTCTTGCCATAAATCCTCGAAAATACACTACTGGCTAATGAAGCTGATATTGAGATTATCTTCCTAAGATCATAATCAAACCAAGGTTGTGTACGTATAGTCTTGTAATCGGTTAAAAGAAAAGAGATCTCATCTGATTGGGCATAGCAGAAATCACAACCTTGCATATCTCCTTGGACAACCATAGCTACCTCGGACATCTGGTCCACAAACTCTTGGGACCATGCTCTCTTAAACCTTGTCCGAGTTATGGTGTGAAAAGCTCTTCCATCTACTCTAACTATAACAGGCACTCTTCTAGTCAGATGAGCTTCGGTTATATTCTCATACTGCTTCATCCGATTTCCAATATCCAGTCCGTCGCCTTTTTTCATTGTTTTTTCCATTGTATAATGTTTTTAGAATCTTCTGAATGACTTAAATAAATTGTTTTTATACCTAGAATATCCGAAATTTTAGAAACAAATTCGTCCTCGTTCAAGCAGTTTACTGTATCACCTTTATATGTAAATCTATGTTCATTCTCTATATGATCAAGACAGGTAATTATTAGCCTCTTATTATTTGAGTTGCGTATAAAATCATCCTTGTTTATGCTATATTCTAATAAAGACAGATCTAACAAGGTCCTTCTAAATTTACCTTGATAGGCGTTCTCTACGTTAGTTTCATGTATATTTTTTTTAATATTATGTGGAATATTTTCATTTGTCATAAACCCGTTGCCGTGCCTAGTTTGGTAAGCACGAGTTACTAAATATATTTCATCTTCTTCCTTAATCCAACCAGCATCTACTAAATTCTTAGTTCCTGTATTAGATCTTGTAACATTAGGAAAGACTCCAAAATGTTGATCTAACATAAGCCCCTGCGCTCCCTCAAATATTTTTTCCTTAATCCCGGTAGGGACCTTCATCTTTATATTATCAATTTTTGTCATCGTGTTGCAGCATCTCAGGAATGAATCTATATTAACATCTACTCCGGTCATCTCATAGTAGCATTCATTAATATTCTTCAATTTTTCCCTTAATATATCGGGGAAGAACAGATCATAAAATGTCAAAGAATAGAAATCTTCTTCTCTCTGCATTGTTGCTCCAAATCCTACACCACAGCTACCATGTTGTTTAATTTCGTGATCCCACTTATTATTTAAAACATCATAAGGAGTAGTAACAGGGCAATCTCCTTCTATAAATATTTCAGGTTCAATATCCTTTTCTTGTAATATCATCAACTCGTTAACAAATCCTATTGGGTTAACCGTACAGAAATGTGACCAATAAGTAGGAACTCCTCTTAACGTTCCTGAACCAAAGCTGGAGAACACATGCCTCTTACCGTCGACTACAACAGTATGGCCGCATTGATGCCCCCCGGTAAATCTTACTACCTCAGCCGGTTTTGAGGATTGAGAACATAACCAATCAGTTACCAATCCCTTGCCTTCGTCTCCGAATTGACATCCTATAACCACAAAGTTACTCATATAAAGGCTCCATGTATTTCCAAATAAAACCTCCGCTAGTCTTTAGTTTTCCTCTTAAACAAGCATTAATTCCCGTAGCAAATAAGTTTAGTTCTTGCGCAGCTATAATAGCGCCATCCCAATTTTTTATAAACTCTCCTGTTTTAGAATACTGGGAAATTGGTATTAAAAGTTTTTTTCTAATTTTTTCTATCGCTTCAATAGAAGGTTGTTTTTTGTAGTTTGGGTTTTTATTACCAACTAGTTCGTGGCGTGAAGCCTTACAAACAGAACACATACATCTTTTCTTATGCCCCATCTCTGGTAAGGATTTTCCCCGCTTTCCATAGTTTGGGTGTTTATTACCTATTATCTCGTGTCTCTTGGTTTTACAAACAGAGCACACACACTTTTTATTGTGGCCCATTTCTTTTAAAGATTTTCCTTTATGTGCGTTAGACATGTTTTCTCTAGCTTCTGGTCCATATTTTTTACCTTTACAAGGATGGCCTTTATCCTTAAATTGTTTCAATGTTATTTTCCTTAGTAAGGCTTTTGTTTTTTCTGAGCGTTTAATACCTGCGGGGCTACCAGCAACCTTGCCCCAATTAAATTTAGGGTGTAAACAATCAATCCAAAATTGTTCCTTTTCTATTAAATTAGATGCTCCAGATACTTCTTCAACAATATTAAATATAAAATATTCTTCCCCATATTTATTCCAAGAATTCTGAAGCATGGGAGAATGATGTTTATTTTGCCTCAATCTTTTCAAATGTTCATAACATCTTTGTTGGAAATTAACAGTGGAGCCTATATAGAATTTTCCATTTATATTATTAATAATCATATAGACTCCACTGTTAGTTGATCGACACTTCATTACAGTAAAATATCTCCTGTTTCCGGCTTTACACTTTCAACTTTGGCCGGAGATACGTTTTTATTGATAGTATCAGAGATAATCTTTGGAACATCTTCATGATGCTCCGCGATTAGGAGGTTATCTCCTAATAATTGCTTCCATGCATTATATGTCCTATCCAGAGATCCAGCTGATCCTTGTTTAATCAGGATATGATAGACATTGTATGTTTTCCTCGCTTCATCTATCAGGGTGCCTATATCCATATTATCATACTGGCCATCTCCCATAATCTCCTGCAAGGAAGACTTAGGAACACGCTTTAACGGAGGCTCATCACCAACGGTAAAGAGCCAACCTTTCTGGCCCCTCTTCTCGAAGCAGTCAATAGAGGTATGCTTCGCCGCAAAGTAATAGGCCAAGAGGTATGATTCTCCGGCGTTACCTCCGCCCCCACCCTCAAGATAGATAGTCTGAAGCCAATGATCCAAGAGCTCATCTGAGCTCTCAAATTGGCCAACCTGTAGGGGCGCGCTGTCACACTCATGATCACCTATCCCTAAGAACAGAACTTGCGGATCTTTGACTCCATCCTTTATGATGGTTTCCATCATAGTCGGGAACCCATCCTTAATAAGATGGACGGGGATGCTGCCCATGCTACCCGTAACATCCAAAGCCAGAATTATGGCCAAGCTGTTTGGATGCTCTTTAGAATCCCTAGATTCCCTGATCTTGATTCCGTTGGGATTCATGGCGTTGTTTACACTCTTCTCCTTAAATATTTCAGAAGGAGACGCCGATTTGTAATAATCGGATCTGCCGGACATTGCTCTTGCCGATACTGAATACATTCCGCCGCCCATTATGCCTTTCCTCCAAATAGTTTTGTGTATTGAGCCTCAGTAATTTCAAGGGTGATCTCAGCATCCCTTATCTTCCGGCCAAGCTCAATATCCTTTGTTGCGTATTCCTCAGCGTTGAAATCGCTGGCCAGCTTCAGGCTCATTGCATTTTCAGGAGAAAGGTCCAGCATATTCTCCCTGTCTCTTGCCATCTTCCTGATGTTTACCCTCATGTCCTCAATCTTCCTTTTGTAAATCAACTGCGCGTCCTCTCCTATGGCCTGGGCGCGGTCATCTCTGATCTGTTTATTATTGCGTTTTAACGACGCAATAAAAATACCTTCTACTTTGACTTCCTCCGACATTGCTGCCTCCTTTTTCTGTTCTGCTTCTGGTTTAGTTACTTCTTGTGCTTGATCTATGTTGTATTCACCACCATTACCCATTCGTTCTCACCTCCTTAAGTTTTAAGTAATATTGCCAATAATCCAAATCCCATTATAAATGCTCCACACGCAACTCCCAGAATAAAAGCTCTTATTATATTTATGTTCATCTAATTACCTCCTATTTATACACTCTACCAATATCCAACAATAAACTTTTCTATACTTTTGGCAATTATCTCCGATGATTCCTCTGCTTTTTCCCTGATTTGCTCATATTCATAAAGCATTTCACTACCATCTTCGTCCTCTTCGTTATCATCAGCGTAATCAGGGTCAAATCCTTTATCTCTGCAAAACAATTCTTCAGCTTTTTCTATAGCATCCTCTATGTCCTCAAAAACAATTTCCTTCTGCAGAGGAAGCTGGGTCTTGCCAACCCAATAATCTCCAAACATACTTTTCACAACTGCATAATGCCATTTTTCTTTTTTCATATAATTGCCTCCCTCAATGTTAAAATAGTAAATCTTTCCAATAAATCAGTGTTTGGTTTCAAAGGTAAGGTTGATTTTTCAACTACAGAGCTCATTTCATTCTCCAGCTCAGCTGAATAGTTAAAAATATCCTCTATACTCCATTTACCATTTCTAATATCTCGTAATGTTCCGGCGTACTGTAGAGGAAATTTAATCTCTCCAGTATTAAGCAACTCAATTCCTTCTAGCATTAGCCTTATAAGATGCGAAGCAAACTTGGTGTCATATCCATATTTGGTCAGCAGCTCTTCCCTGTTTCCTACCTTATCTAATCGATCAGATATCATCTCAGCAGCTTTCTTAGTTGTGATATGAGGCATAAGGTTAAGATCACCCACTTTTATGAAGCTTATGTTGTTCTCCTTATCCAACTGTTTCTTAAGGAAGTAGGGGCAGTTGCCCAAAGCTATCTCAAGAATAATCTTACCCGGGTTCTGGTTTTTGAGAAAACCTACTGCATCCATCAATTCGAAGTAGTTGTCTTTTTTGATAACCATCTTATGCTTCTGGCTGAAAGCATATCCTAGAAACTTCTCTTTAAGCCCTTTATAAGGAAAAAAATGCCTAATATCTAACAACTCCTTACCTATATTATTGCTATATACAATATTCTCCGGGTTTGCAAACAAAATCTCAATAATATTGGGGTTGTTCTCCATAGCAAGCTTCATAAATTTCCGAAACTCATAAAGCTTTCGATCCAAGGCCTTTTCAGTATTCTTGCCGGCTTCATTTTTATCTACAACAGAGAAATCTACTTCTTCTATGGTTTTAAAACCAAGAACATACTCAGTGCTGGGAAGAAAAATACCTACATAATCCCTGTCTGATGTCTCAGAGGCAGTCCCGTAAAGATGGCTGCCTGTTATGATCTCCAGTATACGATTATTTTCTGCTATTTCTCGCTCTTTCATCTGTTCTTTTCCTTGTGCATATTAGTCAAAGCAACACTACAACCTATTCCAAACAACTCATTCTCAGGAATTTGGTTACATAAACTAATAAAATTGTTTAGAGTCATATCAATGACCAACATCTTCTCTTCACAATCCTTATCAAGTCCATTTTTATAGCAAGTAACTTTAATCACTATTTGGTCATCTTGCATCATATACTCGCGGTCACCTAACCTCACAGTCAATCCTGCTTGCAAGGCGTTTAAAACTATTTCATACGCCGGTTTTCTTTTAGTTTTAGTTTCTTTCATCTGTTTCATCCATAGGTTTAAAATGCAAATCCCGCTGCCCACTCTTATTACCCCAAGCAAAACTTACAATCAACGCTTGATTATCTTCACGAATATATACACCATCAGTAATCTTTCCGGTAGTTTCGGGAACTAAACGATATCCTTTATATTTAGGTTCTTTCTTTTTCATTTAACTCCAAATACTTTAATAACAAAATCTTCTTTATTTAAACTATAGGTTTTCACAAAATTAATAATCCCTTCTTCCGCAGACTTTATAGTAAAATAAACTGACTTATTTCTTTCAAAACCAATCTTACGACGGTCAGCGTCAGCCAACTTTTCCTTCTCAGTATAAATCTGTTTTCCTTGGTAATAAAGAACATATAAGGTTTCTTCATCTCTAAATACTATTCTTGTTCTCATTGGTTGGTTTTTCATTTTATCATTCCTACTACTGTGTCAAAAACCTTATTCATTATATCTTCGCGGATCAAATCTATTTTACCATCATTCTTATTAGTATGCTGGGCCTCAAAGATTTCTCTAATTAGATGATCCTTGTTACTCCCGGTAAGCAACAAGATATTCGGCACATCGTAATCCGCTAGAATATAACTATCACTAAAAGGAATGTGGGAGTAATATTCAACGGATTTTGGTATGGTAAAGAACAATCCTCCATATGTCTCATAGTATTCTTGTCCATAGTATTCTTGTCCATAGGCCTCATAAAAGATCTTGTTTCCCAGTCCAACAACATCAATATTTATGGCTTTTGTAGGTCTCGGGTAGTTTTCCAAATAGTATCTGCATCCTTGACCACCCCGTTCCTCACCATCTGTAAATACTAATTCCACATTATCTGGCAAACATTGTTGAAGTTTTAATAAAATTATAACCCCGGAACTATTATCGTTGTATCCGTGTGATCCTGGATAGACATCATGGTGAGCAACAATAGCTATCTTGTTTTTTTGATCCTTGGCTGGGATTATAATATTAGTAATATCTATTGAGGTGGGGAAAGTATTTCTGGGTTTGGCAGTCTGAATAACATAGTTCTTATATATAAAGGACAGAATCTTTTCGATGCGTCTGGCCTTGTTTCCATCAGTAATCTTTAGGATTAGCTCTTTATTATTCATTTACCCCACCATTTTGTCTAGCAAGGGTAATTATACATAAAAATTTGTCTTTGTCAAGAACTATTTTAATTATTTTAAGTATGTATTTATAAGTAGTTAGGATAGTGTTTTATAAAATTTATAAAATTAATCTTCTTTGTTTATCTTTATCATATCTACCAAAGAACAGGATTTCAAAGTTCCTTCTATTCTTTCCTTTGCTATATCAAAATACTTAGGGCTAAGTTCTATACCTATAAAATCTCGACCCAACTCCTTAGCAGCTACTCCGGTTGTGCCAGATCCCATAAAAGGATCTAATACTGTTTGAGCCTTTGATTTTTCTATTAACCACTTAGCCCAAGCAAGAGGCTTAGGGCAAGGATGACCGTAGTTGCCCATTTTCTCATTATTCGCGGCCTGGAAATAATCATGCATCCAAACTCCTTTTCGTTTGCCGTAAACTAAAAGAGGTTCCCAATCGTTAAAACCAATAAACGCTGAGCATCCTGTCGACCCTTTATACCAACAGATCAACCAATCAGGAGGAAAATTATTATATACCCAAGTAAGTCTTTTGATCTGACAAGATGGTAATATAACCATCTTAGCTATTCTTCTTGCCTCTGGTATAAATTTTGTCATCAATTTAAACCAATTATCTTCAGTATCGTTGTATAAATCATATTTGAGATTAACCCCATATGGCGGATCTGTTAATATAAGATCAATAGACTTATCTGGAATCTTTTTCATTTCTTCTAAGCAATCTCCCAATATCAAATTAATGCTCATTTCAATATCCCCCGTAATGAATGATTAAAAACATTCCCAATAACTTTATTAATTCGATCTTTAGCGATTTCTATATATTTCGGGTTTAATTCTATACCAATAAAATTGCGACCAAGTTCTTTGGCAACTACTCCGGCTGTGCCAGATCCCATAAAAGGATCTAGCACTGTATCACCTTCATCTGTAGTAGTCAAAATTGCAGCTTTGCAGAGTTTCTTAGGAAAAGGAGCTGGATGATCATTATCAGTAGGAATTGGTGGTATACGCCAGACCTCAGTAGCCCAGTTCTTATCCTTATGACATTTGGGGGTTTCTTTTACCAGCCAAAATATAAGCTCTGTTGTGGGGTCAAGGTAACCTATATTATGATCTGGACCCGACCCCCTATCCCAGATTATCTGTTGATAGAACCGGGCCTTACACCTTAGAAGCCATTCCATGGGGTGGGAAGCCCTACCAGAAGCCCTTCTGACCTTATGGTTGTATAATATGCTTCCTGTAGGCCTAATAACCCTGTAGCACTCATCTAGGACAGATGTTTGCCAATCCTTGTATGCTTTCTCATCCATATCATCCATATATTCATCATAGTATATATCTGCCCCCGACCATCTGCCTTTACCTCTAGATGTATCACGTTTGCCTCTAAACCCATTCTTGTTATAGGGTGGGCTAGTCACTATTAAATCCACAGAATTTTCTGAGATCTTCTTGAGCTCTGTTAAACAATCTCCTAAAATAAGTTTAATATCCATATTTATCCTCTATTTTATAAAGTCTAATAATGAATTACTGATAGCATTATCTATTCTCTTCCGTGCCATCTCAGCATAAGCGGGATTCAACTCTACACCAATAAAATTACGGTTGTTCTCTTTGGCTACTACACCTGTTGTGCCACTTCCCATAAATGGATCAAGAATAGTTCCGTCTTTTGGACAGCCGGCCAAGACACAAGGCAAAATTAACTCTTTGCTGAAGGTAGCAAAATGTGCCTCTTTAAACGGCTTTGTACTTATTATCCAAACATCACGCTTGTTCCTCATCCCATCTGAAATCAGGGTGCCGTCAGCTTTATAATACCCGCTATGATTAATGAAAGATGTTCCACCTCCGCCCATTTCTTTCTTGAAATTTTTCCTAGGCTTGTTCATACTGTGGGGGGTCTGGCCAGGTGCACCATCTACATTCTTGTGGGTCTCTGATACACCACGCATAAGCCTAGGGATTTGATCAGCAGATCCCTGTTCTCTTATTGCTTTATGATCAAAATAATATTTTTGTGATTTGGCGAGCAGAAAGATATACTCGTGGGATTTAGTGCAGCGGTCTGTAACTGATTCTGGCATAGGATTCGATTTTTGCCAAATTATGTCCTGCCGTAGCCACCAACCGTCTGCTCTTAGAGCAAACGCTACCATCCAAGGAATTCCGATAAGATCCTTTGGTTTTAGACCCACAACAGAAGCTGTTGGACGTTTATCTGGTGTTGTACCTTTTCTCTTCCATGCTATATCTTCTTTTATATCGTTGCCTCTATTTCCCCTGCTACCGGAAAATGAGTCACCCAAGTTAAGCCAGAGATTTCCGGTAGGCTTCAATACGCGCCTAACTTCCCTAAATACCTGAACCAGCTTCTCTACATAAGCATCAGGAGTCTGCTCAAGCCCAATTTGGTCATCTTTTCTCTTTGCCCCGCATTTCCTGCATATATCCTTAAAAAATTCTCTATCTTCTATATTTTTTACATCCCGACCGCCGGTATTTTTATTAACATTTTTCTTGGTAGCAAAAGGTTTTCCCTTATGATCGCAATTAAGATCTCCACCTTCCCAGGTAGCTGTTTGATAATCTCGAAGTCCGTAGTATGGTGGGCTGGTGATGCAAGAATCAATAATATCATCTGGGATCTCTTTTAACTTATCTAAACAATTACCTACTCTTATATCTATCATTATTTATCTTTAGTTGTCTCTACTATAATTGGATTTTGCTGAGAAAAATATATCCTTCTAAATTCTGTTTCCAGCACCCTGACATATGTGTATAACCAAGCGAGGCTATTCCTACGCTGGAAATTAGAAGGCTTCTTCTTATATTGTATCCTATCATAAGATCTGTTGTTGATCCAAATCAGGCCAAAAGGCTTTTGGATCTCCTCGGGCTGGATAAGACCTTCCGGGCATACAACACATAATGAAGAACAAAAAGTAGAGTAGTCAACCCACTTATTATCCTTCAAGAAGTCCTTCCTGTCAACTTTTATCTCATACCCCCTTATCCACCTATGATCAGTATCTATTAAAATAGCATCTATTCTTAAACCTCCCCAAGTAAATTCGGGGACAAAAAGATTGTCATAGTTAGTATGACTTAAAACTTCACGAATATCTGCTGCAGTAATTTTCATATTTTTATTAAGGAGCGGGCTTGACAGGATTGCAGTATTCACCTGCGTGTCATTGTTCTATTTATACCGGCGTCAGGAGTGGGTAGTTCGTGGAACGCCACAAGCCCTTTATTTAGTTATCAGATTTATCTCTATCCATAATTTTGCTTGCTAAGGATATATAACGCATCCAGCTATCAATATATCCAAAATGATCTTGTATGATTTTCGCTAGTTTCTCAATCTCGAGTTCTCTTTCTTTAATCATAATTTTATTCCAAATCTCTTCGCATTTACAAAGTTTTTTCATCTGCTCATTGTTATGTTCTGGATTATCACAAATATTTATCCCAGTAGCACAAGGATCACCAACACATTTGCTATGGTAGGGGCAAACCTCCTTAAAAGGCTCAGATGATGGAAGGTTCTTACCACAAACTATACACTGAGGTGTAAAGTCATTTCTCATTGGTTCTTTACATTTACAAACTGTATCCATAGCATGGTCACCTATTTTATTTATATAATCCTCAGCCGGCTTCTTGCCGCAAAGAATACTATCAAATTCTTCTTCAAGCTTGAACCACTTTGTTCTTATCAAACTCCATTCAGGTAAACTCCACACCTCTCTATGGTCTAGCAGAAAATTCCCAAATATTTTTTTAATCCCCTCCTCTTTAGTGCTCAAAAGAGCAAGTATTTCTTTTTTGGCCTCAGCAACTGTCTTTTCCTCTATATTATATAGATCTTGTTCTGTAGCGTTACCTCGCATTGCTGATTTGGTCCACATCTGAGCAGTGTTAAAGACGCTCCTTATTATATCATCAAGCGTTAAATTCTCCCTTATATGTTCTACTTCTTTTCCTTCTACTTTCATTTTTTCTCCTCCGGTATCCAAGTATCAGTCTTACAATCATATTTTAGACTATCATCTTTTAGTTCCTCTTCATCACACCATTCACATGTATGCCGGTTTGATTGATAGCCTTTAGGATATCCTTGATTATCTTTCCAAGAATGAGGCCCACCGTTTAAGCAAGGTGCCTTATAAGCTTTATAAACAAAAATTATTCCTGTAGTATAAGTAAAAGTATTATCGCAATGTCCGCACTCTTGGTTAAAGAGTACTCCTTCCTCATATCCGTATCCGTCATCGTGATTGATCTCTACTTCTTCGTTACAATACGGACAAGTAATATTATCCATAATTTTTCTCCAATTGTGTTTTGATTTTAGTAATATAAGGTTGCTACCCCATCCTACTATATAATAGCTGGGAAGTAGGAAAAAATTATGATTATTTTTAGAACACCTTATACAAAAAAGTTCTTGACAAACACAAAAAATTATAGTAATATCCATAAATAGATTTATAAAATTTATAAAACGTAGGCATAACTACTTGGAAACAAACACTTAAAATAGAAAAAATAATGCTTGACAAACAAAAAGATCTATGATATAGTAAAGACACTCAGATAGAAGTTTTAACAAGGAGGGCAGATGAAATACGCAAACCTACATATGTATAGCGACATCAAACCTTTCGAAGTAATCAAAGAAATATCTCCCAAGACAATTGAAATAAGAGCAATGAAAGCAAAAGAATTACCATGGAAAAAAGATTTCAGGGTAGGTGGATTTTGTGGTACTATGGTAAACCAGCAAGATCAGGAATGGGAAATAACCTCTGATGAAACAGCTCCAATCATAAGAGCAAGATTAGGCAAAAGGGGCTGGAAATCAGATTTAGGCATTCATATACTTTCAGATAAACCGATTTATTTTTACGATTATAATTTCTAAGGAGACACTATGCCACTGCTTGATGATACCTTAATCCCATTAGACATCTATGAGAAGATTTTCAAGGCCGGCTACCGAGGCACGTTCCTCGGGGGTTGTATAGAACGTAAAGAAGGTAGCAACATCAGAAGATCTGGCCACTGCCATATTATAGGTAAAGAAAACCAAAGGATGTTGAAAAGATATGGCAGTCTTGATAAGTTTAGCGGTTATATCTGTATAAAAAGTCGTAAGCCTGAGACTTGTGTAAAGGACGGCAAGCTAACCCGTCTTTTCAAACACGAGCTGGCCCACTTGCTTCATATGAGCCGTGGTGGCAACGGATATGGTAAGGGATTTAAACAGTGTTGCAACGAACTAGGATTATATAGGTACGGTCATAAGGTCTAATAGGAGGGGTCATGGAAATAATACTGCAGAAAGAAGGAGACAAACTAAACCGTGAAGTATATACTTTCTATTTCCAGAATGAGTTTCACCTGGTTTTAGACAGGTATAGCTTAGAGACCCGCCCAACCCCTCGTCATAAATTTCAAATAGTTAAATCTTACTCCCGTCTTGATAATAGAAATTATAAAGCAATAAAAGAAGAAGATGTAGTATTGAATGATGTAATAATAGAACTGGCCAAGAAACAGTTGTATAACCAAGTTCGGGTTCACAAATGGAATGATGGGAGAGGATAATATGGCAAAGTATATAGTTCCTTTTAAATACCTGATTGAAGTAGAAATGCTGCCACATCCTGAACTGGAGGAGTTTCAAATAAAGAATGAAGCTATTGCATTAGCAATAGAATGTTTTGAAAAAGAATTTAAAAAAGATAGCTTAAACGATATGGCACATATAATGGCTCCTGTAATGTTAGCAGACGTGCATCAAGTAAAATAGGAGAAACGATATGACAAAACATACACCAACACCCTGGGTAAACGGATACGGTGAAGGAATAACTGGTCCAACCACGCCTGCTATTGGTGGGCCTACAGTCAGTGAACAGATAGATCATGATAAGTGGAGCAAGGCTGAGAATAAGAAAAAGCACCCTTACCCCTATGGTTATCATACTGTAATTTCTAAAGGCATGGCTACAGTAGCTATTATTCCCACCTTACCAGACCCTAAATCAGAAATCAGCCAAGAAGAAGGAAAGGCCAACGCCGAATTCATTACTCGGGCGTGTAATAGCCACGATGATTTGTTGGAGGCGTGTAAAGAAGCGATAAGTTATATCAGAGGGCATAATGATTTTGAAGAATATCATACACCAAAGTGTGAGCGGTTATTAGAGCAAGCCATCGCCAAAGCGGAGGTTAAAGATGAGTAAACGTACTCCAACACCATATTTCATTCGAGAGTATACAACGTTATTCGGAAAATCAAACTATATAACTAGTTTAACAGGTGTTGTGGTTATGGGGGCTAAAAAGGAAGATGCAGAGTTTATTGTCCGAGCCTGCAATTGCCACGATATGTTGGTGACGGCGCTAAAGGATACATTAAAGGATATTGCACACCGAAACATGTTCGTAAACAAGCATACCATAGATATACTTCAAGAGGCTATCGCCAAAGCGGAGGAAAAATGAATAACAGAATCGAGAATGCGTTGCAGAGGGCTTTCTTTCCGGTAGAAAAAAGAGAAGCTTATGATGAAAAAGGTAACAGGATCTACGCCATTGTAGATCCAACGTGCCAAAAGGTAATATCAGAGGTATCGGACAAATACACTCTGGTGGAAAACAAACGCCTGGTTGAGCCTTTCATCCAAGAGTTTGGCCTTCCTGAGAAAGTAACCGAATACCACAACCGCAAATCCTATATTTTTCAATTCCACACTGGCCGAACAATGGATTTTGGAGAGGGTGATATTATTAAAGAGAAGCTGATTATTGCCAATTCCTACGACAAGACCAAAAGCTTCTCCTTCTTTTTTGGTGCCTTCAGAATGGTCTGTACTAACGGGTTGTTTACCGCAATGGCCTCTGCCATAACCTTTAAGAAGATCCACGTAGGTGAGATACCGGTCGATGATCTTATCAAAGGAGCTTTGGAGAATTATAAAAACAATGACTTTGGCTTTTGGAAAAGGCTCCATAAAACACCTTTATCACTCAAACAAGAGACCAGGCTTATCGAGAAATGGGTGCCTTTTGAGTTCAAAAAAGAGAAACCAGAAGACATATCCCTGACCGAGCAGGCCAACAACCGCATCAAGAGCCACGCTATTGGTTTGGTTACCGGTGAAGAAAGCGTAAACAACCAACGCAACGGTTGGGGGATTTTTAATATGCTCAATCAAGCCATAAAGATGGAGTACCCATCAAACAAGCAGGTTGCTAAAAGGATCCAAGGCGACCGCAGATCTGAGAAATATTTGGCCAAAAGTCTATAAGTATAGTACATATAATAGGAGGTAGATATGTTTGGATGGCATATTCATAAATGGCAATTAACATCTTCAAGAATAGGCAAAGTTACTCAGGCTATGGGAATAAGCTGTCAGTACCCAGTAACCGAGCTATTGTATCGTTGCATTGTATGCGGAGTGCATAAAACCGAAGAACTAAGAGGTAATTGGGAACAAGAAGAGTTAGATAGGAAATAAGGAGGGCAAGATGGGATTGGTAGTACGCTTTTGTGAATGTGGTAGTGTGTTATCCACCGAGGATGTTCGAGAAGGCAGGCCTTTGTGCAAAACCTGCAGAAAGAAGAAAGGTATAAAGATCCCTATTCTTAATAAAATAGTGCGAATACCTAATCCTGCGCCAGATCTTTGGTCGCAGCGGCATCAGATTACGGAGGTGTAAGATGGCAATAGCAGTAGTTAGTAGAGAAGTAAAGTTCAACAAATTTGGAGCCTGTAAATATACTAGGATAACTTCTTCTACCGATCCTACTAAGTTCTATGATGTAGTCAAGATCAGGGTGCATGGAACACGCAACTATAAATATCAGTGCACTTGCCCAGATTTTGTGTTTAGGCAGAAGCCCTGTAAACATATAAATAAATTTAAGAAGGATGAAGCTAAGGGTAGGTATAAAAGAGGGGGGAAGAATAGTGGATAAATCAGAAAGAAAAGCATTATTAGAATTAGTAAGAGAAATGAATAAGACAGCGGAGAAACTTGCTAAATTAGTAGAAATTGTTGTGGAGAAGAGACTAGAAGAAACCCCCAAATAGCACCTAAAACCCGCGGAGGCTGGCAATGAAATATCAAGATGTCAATAAACCTGAGGTAATAAAAGAAGGTCAACTAAGAGTTTGGCATATACCCCAAGTTCCAATGCATGCCTTTAGGGTCTATGTGGAAACACCCAAAGAAGCCAGGAAGATCCTTGAAATCTTGGCCATATATGACCTATTCCAGCTTGAATACAAAATTAAACCGGATTATAGTAACGGCCAAGGATTAGAAGTATTTGAAAACGGGGAATGGACTGATTGGTGTGATGCTGAAGGCGAAGACATAGATCATACTAAGACAATATAAGGAGGATAAAATGAGGCCACCATATCTGATCCAAAGGATGAACGCACCATATAAAGGAGAAGTAAAAACACCTCTTCAGGCCTTATCCAAATTTGGCCTTGCTGTTACAGGCCTATCGAAAAAAGCCAAAGAAGCTTTGGGAGAAGTATGCGTTTGGGATTATATGGGATCGGCGGAATATGAATGGGGAGCTATTCCCAAAGCCCTGATTGAGATGTCAAAGCTAGATCTCGTGGCTTTTTGGCCTACAATTGAATTTGCTTTCCACGATTTTTGGGATAAGAAAGATGTAGATGGCAAACGAACTATTTACATCATAGCTCCCAAAAGCGATGCTGATGAAGCCGAGAAGTATATCAGAGAGCTGGCTAGAGGTACCGAAGACTGCAAGGAAAGAACGGAATTTGCGGCTTCCCTAGCAGAGCATAAGTACGGTAAAGATACAATGGGATGGTTTGATCTTGTAAACCATTATATGTTCTTCAAAGACGTACAAATGTTTAAGGACTGGTCGACTCTTTTAGTTGCATCTGATAAAGGTTCAGATGAGCACCAAGCAGAGGGTTAAAAAGTCATACAATTAATTTTGTTCTTTGATAAAGCAGTAGTGAAAAGCCTAAATTGAGCCTGTGGGTAGAAGGCACGAAGATAACCTTATATAATTGGCCGTTGGAATTGAAGGTTCTGAACCTTACTGGTTATCATCTATCAGGGAAAAATATAAACGGCTTGTTAGCTGAAAATTGCTGCTGGGTATGCCAAAAAGAAATGGGTCTTTCCTATCTAGCGAGGTTCTGTATTAAGCTGAAGCCTGGAGGATCACCTCCAGAACGTAACAAAATGAGCTAGAACCTAGTAAGCAATTACGCCTTGCAATGGACTGGCGCCCAAGATACTAACATTGCACCTGCTGCCTGGTAACAATTCTTGAATAAAGAATACCAGGCGGGGAAAGTTAATCGGGTCTTGGCTAACGACAGGACCGTTATCTGGGCTATTCCTAATCACTACTGCTTTATCTAAATTTAAGGAGACAATATGGGGGCAGCAAAACCAATTTTTAAAGCAGCGTCAAAGGAACAGATCAAGAACAGACATAAGAATGAAATCAACGAATATTCCCATTTTTATCTCTATGCCAAAGGATGGTATAAAAGAACCGATGTGTTTGAGGATTTAAAAGCAATAATAAGTAACTATTCCGGGACTGATGTGAAATACTTAGACGACAACGATGTGATTGACTTCCTTAGCATTATAGTTTATCCTCTTATAACCACAGACTATTTCTTCAAAGAGTTTATTAGTAGGATTTACAAAAATGTATCCACCGGCAATAGTTTTAAGTTATCTTTAGTAGAGAGTATGCTTTTCTATCTACATTTCGCGGACAAAAACTCTTTTGGAACCTTAGCTAAACCCGACTCCAAAATTTTACCTTTGTCAGAAGATGGGGAACGATCAAGAAAAGAAATAATAGATAGCAAATGCTTTGGCTATGAATATGCTCCAAGCAGCTCTGAATGCTCAAATTGTTTAGCTAAAATAGAATGCAGAAATAAGTTTTTAAATACTGAATTATCTGTACTAAAGAAACGGCTAAGAACAATACCAAAACGTATAAAATAGGGAGATTGTATTATGAAATGGATAGGAATTAGTTTAATTTATATATCATTTTTCGCTCTCATTGGCTTTGCTATTTGGTATTGCCACTCAGCTTTGCCACTATGGGCGTTGGTGCTCACACCACACTACGAAAACAAAAAGGAGGATTAAATGAATAGGAAAGGCACAGTAGGAGATTTTATTGTTTTAGCGCTTCTAATATTGTTTCTGGGTATGGGTATAGGTTCCTTGATAGTTAAACCAAAAATCAAAATTATTGACAAAGATATTTATGTTGATATTAAAAGATTTAGTAATTTAAAAGATGGTTGGTATCATCTCGGAGAAAGAGTAAAGATCCGGAGCAAGGATGAGGTTTGGGAAATTCCTACAGAGGAGAAATAATGGCCTATCTAGTAGAAAGTAAAATCAAACGATTTTTCAATGAAAGAGACAGACAGATCTCAGCCGACGGAATGCATGCTCTTGAACTTAAGCTTGTAGATCTAATGGAAAAGAGCGCCAGGCAGTTCAACGGCCATAAGAAAAGAATTGGTGCTGATCTCATCAATATGATGAAGATTTAGGGGGATCTAAAATGAAAGATTTATTTGAGAAAGTAGGAGAATTTAATACCTGGCGTAAGTTAATTCTTGATCATAACAAGCACCATAATAACAAGAAAAATGCTATCATAGAAGCAACTTCAGGTGAGCAGTTTGCGGCAAACATAAGTATTAACGGATTAGATAATTTTTATCTTAAACAAGGACCGATTAAAAGAAAATATATAGAAGAAAGATCTAAACTACTTAGCCACCCTGTCAATATTGAAAGAATAAGCTTTTTGGTTGATAACGAAGTAATAGAATTTGTAAGGTGCTAACAGAGGAGGTAGAATGACTCACTGGTTTTTCGATAAGAAAATGGCTAAAGACAGTATGGAAAGAGTTTGAAAGAGAAAAACAAAAGGAGAAAGATGCGGACATTAACGTTATTACTTAGCTGAACCTTGTATAAGGAAGATATTCTGTAATTATTATAATTTGGTAGAAGGAGTAAGCGATGAGAGAATTAAAATTTAGGGCAAGACAAGCAAATGGAGAATGGCTTTATTCTGAAAAATGCGGATTAGATTTGTTTTTCACCCAGGTATTACTTCATAAACTAGAAACTCAGCAATTCACAGGCCTCAAAGACAAAAACGGCAAGGAGATTGCACAAGGAGATATACTGAGATTTGGTTGTCAAAAACCTTATGAAGTTAAATACGATGAGGGCGTTGCAAGTTTCGATATACAGGCAGATTTTTGCACTATAAGAATACAAGAAGGTTTAAACCAAAGAGGTCATGTTAAAAAAATTGATATAGACTACCCGGAGATTATTGGCAACATCTATGATAATCCTGAGCTGATTAAGGAGGTAACATGAACGCTTATTACTTAGATATTAGAAGTAGGATCAAAGAGGAACCAAAGTGGCATGATTGTCACGGTGTACCCAGATACGATGTATTCCATCCAGGCCTATCTCCTAACATCTACGCAGAAGAAGTAGTCCTGCTAGAGATCTCTTGCCAAGATTGCCATACTAGGTTCTTAGTAGAAATGAACTGGTCTGTTATGGAACAAATCTTTAACAGGCACTCTGAGTCATTCTCATCAGTAATGAGGAATTGGCTTAAAGAGGAGGATAAAGGCCACTTTCCACCAGTTCATTATGGAGATCCTCCGGGCCATGGCTGTGTAGGTGATACAGAGAACTGCTATGATCTAAGGATCGTTCAATTCTGGAAAAGAGGAAATACTCACGACTGGAAAAGAATTACAGAATATGAAGTTGAATTAGAAAAAGAGGAAAAATGAAAAAGATTCATTATCTCCGCTGGTCAAGATGTAAATGCGGAGAACTCAACGCTGCCTGGTATGTGAAAATTTGCCGAGCATGCGGTAAAAAAGTAATAAGGATAAAGAAGGAGGCTAAATGATTGTAAAGAAGAGAGCAAACAAAAAGATTAGGATAGACCTAACCGGACCAGATGGTAACGCTTTCTGCCTTATGGGATACGCGAGACGTTTCTGTAAGCAGATGGGTAAAGATTTTGGCCCTATTCAAAATGAAATGATGTCAGGAGACTATGAAAATGTGGTTAAGGTATTTGATAGAGAATTTGGCAGCTTTGTTATACTAGAAAGGTAGGTAAATCATAATGCGAAATTATCTTCGTTGGTCAACTTGTGAATGCGGGACTATCAATTCTATAATTAATAAGATATGCAAAAAATGCGGAAAAGAGGTTGAGAAAACAGCTATAAAAGGATCACCTATATATCAACAACAGCATAGGAAGTTTAAATTTGATGTTGATCCATGGATGAAAATATTTAACTCCCACCGCAAGCTACCTCAGCACAATGATAAGTATACAGTTGAAGACATGCGGAGGGTTTCAGCAGAATATGATGAAAACTTTGAAAAACTCATAAGAGCTGTTGGAACTCCAGATCATGATATATACTTGAAGGAAGAGAATAGACTTAACTCTCTTGGTATAAAGATCCGTTATCATTTGGGGTTGTTAATCCACATACCAAATTGCTCAAATAAAAAAACCTGCAAAGGCTGCCGGCGTACTAAATGCAATCTGCATCCGCGCAGGGTGAATGAAACACCAAAATTAACTACAACAGAGGAGGAAACAGATGCACATCAGGATTAATTTCAAGAAGCCGGGTGCTGGAATGTATCAGATGCTGTTGACCTGGGGACAAAAATTACAATTTTATAGAGGTAGGGCAAGAAGAATCCCAAAAGATGATGAAAGCTTGTTTAATACTGTACCCATAAAATATATTACTTCAATTGAGGTGCCTCCTCAACCAAAGGAAGAGACCAAAATGGAAAATATTACCTTTACCCCGGATAAATTTAAGAAATTTAAGGAGATCTATGAAAGCACTGAAGATGGAAAAACTTTTATGTTTGAGGGGAAAGAAATTCTAAAAAGCTACGCCAAGTATATGATTAGATACCTAGAAATGAAGTTCAGGGAGGTTTAGATGGGTAATACAACCATAATAGAGCTTAATCATGATCAGGTTGCCGAAATAAAGGACCATCCGCAGGAATTTGTACAGCAGATATTAGATCAACTGGGAAGTTTTGAATACAGTGGCAAAGAGATATTGGGGGGTAAAGTAATAGCAGGATTCCATCGATCAGGCCATATATATGATATGTGGGAAAAATTCAAACAACGGTTGTATTGTTATCTCTCTGCTACAGTAGGAAAGATTGTTTGATAAAAAAGACTTGACAAACCGTAAAATGGTAATATAATAAGGAATACTAGGAGGGTATGGTGAAGAAGAGAAAGAATAAAACTTATTGCTGCGTTCCAGATATGATATTAACACTAAGCAACGATAAGGCCTTTGCAATGGATCTGCTATCCCGGATCTATGACAATAGGCATAAAAGCAACCAGGCTGAGAAAAAGATACAACGGCTGTTTAGAAGAAAACCTATGTCGTTTAAGAGATTTTGTAAGACTGAGCTAAACATAAGGGTAAAATGAGTTACATCAGATGTTCATCAAATCCAGAAGCACTATATATTTGGGATGATGGAAAAAATGCTAATATTGTTTGTGATATGAATAATCAAACAATACAAATAATCCCCAGCAAAATATTTTCAGGGTTGATCAAAAAGTACAAGAAGAATTATGGTGAGGATACTACTTATAAAGGAGCATCAATAAAAGAAGTATTTGTTAAATCCGGCAAGAAACCAAATAAATTCCAAAAGCTATTAAGAATTGAAGACGGAAATTTTCAATATAGGCTATCATACAAAAATTGGTATATAGATATGTGGCAGGTTACTTGGGAGCATATAGCGCAGTAAAGGAGAAATAAAATGCAAGAGATGCCGTTCAAAGCTCCATTAGTAGTGGGCTACAAAGGTGAGATAGGATCGTTCATACTCCAAGGACTATTAAGATCAATGCCGAAGGCAAAGGATATTTGGTGTTTTGATATTAATGAAACAGAACAAGAGAAAATTGCTAGGATCAAAAAATCTGACGTGATATTCCTCTGTATTCCAATGCAAGATACAGTGGCTTGGTTTAAGAAGTATGCTAAATATATAAGATTTAAGACAGTCATTGAGCAATGCTCTTTAAAAGAGAAGATATATAAAGAGATTTGGAAGAACGCTATAAAGTCCGATTTCATATTACTCTCTATGCATATCCTATTCCGCCCTTCAAATACCCCGGACAAAAAAGATCGCAGTGTTGCTTTAATCGATTATGACCAATGGATTGGCAGTCTAAGATTAGTCAATGCCGTAAAAGAAATTACTGATTCACAAATAGTTTGGTTCTCTAACCGAAAAGTTCACGATATGACTATGGCTTACCAACAGGCTTTGGTTCATAGGATCTTATTAATAATGGGAGATATGCTGAGGGGGTTGCCGGGTGAGACCTACATTAGCAAGAGAGTAAAAGAGCTGGAGCAGAGAATCAGATTAGGAGACCCCATACTTTATAAACTGATTCAAAAAAATCAATATTTACCTGAGGTGAGGAAAGATTTTAATAAGAGATTAAGAAGTTTTAACATCACAAAAGAAATGAAACAGGAGAAGTAATGAAAGATTTATTGATAGATGATGTGCGAAATTTCGGCTGTTGCAAGACTGTAAGAACCTACGATGAAGCAATCAATGCCCTTAAAGAAGAGAAATGGGATGTAGTTTATTTAGATCATGATTTAGGGTACGATCCTAAGACAGGCTATGACATTTTGTGCTGGTTAGAACAAAACTTACAGTATCTACCCGGAAAAATAGTAATAGTAAGTATGAACCCATCAGGAAGAGAACGGATGCAGTTGGTCATAGATAAACTGTATAATATGGAGGCATAAAATGTTAGGAGCAGTATTATTAGTAATAGCTGGTTTGGTTTGCTTATTGGTTAACCAAATAAGAAACTGCAAAGTAGATATAGTTAATATTATACTATGTTGGGGTACAATGATGGGATACATAGGAATGTTGGTGTTGGGGTATATTGCAGGTAAGGGTTAGAGTAAAAGCTAAAGGAGGCGGTCATGGCCGGTAGATACGCAATCACTGGGGTGCAGTTAGGGATGTTAATTGCTTTGCCAAGCATGGAAGATAGACAGCAGTTAGCTGATAAAATAGAGAAATATCAATATATCGGCTACAGCAAAAATAATATTACTGATGATGTACGAGATCTTACCAATGCTCTAGATCAGGGAATTGTAATAAAAGTAGGTTGCCTTGAACACCGCCTAACCCGGACACAATTTAGTACAATCCGTAATCTTATGGCCGGCAACGTTACCACCCCCAACATTGCAAAAATTGATGCTATAAAATATATTCGCGGCGAGCTACCAATTGGGTTGAAAGAAGCAAAGGATCTGGTGGAAAGCCCCGAGTTCGTTACGGATGGGAGGAGTTAAAATGAGCAGAGAACTAAAGCGTGTGCCATTAGATTTTAACTGGCCGTTGGATATTGTTTGGAAAGGATATATGAATCCCTATGATCCTATTGAATGTAAGTTATGCGACGGCAGTGGTCTCAATAAAAAAACTAAGAAATTAAGTGATGACTGGTATACCCATTCAAGGACTGATGATAAAGAAGGATGGGGCCACAATCTCAATCAAGAAGATGTGCAGGCCTTGATAGATGCTGGAAGGTTGATGGATTTTACGCGTGTCCCCAGGACACCTGAGCAAGTAGAGATAGTTAAGAAGAAGGTTGCTGACGGTGGTAATAGTTGGTTGCCGACTGATAACGGGTATATACCTACTGCAGAGGAGGTAAACAAGTGGTCGCGCAACGGATTTGGGCACGATACAATGAACAAATGGATCTGTGTAGAAGCCCGAGCTAAAAGACTTGGTTTCTATGGTAAGTGTCCTCTGTGTAAAGGTGACGGGCATTATTGGTGTGAGGAAAAATATGAGGAACTTTATGAATCTTGGGAGCAGATAGAACCACCTAAAGGAGAAGGATATCAACTATGGGAAAACTGTTCCGAAGGATCACCTATATCTCCAGTGTTTAAGAGCTTGGATGAGCTATGTGCCTGGGCAGAAGATAATGCTACAACTTTTGGTAGTTCAAAAACTACAAAAGAGAACTGGAAGAAGATGTTAAATGAGGATCATGTTTATCATCAAGAAGGGAATATGATTTTCACTTAACAAAGAGGGGAAATTATGATTAAAAATAAGACAGAAGTCTATGTCCTGCTGCAGTGCTCTAAATGTAAAGGAACAGATACTTACGAAGCTGACTTATTTTATAGGAGTCACTATAAAGAGTATGCAAGAAACGGAAACGTTAGCCAGTCTTGTTGTGGCCAAGATGGTTCCTCAAATACTCCACACAAGATTATTGGTTATTTTATAGAAAAAACCGTAATCGTTTCCGATAGCCGTGTGTTAAATAAATTATTAAAGTTAAAAGGTAAGTTATAAATAGGAGAAAAATGAAGAAAACTCATAAATGTCATGATTGTGGAGTAGAGGAAGGCCAGATACATCAGCTAGGATGTGATATGGAACGATGTCCATTTTGTGGGGGTCAGCTTATTACCTGTGATTGTGTATATCGAAAGATGAATTTATTTGACACTCACAAATATACCAATGATACAGCGTATCTTCCTCCTAGAATATACAAAGAAGGATTATCTGATAAAGAGGAAGAACAATATATTGATATTCTTGAGAAAGCCGGCAGAGTTCCTTATATCGTATATCCTAATATATGTTGCAAATGTGGCAAACTCTGGCCAGATCTATTTATGGTGCCGAATGATGAATGGAAGAAATATGTCCAGATCAATCATATGAATGATGTACTATGCAGAAAATGTTTTGATTTTGTTAAGAAAGTAATTGATAAGCACTCAGTTAAAATAAAGGAATAGACTAAAATGATAAGTGAAATAGATTTTACTGGACTCGACAACAAAATAAAAGTGCCAATTAAATTATGGTTGAAATGGGGAGAGAGCTGGTCATATCCGCCGGAACTTCCCCAAACAAAAGAGAGTGCTATACATCATATGGGCGTAGAGGAATCAGCCAGGGAACAGATACTTAATCTTGCTAGGCTACCTTTTGCTTTTCACCATATTGCTATTATGCCGGATTGCCATAGCGGTTACGGTATGCCTATAGGTGGTGTATTGGCCACTGAAGGAGTGGTGGTGCCTAATGCAGTTGGAGTGGATATAGGTTGTGGTATGTGCGCTGTTAAGACTTCTCTTAAAGTAGATCAGCTAGACAAAGAAACTCTTAAGAAGATTATGGGTAAGATAAGAGAAGTTATTCCAGTGGGGTTTGACCACCAGAAACAAGCTCAAAAAGAATCGGATATGCCTGATAAAGAAATTAAAGAATATAATATTCCTATTGTTGCCGGCGAGTATGTTGATGCCCTATTCCAATTAGGCACGCTTGGTTCGGGCAATCATTTTATAGAAATTCAAAAAGATAATGAAAATAATGTTTGGATTATGATCCATTCGGGTAGTCGAAACTTAGGCTATAAAGTAGCCAAACATTATAATGAATTAGCGTATAATTTAAACATCAATTGGTTTTCTAACACACACTTGCCTAAAAAGAAAGAAGACTCATTGGCCTTTCTTCCATTAGATAGTAGAGAAGGACAAAATTATCTAGCTGAAATGCAGTATTGCATTGACTTTGCTTTGGCAAACAGGAAGCTGATGATGAAGAGAATTATAAGCATATTTCAGGATATTTTTATAAAAGAAAAAGTAATGAGCGGTGAAAAGATAGAAATGTCTGCTTTTGTAAGTGAAATAAACATAGCCCACAATTATGCTCGTCTTGAAAACCATTTTGGTTCAAACGTTATGGTCCACAGGAAGGGAGCTACATCAGCTAAGACCAGTGAACTAGGAATCATACCGGGATCTCAGGGCACCAAATCATATATCGTTAAAGGCCTCGGCAATAAAGACAGCTTTGAGAGCTGCTCACACGGAGCAGGTAGGAAGATGGGCAGAAACCAGGCCTGCAAGACACTTAACCTTGAAGAAGAGCAGAAGAAGCTTGATGATCAAGGCATTGTCCATGGGGTGAGAACTCAGAAAAATTTGGATGAGGCCTCAGGAGCGTATAAGGATATTTCAGAAGTTATGGCCAACCAAAATGATCTTGTTGAAATCCTAGTTGAGTTAAGCCCAATGGCTGTTATCAAAGGAGACTAAAATGAAAGCAATCATTGATGATTTTAGCACAGACATATTTTTAAATGATAAAGAAGTAAAGAAATTCTGTAAACCTGGAAAAGGAAAAGATACGTGTGTTTGGCTAGTTTGTGGTACAGGCGGGTTTCAATGTTGCTGCCTTAATAAACCCCACTCATTACTAATAAGGTGGATAGACGGAGAAACTGTGGCTAAGAGAGATGGATGCAGAAAGGTTAATAACTTTCAGCCTAATAAATATAACAAGTGTGAAGTTGATTTTTAAACGGAGAACAGAATGTTTAAGTTTGTTAAAGTAGCCGCCAGTTACCTTAATAATGAATCATATTGGGCATTACTAATTGAAACTCCTCTAGATTTATTTGAGTATTTCGACGCTAAAAGCCCTCAACTAATAAGAGCCTATTTTGAGTTAAAACATAAACATACAAAATATGGGGATCGACTTGGCCATTACGTTAGTAATAATGAAGAATATGCAGTCCATAACCTTTTTATACGAGATCATGGTAATAAAACTATGGCAGATGATATTTGCACCATAAGTGATGCATTTAATAAAACTAAATTAGATTTGGTGTTAGCTGGTGAAAAATTATTAATAAACCCAACTGGAATAGGTTTTTGCTGGTTTGACCCAAAATATCATACTATACTTGAACAATGCGAAAAATCTGATTTTGTATTCCCTTGTGAGATGACAGAAAAAGATATTATAGTTAAACAGTGGGAGAATGGAACTCATTGGTATGTACGAGTAGGTAATTATGATTTACCTGATAGATATAATACCTATGAAGCTGGAATGGCTGCCGGCAAGAAGTATTTGGAGAAAGAATGAAATTAGATAACATAGGATTCTATACTTTATCAGAAGACAGAGCTAGATCTGTAAGCACTACTTCTCCTATTATGCGGGCTGAGATCTTGTTAACAGACAAGTGTAATTTTAAATGCCCCTACTGCCGAGGGATGAAAAACAAGGGAGAGCTGCCTCTATCCTATGTCCAAGAAACATTAGAGAACTTATGTGATCAAAAACTAACCAATGTGAGATTTAGCGGAGGAGAACCTACACTTTACCCTTTCTTGCTTCAACTAGTCAAAGGTTGCAAGAGCTCAGGTGTTAAAAGAATTGCCATTTCAACAAACGGATCGGCCAAGAAAAAGTTTTACCTGGATCTGCTAAACGCCGGAGTAAATGATTTCAGCATATCACTTGATAGTGGATGTTGCTCCATAGGTGATAAGATGACCGGCGGGGTAAAGAACTCATGGAATACTGTTGTTGATAATATAAAGTTTATTTCCAAAAAATGTTATGTAACTATCGGCATCGTTTTTAACGAGATTAATTATAATGAAGCCTCTCAGACTATTAAATTTATTGATAGTTTAGGAGTATCAGACATAAGGATAATCCCTTCTGCCCAATACAATAAGGCCTTAAATAAGTTATCTGATCTTCCTGATAATTTAGTAAATAAATATCCTATCTTAAACTATCGCATACAGAATCTAAAGAAGGGTAGGAATTTCAGAGGAATACAGAAAACAGACTGTAAGAAATGTTGGTTGATCCTTGATGATACTGCTATATCAGGACCATATCAATATCCTTGCATTATTTATTTACGAGAAGCAGGTAATCCTATAAGCAAAATGGGTGCAGACTTCAGAGAACGAAGGATTGAATGGTTCAAGAACCACAATTCTCACAATGATAATATCTGTAAGACTAATTGCCTAGACGTTTGCTGCGATTACAATAACAGGGTAGATTATTATGTTAGAAAAAATGCACGGAACATCATTTGATTGGTTAACTTGGCGAGGAGAAGGTGTGATACGTCTAGGAGTTGTCCAAAGAGAAGCTATTATAATTGCCAATGCTGATATTTTAAGAAAGTACGCCATAGGATACTGCCCGGCGGAAGAAGTAATCTGTAGGCCTAAAAAGGACTGCACGGCAGTTATGTTCTTAAAAGACAATGATATGTTCTGGACACATTTGACTAATAAGGAGTTTAATATTATATTTCCAAGGGAGAAATAAGATGAAACCTATATTTAAAGCCGCTACTCCAGAACAGATAGCTAAAAGACCTAAGCCTGCGGGTTCTGATATTAGAATTGTTGTGGAAGGGGTAAGAAACAGAAGAGGGAGAACAGATTGGAAATTATGGTGTATGACAGGACTAATAGGCATTATTCCATTCGGAATTTTATTTAGGCCTCTTGGTTTAACAATCCAACTACTTGGTTTATTTATCCAAATTATTGGTCTTAGCTCAATGATACTACTCAGAAAGAAAATTTGGGAAGCACCTTATGAAGCACCTGTTGGGCATGTATGATAAGGAGATGATATGTTTACTAAAAAAGTAAGACGTGTTAAATCAGTTACTCTTAAATTAGTAAGAGGCAAAGAAGAAACTGTATTGTTCAAACAATTTTGGATGAGAGGATATGAAGTTAGGTCTAATGAGGATGTTATTGCAGAAGTAGAAACTCATGTAGCAGAAGAGCCTTTATTTAGTAACTATTCGGAAGACTAATGTCTATCCCAATATAACATCTGCGGGAGGTGAGAATGAGATAGATTAGTAGTAAACGGATGGGTATATTATATTAAAAGAAATAACTACAGGAGGGGAAATGGACGGAATTAAAATATTTGATCCGAAACATCTTAAGTTCATCATAGGAAACAGAGAGACAAATTCTAACCATGTAAGTAGGATTGCAAACTCTATGAAAAAAATGGGTAATCTGTTGCCTAAATTTCCAATAGAGATCAATGAACATCATGAGATCATTGACGGACAACACAGGACCAAAGCAGCCTTACGTATAGGGTTAAAAGAAGTTCCATGCATAATCAGAAAAGGAGCAACCTTAAAGGACGCTCAAGAAGCAAACATAAACCGCAGGAACTGGACAACTCCAAATTTTGCAAAATCATACGCGGTTATGGGAAACCCAGATTACAAGGTTTTGGTTGAGTTTATGGAGAATACTGGCCTGGGTATTGACGCAGCTATGAGGCTGCTTGGTGGCAGCCACAGCGGTGCGCAGTGGCATAATATCAAGGATGGGACCTTCAAAGTCAAGTCAGTTGAATATGCCTACAAAACAGCTAATAAGATCGGAGATTTCAAAGACTTGTTTCCTCAATGGTATAAGTCAAGAGCCTTTATTAACGCATTTTTGTATATCCTCAATATTAAGGGGTATAATCACAAGAGGATGCTACACAAATGTACCATGCGCCAGCTTCGCAGATGCCCCAACACAGATTACTACATCGAGCAGTTTGAGAAGTTCTACAACTTTGCTGCTCCTGCAGAAGAAAGGGTAAGGTTTACAAGAATATAATTTTTAGGGGTTGGGCAGTAGGCTAGTTGGCCTACTGCCCAAATCACCCATAGAATGCCCTTATTTGGAGCAGAACCAAGCCTAATTTCAACGATTTGGAGTAAAACGAGGAAAACTACACCAAAGGGGTCTAAAAGGATGTAAAAGGAGAAAAAGATGGCTAAATCATCACCCCAAGAATTTCTAGAACAAGATAAGAAGATTAAACAATCTATCTGGAAGAAACAGGATATTAAAAGCATGGCCTTGGAATGCATTGATTATCTGTGCATAGCTGTTGAGGATGGGATGAATAAAGATAAGGCCTTGGAACTTATATATGAATTCTCCCACTGTGCCTCAGATTCTATCTGCTATGATTCGCATGAAGATTGGCGTAAGGATCTAAAAAAGTTTTATAAAGAGGAATTTATAAAAGGAAGATTATGACCAGAGTGGTTCACTGTAAAAGAAATAATTATGATGTGTATATAGGGCGGGGTAAGGACCCCCAAACTGGTATTTTAGGGAAGTGGGGTAACCCGTTCAAAATCGGGATGACCTACCAGGGAAAGGTGCTTACTCGGGAAGATGCTATTGAGGCCTACAGAGACTGGATATTATATTCAGATCAGGGAGTTGAGCTGCAGAAAGATTTGCACGAATTGCGGGGAAAGATCCTAGGATGCTGGTGCAAGCCCAAAGCCTGCCATGGAGATATATTAGCTAATCTTGCAAATAGATTGGAGGAAAAATGACTCATTATTGCCCGGTGTGTAAATCAACTCATAATATTTGGTATCATATTACAGATAATAAATGGTATTGTGGCCAATGCGGGTACATATTAGATAGCCAAGAGATATTATAATCAAATATCTAGTCAATTACGCTAAAAAGAATTAGATTTTTTTAATAGCTATATCAGAAACATTCCGCTAAGAATAAGGAGAATAAGAATGAGCACAAAGATATATTACGCTTGGCGAGTACCAATAGATAAGCTGAATGATTTCATAGATTTTGTTAGGCCGCAAGTTTATGAAACCGCGCAGAATATTATCGCAAAACTAATGCCTGATGTTACGAAAGAACATATTGAAAAAGTAAAGCTGGAAAAACCATATCTGCCGGAAGCTATGATCCGTTTTAGTTCTGCTATTGAGTTATGTAAATCTATATCAAAACAAAGCGGGCGGGCACCCGGAGTAGATGTTGATTTTGCTTTAAACGTCTGGCTTTATGAGAACCATGCCTATATAATCCCAATTGGAGAATACAAAGATTTTAAAGTTCCAGATTTTGCAGAAGATTTTAGTTATTGGAATAACACAGATCAGCCTGATAATATAACCGATGAGCAGTGGGAAGAAAAGTGTAAGACCTGGGAACAGATCAATCTGGGAGAAGGATTGCACAGCCATAACGCTAGGAGGCTTGAACATAATGTTATAAACTTGTCTATGCCTTATGGAGATTTTGATTTTGAGTGGGAGATGGAGCAGAGACTGGTAAGACGGGATACCAAACAACAAGAGAGTGGGGACATTTAAGAAATGAAAAAACAGGAAAAGATCAGCAGGCAACTTAAATGGCAACGGAAGAAAATCAGTTTAGGCCTGTGCCAAATATGCGGAGAACACGCAGTTACAAAGGTATTTTGTGAAAAACACAGGAATAAATCGAAAATAAGAAGCCACAAATGGAGGAAACAACACTCCGAGTATCAAAAAGAATGGCACAAAAAACATCCTAATTATTATAAAGAATACCGTAAGAAGATGGATGATAAGTAATCAGGGAGGTGTCTTGTGTTGACTAAAAAAGACTGGAAGGAGATTATTTATAAAAACGGAAAGCCTAATATAGCGCAAATATTCCGTGAGTTATCCGACTATGCTTTTCTTATGGAACAGGCTTCAAAGGTTTATTGCCATTTTACGGGGTTATCTAAAACCAATTATTATGCTGCAACCATCATTTCGGCCATTGAGGAGCGTATGCTCGACAGGGAGACTACTCAAGATGATGTTGTGGATATCCTTGAAAGAAGCAATAATCAAGAGGAATTAGTAAAAGAACTCAAAGAATATTTTGAAATAGATGTCTAAAAATGGAGGCGGCTATGTTCAGTGTGAAAGAAAAACAGTTTATAGCTTCACAGATTGAAAAGTTGCTCTTGGATTTAAAGCACCCAGAAATGCCAACTGAAAAACCTATGTTTACTTTGAAGGTTGATGGAAAGGAAGATTGGTCCTGGGCGGAGATAAAACCTAATTGGACTTTTGGTATTGACAATCCTCCGAACGTAAATTTGTGGAATGAAAGATCAAGAGAAATAATGGGGGAGGCCAAATGACCCACACAACCTCACTTGAATTATCAAAACGGCTTTGGGATTTGGGACTTAAGTTGGATACGGAGAAGTGGTGGTTTAAAACCATTGACAAGGGTTGGGGTGTCTATAATAGATTGGGATGGGCTTTATTTGAAGAAGCAGAGAAGTATCCCGCCCCATCCACCGATGAACTGCTCGAGGTGATGCCTGAAGAAATAGAATATCAAGGGCATACTTGTAGATTATCTATTGGCAAGAACGATAAATGGTATGCAGTTTGGTACGACAGCACAGATATGCTTGAAATAAATAGTGCTTGGACAAGACTTACTGCCAATGAAGAAAATGAAGAGAGCCTCTGTGAAGCCCTCGGTAAGATGGTTTTATATCTGCTTGAGAACGCCTACCACTACGACAAGGAAAAAGGAGGGTTGGTGAGATGAGCGAAAATAAAATTATGGACAGATACCCGCTTTTATCTCTTTTAGTCCTACTTATTATTGAGTTCGCTTTTGCCATAGGAGTATTACGACTGATAATGTGGATGTGGCAGATAAAATAACCCCCACACCAAAAAGGTGTTGGGAAGGGAGGATGAGATGCTTAAAGAAATAACCACCGTCAATATTATTAAGGCTCTTAAGTATTTGTGCGATAGGATAACTTCTGATGGTTATCATCCTGGGAATGTTTTAAATCCTAAAACATTAGACCAAAGAATAGAAGAAGAACGAGCAGAGTTAAGAAAAATAATGGAAGGTTGACCCTTCGCAGTAGGGGTGTGGAGTGGTAGCCAAAGACATTGACGACCTGTGTAATAAAGGGTTTTTATCAATGGATAATATAAAACGGAAATACCCTGATGCAACTTGCAGACCAACTGCCACCCTTACTGCACCAACTCAAGACGGACAAGGCTTTGGCTCGTATAATCCGTAGGGGCAACCAAACACGCCCTTTCGTGGGAGATACGGTAAATCGAGGTGGGTAGCGAGTGGTCTTGGGTTGGATAAAATTGGAGGATGAGATGAAGAAGAAAAGTTTGTGTGGTGGAATTCATAATACTGGCAAATGCTCTTTGACAGGAAAAGAATGGCTTGAATACGGATTAAGTCCTCAGCCAAACACGCCAACTAAGTGTAGTGATATAGGAAGTTGTGATTGCGTATTGAGGAAAACAAATTTAAGAAAACCCATCCAACCACTACCCACAAGGAGGAAGAGGTGAGAGATTTGTTATCAATGCTTATAGGATTTTACCTGGGCTTTGTGGTGGGGTCTTGTGTAAGTATGGTTATTTGTTCTATCACGAACTGGGGAAAGAAAATGGCTGATGAGTTTATCCGCAATCTTCTCAAAATAAGGAGTCCCAAGAATGGATAAGATAGAGTGCGTGGAAGTGTTGAAAGATGATTTACAGGTTTTAGTAGATGCTCGTGCCAATGGACTTACAAAAGAACACGAGAACAAAGAACTAATCGAAGCCCTCACCTTCGCAATCAGGGTGCTGGAGAGGTTGGATGTGGGGAGTATAGGTAAAACTTTAATTGACAACGGGGTTTACGGAAGCACCAAAACAGCATCAGATTTAGCCCAAGCAATAATCACAGAACTAACCAAAAAAGTAGCCACCTAAAACTTGGAGGAGGGGAGGATGAACGGATACAATGTACCCGCTTGGATGAATTGGTTATTAGGGTTAAGGACTGTTGGTATACAATGTGAGTCTTGTAATTGGGAAAATGAAGAAACTGATTGTGAGGATTGTAACGGAACAGGAATTATAATTTTTAAAACATTCATTGCAGAAAAACTAAAAGAAACACTTAAAGTTTGTTGGATTAAGTAACCACCTGATCTAAAAGGAGAATATGGAAAAACATTGCGTATCACTTGAAATAGCCAAGCAGTTGAAAGAGGCGGGGTGGCAGAAGGAAACGGAGTTTTGGTGGATACCAGTTTATTATTATGATTTTGATATTGAAAATCGTAATAGAAAAGATTTCGAGATTGTGCCTAATAGTTTTCAATACAGTGATGATGTAGAAGGAAGGGGCAGGTCGGAAATAGATAAATCAAAAAAGAGTCCTTATAATAAATGGCAACAAAGACTTCCCGCCCCCATCGCCACAGAGATATTGGAGGAGTTTAACAGTTGGCAAGAGAAAGGTATCTATATATTTAATGATTGCGATACATATTTTGTTCAGTTTAGGGAAGTGGGTTTTGGTAAGCTTATTAAAGATTGTAATAATCAATACCTACCCAACGCTCTTGCTCTAATGTGGCTCTATTTGAAAAAGGAAAAGTTGATCTAACCCGTCCAACGGTGAGGAGGAGAGAATGCCTAATATACCGAGTAGGGAGAAAGTAGATAATGCAGTAAGAATAGTTCACGAATATGGTTGCATAAAAGCTTTTGCGGGTGGGATGGAAAACCAAGACCTAATTGATAGTTTTCAAGTTTTGATAAATTTAGGTATTCTGTTTAAAAGTGGCAAACTTGTGGAGGTGATGGGGGAGAAAGAAATTAAAAGTGAATTATTGGCAAGACATCAAATGTTTTTTGACTTTCAGGAAGCAAGAATTTCAATAGGAAAATTAAGAGAGTTGATAGTCAACGCCCTCTCTGGTCATATCGCCAAGAAAGCGGAGGTGAGTAACTATGTCTATGCTGTAAAAGAAGAAGGCAGTTGGGGTTGGGGGTATGATAGATTTTATTCTACGAAACAGAAAGCAAAAGACAGAATACGAAGAATGAGAAAGACTTGGGTTGGAAAATCTGGGTGTAGAATAACAATAAGTAAAATACGACTATATTGAGGAAATAAAACGGGATGTATGGAAAGGAGGATGTATGAAAATAAAAATAAACAAGGAAGTGGAGGTTTGTGATTTCTGTCAGCGCGAAGGTTTTTTGACAACTTGTGTTGTATGCAGAAAGAAGTATTGTATTATGTGTAATGGTATAGGATATAACCCCTATGATCAAAATATTTGTAAATGTTGTATCAAGCGAGAAGATGTTGAAAAAGTAATTGTAGATGGAAGAAAGAAATATGAAAGAAGTTATTTTGCCCAAAAAGCAGCACTTCAAAAGTTACCTAAGAAAATTAGAATAATTAAAGAATAATAAATAGACAAAAAAATACCCTAGTAGCCATTCGGTTACTAGGGTTTTATTATTGGTAGGCCGTGAGGAATTCGGATCCCCAAAATTTACGTTCTAAGCGTAAAATGTCTGCCAGTTGCATCAACGGCCCATAGTGTCCAAGAGAAGATTTGAACTTCCAAAAAGCTGGTTCTTAGCCAACCGCGTCTGCCAGTTGCGCCACTTGGACAAAGTTTAGTGGCACAGGAGAGATTTGGACTCTCATACCTGATATTTTAAGTATCAGAGGTCTGCCAGTTGCCTTCACTGTGCCATATTAGTACTCCCGGAAGGATTCGAACCTTCAGTAACTCACTTTTGAGGAGAGTTCCATTTCCAGTTAGGACACGGGAGCAATTCATTCTACAACAGTTTACAAATTTGTAAACTTTGATCTACAGTAAACTATCCCATCCTGCCAGGTTCACCTGGGTAAAGATCTGAAACGATATCACTTTGGTAATACTCTTTCGTGTCAATATCCATGATTGTAAGTTTTCCTTCCCAACCGGCACCCGTATCCAGGCCCCAAACCTCAGCGTAGTGGACAGGTTTATCTGTATTAAATATCCAGGTTGTAGTATGGCCTACAAAGATATCATCAAAGTCAGTAAACTTGTAATCAGGCCTATTATGTCCCTTGATCTTTGAGTTTATCAAAAGGTTCCGATCCCAAAGAAGTGTATCTCGGTGTTGTTTTTCTAAAGGAATATTAGGATCTATACCCCCATGGACAAACAATTTGTTATCTTCAACATACTTTACTGGAGCGGTCCTGAAGAGCTTGATATGGCTCTCAGGCATATATCCACCATGCTGTGCGTAAGAGGCAATAGTATTGTTGCCACCCTGGCTAGTCCAGATCTCGGGTCTAGTGCCAAACAACGCCCAATCAAGACTCCAATCATCATGATTCCCCAAAATATAGATCAGATTCTTGATCTTCAACAGCTCTTCCACAGCCCGATAAACATCTGGCCAGCCATCGCATACATCACCAAGGCAGATCAGTTTATCATTATCACGATCAAACTTTGAGCGTTCAAGGACCTGGATCAAGGCCTTGTAGGATCCGTGGATGTCCCCAATTACAAATGTCTTCATTTCTACTCCTTTATAAGTTTGGAGCCTCCGGCGGGATTCAAACCCGCATACATCGGTTTAGAAGACCGAGGCACATTCAATTATACCACAGAGGCAATTATTGGCCCGCCTGACTAGATTCGAACTAGCTCTAATGGTTTCGAAGACCATTGTGCTGTCCTTTACACTACAGGCAGATAATCTACCTATTTCCCTTTTGACTAATACAATCGAATCTCGGCAACAGGGTCCCTGCCATACACACGATTTTCAGTAGGTAGTAAATATTTGGTGCCCCGGGACAGATTTGAACTGTCTCTTACAGTTTAGGAAACTATCGTGCTATCCTTTACACTACTGGGGCAAACTTATTTAGATTTAGTATTCCATTTAGTTAAATATTTTATTGCTTTATTTAGTATGGCGATAGATTCTTTACTTCTGCCAATCATAAAATTACATTCTCTACAAAGTAAACCTCTAACTTGTCCAGTTTTATGGTTATGATCTACACAAAGTCTTATTTTAATTTTTTCTTGTAAGGTTCCACAAATAGCACATTTATTTTTTTGTTTAATTAATTTAGCATTATATTCTGGTTCAGTTATACCAAATTTAGATAATAATCTATATTTCCAAATTATTTTAGTATAATATTCTTTTGTGCCAAATAAACCGTGCTTATATTTATTGTTATCCTTGCCAGTTCTTCTTTTCCCCAAATTTTTCATTAATTCTGCTCGTAAACAACCACAAGATTTTGTACATCCACGAGTTAATTCGGCACCTCTAGTCCAACATTTATTTCCGCAACTACATTTGCATACCCAGCCCAAAACTCCACTATTATTTCTAGCTGTTTTTATAACTAATAATCTACCAAATGTTTTATTTGTTAAATCAATAAATTTAGGCATTTCTAATTAATCTCCATTCTCTTCCAAAGAGTTAATTTTTTCTTTAATTTCATCTAATGACCACGGGTAAAAATTATGGTTGTCAACGCCAACGTCGAAAGATTTGCCCAAAGGTGGTAAACGTCCATGGCTATGACCAAACAAATGCCAGCTTCCATGGAATGAACGAGGCCAACTCCTCATCGCGTAATGACAAAGCGTAATATACTGCCTGTCAATCTTAATTTCTAATAAGCTGGAAGTACTTTCAAATCTTTCCGGAACTGCTAATGCCGATTTGTCATGACTACCGCGTATTAAAACTATCTTTCCGTTTAACCTACGTAAAACATTTTTGATATCTCCAAAACCAATGTCACCTAGATGATAGACCAAATCATCGTGTTTAACTATGCTGTTCCAGTTAGTTATTATTGTCTCATCCATTTCATCAACATTTTTGAACGGACGATTACAGTATTTGATTATATTAGCGTGCTGTAGGTGAGTGTCACTCGTAAAATAAGTGTTCATTAGTTCTCCTTAATTGGTGCCCCCGAGAGGATTTAAACCTCTAATCACTACCTTCGCGGGGTAGGGTCCTATTCAGTTGAACGACGGGGGCGTTATTTAGTAGTCCTCTTTCTTCAGTAAATCCCTGATCTCTTTCTTAGTTAGAGATTCACTGAACTTTTTATTTTCTTTTATCTTAGTACTAGGATTTATAATCCAGGTTCTCCTTGGTCTTAATTTACCTGTTTGAATATCCTTCATTTGCTGAATACTTTTCTTTAGATCCTTAAAATCTTTTTCTTTCATACAACCTCCTATAAATTTGGTAGCTCGAGAAGGAATTGGACCTTCTTAACCTGCTTATGAAACAGGTGCCTATGCCATTCGGCCATCGAGCCAATATTGGTCTGCCCGGTAGGAGTTAGACCTACGTACTCCAAGTTATCAGCTTGGCGCTCTTATCGTTCAGCCACAGGCAGAAAAGGCTAGCAGTTGGTCTGCATAATGGCGGTTGATTTTATCAACACATCACAGGCTACCACGCCACAGCCTCGTAAATTTGGTCCTAGCTGAAGGAATCACACCTTCATATTCTCTCTTATAAGGGGAGCGCTCTAATTATTCAGCCAAGCTAGGAAATGGTGCAAGTGGAGGGCTCGAACCTCATTCTCAGTTTGTAGGACTGGCATCCTGACCGATTGGATGACACTTGCATAGTGGAGGTGCCGGTATCGAAACCGGGTCCTCATATAAACAAACGTTAAAATACTACATGCTTATTCTGTTATCTAAACCTTTGCATATATCATCTTAACAGAAATAGATAATATACACTGACAATCTCTTAATTTAATTCTATAGGTGAGAAAAACTATAGAACGAGCACATACCAGATCACTAAAGCCACTGTGCCTGACGATAGTGATGATTAGCTATATAGTAGCTAACACAGATTCAGCAAACATAGGTGAAACAATTTCATTTGCTGAATTAAGTAAACGAGAATTTTCGTCTGCGTTTAATTTTTGCAATGATTTTAACGTGGCCATCATTACGTCCACGGCATGCATTCAACATTAGATCATATAAGTCGAATCCTCTCACCCCCAATTCTTACCTCTAATCTATTAATTTATTTAATGTATCTTCCCAAATAACAATAACTCTATAATTGGATCTTTTAAACATCTTTACAGATTCTGCATCTCTTTTCCAAATATCTTTTGCAAACATCTTTCTTAACCCGTTGTAATAAGTCGATTTATACATTCGGGGGTTGCAATGAAAATAGTTTCCTTGAAATAAACAAACTGTATTTAACTCTTTTGAATAAGCATCTGCTGATCTTCCATCTACTATTAAAGAACCATCTCCAGTATATACAAATTTATTTTCGTAAATAGTATTCAAGTAATTAAGAGCATTTGTTTCAAATTTGTTTGGACGACGGCAAACAGATTCTAAAACATGCGCCAAATTTCTGTTTTTATTTCGTTTCCAGGATATCCCTATTCTATTTTTATGTTCTTGAGAAAGAACCTTGCCTATCTGAGACCGCGATATATTTTCGCATTGTTCTTTAGTAAGTTTTTTTCCTTTTTTACATCGTCCTATCCGTTCTTTAGATTTCTTAGTATGATGCTTACCAAGAAATGATGGTTTTAACTCTCCGTTTTTATAACGTACTGATAATCTTTCTCCCTGTTCTTTTATTCTACTATCTGTATCTTTTGTAAGTCCTTTATTCCAAATTGTAAATGGCAACTTCTTCCCACTATTCCAAACTTTATAAGGCAGCTTCTTTCCCTTATTCCAAGTTGGTTTTGTTCTTTTATAAACTCCTTTTGGCATACCGTCACCTCCTTAAATTGGCTGGCAGAGCTGGACTCAAACCAGCATCGTCTCGCTTAACAGGCGAGCGTAATATCTATTATACCATCTGCCAATAGTTGGTGCCCCGTAGGGTTTTTGAGCCCTCTCTTCCGCTCTTCGGGCGGACGCACTTACCGTCTATGCTAACGAGGCATATCTTGGAGCCCCTAGAGACTACCGCCGTCTCTACTACTGCTTGGAAGGCAGTCGTGTATCTATCAACACTTTAGGGGCAAATCTTGGAGCTGATGACTGGAATTGAACCAGCTACCTATGCCTTACCAAGGCATCGCTCATCCTAATGAGCTTCATCAGCAAATTTTAAAACTTATCTGCGTATTCGATCTTCAAGTATTCTTCTTTCATCATTTCTTCAACAGCCTTTTCCATCTCTTTCTTTGTTGGTATAACTAGAGCTACTTGGGCTGCCTTGATTCGGATCCAAGATCTGAACTTATCACTATTTACAAGTTTCAGGAATGCTTTACGCTTATTTTGACCTTGGCTTCTTTCTTCTCTTGATTCTGCAACACAACCTGATTCTAAATGTCTAATCCTAACACCACTTTCAACTTTGTTCTGATTCTGACCACCCTTACCACCAGATCTAAAAGTTTCAATATCGAAATCTTTTCTCCCTACTGAAAATAAAAGTTTGTTAGCCATTATAACACCCCCAAACTTTTCAACATAGCCTCAGCTTCTTTCTCATCCACCGGGACAAAGGCTATCTGATGATGGCTGAGATAATCGGCCAGTATATGCAGATAGGCCACGTTATACTCCAGATAAAACTCACCAAACTTCTCTTTGATGGCCTTGATGTGGTGGCGTTCAAGCCAATGCCTATAAGGATTCCTGCCGGCATACTTAGGGAAAGTGGCATCGAGCCATTGATGCACTTCTGAATATTTTTTATCCCAAAAGAATAAATCTACTTTTTCGTGATTCTTACGATCCATTTTATCTCCTTTTAATTTTGGAGCCCGCACAGAGAGTCGAACTCTATCTTCCTGTTTACGGAACAGGCGGTCTGCCAATAGCCTACACGGGCAATATTTGGAGCCCACGTCCGGATATGCACCGAACTCCTCGGTTTACAGAACCGACGCATCGCTATCTATGCTTCGCGGGCAATAATCATTTCAACATCTCTATTATCTTCTTATAGTTCTTTGCCTTATGGGGGAATGTGCATTTTTCGCACGGTCCACAGACCAAGCAAACTGCGTTAACTTCCCTCTGTGGGAAGATGGGGCAGAAACAAAAACTACATGAAAATTCACGCTTTGCTATACCTTTATGACAGGGGTAGAACCGACAACTTTTATTCTGAAAAAACTTATAACTATTCTTTGGTGAAACAACCCTTACCACTTTACCATCTTTCATAATTGAATATGGCCTACCGGAAGATTGTACTTTCTTGGCTACCTCTTTCAAGGCCTTCAATGCTTTCTTTTGTAAATCTTTCATACATCTCCTTAAATATTGGAGCGAGCAGAGGGAATTGAACCCTCACCTTAGCCTTGGCAAAGCCACGTTCAACCATTAAACTATGCCCGCATATTATTTGGTGGAGTGAGGTGCTTCAAGCACCGTCTCTGCGTCAACCGCAGTGTCCTTTATCCAATACCCTAATGCCCTGAGCCAATTCCGGCCGGACGCTCGGCACCTACTATATGGATGTTAGACGATCACCCCTAAATTTGGTGGAGCCAGAGGAAGTCGAATCCTCGTTCCCAGTTTGCAGGACTGGTGTCCTCCCATTGGACGATGGCCCCATAATTGTTTGGTGCGTCGTGATGGATTTTAACCACCGAAGCCCGAAGGCACCAGCTCTACAGGCTGGCGTAATAAACACTCTACCAACGACGCATATTTGGGGTGCGCAACCGGATTTAAACCGGTGTAAAACGGGTCACGGCCGTTTCTCTGAGATCACTCGAGTATGCGCACCATTATAATATAACTAGGACTGCTTCTATCACCTTTTTTCCAAGTTTCTGAATACGTCAGAAATGACCAAAGATAAAATTGCGGTTCACGCGACTCTGCACGGCGCTAGTAGTTTAGGGATTCCTAGGTACCCTTCGCTTGCGCGTCCTAATGCTACTTAATACAGATACTTTTCCCATAAGCTACAAATTTCACCTAGCTTTATTCTTACAATTTCTTTGAATCCATGTGGCTTACGAGGAACTCTGATTAACTTCATACCTACCTCAGCAGGAGTCTTATCATCTTTCTTGTAGTTACAATCGCTGCAAGCAGACACACAGTTCTCCCAGTTCGTAGGTCCACCACGCGCCTCAGGAATAACGTGATCAATAGTCAATTCCTTTGGCTGCTTCTTTACACCGCAGTATTGACAAGTATAGTTATCCCTAAGGTGAACATTCCTTTTAGTATATGAGACATAGGCAATACGCTCGTAGACTATGTGGATCAGCTTTTTAAGCCTGATAACAGCCGGTACTTTCATTGTTATAGAAGCAGAGTGAATCTCTTTGTCATAACTCTCTTCTATAACAGCCTTGCCGGTGGACCAGGCACAAACAGCGCTCTGCCAGTCGCATATACCAAGAAAAGTATAGTCCATGTTAAGTACTAAAACTCGTTGGCTCATTTAAAACTCCTTTTGATTTAGCTGGAATGGATAGGCTTGCACTATCATCTCAGTCCGCGCGACTGTGTCCTTTATAGACGACATTCCAAATGTCAGGGTGAGTGGCAATGATCCACCAACCTTATGGTCCCAAACCATACGCTCTGCCAATTGAGCTACACCCTGTTTATTATTAATAGTTGGGGGCACGGAGTTAAACCGTGGTCAATGCCCCTGCAACTTATGAAGTTCACGGGCACTGCTCTAACGTTAAGCTACACCCCAAATGTCGGAAAGGAGAATTCTGCCATCTCGGCCCCTCGGCCCCAAACCGAGTGCTCTACCTTCTGAGCTACTTTCCGTTTATCTTGTTTTCCAGATACTTCAAATACACTTCTGCTTCTTGACCTAACTCAAGCTCCCCATTAGTCAGAGCTTCCATTATGATATCCTTCAATCGGCCTACCTCTGGACCTGTAGTAAGATTAAAATATTTCATAATCACATCTCCACCAATAGGACACTTTACTTCCTTGTATGCCTTCAACTCCTCAATTCGTCTCCTTAGATCTCTGAGACTATCAAGGTGCTTAGCCACAGTAATTGGATTGTGACTTGTGATATCAGCATGGCTTAATGTCAACAGCCTGTCAGTATATCCATCTGTTTCTCGGATAAACCTTCGGACTGCTGAATCACTCCAGTTCTCCCCATAAAGATTACTCTTCATATGCTCTCTTACAAGATAAACAACATCTTCAATCATCTTTCTTGGTAAACCCAGTCTTTCAACAACTGATCGAGCGAGCATAGCACTTACATCCTCGTGGCGGTAGAAATGAACTGTACTATTCTCAAATGTAAAAGTGTATGGCTTGCCAAGATCATGAAGCAAGGCTGCCCAGCGAAGAGTTAAATCAGCCGGTGTATTAGCTACAACTCCGACTGTATGCTCCCAAGCATCCTTGTGGTGGAACTTACTTTCTTGCTTTAGATCCTTGAGAACTGTCAGCTCTGGTATCACATAATTTAGGAGCTTGTACTCAAGCAGATCATTTAAAGCTTCTTTAATATAATCACCTAAAAGGATCTTATTTAACTCATCCAAGACCCTTTCCTTAGGAAGATACATTAATCTGTAAGCTTGAGAAGCCAAGGCCTTCTTCACTCCCTCACTATAACTAAATCCAAAACGAGATCTGAAACGAACAGCCCTTAGAATGCGAAGAGGGTCATCATTGAAGATTGCCTCAGCATCCATAGGAGTTTCAATTACTTTATTATCCAAAGAATATCTTCCGTTGAACGGATCAATTAAAGCATCATTCCTATCGATAGCCATAGCGTTGAAAGTGAAATCTCTACGGATTAGATCATCTTCGATGGTCTTGCCCCATTCTACCACAGGTCTACGATTATCACGAATATACTTCTCATTCTTCCTATAGGTAGTTATCTCAAGTTTACAATCATTATCTATTATGCTTACAGTTCCAAAAGCAGCTCCGATAGTATAAACCTTATAACCAGCTCCTTCTAGAATTTCTTGTGATTCATTTGGCAAAGCATTTGTAGCAAAATCTAAATCATTGCTACTTATTCCTAAAATTCTATCTCGTACTATACCGCCTACCAAATAAAGATCTTTGCCCTTACTTGTAAATAGATCAAAAAGCTTCTTTTCCATCGTGCACCTCTTTCTTCTTGCCCCTAGGCTTACCTTTATATGGTTCACCACGTTTGTTTCTACAACAAAAACAATTGCAGTTATTTTTATGTATTGATTTATGTACTATCCCTCGTTTACTTTCACAACTAGCACATTGGCAATCATCTCTATGAACTATCAATTCATTACGTTTATACCTACAGGGTATACATTTGCAATTACTTTCATGTTTTTGCTTACGAGTATTTAAACAAATAACACATTGACAATTATCTTTATGCTCAGAACATCCCCCTTTTATTATGTATTTCCGCGGCTCTCCTCGTTTCTTTTTGCAAGAACCACATTGACAATTATCTTTATGGATTCCATCTCTTTCACATAAACAAGATATACATTGGCAATTTAGTGCATGCTTAAAATGAGCTTGACGTTGCTTCTCTTTTGTCTCACTTGTAGGATGATATGTTCCTCTTGCAATTTGGCAGTATGGGCAAGTACAATTTAGTTTATGTGATTTTATACCAATTCCACCTTCTCCACCCTCTGATAAATTATACCCTTTAGGCCAAATACAATCTATATCAGCTATCCAAGCTATTTCTAACTCATTTAGTTCTTCCTTGCTATAAGCCCAACTTATTAGTTTAATTTTAAAGTTTTTTCTGTCGTGCTTTCTAACTACAGGTTTAATATATTTACCACTACCAAAATAGTTAGGTTTAAATTTACCTTTGCTTTGCCCTACATAAAAAGGTTTTGGTAAGTTATGTTTGTTTAACAAGTCAGTTACTAAATAGATATATCCATAATATTTCATATTACTCCTTTTAGTTGACGAGCAAGGTAACGATCCTTGTCTTCTGCTTTCAGAGAGCAACGTGCGTCCTCTACACCACTCGTCAATACTTGTTATTTGGTTGAGGAAGATGGGTACGATCCATCATTACAGGCTTCAAAGGCCCGTTGCCTACCAGTTGACAGATTCCTCAATATTACTGCTGGTGTGCTACCGTTACACCCCACTACATTATCACCCACTGGTTGGCGCCTTCTGTGAGCTCAATGCTTTTTTAAATGAGTGCAAGGAATTGAACCTTGTCTACCAGCTTATCTTGGTGGGTGTGAGAGGATTTGGACCTCCAATCTGCTGGTTAAGAGCCAGCTGCATTATCCGTTTTGCTACACACCCAATTCTGCTAACTTATTCCTCTTGACACTGTATTTCATCCAATGATCATTTTCATCCAGGTGCTTTATGAACTCTGCTTTTACAATCTTACCACGCAGATATTCATTTTTGCGGTATCTCTTTATTACTATCCCCTCTGACTTTTCTCCATAAGCTGACTTATCTGAAATCAGACTGAACAAATCAGATACTCCAAAAGATCCTTTGGTAATAAAAGGAACCTGGTGAAACCCAAATTTAGTGCAGAACTCGTTTCTTTGATCATAGTCCATCCACTTCTGGCCAGTCCATACATCAAAGACAAGGAAATAGTTAGGCAGTTTATCATAATATAAGGTATGTGTTGCGTAAAGTAGCTCACCATATACTATATGGTTCATAGGTATAGACATAACTAGCTCATAATTCTGTCTATAGGCCCAGTTATAGAAGAAACCAAACTGCTCATGCTCTCCTTGTTCCATCAGCGATCCACGTTTCTGTAGATGGAATCCTCTCTTGTGCCTGATGATCCCTGTGTTTGCCCCGTCCATCTTCTCTTCTACTATAACATCACCAGCTAGTAATAGCTGGACTTCTTTGTTGGAAAGGAAGAACTTCCCTCTAACGTCTATCTCTGGGACAACGATTCTAAACGTTTTCTCATATTTCCTAAACATTATACACCCCTTGTAGTTAGTGGGTCCGGCGAGAATTGAACTCGCTCTGTGTACTGGTTAAAAGCCAGTTGCCTACCCAGTCGGCATCGGACCCTTTAATACTTTAATTTTGGAGACAGCGAGAGGATTTAAACCTCCGTGAAGACGCTTTGCAGGCGTCTGCCTGATCACTCGGCCACGCTGTCATATTGGTGAGATCTGGGCTATTCAGACCCTCATAGGCACGATCTCAATGCCAATCTTATTGGCAAGGCACCAAGGAATTAAACCTTGTCCATCAATTTTGGAGATTGATATGCTGTCGTAACACTTGTGCCTTATGGTGGATAGCTGACGGTCACTAACCGCCCATATTACCCGTGAGGTAATTTCAGGTAAGTTTCTCTCTCACAAGCTACCCAAGATGATAGCCAGATTTACGCTCGTCAGCAACTGAACAATGAGTCGTCTTACTTTTCGTCTAATGCGCTCATCTTATATCACCCGTATCTATGGCGGAAGAGACAGGAGTTCGACCTGTAAGCCGTTTCCGGCTCCCGTTTTCGAGACGGGTGAGATCAGCAGTTCTCAGCTCTTCCATTGGCGGAAACGGTAGGATTCGGACCTACGGGGCTCATCACCCACCCGCTTTCCAAGCGAGCGCTTTAATCCATTCTCAGCCACATTTCCATTATACTATAACAAAGACCGCAAAGCTTTTCACTTTTGCAATATCCTGGCGACTATTGGTAGAATTTCTGCTCCAAGCTCATCAGGCGATGTTATCTTCGTCCAGGTCTTTATTAAGTATTGGCGGAAGGTGGGAGAGTTGGACTCCCAAACGCCCTTGCGAACGTTGACTGTTTTCAAGACAGTTGAGCGCGCCTATGCTCAGACCTTCCATAATTGGCGGAAACAGCAAGATTCGAACTTGCGGATCTTTCGATCAACGCCTTAGCACGGCGCCGCTTTAAACCAGACTCAGCCATGTTTCCATTAATAATTTTGATCTTCGATAAGCCGGGTTCTGTTTATCTGGCCATCTGTCTTAGCGTACGTGACCCGAACCTATAGACCGAGCAGGTCAGGTTCTGTTCGTACTTGCTACACGCAGAGATTGGTCGTCTCACTCCCATATTAAGAATTGCTAATTCAATGGGCATCGTCACTGTCCTCTAAATCCTCAGCCTTACGACTGGGTAGGGTTATTAGCCCTACTGCGTTGCTCTGTGTAGCCCGGACTTTCCTAAGTTATATCTTTCAATACAACCTTAGCCAGTTCGTCGATCAAAAAATTTGGCCCCCCGTAGGAGATTTAAACTCCTGATCTCTTGATTGACAATCAAGCGCATTGAGTCAGCCTATGCTAACAGGGGAAATTTGGTGGCGATGCCGAGAATCAAACTCGGATTTGCGGCTTGAGAAACCGCCGTCCTGATCGGTTAGACGATATCGCCATTCACTACAAGACTTTGGATTTACTATTACTTGGAGTTTTTCTGTGCACCTTTCTCCATCTTCGCACACTTGTCTTTTCAGTATAATTGTCAATGAGCATCTCAACTACTTACTACTTTGGTGCCCCCGAGCCGTGCTGACCGGCCTCTTCTGGGCTGAAAACCCAGCGAACTACCGTTATTCTACGAGGGCAATATAAACAAAAAACCGACTTCTTTTTAGCCTTACAACCCGTCCTACTTACTTATCTATTCCGGGTTGTTTCAGCTAATTGAATCGGTCTTATTGACTGTACAGCTCGGAACGGACAATGGACGTATGGCCATGAGGCGATAAGAGGGCAGCGACCAAAACGCCGTCGCGCGACTTAATTGCCTCCCCTGTTTATGTTCATGTCTTTTTAGTATCATCGTTCGTTCCTTTGTTACTTCTTGTTAAACTGGGTTCTGTTCTAACATGCTATACCTTATTTAGTTATAAACATCTTACTCATAGTTGGTAGCGGGAGAATGAGTCGCACATTCAGTAATCCTTTCGGACCTTTTGGTTATGAGCCAAACGGGTTGCTCTTACCCTATCCCGCAAATCTAATCTGTATCTACAAAGTATACCGCAATATTTTAATTTGTATAGTCATCTGGAGTTATCCCATAACGCCAATCAATACCATTTTTCCAAAGTCCTCTTTTACCCTCAGGAGTCTTTTGATGCGCGTGGAGGCAATCATACCAAGTTTCGGGTCCTTCATCAATCAAAAGTGCAGATTCTATAGTTTCTCCAGTAAAAGAGGTAAATTTTTTATTCATTTATATCGTTTTACTCCATAAATATTTAAAAGATTAGTTTTGTATTCCTATCTATATATATAAGTCTTGTCAAACAAAACTAAACAAATATTTTTATAATGGGCTGGTAGGATTTTTACCTACTACGTTTTTCAGGCTTTGGTAAGCGCCAGTGCGGTTCCCTATCCTGACCGAAGGCACATCGGCTTGAGTTCCGTGAACTCCTATTAATCTCGATTTTGACTAGTCGGTCTGCCCCGACAAGCAGTAGTCTTTATCAAAGCGTATTCATTACGCCACAGCCCTGTAATTTCATCTATAAATCTAATTATACACAAAAGTTTTTCTTTGTCAAGTATTATTTTAATTATTTTTTCAGTACGGGGCGGGCACAACTTAGAACGAATGTGAGTTCAGATTCAATACTGGGATTTGCCTACCTTTCCCGGGCATGGTATTTCGCCACTTTTGTCCAGAATACTTCAGCAGTCCAGCTTAGAATTTATCGGCGTATCCGAATTCATTCTAATTATCTCTTCTTACTATCCCTTTATACGTATTGTGCTTGCCCGATCCTAATAGTTTGCACTACCGCCCCGTACTTTCACTTTGAGTCTTTATTATACACAAACAACAATTGTTGTCAAGAACTATTTTAATTATTTTTTATCCATCCAACGTTTTAGTTCTTCTAACTGAGTAGGGTAATTTGGAATGTTTGGATTATAATCACCCAGCCTATTATTGATTAGAACCTTATTTTGATAGGTGTTAGATTCTTGATTAACTTTGACATCTGTTTTATTCCACACACTTTGAATTAATAGCAATAGACCATATTTGGATATTGGTACATCAGTAACCAAATGGTATAAACCAGAAAGATTAGTATCTACTATATGATCTAATTGTTTTGCTAGTTCTAATGTAGTAATCCCGTTCCACATAACATTAGAAAAACCTTGTATCTCTCCTGTCTGGTGCATAAACCAATCAAACAACCCTGTCCCATTCTCCTTTAACTCTGGTCCAATAATTGATGTTCGTAAAGTCAAATCCTTGTTATTTCTTATCTCACCCAACGCCTTTGATCGGCCATACCAACCAGTATCTGTTGGTAAAGAAGTTTCAGAGTAGTTTCCTTCTTTACCATCAAACACACAATCAGTGCTGAGGTGAATAATCCTGCTAGGTAAGTCCGATAATATATGTGGAAACAAACTATTGATAAAAATTGCCTTAGTAGGGTTATTCTGAGATGCCTTGATCAGCAGCCCCATACAGTTAATTACAATGTCCGGCTTGTTGTTCTCCAAAAACTCAACTAGACCTAACAGATCCTCCTCTATATCAAATTCCTTCCTAGATATACCTCCAACTTCGTACTTATTTAATGATGTCAAATAGTCATAAACTACATGACCTGCCATCCCCGCAGAACCCAAAACAGTTATTTTTTTCATAATAGAAATCCACCTTCTTTTAACATATTCTTTATCTCCTCTTTGCTCATTAAATTTTGCGAGTTTGATGTGTACTCTTTAAAATTAACTTTCTTAAAATCTAAATCTTTGCGGCAAATTACATAATAATTACCGCTATATTCATATGTATGCGGAGACTCATACGAAGTAACCAATGTCTCATGCAACTTTTCTCCCGGCCTAATACCTGTCTCTTCTATCTTAGTGTCTTTATTTCCGTAATAATCAATTAGGACCTCAGCCAAATCAATAATTCTGCAGCTTGGCATACGCATAACAATTATCCCACCTGAAATGTTTGACTCATAAGCTAGAATTACAAGTTTTATAGCTTCACCAATAGTTAGAAAATACCTAGTCATCTCCCTATCTGTTATTGTAATTTTGTTTGACTTTTTAATCTGGTCTATGAACAAGGGAACAACTGATCCGTTAGTTCCTAAAACATTCCCACCTCTTATACACATAAATTTAGTTGGGTAATTATTAGCGTTTACAATTAATTTTTCACCTATAGCTTTAGTTAAACCATATAAATTAATTGGGTTTGCCGCCTTATCGGTAGAACAATAAACAACCTTGCTTACTTTGTTTTGAACAGCTGCTTTAATAGCATTTAAAACACCATTAACATTCGTCTTTAAAAACTCCTCACAAAATTCTTCTCCTAAAGGAACATGTTTAAGAGCAGCCAATACCATAATAAAATTAACACCCTTGCTAGCGTTATTTAGTGACTCATAGTCTCGCACATCTCCTAAAATAAACTTTATTCTATGGTCATTAAACTCTCGCTGCATTTTAACCTGTAAAAATTCGTTACGGGAATAGGCTCTAATCTCCTTAACTTTCTTTTCTAGTAACTGTTTTGTTAATTCCCTTCCCCAAGATCCTGTGGCTCCTAAAATTAATCCTGTTTGGCCTTTAAACATTTTTAAATTCTCCTAGCAGTATCCGAGTAACCCTATCAGATACATTCTCATATAAATATTCATCTGGAATCTTCCAATTACTATCCTTACCAACCATAATTTTCACACATTTTGATATATTGGAGCAGTTTACCCCAGCTAATATACTACTTCCGCATTCAATAGTCTCTGGCCGTTCAGTAGACTGCCTTATAATAACATTAGGTATACGCAAAATACAAGTTTCTTCAGCAACTGTTCCACTATCACTAATAACACATAAAGCATTCTTGATCAGCATATTGAAATCAAAGAAACCAACAGGATCACAGAACCTAACATTAGGGTCATCAGCATGTACTGTCCATTTCTTTATTTTATCTAGTGTCCGTGGGTGAATGCCACATATTACAGGTAGCTGATATGTTTGGCCTACCAACGACAATCCACCAACTATCTGTTTAAGTGTCATAACATCATCAACATTCTCAGATCTGTGGAAAGTAGAAAGAAAGTAATTCCTTGGTTTTATTTTTAACCTTTGTAAAATGTTACTCTTATCAATATCCTTCCTATAGTATTTAATCACCTCATTGATAGGGTTGCCTACTACAAATATCTTGTTTTTGCTTACACCCTCTCTCAATAAGTTTTCTTTACTTAGATATGTATAAGGTAGGTTAAAGGAGGAAATAGAATCAATTATCCTTCTGTTTATCTCTTCTGGAACCCTCTTGTCAAAGCATCTATTACCTGCCTCCAAATGATAAACAGGTATCTGCTTCCGTTCTGCAATAAATGAACATAGAGCTGAATTAGTGTCTCCGAGGATTAATACTTTATCTGGTTTCTCATCCTCAAATATTTTCTCTATCTTAGGAAACATCACTGCTATTTGTTCCCCTACCGTCCCAGCAGAATCTAAAAAGTAATTAGGTTGCCTAATTTCCAATTCTGAAAAGAAAATATCACTTAGGCAGGCCTGTTGATTTTGCCCGGTGTGGACAACAATATGCTCACAGAACTGGTCTAATTTGGGGATAATTCTACTAAGCCGAATTATTTCTGGGCGAGTTCCTAATATACTAACAATTTTCATTGATAGGATTTTTACGGTTACCTTTTGGAGACATTTTTAGGGACATTTTATACTTTTTAGGGGCACTCCTGTTCTGCAAACACACATTAACATATTAACATCTGGCTGTTTTATTTTAGATACAGACCCATCGTTGAAAGCCTCATAATAAAATTCGATGTTTTTCCAATCTTTAAACATAGCTTCTGTAATATTATACAACTTATGGTGTAGGTTCCCGGGGGATTCATTATAAGGAACATCAAAAATTAGTATTCTATCGTATGAAACATATTTTATTAACTCCAACCCATTATCAATATGTTCCAAAACTCCTCGACATACTATGTAATCGTGTGAAAATGTATTTAAAATTAAAAGATTGTCTTTGTTAGCCATATCTGAAAATCCATAGTCTACTCGAAAGTGCCCATATCTTCTTTTAGCGTAACAAAGAGCATCACTCGAGTTATCTAATCCAGTAACTCGTGCGTTAGGCAATGATTCAGCCAACAATTTGCACCCCCAACCTACACCACAGCCTAAATCTAGTATAGAAATGTCCAAATTTTTACTATCCTCTTTGATTATCTTTATAAAAAAATCGTATGAACTTCTATGCCTGATATATTCTTCGTTATTATGAGATACCCCAGGTATTAGCCTCTCACCCTTGTTAAAAAGTAACAACTCTTCATCATTCATTTTAAATTTTTTATAGTTATCCAAACTCTACGCAATGTTTACAATATTTAATACTACCGTCAGTTATAGAATTTCTTAATTCCCAATATTTTTCTCCATTCCAAATATCTTCAAATTTTTCTTTACCCCCCCTTAAATTGCCCATATACATTCTACCAAGATTACAACAAGGGGTTACATTCATATTAGCGTCTACTCCTACTACTTTCCAAGGAATAGTACATTTTCTAATTTTATCTTCAATATCGCTTCTATTAGAATTAAGGTTGGGAATTGATATTTGCACCCCCAATTCTTGAGCTAATTTTTTGGATTTAGATAGAAGAGATATATATTTTTGATGATCAACTATCCCAATTTCAGTAGGATAATCTTTTATACTGTTTGTTAGAGGAGTTAAACGTAAAGAGTTTGCTTTATTTTGGTAAACATATCTAACAAAATCCTCTACTTCATCTATAACCAACTCATTCAATACCATTGAAATGTTCAAATGAAAATTTCTTTTTATTTTATTGCATAAATAATCTAAATTAGCTAAAACTCTATCTAAACCATCAACTCCCATAAGTTTTTTATAAGTACTATGGTTTAATGAATTTAAAGAAACTGTTATATAGTATAAAGAACTATTATTTAAGTAATCTAGTATTTCTGGAATTAAAGCAAACCCATTACTAGACATAGAAAATTTTCTTTTATACTTATTTAGCAACTCCACCATTATTTTAAAGTGGGGGCTTAAAACAATTTCACCATAACCAGAAATATCCACTGTTTGAGATTTTTCTATAAGTTTTTCAATATCAGGAGTTAAAAAATCTATTAAAGTAAGATCATTTTTTTCCATTTTTGGATTATTACAAAAAATACATTTATAATTACAAATAGTATTAGTACCTAACAATACTAATTGGGGGTATTCTAACTTTTGGTGCTCCATAATTCCTCCTCACTATCAAAAGTATTTGATAAAAAATCTTTAATAAAATTCGTTAACAAAAAATAAGAAAAAGATAATTGGTGAGTTAAATATTCATCAGTTTTCCATAACTCACACATTTCTTTTATATTTTTAGGTATAGGTATTGAAGGTTCTATATCTACTAGTTTTATTTTTTTAGTTATAGGGTGAATAAAAATATTTCCTAAAGAAATTTCTACAAT